>Ga0080006_1150850_pt1 | contig 439500 bp, 408 predicted proteins | sample RS3BMetagenome_FD_69209 | JGI IMG/M metagenome (GOLD analysis project Ga0080006, IMG submission 69209) | Ferric oxide microbial mat and aquatic microbial communities from Rainbow Spring, Yellowstone National Park, USA - RS3B (SPADES... ... | reverse complement strand
GGGGGGGAGGGGGGGAGGGGGGGGGCGGGGGGGGGGGGGGTGGCGGGGAGCGGGGGATTGAGCCAGGCGGAGGAGGAGGACATCAAAGAGCGCCTGCGCAACCTGGGCTATATGTAGGGCTGGCAGCAGCTCGGTGGTCGGCCATGAGTTGTGGAATGGTATGTCATGAAAATCGTCTTCCTTGCCCGTGAGGCTGCACGTGCTGGCCTGGCCGGGGGGATCGCCACATATACCTGGATGATGGCCCGCGCCCTGGCGGATCAGGGACATCTCATCACCATCGTCGCCGAGCAACCGCCCGAGCCGCTGCCCATACCCGACCATCCACGAGTGACCGTGCGCTGGATACCGCCATTGCCGCTCTGCCGGACGGTGCCCCGCAACGGGCTGCAAATTATTTATCGCAACACCGTTTACAGCCTGGCAGTAGCTCGTGTGCTGAGAGCGATTGCCGCGCGCGGGGAGATAGATATTATCGAGTCGCCCGAATGGCGGTCTGAAGGGCTTGCCTACAGCTACTGGCAGGCCACCGCGCCAATAGTGATGCGCCTGCATACACCGCGCTTCGTTGAACGCACCATGAATGGGCGGCGATGGAGCGTTGGTGATGCCGCGGTGGAGTGGGCAGAAGCCCTCCTGGCACATCGTGTTGCCCGGATCACCGCGCCGAGCGCCTCACTGGCAGCCCTCGCTGCCAGCACCTGGCAGTTGCCGCTGGCGGATATTGCCGTCATTCCCAACCCCATTGATACCGATTTTTTTCGCCCGGCATGCGACTGCCCTGACGCTCCGGCGTGCCGGGCAGATCAGCAGCGGGTTGGCGGTATGCAGGCGGCAAGACGAGCGTCTGCGGCGCAAGATGGGAGCGGTCAGGTCATCCTCTATGTTGGCCGGCTGGAGCAGCGTAAGGGGGTGGATCTGCTCGTCGAAGCGCTGCCTGCCGTTGTTGCGGCCTATCCGCAGGTTCGTCTGGAGTTTGTCGGTGCGGATACGCCGGTGAGCGGTAACGCCTATGGCCCCTATGCGACGATGAGCGCTGCCCTGGCTGCACGCGCCGCTACGCTCGGTGTCGCCGATCAGGTAATCTTCCATGGCAAGCTTGAACCCGCCGCGGTGCGCGACCATTACTGGCGGGCGACGGTCTGTGTCATCCCTTCGCGCTATGAAGGTTTCGGCTATACCTGCCTGGAGGCGATGGCCTGTGGCCGCCCCGTTGTCGCCGCCAATACCGGCGGTCTGGCCGAGCTCCTTGCTCCCGGTGATTGTGGCCTGCTGGTGCCACCAGACGATCCCGTTGCCCTGGCAGATGCCCTTATCCATGTTCTGCGCCGCCCTGATGAGGCCATGCGTTGGGGCCAGAACGCGCGTCGTCATGTCGAGCGGGTCTATGCGGCGGCGGCCGTGGCCACACGCATGAGTCAGTTCTACGAAGAGGTCATTACAAGGAAACAGCGCTGGCTTCCTCAAACTGACGCGACGCTGTGAGAGGGCGCCCTATGAGGCAGCATGATCAGGATGGCAATTTTCTCCGGGTGCCACCGACATACTCTGTGCCCCGTCTGACGTACTATGAGCAGCATTGTACCGGCCCCATAGCCAGTGCTGAGGTCCCCGCCAGCAGCGATCAGGGGGAGGCTGAGCCACGTATTGCCCCTGCGCTCGGGAATCTGGCCAGTCTGACCATCTCCTTTGCCGGGTCGAGTGTTCTCACCATTCTCATTGCCCGTTTCCTTGGTCCGCATACCTACGGCACCTATGCCCTGCTGACCTGGATCATTTTCAGTGTCAATGCTATTGCAGGTGCCGGCTTTCGTATGACGATGACCAAACATGTTGCCCAATATTTTGGCGCCAAAGCCGGTGACATCGCAGCGGCCATTGTGCGCACGGTACTCTTCTGGCAGGGCACACTTGGCCTGGCCCTGGCCGGTGCACTGGCGCTCTGTGTACCCTGGCTCCCCAACCTCACACTGTTTTCGGGGACGTCGGCAAGCGCATCACTCAGCCTGCTCGAGCTGCTGCTTACGGCTGTTGCTCTCCCCTGTGTTCTGCTCGCCGGCACGGCCATTGCTGCCCTGCAGGGCCTGCAACGCTACGATCTTGTCGCGCTCATCACAGCCTTTGCGCTGCCCATCGAGGTGCTCTGCTCGCTCGTGGTGCTTGAACTGGGCTGGTCGATCAGCGGTCTGCTTGCTGTGCTGGGGGGTGTGAACGTATTGACCTTCTTTGCTGCGCTGCTATTCACGAACACCTGGCTGCCGCTGGTTTCTGCCTCCAGGCTGCCGGCAGCAATCGGGCGGACACTGCGTCACTACGGTGGCTCTATCGTGATCATTGCTCTTTTCGATATGATCGTCTGGCAGCGCTCCGAGGTCTTCTTTCTGGCTTACTATCGCCCCGCTGCTGAGGCTGGCTTCTACAATCTTGCCTATACGCTTGCCAGCACGGTGATGAACCTGTTGCCCGGGGCGCTCGCGGGCGTGCTGGTTCCGGCAATCACCCGTCTGCTGGCCGATACCCCTGCTCATGCCGATCGCCAGCCAGTCAGGTCAGGATACCATGGTCAGCCTGTCCATACTACCAATGCACCGCCAGAGACCTGGACACGTGCCAGCGAACTCTTTCTTCGCGGCGCGCGTCACCTGTCCCTGCTGGCCTTCCCCCTGGCCGGTGTCGGCATCGCCTTTGCCCCGGATCTGTTGCAGCTCGTCATTGGTGCACACTATCTACCCGTTGCCTCGCCATTACGTGTCCTGCTCGTTTCCAGTGCCATCGCCGCAATCTCTGGCGCCTGCTCGGCTGTGCTGTATAGCACCAATCGGCAGCGCATTATCCTGATGATTGGCGCACCGGTTGCCGCACTGAATCTGACGCTTGATATCCTGTTCATCCCGCGTTTTGGCCTCATGGGCGCGGCCTGGTCTAACCTGGCTGCACAGGTCTGCGCCGCTCTGACGGCTTTTATGATCGCCAGCCGGCTCTTGCAGGTGATGTTTCCCTGGCAAGATATCCTGCGGGTCATCGGCGGCACGTTGCTGGGTATCATGCCGCTGTGGTACATTTACCAGGCCATCTTCTTGCCCCGGTTCCCAGTGCCAGTTGCCCTCTTTATTGCCCTGCTGGCCATCGGGCCCTGCTGCATCGCTGCCCTGTGGCTAGCTCGCGCGCTTACCGTGGAAGATATATTGCTGCTTGTGGCCACGCTGCGCCGTGTCGTGCGACCGCGGTAGCGTGGCATCGGTGGCCAGTGGATGTCGCTGTCAGACTGGCGCCGATCAGATCGGCGCAATCGCCGGCCTTCTGTATGCTCGCCTGCCAGTCTCCTTCGCGATGCAATCATCTTGCCTGGCGCGGGCATGGATATGAGTAAAACTGGCCGCTGGAGGGCCGATAGCTATCGGGACAGGTGCCCAGCTCAGGTAGGGCGAAAATGCTTATTGTATCTCTGGCCCATCAGTGGTACGCTACGCCCTGGATACAAGATAGGGGTCAACAACTGTTTCATTTTAGAGACTTCCCTGCCTGTGGTAATGCTGGCGGTATTGAAGAAATGTCATCTATAGCAGGGGATGAGGCTCCTGCGAGCATCCATCAGAATGTTACATTTGTTACAAGAGCAGCTTTTGCTCACAGAAGGAGGAGGCATGGGAACTGATCAGCGCGGGCAACGCAGAATGCTGGTGATCGGGCTGGATTGCGCCGCGCCGGAACTGGTGTTCGAGCAGTGGCGTGATGAGCTGCCGACATTGCGCCAGCTGATGGCGCAAGGGATGTGGGGGCGACTGGAAAGCTGCATGCCTCCCATCACCGTCCCCGCCTGGATGACCATGATGACCAGTAAAGATCCGGGTACGCTGGGCATTTATGGGTTCCGCAACCGCAACGACTTCACCTACAAGGAAACGGCTGTTGCGAACTCCACGCTGGTGAAGGAGGATACCATATGGGATGTGCTGGCCCGCCGTGATAAGAAGGTTGTGCTGGTCGGTATCCCGCTGACCTATCCGCCGCGCCCGGTCAACGGCTGTATGATCACCTGTTTCCTGACGCCGAGCACGAAGAGCCAGTATACCTATCCGGTCGCGCTCAAACAGGAGATCGAGGATCTGGTCGGTGAGTATATGTTCGATGTGCGCAATTTTCGCACTGAGGATAAGGATTACCTCCTGCGCCAGATCTATGCGATGACCGAGAAGCGCTTTACTGTTGTCAACCATTTGCTGACGACGAAGCCATGGGATTTCTTCATGTTTGTAGAGATGGGCACCGACCGTATCCACCATGGTCTGTGGAAGTTTATGGATCACAACCATTGGAAGTATCCTGGCTTCACACCATATGAGCATGCGATCCGCAACTACTATCAGTACCTGGACCGGCAAATCGCCATGTTGCTCGAACAGGTTGGCGACGAAACGATCGTGCTCGTGGTCTCCGATCATGGAGCGAAGAAGATGGATGGCGGTATCTGCCTGAACGAATGGCTGCTGCGCGAGGGCTATCTCGTACTGAAGCATCAGCCGGCAGGCATTGTTAATCTGGAGAAGGCGGAGATTGATTGGGAGCACACCCGTGCCTGGGGTGCTGGCGGCTACTATGGGCGGATCTTTCTCAATGTGCGTGGACGCGAGCCACAGGGCTGTGTTGCCCCCGCCGATTATGAGGCGCTGCGTGACGAGCTCATCGCCCGGCTGGAGGCGTTGGGAGATCATGAGGGCCGCCCGATTGGCACACGGGTCCTCAAGCCGGAGGATACCTACCGGCAGGTGCGCAACATTGCGCCGGATCTGATCGCGCTCTTTGGCGATCTGTACTGGCGATCGGTCGGTACGATTGGTCATGGCACGGTCCATGTCTTCGATAACGATACGGGCCCCGATGATGCCAACCATGCTCAGTATGGGATGTTTATCCTGTATGACCCGCAGGCGCCAGCTCATGGTCTGAGGGTTGAGGGCGCCCGGTTGCTGGATATCGCGCCGACGGTGCTCGACCTGCTGGGTGTACCTGTGCCCGCCGACATGCAGGGCCGCGTGATTCACTCCCTGATCGGCGCTCGGGCATAGTGGAGGCTCTGCCCTGACGCTTTGGCGCCGCAGTACCAACAGCGGTTTCATTATCTTATCCCTAACCTCTGGCCGTTCCCGGAGCAGCGGCCAGGGGATGAGATTGGCGAGCGATTGTCGAGAGAGGAAAAAGCAACCATGTCCAAAGGCTTCACTCTGTGGTTTACCGGTCTGTCGGGCGCAGGCAAAACCACGTTGTCCCAGCTGGTGCAGGAGCAGTTACTTGCCCGGGGCTGTAAAGTCGAGTCCCTTGATGGCGATGTCGTCCGTACCCATCTGAGCAAGGGTCTGGGCTTTAGCCGCGAGGATCGTGACACAAACATCCTGCGGATCGGTTTTGTCGCTAAGCTGCTCACACGTAACGGCGTCGTGGTACTGGTCTCAGCGATCTCCCCCTACCGCGCGACGCGTGATCAGGTGCGTGCCGACATCGGCAGCTTTGTCGAGGTGTATGTAAAGTGCCCGCTTGATGTCTGTATGGAGCGCGACGTCAAAGGGCTGTATAAGAAGGCCATCGCTGGCGAGATCCCCCAGTTCACGGGGGTCTCCGATGTCTATGAGGAGCCGCTCAATCCGGAAATTGTCGTTGAGACCGATAAGCATGCTCCCTTTGAGTGTGCGCGGCAGATCGTACAGCGGCTCGAGGAACTGGGCTATCTTGAGCCGCCGGATGTTGCCCAGGGTGATGGCGCCTACACGGAGGAAGAGGAAGAAGCAGTCTCAGCGCGGCTGGAGGCGCTGGGCTATTTATAAATCCCGTCCCTGTTATGGCTGTCCTGGCGATGCAGGCACCGGGCGTGTCAACTACCCCACACCGAAAGGCGGGGGGCTTGCGAAGAGCAGGGCTGGGGTTGACCAGCCCGCATGTGGAGCATCCCGAGTGCACGTCAGAGGACAACGGATCGGTCAAAAGGCAGGGCGCATCTGGCGTCTTCCTGATGAGGAAGGAGACGAAGGGGAAAAGAGGAGGAGAGATGCAGTTCTTCATGCGCAAGCGTTCGCCGGGGACACAGGGCAGACGCGTGCTGGTAATCGGGATCGATGGCGTCCCCTATAGTTTTGTGCGCGAGCAAATTCGCCTGGGCCGTCTGCCGAATTTCGCGCGCATTCTGGCCGCGGGGACCATGGTACCGCTCCATTCTTCCTGGCCTTTTGTGTCTTCTGTTGCCTGGTCGTCCTTTATGACCGGCAAGAACCCTGGCAAGCATAACATCTATGGCTTTGTGGACCGCAAGGCGGGCACCTATGAGATCTTTCTGCCCAATAGTACCACCATGCGCAGCGAACCTTTATGGTGCACGCTGAGTAATGCGGGCAAGCGTGTCGTTGTGATGAATGTGCCGGTAACCTATCCACCGCGCCAGGTGAACGGTTTAATGGTCTCGTGTTTCCTCTCACCCAGTCTGGCCAAAGCAACCTATCCGCGCGAACTGGCGACCGAGCTGGCGCATATGGGCTACAAGATTGATGCGGACGCCGCTATTGCCCGCCGCTCTAAAGACGAGTTCATGACGGAACTGTACGATGTCCTGGAGCATCGTGCGCAGGTGATGTTCCATCTGATGGATACGCAGCCCTGGGACTTTTTCATGTCGCATATCATGGAGACCGATCGTCTGCACCACTTTTACTGGGAGTACATGGAGAACAATGACCCCAAATGGGCGCCGGCGTTCCATCGCTTCTACGAGCGGGTCGATCAGATCCTGGGCCAGGTCTGGGAGCGTGTGGATAAGGACACCACGCTGGTGATGCTCTCAGATCATGGCTTCTGTACGGTGCGTAAGGAAGTCTACCTCAACCATTATCTGCGCGAGAAAGGATGGCTCCGCTTTCCGACAGAACACCCCACGTCGCTGGCCGAGATGAGCAGCGAGTCGCGTGCGTATAGTCTAGACCCTGGCCGTGTCTTTATCAACCTGCGAGGCCGTGAGCCTCGGGGCAGCGTTGAGCCAGGCGCTGAGTACGAGCGTGTACGTCAGCAGTTGATTGATGAGCTGTTGGAGCTGCGCGACCCGGAGGACGGCGCAAAGATGGTTGCCAGCGTCTTCCGCCGCGAAGAGATCTATCATGGGGAAGCCTATGCGAATGCACCCGACCTGGTCGTCAATCCTTATCGGGGCTATGCCTTCAAAGGGGCGCTGGATAAAGGAGTGCTCACCTGGAAGGGTGAGGTGCTTATTGGTGAGCACACCTATGATGATGCCCTGCTCTATATTTCCGGACATGATATTGTCAAGCAGCAGCTGTCAATGGTGGATGTCTTGCCGGCAATCCTCCATCTGATGCGTGTGCAACCACCTGATCAGATAGATGGGGTAATGGCCATCACCGCGTGATGCCGTGTTCGTTGCCGAAGGGGTGCGAGCGAGAACAGAACTGGCCTCTCGCCCGCTAAGCGCAGATGAGGAAAGGTGCCTCTTGGCTACCTCCTGCAGGAGGTCATATGGCGACGAGAGAAACACTGCAAGCTCTGGTGGAACGGCAACTGATCCACCAGATGGTGCGGACGATCATTCTCTGTGACGACCCGGAGACGCGTGAGCGGGATGTTGATGCGCTGCGTACGTTCATCACCTATGCCGACCCATCGCTCGATGTGAGCCAGATTGATGGGCTGACGCGGATGGTGCTTCAGCACCTGCACCTTTGGGACATGCTGGCACGTGTCCGTGCCGTTGGTGCCTGATAATTCCTGAAGAGAGAGGATAAATGCAATGTCATTGGACCCCCATGGCGGTACCCTCATTCGCCGCCTCGCCACGCCAGAAGAGGCCCGGATCTGGCTGGATAAAGCTCCGAGTCTGCCTGCTGTTCTGATAAATGAACGCCAGATAGCCGATCTGGAGATGATCTCGGTTGGCGCGCTGAGTCCGCTGACCGGTTTTATGGGCCGTGAAGACTATCGCTCGGTGGTTATGGATATGCATCTCGCGAACGGGCTGCCGTGGTCTATTCCGATCACCCTCGCTGTCTCCACCGAAGAGGCTGCCAGACTGCGTGAGGGAGATGCCGTTGCTCTCTACGGGCAGTATCTCCAGAATGGTGGAGAGAACGGTGAGGAAGGGCGTCGCCCAGTATTGGGCATTCTCTTCCTGCGTGAGAAGTTCCCCTATGACAAGCGCCTGGAAGCCCGCAAGGTCTATCTCACGGAGGATGAAGCACATCCCGGCGTTGCGGCGCTCTATCGTCAGGGTGATGTCCTGCTGGGCGGCGATGTGCTGGTGCTGGCGCCCATTCCCCACGATGATTTCCTGCCCTATCGGCTCACCCCGGAAGAGTCACGAGCCCGTTTTAAAGCTCTGGGCTGGCAGACAATTGTGGGCTTTCAGACACGCAATCCGGTCCATCGCGCGCACGAGTATATCCAGAAATGCGCGCTAGAGATTGTCGATGGGCTGTTCTTGCACCCGCTGATTGGCCAGACCAAGGATGACGACATCCCCGCTGCCACGCGTATGCTTTGCTACGAGATCCTGATCGAAACCTATTATCCACGTAACCGTGTCGTGCTTGGCGTCAACCCGGCGGCCATGCGCTATGCCGGACCGCGCGAAGCCATCTTCCATGCCATCATTCGCAAAAACTATGGCTGCACCCATTTCATTGTCGGCCGCGATCATGCGGGGGTAGGCAATTATTACGGCACCTATGACGCACAGCGCATCTTTCGTGAGTTCGACCCGCGCCTCCTGGGCATTACGCCCCTGTTCTTTGAGCATGCTTTTTACTGCCGTGCCTGTATGAGCATGGCGTCATCCAAAACATGCCCGCATGGTGACGAATGGCACGTGACGCTGAGCGGGACCAAGGTGCGCGCGATGTTGCAGGCTGGTGAGGCGCCACCGCCGGAGTTCTCACGACCCGAAGTGGCCGCTGTGCTCATTGCTGCGGCACGGCGGCAAAGCGCCATCGGTGTCTAAACAATCGCTGTGGAAGCTGCCATGGACGAGGAAGAAGTGCTCACGGTGGAGCAGGCGTATCAAATTCTAGAGCTCGCTCCAGATGCTGATGCCCAGCAGATTCGTGCTGCTTACCGGTCGCTCGCCCGCCGCTTCCATCCTGATGTCAATAGCGAGCCCGATGCTGAGCAGCGCATGAAGCGGCTTAATGCTGCTTTTGCGTTGCTCAGCAAGCGAGCTACTGGTGTTGCGGAAGATCCGCCGGCCTGGAATGATGAGCGTATCAGTGTCGTATATCGCGGGCCATGGCGTCCCGGTTATGCCGGTTATGCCGTCTATTCAGTGGAGACCGGCGAAGATTTACGGCCCCGATCATGGCCATGGCGTCTCCTCGTGCCGGTATTGTTGCTCGCGGTATTCCTCATCAGCGCCCCCTTCATCATCTCCCGACTGCATATCCACCGGGCATCTTCCGCGCGCGCGCCGCTGATCTCTCCAGCGGCGGGGACCACTGTTATCCCCTCATCTTCCCAGCTGCCTCTCCATACGCTGATCTCCTTCACGCCGGGCAGCATGTTTACCCTGGCTGGGCCAGATCTTGGCCGACTGCGCCTGCGCGATAGCCAGTTGCATGTGGTTCCACCCGGCATGGCGATCGCTGGCCAGCCAGATATACCACTGCTTGCCAGCTGGATGCCAGTAGCCTGGTCACCTGATGGCCATAAAGTTGCCCTGACGCTGGCACCTGCGGCGACGCCCAACCGCCCGCAGATAGTCGAGATTGTTGCTATGCCCGGTGGTCAGGTGCTGGCTTCCTATCAGGCCCAGGCGGCAGTTTGGGCACCCGATAGCCAGCACATTGCGCTGGTTGTCGCCCAGAATCCGGCCCAGCCGCTCGCGCAGACCAGCTATCATCTGGCTATTGGCGATGTCACCGATCCCTCCTCCTTCCTGGATCTCTCGCTCCTGCCGGTGGGATCGCTCCCCGTCTGGACCCCGGATGGTCAGGCCCTCATCTTCGCTTATAAAGAGCAAACCCAGCTCTGGGAATACCCGATCGCTGGCCAGCCGCAGTTTCTCCTCAGTGAGCCCCTGGGCGAGAAGATACAGCCACTTTTCTGGCTCGATGACAGCACCTTGCTCTGTATGGAGCGGAATGGGCAGCAGTATACGCTTACCCTGCTCACGCCGGCAACGCGGGTGGAGCAGCCGCTACCGGTGCAGGATGGCGTGCTGCCGCGACCAGTTATGGCGAATGGTGGGCAGGATCTGATCTACCGTTTTGCCGCGAGCTACGGACAGCCCGTGCAGTTGATGGATTATTCGCGGATGAAATCCACGGCTGTGACGCTGGTTCCTGGTGGCTACGCTCCCGATGCTCTGAGTCTTTCCAGCGATGGCGCGCTGCTCGCCTTTGCCGCTAATGGGAGCGCGCAATCACGCGCGCTCTGCCTCCTGCCGACAACTGCTGCCAGCGCCACTCCGGTCTGTATGATCCCCAGTACCGGGGCGCTGCGTGCCCCCGTCTGGTCACCGGCACAGCCGCAAATGCTCTATGTGCTTACCAATCCAACCGGCACTGCCCTCCACCTGCTGACAGTAGTTGCCGGATAGACGCTGTCATGCACGAACACGGCAGCGATTGGGTGATCCGGTAGTGGAGGTAGATTTTCCCAAACCTGCTGCCTGCACTGCAGGCAGCGCTCTGTGGGCGCGGGCTGGCTCTGCATCTGGGGTTGCTTGGGCTGGTGATCCTTGCTTGATGGCGTGGTATGATCGCTTTGTGAGAAAGAACCGCAGGTTTGTGATTTCCTGTTGAGTGCGTCAAGGTATCTTTGCTCCTGGAGTAAACAACTGTACGGTGTTCTTCCGCCCTGATGTCGCTGTTGTTGATATCGATGCCAGCCTGTCTGGCCTCCAGGCACCGCCACGCATGCAAATAGGGCGCGACGGCGCCCTGCATACCTGTCTACTGATGGTACTCGTGAAGGAGCGTGGCTCCTGGTGGATGACCTACCATAATGTCTGGCGGAAGGCCGATGAGGCGTCGTCTGACAAGGAGCATCGTGACGGGCCAGCCGGGCGCCTTGGGGGACCTGAGACTGGCATGTGAGCTGTGGAGGTGTGTCCATGAGTGAGCAGAATCCAAGCGTTCAGGACGCGATTCGCGAGCTGGTCACGGCGAATCGCATCCTTGGCCACGAGGGCGTCGTGGATGCCCTGGGCCATGTAAGCCTGCGCCATCCGGAAGACGCTGGCCGCTACTTGCTGTCCTGCTCACGGAGTCCGGCGCTGGTGAGCGAAGACGACATCATGGAGTTCGATCTGGACAGCCAGCCGCTTGACCAGCGCGGTCGTGCCATGTATGCGGAGCGCGCGATCCATGGCCGCATCTATCGGGCCCGACCCGATGTCCAGGCGGTCTGCCACAGCCACGCCCGCCCCCTCATTCCGTTCGCCGTCACGGGCGTGCCCCTCCAACCCGTCTGGGTGATGGGCGCGGTCATCGGCGAGGAGGTGCCGCTGTGGGACATCCGGGAGGAGTTCCCGCAGGAGGAGGGCATGCTGATTATCAACAACGCGATCGGCTCGTCGCTGGCAAAGCGACTCGGTGAAGGCCGGGCGTGCCTGCTCGCCAGCCATGGCGCGGTGATTGTCGAAGCGACGCTTAAGCGCGTGGTACAGGTGGCCATCAGCCTGGTGACGAACGCTGAGTTGCTGATGCAGGCTCGCCTGTTAGCTGGAACACAGGAGGCGAGAGACCTCCGTTTGCTCAGCAGCGGCGAGATCAGGGCCATGACGCAACTCATGTTCAGCCCAGGGGCCCTCGAACGCATGTGGGACTATTGGGCTACGCGAGCTGGGTCTGGTGAAGACCTCGCCGCTCGTTAAAGCGGTAGCGCGATGTCTCATCTGGAATGTCTCAGGCGGCCTCTCCAGGATGACGAACACGAGCAGGCAGGCATGACCATCAAGATCGGCTTTACCACCTGCTGGCGCTGATCACCTTTGCGGAGCAGGTGTGCCGGGCACATCGCCAGCTGCTGGCAGAGGCGCCGGACCCAGCATTCGGGTATACGCCCCCTTGGCCCGATAAACGCATCGGATGCTCAAGCAGCTCCTCTACTGCCCAGGTGATGCGCGCGGGCATCCCGCGGCGCTCGCGCGGTCTGGCAGAGCTGCCGGAACTCCTGCCGCAACGCCGGCAGCGCTTCCCCGGTACCTCCGGTCAGCTGCGCGACAAACTCCGCCACCGGCCAGACAAACCGCACCCCCTGCCGCACGAGGTAGATCCCCAGCGACCCTATGGCCAGCGCATCCTCATAATCCAGCAGCAGGTAGCCTGCAAGCTGGTGGAGATGCTCCGCCTTGATGACTGGCCGTATGCTCGCTTTGAGCTCAATCAGGCAGTTATCCACGATCAGATCGGCATCCGCACCGCCAACATCATGGCTGCCGGCGAAGGTGGGATTGAGCACGGCCGGGCGTTCGAGCAGATCCCGGTGGCGCTCGTAGAACAGGTCAAACAACGCGGCCAAGTCATCCAGGCAACCATTCGGAGCCAGATCGAGGAGCTCAGCCACACTGTGCCGCGGCTGCATCAGGGGCCCGGCTACATAGGCCTGGTGATTGCGGTATGCCTCCTCGAACAATCCCAGCACCCAGCAATAGCGCCCGAGCTCCCGCTCGAGAGCTGTCGGCAGTCGCCGGCCCACCGGCTGCACGGCCTGAAGCAGATCATCCAGGCTCTGGAAGAACTGCGCGATGAGCGTGCGGGAACACAGAACGTTGCGCGTGCGGATCTGCTCGTCTTCTGCCTTCTGCATTAATTCCAGCGCGAAATCACCGTCGGCATGCCATCTGGCTTCTGCAACATCGTCCAGCGGGAGGAAGGCGCAGCCGCCAGCCGATGGCCAGACCAGTACGTTGTCGATAAGCATGGTGTCGGCAATGTGTTGTGCGCCCATCCAGGCCACGAGCTGCTCGTGGGGCGTGATGGCAAACGCATAACGAATCCGGTAGTCGATTGCCCGGCCAATATTCGCATACGGATACGGCGCCGGGCTGGCCGGCGGACGGATCGTGGTTGCCGTGTGCAGCTGCCGATTTGCGGCACTGACCAGCGGCCGTGTGCCTGCGAACCGCTGCCGGATAAACTGCCCGATTGGACTGGCCCGATCAGCCAGATGTGACATTAACGACATTCGTCTGCTCCTTCCTTGCTCTGATCCGCTACGGCCTCGGGATAGGGCGGGATGGGGGACACGCCGCGAGGGGAGAGGACGACCCTCTGTCCGGCCAGCGTGGTGAACAGGTCCGCCACGGCGGACCGATCCAGATCGGGAAGGGCAGGAGGCGCGCTGTCCCGCTGGCGCAGCAGGGCATCCACGCTCTCCTGCAGCTGCTGCGCGGCAAGGAACGAGAACAGCGCGTCGGTCGGATCTCCCGGGATGGGCAACTGCGCCGGCTCGCCCTGGCAGAGGATCCCATTCTGCCCGTACGGGAATACCCCCGCAACGATCGTCAGCGGCGTGTCCGCACAACAAAACGTAGAGGTCAGTAGCAGCTGACCGGTGATACCTGGCTGGTAGATCAGCCGAAGCGTGCCCTGGTAGACGAACGGGATAGCCTCCGGGCGCAGTTGTCGGGAAAGCCACGTTGAGAAATAGGCGACCCCTGCTAGTACGGTTGCTTCTGACCACGGCTCTGCTGAGTTCCTACGCGCCAGCAATTGCCGGAAAGTCTCCGGGTGGCTGAGCGCTGCGCAGAGAAACGCTGCCATGAGATCCTGCTCCCAGGGAGTATCAAATGTCACCTCTATGGCCAGGCGCAGCTCCGTCGCCGGGGCAGCCGGATCGCTGCGGAAGAGACGCGGCTGCAGGGCAGCCTGGAATGCGGTGAACTGCTGGTTGTCGGCACGGGCAAACGTCGTGCAGGCGTCCCGGATGATCCGGAGCGCCCGGAAAATCGCCGTCTTGCCGGCGCCGTTGGGGCCGACGATGTAGATGACGGGCGCGTCAAGCTGGTCCAGGCAGACGTTGCGCAGGGAGAGAAAATGCTGGACCGCGATGGCCTGAATGCGCATAAGTGCTCCTTTTGCGGTTACTGAAGAGTCTCTGCGCTATTCTATCACCCGCTGCCCGCCGCGGCAAAAAAGGATGCTCAAAACATTGTTTCTTGCTTCACTGGCAGGCTTCCGGCCTGTCGGACGATCTCCGGCCAGACCTGCACCAGACTGTTATAGGCCTGCGCCTCCTGCGCCCAGCCGTTGCGCTCGCAGGTGAGATAGAGCCGGTAGGCCAGGTCACGGGCCAGCTCGCCCAGCTCCCCCACCTGCTGCAGAATGGCTGCCGCCCCCCGCTCGCCCGCCTGATCCAGCGCGTGGAGCAGCCGCTGGGTGGCTGCCCAGACGGTCAGGGGCGGCGGGTGGGCCGGGTTCCCGTCGTCGCTCAGCTCGTCGTGGCGTAGCAGCCGTACCTTGCCAGCCCTGGCTGAGAGGATGCCGGCCGCGCCCAGCCGCTCGATGGTGGTATTCTTGGCTTTGGAGAGCGTTTCGGCCACGCCATAGGGGCCTTCCTCCAGGCCAAACTGCTCAAACCAGGTGATGGCCCAGCGGGTCTCGGCGTCGAAGGCGCCCTCCTGCTCAGCCAGCACCGCATCGAGGGTCTGGTTGATGAGCTGCAGGGCGGTGCGCACGCGCAGGGGGGAGCCATCGGCTTCCAGCACCTGGCGGTAGCGCGAGAAGACGGCCATGCCCGGGCCGATGGCGGCCTGGGCCAGGTCCACGGGGGCGATGGAGCCCTGCTGCAGGTCTTTGAGAGCGGCCGGCAATTCGTGGTTGAGGGCCTGGAGGAACTCGCGGCGGCTGGCCGCCGGGGCATTGGCGGGTTGGGGGCGGCAGACGAGCACGATGGAGGAGGCCAGGGCGTTGGTGCCCAGCGCAACGCTGCGATTAAGCATCTCCGTGCGCATCGGCCAGGTGCCGGTAATGGCAAAACCGGCACGAATCAAGCCTTCCAGCATGGTTTCCCAGCCGGTGGAGGCGAGAGGGCGGGTGTCCCGCCTGCTGGTTTCTCCGGCGTCATCGGTGGCCGTGTCTGCTTCGGTCTGCTTGAAGGCATAAAAGACGGTCAGGGGATAGTGGGGGTGCTGGGCGGCGCGCATGTGGGCGAATGCCTGGGAGAGGCCCGTCTCGAAGGAGTGCCGTGCCGCCGCTTTATCGCCGCCAAAGCGGTAGGGCGTGGCTACCAGCTCCTGGCTCTTGGGCACGAGGAGGGTGTGGAAGAGATCGGATAGATCGCGCGGAGGGCGCGGCGGAGCCAGATATAGAAGAAGTCGGCGAGATCGGCAAAGCCGATATTGTCGTAGTAGGGGGGGTCGGTGGCGAGGAGCGGCGCCACGGCCGGGATTGCGGTGGTGGCGTCGAGCAGGCTAGCGCTGCTGGGAGGATGGGCAGGTAGCTGCTGGATAACTTCGGCAACCCAGTCTATGGCGCCCTGGAAGTTGCCCGTTGAGTTGCTGAACGGGTTGGCTTCCACGAAGTTCCAGACCATTGGGATCGCCGGGCGCGCGAAGGTGTGGCGGACAGCATCCCGTCCTGAGAGCCAGGAGCAAATAGATGAGCCGTGAGCAGCAGCTTTATCCACTGCCAGAGCCAGATAGGTGGCCACGGCGTCGGCATAGGCCTGGGCGCCCCTGCCACCGTTGCCGAGCGGGCGGGGATCGTTGTCCAGGCCAGCCTGGCGCGCGTGGAGTAGGACCTGCTCGCGTGCTGCGCTCACCAGGTCGCTGAGCGTGGTCAGTGCGACGAGCTGGCGCGGGGTGAAGAGGTCGGCGAAAGTGGCCAGCCCATATTGCCCACGGGATGCGCAACGAGGTAAACTCAGGCAATGGGATCAATGGAAAACCTCAACAGGAGAAGAAGAGCAAGCAAAAGCATTGCATTGATAATCTTCGATGAAGAGGTGATGCCCAGCCAGCAGCGCATCGGAAGGGTTGCCAAAGACAAGAAAAAAGCTTACGCGACGATCTGAGCGAGAGAGCTGAACGTCTCAAAGAAGAGAGCTGGCAGGCCATGTAAAAGGACCGTGAGGCTGGGAGCATCAGCGGGACGGGTATTGCGAGCCAGGCGCTGGGACCAGGAAAGCCGGTAGCGGGAGCGCTGTTCACGAGTGATGACGATCTCGCCTTGCTCACTAGGAGGCTCCAGAGGAGAGGAAGGTTTCCAGCAGAACAAGGCCGTTTCGCGGCGGAGGAGTTGGGTCCAGCGTCGGCGCAAAGCGCGACGAGGCCAATCACGCCAAAGCAGAGGGGCAGAGGCAGACACAACCGGTGCACCAGGCAAGGATGGTGCGGCAGCAACAGAGAGCGAATCAGAAGGCAGAGGCCAGAAGACGGCACTGACGCGGCGTGGTTTTTTGGTGGAGGGCTGCTCTTGACACTGCTGCCGAAGCGAGCAACTGCGACAAAAGCCGATGCGACCAGCATACAACACGCAACCCGCTTTGCATAGTCGAGCAGAACCTGAAGCGCTCGCAGCAATTTGCCCCGGTAATCGCCGTTGCCCGCTCCTCCAAAGGTCCCGAGAAACTGATGGGTATGAGCTTGGAGGATCACGGTTCTCGTGCGTACGACCACTCCGCGCTTGCGCCCCTGATATCCTTTGGCGCACACGTGATCAAAGCGACGGTGCGCGGCAGGCAACGCTTCGGTTTGGGGCAAGGCACGTTGGCGAGCGACCTTCCTGGTACCATCCACATCGGTCACCAGCCAGGACTGGGCGCATCGATCGGTGATCCCACCAGGATCAGCAAACGGTTGGCAGGCCAGCAGGTCTTGCTGGAACAAGGTGCGCATGTTCTCAACGCTGGCCTGATCGAGCGCGGCGAGAAAACGGGACAGAGCGGAGCGCGAGGGCAAACGCTTGCGGCCAAACAGGGTCATGAATTCATCGGCAAATGGCCAAAGGCGCTCGTAAAAGGCTTGCAGGGTTGGCTCAGCAGAGAGCGCGTAGCCGACGAGGACCACGACAAAATCGATGAGATCGTAGGTGCCCATACGGGCACGAGCAAAGCGGACTCGCTCGGTGATGGCATTGAGGATGCCAAGTTGCTTGAGAACCTGAGCTACCGCAGCCACTTCTCCCATCCAATGTGGAGTGGAAGGCAGCGACTCAGGCGTGGTCTGGACGGTAAGGGTTGAATGTGTCATACTAACAGGGTGTCCTCCTTCTGAGAAAAATTTGGGTTTCTTCTCTTTTAGGAGACACTTTTTTCGTGCTTCCGCCAGTCTCTCTGGCTCAGCTCTGGAATCTCGTTGCGCATCCCGTGGGTTCACCTTCCGAGACATCGCCCGATGGAGGCGCTTGAGCTTCTTTTCCTCTTGCTTGCGGCTCCAATTATAAGCGATCTGCGCCGGCGCGCTGCTTGCAGCGCGGTCATCCGCTTGTTGTTCAGGTCAAGCTCAGTCTGGTAGGCGCGGATGACGAGTAGCAGTCTTCCTCTTTTATCACCTGTTCTACACAGGCCCGGATACGCTCTGCCTTGCGCCGGGAGTAACGGCGGCCATACATGCGCACTGCCATGCTCATCATCACGGCCACAAAATCGTCTACCAATCATCGCCCATATCGCCTGGATAGAGGCTTCTCTGCCTGAATTGCGGCCTGGTGATAGACTAGGACCATAACCGCGCCATCAGCATTCGAGACGAAGGTATCCATACCCTGGGGCACAGGGGAACGGCAGCCGCAAGGCGGCGAGCGCTTCGGGACAGACCGCTGCTACGGCGTCGTTCGCCAGAGCGCGTCGCAAACGGGCTGGATGAAGGAAGAATCTCCTACTTAAAAGCAGGAGAGTGTCAATTTGCGGCTCCTGACCTGTTTTGCGCTGCCGGTGGTGAGCCATAGCTGTTGCATTGCCTCTCGCCGACGCCGAGAAAGCCGCGCTGAAGGGTGTGCGACAGGCCGCAGCGAGAAGCGGCAATCGCGCGGTTCAAGGTACCTCATGGCTCGGGCAAGGGCAGAAACCGCCGATACGTTCAAGGGAGCATTTGCCGGTGTGGTGCGCGGGCTTGTCATCCAGGCGATGTTTCCGGGGTAGAGAGCCAGCAAGAAGAACGCCCTGGTGAACTGGAACGATATCGACCGGTGCACCCAGGATATTGTCAAGAAGGATGAGGATGAAGCTCACAAAACGCTACGCGAGGTAGGCGATAGGGCTGTCGACCTCGCCGTTGGGTGGAGTTGCCTGAGAAGCCGCTGTCTTTCGGCTGCGGAGTCGTCACATCTCCCCGTCCGGTGGTGAGCAGCCGGCTCTGCGTGAGCACGAGCATGCCCACGAAATACTCCTCGCCCTGCCAGGCGAGCATGTACTCGTTGCGGTCCAGCACCGGGGAGGTGGACCTCCTGGTGCTCTGGCGCACGCGGACCAGGTCGGCATGGCGTCCCGATAAAGCTGGGCGGCGTCAGCGCCACAACCGCCTCGCTGTTGCCAAAATCACTCCTCCGTTTCTCATTCCCGTACCATCCCGGACACCGGCGCCGTGTCCGTCTGTCTGTCCGGGTCCTGATCGTCATCAGCGGCGAGCGGGGCAGGCGCCTGGGCCAGAATCCGCTGCTCCAGGCCTAGTGGCGTGTCAGGCCAAAACGCTCCTGGAGCCGGCGCACGCTGTTGGCCCCGGCGTTCTAGGCGCTGATGGCCTCGGCCAGGTTGATCTCCTCTGCCCGGGGTCCGGGCTCCTGCACCTGCGGCACGGGCAGGTCCAAGGGCGGCAGCAACTCCGCCGCGAAATTCTCGGCGGCGGAGGCTGGCATAGCTAGGCCGCCGTAGTGACGCCGGGCGGCGGCCCAGCCTGGGGTGGGCGAGGGATGCGCCGATTGCCGTGGAGCGAAGCGGGCAAAAAAGCTCCCGTCCGGCATCACCACCAGCGCCTCGCCCGGCTGGAGGTGGGAGATCCGCTCGCGGCAATCTTTCCCGACTGCCGCCCCGACCTGTTTGTAGCGGTCGATGTCGATGTCCCGCGTCCGCTCAAGCCCATCGGCCAGATGGAGCACTCGCGCCATCGCAGCCCCATCAACTTTCTGGTCAACCTGGTCACGGGGCTGATCGCCTACGGTCAGTAGCCCAGGACCCCATCGCTGGGGCGGCGCCCATACCTGCTGCCGGAGGGGTAGCTTATCCCGAACGCATGTTAAAGATAACATCCGCTGAACCTGACATAGATTCTTCAAGCTGTGCCGAGTATAGTTCCTGGCCTCAATTTTGGATCGAATCAAAACTACTGTGCTGATGGGCAGATACTTTCGGTAAGCGAGCGCGCTGGTCAAGCGGAGAGGTTGGCCAGCGTGGCGGGAGTTCATTGCGGGGGTAAAGCTGGTTCCTTGCGAGTGATGCCCAGGACCTTATCGAAATCGCGGTCGAAGCTCGCAATCTGCTTGTCTTTTTGCGCCAGAACCAGCGCAGCATTGTAGGCATCGATATAGTCAATGCCAAGGCTCACATAAAGGTCGAAGATACGCGGGTAGAGCTTTTTATGAGCCAGTTTCAGGTGTGGGAGCGAAAGCACCGGAAGCAAGAGGTCACGAATCTGTGCGGGGGAGAGGCGATAGGTTTGCTTATTGGAGAGGACGAAGACAATCTCGGCAATGACCAGGTCGGATGTCCAGGCAGAGACGTTCCCCTGCTCGACGGCGCGAAGCAGCTCCCGCGCCGCCGGAGAGTATACCGGATGATCATTGAGGAAATGCCGCAGAAAGATATTGGTGTCCAGGAAATACTGCTCCATAACTCCTCAGGGCTGGCTGCTGCATCCCTCACGTGCGGCATTTTCAGCCATATCGGCAATGGCCTGTTCCCGTAGTTCTCTGAGATCTTCTGGTCGCCGGCGCGGCGACACGGCGCCAAAGGTGGTATCAATAACCGAGGGCGCTTTCGCCAATTTGATCTGCCCATGCTCCTCGCGAACAACCATTTTATCACCCTGCTGGATGTGGAGCTTGCGTCTGATTTCAGCAGGCAGGGTGATCTGTCCTTTTCTGGTGACTACTGTAAACCTTTCCTGCATGGTAGCGTGCCCCTTATGCGTAGTGCCTATCTATCCAGGTAGTACCATTCTCGCATGAAATGGCTACGTTGTCAAGCAGGAGGAACGGCTCTGCGCCGCTTTGCTCTTACCGACTACCGGGATCGAGCGCGTTCTGGGGCAGCGTGGCATGGTCCGCTACAGCTGGCACACGCTCGACGTGGTGGATATGCTCTCCGTGCAGCATGGCTTTCGGCGTAGGCTACCAGGCAGTACTCTATCGCCGGCAGAATCTTGGGTTGGCTGGATCGGGATCAGCGCGAGAAGTTGGCCCAATAGCAGCAGCGGCGCTGGCGCGGTCGCCAGGCTTGCCCGCTGCGCGAGCAACAGCCTCAGTGAGCGAGGCAGCGGAGCGCTATCCGCCGCGATACATCTTACTCCTGCCCGGTTGGCCACTGTTGCCAGAGCAAGCTGCGATTAAATGGCTATCACGCTCTCGCCGCCGCGACGGCGCGCGGTCAGCCCATCGAAGCGCTGGCCGAACGCTACTGAGTGTCGATCCCGGAGCGCACCGCTTTGTTCTACTCCCTTATCGCCTATACCTGCTGCATGGCATGCACCCGGCCGCCGCGACTGGGTATAGCCAGGCGTGACCAGCTCATGGACCTCGTCCGCCAGCATGCTATGCCGCGCAGCTCCTAGGTGGTGCCGGTCGAGCGCACGCTCTATGCGCGTGCTGCTGATCTTCGCTGTAGCCATCGGCGCACCGCCGCTGCCATGCCATGAGCGCGCGGGCTCATGGCATGTGACGATGCCACGCGGGCCGGCGTTGCGCCGCCAATCTTTGTTATATCAGGTTGCTCGCTGTTACCACGGTCGCGGGCCTGGCAACAGCGAATCCAAACGATCATGGGTGAGCCTGGCGATCACACAACGGCAGCAGGCTCTGGTTCGGGGCCCCGTGGATACTTGGACACCCGGAACTTGACAGCAACCTTACGATCCAGTACACTTGCTCCTGAAGAGCCCCGGCTCCTCCTACGTCCACACCAGCCATCCTATCGCGCCGCCAGGATAACTGCTCCTCCGTCGTCATGATCGGAACAAGCGGAGCAGGCGACGCTGGCCCGCGATCGTCGTCCATCGTTCTATCCCTCTGCCGGTAGCGGAATGAGGGTCGGGGGATCAGGTCTATGTGATGAGGAGGTGGAAACCATGTATCGTCTGAAGCTTACCTTTATGCCGTATGCGCTTATCGTCGTACTGACCATGGGTGCGCTGGTGGGGGCCGGGCCGGCGAGGGCGGGCCGGGCGGTGCAGGAAGTGCCTGTGGGCAGCGCCCCAAGCTGCGGGAGCTGGCATGTGGTGGCGAGTCCCAATCCTGGCGACTTTAGGGACCTTTCTGGTGTAGCGGCCATCTCCCCACGAGATATTTGGGCAGTGGGCCCTGGTGGCCAGTATCGGATGGAGACTGGCGGGGCGTTGATCGAGCACTGGGATGGCACCCAGTGGCGAGTCGTCCGCAATCCAAGCATCGGGGCTGCCGATATCTTGCGCGCTGTAGCACATATTCCCGGGACCAACCGGCTGTGGGCAGTAGGGTACTATGGCATCTCCAGTATCGCTCCCTACGATCTGACGCTGATCGAGCAGTGGAACGGCACAGTCTGGAGAGTGGTACCCAGCCCGAATCCCGGTACGATCAGCAACGCCCTGTTGGGAGTGGCGGCCATCTCGGCGAATGACGCCTGGGCCGTGGGAATGTATTCCAACAACTTCTATGGTTACAGCCGTATGTTCACCGCGCACTGGGATGGTACGAGCTGGAGGGTGGTGCCCAGCCCAATTCCTCCGGGGTCAATAGGAAGCTTGCTATATAGCGTAACTGCCGTTGCGACAAACGATGTCTGGGCCGTGGGAATCTCCCAGAACAGCAACAATCAAACGCAGTCACTGTTTGAACATTGGGATGGGACGCGCTGGCGCATTGTTCCCGGTCCCAGTGTGAACAGATCCAGCGGCGAGCTGATCAGCATAACAGCCGTCTCGCGTGACGATATCTGGGCCGTGGGATCGAGCTATGATCAATACAATGTGCGGAACATTACCTTAATTGAGCGATGGAATGGCATGAGCTGGGTTGTTGTCCCTAGCCCGAATCTGGGAATCTACTCTGATTACCTCATCGGAGTGGCGGCTGTCTCGGCAAACGACGTCTGGACAGTGGGGATGTACTTTAACACTGATAATAGTACTCAGACGTTGACTGAGCACTGGAATGGCGCGAGCTGGAGCGTAGTGCCCAGCCCCAACCCAGGATTGTACAATGGGCTGAACGGAGTGGCGGCTGTCCCGGGCACTGCTACGGGGGTTGTGGCCGTGGGGTCCTATAGCAGCAACTCCCCGATACCGCAGGTTCAAACGCTGACCATGTATTATTGTTAGATTCTGGCGGCGCACTGTGCCGTTCATACATGTCAACACCTGCCGGCTACAGCCAGCAGTTTGCCCTCACCCGACAGATGGCATAAGCTGGCTGCCAGGGCGTGGCCGGAGCCGGACAGCGGGGCCGGCATGCCCCTGGCGAACAGGGTCAGGGGACCGGCCATGGCGGCAGGCGCTGCGTACCGCTCGCCATCCGCAAGGGCACCTCCAGGAACCGTGCTGCCAATCGGGCCAGGCATCAGGTTGTGGGCAGGGAAATGAGCTGCTGTTCCCTGGCCCAGGCAGCGATCTGAGCGCGGCAGGTGAAGCCGCGCTTGCTGAGAATGTGGCTGATGTGCCTATCCGCTGGGCGGAGTGAGATTCCTGGTTCCGCTGGTTGATTCTCTGCCGATGCTCCAAATCAGGTAGGCGCCACAGCGGTCAGCGCTGTCCAGGTTTGCACAGCGCAGATCCCGCCCGCCAGAGCCATATCAACTTCTCCAGCCAATCAACAGGCTGCTGTTTTCTCTTCCAGAACAGATCTTCCCAGATATGATGGATAGCAAGCATCTTATATTGGCCGAAGCGCTGGTCACAATGTTCCAGCAGTTTGGGCACCGGAACGGGAGCATCTGGCTCCGTGTCCAAACAGAGCCGGGAGTAGATCCGTTGCTCCCAGGGCAAGGTAGCGTTCAGCAGCCACCAGGTGAGCCCGCGGCACTTGCTTAATCCTCGTCATCCCCGTAGGGATTCCAGGAGGCCTGAAGCCGGGCGAGCGAGCATCGTCGTCTCCCGGTCCTGCAGTTGCGCAGCTGGCGCCAGCTGCGCAACCGGCTGGGCTTGCCGCTGGTTCAATAGAAAGAGCTGCACGGCTGTGCACCTTCCCATGCTGGGCCGGGTAGCAGGTTAGGCAAGCTTCAGATTCGAGGTGCTTGATCTGCTCGCCCTCAATGGTAAGCAGGTACATCTTGTGGAGGTCGCTTGGCCTGCTACGCCGGCAGTTATCCGCATGGTTCAATATCTTTGCCTTCGAGCGCCTGGCGGAGACAATGAACACCTGTCTGCACAGTGGCACGAAGGCCTCCATCGAGGGGGGCATGCAGAGTCACACATACGCTGACTAGGAATGACATCCAGCGCCGAAGTCGTGGCAAATGAGTTCGTGATGCTGGACAGTAAGCCAGCTGAGGAGAAAGCACCCCTGTTCCAGCCGGCTGAAGCGCCGGCAATGGACGACGGGGCGGAAGATATCCCGTTTTAGTGTATAAATCGGCGACTCCGTGCCCCATTGCCGGTGTGGCAAGTAACGCGCGGCGGCATACCCGCACATCCAACGAAGCCGTCCGCGCCAACCATGACACCGCAGCCCACGCCAACGGCGGCGGCACCGGTTGGGGTCAGCAGTGGCCCTCCCAGACCCGCGGGTATCTGGTGTGCCATGAACGGCCCTGACCTCAACTATGCGGATCTGCAGCCCGGCTGTGCGATCTATGGTGCACCGACGAGTATTCCGTATCAGTATCAGGTCACGGCATCGATTGGTTCTGGTCTGAACCAGGTGATGACCGTGTCGGTGCATGATTCCTGGAAACTTATTGGCTGGTGTCAAGCAGATACCGCCGATTGGCAGCCCCGGATCATCATCATTTGGGAAACCGGGTCGTGGTACGTGTGGGGGTTCATTTCCTGTACTGCTGGCTGGCAGGGTTATGAATTTGATCGCATTGCGAACATCTCTGCGTCCATCAGTGTGGTCGACATCCCCGCCGTTGTGCATTACTGGAAGGAGCCTTGATGCAGGGCTGCGTGATCCGGCAATACATACCCCAGAGCAGCCAGGAGTGAACCGCATGCAGCAGATGCTGGGGCAGCAAGATAAGCTGCTTATAGAGGCACAGGGAAGGCAGGATCATAGAAGATACACTCTATCTCTCCCAAAACATCGGGCGCTATGCGCTTGGCGCCGCCGATGGCGCGGACTGGCCGCTGGCCAGCCGTGCGTTATCTACCTGGTCAGCCAATGGATTGCCGGGCGCATTGAGCATGGCGATGCCTGTCTGCTGATGGGGTATCCACCGGCTCCTGCTTCACCGCTGATGATGGGAGCGTCTGCGGACTCTGCGCCGGCATGCGGGGGCGGTTGTCATGAGTTACCGGCTCGTGTACCAGCACCATGCAGTCTTGCGCATGCGCCAGCGACATATCCTCCCGGAGGAAGTCGAGGAAGCCTTGCAGAATGGAGAAACCATCGAGGCCTATCCCGATGATACACCCTATCCCAGTGAATTGATTTTGGGCCAGTGTCCTCGGTGTCCGCTCCACATTGTGGTTGCCACCGATGTGGCCCAATCGATTAAGATCGGCGTAACAGTCTATGAGCCTGATCCCACGAAGTGGAAACCGGACCTGAAGAAGAGGAGAAAGCCGTGAAGTGTGTTATCTGCAAGCAGGGAGAAACGGTTCCTGGCGTCACCTCCATGCTTTTTGAGGAAAATGGCAGCACGATTGTAGTGAAAGGCATCCCCGCGGACGTGTGCGATACCTGTGGGGAATCTTATCTCGACGCGGACGTTACTCGCCGGTTGTTGCAGCTGCAAAGTCGGGGCTTCCTGCGCTAGTCTCTGTGACAACCGAGTACCAGAACAGGTACCTGACCGCAAGGGTGCGATCCTTTGCGGTCAGGTGAGATGGCTATCTTTTCTGGTCGGTGGCAAGACCTATCAGCGCCAGAGCCGGTTAGATCCAGTAATGGGTGTTAATAGGAGTTCACACAGGAGCTTGAAGCATTGCTGTACTCGGTCTGCACCTCGTATGCCTGCCCCTGCAGGTACGTGTAGCCTGCTGAGAAGTCCCAGGCGCACTTATCGCCAATCTCGTATCCCGCCGCGTCGACCCAGCCACTCCCGGGCTGGGGGTCGGTGATTGCCTCAAACTCCTCGTGTGAACTCACGTTGATCTCGCTGTCAGCGACTATGTCTCCATTGGGGGAGCTGGGAACGTAGCAGTTCCCATTGAGGGGATAGGGCATCGCCGCATAGGCCACATTGATCAGGCTATCCCAGCCATGATAGGCACAGAACTGCTGCTCCGAGCAGCTGCCTCCCTGATTCACATAATAGCCGTTGTCGGTATAGACAAAGTAGATCGCGTTCGCACTATCCGCCGGCCAGCCATTGGTATTAATCGCATTGGCTACCTCGTTCTGAATCGCGCTGTCCTCAATCGTAGGGCCACCGCAGGAGTTATCGCTCGGCGGTGCCGCGTCATCGACCCACACACCGCCGATGCTTTCCGTGTTCTGGATGTTGCCGGTGCTGTCATAGTATTGAGTCAGGATATTTTCAAAGCTGGATCCGCTCAGGTTGTTAAAATAGCTCTCGATGATCTGGCCCGTGCGGTCAGGGCCGCCAGCGCCATTATCCCAGCCGCTGCCCCAGAAAATCAGATAGGAGACAGGAACATGCTGCACCGGACCCCCATTGTACTGGAGATCACCCGATCCCTGTGCCGCAAAGGAGATCTGGTACCACTGCTGTGCCAGGTGACGGGTCGGGTAGAACACGATAACGTGATGCCGCCGGATTCGTATCAGGTGCTGGGGGGCTGCCGCTGCGGTGGCCCTGCCCGGGCAGGCCGCGAGGATCATGGCCAGCATAGCAATGATTGGGAGAGCCGGAAGAGTAACAAGACGATTGAGCATGGAAAGACCTCCTCATGCACTGAACAAGAAACGCTATTCGGGAGCCCATGGGCCTTGCCAGCAAAGTCCGGGTTCGCAATGCCAGGCGTACGCCTGGCATGCCGGAAGTTCCCCGGGCTAGCACCAGGATCGGAGCATGCTCTTACACAAGTAAGAGTACCTGAAGCACGCTTCCTCTGTCAAGCTCTGGGCATGCCGGCATGCTATGAGCGTCGTGCGGATGTCGCCTGGCGACGCTTCCAGCATGAAAGCAGACGCCAGGGTTTGCCGATTGCACGTAAATCCAGCTGGCGCGTCTTGGTCAGAGCACTCGCGGGACGTATCCAACGCTGCAGGAATTGGCTCCCAATACCAGGGCAGAACCTGGGGAAGGTGCGGAGTCTGAGCCCTGGCAAAGTGTTACCGCTCTGTGAGAGAGAGCCGTTGATTTGTGCTCTCCTTGTGGGGACGCTGGGACATCGTTCTCTCTGAGAACGATGTGCTGTTGCTCTTGCCCTGGTCATGCCATGCCGCAAAACTTGCGGCATCTCGTAGCTATTGCGAAGGGAGGAAATGCCTGTGATCGAACAAGCTGACGAGGCCCAACTGGATAGTTTTCAAGCCCGCGTCGCTGAACACGGCTGGATACGGTCTGTCCTGGAGTCATTCGCCTATATCCAGCCCTTTGGCGGAATGTTCGGCAAGATCGTGCCATTCTATGCCGAGTCATACTGGTATGCCATGGGCGGGCTGACGTTCCTCATGTTCGTGTTCCTGACCGCAAGCGGCGTCATTTTAGCCCTGCTCGGCCCCTACTGGTGGCTCACGAACCCCGTCGGGCAGTTTCTGAAATCGTTCCATTACTGGAGCGCACAGGGCTTCTTCTTCTTTGCGCTGCTGCACCTGTTCCGCGTCTGGGCGACCGGTTCCTTCCGCGGGCGGCGCATCTTCAACTGGTGGATCGGACTGACGATCTTCATGCTGGCCATGGGTGAGAACCTCTTTGGCCTGCTGGCACGCGGCGACTGGGAGTCCCAGTTCGTTTCGATGCACTCAGATGACATGCTCTTTATCCAGCCGTTCTTTTTCCACCTCTTCAGCCCGGGTAACTTCACCGCTGACCTGACCATTCATATTGCCGTTCTTCCGGTGATCATCTTTGGCCTGATCCTGGCGCACATCGTGTTGCTGCGAATCATGGGACTCAGCGAGCCGCTGTCGAGCCAGAAGGAGGGACGTTAGATCATGGAAGATAGCGAGAATGCACCACAACCAGCAAACCCTGCTGCACCCGAGCAGATCAGCGATCGGCCTCCTGAGCGCATGGTTCGCCATGTCTTCTGGAAATATCCCCCACTCTCTATGGTGCTCCTCGTGGTGGTGGCAGTGCTGGCAGCAGTCGTTGGCTCACCGAACTGGCCGCGAGATACCATCGCGGGCGTGAGCACAGCGAATCCAGGAGGCGCTGTGCTTGCCTTCACGCAGGAGCTGGCCGGCACTTCGCCCTCGGCGGCCAATGCCCAGGAGTATGGCATGGGTGATCCAGCACAGGTCTTTGTGCTGGGTCCGCTGCGCGCTGCTGCCCCATTGTTGGGGCCGATCGCCTTGCCAGATTTGCCGACACTGCCGGCATCTGCGGTACAGCGGGCTCTCGCAGCCTATGATGCAGCGAGCCCGAATCAGCAGAAGGACTGGGCTTCTAACTACGAGAAGGCGCTTGGCGCCATCACCCCGGCGGCAGGAGGTGCTATGAACGAAGAGATGCCCAGTCCAGATTACACCAAGATCGGCACCCTCAGCGGGGATTTTGGTCCCGTACCGGTGCTGGTCGAAGCCGATTTAAAGCTGGCCCAGAGTGGCTATCTGGAGCAGTACTTGCAGTCAGTGGATCCGGGGCACTCATTCCACCTGACCAACATCTGGCTCTATGACCACCCGAATATGCTGAATACAGCCGGGGACCTGGGGCTGACCGATGACCAGTGGGGCATGGTCAAGGAACGAGGGTTCCCCGTTGGGCCGTGGTACCTGGCCATTCCGGCGGTGTTCCACGTCTATTTCCCGGGTGGTGCTACCGGTCAGGGGTTCGTGCTGTGGAACTTGCTGTTCGCAGCTGTCCTGTTATTTGTCGTGCCCCTGGTGCCAGGAATACGTGATATTCCCAGGCATCTGAAGCTCTACCGCTTCATCTATCGCTATCCAACCCCCGGAGAATTGGAAAAGGTGGCTTTCCGGGAACGACATGGAACCAGTCATGGCGGTGCAGAGGGAGCCGGAGGTGGAGAATGAAAGCGCTCCAGAGAGATACCAGAGGGAGGAAGCGCGTGAACAATCGGCAAGGTATGGAAATGCTGCTGTTCCTGGTTGCCTCAGCCATTAGTATCTATGCGCTTGGCAAGGGGCTGACAGGACTGTTCGAGCCTGGCAAAGGAGTTGATCTTCTCTGGCTTGCGGTGGCAGTTGCAGCCATGAAGATTCTCTTTGCCCAGATGGGGCGTGTGCATGATACCTGGCCACGCCGTCATGACAGCTATGAACAGCGAATTCAGCAGGCCGTGCAGCCATCAGCCGTACCGGCTGAAGAGAGGGAAGGGTGAGGCACATGAACATATTCCCGCGAATCCATCGTGATGCCTGGTCGGTCATTATCGGTGTGCTGATACTGACTGGGATGATTGCCTGGTTACTCATCACCGTCAATCCGATACGATAAGTGCCAGATATGCTTGAAGGATCGGCAGCAGGAGCGAAGGCAGCTTCGGCACTGACAAAAAGCCTGCCTGATTGCTGCCGTGAAGGCAGTGTGGCGTGCGATGGGGGCTTGAAAGGAGGTGCCATGCTTCCCAAGCCTTCAGGCATGGGGATACAGCGGGCTATTGTCTGGTATGAGAAAGACGTTCAAGTACCACCTCTACCCGACCAGGAAACAAGCGAAAGTTTTGCACGGGTGGCTTGAAGAATGGCGGTGGCTCTATAACGGGACTCTTGCTTATCGCAAGAATGCCTGGGAGCAGGAACGATGCTCTGTCTCCTGGTATGAAACAGAGCGTCGTATCCCCACCCTGAAGGAGCAACTGCCTGCCTTGAAGGCCGTTTACTTCCAAGTCCTGTAGCACGTAACAGAGCGAGTTGACCTGGCTTTTAGCGCGTTCGTTCGTCGGGTTGAAGCGGGAGAAAACCCAGGATACTCCCGTTTCAAAGGCTCTGGGCGCTCCGATAGCATCCACCGGTCCCCACGGGGTGTCGCTGGAACGGGGATCGCCTGGAAATCTCCAGGGTAGGACCCATCACAATCGTCATACACCGTCCGTTGTAAGGTAAATCCGAAATGGCGGCCAGTCGCCGTACTGCCTCGTTGATCGGGTCTATGGGTGCCCGTGCTGTGGCAACGAGATGGACCGTGATTTGAACGCCAGCTGCAACATGTTGAGATTGGGACAACAATCTCTGGGCGTAAGCCCCGGAAGCCTCCGGCAGATGATAGCCACAGGGAGCCGTCACATGAGGGATGGTTTCTTCCTTCAGATGGAGTCTGAAACTATATGGTATACTCTCTGCATAAAACCTGGTGACACCTTTGTGCAGAGGCCAATCCGGGCGCGGATCCACAGATAATGACAGAGCTGTGCAGCCGGCTAGAAAGGAACATTTTTATGCCCACAATCCTGACCAGCGATGGCGTCAGGCTCCACTACGTGGAAGCCGGGACCGGAAAAACGTTGCTGCTCATCGGGGGATGGACCATGAGCATTCCCTGGTGGCAAAAGCAAATTCCCGAGCTCAGCAAGCGGTACCGGGTGATCGCCGTCGATATGCGTGGCTACGGAGAATCGGAGAAACCATCGTACGGGCACCGGATTGCACGCCATGCGAAGGATATTTACGACATTATTGAGGGACTCGATCTCACTGACGTTGCTCTTCTAGGCTGGTCGATGGGAGCCTCAACGATCTTCAGCTATCTCGATCTCTTTGGCCCCCATAAGCTCAGCGGTGCGATTCTTGTGGACCAGACGCCGAAAATTCTGGTTGACGCTGAGTGGCAGTACGGGCTGGGTGAGATGACCGCTGAAACGCTGATGCCGTTCATCAGGACCATCCGTGCTGATTATCCGGCCTTTGCCAGGAGCTTCATTCCAACCATGTTTACCAATCCCCCAACGGCGGCGGAACAGGCGTGGATGCTGGCCGAGATGCTGAAAATGCCGGTTGCCAGTGCCACAGCGGTCCTCTTTGACCATTGCAATCAGGACTGGCGTGACCGGTTACCCACAATCAACCTGCCGGTCCTGGTGATGACCGGCAGGCAGAGCCGGGTCTTCCCCTATCAATCGAGTGTGTTTATCAGCGAGCAGATTCCCGGCGCCAGGCTGGTCATTTTCGAGCATAGCGGGCATTGTCCCTTCTATGAAGAGGCAGAAAAATTTAATGCTGCCGTCGCTGATTTCCTCGGCTAGTTTCTCCATGAGTGATACCCATGTCTCAGGAGGAGCCAGAAATGGCCACTGGTATTGAAGAATTAGCGGCACGGCTGGGAAGGGAGCGGGTAAGCAGAAGTCCTTCCGTACTGGAGCAACATGGACGGGATGAGAATTTTCCCGAAGTGCGGCGGCCGCTGGCGGTGGTTTATGCGGAGGACAAAGAGCACATCCAGGTGGTTCTGGAATGGTGTCGCACCCGGCAGGTTCCGCTGATTCCCTACGGGGCAGGTACCAGCCTGGAGGGTTCTCTGGTGCCTTATAAAGCCGATACGGTTCTTAGCCTGGATCTCTCGCGCATGAACAAAGTGTTGAGTATTCAGCCGGAGAACTTTCTGGCGGTGGTACAGCCGGGTATTACCCGCACGGCGCTCAACGAGGCGCTCAAGTACACGGGGCTTTTCTTCCCGGTAGATCCCGGTGCAGATGCTTCGCTTGGGGGTATGGTGGCAACCAATGCCAGTGGCACGACCACGGTACGCTACAGTGGCATGCGTCAGAACACGCTCGCCCTTGAAGTGGCGCTGATCAACGGCGAAGTGCTGCGGCTTGGGCGCCCGGTGCGTAAGACGAGCAGTGGCTATGATCTTAAGGATCTTTTCATCGGCTCGGCGGGCACGCTCGGTGTGATTACCGAGGTGACGGTACAGTTGCATCCCCGGCCCGAACATATTTACACGCTGCGCGTTTTCTTCCCGTCTGTGGTCGCGGCAGCCCAGGCTGCTTATGCCGTAATGGCCAGCTCCTTGCCTGTTGCGCGCATGGAGCTGGTGGATGAACTGAGCATGCGCGTCATCAACCGTTACTATGGACGCAGCTATGCGGAGCGCCCGGCCCTCTTCCTGGAATTCCACTCTTCCACGGACGCGGCTATCGCGGACGAAGTACGCTTGGCGGAAGAGCTGGTGCGCGAGGCAGGAGCAACGGCCATCGATGTGGCACGTACACATGCGGAGCGCGCCGAGCAATGGGAAGCACGGCATCATCTCTACTGGGCGCTGGTCCATTCCTATCCTGGTCGCACCTATATTATCACCGACACGGCGGTACCCCTCTCGCGCCTGCCCGAAAGCATCGCTTACACGCAGCGGCTGTTGCATGAGATGGGTATCGAGGGCAGTATCGTCGGTCATGTGGGTGACGGGAACTTCCACACGCTGGTGGCGGCACAACCGGCGGACTACGCCAGGGCGCGCACCTTCGTAGAACAACTGGTGCGCCATGCGCTGGCTCTAGGGGGAACTGCCTCAGGCGAGCACGGTATTGGCCTCGTCAAACGCGAGTTTATGCTTGCAGAACATGGCCCCGCGCTGGAATGGATGCGCCGTCTTAAGGCGCTCTTTGACCCCATGGGCTTGCTTAATCCGGGCAAGATTATTTGATCGGCCATCTTGCCCGGATTAAGCAGACCAATGTTTCAGAACATCCCAACCCATACTGCCACTGTGCCATGCGCTGATGGTGATGACGCCTGTTGTTCTGGTTCTGCACACCATACGGATCGCCAATAAGGAGGGTGTCCACACCGTGCTGTTGACATGCTGGGTGGATCATCGATCGTATGCGGCGGTTGTCAGCCGGTCTACAGTTGCCGGACGCCAGTCGCGGGAATTTGCCCGTAATCCCCTTCCAGATCGTCTCCTCGCTCAAGCCACTGGCTGCGAGAGCGCCGAGGTGGCCTATCGAAAAGGCCGGTTTTGGTTACATCTAGTGCGGACCATTCCCGATGCTTCCTGCTTATCAACTGGAAATGGCGCTGGTGTGGATATGGGATTAAACGGTCCCGCTGATGTCAGATTCCGTGGTGAGAAGCGGTGGAAAGTGATTGCCCAAAGATATTGCCGATGGAAGCGTGCGCTGCCGGTGAAAGGCATCTGCTCGGCCAGACGACATTTGCAGTGATTGGCCGGGAAGGTTCATTGCTTTCGCCGCGATTGCGCCCCACCGTCCAGACCAGCAAACGTTTTGCGGGGTGGTCTGCGGGCACACTGACCACATCGACATGAATGCGGCCGACAATCTGGAAGGCCTTCACGATCGAGTGCCAGCCGCTTGTGTAGATCGCAAGGTAATCAAGGCACTCTGGGACAGGCGGCACCAGGACTGGCAAGACAAACAACGGTTGAGCTACGGCCAGCCGCCCAGTTGTCTCGTCAACGGGCAGAGGTTTAACGGATGAAACGTTTGATCATGTTTTGCTCAACTATACCCTCTGCTGCAACCACCTGTAGGGGATGCCCGGCATACTCGCCAGCAGGATATCGCCGGCATAGGAGGTATAGGCGTATCAGCCCAGTCATCGCTGTTGCATCAGTTGTCCTCCGTTCCCCCTGGTACCAGTACGTAAACAGTCACCTGTCCCAGGCTGCTGGCGCGCTCTTTCCGCTCAACACTAGTAAGAACGTACTGCTGCGAACCGCCATGGCGTCCAGACGGTGAACCAGGTCACCGTGCGTGGCAACAACAGGCCATTGTCTAAAGCGGCGGAGGGCACGATCCGTTCGATCGGCTGCCGACGATACCCGCCTGGCAGGGTTCGCAGCCGTGCTCGTGGCAAGCTCGATGGTGTGCCCCAGGGCTCTTGACAGAACCCTCTCGCCTTGGGTATAATCAAACCATACCGTACAGTCTAGTTTCTAAGGAGGCAATGGCGACGTCTGCCAATCTGCCCCCCCGCATGCGTGCCAAACGGGATCAGATTCGCACCGCAGCGCAAGCACTGTTTCTGCGTGATGGCTTTGCCGGCGCAACGATGGATGCGATTGCTGCAGCGGCAGGTGTATCCAAGCAGACCCTCTATCATTACTATCAGAGCAAGGAGGATCTTTTTGTGGATATTCTCCAGCAACTGACGCTGGAGCGCACACGCGGCTTTGTGCTGGATGCGGTAGGGGAGACGGGACTGAACAGTCACGAGGAGCTCGAGGCGGCACTGACGCAGCTCGCGCAGCGGATGCTGCTGACCTTGATGCAGCCGACCTATATCGCATTGATTCGCGTGATTGTTGCGGAGACGGCACGCTTTCCGCACCTGGCGCCGCTCTTCCGGGCGGCGGTGCCGGAGCGGGGCATGGCGATACTGATGATGCTCCTGGAGCGCGCGCGGGCGCAGGGCCTGATCGCTGCACATGATCCCGAGGTAATGGCTCGCCTCTTTGCCGGACCCCTTCTGACCTATGTGATTACCGATGGTCTGGGCGCACCGAACACCACACCGCAATTACCACCACCAGAGCGGGTGGCGATGCTAGTGCGCCTCTTCATCCGTGCTATTACCTGAAAGGGGCGCTATCATGGTCAAATCGGCGGGTACCGGCCCCGGCGAACGCCAGCTCCTGGGACCTCAGACAACCGGGCGGGTGTATCGGAATCTTTCCGCGCCCCAGTATGCGATCCAGCATCATTACGACCTCGCTGTGCCGATGCGTGATGGGGTACACCTGCGTGCCGATCTCTACCAGCCACGTGCTCCTGGTCGCTTTCCCGCGCTGGTTGCGATCTCGCCGTATGCGCGGCAGGCGCAGTACCTCAGCATGCCAGTCGGGATGATTGAAGCCGGGCAGACAGATTTCTGGGTGCCGCGTGGCTACGTGCATCTTATTGCCAACGTGCGCGGCACCTGCGGCAGCGAGGGAATCTATGCTTTTGGCAGCGTGGAGGAGCATCGGGATCTCTATGACCTTATCGAGTGGGTAGCGGCACAGGACTGGTGCGATGGCAACGTAGGCATGATCGGCGTCAGCTACTTTGCCATCGAGCAACTTTATGCCGCGTTGGCGCAGCCGCCCCATCTACGCGCCATCTTTCCCTGGTCGGGCACGATCGACTGGTATCGGGAAGTGATCTGGCATGGTGGCATATTTAGCGGTCGTTTCTTTGGCCTCTACTTCAACACTCTCGGGATGGTGAGCAAACGCGGCGGAGCTTTCTTCCGCGCCCCCTTCTTCCGGTTCGCCAACTGGATTCTGAAGCAGCCGCTGATTCACCAGCGCTTTAGCCATCCGCCGCGGGACCCATTCAAAGTGTTCAATAGTGCGCTGTTTCTCGATTATCCACCCCATCCCTGGGACGATATCTTTTACCAGGTTGCTGTGGAGCATCAGTTGTACGACCGGTTCTGGCAAGAGCGAGACATTTCGGATCGGCTGCAAGCGATCCGGATACCGATCTATCTGGGCGCTGATTGGGAGAACGTGGGTGTGCATCTCAACAGTCCCTTTCTGGCGCTGGAGCGCCTGGCGCCAGACGCACGCTGGCGCGTGGGCATCACGCCACGTGGGGGGCTGCAATGGCCCTGGGAAAGCATGCATCTCGAAGCGCTGGCATGGTATGACCACTGGCTCAAGGGACGTGATACCGGCATTATGGAAGGGCCACCCATCCGGTACTTTCTGGAGGGCGCGGGTGAGTGGCGTGCGACGGAGAGCTGGCCGCTCCCGGAGACCCGATGGGTGGATCTGTGGTTGGATGCGGAAGGTATGCTCTCTGTCCACCGCCCGCAACCTGGCTGGCGCGATTATCTCTGTTTGCCGCCGACTATCAGGCGTGCGCGCAATACCAACCGGCCGCTAATTCCGACGATGCTTGCCTGGGATTCCGTGCCCTTCACGCAGCCGGTTGAGATTATCGGTCCGCTGGTGCTCTATCTGGAGGCGCGGTCCACCGCAACTGATACCGACTGGATTGTGAAACTGTGTCTGGTGACCGCTGCTGGTGCGGTCCACGATCTGACGCAAGGCTGGCTGCGGGCCAGCCATCGGGCCGTAGATAACACCCGCAGTAAGTTCTATCGCCCGTATCATCCCCATGATCATATGGATCCGCTGGTGCCCGGCAAGACCACGGCGTTCGCGATCGAGATCTTGCCGATTGCGCAGCGGTTCGACCCGGGGAGCCGGCTGCGTTTGTTGCTCACCAGTGTGGACAGCGACCGCTTTGCGATGCAGGCGCTGAGCCATTATCCGCTGGGGCTTCCCGCGTGCAATACCGTGCTGAGCACCTCGCGTCTGATGGTCCCGTTGATCAGTGGATCGCTTCCAGGAGCGAACGACCGTCCGTGAGGACATGCCAGTGGCGATCAGGTGCATTAGGCAAAGGAGGAATAAGCCCGTGACGATGGCATCTCAGGCTGGTTCTGGCCATCTTGCCGAGGACCCGTCCCTTGGGCAGACGTCCGACCTGGCGATCGTGACCCGTAACCTGCGCAAGGTTTTCGGTCACTTTGTGGCGGTGGACGATCTCTCGCTCACCGTGGCTCGGGGCGAGATCTTCGGCTTGCTCGGCCCCAACGGCTCTGGCAAGACGACGACGATCAATATGATAAGCGGCCTCCTGCCGCCAACACATGGCAGTGTGACGGTGTTTGGCCATGACATCGCGCGCGACCCACGCGCCGTGCGGGCCATGTTAGGCGTGGTCCCGCAGGAGACTGCGCTCTATGAGGAACTCTCCGCGTGGCACAACCTGGCGTTTCATGCAGCCCTCTACAGCGTGCCGCGCCGCGAGCGGGATCGGCGCATCACTGTGCTACTTGAACTGGTGCAGCTGGCCGACCGCCGAAACAGCCGCGTCAGCACCTTTTCCGGCGGTATGAAGCGCCGCCTGGCCCTTGCGCGTGCGCTGCTGCATGATCCGCATCTGATCTACCTGGATGAGCCCACCCTGGGAGTAGATGTGCAGAGCCGGCGGGCGATCTGGGATTATATTTTCAATCTGAAAAGCGCAGGCAAGACCGTGCTGATCACGACGAATTATCTGGAGGAGGCAAATGCTCTCTGCGATCGGCTGGCGATCCTGGATCATGGCAGACTGATCGTCATGGATACCCCGACACATTTGAAGGAAACCTATGGTGGGACGGTCATCGATCTGGAGACGGAAGCCGAGCTCTCGCCAACCCTGATGGCACGTGTGCGCGCGCTCCCCGGGGTCAACGATGTCCGTCAGCAAAAAGGCGAGCTCACCATTAGTGTCAGCGGGGAGCGGTCCATCACCGGCGAGATCATCAATCTCGTGACAAGTGAGCATCCCTTGCGGAGTATCTCGCAGCGTGAGCCCACGCTGGATGAAGTCTTCCTGCGGCTGACCGGCAGTGCCGTGCGCGATTAATGGAGGAGGCGGATAGATGGCTCAAACCGATGCTGCGCCAACGGCGCCGCGCATGCCAGTGGCGCGAGGGGAATATCTCGTCCCGCATCTGCGGGTGCTGGGTGCCTGTGCCCTGCATGATATTCAGACCGCACTGACCGAGCGTGTCTTTACAATCATTAGTGTGTTGATCCCACTCAACTTTCTGCTGCTCTTCCTGCTGTTCGCCATCATTGGCGGCGCGGCACCAATAGCGGTGGTGATGCAAGGCCATGGTCCCTATGCCCGGCAGTTTCTGAGGGCGATGCAAAAGACGGATTCTTTTCTCATCCTATCACCAGCACGGCGAAGGCGCAGCAGCTCCTGCGCAATGGACGTATCGTTGCCATCGTAACCATTCCTGCCTCTTTCGATAGTGACTTGCTGGCGGGCCGCCATGTCCTGCTGCCGGTGGTGATTGACAACCTGAACGCTGACTTCACCGACGACATTCGCCGTGCCGTGCCCTTGTCCATCACCATCTTCTATGCGCAAGCGTTCCCACATCAGGTAGTGGTACGCGCTGCTGAGGTGGACACGCAGCCGCATGATACGAGCTATATCTCCTACCTGGTAGTAGGCATTGTCGTCGTCGGTATCATGATCGGTAGTCTGCTTCAGGCGGGCTCCAGCGCCGCTCGCGAGTATGAGACAGGAACGATCAGGGAGCTCTTACTCTCGCCGGCCAGTCGCTGGGCGATTGTGGCTGGCAAGACTCTGGGCGCATTGACGCTCAATCTCCTGGGGACTGCCATGATGCTGGTGGTTGTGGTGCTCGTCCTCGGCGTGCGTCCGCTGCACTGGGGCGCAATGATTGGCCTGACATTCCTTATTATTACGATCTTTGTGATGCTTGGCACCCTGATCGGCATGGTAATACGCCGCCGCGCAGCGGTCGTTCCGCTGAGCCTGGGCGTGGCATTGCCGCTCTTCTTCCTCAGCGGTGCTTTTGGTCCGGTGACCTTTGTGGGGCCGGTAGTGGCCTGGCTGGCACGACTCTTCCCCTTGTATTACGCCATGGCTGTCTTTCAGTATGCGTTTCACGGCTTTCTCACAACTACCACGAGCCTATCAGCCAATATCCTGGCGCTCGTGGGTTTTGGCGGAGTGGCCATTAGCGCGAGCGCGGTCGTTTTGCGCCGCCAGGTGATTATCCACTAAATGAGAATTATGGAGCGAGTCTGATGCGAACGTGGCACGCCCTCTGGGCGATAACCAGTAAAGATATCTGTGTCTGGCTGCGACAGCCCGTCACCATTGCCGCGACCCTCCTGCCAGCCATTGGTTTCATTATTGTCGTCTTCTTCTACACGGCTGCGGTCGGCCGCAATCCGGTCGCCCTGGTCATCAGGGGCACTGGTCCGCATACGCGGCAACTGGTAAACATCCTGGAGCATTCGGAGGCATTCATCGCCCACCGGGCGACCCCCACCGAAGCCGAGGCCGCGCTGCATCACCTGGATGTCGCCGCAGTGATCACTATTCTGGCCAGCTTTGATGCCGCTTACGACGCGCACCAGCCTGACCCAGTTACCATTCAGATCAATAACCTGAACCTGGATTTCACTAACGATCTGCGCCGCTCGCTACCATCGGCCATAACCGCATTCTATCAACAGCAAAACCCAACACCCATTCAGATAACGCCCGTAGAGACGGATCTGCACGCGCAGGATATCAGCCTGGCCCAGTTCCAGATGGCGCCGACGCTGGTGCTGCTGCTCATTGTGGCCGGTCTGATTAACTCAGGGGTGGCAACGGCGCGCGAATGGGAGGATCAGACCATCAAGGAACTGCTGCTGGCCCCTATCGGGCACACACCGATCGTTGTCGGGAAGTTGCTGGCCGGTTGGATCACCACGCTGCTCATCAGCAGTGTGGTGATCCTTATCGGCGCTGCCAGCGGATATCTGCAGCCGCAGGGGTTCTTCTGGCTGCCGACATTGCTGGTGATTGCGCTCATTGCCCTGGCAAGTGTGGGCTTCGGGGTGGCACTGGGCACGCTGCTACGCCGCTTTCTGCCGGTAGCCGCACTCTCGATCAACATGGCGTTGTACCTCTTTTTCCTGAGTGGAGGGATCGGTGTTGCTGCCTTCTTCCCCGCTTGGATCCAGGTTGTCGCCCATGGCCTGCCCACTTTCTATGGCATTCATGCCCTCCAGATGCTCATCTTCTACGCATCGCTCAATCAGTTTGGCCGCGACATTATGGTGCTTGCTGGCAGTGCGCTAGGCGCGCTGCTGCTAGGGACCTTCGCACTCCGGAGAAACGCCGTGACCTAGAGAATGTTACCTGGCTGCCGCTTTCGTGGCATCTGGCATCAGCCTAACACAACCGGAAAGCACAACCTGCCCATCGTCTCTTCTATCCAGGCACATACTCTCCCCTTATGAAAGGAATGTGTGAACGTGAGTTGGAGGAGGTTGCCACGTGTTTGATCATTTCACCGAATTGAAGGAAGAAAGACATCAGTGCCGGATTCCGCTGTCGATGCTTGTCGCTCGCGATCCAACGGCTGTAGCCCTGGATTCGGGAATTGTCTTCCAATATCTTTGCCGTATGCTGATGACACACCACAACTTTGTGATGCGTCCAGGTGCGCATTTTGCTACTTGCCACCAGGTGCTTCCGAAAGGAAAGGGGGAAATCACCCTGACCGTGCGACTCACCGGGCAGCCGATGAACAACGGACGGTGCGAGCTCGTTCATGTGCTCGACGATCGCGCAATCGACACTCTCTGTGCGATCGTGGCATTGGCCCTGGGACGCACCGATGGCTGCCCCTGCAGTGAGCCATTCTGGCTTAATATTGACGACATTCTGGCGCTTTGTCAGCGGGAGAAATCGCACCGCGCCTACATACCCCGACAGCGCGCGTTGGTGACAGCACACCTGCTCATATTTGCACAAACGTATATTTCGCTGCATCGCTGCGCGAGTGACAGCCCTGGCTACGCGCACATTCTGACCTACTCGCCCATCATTGAATTGATGGCGACCATCCCTGGTAAGTACCAGCTGCCCGATGGAGTATTGCCCTGGATCGCCTGCCAGATTCGGGTGGGTGACTGGCTCAATTTGAAGGCGCCGTTCGCATCGTTGTACGCGCCTGTCAGTCGCCAGGTCCTGAAGTATCATCCGCAGCGGGAGCGGTATGCCAAGCGGCTGGGACGCTATCTCAGCTTGATGTTTCGTGTCAATAAGCGCCACTCCGGGGGAGTGGTGAAGCGTCGGATGAGAGTGCTCCTGGAGCAGGCAGGAATTAAGCCGGACATGGAGCACCCTGAACGGACAAGGCATATGGTGGAGAGCGGACTGGCGCGCCTGGCAGGCGATGGCGTGATCGGCCATTACATGGTTGCACAGCCCGGTGATCGCCATTTACTTGAGCTCGTTGAACAGTGTGCGCGTGGCTGGTGGGATATCTATGCTTCCTGGCTTTGGACCGTCGCACCACCAGAACATTACGAGCTGTGGGAAGCAGAGATCCGCGATGCCGGCTACGCATTGTCCTGTAGGGGCGGATCCTCCGGTAGTAAGTCGCTGGCGAGCTCATGAAAGCTCCCGCTATCCAGCAGCAGGGCGATGCGCTTCGACGCACGAAGCCGGAAGTGATAGCCACAATGCATGCAGACCCAGGCCTGGCGCTCCCATTCCTTCTGTGGGAGAAGAGCACAACATTTAGGGCACTTCAGGACCAGCTTCTGCTCCGCAAGTGGGTCCCCTGAGGCTCCATGCTCTGGTCCATCCAGCAGGCTTCGAGGATAGCAATCGAGCGTATTTGAAGGATCCCAGTTATCATGCACCCTTGCTCACCTCATCTCTGGAGGTCTTCACCCGACTACGCGTCAAAAACATCGAGCAATCCCGCGTTGCGGAGATGGCAGATGTCGTTCATTACAACGAGCATCCGCCGTTCTTCTTTGACGCGCACAATGCTGAGAGATGTATTGACGATGGGGAAGAAGAAGTTTCGCGCCCCTCCGATAACGGTCGCCAGATAGGTGCTGATGATGCCGCCATGGGCGAAGATGGCAATACGCTCCCCCCGTATGGCGAGCGGCCAGAGCATCCAGAGCGGTCACCACACGGGCATGGTAGATGGCGCGGGATTCCGCAGCGGACACATCGGACCACTGGCCGGCATCGCCAACGGCGCGTATCACGGTGCCCAGCTGCTCGCGCAGCAGTGCCGCGTGTTCAGTGGGCGAGACGTCATCGGGCAGCCTCTGTTCCAGGATAGCCACATGCATCTCGTGGATATCTGGCTCAATGGTTACGGGCAGGCCATGGTAGTTGGCAAGCACCTTAGCCGTCTCGCGGGCACGTCGGGATGCACTGCTATAGATGGCTGCGAAGCGGAGTGTCTCCAGGTGCGTCGCGAGAGCCTGCGCTTGCTGTTGTCCCAGCGAGCTGAGCGGCTGATCATCGTAGGTCCCACCTGGCATTAGATGATCACTGCCGGACAGAACATCTCCATGACGAATGAGGTAGAGCTCTGTGGCGCCCTCCTGGCGACTGAGCCAGATCGGTGATAGAAGCGGCATGGTCCATTCTCCTTCTTTACGCGGGGTGCTGGTTCGCGCCCAGCAATTCGACTGTCCCGTGTGTTCCATCAACGGTAATCCATTGTCCATTGCGGACTATGCGCATGATGTGTGGCACACTCATCACCGCTGGGATGCCATACTCACGGGCGACGATAGCTGCATGGGAGAGCACCCCACCAGTTTCGGTAACTACAGCAGCGGCAAGAGCAAAGAGCGGCGTCCAGGAAGGTGTGGTAAAAGGGCAGATCAGGATCTCCCCCTGGCGCAGTGCTTCAAATGACTCAGGTCCCTGGATGACCCGCGCAGGGCCAGTCACCTGTCCAGCGCTCGCCGGATGACCCCTGAGGACGGTACTCTCCATTTTGTCGTACGATTCCACACTGTTCACCGTGCAGCTCCAGGCATGTTTGCGCGCTTCCAGTTGGCATCGGAGCGAGTCGCGAGCGTCCAGCGTCCTGGCCAGGGTCATCAGTTCCTCTTTGCGAAGGAAGAAGACATCTTCAACGGTAGCGATCACTGCGTGCTCGACCAGCAGGTGGCCGAGCTGGAGAGCTGTCGTGCGCATGTCAGCGACGATCTGCTCAATAGTGATCAGACTGGCCTCACGTGCCCAGAACGCTGCACGTGCGCGCGCTGCCAGGAACAACACCACAGGCCGCAGACTATTCCGCCGGAGCTGCGGGGTAGCCGCTCTCGTCGCCAGATTGGGCTTCCCCACGCTCTGTCCCGCGTCAGAGAATGGGCTGTTTTCCAGGGCCAGGATCAGGGAGAGCACGGTTTCCGGCTGCTCTCGCCAGGTGGGATAGCTGAGCACCGGTACCATCCCCTGAGTCGGCCGGTGACCATGACGGTGCAGAAAGTCCTCGAATCGCTGTCGAAATACAGCGGCCTCTGGCCACTGCTGAAGCTGGGTCCACCGCTGTTCCACGGGCAGGCTCCGCAGGCGCGCCAGAATGTCCGGACTGGCGGCGTGTGCCAGGGCCATGATCTCTGCGTTAATTGCTGCCGTAGCCGTCTGGGGAACCGCTGTCAGTTCCCTGAGCAGCTCCCCACTCGCTGCGCCGGCGACTCGTCCCAGCATCTGCTTGAGCATATCCTGCGCAATCTGGTTGCCGATGACGTATTTGCGGAAACGCATGGTACAGAAGGCGCTGAGGATCTGGTCAAGCTGGTCGAGCCGCCGCGCCAGGTCGGCAGCGCTGGCATGTTCGGACCGGCTGCCTGCGTTCGCCAGATGGCGCAGCACAGCCGGTCCATCTCGCGTTTCCCAATCCCGTCGGGCATTGTGCCAGAGGAGGGAGAGGATGCGCACCGGCGCAAGTGCTATGCGGGGTCCAAAGCATGGCGTGGGTAGCTCTACCTGATAGGTTCCGTCGGGCTGGAGGCAGATAACCTGGTCTATCGGCGGAACACACAGACCAAGCCAGTGCATAGTAGCCAGGACCGCATTCAGCGCCGCGCGCACGACCAGATCGATATCCAGGGGGCGCAGCGGGAGCGGGAAATGGTCCTGGTAATCGGTGCGTGCGTCAGCATAAAGACGCCCCAGGATGCCCGCAGGTGGCTTCGTACGCACCGCGCCAGCACTGGTAGTGATGGGACGGGATTGCAGCAGGTAGAGACGACCAGCGGCCAGTACCCACTCGATATCCTGCGGGGCACCGAAACGCTCTGCTAGCTCCCGGCCAATCCGTGCCAGTTCCAGCACTGTTGCGTCATCCAGACAGAGGCGCCGGCGGTCCCGATCTGGTATGGGTTCCTCCACCAGACCATCCGGCCCTGGCACAAGGCGCATGGATTTCGCGCCGGGGTGGCGTTCAATCACAAGCGGGCCATTGCGCTGCCAGAGAACGGTAAATATATCCGGACTCACACGGCCGGAGACCACCGCTTCACCTGCGCCATAACTGGCGGTCACCAGCATGCGTCGCGGATCATTGCGCACCGGATCCTGGGTAAACAGCACCCCCGCGACATCCGCCCTGACCATCGCTTGCACGATGACAGCCACTTCCTGGCTTGTACTATCGAGCCCCTGCCGGCTCTGATAAGCAACAGCGCGGGCAGTCTCAATGGAAGCCCAGCACTGGGATACTGCCTGCAGGAGCGCTTCTGGCCCCTCAACTTCCAGAAAAGTCGCAAACTGCCCGGCAAAGGAGGCCGCTGGCATATCTTCAACCGTGGCAGAAGTGCGGACCGCCACGCGCCGATGGCCAGCGGCCACTAATTGCTCATATGCGTGCAGGATGGCCGCCATGTCGGTGTTATGGGCAGCAGTGGTGCGCCGGCGGAAAGCGTGCGTGCTGATCACAAAACCGTCCGGGACGTGATAGCCTGCCGCTGCCAGTATGCTGAGATGGTAGGCTTTCTTTCCACAGAGTTCCGGATACTGATGCGCATCGGCGAGCGGGAAGATAAGATGGAGGTCGGCATCGGCGGCGCTCTGTGCCATAGCAGGATTCCTCCTTGACTACTTAACTACATGCTATGCAACATCCAGATATCGCGCAAGCCAGTCCACAATCAACGGCCGCGAGATTACCCAGGCGTTGGTCAGCACGGCAACGCCACCCACGACGTGCACCAGCTCTGCTGGGCCGCCGGTGCGTACCAGCAACTCCGGCCAGACCCGCGCCGGGCAGCTGCGATCATCCTCACCGGCTACCACGATGAGCGGCGCCTGCACTGCAGCAATCGCCTGTGGCAGGTCGTATTCCCATGGCTCGGTACGCCCGCCGGTTACGATATCCCAGACTCGGCGTCCCCCTTCATCGTCCGTGTGTAAGTTGTGATTCGGTTCCATGCGGGGCGCTACGACTGCGACCGCGCGCAGATCAGGTAATACCCCTGCGCCAAGCAGCACCATGAACGCACCAAAGCACTCGCCGGCCAGTGCTATCCGGTGGCTATCCACTTCCGAGCACTGGCTGAGGGTGTCAATGATAGCGTGGAGGGCGACGGGCACTTCACGTGCGGGGGCAGCCATGACGAGTCCCCAACGGGTCACTGTTTCTGCCTGGCCAGGCATATCCACCGAGAAGACGCCCAATCCCCGGTGACGGAACTCATCGACCCAGCGGAGCATTTCTGGCTTCCCCGAATCGCCGCCATGGAGCAGGATGACTGTCGGGGCTGGAGTATGCGCTATGCCAGGCCAGAGATATCCCGGCAGATACCCATGGCTATATGGCACTTCCAGTCGTATCGGTTGCGGTCTGGATAGAGAGCCGACCTCCTCGTAAGCTGCCATTGCGCGGTCGAGAAGGCGGGTGCGCTCAGCATCCGGTGGGACGATTAGCATATGTGCATAGTGATAATAGAGTGCGGCCAGTGCGTAAGCGTGGCGGGCCGCACTCCAGGCCGCAAGTGACCGCAAGGCCTGCGCGCCCGCGCTATACGTGTCCCCCAGCTTCCGCCACTCCGCAACCCATTGATCCAGTGGATGCATGCGCCCGATTGCTGTCGCCAGATCTGCCCATTGTCCTCCGGCAGCAAGAAACCGTGGAAGCTGTAATGCGGCATAGCGAGCGAGCCCTTCGGTCTTACCGACCTCGCGCAGGTAACGGATCGGGAAACGGGGTATCTGCACCTGAACCTCTCCTCGTAAGGGCATGGTAATCTCCTCCCCCTATCCGGCAAGTTAAGTTATGCGCGTTGTGCGACCAGGATCGGATCTGGTCCATAATTCACCCATTCATCCACGGTAAAACCCGTACTGCGCAGCCAATCACGGAGCTGCCGTGAGCTAAAGGCGTCGCCATGGCGGGTATTCACCAGCATGTTGACAGCCACGATGTGGGGAAACAGTTTCCAATCACGGTCGGGCTCCTTATACGTCTCGACGATGACCAGCTTTCCCCCAGGTTTAAGGCCCTGGTAGCACTGCGCGATGAGTCGCCGGGTCACTTCTTCGCCCAGCACGCGGAACGTATGGCTGGCAATTGCCAGATCAAATGATGCTGCCGGGAGTTCAACCGTGGCCAGATCTTCTGCCCAGTACTCCATGCGATCTGCCACTCCCCGCTCTTGTGCCTGCGCACGCGCCCGTGCGAGCACCGGCGCAAAGTCGATGGCTACCGCACGAGCCTGCGGATCGAGTTCCAATACCGCGATAGCGCCGGGAGCTGTGCCTGCTCCGAGATCCACCACCCGTGCGCCACGCGCCATCCCGTTGTGCACAAGTTGTGCGCAAACTCGGTGCATGATCGGGTACACAATGGGGAACAGATGCTCCACCAGCTGGGCAAAGAACGGTCCGCCCAATGGATCCTCGTTGATCCAGCGCGCCGCCCGACCTGTGCGAACTACGTCAGTGAGATGGATCCAGGCATCCCATTCCTGGCGTATCTGCCGTGCAACGTCGCCAATGTAGGTATCCTGATCGGCCACGAGATAGTGCTCACTCAGCGGCGTCAGAGTATAGCCATCTGTCGTCACCTGCACGAAGCCCATCGCACTGAGCGCTCCCAGCAAGCGGATTAATGCCGGCTCAGATGCACCAGCGCGCCTGGCCAGATCGGCAGGGGTCCGGTGCCCGTGCGCGATCCATGTGAAGAGCTTGAGCTCGATGGCAGCCAGTAAGATGCAGCTTTGCGCAAAGGCGAACGTTGTCTCGATAATCTGGCCAGGCGACACAGATGGCGTCAAATCGAGCTGCTTGCGCTCAGGTGTGGCAGCGTGCTGGTGGTTACCCCCTCCTGGTGTGTCTGCAGCCTGATCCAACCCTGTACCGAATCGAATCGGGCTGCGCTGGCCTGCGATATTGCGGGCCAGCAGAATCGGTACACCCGCCCCTGGCATGGTGATCCATTCCAGTTGTGCCAACCCCGCGTCCCGACACCACGTTTCGTATGCTGCTTGTGGATATGTGTTGCCGGATTCGGTTATGCCCAGCATCAGGATGGCAAAGAGTACATCCAGCAGTGGACCGGTCCGGTCAGGATCTGGCAGGTAATCTACCAGAACCACGCAGCCGCCGGGGCGAAGGTTACGTGCACAGGCATCGAACAGGCGTTGGTTCTCGGCCTCGCTCAACCCGCAGCAGAGATAGCCCAGGTAGATCAGGTCATACCGCTGCTCACCCCAATGGGGCATGGCCATAAAGTCCCCAGGCAGGAACTGGTACTGGGTGCGCACCCCATGGCGCTGGACAAACGCTCGTGTTATCTCCAGCACCGGTGGCAAGTCAAGGGCGTAGACAGTGGTGCGTGGATTTCGTTGCGCAAGTGCGATACTCCACACTCCTGATCCAGCTCCCAGATCAAGCACGGCAGGTGCCGCTGTCATAGGGGCAAGACGATCTGCAAGTTGGCAGGCCGTCTCCCAGTTTACGGGAAAGAGCGTTTCGACCAGCGGGCCAAAAAAACCAGGATTTTTCTCAGCGCGCAGTGCTGGCTGTCCTGAGCGCAAGATAGCGCCTAGATGGGGTACGAGATGTCGCAAGAGCTGGCTGGCGTAGCGTACATATCCACCGAGATAGGTGTCGTGGCCTGGCATGAAGTAGCGGCGCCCTGGCGTGGTCAAGATCAACTGCGAGTCGATGTCTGCCGCGATCCCGAGCGTGACCAGTCCACGTGGCGTCTCTGGCGGCAATGTGCCATTCGCTGCTACTCCTTCGAGGAGGCCAGCTTTCAGAGTAGCCTGGAGCTCATCAACGGCCGCTGCGATCTGGGTGAAAGCCGTCGGTATCACCGGTGCTCCTCCATACCAGCGACCATCCACGTGAGTCGCGATTCCTGCTGCAGTCAGGCTATTCAGCATACCGTGTACACCGCGCCGGCTCCATCCCAGACGATCGGCTAAAGCGTCTGCGTCAGCTACCCCTCTGGTAAGCTCCTCCAGCAGACCGGTGCACTGTGCTTCCGCGGCGAGCGGCTCGACCAATGTAGCAAAAAGCCATTCCATAACAGTACGTGCATGCGGTTGTTCTGTGAGTAGATTGAGCACAAAAGCCTCCTCCCTCCTGAAGGCTGGTAGCCAGTCCAGTTTGATCTGGCGATAGACCTCACCCGCTGCTCTGCTTATTCCCACTGGAAGAGAAAAAAGTAAGGCTCTTCATGTATTTTTGCCGACCAGATTGGGAAGGTGTGAGAATGAGACTGGCAGGAAAGGTGTCTGCACTCCTCCTGACCAGTAGGCTCATCACCGCTCACGATCGCCAGAATCCGTGCGGATCGCGAGCGTGCCCTGTCCTTCCAGCACCTCCTTAAAGTGTGCCTGATTGTGCGCCATGTGATCCTGCGTGCGAGCGAGGGCTTGCTCATTCGAGAGGGGTGCCTGAGGATCCATCTCGAAATCCTGGATCCAGCGCATGATCACGCCGCCGGGCACCGGTTCATATTGCCAGATGAGGTGCATATACCGGAAGGGGAACAGGGGTGTTCCCCGTTGGGCGATAGCCAGACGCTCTTCATAATCCAGGAGGCGCCATGACTGCCAGGTTTCCCCCTCAGCATTGCTCAGCTCAAATACCAGCTTTGCGAAGCGCCCATGGCGCGTGTGCTGCAACACCCGGGCCTGGCGGTATTCCACAAACAGGACTGGCCAGCGTTCGATATCGTTGGTGATCGCGAAGATCGCATCTGGATCGCCATGAATCATGATGGCTTGTTCAGCTCGTGGCATGGGATATCCTCTCCGTTTGTAAATACGATGGCCACTGCTCGTACCCATCCGGCGCCGGCTCCCTCCACCACTACCGGGAAGCATGCCACATGGAATGTTCCTGGCGCAGGTAGCTGATGCAGGCGAGCTAATCGCTCCATATGGACATACTCGCGGTACCGCCCGAGTGTATGCGCAGGCCAGAGAACGCGCTGGTCACGGGTGCGAAAGTAGTCTGCCATCATTACATCAAAAGGGCGGTCAAAGCCGGGTGTGTCAATTCCTATAGTGCGAATGCCCTGGTCAAGCAGCCAGTTCGTTGCTGCCATGCTCATTCCGGGAAACGCGCGGAAGTATTGCGGCGATGGCCAGAGGCGGTCTGTTCCCGTCTGGATGAGCACGATATCTCCCGGGTGCAATCGGTAATCCGCTGTCTTCAGTGCGCCGTGCAGGTCCGCAACGGTGATTTCCTCACCTGGCTGACGATGGCGCACATCCAGCACTACACCTGGACCATAGCACCATTCGAGCGGCACAGTGTCGATCCGGCGCGCTGGCTTCCCTCCACATTCCGGACCAAAGTGAAACGGTGCATCCAGATGACTGCCACAATGGACGGAAGCGGTCACAATGTCATCGTTGAGAAACAGTCCATCGGGAAAGTCACGATGAGTAATCCGCCGTTGCCCGGTCACATAGCCCCAGGCGGCGCGCAACTTCACGTGCCAGGACACGCTCCTTGGCCAGGCGATAAGCCGGCCCCACTCGTCTCCACCTTTTACGTGCTCCTTCCGCTCCACCAGTGGTGGGCGGGGTTCGAAGGCATCCAAGGAGATGGGCAGACTCAAATCAATAAATCGTGGCATATAACCTCTCGCTTGCTATTGTCCCATCTGAGCATTGAGCACAAGATCGGTTAGATCACGCAGAGTGGCGCAGCGACGAACCTCCCGGTCGTCCAATGGTACACCAAACCTGTGCTCAAGATCGAGCACGATTTCAACCATTTCTAGCGAATCGATTGGCAGATCGGTGCCGATCCGTGTCTCCGGCGTGAGCAGCGACAGGTCAAATCCCGCCGCGGCCATAGCCGCTTTGATGCCCATAAACGCTTCCACCTGTGTAATAGTCTGTGCTGGCATCGGAGCAATCCTCCTCTGAAATGAGCAAACTATATCAATCATCGCGTCCCATCAGGGAGCCCGTATAATGCTAGAATGGCCGCAAGGCGCCGAGCAACACGATGAGAAAGAAGACCGGAGTATCCAGGTTCAGGAGAACCCTATGGACACGATTCTGGCGCATCTGGTCAATCAGTGGGTCAGCTACTCCCATGTCACTGGCTTTTTGCGTCACTCTGGCCAGCTTGCGCAGGTAGGGCTCAGTAATAAAGATCCCGTCGAGAAACTCGAATAGATAGAGCGCCCACATGCCGACCAGCCAGCCTGACGCGAAGAAATGCCAGCCATTGAGTCCGATCATGCCTAACCCTGAAAGCCCCATGAGGAGGCCACCGGGCACTGCGCCGCGCAGGTAGGCAACGCTGTGTAATGTGTTGTACAGGAACGCTTGCCGTTGCACATCGGTGGTCCGTCTGGCCTGCCGGAGGATGACATCGGTAAAGACCAATCCACCCCCTAAAAGAGCGATTCCCGTAAAGTGTAAAGCCAGGAACACCTGATACAGCATTATCCACCTCTTCCTTCACTCACCGGCCAGCGTCGTAGAATGAGACAGGCATTTGTTCCACCTATTCCGCGTGCGTTGACCGCAACGGTATGCAAACCGGGCAGGCCGCGTGGCTGCCATGCCACATAGTCCAGGTCGCATTCCGGCGCTGGTTGGTCAAGATTGAGCGTCGCAGGTATCACTCCGTGCTTCAGAGCCAGCAGTGCCAGCACGACGTCTACCGCGGTAGCGGCACCAAAGAGGTTGCCAAAGGCTGCTTTGGGAGCGCTCACCGGTACACGTTCTGCTCTCCTGCCAAAGGCCAGGCGGACCGCTCGCACCTCGGTCTCATCCTCCACCGGCACTGCTGACCCCGCAGCAAAGATTGCATCCACCTGCTCTGATGTGATGCCCGCACGCCGCATTGCCAGTGTCATGGCGTCCGCATAGCGGCGTCCATCCGGTGCCGGCCGCGTGCAATTATAGCCATCCTGGGTCGCAGCCCAGCCAGCCAGCTCAGCATAGATCCGTGCTCCCCGCCGGAGCGCGTCAGTGGCGCGTTCCAGAACGAGGAACGCGCCACCCTCCCCTGCCACCAGGCCATCGTGATTACGGTCAAATGGTCGATATGCTGTCCCCGGATGCTCTGCAGCTTGCGCTGACATCAGGCCGGACGTCTCGTAGCAGAGCACCGCATAGGGCGAAAATGGTGCCTCCACTCCCCCGGCGAGCATAAGGTCCACCAGCTCCTGTTGCAGGCAGTGGGCAGCGTGGATTATGGCATATGCGCTGGCGGTGCGCTCACCGAGAAACGTACGGCCGATTCCTTTGATTCCAAACTGAATGGAGATGTTGCCTTGAACGGCGGCGGGGAACCACGCAGTGGCCATATACGGGCTCACTGCGCGTGGCCCCTGCTGCCAGAGATGGTAGAGTTCGCGCTCGGCGAACTCCCAGCCGCCCAGGTTGTTGCCGACGGTGATGCCCACGTGGTCCTGCCCCGTCGCGAGCTGCTCGACTAGCGTGGCATCCGCACCGACGGGGTGCTTCAGATCTTCCGAGGTTACTCCTGCGTCCTCCAGGGCCTGTTGCCCGGCCACCAGTCCAAACAACGAAAAGCGGTCAACTTTGCGCACTATGCGCTGATTGACGTAGCGCTCTGCCTGAAAATCGAGCAGTTGGCCGCCAGCGCGGCACCGCACGTGGCTGGCGTCAAATGCGGTGATTGCGCGGACAGCGGACTGCCCAGCCAGGAGACCACTCCAAAGCGCGGCTGGTCCGATGCCATATGGCGTAACTATTCCCATACCGGTGATGACAATCCTGGTGGTCATGGTAATCTTTCCTCATTCTCACGATATTGGCCCATTACCAGCGCCGCATGGAGGCCGGAAAAGCCGCTTGCATCGGTCAGCAACCACTGCATGGGCCGATGGCGCGCCTGCTGTGGCACATAATCGAGATCACACAACGGATCGGGGTCATCATAATTAATGGTGGGATGGACCATCTGCTCGTGCAGACTTAGTGCACATGCGACCACTTCAATTGCACTGGCGGCTGCCAGTGCATGCCCGATCATCGACTTCGTAGAATTAATGGGAATCTCATAGGCGCGCGACCCCAGCGCGGTCTTAATGGCCTGTGTCTCGCGCAGATCGTTCTGAGGTGTCGAGGTGCCGTGGGCATTGACGAAGTCCACGGCAGCCGGCACGAGATTTGCCCGGTTGAGCGCTTGTAAGAACGCCCGGGCAAGGTCGCGACCATCAACCGACATATCCGTCATATGAGTCGCGTGCTCGGTCACGGACCATCCGGCAAGCTCGGCATAGATCGGCGCATGCCGCCCACGGGCATGCTCTAGCTCCTCCAACAGGACTATGCCACACCCCTCGGAGAGCACAAAGCCATCCCGGCTGGCACAAAAAGGACGTGAGGCGGTGGCTGGTTCCTCATTGTGGTGCGAGAGGCAGTGAATGATGTCAAAAGCAGCGATAGTGATCGGCGTGATCGGCGCCTCGGTGGCTCCGGCAATCATCACATCGTGATCCCCACAGGCAATACTCTCATAGGCATAGCTAATAGCATCCACACCAGCGATGCAACCTGTTGAGAGGGTTATACACTCGCCTCGCAGGCCATAGTGTGTGGCAACCGCGATGGCCGCCGAATTGCCCATAGCAGCGGTGTACAGATGCGGCGAGACGTCCTGAGCGCACACCGGACTACTGCCCCAATCAGTGACTCGTGTGAACTCTTTGTCCAACGTCTGGGTACCACAAATTGCCGTAGCGAGTACCACCCCGGCACGGTCAGGATTGACCCGATCCAGCCTGGCATCATCGATAGCCTGTCTGGCGCCGGCAAGCGCAAACTGGATGTAGCGGTCCATATCCCGGTATTCCGGAGGTACCTGGTGCTTCACGGGATCGAAATCTACCACCTCGCATACCACTTGTGCCTGGAACAGGTGGCGCCCGAACAGCGAGCAACAGGTCACCTGATCAAGCGACCGTGCACCTGATATACCCGCGAGCAGATTCTGCCAGAATGCCTCTTTGCCCACCCCGATTGGCGAGATAACGCCAAGACCGGTAATGACCACCCTGCGTTTCACGAGCATGTCCCTCCCTTCCTGGCGACGATCAGTGGGGATGGGGCGGCAACATCAAGCTGGTGCACCTCCTGGAATGCGGCCTCGTTCAGCCATGTAGCAAACTCTTGAAAGGTGAACGTTCGTCCTTCCGCCGTGTTCACGAGCATGCTGAGATCGAGCATCAAGGTAAAGAGGGGGCCGGAGCGATCGTCTAAAGGGAGGACATCGGCCACGACCAGGGTGCCTCCTGGCCGAAGCGAGCTATAAAGCCGGCGGAAGAGCTCCCGCGACCGCCGCTCACCGATAAACCGGCAGAGATGTGCGACAAGAGCTAAGTGATAAGTATTCGGTGGCAAAGGCTCCGTCAAGGCATCCGCCGCTGCCCACACATACCGGTCGGCCAGTCCTAACTCCTCGATCTGCCGGCGTCCCTCGGCGACGACCTCCGGGAGATCAATGGCAGTAATCTGCGCACACAGGTATCGCTGGGCAATCGCCGCGCTCCATGCGCCACTGCCGGCGCCAACGTCGAGCACCTGGAGATCCGTCGTGGACGCGGTGATATTCAATGCCAGAGCCATGCGCACTGCAATAGGATAGACTAGCGGAAAGAGATCGCGTACCCGTGGCGCGAAAAACGCCGCTGCTGTAGCCGGGGTCCCCAAATCGCGGTATGGCTCACCCACTGCAATCGTGTGATGGAGTTCGAGCCAGGCCGGCAGATAATCCACCATGGCCAGGGTATCACCACCCAGATAGGTTGGCTTGCCTTCAACCAGAAAAAGATCCGCCATTGCTGCCAGTCGATAGGTCTCGCCCGACCGCTCCACGAGGCCAAGGGCAACGAGGACATTGAGGAACCGCTCTGTCGGTCCTGGCCTGGTCCCGGCGGCCATGGCCAGTTCGTGCGCCGTTAAAGCTTTGCCGGCGAGATGGGTAAAGAGGCGCAAGCGTACCCCCGCCAGAAGTACTGCTGTGCGCGCGAATGCATAGTTCATGTCAAGGAGAGATACGGGGGTGAGTTGTGCCCGATCCGCATCGGACACTGTACGCGTAGGAGAAGAAGTCATCGATCACACCTGCTTCCCAGCCGAGAGGCCCCTACGACCACAAACTACCTATGTCAATTCTACCTTGGTGATTTCGCAATCGTAGCTACTTTAGAGTATTGAACATCTGCCCTTGCTTTCTATTCGGATAATCGCGACGATTCCCGCGCTATACCGCTGTACTGTTGCGGGCGAGTTTGTGAAGATAGCGCCAATGCGCCGTGGAATCTGGCCCAGGCGCCATGGAATCTGGCTTTGCCGTCACAGAGTCTGGCACGGATAAGTCTACCCTGATACCTGGAGCCTTGTGGATGTATCGCAGGCTGGCAGCACATTCGGCAATGCATGATGCACTGGTCTAAGCTATTGAGATCGGTTGTCCCTTTCGGCAGGCCTCCAGAAGCGAGAGCGGCCAGGAGAGCCCTGCTGACAATGGACTGTGACAGTGCATTGAATAGGGAAGGCTGAGCGAAGAGCCAGGGGGCGTATGGTCCACGTTTCACCTGGTTAGTCGGGTTCGGTCGGTGGCCTCTCAGGAGTATAGTCTGGCGCCTCCACCGTTCTTGAGATGGTGAGGTTGCCCCAGTGTCCCACATCAGAGCAGTACCAGCACGGCATGCCAGGCTGGTACCATGTGCTCATGCGTTCCATTTCCATTACGTTTGCGCCACTGGCTGGCAGCAGGAAAGGCGTGGTATATGCCGGCAGGTGGCGACGCCCGACGAGGCGAAAGCCGCCTGAACTGGACAACGATTTGCTCATCTGGGCCTGCGTCAAAGCCCTCGCCGTTTCTCCGCCACATTACGACAGCCGGAAGGAGATGAAGAGAGCACAGTTGCGTTGTTTGACGGTCTTCTCTATCTCTCCAGGGCTGCAGTTCGCGAAAGCCTCATTGTAATTTCAACTCGCCGGACATCTCTCCCAGCATGGCGTTGAGCTGTGCCACAACCTTCTCCGGGCGCACTGCGCCACCCAGCTCGATGCGCCCCCGGACCTTCAGCTCCAGACCCACGGCCGCCTGCATCAGATCCGGGAGCTAGTCCACCAGATCCTGGAGCTGATCAGCGCATAACTTCGCTCCTGCCGCCAGCAGACCACGTGTGGGCACAGATGGCGGCTCGGACACATGCGGCTGTGAAGTTGGTCCGGAGGGGTGGCGAATAGGTCAGCAGCTGAATCGGCACGGGCACGCGCACCCGGACCAGCGCCGCTCCGGCCATGTCACCAGGCCAGAGGCCGGAGTCAGGCGTGCGCTCCAGCAGGCGCATACAGAAGGCATCATCGATGGCCTGGCGCACCGTGGGCCAGATCAGCAGCTTGCCAGCTTTCGTTGCAAAGGCGTCAGCAATGGCGCGAGCAGAGGTGACTGCACTCTGCTAGACTTCCGGAGGGTTGCCGGAACAAGCTCGGTCGCGGCGATGGGCCTAGGCCGAGAGCCTGGAGCCGGGCGTCATCAGTGAGCAAACCGGCCGGAATATCTTCGCCACCGGACCCGGCTGCGCCAGCGATCAGCCAGAGCTTGCCACCACGCATGGCGGCGCACACCGCCGTGGACCATCGCTGCCGGCGAGCTGATAGGCGAGCACACTCCAGGGCAGCTGGAGCCAGCGCGTCTCGCTGTCAGGCCTGCAGATGGCCATGCCCTTCTGGCATCCAGCTTAGCGAAGGCAAGAACGGCAAGGCGTGCCGGCGACGGAGCACTGCCGATATGCTGGATGAACTCGTGGACCGCCGGCAGATGTGCCGGGTCGCGTACCAGATGGTAGAGGGTGATGAGGGTTTGCGTCTTGCCACCGCCGTAGGTCAGCTCCAGTTGCCGGACCGCCTGCTCATTTTTACTGACCAGGTGCAGCAGGGCATCTTTGACCAGTTCACCGGATAGGTGAGCGCGAAGAACTCGTACGGGTCCTGGTAGACCGGTCGCGCCGTGCTCATTGCGACGTCATAGATGTCGATCGGGATACTTAACCAGGACACATCTGATCTGAGCTCATGTAGGCCGCCTGCCGGATATCTCTTTGGGCCATCCCGGCGCAATGTGAACCGCCAGTGTCTCCCGCGCCATGTTCGCGTTAACAAGTAAGCATCAACTGCGCTGGATGGCCGCTCTGCAGAGCTCGCCTGCGCAAGGCGGATCACGTATCGGGATCAACACGCTAGCTCAGTAGCCATGATATAATCTCTGCAGGAGGGGAGGGATAATCGCGGCTTCGGTGCCATAGCCACAAATTATCAGCTTTTGCTCTGAGCAACAGTTCACGATAATTTGCCAGTGTCGACACCGCAAGCTACAGATGCTGAAATAGCAGATAACTTTTGGTTCTCCTGACGCATCAGTTGTTTCGCTGGCCCCTGCCCGCCGGGAGAAGTCCAACAATTGCAGCGGCTGGGTCTGAATGGCAGACGTTGTATCTTCACCCTATCTTGAGAAAGCGGGCGTATATGTCACGAGACAGATGGGATCTTCTCTACCTTGATCGCCCTGCCAGTAGCTCTGATGTGGCCATCAGTGATCAGGGGCAAAAAAGCTTTGTGGTTCTGCCTTTTCTTGCGATTCCTCCTGGATGGGCGCGACCTTCTCAGCTTAACGTGACGAAGGTGTGGGAGCAATATCCTGCTGCTTATCTCAATCTCCTTCTCGGCATTGACTTTTGCCTGAGCCATGAGATCGATGCCTTAAGCCTGAGTGTGGGCCCCGACGCGAAAGACCTGTTTGACCTGCGTGACCCCCTCCAGATTGCTACCCGGACTGCTTATGAGCACGGTATCCCGGTCGTTGTGGCGGCCAGGAACAGGGGAGCATGGGGACCAGGGGCTCTCAGTCTGCTGGCCCAGGCACCATGGTTCATTGCTGTTGGAGCAACCGATCCGGCGGGCCGACTTCTCGAGTCGTCAGGTCGGGGAGCTCCAGGTGGTCCCTCGCCGACGGTGGTGAGTGATGGAACGCCGGGGCAGCTCGTTGGCCCACCAGACCCGCAATGGCCTGAGTGGGAACCTGGCACAAGCTTTGCTGCACCAAAGGTCGCACACGTGGTGCTGTGGATGCAGATGTGTCTCCGTCTGATTCTTGGGAATCTGAGCGACCAGCAAGCTGGTAAATAGTCCGCACTAAGCCATCCGCTCCGATTCCCCGTCCTGGGGGTTACCGATACCGGTGTTAGCCCCAGCCACCTTCCTCCCTACAGCCGAATGGCCACCTATTACCTCAATCAAGGTGTAGACTGGGTGCGTGTCGGCCGAAGGGAACAGGAGCAACAATGGTATGCGCAGGTCATGGATGCCCTGCGTCTGGCGGGCGTTGCCTGCCAGATCTCAGCCAGGCCCGACACTGTCAAACGAGCACTTGAAATCATCGCTCGCCCGCTCCAGGGATATACGCCATACGAAGTGGGCGCCGGCTTCGTTTCTGACCAGGAAGCCGCAGCTTTTCTCAGTGCTCTCACACCCGCTCGCTGGCTCCAGCTCTTCTGCCCAGAGGCTGCTGATCGGCTTCCGAAGCAGATTCTCGATCGACTCGACAGCAACCTTGGTCCCCTTTGGACTGTGCATGAGGTGCAGACGTTCAGAGAACTCTTCGGAGGTGGAATTCGCCTGGTCATCGCTAAGGTTTATTAGCTCCCAGTGCTGTCTCAACGAGATCTCAGGAGAACATACTATGCCTGATCGGAACGTTAATGCTGTCATTCAACTTGTGAACGAGGTCAAGAAAGCTATTCTGGAAGCCCAGCGGCGTCCAGGAGTGAAGAACATCAAGGTAACCAGAGTGGATCTTGAACTGAAGACGACCCTTACTAAAGAGGTTGATGCCGGTGGAAAGATCACTCCTTCCTGGCTGCCAGTTCCTCTAGAGCCCTCGGGCAAGATCTCTGGAGCCTCTACCCAAACGATTCCCCTATCGCTTGTTCCTGAGCCTGTGTTGGAGCTCATGGGCGCAGTATCCGATGAGCTGGCCGATGCCATAGAGATGATCGCAAAGGGGACGGAAGCAGCTGCGAGCTCATCACCAGCCTTTGACCTGGCAGAGGCAACGGCGTCCCTTAACATCGGGACGACTCAGGAGGGGAAAATCGTGGTCTTCGTTGGTGCGGGGGGACAGTCTGATACGACGCATACTGTCAGGCTCACCCTTCAGCGAAGGTAAGTGATGGCTGAAAAGGTTCAGCTTTTTGCCTCACCCCCTGCCCCTTCTCCATTACAGATGGAGAGGGGGCAACCAGACGCTAGCGGTGTCTTTCTCTCTGCTGTTTCCCTCTCCTCTAGTCCATGTGCCAACGTGCCAGATGCCGCTTTATCCGCTGCCCCAGGTCCGCAACCTCCTGGGGGCAGGGATGGGTTTCGGCAATGGAGCGGGCAACGTGCACTTTGTTCTTGCTCCCAATCTCCTGCTGGGCTGCTTCCTCATGCTCGCGGAGAACCCGTTCGAAAGCCTCGCGCTCGTTATCGGCCAGCGTGAAGATCCCATATGGTTCGAGCATTGTGCACAGCGATGAGAAGTCTTCGCTGCCGGTCTCCTTCGGTAGCGCAGTGTCGCAAGCGCGTAAGATGTTCCGAATATATTGATCCCCTTGCTGCTTATCTTTAATGGTATCGCCATCGCAGAGAGCAGCCCAGGGTACGCCAAAGTGGCGCAGCAGCCTGACCATGAGGGCAAAGTTTCCTTTGCCGTCCACCGGGTATATGGCGATACTCTCGCGCTCCAGGGACCACCAGAGCGAGAGAGCCGCGAGTTCCGTGTCGCCTTCCACCAAAATCACCCCCTTGCTGAAGAGCAAAGCCCGCGCATCGGTGGATCGCCGCAAGAGCGCCTTGAGCCTATCCAGCCCATCGATGCCCTCTTGTAGGGCAGCACGGCGCGTGCTTCCCTGGTCCAGGAAGAAGCGCGACACGCTGGTAATCTTGTCGGCGGGAACCAGAGCCGGCGCGTGCGTGGCGAGCAGGAACTGGTTCGTGCGCTGTTGCTGGATCGCGCGCAGCAGGTTCGTCTGCATCGTCGGGTGCAAATTCAGCGCCGGCTCATCCAGCAACACCACCAGACCCTTCTCACCCGCGATGATGGTGCTCAAGAAGAGTGCCTCGGCGATGCCGGCGCCGCTGAACGCCAGCGGGATCTCGCCCCAGGAGCGTACCACGACAGGAAAGGTCTGCAGACCGGTCCGGTCGGGGCCGGCACGGGTAACCAGCTCCAGATCCAGCCCGGTCAGGTCCCGAAAGAGCTGCTGCACGCCAGTCCAGTCCGCCCGATCAGCGGCATCCCCATTCTTCTTCTGCCAGAGAAACGCGACGAGGTCTCTGCCGCTGCTCAGGTCCAGATCCGACCGGGAAAGATCGTTCCCGGTAGCTTCCGGGAGAGGGAGCCGCACGTTGTTGGTGAACACCAGCGCGGCTTTCAGCAGCTGCCCCCAGACGACGGCCCCACCATAGTATCGCCCCGGGCCGGGTTCTGGCAGATTCAGGCAGCGCACCAGGGGACCGCGCACATCATCGGGGCTCAGGTCGTGGATTGCCACCGTCAGTCCCGTGGATGGCAGCGGATCGGCCAGCTCGAGCCGGTCGGGAAAGCTGCCCCCTGCGGCTCCCGTCAGTGCCTGCTCCAGCCGTGCCTGCTCAGCAAGCGGCAGGCGGTCGTGCCAGAACGCGAAGAGCGAATTGATCCTGGCGGACGCGCTCCCCTGGCCAGACATAGAGGGCCCCATGAGGTTCCAGCGCAGGGCCGGCGCATCAGGCGGCGCCTCGTACTGGCACGAGCGCACCCGGCCATCGTGGTCCAGGGTGATGGTCAGCCGGCCGGGAAAGAGCCAGGAAAGATCGAGGGCGGGTACCTGCTGCGCGAGCCAGGCCACAAACGCTGCCATACCGGCAGGGGACAGGTTCTGGTGCTGTTTCGTGCTGAGCAGCTGCTGGATAGTCCTTGCGGGGCGGAGTGCCGCTGCCAGGAAGCTGGCAAAGAGCTCGTGTTCTCCGGCGGTGGTGAGGTCAAGATCCAGCGCGATCCGGATCGCGGCACGATCGTCACCCTGATGAGCGAGGTGCGACCAGGCCCAGGGGTGGGTCGGGGCAGGCTGGCCGGGGACGAGGGACAGCACGCTATCCTGCACCGCGCGCAGGGCGTGGAAGAGGTTGGTCTTGCCGGCGCCGTTAGGGCCCACGATGATAGTGAGATGCGGGTCCAGCCTGGGCCAGACAAACTTTTTGAAGGAGAGAAAATTAGTGATATCGATCGATAATATTTTCATCCTATAATCCTCAAACATCAACTGATGATCACTATTTATAACCACCTGAATCCATACTGATGCAATAACCTATTCTATTCAAAATCAGTGCACCTCTGCCACATCTATGCTCATTTCCCATAACATTTAGAGACGGAAGCTAGGGCGGTGATAATCCCGCCGAGCGTGAAGATCGCCCCCCATCACGCCACCAATGGTGGCCAGGAGTCCGCTGACATTGCCGGCTTGCGGCAAAAGCCGCACTGCAAACCATATAGCTGGCACGCCGAAGAAAAGGAGCACCAGGCCCATGCCAGTGCTCCACCAGAACCAGGGTTGCTGCCAGAAATGCTGTTTCATGATTCCCTCCAGTTATGAAAAAGCCAAGGCCTGCCCGGCATTATAAACTCGGCATTTACCCGGGTCAATTTTCATTGCGATTCCCCATCAGGCCAGAAATGTGTTATGTTCGCTGTGATAATGGATCCTGCACCAGATAGGCGACAAACTCCCGCGCCGTGACCATGTGCAGCTTGCCTGATGCCAGGTGATGGCTCAAGGACAGGAGGTACCTCCTGTCTCCGGTTACAGATCGACTTCTTCCGTATCATGGCGCTATCCCATCAACAGGAACTTCACCGCTTGAAATAAGGCTAAACTGACCAGGGGTGGTTGACGAGCGCGCAACTATAAACCATACAAGAACTCAGAATTCCTGAGAATGAACGCGCCCATTAATGTTCGGTGCGGTATAGTACACCTCTGGTGAGAACGTGTGCCTCTGTTAAGATTGGTGAGCCACGTTGGGCCATTGACAGTCTATCTACTTTCCAGTATAGTAACCTTACGATGCAATGAAGAAGGAACAAGGCAGTATGGTGTGATGTTAAGCCTCCTGCGGCACAGTATGGTCTCAGTACTCGCATCCTACTAAGGCCTTCCCGGTACTCTCTGTGAGCAAAGCCGAGAGCACGGCAATGATTGACTGGATCCTGTTCCTCCTGGCAAGAATGAGGATGGCTTTAGCCTCATTATTCGTCCTGCCGCGCAGGCAGGAACAGCATACTACCGGTTCTACCGATACCCCAGAATACATGGGCTCCTATGATTCCCCGATGACACTTGCTGAGCGTGTAACTCTCCCCATGCCTGACCTCCCTATCAGCCCAGGTACTCTGGTAGAGGTGGGTGCAGAAGCACAGCCATTGGTTGAGCCAGGCGAGCCTCTGGTTGTGGAGCCTACCGAGCAGAAATTACCAGCACAAGAGGCTTCTGACCGTGAAGTCACCATGACTGCAACCACTGCAAGGAAACGGATCGCTCCGAGCAAGCGGGGTGGGCGTTCGCGCACCGCAAGATCGCCTGAGAGGAAGTCTAAGCAAGAAAGAGAAGAGTCTGTTCGCATAAAACCAGAGATTATCTGTTTCAACCGCGAGAGGCGGTGGATAGTCGCGGTAGAGATATCAGCGGGACTGTCGCAAGCCTCAGGCCTGACAGTCCTTCAAAATGGATCGCCACTTGAAGAAGAGCATTCAAGGGAGGCCTGCTGGCGCTTAAAACAGCTTTCCGGTCAGATAGTCGTTCGGTGGAATGGGGAAAAAGATGAAGTCTCCCTGGGCCAGGAGGATTACCTGCTCTTCAAATTGACGCGAGACCAGAAGGAGGGGCGACACATCAAATCTGCCTCCTCCGGGTCATATCTGGTGATCGTTCCGGACTCCTGGAAGCGAGACGAAACATTGTCTGGTCCACCGCCGGCAGCGCCAGAGCCTGTGGCCTTCGCGGCGCGCAGAGCGCACTTCTTTGATCTTGATAAGGGAGAAGCGATTGCCTTTCAGAGCCTTGATGGTGCGGTGAGACGGATTGCCTCCAAAGCACAGCGATTCGAATTGGTGAGGAAGGCCATGGCAAGGGACGATGGCGTATGGACTTTCCTCCTGCTCGTGAGAGCTCTGAACAGCCTCTACCGCCTGAAGTCAGGAAGAGGCAAGGCGGGTGGTACTTTCTCCGGTTCTACGATGCGAACGATGATCTCATAGAAAGTTTGGACTTCAGATTCATGTGCGCCCTGAAGGAAATCAAAACACCGCAACCATTTCACTTTCCTGCCAAAGCTGGTTATGAAGACGCGTCTATTGAATTTGTCCACGATTCCGATTGCGCGGTGCAACTGGGAGAAAACCTGCCGGGCATTAAAATTGAGCGCCAGGACGACCGAACGCTCGTGGTCATTCCTCCCGATCCCGCATGCGACAGAACCTCATGGCTGGTTGGCTGCGACGGTGGCCCCTAGGTTGAAGTGCACATCCTGGTGGAACGAGTTTGGTGGACGCTCGGGGAAGTAAGCAGGAAGCCATCTCCTTCACAATGGGGGGCCAGCTGCCTCACGCTTTCAAGGCAGGATTTCTCGGCCACATCGCAGCGGGCACTATGGCTACAGCTGCCGAGGCCTCGCTGGGTGGATAGGATCTGGGTGGGATTCGCGAGGGCCAACGCAAGACCCTACTCGGTAGGGGCAAGTACCAACGAGATGGCTATCCCGTTGCGCGACTTTACGGATTCCGGGGAAGTGAACGACAGCGCTCATGAACATCCCTTAAAGGTATGGATTCAGCCTGCCCATCAGCCCGGTGAGGAAGAAGGGGTGATTGCTATTCTCCCAGCGCGCATGGCGGTCGGATCCGGAAGAAAGAAAACAGCCCTGGCACGAGCAGAATTGCATCCAGGCACTGGTAACATTACGATCCAAGGCTTGACCATAGATCGGTATTTCAAAGGGGCACCGCCCAAAGCCAGGAGGTTTTTCCAGCGCCTTCTAACCCTGGAACCAGTGGCTGCTCTCTTGTCACACATGGAAGTACAAATCACGATTCAAGGAAGCAGTCCAAAAACAACGAGGCAGGCGAAAGCAGCGGCGCATGCCCTGGCACGCGCTCTTATGCGTTACGACCCGGAATTGACAAAGGTGCTCAAGCAGGCAGGATTTGGTGGGGTCAGAGTGAAACAGCGGAGGTGAACGGTGAATCCAATAGAGTTGGCACATGCAATTGAGGAAAGGTACCGATGCTACCTGAAGACCACCTTCTATTTCAAGGACCCCGATCTTCGTAAGTCTTTTGAAGAGGCTTTGAACTCAGGGTATCTTAGCAAGGGGCCATTCCTTGAGGCTAATCCTGTATTTAAACCTGGTCAGACACCACGGGACTTGTTCCACAAGCTGCTCGGATTCCAGCCTGATGAGGGGTTCTTAAAGGCGGTGCTTGGCGATCGACAGCTATACCAGCATCAGGAGAAGGCAATCCAGGCGGTATTTTGTGGACGGAACGTCGTGGTGGCTACGGGCACAGGGAGTGGGAAAACGGAGGCTTTCCTCTACCCGATTTTGCTCCATCTGTACCAGGAGTTCCGGGAGGACCGATTAGGGCCAGGGGTGCGTGTACTCATCCTGTACCCGATGAATGCCCTTGCAAATGATCAGCGCGAACGCCTCGGAGAGATATGTAAGCGGCTGAAGGACGAAAATTCATCTTTCCGGTTCACCTTCGGGCAATACATTGGCGATACACCTGAGGACCGGAATGACTCCCAACGTCATGCGCAAGACCGCATCGCAGAGCGCGAACGGCAAGGTTACTCTGTCATCCAGAATGGCAATGTCGTGCATGGGGAGCTGGTGCTCCGCTCAGAAATGCGGAATTCACCGCCCCATATCCTGCTGACTAACTACTCGATGCTTGAGTACCTGTTGCTGCGCCCTGATGACAGCCCGCTCTTTGACCATGGGCGTGCTCGCTGGTGGAGGCTCCTTGTACTGGATGAGGCCCATCAATATCGCGGTTCTCGGGGTATTGAGATGGCTATGCTGCTCCGGCGTCTCAAGCAAAGACTGAGGGAGGGCGGCAGTAGCGAACCCTTCCGTTGCATCGCTACAAGCGCTACCCTGGTTGGCGGAGCGGAAGACCGCGTTGCTGCGACACACTTCACCTCTGAGTTGTTCGGGGAACCATTCGATGAGGAGGATGTAATCCTGGGAGAGCCTGAGCCGGTGCCCGAGCCTGGCTCGGGCAGGCTTTCCGCAGATGACTATTGGACCCTTAAAGAGGTGATTACCGGAACCGGGATGCTTACCCGGCTGAGTGAGATTGCCGCGAAGCTGAATCTCGTAATTGCCAGCGGCGAAGATCGGGAAAAAGCTATCGGCTGGATTCTTCAGCACGACGGCCGTGCCGTTGCCCTCCGTCGCCTGATAACAGGGCAGCCGAGAGAGGTGAAAGCGGTCGCCGATCAGGTTTTCGCTGATCTGCCAGACGGCGAAAGGATCGCCGGTCTCTCTAGCCTGGTTGAACTGCTTTTGCTGGCGAAGGATCCCGTATCTGGCGCGCCTCTTTTGGCTGCGCGCTTTCACCTTTTCCTGCGATCACTGGAAGGAGCCTTTGTGACTTATTGGCCCCAGAAGGGGGTCTTATTCGACCGCAATAAGGCGGTAAGTGGCCAGGGCATCGCCCTGGAGGTCGCGTTGTGTCGCGAATGCGGTCAGCATTACTTTGTAGTCCAGAGGGGTTTTAGCGACGGCAAGGTTCAGGAAGCAAGCCGGGATCCCAATGACCCCGACTTTGGCGCGACGTTCCTGCGGCCTCTTGAAGATAAGGGAGAAGAAATTGCCGAGGATGAACATGCTGATGCTCAGCGCCAGGCAGTGTTTCACCTTTGCATGCAATGCGGGAACGCGTCGCAAAGCAAACCAGCATGCGGACACGACCATTTGATGCAAGTCATCAAGGAAGCTCCTCCCCGAGATGAGGACAGGAGGGATCAGGTGGTGAGGTGCGGCGCGTGTGGCTATGCTGGTCGGGACCCGGTGCGGGATGTGGTAACAGGTGCGGATGGCCCCCATGCGGTAATCGCCACGACGCTCTACCGAACGCTTCCAGAACAGCGAAGAAAGGTGCTCGCCTTTGCGGATGGGCGTCAGGAAGCCGCTTTCTTTGCCTGGTATTTAGAAGCTTCGTATAAAGACATGCTCAGTCGCAACTTGCTGCTAAAGGTTGTTAAGCGGTTGAATCCATATACACGACAGGGTTTGTCCTTACGAGACCTGGCAGAGGAGCTCTGTACCCTTTTCCGCGAGCAGCAGATCTTCGCGCCAGCTGCAAGCGACCTGGAGTTACGCCGCCAGGCATGGTATGCGCTCTATCGTGAGTTCCTTACGGATGAGCCACGGATCTCGCTTGAGGGTGTTGGTCTCCTGCGATGGGCGATCAAGTGGCCCGATTGGTTCAAACCAGAATTCTTCAGGGATCCTCCCTGGTCGCTTACCAGACAAGAAGCATGGGATCTGGTATTCATTCTCCTCAACTCTCTGAGAGCCGACAGGGCGGTGGAACTTCGCACCGAGAACAAGATCTCCCTGAATTGGAGTGATCTTGGCCTGCAAGCTTCACAGACGCGCTTCCGAATCGGTGATCCAAAAGGAAAGAAGGACGTGCGTAGCTGGGATGGTGAGAATGGAAAACGGGCTCATTTCCTGGTTAAACTCCTGAGGAAGATGAGAACTGACCTCTCTGAGCAAGAGGCCGGTCAGGAGGCGATCAGAGCCTTGCGATATACCTGGGACATCTTCAGACAGTTTGACCAGAATGCTCCTTCATCTTCTGATCGTCTCTTGCTCCCCGTGGATGATGCACGGAGGTTAAACCCTGATTGGTGGAGAGTGCACCTCATCAGGGATAGCGATACTATTTTTCAGTGTGATACCTGTGGCCGTCTCCAGACAGTCTCCGTTTATGGCGTTTGCCTCAGACATCGCTGTCCCGGCGCGCTTCGCCTAGTACCGGTCGCTAATCTGGAGCCCAATCATTACCGCTGCCTTTACGCGGAAGAATTGCCGGGAGTTTTGCGCGTAGAAGAGCACACCGCACAACTGGATAAAGAGAAAGCACGAGCATTCCAGCAAGAGTTTAAGCAAGGCCGGATTCATGTGCTGAGTTGCTCAACCACCTTCGAGCTGGGCGTCGATCTGGGCGACCTGGATACGATCTTTCTGCGCAACGTTCCTCCGGAGCCATTCAACTATGCTCAACGCATTGGGCGATCTGGCCGCCGGATGGGATTTCCTGGATTTGTCATTACCTACTGCCGCCGAAACCCTCACGATCTCTACCACTTCGCTGAGCCAGGAAGAATGCTCAACGGTAGAGTCCGGCCACCAGCGTTACATTTGCAAAATAAGAAAATTGTTGCCCGGCACCTTACCGCAATAGCCCTGTCAGCCTTTTTCCGCTCTTTCCCGGAAAGGTTCAAGGCGGTTGAGCAGCTTTTCAAGGCTCCGCTGGACGTTACGAGCGAGCTAAGAGATTTCCTTCATCAGCAGCGGCTGACACTTGAACGATCTCTCTGGAACATCGTCCCCGACAGTATGAGCGATCTGATCGAGAACGGAAGCTGGCTTGATGAGGTCGCAGGGAAGGATAGCCGCTTTGCGCTCGCTGAAGCAGAAGTGCGCAGTGACTATCAAGCGGTAAAGTGCCTTGAGGAGAAAGCTGCTGGCGAGAGGGACTATGACACCGCGAAGTGGGCACAGGCACGGGCAGAAACCATTGCACAGGAAGAGGTCCTGTCATTTCTCTCACGTAAGGCCGTTATCCCCAAGTATGGCTTTCCCGTAGACGTCGTAGAACTTGATACCCAGAGGACGTACCAGAATCGAGAGGCTTTTGCAGTCCTGCTCCAAAGAGACCTCAGCATTGCAATTTCCGAGTTCGCTCCGACAAGTGAGCTGGTGGCAAATAAAAAGTTGTGGACCTCTTATGGCCTGAAGAAGGTGGCCGGGAAGGAGTGGCCACGGAAACATTACAAGATATGCCGAAAACATCATGTTTTCGTTCAGTGGGCAGAAGGACACCCAGAACCGCCAGCTCCATGCTCTGACCAATTTGAGGAATGGCAGTACGTTGTTCCCTGCTTCGGGTTCATAACCGATCGTAGTAAGCCAGAGGATCCAAAGTCCCGGCCAGCGAGGGTATTCACAACCCGTCCCTATTTTGCCGGGCCCGTTGACCCCAACCCCGATACGATCAATATTCCTCCCGGTTCGCCAATGGTCACGGTGAAGAAGGCATCCCCTGGTTGGATGGTGGTGTTGTGCGAAGGTCGGCAACGGGAAGGATTCTATATCTGTGACAAATGCGGGGCCGGATTCAGGAGACGTGAGCGAGCTCACCAAAATCCCTACGGCCAGAGCTGTGATGGCACACTCACCCGCGTTTCTCTCGGGCATGAATTTGTGACTGATGTCCTGCAGCTTCGGTTCCAGGACAAGCCCGATGGAGATACCGATCCAGTATGGTTTGCATACTCGCTTGCTTCTGCCCTCGTCGAGGGAACTGCCGAGGTGCTGGAAGTGCCTCCCACTGACTTAAGCGCAACGGTAACTTATGCGCAAGAGCCCCTGCCACCTATCATCATCTATGACAATGTTCCAGGTGGAGCTGGCCTGGTCGCTCGGCTTGAGGAGGAGCGGGTGCTTAAGGAGTGCTTGAAAGCTGCCTTGCAAAGGGTGAGTGGAAACTGTGGCTGCGGTGAAACTGCAAGTTGTTACGGGTGCCTCAGGAGCTATAGAAACCAATTTGCTCATCAATATCTACAGCGTGGTCCAGTAAAGGCTTATCTGGAAACATTGCTGCGCAACTGGGAATGCGCTGCACCCAGGACCTCCTGAAAAGCCGGTTTATGAGTTTTGTCAGATTAATCGTCCCTATCGGACAACATATGGTTTAAAGATCACGTGGACCCGATAGGGGTCAACAGGTTTGATTGAGTCCCGGCTCCCCCCCTCCCCCACCGAGAAGCTCGCTTGCTCATCTAATGGCTTGCCATATGGTGCACAGATTTGGATGGTCAGTTGTTTTGAGTACAGACAGGTCTTCCACCAGGGTTGCACCGGTTTGATGGTTCTTGCTCCTGGGCAATTTCTTGTGTTGTCGCCTTGCGTGTTTTGCGCTGCAGAGCATCAGCGGCCGCTGCCGCTTGTCCAGGACAAAGGCCATCCTGATTCCCCCTCAGGGGGCTTGTGACGCAGCCGCCGGCCGCCACTGCCATCTCGCCGCGCCCAGGTTCCACGGGCTTGTTGCGCCGGCGGCACGGCTCGCTCACACCCCCCAGCTCGCTGTCTAACCGCAGACGGCAGTGCCCGGGGCTGGAGGAGCACCCCGGGGTACCCTCACCATCTCTTGCAGATCAATCATGTGCTGCTCAGAAAAGCGAATCTGGGCGTCCTTGCCACAGAGCCTGATTTGCAGTACTGGAGATGCTGTGCCACCCTCCGTGCGGGTCTGGAATGCACAGATCTGCTCAAGAATATCTTCGGCTTCTACTGAGCCGTAGAGAAACTTTGCGCAGCATGTCGCGCACAGACAGATGACATTGCCTGGGCGGTCAATCCATCGCGCCTGTTTCCGGGAGACGAGATAGACCCCTTCAAAGTACGGCTGGCCATCATTTTTCTTGATAAATGTATCGTGGCAAATTTGACAGCGACCTGCATACTGTTATAGAAGGAATGGACGAACGTTGTTATTGCTGGCTTCCCACACTTTATGTGGAACTCTGGTGAAGCGCTGCGCCGGCTCGGGATCGTCCGACCTTGCCATGGCAATTTCCTCCTGCGTCCGTTCCCGGCGCAGCGCCGGGTTTGCAACGGCCGCGGCAGGCACAGGGAGGTCAGAGGTCTCGCGAATCTGGGGCCTGGAGAAGACTTTTGCCAGCTCCTCGGCATAATTCAGCTGCTCGGGGACATCTTCAATAGCAGGCTGTACGTCATGTCTTTTATTATACTCCTGCTCTATGAGTCTTTCGATCGCATCAGGATGGTTTTTGACAAATTCAATATGTTTGGGGTCTAGCCCTATCTCTTGGGCGAGAGTATACATCGTAACTTGTTGTGAATGCCGCATACTCAGTATATCAGCAAGGGCATCATTCCATTTAAACTCTTGAGGAAGTTCTGCTAAAGAGATCTCACCGGGTTTGTACAGGGCGCCATTTCGCGATGGCAACCAGGAGGCATCACGGAGGCGCTTGACCCACTTTGCATCGAAACAAGCCTGGCGTCTGGTGTAATAGAACCACTGATATTGACCATGTGAAAAATCGGTTAATGATCGGTTTGCGGCATAGGTCAACAAAAAGTTCCAGAGCGCGAGGGCTCTTGCCTGCTTATCCTGATCTGAAGAGCGCTGGAGGTTTGCCAGAAACTGCGTCAGCCCATCCAGGTCATAGTCAATCACCTCCTCATCTCTTCCGGTATAAACAGCATGCTGGCGATGAATAAGCTCCTGTTTTTCCTCCCAGGTGAGTGTGCCATTTACCTGAATGAAACGAGGTTCTCTTGCAATGGCGAAGATCGTCCAGTCCACTCCTTCCAGACCGGAGCATGAGTCTTCGATGAACCAGACGTTGCAGTTGCTACCAAAGTAGAGCTCGAGATTGGTATTTCTCATATAGAAAGAATCTGGACGCATGAAACATATTTTATCTCTGGTGGCATTCATTGCTTTCGGAGTATCGTTGAGACGATCGATTAATTTCTCTCGTTGTTCTAGCGAGGCAGTCCGTAAAGCGGCAAAGATCTTCTGAATATCAAAACTGTACTCTGCAGCGGAGAGCATACTGACATCGATCGCCTGGTTTGTATATTTAGGCAGAATTCTCTCCATTACTTCAGCGATCAGGTCTGGCTGACGGAGGCCAAAATGAACCAGGAAGGCATGGGCTTTCTGGTCCGCTGCGATGGCGCGCTTGATAATTGGGAGCACTGTTGCTCCTTCTGCGGGAGGGAGGTAGGCGCTATGAATTGATCGGTGATGATACGCATAACGGTCTCCGGTCTGATCTCCATCTCCTCAACAGGCGTTTTGGCGCCGTGCCCGTCACCGGACCAGAAGCTCCTTTGCTCCAGCAAGTAGCCATATAAATCTGGAGTTCTGTTTGCGGTGATCTCTCCGCTGAGCCAGTAAATTGGCTTATTCCGGCCCAATAACTCACCAAGCTGCTGCGGTGACAACAGGCTCAGCAGTTCCGCACCACGAGCCAGTCTGGCATGTCTGGCCGGTACAAACTGGCCGTCGTGCGTCGGCAGAAGGGGCTGGTCTCTCAATGCCGCACGGACCTGCTCAAAGAGGGGGCGAAACATACTATCGATCGGGAAGTCAGCGGAACGAATGGGCAGCGCCTCGAGCAGGCTGATAGTAAGCAAGCCAGTGTCACGCAGCGCAGGGAGTGTCTGAGTAACGAGAGTTGCCGTCTCGCGAATCAGCTGCCGGTTCCATTCATCGTCCTTGGGGATATTATCACGGGCGGGCGTCGTGCGGTAAGGACCCTGGATCAGGAAGCCGAGATGTGTCTCTTTCTCGGTTGGGAAGAAGGCTACCAGGTAAGCATCGTTGATGCGAACGATCTGCTCCTGTCCCGTCTCTTTATTCCTATCCAGGCGAAAAGCCACTTCAACTTTTACCAGTGTCTGGCCATCGGGCACTGGCACCGGTCGCTCGAAAACCAGCCATTCCTCCTCCTGTTCGGCACCTTGCCCCCAGATAGTTACACGGCGGCCTGATGGCGTTTGTTTGACATACCGCAGGCAGTTTGCCTGCGTTCTGGCGCCTTCAATATTCCATCGAAGATCGGTAATGTTACGCAGGAAGAGGAGTGTCCGAAAATGAAGGGTCTCCAGGCGGTGCTTGAGCTCTTGGAAGGCCTGATTTGGTGCAACGTCATCCCGGTCAAAAGGAAAGATAAAGAGCGTGGTCCAGGGACTTCCGGGCTCACGTGGCGGGGCTGGATATGGGCGAACGTAATCGGTGATGGAGAAATGTTCGTCGCCGGAGGGGACCTCCGGTCGGGAGGTATAGGCATAAACCGATTTGAAGCCAATGCCAAATTTACCGATCTGGGTTAAATCATGGGCCTTGGTGCCTTCACCGATCCCGCAAATGCCACGTACATCCTGCTCATTGAACGGTCGACCGTCGTGCAAAACCTCTAATCGGTCGTGGAAAAGGCGAAAACAGACCTTCCGGGCGCCAGCATCCTCGGCATTCTGCAGAAGCTCGAAGAGAAAATGGGTACGCTCTGCGTAGAGCTGGCCGCCGAGAAACGCGAGATGGCGCGTACCCTCCCCGTATTCCCTTATGTTATCTTCGCGAATGCGCGTATAGTCACTTGCCATGCCTGACCTCCAGAATTCCCGCTGCGAGGCGCCGGCTGATGATGTCGGCATCGCGCCGCTCATCAATTTCCTGACACTTACGGCCATAGTCCCGTTCGATGCGCCCTCGCTCAGCCTCCCGCATGCGAATAATACGCTCGTCACTAGCTCGCTGGCTATCCATTTGTACCCGTTGCAGGCGATTGTGGTAGTAGGTATCCAGACTGGCGCGTTTGCGCGCCACCAGAGCGCTATTTCTTTCCTGTAGCTCATCCAGTGCTGCCAGACGCAACCGATCAGCTTCTTCGTCCAGGCGTTGGAGGATCTCCTGGGCAGTGTCCACGGCGATGGAAGTCGCAGCCGGATTGGTTGTGTGACTCAAGAGACGCACAAGCGCCGATCCGATCTCAGGAGCCAGGCAATGGCGCTCAAGATCCCAGGCAATGCCAACGAAACGAAGCTCTGGCTTGATGCCAAGCATTTCCCATAGGTCACATACGAAGAAATAGCGCCCGGATGGCACTGTATCATCGCATACGGAGAGTTAGGAGACTAGCGGCTCATGTCTGCTGTTCCAGTAAGCAATGGCCACTTTGGCCAGAGGATGAACAGGTGTGATGAGCGGCACCGCACGCTGTTCAAGCGCCGTTTTCTGGTCAAAGGTGAGAAGGAGGTAGGGATCGTTCCCTTCAAGCCAGTGCATGAAGGCTACTGTCGCATGATCATGGCGTTCGAGCGCGCGTACCCTATCAAGTAACACGGCGCGCCCTTCCTTCCGCAGGCGCAGCCTATCAATACCCGGACGCCGTTCATCAGGTATCATCCGCCCGCCCAGTTCTGGCTCTTCCAGAAAGCTCCTGATCATCAGCCGCAGATCATCGGCAGATACAAATCGTTCCTCAGCGGCAACAGCGTCAACCTCTTCCACAAAGGCTTGATCCAGGCCAAGCAAGGATCCGCTCTCTTCCTCCAGTCGTTGGCGTTCTTCTATTAAGCGGAGAGTGTTGTCGGCCATCTGGAGCGCTTTTTCTGCCGCCTGTTCTGGGCTCAGATTGGGATCAAGGGCCACGCGTGTCAAATCCTGAACAATATCGCCCAGGATTTCTTCCAGATCATCCACAGCACTCCGGAAAATGCCCAGGCGATCAAAGCAGCGGAAAAAGATACGCTCTTCGACGGTGCTAGGGGTGATAAAATTGAAGATGAGTACTTTCTCAGCAACCTGGCCGAAGCGGTCTATACGCCCGATACGTTGCTCGATGCGCATCGGATTCCAGGGGATATCATAGTTTACCAGCCGATCGCAGAACTCATAGTCCAGTCCTTCGCAGCCGACCTCCGAAGATAGCAAGACGTCCAGGGCATCCGGGTGCGCAAATGGTAACCGGAATCGTTCTCGCAGGCGTTCTCGCTCTTCATCGTTCACCCGTCCAGTAATGACCGCCACCCGGTAGCCTGCGTCATGGAGCTGCCGCTCCAGATACGCCAAAGTATGCAGGAAAAAGGAAAACACCCTTCGGGCCGTCAGCAGTAATGGCTGTTTGGACGATCGCAAAGAGGTGGTTTAGCTTGGGATCATCTGGTGACAGTTGGGCGGCCAGGTGCCGTAATTCCACTGCTCGTTGTCGGAGTTCAACCGGCAATGCGGCGACTGTCGCGTCAACCTCCTCATCGTCGCTCAGATCGCTGAGAGAAAAACGCCCGCTGCGCAGAAATCCCTCAATCGTGGGGACCAGAGCATGGAGGCAGCTTGCTGCCTGCCGCTCCAGGGTGTCAGTGATCAGGCGAGCAACCGGTGGGTTATATATAAGTGATAGCAGCTCGCGCCGGAAGTCGATCAGGGTATCGTACAGGCGCTGCTGCTCTGGCGTGAATGGAATGGAGACAGTGTGGGGTTCGCGGATAGTAAATCGTCCGATATCGCGACGACGCGTGCGATTCATGATATGTGCCAGCGAATGGACCTCCTCCAGGTCACGAAGGCAACGGACGCGATCTGCATCAGTAAGGGGTTTTGCTTGCTGTAGCTCGCTGAGCCAGTACATAAGTCGAGGATCTTTGTTCAAATCCTGCTGTCCCCAGTACGTATGGGCCGCATGCTTCAGAGCAGTGGCTGCCTCTTGCTGCCAGTTATCCCCTGACGCATGGCTACGGATGCAGCGCATGGCCTGGGTAAGGTACTGGTTGGGCTGGATGATGGCATCAAATACTGCCTCATCAAGGAAAAGGTCCGGGCGTAGCAGATTCAGCAACGTATACAGGTTCTGTGAGCCGAGATGGACTGGAGTTGCGGAGAGAAAGAGCACTGCCTCGCTCACATCACACAGAAAACGGGTTAACTCATGTGAATTGGTACCAGGATTGCGTACATGATGGGCTTCATCCACGATGAGGAGGCTGAAGTGTGGCGGAGGGTCAAGGGTTAACAGGCCATAGTGTGACTGCCGTCTATTCACTCCTCTGAGATACTCATCGATGCGTAGTAGTTCCAGATGTGCAATTGCCCGTGAGTACTGCGCTGGCCATGCTTCAACCGCCAGGAGCTGGTCCTCATAATAGTCACGAATCTCCTGTGGTGAATGGAAGACCCGATATCGAGCGCGACCACCAACAGATGGCAGGGTCTCAATGATTGGCCCTTGACGCGACGGATCGACCCGAAGGCATACCATCTGTCCCACTTTAAAATGCGATCCCATAGCTCTTCCGTATCATCCGCTCAAGCCCCTCTCCCTGAGGGGAGAGGAAAGATAAGAACGCCGCTTTATGAGCCTGATCGTTATTAAGGAGCCTCCTGGCGGTATACAGGAGACCGGGCCATCCTCTCTGGGCCCCTGCAGAGCATTGCGTCCTCACTCCAGAAATACCGCAGGCGCAGGTAAACCCGGAAATAGGGCGAGGGCCCTGTCCTCTGGTTGCGAAGATCGCTTCTTCAGCGCTCACAGGAATCGGCGCAGGAAGCCCCGTGCCTTCAGGCCGGGGAGGAATGCGCCGGGGCCTCCGGGCAGAAGTCCTGAGCTACTGACGAAGATAGTCAATAGCTGGACAATGGGAGCATGAAACAGACCGTGCTCATCAAACTGGCTCCCATGCCAGTACAACGTGCTTTGCTCCGGCGCACGCTGGAAGCGTTTAATGCGGCCGCGGAGGTGGCGTTGGCGCACCATCTCGCCAACAAGATCGCGCTGCAACAGCTGGTCTACTACGCCATCAGAGCGCAGTTCGGCCTGTCGGCGCAGATGGCGATCCGCACGATCGCCAGGGTGGCGGAAGCCTGCAGGCGGAAGAGGACGATCAAGCCCGTCTTCCGTCTGCACGGGGCGATGGTCTATGACGAGCGCATCGGTTCGTTCCCCGCGATCGACCGCGTGTCGCTCTTGACACTGGATGGGCGGGTGGTCATTCCCTTCCGCTGCGGTGTATATGCGGAGGGGATGTTGGCCCGCAAGCGCGGACAGGCGGGCCTGCTCTCCCGCAACGGTACCTTCTTGCTGGCGGTGACGGTGGATGCGCCAGAGCGGGCGCCCGATAAGCCCGAGGACTGGCTGGGCGTTGACCTGGGGATCGTCAACCTGGCCACGACATCGGATGGCGCATGCCTCAACCATTCGCCTGGCCCCAGGCATGCCCCCAGCAATCACGTGCGGGCACGGTGCTCGCGCTTCCGACGGAAGCTCCAGAAGAAGGGCACAACGAGCGCCAGGCGTCTCTTGCAGAAGCGTCGCGGACGCGAGCGGCGTTCCGTCAAGGATGTGAACCACTGTTTGTCGAAGGCGCTCGTCAGCACGGCAAAGGGCACAGGGAGCGGACAGGCTCTTGAAGACCTCAAGCACATCCGTAGCTGGGTTCACGGTTCCAGGCGCCAGCGGAGTGTGCGGCGCAGCTGGGCCTTTGCCCAGTTGCGCTCGTTCATCATGATGCATCTCCTCCCGGATATCCTGTCTCAGGTAGGCGGCGAGACCGGCTGCCACTTGATCATTGGCTGTCAGGATGTCAGCACGTGCTAAGGCCCTGATCTGGATGGTCGCGGTGATGGGATACTGTGTGGGGCAGGATGGCTGATAGAAGCAGTGGGAGGAGCGCTCCTGAGGTTAAGCGTCTTGCTTCTGCACCTCCTGGTGCAGCGATACTTCTCATCGCACCCGGTACCTGGCCTCTGCGGCTTTTCGTGCGAGAGAACCGTGGTAGTATAGTCCCAACTCTCATGCGAGCAGAGCGGCGCGCCCCCATGCTTTTCGTGGTTCCCGGCGCTGTTGCACTGATGGCGGTCAACCTGTGGTATGTTAGAGACACACGTTGTCTCATCACGGGATGAAAGGCACTATTTGGATGACCATCTTGCCTCACGAACTCTACGGACTGACATCAGACGAGGCGAAAGCGCGGCTGGCGCACTACGGCTTCAACGAGGTCAGCGAGGCGAAACCGCATGCACTGCTCACGCTGCTGCGCAAGTTCTGGGCTCCCGTCCCCTGGATGCTCGAAGCGACCATTGCGCTCACGATGCTCTCGGCGCGCTATCTCGATGCAGCCATCATTGGCTTTTTGCTGGTCTTCAACATCGTCATCAGCTTTCTTCAGGAGGGGCAAGCCGAGCATGCCCTGGCACTGCTGCGCCAGCGCCTGGCGACGAGCGCCCGTGTGCTGCGCGATGGGCGGTGGCAACAGGTTGCAGCGCGCGAGCTAGTGCCGGGCGATGTGATTCACGTGCGCATGGGCGACGTTATTCCCGCCGATATAACCATCAGCGACGGCGCGCTTGTCGTCGACCAATCTCCGCTCACCGGCGAATCGGTTCCCGTCGAGAAGGGCATGGGCGAGACACTCTACGCCGGCGCGATTGCTCGGCAGGGCGAGGCTACTGGTACGGTGACGGCCACCGGCACGAGGACCTACTTCGGCAAGACGACCGAACTGGTCAAAACGGCGCGCGCCGTCTCGCACCTGGAAACCGTCATCGTGACGATCGTCAAATATCTGGTCGCGATCGATGTCCTGCTCGTTCTGGGTATGCTCGTTTTTGCCTGGATTGTGCGTATCTCGTTGCTCTCTGCGCTGCCCTTCGCACTAACTGTGCTGGTCGCCTCAGTGCCTGTCGCACTTCCGGCGACCTTTACGCTGGCGCAGGCGCTGGGCGCACAGGAGATGGCGAAACGCGGCGTCCTGATTACGCGCCTCTCGGCCATTGAGGAGGCTGCCAGCATGGATGTACTCTGCATCGACAAAACCGGCACGATCACGCTCAACCAGCTCAGTGTTGGACAGCTTGTACCCTTCCCGCCTTTCAGCGAAGACGATCTGCTCACCTATGGAGCCATTGCCTCCGATGCAGCCAGCCAGGACCCGCTCGACCTCGCCATTCTTGCGGCGCACCAGGCGCAGCATCTCGCTGCGCTGCCAGAGCGTCTCAGCTTTACCCCTTTCGATCCCGCGCTCAAGCGCACAGAGGCCAGCGTGTTGCGCGAGGGAACACCCATCAGAGTAATCAAGGGCGCTCCCCAGGTGGTCGCGGCACTCGTCGCAGGTATCGATCAGGGAGTGGTGGAAGCCGATGTGGCCCGGCTGGCGGAGAGCGGCTATCGCGTGCTGGCAGTCGCGGCTGGCCCGCAGAGCCGACTCCAGTTGGTCGGCCTGATCGGGCTGTACGACCCGCCACGCCCGGATTCGGCAGCGCTCATTGCCAGCCTGCACACGCTCGGTGTGCGGACGAAGATGCTCACCGGCGATACCGTCGAGACAGCACGCGCTATAGCGGCCAAGATCGGCCTGGGCGAGCAGGTGTGCGACGCCGCCACACTCAAAGCGCGCGGGGCACAACTCGCGAGCGACAGCGATGTCTTTGCGGGTATCTTCCCGGAAGACAAATTTTACCTGGTGCAAACGTTGCAGGCCGGGCAGCATGTCGTCGGTATGACCGGCGATGGTGTCAATGACGCGCCCGCACTCAAGCAGGCTGAGGTCGGCATCGCCGTCTCGTCCGCGACCGACGTGGCGAAAGCCGCCGCCAGCATCGTGCTGACTACTCCCGGTCTGCTCGATATCCTGGCTGCCGTCCAGGCGAGTCGCCGCGTCTACCAGCGCATGTACACCTACACGCTCAACAAGATCATCAAGACCATCCAGGTGGCCGTGTTCCTCACCCTGTCCTTCTTCCTCACGCAGCGCTTCGTGATCACGCCCACCCTGATCGTGCTCCTGCTCTTCGCCAACGACTTCGTCACCATGTCCATAGCCACCGACCACGCGATGCCCAATCCTATGCCAGATCGCTGGCAGGTGCGGCAACTGGTTGGCTCGGCTCTCGCGCTCGCTGTCGTCCTGCTGGTTGAGTCATTTCTGTTATTGTGGCTCATGCTGGGCGTCTTTCACGAATCGCTGGCCCAGACGCAGACGCTGGTGTTCCTCATGCTGGTCTTCTCCGGTCAGACCACGGTCTATGTGGTGCGCGAGCGGGGCCCCTTCTGGTCGTCGCTGCCCGGCAGGGCGCTGCTCGTCGCCTCCCTGTGTGATCTGCTCATCGTCTCGGGGCTGGCAGCGCTGGGCATTCTGATGACCCCTGTCTCACTTATCCTGATTGGACTCGCCTTTGCGCTGGCGCTCGCGTTCATGCTGCTGCTCGACCAGGTCAAGCGGTGGGTTGTTTGCCGTCCCGCTCCTCCCGCGCGCGCACGATGAGCAGGGGGAGCGTGCTGTGTTCGAGGAGGCTCACGGCCATGCTGCTGCTCCACCCGCTGCGCCCGTACGTCGCCAGCGCCAGAAACAGCGCCTCGTGTCCCTCCTGATCGGCCTGTTGTCCAGCGTGGATGAGGGAGGCGCGGATATCCTGGGAGATGTGGAGCGACCAGGTGACGGCGAAATGATGGCCACCCAGCCCCTCCGCCCGGAGACGTGCAGATAAGCCGAGCAGGTAGTCCTCGGCTTCGCGCAGGAGAGCGTCCTCGCGCTCGAGCAGGGGAGAGCGTTGCTCTGAGGACGCCGGTGCGCGAATCTCGACGGGAGGCGCGACGACACGCGCGAGATGCAGGGTACCCTCTTGCGGTGAGCTGAGAGCAAAGAGTACCTCCGCCGCCGGAGCCAGCGCGGTTTCAGCCAGTGGGGAGCCATCGAGGGCCACCAGGGCAACCTGTGCCGTCTTGCGCAGAGATTCGCCCTCGCGTGGCCGGTGCAGGACCAGGACCGGCACCGGCACATGGCGAATGACGTACTCGGCGACGCTGCCAAGTGCAAGCCGGGTGAAACCGGACCGCCCATGACTGCTCATCACCAGCAGGTCGGCCTGGTATTCTTGTACTGCATCCAGAATGTTGAGTGTGGCCGCGCCGCCGAGCGACCGGGTTTCGACCCGGAGTCCTGCCAGCTCGGGGCGGAGCGCTACGCCGACAAGATAGGTTTGAGCCCTGCGTGCTGCCGCCTCGATCACATGCAGGGAGACATCAGCGGGAGGCACGTCATAGGCCCGAAAGAGTATGAGGGTCCCCTGGAGCGCCTGCGTCAGTTGGGCGGCTACAGGCAGCACCGCTTCAGCAAGCGTCGAGCCATCTAAGGGAACCAGAAGACGTTTGATCATGGTGCGTTTCTCCTTCCTTCGCACACGACGAGAGGAACGTTTCTGGTTTGGCAGCACAGAAGAGGCCCTGCTCCTGGTACGGCTGTGACCAGCTATCTCCCGGAGCCTCTTCAAACGTTTCTCGTGTCGTCTGTCATCTCCAGACTCCTCTATTCTCACACAACAGGCTCACAATGCGATCACAAAAGGGAGGAACGTTGTCATAGATCCGGACGCCATCCCGGTTTTTGTGTATTGAAGAGGCCCACCGGATGCGCGATGAGCACGGTTTGTTTCATACCAGCAGGGTAGTACCACTGAGGATACACGGCAATGCAGTGGCACCTGCGGGCGGCGCATTCCTCCGCCAGAGCTCAAGCCCTGCGGCTTCCTGCGCCGGTTTCTGTGAACGTGAACCAAAGTAACAATTGACGCACAAAGTTGACGAAAAGACTCCCTGAGAGATACGGTGAAGATGTGAAAAACACCGCCGTTCTCAGGGAGGAAACTTAAAGCATTGTAGCACTCTTCAGGAGCGAGTGGGCATGGTCAGTCACATGTTGGTGAACCCCCTGTGGACAGGTCAGTCAATTGAGTCATGCGCACCGAGTATCTCGTCAGGCCTTGTATCGCTGGACGGCAACCGATCGGCAGGCCCTGGAAGAGCACCTTGGTGTCACCGAAGCAGGAGGAGGCGATGTCGCTGGTGGTTCTGACTCTTGATCGAAACGCATGCCAGTTATCGGGGCATGCAAACGTGTCTGCGAGAACTGCATGGGGTGCGGCTGAGCCTGGGAAGCATTGTTGGCATCCTCAAAGAAGCCGGGCAACGGGCTCAAAAGTGAGCTGCGTCAACAACAAGCCACCACGCCAGGTGCCCTGGCCCTTGATGAACAATACAGCAGCCAGCGGGGAAAAGGCTACCTGAATGTGATTGGATGTCCCCGGTGGGCAAGTGTGGGCTACTGTGCCTCCAGTGGAGGTCGATGGAGAAAGTTGGACCTTGCTGCTGCGGTATTTGTTTGCAGGAATAAGGCATCAGCCGTTTGGACACGGTGAGTGATGGCGGTCGAGCCATCCAGCAAGCCTTGAGTCAGGTTCAAGGGCAAGAGCAGCACCCAACACGATGTCTGGCCTCTCTTGCATGTGGCCGCTCAAGTGCAGGGGCGTCTGGATCGCGCGGTACAAGCAGAACAGGCTCGTTTGCTCAGCATCCAGCGACAGGCTGGCACACGAGCCCTCGGGAGACGAAGACGAGGAAGGCATCCCAAAGCCAGTCTGGTTGAGCAGGAAGCGTCCCTTGCTCAGATGAGCTATATCGCTGCTGCCGTGCGCTCTCTCTGTCAAGAACTGCACACCTTGTTCCCACAGGATGCGCAACAAGTTATATCTCATGATGAGGCTTGAGGATGTCCTTCACGCTCGCTCGGGGTGCTGCCGCAGATGGTGCGGGAGATGCTGGGCATCTCTCGTGGCAGCCTGCCCCTGGCGCGGCTGTCGCCCACAACGGCTGCGTTGCACCGCGAGGTGGCGGCGAAACTGGATGGGCTGCTGCGCTGCGCTCGTTCGTGCCGCCAGAGCAAGGTAGCTAACTCGTCTTGCTCCGCAGTCTGTTCCCGTTTCACCTGAACAGACCATCCCTGGATCAGTCGCAGCTTGTAAAGAAAGCGAGGTTGTCGTGAGAAAATCCCCTTCTCCCGTGCCTGCTCCGCTCACCTGTACCTTTGCACCGGAGAGGGTAGCCTCAACCCGCGCGATTCCTGAGCGCCGGTACCGGCCAGATCTGTTCCGGCTGTGGCGTCCTGGTTGTGAGAGGCCTGCTGGTGCACCGGCAGACGTGCCTGGACTGTGGCACAAGTCGGTGTCGAGACGATAATGCCACCTTAAAGATGTGCGGGTCAGGCAGACTTATCGGGGTGTTGGCTCCGGCGATGAACCGGGAATCCCCTGCGTTTACGCATGGGGAGTGTCAGCGGATCCGGGACCAGGCTGCCCTGAGCACGGTCCCGGCAGGATGGTAGCCGTGTACAGAGGTGAGTGGGTACACCCGGCAGCGCGGTCCCAGGATAGTACCCGGGTTGCAGACGGTATTACAGCCGAGCTGGCTATCATCGCCAATGACGGCGCCCATCTTATCCAATCCGCTGGAGTAAAGCTGGCCGCCGGCATGGATGCAAATAGTGCGGCCATCCAGGCGCCAGTTGGCCAGTTTAGTACCAGCACCCAGGCTGACACGATTGCCAAGGATGCTATCTCCAACAAACGTGAGCTGTGCCACCCTGCTTCCCGGCAGCAGCAGGGCATTCTTGGTTTCTGCCTCATGGCCGATCAGGCTACCGGCTCCAACGAGTGTGCCGCTGCGCACATAGGCGCCATGGCGCACAATGGAGCCGCGACCAATAATGCAGGGTCCCTGGATGAAAGCATCAAACTCGATCAGAGCATCCTCTTCGATGAGAATATGCTCTCCGACAAGATAGGCTCCCGGATGCACATGACCACGCACGCAGTTTTCAGCCGGGGCGTGCTCACGGATATAGGCTTCGAGCCGTGGCAACACCTCCCAGACGTTGCGCACATGGTCAAAGAGGTCGCGATAGGCAAATGTCGTCAGATCAAAGAAAATGTCCGGCCTGAAATACCGTGGCTGGCTGAGAACAACCATATATGGTCACCTGTTCTGGTGGTTTGGTAGTTTGTGAGCGACAGCCTCAGGGCCATCATTGCCTGGCACCGGTTGCGTGAAATCGGTTTGGGCGATTGCTTCGCTCGCCTGCTGTTGCACCAGACACACAGGTTATCGTCAGATATGCTCATATGCCTCTTATTGCAATCGCCATACCAGCACAGTCCCTGGCCCGGTGTCTCCGGCACCTGCCGTTTCGCTGGTAATTCAGTGGTTATGTCCATCCAGATTGTCTGTCTTGGTGCTGTTGCTTGCTGCAAACATGGCCTGGAGATGGTGTGTGCTGCTGGTCGATCCAGCACGCTGGCATGTAGCGCAGTCGCGGCCGGGATCATAGATACGATAGCCGATGGACGGCGGGCAAGGAGAAAAATGAATCAGGATAATCATTCAGGATATCCTGGCCATGGCCAATGTGGTCGTGTTGAGTCCTGTCCGTACCATTTTAGCGCCCGGCTCGTTTTGTCAGGGTGGCGATGCTCATCCCTTGTCCATCCCGATGTCAGCAATCATGCGACACGATGCTCGGCGGGGATGGACAATAATGAAGATAGCCTGTCAGGCAGGATTTGCTTGATCAACCTTGCGTGCTTGACGATCCGTTGCCAGTCTGATGGAAAGGGTATATCATCGCGGTCTGCTGGTGGCAGGTATCATTCCGAGGAGACACACTGGAGGAAGGAGATAGTGATGCAACGAAACTGGATTGCTCGCCTTTTACCCGTTGCACTGAGTATTTTGCTCAGCAGTGCCATGTGTATGGAAACCTTGCCGGCGCTCGCACACGCAAGCGGTGGGTCCGGAAGCGATATGCTCGCGATCGTTTCTTCTAACGCAGCCCATTCCGCCGTAATTCTTACGGCACGGCCAGGGCTTGCCGTGAAGGTTTCCTCTCCCCCCGCATCTTCGTTAAAGCCACATGGATGTGGCTGGCCGAGCTGTAATCCAGCTACCCTCAGCGGTTCATATAGCGAAGATATCACCCCTCCTGGTGGATCCAACGGGCCGATCTCAGTGAGCTTCAGCTCAAGTGATCCCTATGCCAATCCCTATGGACTGTGCGGACTGGCCGAGGCCTGTACCGTTACTTCAAACGGAAGCTCAAAGGCAGCATGGTTGGGTTGTTGTCCATTTAATGCGACCAGTGTTGCTGATGATAATACCTGGACGGTGAGCGGGCTGGTGTTCTCTATTCAGGTTCCCGGTGGGCCTGGCTGGTCAACCTCAGGAAATTCAGCAACCTGGAATACCAGTGTAAACAACAACTGGATTATCACCGATAACTTTAGTAACCTGACCTTTAATGGCTTGGATCTCTACTGGATCAGCGAAAGCACAAATGGGATCTTTCAGTTTGGCTCCACGTTCTGGAACATTCAGACCAGTGATGGTGCGGCGCTCTAGCCGCTGGCTCTGCTGCCTGTTAGGTCTCATCGTTGTGATGGGGACGCTGGTCGGGTGTGGGTCTGGAGACCCGGTTCCTGGACCCACACCTGTCGGTTCTCTTCCATCACGTGCCGAGATGGCTGCCGATCTGGAGCGACTGTGGGTCTATGTCGGGCCAGATATGGGCGGATTTGGCGATGTACAAAGTTTTGTATCTCCGCCTTCTCTGTATGAGACCGCCTGGACCCTCCGGATCGCCACAGCGGCAGGTATCGTCGTTCCAGCCCTCTCACGGCCAGAAATGGCGGGATGGTTAATGGGCTTCTGCACCAGGCGTCAACTGCTATCCAGCCCATTTCCCCCACTAGAAACGCTCTGGCTGGCAGCCCAGGCGCTGCATGCGCTGGGCAAGGCGTTGCCTTCACCGTGTATTTTAGCTCAGACGCGTGCGCTGGCTCAGCGGGGCGGGCTCTTTGCCTTTGCCCCGAAGCAACCGGCTTCGTGGGCAGCGACGGATAGAGCTGCACAACTCTTCAGTGATGCTGGTCTCCAGGTGCCACCAGCAACCCTGACTGCCACGCTAGCGGCGATTCATACTTTTCACGGGGCCGATGTGCCGGCGCAGTGGGTGAACGTGGATCTACCTCTCTGGAATCTGGCCGACCAGGTCGTACCAGCAGCCTTCCGCTGGCACGATCGCGTAATACTGGCAGGCTTTCTCCAGCGGGTTGTCACTGCCATCCAAAAGCCACCGCTGACGGGAGAGGATCTGGCAATACTGAGCACGGTCCGCGCAATCCAGCGTGCTAATGATCTGCCCCTGGTGGCCTTTGATGGGCACTGGTATGCGCAGAATCTGATGACACCCAATGGCATGCTGGCCGCTGCGGCCGGGAGTGTCGTGCCAGATCCCCAGGCAACCTATTATGGGCTACAGCTGGGGATCGTCCAGCGAGCCCGTATTGCATCGGCCATCCAGGTTTCTGCTTGGCCAATGGGCTGGCCAGCGCCTATCACCGATGTCAACCCCCAGAGCACCTTTGAGGCAGTTGCGATAGAGCAGGCGCTGGGTATAACCATTCATCCACACGCGACACAGCAGCTCGCCCGGGCATGGATTCACTTGCTTACCATGGATGCACAATCGGCTACCACGCTGAAGCCGGCACTGGTGGCTATGTATTACACCGTGGCTCTGGCTCACCAGCTAGGCATCGCGCTTCCTCAGACGGCAATGGTGAATTTGCTGCGGGTCCTGACAGTGACGCCAGGATCCACATGGAGTCTACCACAGCTCTTCTGGCTGGTGCGGCTGACTCAGGAGCTGGGAACAGAGCTGCCAGGTAGCCTTCAGCAACGCGTGCAGACCCTGGCGCAGCATACGCCGGTGGTGACCGTGCGCAGCAGCTTTATCGTCTGGACAATCAGCCGGGCTATCGGTGACTCGCTGCGCGCACGCCAGGCCATAACCATCATCCCATCTTTGCAGACGGGCATGGCATTCCGGAGCACATCAGCCATACGCATACCCGATCTGCTGTCTACCGCTGAGGCGAGCGCCATGCTCGATAGGGCTGAGCCGCTAGCCGCATGCTGGTTTGCTACACATCAGGGATTTGAGATGTTCCCGCCGGGTCAGTATGCCAACCTGGAGAACTTAGAGACGCTGTATCTAGGCCTCTGGCTGCTACGTCAGGTCCCCAACGCGACCGGCGTATTCTGAAGCTGGTGTCGCATCCAGTATGATGCCAGTGCTATTCTTGTCGCTGAAACAGATGCCCGCCGCCTCGTCGAAGGCGATAGTATCTGGAGGGCAACGAGACCGCGCTGGCCGGTAGCCAGATTGACGAAGAGCTGCGCGACGGTCGTCTGGCCCCGGAGATGCGGTGGCAGTAGGATGAGGCCTGCTGGGAGGCGCAGCTCTTGCCGGGGTCTCGTGGGCCAAGCTCGATGAGATTAGCGTTACGCTCGCTCAGCGGGACCAGGCGCAGGAGATTGAGTAGCTTGCGGCGCGGTCTGAAGGAGGGATACGTCGGCTCCATGCCGAGCGAGCGGATGAGCAGGTCGATCTATTCCTCGTAGTGACTCCTTGCGCGCTGCGCACAGGGGGCCGAGGTGGTGCACTCCTGGGCTTTCACGCATCGGCCGTGACCAACCCTGGATCGGTGGCGTTGCCTACCTTCCTCGTGGTGGCGCTTCACACGGCGCCATCGGTGGGGCTGAGTCTGTGGTGGTGGTTGATCACCACCTCAGGTATCAGCGCCGTGCCCTTGCTGCATGTGTGCCTGGATGTCTGCGCCGGGCGCTATACCGACCAGCATCTCCGGCGTCGTGAGCAGCGGCTGATTTCTTTGTCGGTGGGTCTGGTCGGCACCGGCACAACCCTGGCAGTGCTGGTGCTGCTGCACAGCTCACGAGCGTTGCAGGCGCCAGTGACGGCAGTGGTCGTTGGCGTGGTCGTCGCCCTAGCGATCACGCACGGACTGCGCTGGAAGATCAGCCTGCACCTGGGTGGGATGGCTGGAGCCGTCACGGTTTTCGTGCTGCTCTGGGGATGGCCGGCGCTGCTGCTTACCCCGCTGGTCGGCTGGGCGTACTGGCAGCTGCGCGCCCATACGTGGCCCAGGCAGTAGTGGGAGCAGTGTCGCTGTGGCGATTACCGGGGTGTTCTAACTCTTCGGCGTGTTGTGAAGCCGCTGCGGAGCCTCGCTGACTGCCAGGACCGGCAGGATCCGGGCGCGGGAGTTGGGACCGCAGGGCAATGACACGCATGGTCCCATTTCATACTCGCAGCAGAGAGATCACTGACACAGAGGAGGAACTCACGATGAGCCTGGTGATATCAGACGATGTGCTCCGTGCCGCCAACCTGAGATCCCCGTTCATCAAATATGGCAATGGGTCAAAGTGATATGCACCTCTTTCGTTTATTCGTGAGCTTCTTGCCTGGCATAGTGTCTGGTGCATTTACCGCCCTCTTTCAGAGATCGACTCCGACCTCGTAGGAGGAGAATGGCGTGACCAACGAAGAGCTTGAAGCGCACTTGCGGGCTCTCAGCTGGAAGGTCGAGCTCCTCCAAGGATCGGCAAACGTATATCCCACGGATTGCGCAACGAGATGTGACTGGTAGCCAACCAGCATAGAAATATGCCTCCTTGAAGAGAACACAGACTATGGTTCTCAACAAGGAGGGAGACATGACCAGTATTGCTGACCATTCGGTAAAAATCCAGACGGCTGCGGAGTCCAGCCCATCGCCCCCTTGCTGGTTTGGCGAAGTCGTGCTACTCACCAGCTATCTTCACAGGCACAGTGTCCTGAGCAAGATCACTGAGCAGGTGCGCTTTGCCAGACGGCGCTTCGGGCGCTATGACGTGATCGACTTTTTTGCTGTCCTCTTCGGCGATGTCACCAGGGGGGAACGCACCCTGGAGACCTTCTACGAGCGACTCCAGCCCTTTGCTATCCCGTTCATGGCCTTGTTTGAGCGAGATCGGTTGCCCTCCCGTTCGGCACTCTCGCGTTTTTTAACAGCGTTTACTGAGGGAGCTGTCGAAGCTCTGCGCACCCTGTTGCTCGATGATTTGCTGAGCCGCTTCCTCGCAGCTCCCTCAAACGAGCAGCAGATGGGTGGTCTGGTGGATCGGGGTGGCAACACATGGGTCGTCTTTGACATTGATGGGACGCGGGAAGCGGCTCGCCAACGCGCCTTACCCCAGAGCAATGAACTGCCCCCGCCCTTTCGCCGGTTGGATGACGTCTGCGCCCCTGGCCATCGAGGCCGCAAACGGGGGGAGGTCAGGACGGGCACGACGGTTTCTCAGGCCCACAGCTACCAGTGGCTCGGCAGTTTTGGCAACCGCGGGAATGGGCGATATCGGGAAGAATTGCGCAAGGGGCTGGCGGCCATTCGCCGCTATCTGACGGCATATCAACTCGAAGCTTCACGCACGCTGGTGTGTCTCGATGGGCAATATGGCAATGGGGCGGTACTCTCCGATGTGGCTGGGTTCGCGTTTGTGACGCGCGGCAAAGACCATGACCTGCTCAATCATTCACAGATTCAGGCGCGGTTACACTTGCCCCCCGATCAGTCCCAGCAGCGTCCGGAAAGTCGGATGGAGCGCAGTCTCTATGATTGTCCACAGATTCCGGTGGGACCGGAGGGCAAGCCCTGTCGCATGGTTGTGGCCACACATCTCGCTGGGAAGAAGAAGAGTCCGGTCGGCGTCACGCGTGCGGGCATCGTCTACGAACTGTTCTTCATGAACCTCCCGCAGCATGCCTTCACGACCTGCGACGTGGTTGAGTTGTATCTGCATCGTGGCGCCTTTGAGCCTGCACTTCAGACGAAGACAGAGAGCAGGACCCGGACAGGTGGTGCAGCCATTCGGCCTGGGGACAGGAATGCTGGCAACTGGTCTCCCAATGGGTGTGGAACCTCCGCCTGGAGTTGGGACATCAGCTTCAGCCTGACCCGCTGCGCACGACGGAGTTTGCTCCCGCCCTCTGCGAGGCCAACCGACAGCACAGCCCCTCGCCGCCGGCTATGGCAAGCCCATGGTTGCCACCGCCTTCAAAGTAGGCCGCTTCTCAGGAAAGGATTTTGCCTTCCAACCCGATGGCACCCTCCGCTGTCCTGCCAACCAGAAGCTGACAGCGCATGAATCCCGCCGAAAAGCTGACGGGAGCCTGCGCGTTGTGTATGGTGCCAGCATTCGCCGGTGTCGTTCCTGCCTCCTGCGCGAGCAGTGCCAGGTGAGTGTGCTGCTCCATCCGCTCCAGGTGGGCCCCGCGCCGCTGCTGTGGTGGGATTGGAGCCGCAGAATATACCGGCGTGCCTGCATGCAGCTCACCCGACACCAACGCATCGAGGTCAGTCTCTCGCCACCGGCCATCGCTTCGCCACTCCCCACGGACGGGATGTTCTCCCGCGCGCAGCGCGCGCACTCGCGTCTCTCCTGGCAAGAGCGGCTCGCTCGCAATGCGCGCGGTGCAACAGCTGGGCCAGTGACGATCACCCTATTCGGGGTTCCAGCACGCTTTGCCGCCTCCCTCGGGCTGGCGACGGCTTAACCTCATCTTGACAACTGATGGGTTCCTTTTCGTGGAGAAACTAGCTGCTCCGCGTGGACCCTCCTGTCCTTTTTCCCTGGCTGGTCCTCCCTTCTAGCTCTCTTCCGCCTGCTTTTCTCTCTCTCCTCCTGGTTCTGCTCCCTCTCGCGGTCCAGACGCCTGCTTTTGAGCCACTTTTGCTCCTCTAATCAGCTTTCGCTTTGCCATCATCTCGTTGCGCAATTCGTGGGCTATTGGGAAGCACTGGACAGCGTTGGCCTGTAAGTGTTATTTTAACGAGAAAGTACCATATAACTGAGGCCGAGCTTGGGACGGCATGGTTCGAGAAGCTGTTGGGGGGGGTGCACACCAACAATTTGTTGAGATGATCGAAGTAATCGATGGAGAAAAGTCCAGCGATGGAGGCTTTCTCAGAAGTGAAAAAAGCAGTTTTGCATGCGGAAATACTGAAAAAGAACAAGCTCAGCTTCAGTTATATGGCATGTCGTACTTTCTCGTCAGGAATACACCGACAGCCCTCCTGCGCTCGGCATGACGAAAGAAAGCACGAGGATGAGCTTACGTGATAGTCCGTTTTACGTTGTTCCCCCCTAGCAAGAGGAGCCAGCTGAGGAGTAAGAAGACCACCAGAATGCCCAAACAGTAGAGCGCGACGCCGCTATATCCGCCGACTTTGGCGGGATTAAGAAATGGATAGGCATAGAAACCCACGATGGAGCCACGGATCAGCGAATAGACTAAGTAGAGCAGTGGAAAGATGAGCCAAAACACGGCCTGGTTGACGTTGAGCTTTGTCTGAGGTGGCCGGTAGAGCCAGTCGAGTACCACGACAACTGGCATCACATAATGAAGTAGGATGTTCACCCAGGGCAAGAGTGAACCCAGGTCCTCGTCCCGGAGTAAGAGACTAAAGACAATGCCAACGACAGCCATACAGACCACTGAAGTTCCCCGAATGATGGTAAAAGGAGCGGTTGGTTCACGTTGTTGTATCAGGTATATCGCGCCAGTAATGAAAACGACAGAGGCTAAAATGTTCGATAAATTGGTAAAGTAGCTGAAAAAGTTCACCAGATAGAAACTCTGTTGAAGATGAATAACGAGCTGTGTGCCGATAGCCGTCAAGGTGAGGAAACCGAAAAAGAGCCGAATACCAACCAGCACTGTTCGTTGTATTGCACCCATGAGACCTCTCTCCTTGTTCTCTCTCAAGCGCTTCTCAAACAGCGGTAGAGTTGAAACATGTTCGCTATACAGCCTGATTGAGTATAGCGGAACACGTAGACACTCAATCATATTGTACGTCTGATTCTGCACGTCCGTCAACATATACTACTAAGCTTCTTTCCTAACAGTTGTCAAGTAAGCGTTGACCGTCTCAATGGGGCGCTTGCCCAGATTGCGATAGCCTTGATGTGGGCGTGCGGTGTTGTAATGAACCAACCAACGATCAAAATCGCCTTGCAGGGCCTCCACCGACTCGTAGAAGGTCTCGCGCAGGCAATGGCAAAGAACTCGTCTTTGGCGGTGCGGTGAAAGCGTTCGACGAACCCGTTCGTCTGGGGATGCCGCACCCTGGTGCGCTTGTGCTTGATTTCGTTGAGCGCTAGGTACAGTTCGTAGGATGCGTTTCGGTGCCGCAGAATTCGCCTCCGTTGTCCGTTAAGATGGCACTCACCGCCAGGCCGCGCTCCTGGTAGAAGGACCACACGTCGTTATGCAGCACGGCGACCGCCCATTCCGGGAGCTTGCCAGTGTGCCAGAAGCCAAAGGCAGACGAGCCGTAGGTATCGACCACCGTATGCAGCGAGACCTTGCCCATGCCCTTGAAGGTGCCCACAGAAAGGGGTCTTACGCCAGCAGTTCGCCTGGAGCTGAGCTTTCCCCATGCCGTTCTCGAAAACACGGGTTAGCTTGCTCAATCGCTGTCACCTGGTCAGGACTGAGTTCGAGAGGTTCGGCGGCGACGCGCTCTGCCAGCTTGAGCAGTCGCTCCACGCGAGTGCCGATACCATGCTTGATCCGGATGCTCTGAATGGTTGGGCTGCTGACCGTGATGCCTTGCAGCTTCAGGTGGGCTGAGAGCCGCACACAGCCCCAGGCGGGATGGGCCAGCGAGAGTGCCACGATCTGCTCGGCGATCGCTGGCGGGGTGGTTTGCGGATGGGTCTTGTGAATGGGTGGCAGATCTTTCAGCCCTGCCAATCCGTGCAATTCCAAGCGGCGCTTGTAGGCGTAAAATCGGGTGCGTGTCATGCCACGTCGGCGGCATGCCTCACTGACATTGCCCAGCACCGGCGCCAATTCCAGCACACTCAAGCGATGGCGAGCGAGCTTTTCTTCAGCCGTCACGAAAGCTTCTCCTTTGCTTTGTACCGTCTACTTGTTCTAACAAGCAGTCATACCAGATTGTAACCGGAGAAGCTTAGTAGTACAGATAGATACTGTACGGATACTGGCTACGACCAGGCAATCCCGACAGTCGAAGTATGGTTAGATGGTGCGAACCCCAACGTGAGAAGAGCGGCAGCCGAGGGTCCACGGATCTGGACGACAAGAGCCTGCTTCAAGGATCACCCGGAAGTTGCAGTGAGCTTATTAAGTGCCTTGAAAGATGACGAAAGTGAATATGTGAGGAAATCTGTTGGCAATGCATTGAGGGATATTAGCGGAAAAAAACAAGGAACTGGTAGCAGAGGAGCTAAAAACATGGGATCTTTCTAACAAGTGATGTTTACATATCGCCTTGCGAGCAAATTTCTGACATAATCGTTATATGAGCGAAAGAAGCAACGGCGCTTTTATGCCATTGAGAGAGATTAGCCCTCGACGCGGGCGCACTGTTGAATAAGGGAGAGGCAGCAGAACTCACCCGTGTTTTTCCCTCAAGTAGAGCAGCAAGTAGCAGGTTGGCGTCAGCACAGCTCCGCATATATCAAAGGGGGCAGGAACCGATTTTTAGCATCCAATGCAGCACAGCGGATCGCTCAGCGGAAACGAGGGGCTACACTTTTTGCATGGGCTATCTGCTGATCAAACTGATCGGTCACAGCGATCATTTCTGTGTCGATAGCTCCAGTGAGCGGATGATCGTGTAGAATCTGATCAAGCTCGGTAGCCGAATCTACATTCCGGATGCTATACCCGTCCATTTCCGAGGGGACCACTGTGTAGAGCCCAATGAGTTTGTGGGCCTGGCGGTGCTTGTTATACCAGTCGCGGAGTTCGTCAAACTGTTTGCTCACCCTGTATTTCCCTGGACTGCTTACCCCTGTTTCACGGTTTGCCATTCAGATGGCAGGCGCAGATATACTTTGGTACAACTGCGCATGGCAATGCTGGCCTGGCGATGGCCTTGTTGCTCATTCAGGGACCATATCTGATTGCCCTGTTTGCTGCTTTCATCGCGCGATGCTAGCACAGAATCTCATGGGAACCGAAGCGGCCCGTGGCGGGCTTGAGTTGCTGTTAGGTACGGCCTATCGAGTGCAGGAAGTCTTTGTGGCGTTTCTTCTGACTTCCTTAGCCAGCATAGCGCTGCTGGGCATCCGTTTCCGGCACGAGTTCATCCTTGAAACCTCGCATGAAGTCAGGAGACATAGGCCGGGCGAGCATATCACTCAGTTCAGATCTGCCCGAAGCTGGCGTTACTGAGCGATGGAATAGCCAGAAAGCGCCCGTCTTGATGGCTGCTCCCGCCACCATACTCTGCTGATGGCCCATCCGGTGCCAGGATCGGAGATGGGGATCGTTTGGAGCGACTGTGATACTGTAACGATGCCGGACCATATCGGCTAGGGCAACCAGCCGGGGCTTGACAGTTTTGTGCCTGTATAGAATACTCTGATTGCAAGGAAGTAGCAAAATCAGATACGGGCGGATCACGCAGGCCCACCAGCTATTATGGGCCTGATAAGGGAGGAGAAAAGTGCAGCTACCGATATCGAGCCTCACTCACACGCGGGGAACGATTCCCGTCAGCCTGCTATTACCGCTTGTGGCCTTGGATCTCATCCTGATCGTGGCCGCGCTAGTGGACCTGATCCGCAGGGACCCACGCGCCGTGCGTGGCAACAAGATCATCTGGGCGCTGATCATCCTCTTTATCAGTACGCTCGGCCCTGTCTGTTACTTCGTGCTGGGACGTAAGGAGATCTAAGATGGCCTGCCCTGGCGAGGCAATCATCCACTGTGTGAGTCTGCGCAAGACCTATGGATCGGTTGAAGCCCTCAAGGGGCTGAACCTGACGGTCTATCCCCATAGCATCTTTGGTCTGCTTGGCCCTAACGGCGCCGGTAAGAGCACAACCATCAAATTGCTGACTCGCCAGATTATGCCCAGCGGGGGTCAGGCCTGGGTGGCTGGCGCCCCGATCACGGGCCATGGTGCCGATGTGCGTGCCCGCATCGGCTATCTCAGCGAACAGCCTTCGTTCTATACATGGATGAGTGGCCAGGAATTTCTCGATTTTACGGGCGAACTGTTCGGATTAAGTCCGACAATGCGGCGGCGCCGACGTGATGAGCTGCTTGAGCTGGTTGGCCTGGCTGACGCTGGCAAACGTAAGATCGGCGGCTACTCCAACGGCATGCGTCAGCGTCTGGGAATCGCGCAGGCGTTGGTGAACCATCCTGAGGTGGTTTTCCTGGATGAGCCCATTTCCGCGCTGGACCCTATTGGTCGCAAAGAGATCCTGGAGCTCCTCCAGCAGCTGAAGAGCGAGACTACGGTCTTCTTCTCATCGCATGTGCTGGCAGATGTTGACCGTATCTGTGACGCTGTTGCCGTACTCAACCAGGGTGAGCTGCTGGCGCAGGCATCTACTGCTGAACTCAAAGAACGCTATGCCCGGCCGGTAATCACCGTTGAACTGGAGAGCGACGCCGAAAATCTCCGGGGCCTGCTCGCCCGGGAACCCTGGGTTCAGCACATTGCCGTGAGCGGGACCCGGGCCAGCATCCTGGTCAGCGACCTTGCCATTGCCAAGCGCGCTTTGCCAGCATGTTTGGTCAATGCTAACCTGCCGCTCCTGCGCTATGAGGTGGCGCTACCCACACTTGAGGACGTTTTTATCCGCCTGGTTGGCAAGGAGCCGGATTCGGTGCGGAGCGGGGCAGGAGAGACGCCATGAGCATATATACATTCTGGCCTATGCTCAAGAAAGAGTTGCGTGAGCAGTATCGCACGTATCGCCTGTTCATAGCCATGATCGTTTTCCTGTTGCTCGGCATCTCCGCACCCATTGTTACCTGGCTTACCCCCGATCTCCTCAAGAGCCTGGGGAATGGCGTCACGATTATTCTGCCGCCGCAGACGGCCACTGATGCCCTGAATGCCTATCTGAAGAACATGGTGCAGCTGCCGGCGCTGGCGCTCATCCTGCTGGCTATGGGCGCCATCGCCGATGAGCGCAGCCGTGGAACAGCAGTTACGATTCTGACGAAGCCTGTCCCGCGCAGTATCTTTGTCCTGGCAAAGTTTCTGGCCTACGAATTGACCCTTATCCTGAGCATTGTCCTGGCTGCTGCCGGTGCATTCTATTACACCGGTCAGCTCTTTCGTCCGCTCCCCATCGGGCCGTTCCTGACACTCAACGTGGCTCTGCTGGCCTTTCTGACCCTCACACTGGCGCTCACGATCCTCAGCAGCACGCTGGTGCGGAGCACCATCGCCGCTGGAGGGCTGGCATTCCTGGGTTTTATCGTGCTGGTCGTATTGCCCGATCTGAACGCTACGATCGGCCAGGCATTGCCATCAGCACTGTTCCGTACCGGGCGCGTGACGCAACTCCTGGCCGGTACAGCGTCGTTCGTGGATACCTGGCAACCTGTTCTCATCGGCTTTGGCCTGGCCATCCTGCTCATCGCGCTCGCATGCCTGATATATCGCTATCAGGAGATCTGATTACGGTCATCTTCCGGAAGGCCATGCCCGCTATGCATGGAGCGCGATGAGACACGGTGAGCCGGAAGTCACAACGGGACGCTCAGCTCTGCACAATCATCCTGCCTGTATTGTCAGTGGGCTCAGTGGCAATCGGTGGATATTGCCGGCCAGCGGCCGACCGGCGGAGACTGATAGCCGTATGCAGCCACCAGAGCGCCGCGATCGCCAGCAGTGCGCCAGGCAGCCAGTACTGCTCCGCATAAGCTACCCACAGTGGCTGGCCAGGAAGGTAGCCAACGTAGGAAATCTGCACCAGGCCAGTAAAGAGCCAGAGCGCCAGCGTGGCCAGCACGCCCGGACTGCACCAGAAGGGCCACTCCAGATACAGTGCCAGCAGGGGAAGCAATACAGTCACATACCAGGCGAAGATATGTGGCGATGTTGCCAGCCAGATAACGGCCAGCGCAAGCGTCATAGCGGCAGGTGCCGTACGATAGTGCCAGCGGACGATGAGGGCGGCCAGCATGGCCAGCGCAGCCGCGGCCAGCTCGATGTAATGACCGGCGGTATTATTGAGCAGCTTTTGATGCATCAGATGTACCGGCGATCCAGCCCAGCGAATCAAGAGCACGACAGGGCCGGCGCCAGGCTGGTTTTGATTCAGGTAGGTGATCAGGAAACCGGTTGCGGCAAAGCCGTGAAGCAGGAAGGGTGCATAGCCAATCAGGATGGTAGCGGCCATGGCTACATACAGGGGCCAGTCGCGGTGCAACAGCAGGCGCAAGCGGTTCGCCGGCCACTGTGTGGAGAAAGGTTTGCCGATACGAAAGGGTGGATGCGGGTCCACAAAGGCGATCAGCAGCACCACCGGCCAGAGTTTGGTGAGCGTCGCCAGGCCCAGCAGGACACCGATCAACGTGCACCGCAGCCCCCATCTGCTCCATGCTTTCGGCAAAGCTGTCACTTGCGTTGCTGCCGGCACGGCAGCAGGCGGCGGATTTTCGCGGTCTGCACTGGTCCTGGCCAGTGCATGCCCCGATTGCGCGGGGCTATGTGCGCTATACGGCGCTGGAGCGGGGGGCACTGAGAATGGCGCCGGGATAAGCTCGGCGACCAGGAGCGCCAGCAGAATCCAGACAATGGCGATAACATCCAGGTGGGCATTGAGCGCAAACTCGAGCACAGTGAGCGGGTTCCACAGATAGATGATGACACGGCGCAGGTTCTGGCCACGCTGATGCAGCAGGGCCATAAGCAGACCGGCAGCAGTGAGGTTCAGCAGGGTCATCATGCCCTTTATACCGTAGATCGTGGGCAGAATAAAACAGGTAATAAGGTAGATAGCCTGGGCACCCGGCGGGTAAATCGTTGGTACATTGCGGAAACGCATGTTGGCATAGATAACCGGGTTCGCGCGGCGCAGAAAGGCGAGCCTGGGGTCACCGGGGGCCACTAGGTAGGGATTAAAGCCGTGAATCAGCACCTGGGGATCCCAGATATAGCGCCAGGCATCGGGGGAGAGATCAGGCCAGTCTGGGAAGACAACGGCAATGAAGGCCAGCGCGCTCACGATGATGACGGCAAGTTCTGGCCATAAGACCTGACCTCCTGGCTCCCGCTCTGGCCGGGAGCGGGAAGGTCTGTGCTGGCCCAGGCCCTGCCTGGCCTGAGCGCGGCTAAAGGCTCGGAAACCAGATTCATGTGCGAGCACCAGGGTGCAGGCAAGGGCATAGAGCACAAGAAGGATACTCACAATGGTGATGTAGGTGCCGGCATCACGGGGTATGCGGATCTGCTTCAGGGTAATGATCAGATAGAGGCTGGCGGAGAGCAGACCCAGAAGAGCCAGGGTGGCCGTTCTGGCCCCCGCCTGCGCTTTGCTTACTTCCCTCCCCGGAGAGGGGAGAAGACAGGTTAGCCACGGATGGGTGCTCCAGCGTTGCAGGAAACCCATAGGTTTATCGCGAACTTTGCCAGTGAGCTTTTCCGCTTGCTGCTGGCGCGCAGACTTCCCGACCTTTTTGCCTGTCCTGAGTGTGGCCTGGAGTCGCCAACCTGGTGGCCGGGCCGGTGTCCCAGTCAATGCTCCCAGGAATCTGCAACCTTTGTGCCGCAGGAGGAGACACCGTTGTGTCGGTGCTGAGAGCGGGAGCTGTTACGCTGTATCAGGCAATGCTGGCTCCACAGAAAACACCTGCTGCTATTTTGGAAATTGATGGGAAGGAGAGTCTGCGCCTGGATCGGTTGCCGTGGTTGTTCCGTCCTTCAAGTGGGCGTAGTGTGGTCTTGCCAGTCGACCACGGCCCGGTGTTCAGCGCTATTCCGGAACTTGCGGATCCTCCTGGGATTTTCCGAGAGATGATCCAGGTGTGAGTAAGTGGTTCTACGGGTCTCGATCCCGGGTCTTGCCGCGCAGAGGTGCCCTCTGCGGGTCATGGCGTTTGCCATAGCCGATGTTGAGCACCGAACGCTGCTGCCGCGAATGCCTGCTTCACCAGCCTGTCAACGATCTTGCACGACTACGACGCCTTCCATCGGTTCGTAGGGATTATCAGCCATCTGGGGATTGCCTGCAACCTGGCCGGTTCGGGCATCATAGGTCGCGTGGATTGAACAGTAATAATAGTAGATCCCGGCCTTGTGAAAGGTGTGGCTAACCGATCGGCCACCTTGCACCGGGAGTGTGAATGATTCTGGTGTGCCGGGCACTGTTACAATCACGTGTTCATCGGTGTCTTTGTTCACCCAGCGGACGGTATCACCCTGGGTGATGGTGAGCACGAAAGGGGTGAAGCGATCGGCTCCAGGGATCACGACGTCTGCGGTCCTGGCGCTGGCCGGTGTGTCGGCCGGTTGCGGTGAAGCAGTGTTCGTCTGGGTGTACTGGCCACAGGCGGTGACCATCGTCAGAAGGGCGACTATTGCCAGAGACCACAAGTGGGGCATCAAACGACGCATGGCTGAACCTCCTCCTGGAAAGAGCAACATATCCCGCTTGAACATGCACCGGCAGGATGTGCCTATGCACGGCAACTGCCAGGCATTCACTCCACCCTCACAGTAACCGGTGGCCGATTCCATGTCTGGAGTGCCAGGGACTTCATCAGCCCCGGCACGGATTTTTGCGCGTGCTCCGCTAGCGCTTTACCCTGCAGGATACCCGGATGATGTTATGCAGGTCTGAAGACTCTTACAAAAGAATGAGATCAGGACTATCCCGGCAGGAGATGGGCTGCTCGGTGAATTGCTCTTATGTTAGCTCGCCACTATATCTATCTATCCGCATGATGCGCCTGGAACTGGTTCTGCTGGGATTTATGGGTAACGAAGCAAAGTTACAGACGCTGAAGCGCGGGCTGGTGTACTCGAATACACGGGGCGTCTCTCGGGATGATGACGGCCAGTGGGTGGCCGGATATCCAAGCGTATTGCCAGTGCTATCGAGGCACGGCGCCTCGCGCCTAGTAAGACGTCGGGATTCGAGCGGCTATACGCACGAGTTAGCCGGTTGTATTTTGGTGGGATGGCGCGGACATCTGGCTGCGCTGGGCCCAATGCCGCGCCATGGCGCCCGGCTGGCCTGTGTTGGAGGTGATCAGGCATCGTACCTGCATGTGCTGATTCCGACAGGCTGCCTGCTGGCGGATATTGTGCAGTCCCTGGGCTATGAGGTGGCCGGTGTCGATCTCTTTCGTACTCGCCAGGCCACGGCCACGAAGGTGTACAGGCGTGAGGAGGTCGTGGTACGGCGAGGCAGGGGAAGCCTTGAACCACGGCGAAACACAGGACGAGACGCCAGCCGCCAGAGGGGTTAAGCGGGTCACAAGCTATGCCGGTGCTGGACAGTACGAGGCACCGTATGCGGCAGAGAGTGCGTGGGCGGTGCTGGCGGTGTGGATGGGGCACCCAGACCGGGAAGTTGCATGAGGGCTGTGTAAATGACGGTGGCGATGACGCCGGCAGGGGTAGTATTGCCCGATGCGCGGGGGTATCGCGATTGGCCGACCGGCCCGGCGATCGCGGCAAGAATGATGAGTGTGCCGAGCAGGCCGATGACCATGCCCATACCAATGCCCATGCCCAGGGCAGCAGCCAGTCCCTGGTGGTGCCGTCCGGTCTGGACACTCGGGCGTTCAAGCGTGTCGGCCTGCTGCCATGGTTTTGGCAGGGGCATGGTAGCGGCATGGCGGCGCTGACGCCGGCGACGTTGCCTGATAGCCGCTGAAGGCCGAGGGACCTCTCCGGTGTGTCTGTGCTCGCGATGCCCGGCTTCGTCAGCCGAGGTGCGCTGAAAGGTGTGCAGGCGAGCGAGGCCGGCATCGGTCCACAGGGGTGGTTCGGGAGGCAGGATCGGGCGCAGCGGAGACGGCTCTATCCCGGCCCTGTTTGCTTCTCCCTTGCCAGTGCCCTGCGGTGACGTCGGCAAACTGGCCGGTGGGGTGACCAGGTCGGGTGGGGGCGAGCATGGTGAGTTGCAGCTCGCTCCGGCGTCAGCCTGGCACCTGGATGTATTGCTGAAAGAGGCCGCCATAGGATCGTGCGCGTGCAGGCGGGGCGTGCAGGAGGGAAAAGGAGCCATGAAGCCGGATGGGCGCACCTGACCCGGCTCAAAGATTGCTCTGCTATTTTGCAGCATCCGGTGTTGGGATGACATGGTGGCTTCTCCCTGGCAAATAGCTTTACATAACAAGAGTGGAGCAGCGGCGCATCCACTGGACAGGAAGAAGATACCATGACTCTAGCGGGTCCTTCGCGCGGATATGCGGAGCCGCTAGCCCAAAAAGGTGATTGAGCTGCCGATGACGTGGTGGGCAGAATTGCCACGTGTCCGCGTGTTCTATTGACAGACACTGGCCGCCTCATTATACTACTGACACTCATTGGTTGATAATACAAAAGAGAGCGGCGGGGGAACTTTTTCAGAGGCCATACGGCGGCGCGCCCGTATCTCAGCGACGGCTATCGGTATGATAAAGGTATCATTCTGAGCCAGGATACCTGTTCAGGTAGCCTGTTGTGCTGCCTGCGGCGATGCGGCGCATACAGAAAGAGCCGGCCATGGTGGCCGGCAAGCATAGAACAGAGAGGTGCGCAATGGATCTGGGACAGATGCTTGCACAAGCAGCTGATCGGACACCGGAGAAGACCCTGGTCCTCTTTCGTGATGCGCGAATCAGCTATAGCGAGATGGATCGCCGGGCGAATCAGGTGGCAAATGCGTTGATCCGGGTGGGAATTGGCCCGCATGATCGGGTGGCACTCTATATGCCCAACGTGCCGGCCTTCATTGAGGCATATTACGGGATTCTGAAGGCGGGGGCAACTGTGGTGCCGCTGAACGTGCTCTATAAGGCTGGCGAACTCGAGTATATTTTTAACGATAGTGGGGCACGAGCCATTCTGACCTTTGGCCCGCTGGCGCAGGTGGCGATGGCGGCACGCACGCATGCGCCGGCGATGGCACATGTAATCGTGGTGGGCGAAACGGATGTGCCGGGTACAATGTCCTGGCAGGCGTTCTGCCAGGAGGCACCGACCCGTGATCCGGGCATTACCGTGGGCGATCACGATGTGGCGGTCATCTGCTATACATCGGGGACGACCGGGAAGCCAAAAGGAGCGATGCTCTCGCATCGCAACCTGATCGCCAATTGCGAGCAGTGCGACCGGATTCCGACCATTCAGCTCCAGCCGGAAGATGTGGTCTGGCTGGCATTGCCGCTCTTTCATATCTATGCCATGAATGTCGGCCTGAATCTTGGAGTGATGAAAGGAGCAACGATCGCGCTGGTGGAGCGATTTGAGCCGGTATCCAGCCTGGAGATCATTCAGCAGCATCGCTGCTCGATTCTGTGGTGCGCGCCGCCAATGTTCGTGGCCTGGCTGGCGCTGCCGAACCTGCGCGAGTACGACCTTTCGAGCGTGCGCTATGTCGCTTCGGGAGCGGCTGCGTTGCCGGTGAAGGTGTTGGAAAACTTTGAGGCGGTGGCGGGCGTGCCTATCAACGAAGGCTATGGGCTGACCGAGGCATCGCCCGTGGTTACCAGTAATGCTGCGGGGCCAGTGGTGAAACCCGGCACTGTGGGGCCGGCCATCCCTGGTGTGGAGGTGAAGATTGTGGATGAGGCCGGCAATGAATTGCCACGTGGGCAGCTGGGCGAGCTGATCTGCCGCGGCGAGAATGTCATGCTGGGGTACTGGAACAAGCCAGAGGCGACGGCTGAAACAATCCGGGATGGCTGGTTGCACACAGGAGATCTGGCAACGGAGGATGAAGATGGCTACTTCACCATTGTAGACCGGCTGAAGGATATGATCGTGGTCTCTGGCTACAACGTCTATCCACGTGAGGTGGAGGAAACGTTGTTCCGTCATCCGGCAGTGGCCGAGGCAGCGGTCGTGCAGTATCCCGATCCCTATCAGGGCGAGTCGGTGATGGCCTTCGTGGTATGCAAGCCGGGGCAGACGGTGAGTGAACAGGAGATCATTGACTACTGCCGCAGCCAGATCGCTGTGTTCAAGTGCCCGCGTAAAGTCGTGTTCCGCGCCGAGTTGCCTAAAAACAATACCGGGAAGGTCTTGCGACGCGAGCTGCGCGATCTGGCCAGGACGCTGGTATAAGGATGAGCAGATGTTACCAACCGCTCAGCAGAGGACAAAACCCTCTGCTTTCTTTTTTTCGCTCATGATAGTAAATGAGCGCTGTTTTTGTTGCGTTTCTGAATGGGAGAAATCTTACCATATTCTACTGGCCAGATGCCGCCAAAATCAGGTGATTACCGGATAGACCGGGGGTGTGGTCGGGCCTATAATAGAATCAGCATGGATGACGCAGGTCCATCTTGCCAGCGCGGAGGAACCTATGGGTCCCCAGGAGCCGACTGCCCGCGCATCCTCCTCCAGTCGTTGGGAGGGTGTTCCGTTGCTCCACACAGTACAGCCAGCGCCGGCGCTCGCCCGGCGTATCCGTATCGTGAGCGGCCTGTTCGCCGGCCTCGGGCTCGTGGGCCTGCTGATATTGCCGGCCCACCTGTTCGTACAGGCCCTGGCCTATGGCGCCTGCGGAGCGGTGCTGTTTCTGGGCATGCCGCAGCTTCTGCTCCGGCGTGATGGTCGCCTGCATCTGGGGAAGGTCCTCCTCTGGTCAGGGCTCTTGTTGCTGTTCGGGGTGCTGACGACCGGTTTGCAGTAACGGTGCTGGCATGGGATGGCTCCGCGTGGGTTCCCCGGCAGGGGTGGGTGCACCCGCAAAGGGGCTGGCCGGGAACCGATCGACATGCGGACGGTCCCGGCTGTCAGACTCTGGCCAGTGCTTCTGTTGGGAGAGGGATCTGATGGTGACTTTCTACCTGCTCCTGCTCGCCGGATTCCTGGCGGAGCTGATCGCTACGGCTAACTTCCTATCGGCGATTCGGCGTTCCCCAGAGGCAGGGGGCGGCGGTCACCCGGAGGTGACTCTCGGTGCTATCCTGGGGCTCTTCTTCCTGACCGTGGTCCTGCTGACCACGGGGCTGGAATGGCCTCTCTACTTGCGGTCGCCCATGGTCACTTCCTTCCTGGACACCAGTGCACTGGGGGTCGCTGGAGCCGCCACGTTGCTCGCAGTCCTGAACCTGATTCGTGTTCTGGGCGCCAGCAGAACAAAACGAGAGGACAGGACCCGACCTCCGCAACCCGCCCCACCAGGCCAGCGTCCGAGCCGCATCCCTGCCAGGCGTGGTGGGCAGCGATGAAAGGGCTGGACTGGCTGCAGTCCAGTCTGCTCATGTCATCTACCTCCGCTTGCAAGCGGAGGCTTGCAGCTACCCCGCGCGGGGTGCCGCGTGTGGCAGGATGACCGCTGCCCGGCGGATATGTTCCGCCGCGTGCAGGACTGCGTGGGCGGAGAACCCGCACGACCGACACAGAAAAGCGGCTTGAGAGTGACGGTTGGCGTGCTCCCAGTGCCCGCAACGGCTACACATCTGGCTGGTAGAGGCCGGATTGACGAAGACCACCAGCACACCCGCCAGCGCTTGTAGGCGCTGCAGGCGTGCAGCTGCGCAAACGCCCGATGGTGCCGCACGCTCCGCTGGCGTCTGGAACCGGGATGTGCTTGCGGACCGCAAGCGCCAGTCCGCGCCGTGTGCCTTGCACCGTCTGCACCAGGGTCAGGCTCTTCCCGTGGTTGACATCCCTGACGAAGGGTTTCTCCCGCCCGCGGCGCTTCCTGAGCAGCCGTCTGGCCGACTTCGTCCCCTGCTTCTGGAGCTTGCGCCGCAAGCGCACATACTGTGCCCGCAGCTGATGGACGTGGGCCTGCCTGGGGCCAGTCGAGTGGTTGAGACATAGGCCATCCGCTGTCGTGGCCAGCCGGGTCAACGCCCAGCCAGTCATGCGGCTTATGGGGGGTGGGTTCCGGCGCGTCCACCGTCACGGCGAGGAAGAACGTGTCCATGCGCTGGCGGGAGAGCGGGTCAGCCAGCTCTCTGCGTAGGCACCAAAGCGGAAGGGGATTTCGACGCGTCCGTCCCGGGTCAGGAGCGAGACCCGGTCAATCGTGGGGAACGAACAGATGCGCGCATCGTAGGCCATCGCCAAAAGGTGGGCTTGATGCGCTTGGAGGCTTTGGCCGCCCTGGCAATGGCACGGATCGTCATCTGCGCGGGCAGGCTGAGCAGCGCTCGGCTGTTGTTGGGCCCCAGCTGTTGCAGGGCAGGCTTGTTGGCCAGATGGTGGGCGAAGGCCATGGCCGCCACCGGGTTGCCGGCAGCGTGTGCAGGGGCGCAGTGTGGTGATCTGGCGTGGGGGCCAGCTGGATGAGCATGGTCTGTTGCATGCTTCCAGGATATGGCTATTGACGAAGGATGGGCAATAGCTTAGGACTTCAGCCGGTCGGCCGCGGCGCATTCCTCCCTGCCATGAATGGATGGGGCCTCCTGCGCCGATTTCGGTGAACAGGAAACAGAAACGCGCGTACTTGTATCGTTGTTACTCGACACCAGCGCAGCGCCAGTTATTGGCCCGCACCTTTGGCAGTGCCTGCTTTGTCGATAACGAGGCACTGCGGCCTGGCGAAAAGACCTGCACATCCATACCCGTCAGCAGAAAGGTTCCAGGAATCGAGAAAAGGCCTGCCTGAAGGTGGCCCGTATTCATGCTCGCATTCTGCCGGCCAGCTGTTGCCCCTGCGAACGAACGTGCCTTGCATATCGCGTTGTTCTCCCCCATGCATGAGAAGACGGGACGGAGAGGCGGCCATTCTTCCCATGATGCGGCGCCAGGGGCCTCCTGGCCGCGAAAGGGGTGAGCACCGCGAAGACGTGCGTGCTGCGATGGTGTGCCCCGCCAGTCCTCACGCATGCCACGATCCTGATCACACCAGGCAGGCTCATGATGAGGCCGGCAAATGGGCTGAACAGTCCGGAGTTGGCTTACTTTCCCTTGACACCAAATGTATATTATAGTATACTTTTCATCACCTGATATTTAATATAACTGAACAATAGAAGCGGCAGCATCTATTTCTAATAAATAGTTTATTGCTATGGCGAGACCCGGCTAAGGAGGGAAGGGTATGCGCACACGATTTGTTGTCTTGCCATCACAGGGACGCGTGGCTACGGTCTTCCGGCGAGCCAGCGCGAGCCTGGGCATGCTGTTATTGTTGGGGAGCGTGATTGCGCCGGGGGTCTCGCCGGCCCACGCATCGCATCCACGGGCAGCTCAGCATGTTGTGCGGCCATCACGCCCCAGCGCACGGGATGAGGGAACATGGTTTCAGCTTGCGCACTTCGGGCGTCAGGTACCTTCGCCGGAAGCGCGCCTCAAAGCATTAGCGCAGGCCAAAGAGCTGCCACTGGCAAGTGGCTCCAGTGTGCTATCGCCGCTTGGCCCGGAGCCGCTCAACAGCAATGCGGGCTGGGGACCGGTGAGCGGGCGCGTCACTGCGGTGGCGGTGAATCCCACCAATGCCAGTGAGGTGTGGATCGGCACCGGTGATGGGGGGGTATGGCACTCGACCGATGGCGGGCAGGACTGGACACCAATGACGGATACCCAGCCAACGCTTTCCGTTGGCGCGATTGCCGTGAGCCCGACCAGCCCGAGCACGATCTATGTTGGCACGGGCGAGGCGAACTTGAACGGAGATGCCTATCCGGGCATGGGAGTGCTGGAGAGCACCAACGATGGGGCAACATGGGTCCAGCATGGCCTGAACTATTTTGGGGGCCTGGGTATCGCCCGGATCGCGATCGATCCGGCGAATAGCAGTATCATCCTGCTCGCCGCATCCTATAATGGGCCCTCGACCGTACCGGGTGGGCCATCAAATCTCTATAACAACACCGGTATCTGGCGATCGGCGAACGGCGGCATCAACTGGTCCCAGGTCCTCTCTGATCCGAACCAGCCCGGTCCCGATGCGGGGACAGATGTGGTCTTTGACCCGGCCAATCCGAGCATCGTCTTTGCTGGCCTGGGCAATCTCTTTGCCACCAATCCCACCACTGCCTCAGGGGTCTACCGGAGCACAGATAGTGGCAAGACGTGGACGCAGCTCACCAATGGCCTGCCCAATGGCAGCGATGTGGAGCGCGTCAGCCTAGCGATCTCGCAGGATGGGTCGCATGTCTATGCAGTGATCACCGATGGTGACTACCGCGATGCGCCGAACAAGCCACACTATGGCGATCTGCTGGGCAACGCCATCTATGTGTCCACCGATGGTGGCAATACTTGGACGGCCCAGAATGTCGCCAGCGTGCCGGGGATGGTCGACGATGATGGGACGCAACAGTGGTGGTACGACTCGTATGCCGCGGTCGATCCCAGCGTGGCCAGCGGCACAACCGCGTATGTGGGGGGCGCAGATATCTGGCAGACAACCGATGGCGGCAATACGTGGACAAACCTCACCAATGCCTATAACGGTGGTCCGGTCCATCCGGCTCAGCATGCCCTGGCATTTTTAAGCAGCGTTTCATCGTCTTACTATCTGGGTAACGATGGCGGCGTGTGGAGTGGAACAGGTGGCGGCACGTTTACCAACCTCAACGGTGGTGGCCTCAATATTACCGAGTTTTACAGCGGCAGCATCGGGGACACAGGACCGGACGCCGCGCTCTATGGTGGCGCGCAGGGCAACGGTGCGGACCAGTATCCGGCCGGTGCAAACGGCATCGCGCAGTGGAACCAGGTATATGGCGGCGATGGTGGAGACATAGTTGTCGATTACACGAACAATGCCATCGTCTATGAGGAGGCCGCATATGGGGCCATCAATAAGTCCACCGATGGCGGCCAGACCTGGGCTCCCGCCGCCAATGGCATCGATCCAAGCGATCCGGTCAACTTCGTGATGCCGCTCATTATGTCTCCAGGCAACAACAATGAGCTGTTTGCCGGGACCGACCGCATCTACCGCACCACAGATGGCGCAAATAGCTGGACCGCAATAAGCAGTTCACTTGATAACGGAACGCCAGTTTCAGCCATTGCTGTCGCGCCCTTGAACGATGCATTTATCTATGCTGGCGACAACGCCGGCAACCTCTTTGTCACAACCGATGGCGGTTCGACCTGGAGCAGCCGGCACATTGCCGGCTCAACGGGAGGCATGGTAACCAGCCTGGCGGTGGATCCCGCCAATCCGAGCACCGTCTATGCGGCGTTTGCGAACTATGCATCAGGGCCAGGTGAGCATCTCTTTCGCTCCACTGATGCCGGGACAACATGGACGGATATCAGCACCGCGCTGCCCAATGCGCCGGTAGAGTCGGTGCTGGTCAATCCGGCCGGAGGCAGCATCATCGTCGGAACCGATGTCGGGCTGTTTATCAGCATGAACAATGGGTCAACCTGGAGCCGATTCGGGACGGGTTTCCCCAATGTGGCAGTGGACCAGATTTTCACCAACCATAGCGGCACCGAGATCTATGTCGCAACCCATGGCCGGGGAATGTGGTCTATCCCCAACCCGTTAAGCGTCTATGTCGGATCCTATAGCAGTAGCGTCTATGCCTTGCAGGCAAGTTCGGGGATACAGCGGTGGCGTTATCAGACACAAAATATGGTGCGCTCATCTCCCACACTGGCCGGCGGCGTCCTCTATATCGGCTCGGCAGACGATAATGTCTATGCGATCGATACGCTTACCGGTTCGCTGATCTGGCGCTACCAGACGGCTGGCCCGATCCTGGCGTCGCCAACAGTAGCCAGCGGTGTCGTCTATGTGGGCTCGTACTACCCGGATGACGCGGTCTATGCATTGCAGGCCAATAATGGCACCTTGCTCTGGCGCTATCAGACGGGGGCTCCCGTTCTGTCAACACCGGCCGTGGCCAATGGCGTCGTCTATGTGGGCTCGCGCGATAACTCGCTCTATGCGCTCAATGCCAGTACCGGTGCACTGCTGTGGAGCTACCAGACCGGGAGTCCTGTTGACTCGTCACCGGTTGTGAGCAACGGCATCGTCTATGTGGGCTCGAACGATGGCTCCATCTATGCACTGGATGCCAGTGCCGGCATGCTCATCTGGCGTTACCAGACGGGGAACTTTGTGGAGTCAACGCCGGCCGTGGTCAACGGTGTGGTCTATGTGGGCTCAGATGATCACACGGTCTATGCGCTCAACGCCAGTACCGGAGCGCTGCTGTGGAGCTACCAGACGGGTGGACCGGTTGACGCGTCGCCCGCGGTAGCCAATGGAGTGGTGTATATCGGCTCAACCGATGATAATGTCTATGCGCTCAACGCCAGTAACGGCGCCTTATTGTGGCGTTATCAGACGGGGAATTATGTGGAGTCAACGCCGGCCGTGGTCAACGGTGTGGTCTATGTGGGCTCAGATGACAATTTCATCTATGCGTTGAACGCCGGCAATGGCGCACTGATCTGGTCATTCCAGACGCCGAACTTTGTGCGCTCATCCCCGACCGTCGGCCCATAAGGCCATACCTTCCCTGGCAGATAATCTGCTGCAAAGAGACTAATGCTGAGGGCGCGGCAAGATAGATGCCCGCGCCCTCAGACGCCAGATTACCGGTTTTTGCCAGGAAGCTTCGTCAACAGGGGTGCCGGGGCGAGCGATATCCTGTGCACCCCTTTGTGCAACCTGCATCGCCGGTGTGTCTGCCATCGTGCAATTCCCTGGCAACCGTATCCTGACGGGACAGCTCTAACCGTTGAGATTGGCCGGGCGTTCACCGAGCTTGACACTGATGTTGAGTTGCTGGTTGCCCCGCTGGACAGTGACCCGGACCGTGGCGCCAGGATCTTTGCTAATGAGTATGGCTGCCAGGCTTGAAGTGCTATCGACCGGCGTGCCATCGATGGCGGTAATGATATCGCCAACTTTTACACCAGCTTGCTGTGCAGGGCTAACGCCGGCGGTATCCTTGCCGAAGCCGACGACGAGCGCCCCGGACTGCACGGGGAGATTGTACTGCTCGGCGATGATCGGCGTGACATCCTGCGTTTCAACACCCAGGAAGCCCTGGCCGGTGCTGCGTACCTGCCCATACTTGATCAACTGCTGGGCAATAAACTGGACGCGATTGGATGGGATGGCGAAGCCAATGCCATTTGCGGCGGTGCCGGATTCGGGATCGACGGCGGCAAGCGTGGGGATGCCGATCAGTTTGCCGCTCAAGTCCACCAGCGCGCCACCGCTATTACCCGGGTTGATCGGAGCGCTCGTCTGGATCAGACCGACCAGCTCTTGAGCGGGGCCATTCTGGCCCTCGGTGGCGTTGCGGTTCGTGGCGCTGACAATGCCGAACGTTGCCGACTGGGCGAGGCCGAGGGGAGAGCCGATGGCGATGACGAACTGGCCGACCCGGACTTTGCCAGAGTCGCCCAGTGTAATAGTGGGCAGGTTACTGCCGTTGATCTTCAATACCGCCAGGTCGTCGTTGGGATCGGTGCCGACAAGCTGGGCCGGGAAATTCTGGCCATTCGCCAGGGTTACCGTGAACTGGCTGAAGCCGGCAACAACATGGTCGTTAGTGACAATGTAGCCGTCGCTGGTGAGGATCTCACCAGATCCAATCGCCTCGTTGGCCGCGGCGGGAATGATGCCAAATCCCAGGCCACCGGCGTTGCCATTGCTGCTGGTGATCTCTACGACGCTTGGCTGAACCTTCTGGATGACCGTTTCGATGGTGGATTGCAGATCCACAGCCTGGGCGGCAGGGGTGACAGGGGCTGATGTATTGCTCGTGCTGGTATTAATGGTTGCCGGTGATGGCGAAGTAGAGCCAGCGCAGCCCGCCAGCAGAACTGCCAGTGCCAGGGTAGCGATGATGGCCATCGTGCCACGGTGGCGTGCCCGGCGAGACCGGGGCCGCGGCGCGTCGCCACGATGGCGCGCGAAGGGCCTGAACATGCTGTACCTCCTCTATTGAGCATGCGTAATTGTGCAGCAGTGAGCCTGCCTGCTAGCAGGCAGGCATAGGCAACGTCCTGCGGGCATGTTTGCGGTGTCCGCAAGGACATCCTTTCATTGAACAGTATAGCGCCAGTCACTTAAACTGAAGATGAAAAAGGCTTTTTCCGGGAGCACCACCGCCTGGTTTCCCCTATCCTGCCGGCCGCTGTGCAGGGAGCAAGGATCAGGTCTGCCGGGGCAGCGCTATCGTCACCTGTGTGCCCTGCCCGATGCCCGGGCTGGTAATGGTCAGCGTGCCGCCATGAGCGGTAATGATGGCCTGGCAGATGGCCAGGCCAAGCCCGCTGCCCTGGCCGGCGGTGCGTGCGGCATCCCCCTGATAGAAGCGCTCGGTCAGGTGAGCCAGCTCTTCCGGTGCCACGCCATGTCCGGTATCGCGAATCTGGATAAGCGCAGCGTTGTCCTGGATGAAGACCCGCAGCCAGACATTGCCGCCGGCAGGCGTGAACTTCAAGGCATTATCCAGCACATTTAATACCACCTGCTGGAGCTGATCGCGGTCACCGCGAACCGTAGGGGATGCAGCCTCAGGCGGGGGGCTCTCGAGGGTCATGGTGACGCCGCGCTGGGTGGCGAGCCCCTGGTAGTGCGCTAAAGCTTCTTCGGCCAGCGCCAGCAGGTCGACGGAGGCATGTGGCGAAGCTGGTGGGGCGTGGGCATCCAGGCGAGCCAGGGTGAGCAGACCATCGACCAGGCGGGAGAGGCGCTCGGTCTCGCTCTGAATGGAGCGGAGGGCACGCTCGTATTCTTCGGGTTGACGACGACGGCGCAGGGTAATGCTGGTCTGGGCGAGAATGGCGGCCAGAGGGGTGCGTAGCTCATGGGAGGCATCGGCAGTGAAGCGGCGCTGCTGCTCAAATGCCGCTTCCAGACGGGCGAGCATCGCGTTAAAGGCGTTGGCCAGGCGGCTCAGCTCGTCATTCGGTATGGCCTCTGGCGTCTTCTGGCCGGGCGCGCTGGCAGCTGGAGCAGCAGAAGGGGTCAGGGGAGCATCGCCGGTGCTCACTGGCCGGGGGCAGGTCCGCTGTTTTCCCCAATCCTGATCGCGGCGTGCAGCGCCGGGAATGGGGACGCGCCGACTGAGATCACTGGCGCTGATCGCTTCGGCAGTGCGCGTGAGCTCATCTACCGGGCGCAGGGCTTGAGTGGCGAGCCAGAATCCTCCCAGGGCAGCGATGGCCAGCGCCAGCGGGATGCCGGCAAGGAGAGCGACGGCCACCATGGTAAGGGTGCGTTCTTCCTCAGTGAGCGGCTGGCCCACGGCCAGCAGGGGCGCAGGGAAGTTGGTGCGATCGGGTGTGAAGACATAAAACTCGAATTGCTGTCCCTGAGCATCACGTATCCGCCAGAATACCGGCTGCTGGTTCAGTGCCGCTGCGACTACCTGCGGCGGCAATTGCAAGGTTTCCAGATCCGGCACGTTCGCCGCCACGGCCTGCCCGTTCTGGTTGAAGAGGACGGCGAGGGTTAGGCCGCTGCCGTTATCATCGGCAATATAGAGAGGGAACACGACCGCAATCTGCCCGTTCGGGGTCAGCCCAACCCGGGCCTCTTCAGCCAGCCGGTGAGCGCGCATGGCCAGGTCCGTTTGCAGCCGGCTGTTCACTTCGTTCGAGACAAAGGCATAAAAAGCCGCGCCCGCTGTGCAAAGGGTAATTGCCAGAATGAGCACATACCACAGCGTGAGGCGCACGCGGATGTGCGTCAGTGCCATGCGCGGGCGGCGCAGCAGCGTGACCAGCTCGCGCCAGATCGCCAGCGCCGGGTGTGTCCGGGGGAGAGATGTCATGGCAATCACTCCGCAGAACGATTCAGGACGGGTGAAACGATCGAGCCGCAGCAGGCTCCCTGTGCGCCTGGTGGATGGGAGTCTGCTCTCTACAAACCCGTTCTGTGCCCTGACGGTTCTGACCGGCTGCCTGTGTTTCCTTGATGGTGCAATAGTTGCTCCTACAGATTGGGCGTGGGCGCGGCGGGCTGTACCCCATCGCTAGCACGCAGCCGGTAGCCAGCACCGCGCAGGGTCTCGAAGAGTTTGAGCTCATGGCCATCATCGATCTTGCGTCGCAGGCGCCCGACGTAGACGTCAATCAGGTTCGAGAAACTATCGAACTCTTCATCCCAGACGTGCTCGCTCAGCTCGGACCGCGAGATCACCTTGCCAGGATGGTAGAGAAAATATTCCAGAATAGCATACTCTTTGCTGGTGAGCGTGATGGGCTGGCCGGCGCGCGTCACCTCGTGGGTAACGGTGTTCAGCTCAAGGTCGGCCACACGCAATAGCGGCGAGCGCAGATTGCGCCCCCGCCGGAGCAGGGCATGGATGCGCGCCAGGAGCTCGTCGAAGACAAAAGGTTTGACCAGGTAATCGTCACCGCCAAGGTTGAGGCCAGCAACGCGGTCTGATGGCGTGTCGCGCGCGGTGAGAAAGAGAATGGGTGCATCGATGCCGCGTGCGCGCAGATCGCGGCAGACGGCAAAGCCATCTTTGCGCGGCAACATCACATCGAGCACAATCACATCATAGGGAGCCAGTTCGGCCATTGTTTCGGCCTGCTCGCCGTTGTGAGCGACATCGACGGCAAAAGATTCTTCTTCAAGCCCTGCGCGCAAGGTTTCGCACAGGCTCAGGCTGTCTTCTACTAGCAGGATGCGCATAGGACCACCTTCTGTGAGCTCTTCTCCCTCTTCATCATATCATGTGGTGCGCCGATTTCATCTGGCGTTCATCTTTGCAGGGGAAAGATAGACGGAGCCAGCTACGGATCGCGATCGTGTGTGATCATCGTGCCGGCGCCACCATCGGTGAAGAGCTCCCGGATAAGAACGTGGGGGATGCGCCCATCAATGATATGGGTGCGGTGCACCGTGTCGAGGGCATGGATACAGGCATGAACTTTGGGGATCATCCCGCCCGTAATAACCCCCTGCTCGATGAGGTCAAGGGTCTTGCTGACGGTGAGTTCAGAGATAAGGTTGCCGGCACGGTCACAGATCCCGATGACGTTCGTGAGCAGGATGAGCTTTTCAGCGTGCATCGCGCGTGCGATTTCGGCGGCGACCGTATCGGCGTTGATGTTCAGACATTCGCCATGCTCACCCAGGGCAACCGGGGCTATAACGGGGATATAACCGCGCTCGATGAGCATCTGAATAGGCCGCAGGTCTAGGCTGGTGCTATCGACGCGGCCAACGAGACCAAGCGCTTCGTCCTCACGCCAGGCCCGAATCATGGCCCCGTCCAGGCCACTGAGGCCGATGGCGCGCCCGCCCAGTTTCGCGATGAGCCGCACAAGCTCCTGATTGATCTGGCCCACAAGGACCATGCGTGCAACCGTCATAGTTTCGTCATCCGTGACGCGCAGCCCGTTAATGAAGCGGGTCTCTTTGCCGATGCGCTTGAGCCAGGCACTGATATGGGGTCCGCCGCCATGAACGAGGACGGGATTGGCACGGAGCGAGCGCAACCAGACGATATCTTGCAGAATGGTTTCCTGCTCGTCAAGGGCGTTGCCGCCGAGCTTGATGACGATAGTTTTATTGACCAGGTAGTTGATGTAGGGTAAAGCCTCCTGCAGAACGGAGGCGATCAGATCGCGGTTCTCCACACGCCCTCCCTTTCATTGGATCTCTTTCGTGGTTGTCACCCATCCTCCGGAGAGCGAGCCGCTGCTCGCGGTACGGATGGGCCGACATGGACCTGACGACTATCGGCCAGCGCAGTAGAGCCGGCTGCTGGATTTCTGCTCTGTCGCAGAGCGGGGTGGAGCTGCTGCCGGCGATGCTCACCAGCGTTCTCGTCGTTGAGGGGAACCGCCACTGGTCTTTTTATTATACTTTAAAACTACGGATAGGTCGGCGATAGCCGATCCAGACCGGTGGTTTCCGGCAGATGGCAGAGCAGGTTGGCGTTCTGGATGGCCTGGCCGGCGGCACCTTTAACCAGATTATCGAGAGCTGCTATAGCGATAAGCCGACGTGCCCGTGAGTCAACCGTCACATGGATCAGGCAGTGATTCGTACCGGCGGTCCATTTGGTTTGTGGCGGCTGTGCGGTCACCGCGACAAACGGCTCGTCTTTATAGGCGGTACGGTAGAATTCGGTCACGGTGGTGGTGTCTACCGGCTGGCGCAGCGGGGCATAGCAGGTGACGAGGATGCCGCGTACCATAGGGACCAGATGGGGCATAAAGGTGAGCCGCAGCTCCTGGCCGGGGATAAATTGTTGCAATTCCTGGTGGATCTCGGGCCAGTGACGATGGCCATTGATGGCATAGGCGGCGCAGTTTTCGGCAGCTTCAGCGAAGTGGGTGACCAGAGACAGGCTGCGCCCGGCCCCACTCAGGCCGGATTTCGCATCCACCAGAATATCGGGTTCGATGAGGCCGGCACGCAGAGCAGGTGCGAGGGCAAGGATCGCAGCGGTAGGATAGCAGCCGGGATTGGCGACCAGATTGGATGTCGGGATAACGTCGCGATGCAGTTCGCAGAGGCCATAGACGGCTTCTTCGAGCAGGTCGGGCCGGGGATGTTCCAGACCATACCATTCACGGTAAGCCGTGGCGCTGACGAGACGAAAGTCAGCAGAAAGGTCTACCACGCGGGCGCCTGTCGCCAGCAGATCAGGCACAACTGCTGCGGCGGCGCCATGGGGTAGAGCCACAAAAATGATATCTGCCGCAGCCGGTGCATCCTGGATGACCAGATCGCTGGGGCCAAGGTGGGGGAGCACCTCGTCCAGACGTTTGCCGGCCTCGCTGCGTGCAGTTACCCAGGCCAGCGTGAAGGCGGGGTGGCATCTGAGCAGGCGAGCAGTCTCGCTACCGGCATAGCCGGTCACGTTGATGATACCAGCGGTGAATGGTGTTTGCATGCTTTTCCTCCAGAGGCAAGGTTTATCTTTACTCCCGTTGTGGATGGTCCCCCCGACTCCTCCCTGCTTGTGGGGGGCGGAGATAACATACATTCTTCATGGTAATTAATAATTACCACAGTGGCTCCGCTGCGATGCTCTCCCGGTTGCTTTGAGCGCTTCTACTGCAGGGGGGTGCTGGTGTTACGGCACGCTGCCTCAGGCAGTTCAGCACCATGGCACTCCAGAACGGTCAGGAGCGCCGTTCGGCGGATGGTCGAGGGATATCCGCCGAACGGCGCGATGGAGTCAGCGATTTTGCTCAGGTTGAACCTTGCCTGAGCAAGTTCGATCCTGGTGTAGAGATCAGCAACACGCTGGCGAGTACCCGCTGCGTTCACCTTCTGTGGCTCTTGGTCCTACCGCGCATCATGTTGCTTCTCCTTGTTCATCAGGAGCCATACGATTTCCAGACCTGCTGGAGCGCCGTGAATGCGGGCTTGGGCTGACCGCTATTGTCGATGAGGCCGACGGACCGGAACTGCGGGGCACCGGAGAGGTCGTTCAGGGACAGATAGAACTCCTTTTCCATCCCGGGCAGGCTCAGGATCTGGCGGGCCCAGAGCGCCACATACGCCGCCTGGGATTGCTCGCCATCCTCATAGCCCGGGATGGCGTCGAACGCCTGGGCCTGTGGGTCAGAGGGATACGACCACTCGTCGGCCCAACCCGGCCGGTTGTAGCCGGTCTTCGCCAGGGCGGCGCGGGTGCAGTTCACTTTATCGGCGGCATAGGCCTCGCCCAGGGCATCAAAGTGATAGGAGAGCACATCGACATATTTGCCGAGCGGGTACTGCGGGTCATTGACCAGCTGATAGAACCACTGGTTCTGGACAATGCCATTGGAGCGGTTCGTCGGATTGCTCACGCAGCCGATGCCGCCATCGAGGACCAGATCGTCGGGCTCTGCCTGGTGGATGGCCACATACGCCGCCGCCAGGGTCGCCGCGTACTGGTGCGGGGTGCCATTGGGCCAGTACATGCCGCTGTTATACGGCTCATTGAAGATTTTGAAGGCGCACACCTGCCCGGCAAAGTGCTGGGCCACGGCTGCCGCGAACTGGCCGAAGTCCTGGGGATTGGCCACGACGCCGTTGCCGTACTTGTTGACCTGCCCGCCGACGGCAGCCCAGGTGGGCACCGTATCCAGTTCGGCCAGGATGTGCAGATGATACTGCCCGGCAATCAGGGCCACCAGCCGGTCGACCTGGGTCCAGTGGTAGACTCCCGGTGCCGGCTCGATCACGCTCCAGGGGAAACCGATGCGCACCCAGCCCGCGCCAAGTTGCTGGATGTCCTGGAGCACGGTGGGCAGGTTTCTGGCCCCCCCAATGGTCTGCAGATTGATATCGACGCCGAAATAGGTCGCGGGGGTATCATTGGGCGCGGCGCAGGGACCACTCGTCGTGGGGGGCGGCACATTATTGCCAGAACTGGTCGGGGCAGGGGTGATGATGACCGGTCTGAACACATGACGCCCGCACCCGGCCAGCAAGAGTGCCAGGATGCTCATGAATGTAACAATGCGGGCGGTTCGGTGTGCCACATAATGGATGAAGGATCTCATCGAAAACGATTCCTCCATGCACAGCGAGAATTGACTCGGGTGAGTCTGTGCTTCTCTTCAAGAAGAAGCGCGTAGTGGACCAGAGGATTTTCTGGCTCCTCCTTCTGTACGGCTGAATATGTGCCGCAGTCACGGTGAAAAGCGGCGGCTGGGAAAAGTGGCGCAGGATGCGGAGAGAAGAGGTTTTGGGGTCGGCAGCCCGCGGCGGATATGGAGAAAAAGATTTTGCGAATAGTGGACCTTATTTCTGAACCTCGACTATTTGCCGGTAGCTATGTTTGTTGAATACTGGCAAATAGTGATACACAACCCTGTCGAGTCCCTCACAAAAGTTCTGGAGCTTCTTTCTGCCCCGAAAGACACGGGTACCGAGCATTTTGAAAAAGAGAAACTCCGGGTAATGGGTGGCAACCCTGGCGAACCGACGGCGAAATAGCGCTATTTCGCGTGGCTGAAGAGGATACTCTTCGTTATCGCTATACCTGGGGATGCCAGAGCGACCAACCATGTGTGAACGGACAGACATCAGGATAGCGTTGCGTGAGGAATTCTCGAACAAGATGCCTCTGCCGTCGGGACGCAAGACATCATCAAGCTTATAAGGCTCGGTCGAATCCCAAAAGCTCACCACATTTGTCCTGGTTTCTCGTTTCCTACTTCCTTATTCCATAGCCGTCATCCATACCTCAACAGAAAAGCAGCGGATAGCCATGAATCCCGCTCCCCTCTTGCGCTCAATGTCCGCAAAGAAGAGCCCCCCACCCTGTTTTGCCGGATATGTCCTCGATCAGGCTGCTTGCCCGCCAAACAGCTCCCGTAGGGCTGCGTCCCGGCTGTTCTTTTTGATCCCTACCAGATCGCTCGTGCATACTCCATCTTCTAGAGCGCAGGTATCTTGTCTGCTCAGGTGCTATGCCATCAAACCGGTATTAGCGGCAGCAGAGCGGTATCTTCCGTCACCACCTGCTGCTGAGCCTGCTGCTGTTCTATCCAGTGCTCGTCGAGCCGTGGGGCGATGTAGATCAGGCCCAGGACGAGCCAGTAGAGCTGTGGGACGCCGTCAAAGAAGAGGAACGGCTCGCCACCGTCGATGAGCATGACGCTGAGGATGATGACCACACACGTGGCCATAAGCGCACGCAGATAGGGGCTACGCACCGTTAAGAAGTAGCGTAATCCTAAGATCAGGGCAACGATGGTAACCAGCAGGAAAAGAGCCAGGCCGGGATAGCCGATGGCGAACATGAGCCCGTGGAAGTAATCATCGGTGTTAGCTTTACCGTTCACCTGTGGCCCGGCCGTGCCGTTCTGGGCAGGCACCGCTGCACCTTCGCCAGCGCCGAGTGGATGCTGATTGGTATACTGTACCAGCGCCTGTGTCTCGGTCTGGCGATCCTCAATACTATGAATGCCATTGCCATTGACCGTCTGAGCGATACGTTGCAGGACCAGGTTATTATCTGCCAGTGGCGTAGTGGATAGATATGCCAGGACAATAAAGGCGACGATGGCAACGGCAACCAGACTGATGGCAACGATCACGCGATTGAACCAGTTTGTCCGCAGAAGCAGGACGGTGAGCAGGATGACGTCAAACACTGCGCCGGTCCAGCAGCTCCGGCTGTAGGTGAACATCAGGCCACTGACCATGGCGATGGTCAGCAGGAAGGCGATGACCTTCAGATACCAGCGCCGGGAGACCCACATGACCATCCAGCCGAAGCAGATATTGATCACCTCATAGCCGCCAAAGCTTTCGTAGCTGCCGAACGAGGAGAAGGCGCGCGGGCTATTCCCCATAAAGAGGTAGTTGTTTTTGCCGCCCATCCTGACGACCTCTTCCATACGTTGGAGCTCCCACTTATCCCAGGGAGGCATATGGAAGTGCTGAAAGACGCCATAGGCGCCACTGATGCCGGCGCAGACAACCGTGATCCAGAGGAGAATGCGGACCTGCCGCTCATCCTTGATAACAAAGGGAACGGCGAGGAAAACCACGATATAGTACCCCAGCTGGATAAACCCCTGGAGGCTGGCGGTGATGACTGATGCGGGATTGATAATCTGGATAATGAGATAGGCCAGATAGAAGATGGCCAGCGCCGGGAACCAGGCTAATCCCCTGGTCTGAGGTCGTGTCTTGGTAAAGACAGCACGCAGGATAAGGCCACCAACCACGCATGCCACAAGCGCCTCGACGATCAAGTGAATGGGGTCCAGGTGAGGATATGGCCGGCCATTGTAGACAATACGGCGCACGTAGTCCTCGGTGGGGATTGCGATGATGAACAGGCACAGGCCAAGAAAGTAGTGTCCGGCAAGGATAACGCCGAACACACCGATCAGCGCCAGGCCGACTACCACGATCGCCACAGTGGAAGGTTTGGTGATAAAATATGGGCCAACATAGCCGAGTAGCAAAGCGATGATCACAACGGCGGCGAACCAGAGGCGGTTGAGCCATGGATTTCGCTTTGTCGCTTGCAGCGCTTTCGATTGAATGATCGCCATCCGCACGCTCCCTAGTTTTCTCTACTTAAGCATTGCCAGCCGCGGCTGTTGGTGTCGCCCCGGGGGATGGCTCCTGCTGCCATCCCGGCAGGTGACCTCTTGCTTGCCATTATCGCAAGGGTGCCGGCAACAGGGCAGAAACCTGCCTGGAGCTTACTATACGGCCTCCGGTCGGAAACGTAAATGAGGCATTGGACCCAGATCGCTCTGGGCCGGTTGTCCTGCCTTATCCTGTTCTCCTGAACCGCTGTTCACAACTCCTTCGCGCTCGAGCCCGGCGGGTGAGCCTCAGATCAGGCGGAGAGCGACCAGGCCAAGGGTAATAGCGATGACCGGGCGCAGAGCGCCATCGGGGATGCGCGTGCTGCCGAGTGTGCCGATGATCACGCCGGGGATAGAGCCGAGGAGCAGGAGACCGGCGGTGGCAAAGTTGATGGTACCGATGCCCAGGTGGGCCAGTGTGGCAGCCGCGGTCAGGATCGCGCCGTGGAGCAGGTCAGTGCCGACCAGCTCGCGGCCGGTGAGCCGGGGATAGAGGAGTGCCAGAGCCACGATAATGAGCGAGCCACTGCCAACCGAGGTGATACCAACCAGGAAGCCGACGATGGCACCGATGCCGACGGTGAGCAGTGGACGCGAGGCGCGTAGCCAGCGAATCATGCCGCCTACCGGCGAGGTTGCGCGTGCCTCAGCCTCCCCGGCGCGCTTGAGGATCAGCGAGCGGAGCAGCATGGCGGCGGCGACGATCAGGAGGGTGCAGCCCAGCGCCCGGAGCACAAAGGCGTTAACCACTGCGCTATCCTGCTTGATCAGCAGTTCGATGGTCAGGACGCCCAGGATGGTACCGGGGACACTGCCCAGAGCCATCCGCCAGCAGATGCGCCACTGCACGGTGTGGTGGCGCCAGTGCAGCGCGGCGCCGGTCACGCGCGTAATCGTTGAGTAAGCCAGATCGGTCCCGACAGCCGTCAGAGGATGCACGCCCATGAGCAGCACGAGCAGCGGTGCCATGAGCGAGCCACCTCCCATTCCCGTAAGGCCAACCAGAATCCCGACCAGCAGACCCAGAAAGCTATACCCCAGGTTCATCGTTCCCTCCGCATCCCTCTCTTCGGATGACTTCGCGCCTCTTTTCGTGCAGCTGTATAAATTTGTAACAGCTGTTACATATCAAATTTATGGTTACAATGATACCTGAAGCTGGCCTGTCTGTCAAGAGTGCTGGCAGCGGGCTCTCCAGATGTGCCCGTCGTTATTTCGTGGTATGCTAACAGCGGCGGGTGAGCGCGCTGCAAGCAAGGCATCTCCCCGCGATAGGGGCTGCTTGCGACCCGCTAATGACGCTTAAGGAGGAATGCATGGCAGAGTATAGCCAGGTTGGCAAATCGTTACGCCGGATTGATGGCCGGGAGAAGACTATGGGCCAGACCAGATATGCCGGAGACCTGCGCCTGCCCGGCCTGCTCTATGCACGACCGGTGCTCAGTCCCTATGCGCACGCGCGCATTGTGCATATTGATAAGACCGCTGCGCTTGGCATACCAGAGGTTGTGGCGGTGTTGACGGCAGCAGATCTGGCTCTGAAGTATGGCGGACCAGCCTCGCGGCACCGGGTGCCCCTGGCAACGACCCATGCGCTGTTCTGTGGTCACCCGGTAGCCGTCGTGCTCGCCGAGAGCGAGGGCGCGGCACAGGATGGGGCAGACCAGGTCCGGGTGGCGTATGAGCCGTTACCGGCGGTGGTGGATCCGGTGGCGGCGATGGCCGAAGATGCGCCGGTGGTCCAGCAACAGGTGGATGAAGCGGCCGCCCAGGCAGAGGGACAGATGCATGCCGCCGTCGCGGCGCAAGAGGAGTCAGCTGCAGAGGCCGCAGCCGAGCGTTTTTCTAAAAATGTGACGAACCGCGTCCATGTGCAGCAAGGAGATATTGCGCATGGCTTCCTCGAAGCAGATGTGGTGATCGAGCAGACATATCGAACCAGCATGGTCCATCAGAGCTATATGGAGCCGCAGGTTGCTCTGGCCAGCGCTGACCCATCGGGAAACATCACGCTCTGGGCCAGCACGCAGGCGCTGTTCTACGGGCGCTCGGAAGTTGCCAGCGCGCTGGGGCTGCCGGAGCATCGGGTGAACTCGGTACCGGTACCCATTGGCGGTGGCTTTGGTGGCAAATTTGTGCTGATCGAGCCGCTGGTGGCAGCGCTGGCGCGGGCGGTGCAACGCCCGGTGCTCCTTAACTTCACCCGCTCTGAGGATCTGCTCGCAGCCAATCCGGCGCCCCAGACGGTGATCACCCTGAAGATGGGCGCGCGTCGGGATGGAACACTGACGGCTATCCAGGCGACGGCAATATTCGATAGCGGGGCTTATCCTGGAACGCCGGCAGGTATTGCCGCGCTGGTGTTTGGGGGCTACTATCGCTGTGCCAATCTGGATATTCGTGCCTACGAGGTACTGACGCACAAGCCAGGGGTTGGTGCTTATCGCGCGCCGGGCGCACCCCAGGCAACTTTTGCGCTGGAGTCGCAGATGGATGCACTGGCGCGAGCGTTGGAGCTGGACCCGCTGGAGTTCCGGCTGCGCAACGCCGTCGTCGCAGGTGACCGGCGCCCTGATGGCCGGATCTGGCCGGCCATCGGCCTTAAGGATTGTCTGGAGCGTGTGCGGGAGCATCCCTTGTGGCGGGAGCATACCGCTGTCCAGCGACCTCCAGGGGAGGGAAAGCAGGCAGGACATAGCGACACGCGGCGTGTGGGAGTAGGGCTGGCCGCTGGTGGCTGGCCCGGTGGCCTGGAGCCAGCGGCCGCTGCCTGCCGGCTGGAGCGGGATGGCACGATCACGGTTGTGGTCGGTTCAACGGATGTGACGGGGACCCACACCACCTTTGCCAGCATTGCCGCTGAAATACTGGGCGTGCGACCGGAGCAGGTTGCGGTGGTCCAGAGCGATACGCTGACAGCTCCCTACGCCGGGGCTACTGGTGGCAGCAAAGCGACCTATACGGTGGGTGCGGCGGTGCAGCGCGCTGCCGAGGATGCGCGGCAACAGATCATCCGCATGGCCGCTGATATCCTGGAGGCAGCGCCGGCGGACCTGGAGCTGGTAGATGGGCGCGTGATCGTGCGGGGTGTGCCGGGCAGAGGCATCTCGTTCCTGGAGCTGGCGCAGAAGTCCATGAACTTCGGCGCACGCTACGAGCCCGTCTATGGGCGTGGTGCCTCGGCCATCACCGAGGCGGCGCCGATGTTCGCGGCCCATCTGGCTCGTGTTGCTGTGGATACGGAAACCGGGGAGGTCGAGGTGCTGGACTATGTGGCGGCGCAGGACGTCGGCTTTGCTATCAATCCGGCAGAGGTGGAGGGCCAGATTTGTGGTGGAGTGGTGCAGGGCATTGGCTGGGCACTCTACGAGCAGCTGGTCTATGATGAGCAGGGCCAGCTGCTCAGCAGCACGCTGATGGACTATGCCCTGCCCAACAGTGAGGCAGCGCCATCCCGTATCACCCCGTTGTTGGTGTCTGTGCCATCCCGGCACGGACCCTTTGGGGCCAAAGGAGTGGGCGAGCCACCGGTGGTGCCGGTGGCGGCGGCAATCGCCAACGCCATCTATGATGCAGTGGGCGTCCGCATAACCCACCTGCCGATTACGCCGGAGCGACTGTTCCGTGCTTTGCGTGAGCAGGGTGCGGAACAGCATGTATCCTTCAGGGCAATTTCCTGATCAGCCCTGTGCTCGTACCTCTCGCACCAGGATGGGGTGCCCTGGCATGCCGGGCATCCCATCCTGGCCAGGGATGCTATGGATCACCTGGCCAGAGTTGCGGCACCATGGGAATATCTGCACATGGCGGCCACCAGGATACAGTGCAACATACGTCTGGCTGGCGATTCTCCCGTTAATCGTCAGTATCTTCTTGCTCCGTGATGCATATTGACCACCAGCCCACCGGGAGGCAGATCGGCAGAGATGTGGGGCTGAACGCCTTCTCCACCGACTCCGAGGGACACACGGTTGTCAGTCCCCGGTATCTGCGCAAAGCGGAGCAGAAACTCAAGCGCTGCCACCGGCGCGTCTCTCGGAAACAGAAACGCTCCAGGTCCAGGAACCGCAAGAAAGCGATCAAACGCCTCGCCAGAGGCTATCGCAAGGTACAACGGCAGCGTCAGGACTTTGCCAGGAAAACGGCAAGGGCGCTTATCATGTCTGGCGACATGATTGCCTGTGAAGACCGCAAGATTGCGGACCTCGTCCAGAATCATCGGTTGGCAACGCGGATCAGCGATACCGGTTGGGGGCTGTTCCTTGCTGGGCCCGCTATTATGGCAGCATGACCAGCATCCCGATTGTGGCAGTTGCACCCCGCTGCACCACGCAGGATTGCTCTGGCTGTGGCGCGCGCGTGCAAAAGAGATAGCATATCCCCACCTGAAAGCGTGTGCGGTGCACGGAGCACGCCTTCGGCGCCCTGGTAGTACCGGCTGCTACCTGAACAGCATTCCGCAGTGAGAATGAAGATAGAGAAGAGAATCTCGCGCCACAGAGAGGGATTCCGCAAACCGGAGCGATCACCCATCGCGGTCTCTCCCGTCCCAAAGCGGAGAGGTTCGCTCCTGGGCAGGCGCAACAGAGTGGCAGGAGCCACGTATGGCGGAGCAGTCCGCTGTGGTTTATGCTTTCTTGCTGTGGAAGGAGCGGAAGATCGGTGGAAGTATGTGCCGTCATTGAAGCCTGGGAGCTACGCACCCTCCGTGACCTGGGCTATAACCTGTGCCTGCGCTTCGGTGGCGGTGGCCAGCTCTACTGGGCTGTCCGGCCTGTGTTCAGCACCGATCAGGTGGTTGCCACCGCCGACCAGTTTGGCGAGATAGCCGGCACCGGCGACCTGGACAGCCTGCCAGACAACAGCGAGCTGTGCATTACTGTTCCCTTATGATGCAAAGAGGATGCAGACCCGGCCACCCGCTCTGGAAGAGGGCGACGCCCTGTTGCCGCCAGGGGTCGCTCTTCACCAGTTCCTCTCCCGCCGCAGGGAGAGGACAGGCGAAGAGCGAGCGTCGCGTCGCCGGCATTCTGGCAGAATATTACCGGCTGGAGGATATGGCCTCCAGCTCTGCTGAGGTGGTCGGCTCGGGTAGTGGCTCAAACTCTTTAATCGCGTTGAGCGCCGGACCCATGGCGGCATTGGCCTCCCGCTCGACCATCACTTCCACCAGCACGGGCAAGCGGCGGGCCTCGGATTCATGTGTTGCCCATTCCAGAGCGGCGCGGATATCCTCCGGCCGCTCGACGCGCCGGCCCAGGCCGCCCATGGCCTCCATGGCTTTGACATGATCCATACCCTGCTCCATGCCGGCAAGTTCGCCATCGCTGTTGCTCGCCGCGTACGAGATATCCACGGCGAAATTCATCGCGTAGGCCATCTGCGACTGGCGGATAAGGCCCAGATAGCCGTTATTGATCATGATCACAATGAAGGGAATGCGGTACTGCACCGCGACGGCTATCTCCTCCATGAGGAACTGGAAGGAGTAATCGCCTACCACCGCGACGACACGCCGGTCAGGCCGGCCGAGCTTGACGCCGATACAGGCGGGTATCTCCCAGCCCAGTGGGCCCGCCTGGCCACAGACCAGGTAGTGGCGCGGGAGATAGCTGCGCTGGAACTGACCTGACCAGATCTGGTAGAGGCCAATGGCCGTGACAAAAATGGTCTCGCGGTCAAAGTACTCATTGATCTCTTTGAAGACCCGTGGCGGTTTGATCGGCACGGTGTCGAAGTCCATGCGTCGCTCCAGCGTCCGGCGGAGTTCGGCAACCCGTGCGGTCCAGGCGTTTGGCCGGCGTGGCGGCAGGGCCTGTGCGCGGGCGAGCAGCGCTTGCAGGGCCAGTCGGGCATCGGCGACAATGCCCAGGTCGGGCGGAAATACCCGGCCAATCTGACCAGGATCGATATCAATATGGATGAATTTGCGCGCGCCCCGGTAGACGTCAAGGTTGCCAGTGTGACGCTCGGCAAAGCGCGCACCGATGGCCAGAACCAGGTCCGACTCCAGGAAGATCGCGTTGCCGTAGCGTGTCTGGGTCTGAATTCCGGCCATACCGGCGTAGAGGGGGTGATCCTCCGGGAATCCGCCCTTGCCCATCAGCGTGATGGTTACCGGGATCTGCAGGTGCTCCGCGAGCGCGCGGAACTCCCCGGTTGCCTCGGCGCTGATCACGCCGCCACCCAGCATCAGCAACGGGCGCTCTGCTGCCAGCAGCATCGCCAGCGCGCGGTCGATGGCTGCGGGAGGTGGCGCTGGCCTGGTGCGCGGTAGGGGCGCATCGAGCTGTGGATCGTACTCAACGAAGCCTTTCTGTACATCAAGCGGGAGATCGATCAGCACGGCACCGGGTCGTCCATCCTGGGCGATGCGGAAGGCTTCGCGGAAAACCCAGGGAATCTGGGCCGGCTCTCTGACCATCACGCTCCACTTGGTGACAGGAGCAGCGCAGCCGACGATATCGACGGCCTGAAATGCCTCCTTATGCAACAGGGGGGTGGGAGCCTGGCCGGTGATACAGATCAGCGGGATAGAGTCGGCTGTTGCGGTATAGAGGCCGGTGATCATGTTCGTTCCCGCCGGGCCGGAGGTACCGATCATGACGCCGACTTTGCCCGTGGCGCGCGCGTAGCCGTCGGCGCTGTGTGTGCCGCCCTCCTCGTGACGGACGGTGTAGTGGCGAATTTTACCGGCCTTCAGAATAGACTGGTACAGCGGCAGAATAGCCGCGCCAGGAATGCCAAAGACCACCTCAACACCTTCATCGATCATCACCTGGACCGCAGCATCGGTAGCGGGCATGCGCGTCATCGTGAAGCCTCCTTTCCTTCGCCAACGCGATGGCCGGCAAGATCTTCCAGATGAGTCAGTAAAGCGGAGTGGTCAAGGTCACCCCGCCCACCGACAATCAGGGCGGTAAGCATCTGGTCCACTAAGGCGGTCACCGGTAGCGGCACATCGTAAGCGCGACCGGCAGCCAGAGCGATACCCAGATCTTTATGGTGCAGAGCGATACGGAAGCCGGGTGTGAACTGGTGGTTCAGCATACCTTCGCCGCGCAGTTCCATAACGCGGTTGGCAGCCAGACCACCGCCCAGCACCTGGAGAATTTTGGCAGGATCAACGCCCGCTTTTGATCCCAGCACCAGCGCCTCGCTGACCGCCTCGATGGTCAGGGCGACGACGATCTGATTGCAGGCTTTGACGATCTGGCCGGCGCCGTTGGTGCCGACGTGCACAATCGTTTTGCCCATTGCCTGAAAGATGGGCAGGCAGCGGGTGAAGAGCGCCTCATCGCCACCCACCATGATGGAGAGCGTCCCGGCGATGGCACCTTTATCGCCGCCGCTCACCGGTGCGTCGAGCATGGCGACGCCGCGATCGGCGAGCTGGGCGGCCAGTCTGCGGGTTACGACCGGCAAAATGGTGCTCATGTCGATGACGATCAGGCCGGTATGTGCGCCTTCCAGGATGCCATCCGGCCCGGTGATCACTGCTTCTACCTGAGGCGAATCGGGCAGCATAGTGATCACCACATCACTCTGAGCCGCAGCATCGCGTGGCGAGTCTGCCGGGCGTGCACCTGCGGCGACGAATTCCTGTGTGACTTCCTTACGGCGGGCGTAGACGATGAGTGGATAGCCCGCTTTCATCAGATTATGGGCCATTGGACGGCCCATGACACCCAGGCCAATAAAGCCGATCGTTTCTGACATGGTGCTGCTCCTTTTCTCCCGCTGGCTAAACATCCGTGGGCAGGCGCAGGTCCGCCACGGTTAATACGCCGCGCCGGTCCGGTGGTAGCCAGTTGAAACTCTCTGCAGATGGACCGGCCGGGTTGTACTCCAGGCCGATATAGCCGGTGTAGCTGCTGCGCGCGATAGCGGCAAAGATGGCTGGATAGGGCATCTTGCCGGTACCCGGCTGGTGGCGGCCAGGCACATCAGCTACCTGAATATGGCCGATGCGATCCAGACAGGCCGGGATTACCGTGGCGGGATCCTCGCCCATGCGATACATGTGATAGGTGTCATACTGCAGCTTCACATTGGGCGCGCCGATGCTATCCAGGAAGGACAGCGCATCGGCACTGGAGGTAAAGGGATACAGGGGATTCTCCAGCGCATTCAATGGTTCCAGTAGCAGGGTAATCCCGTATGGCGCGGCCTGTTCTGCTGCCCAGGCAAAGTTATCGCGGATGCGTGCGAGCTGCGCTGCACGCCCCTCACCGGGCAGGAGATTGCCCACCAGAACATGGAGCAGCCGGCAGCCTAGCGTGTGCGCGAGCTCGAGGGCTATGGGCACATGCGCCCGGAATCGCTGGAGCAAGGCCGGGTCGTTGAGGAGGCCGCGCTCACCCGCAGCCATATCGCCGGCGTCAATATTGAACATGACAGTGCGCAGCCCGGCATCGTTGATACGTGCAGTCATCTTTTGCAGATCCACTTCTGCCGGCCACCAGAACTCCACCGCGCCAAAGCCAGCGGCGGCAGCGGCAGCGAAGCGGTCGAGGAAAGGGAGTTCCGTGAACAGCAGAGAGAGATTGACATCGAAGCGGAGCATCGCCCCTCCTTTTCCATATAGAGAAATATTTATTTTTATTCAACGAAATAATAACCGAAACCTGGCGCTCCTGTCAAGTCCTGCTCCCGAACCACGGGCGAAATGCTATCATGGTCCGACTTTTACGCCTGCTTCGGCGGGCATAGCGGATTACCGGCAGGCCAGATCACCGGTGACGTTGTCCCTGCTGGGGCCGTTGCTCGCCGGAGCAGGGAATGCCGGTCGCTGGGGGACCGGCTTGACAATCGTTGTCAGAGCCAGTACATTTCATGATATGAACGGCATTTTTTCTTCTGATAGAATATTTAACCGGCTACGGATTATTTGCCGATCGCTTACAATGCGGCGCGACAGCGCGAGGAGGAACAGATGCACCTGCTTATTGCACCTCAGGCGCTCAAGGGCAGTTTGACTGCCGCAGAGACGGCGCAGGCTCTAGCACAGGGCGCGCGCGTGGTGATGCCTGATGTCACGGTGACCGAACTTCCGATTGCCGATGGTGGTGAGGGTACGGTAGCGGCGATGGTTGCGGCGACCGGCGGCGAGATTATTCCCGCGACGGTAACCGGACCCCTGGGCGAGCCGGTCGCGGCGTTCTTCGGTATCCTAGGAGAGGCGGCCGGCACCGCCCAGAAGATGGCGGTCATCGAGATGGCCGCGGCCTCCGGTCTACCGCTTGTACCACCGGAGCAGCGCGATCCACGGATTACGACCACGTGGGGTACCGGCGAGCTGATCCGTCGTGCTCTGGATCATGGTTGCCGGCATATCCTGATCGGCATTGGGGGCAGCGCCACCAATGATGGAGGCGCCGGCATGGCACAGGCGCTTGGTGCGCACCTGCTGGACGAAGCCGGCCGCGAGCTGCCACCGGGCGGGGCGGCACTGGCCCGACTGGCACGCATCACCATTGATACCCTTGACCCCCGCCTGCGGGATACCATTGTACAGGTTGCCTGCGATGTGGACAATCCGCTTTGCGGGCCCAATGGTGCCTCGGCGATCTATGGTCCGCAGAAAGGGGCCACTCCGGCCATGGTGCAGGAACTGGATGCCGCGCTGTGCCATTATGCGGCAATTATCCAGCGCGACCTGGGCGTGGATGTGCTGGATCTGCCCGGTGCCGGCGCAGCGGGCGGTCTGGGTGCCGGTCTGGTCGCTTTTCTGCAGGCGCAGCTGCTTCCTGGTGCTCAACTGGTGCTTGATGCGCTGCGCTTCGAGCAGCACCTGACCACGGCTGATCTGGTGATCACTGCCGAGGGCCATCTGGATCGGCAGACGTTGCGGGGCAAGAGCGTCGGCACGGTGGCGGCAACTGCGCAGGCGCATGGCGTGCCCGTGGTTGTTGTGGCCGGTGGAGTCAGCGAGGATGAGCATGCGCTCTACGAGATGGGCATTGCGGCGATTGTGCCCCTGCCCACCGAGCCAATGACCCTGGCGGAGGCCATGCAGATGGCCGCACCGCTGGTGCGCCGCGCTGCCGAGCGTGCTCTGCGTCTGATCCGGCTCGGTGGTCGGCTCCATGCCGCGTGAGCGGGAGGTAGCTGCACGGAGGCGAGGCGCGCTCTGCCAGTCACGATCTTCGTGGTATACAGGTGGTATATAATGGTAGTGGATAGGCAAATTTCATCTTTTGGAAAGGGGAAACGGCTCGTGAAAACGCTGCCAGGCAGACCTGGGTTGGTAAGGGAAGGGGGAGTACAATCGGTTGAACGGGCCCTGGAACTGCTGGAATTGCTCGCCCGGTCCGGGAAATGGATAGGGATCAGCGAGCTAAGTGCTGCTACCGGCCAGCCGGTCGGCACGGTTCACCGTTTGCTGAGGACGCTGGCGGCGCGTGGCTATGTGGTGCGCGATGACCATACACGCCGCTATGCGCTTGGTCCGGCAGCACGTATGCTGGCGGGCGCAGATCAGTCGATGCCAGACTGGCCCACGCTTGCGGCGCCATTCCTGCGCGAGCTGGTAGAGGTCAGTGGGGAGACAGCCAATCTGGCTGTGCTGGAGCGCGATCGGGCTGTCTATGTCGCCCAGGCCCAGCCGGCTCGCATGGTGCGTATGTTCACCGAGATCGGCAACCGGGTCCCATTACATAGCACTGGTTGCGGCAAGGTGCTGCTGGCCTATCAGCCGGATGAGGTGGTGGAGAATATCATCGCTGTGACCGGGCTGCCGGCAAGCACCAGCCGAACCATTACCGATCCAGAGCGGCTCCGGCGCGAGCTGGAAGCTGTTCGCCAGCGTGGCTATGCGATCGATGATGCGGAGCAGGAGGAAGGAGTGCGCTGCCTGGCAGTGCCGGTACGCGATCCGCGTGGTAAGGTGGTGGCAGCAATGAGCATCTCCGGACCGGCGAGCCGGCTCGATAATGTCCGCATTCGTGCGCTGTTGCCGCAGATCCAGCGCATCAGTATCGCCTTATCTGCCGTCCTGGTCACACCCGGAGCAAACTCTTAGCGGCGCCTGACATACACCGGGCTTGATCCATCTCCAACTGCTGCTTTGCCTCACAGGCAGCCACTGCTCCCCTATCTTCTCTGCCCTAGCGCAGCTCAATGCAGGTACCGGTGGGAATACCAGGCTGACAGTGATGTTCAGCCGTCCGACCCGGGAGCTGCCAGCTCAGGGCAGGATGCTCTCTCTACGTGCAGAGCAGGGGTAATGGCACACTGCTCTGGCGCGCGCAGCGGCGCTGGCGTGAGGCTGGCCGGCTGGATGCAGTTTCAGGCGTCTTCAAACAGAATATCCTGGGCGCCCTCCCAGAGCACCAATCGCCCAAGCTCTCGTAGGTGCTCGCGTCCGTCCGCAATCGTGAGGAAGTGGTTGCCGGCGAGCTGCCCCAGCTTGCTGGCAAAGCAGGCGGCTCCATAGGGAAAAAGGATCTCGGTTTCGCTGTACCCGCCGGGATAGAGCAATATCTCCCCTGGAGCCGGGTAGCTTGTATGGTTTTCGTAGCCAATTCCCAGCTGGAAGTCGCCGAGCGGAATCCAGCAGGCTTCTCCACTCCAGCGGGCGTGGATGAGCTTGTTGCGGAACGGCAAAAGGTGCCTGAAGGCCGCACAGGTTTGCGGTGCAGCTTCCTCTTCCATCCGTGCTGTGAACACAAATGGACCGACAGTGATTCGTATCATGCTCTAGTCTTCTCCTCGCTCTGCTGACAGCGGTTTGATCAGACGACCGGCCGGTGTTGTGGCAAACGTACCTTCCAGAAAAACGGTGCGCCCACGAACGATGGTCCGCACGACACGTCCGTGCAGTCTCCGGCCCACGTATGGGCTGTGCTGATGGCGGTAGAACAGATCGGTGGCCTGAAGGGTGCTAGCCTGGTGCAAATCGACCAGAGCCATGTCGGCATCGGCGCCGATAGCTAATGCCCCCTTATCTGGCCAGATGCCAAAGCGCCGGGCAGTGTTCTCGGCGGTCACGGCCGCAATGGTGGTAAGGGGGAGTTGCCGCCGGTGGTAACCCTCAGTCAGCAGCAACGGCAACAAAGACTGGCAGCCGGAAATACCTCCCCAGACCTGGAAAAAGTCGGGGCTCGCTTTCATATCGGCCGGCGCTGGCGAGTGATCGGAGACGACGATGGGGATATTACCGGCAAAGAGCTGGCGCCAGAGCGCTTCCTGCTCGGCACGTGAACGGATCGGTGGCGCGCACTTCGCCACAGCGCCGATCCGCTCCACATCATCCTCGGTGAGCACCAGGTAATGGGGGCAGGTTTCACAGCTCACGTTGATGCCGCGTGCCTGTGCCTCGACCACCAGACTCACCCCGCGTCCGCTGCTGACATGGACGATATGGAGCGGGCAACCGGTTTCCTGAGCGAAGAGGATCGCGCGCTGGATGGCTTCGAGCTCGGCCAGCACCGGTCGTGAGGCCAGATAGTCGCGGATGCCCGTCCGGCCCTGCGCGATGGCGCGGCGTGCCAGCCCGCTGGTGATCTGCTCGTTCTCGGCATGAACGGCAACGATCCGGCCAAGCTTGGCGGCACGTGCCATGCCTTCATAGAGTGTCAGATCATCAACTGCCGGGAAATCGGCGATCCCGCTGTTGCTCATAAAGGCTTTAAAACCGACGACGCCGCGTTCGGCCAGCTCATCGAGCCGATCCAGGTTGCCCGGCACCAGGCCCCCCCAGAGGGCAAAATCGACGAGTGACGCTGCCTGCGCAGCCGCGCACTTGCGATCGAAGTTCTCAACATCGATGGTCGGTGGAGTGGAGTTGAGGGGCATATCGAAACAGGTAGTAGTGCCACCAGCCACAAGGGCGCGGGTTCCCGTGGCAAAGCCTTCCCAGTGGGTACGACCGGGCTCATTGAAATGGAGATGGGCATCGATCACCCCGGGGAACACGTGGAGGCCACTGGCGTCAATTTCTTCCTTGCTCGCCCCGTCCAGATCGGGAGCAATAGCGACAATGCGGCCATCAGCGACGGCAAGATCAGCGGATCGCATGCCCGTTGTGGTGACCAGGGTACCATGGCGCACAATGAGGTCATACAGGCTCATCAGTTCACCTCGCTCTTGCTCAAAAGCTGCAAAAAGCGCTCTAATACGTTGATAGCGACGTCCACGTCCGCTGCAGCAACTGCCTCAGCCGGATGGTGGCTGATACCACCCCGACACCGCACGAAGAGCATCGCTACGGGCATGAGCGCTGCCAGAATGGCGGCATCATGGCCGGCTCCACTGGGCAGCGAGTGGACCGGATACCCCATTGCCGCTATCGCCTGAGCCAGCAAACCGGTCAGATGTGGTGCACAGGGCACCGCGCCGTGCTCCTGCAGAAGCTGCCAGCTCGCGGAGATGTGCCGGGCGGTAGCGATGGCGTGGGCCTGCTGCTCTAACTGGCGGCATGCCTGTACGCGTACGCGATCATCTTGATGGCGCACATCCAGGCTCAGAGCCACCTGGCCAGGAATGACGTTGCTCACGCCAGGGTATACTGCAATCTGTCCGACGGTGGCGACCGATTCTGGCAGGCTCCGGGCCACGGACTCCACTGCCAGCACAAACGCCGCTGCGGCGCAGAGCGCATCGCGCCGCAGCGGCATGGGCACTGCGCCAGCATGGCCGGCTTCGCCGGTGAAGGTCACTGTAATGCGGCTTTGCCCGGCAATAGCCGAAACCACGCCTACCGGGAGGTTAAGCGCCTCGAGCATGGGGCCTTGCTCGATATGGACCTCGCAGTAACCCAGCAGCTCATCAGGATGCCAGCGAGGTGTGCACAGGACCTCTGGGTCGGGATTGCCGCCAAAAGCCCGAATGGCCGCAGCCATCGTTATCCCATCGGCGTCGGTTAGCTGCAAGAGTGCCGGATCGAAGGTGCCGGTGATGGCTTTGCTGCCAAGATAAGCACTGTGATAGCGCAAGCCCTCCTCATCGGCAAAGCCAACCACCTCAATAGCATAGGGCAGGCGTTCCTGGCGGGCGTGCAGGCGCTGCACACAGGCAAGGGCCACCATCACGCCGAGCGGCCCATCATACTTACCGGCATTGCGCACCGTATCGAGGTGCGACCCCAGCACCAGAGTTTTCGCCCCGGCATGGTTGGCCTCGTAGCGTCCGATCAGATTGCCGATCGCATCGTGCTCTACGGTCATGCCGGCGTCCTGCATCCAGGTGGCTACCGCTTCATGGGCCTGGTGCATGGTCGGTGAGGCGAACGGGCGGGTCAGGCAGCCAGGCTCCTCACTGTAGCCAGCCAGGATGTCGCACCATGCCATTACCGTGCTGGCAGATGCGGCGATCGTCATTGCTTACCTCCTCTCGGTAGCTATTGCAGGACCACTACTTTTTGTTAGATGAAAAATAAATTTTCATTAAGGTGAGTATAACGATGGATGATAAGATTGTCAAGAGGAGCGGGCCAGTCATCGTGCGTACAGGGCTTGAAGAGGTCAAGAAGCGGAACGCTCCGACAGCCTGTTCGTTCAGCGTTATCCTTTCATAAATAGAAAAACTATTTCCTATATACGGAAAATATGCGCCTTCAGCGACGGTCACCAGATCGTCAGGGCGGCGTTTCTGCGGGAAGCACGACAGATAAGGACTGGTAAGCATTAATCCTGAGGAAGCAAAGCGTGATATAGGCAGAGGGAACATAACACGGTGGGCACCCCTTGACAATTGTCGTGCTGGCGGTTATACTGATTGGAAATTAAGTTTTTATCTATCGAAAAAGTTATGGCCGGGAGGGCCGTAGAAAGGAGGTGCTGGCAAGTCAGAACAGGAGCGCAGGTGACCGGGCAACTGGAGCCAGTATTGTATTGGGGAAAACCCGCTGGGAACAGCGGGTGCGCCTGCACCTCCGTGCTGTAGCGCCGTAATCAGAGGTGCAGTTGAGCTGGAAATGGAGCCACTTGAAAGGCAGGTCACAAGAGATGGCAAGTTCCACCTCTATCACCGACTACAGCGAGCGCCTCTATAACGAGGACCTCGCACCTGTTCCATCAAACAGACGTAGCTGGCATGCATACGATGTCTTCGCGATGTGGATGTCCGACGTCCACAGCATTGGCGGCTACACCTTCGCCGCCGGCCTTTTCTTCCTTGGCCTGGCCGGGTGGCAGGTGCTGCTGGCCCTGATCATTGGTATCTTCCTCGTCTATGGTGCTGTGGGCCTGACAGGTATCGCTGGACAGCGGTTAGGCGTCCCCTATCCGGTCCTGTCCCGCCTGAGTTTCGGGGTCTTCGGCGCTAACCTGCCGGCCCTCATACGTGCGGTCATTGCCATTGTCTGGTATGGTATCCAGACGTACCTGGCGTCTGTCGCTTTTGTGGTTCTCCTCTTGCGCATCGTTCCCTCCCTGACACCTATGGCCAGGAACGATTTTCTGGGTCTATCCTCTCTGGGCTGGATCTGCTTCCTGGCTCTCTGGATCTTGCAGTTGCTCATCCTGCAGCGCGGCATGGAGGTGGTGCGCAAGTACCAGGACTGGAGCGGCCCGCTGGTCTATGCCATTATGCTGGTCCTGCTGGTGTGGATCCTGGTGGCCGCTCATGGCCATGTGAGCCTGAACGTCAGTCCCCGGCATGTTTCATCAGGCGTTGCTGTGCTGGAGTTCTTTACCGCCATGTCCCTGGTCGTGGCGTACTTCTCTACCCTTATGCTCAACTTCTGCGACTTCTCGCGCTTTGCCCCATCTGAGAAGGCGGTATGGCTTGGCAACTTTTTTGGTCTGCCGATCAACTTCACCGGCTTCTCCGTAATTAGCGTGCTGGTGACTGCCGGAACCATTGCCGTGTTTGGCCAGGCTATCACCGACCCGGTTCTCATCGTGGGCCGAATTCCCAATACCGCCGTGTTGATCATCGGCGCAATCACCTTTGTCATCGCGACTATCGGTATCAACATCGTCGCGAACTTTGTTTCGCCCGCTTACGACCTGGCCAATGTGGCACCCAAATATATCAATTTCCAGCGTGGCGGGCTTATCGCAGCAGTCGGAGCGGTGGTGGTCCTGCCCTGGAAGATCTACGCCAACCCGGTGGCCGTCAATTACTTCCTTGGTGGTCTGGCTGCCTTCCTTGGTCCTCTTTATGGGATCATCATCCTCGACTATTACCTGGTCAAGCGGCAGCATGTTGATCTGAACGGCATGTATAAGACCGGGCCGGCCTCACCTTACTGGTACGAGGGGGGCTGGAATATGCGCGCCATAGCGGCATTTGTGCCGGCAGCAGTGATTGCAACCGTGCTGGCGCTGGTTCCCCAGTTTGGCACGATCGCTCCCTTCTCATGGTTTATTGGCGCCGCCATTGCCGCTGCGCTCTACTGGGTGATCATGGCGCGTATGCCTGCCCGCCTCCCGGCACTGGAGCCTGGTCCGGCGCCGGTGGTGGCTGAATAACCACACTCGGCACGAGGCAGCTTACATCGTACGATCGACAAGGGCGCGCCAGCGCTGGCGCGCCCTTTCTCTCACAGGCGGCTGGCAACAACGGACCGGATCGGTGGTGAAGTATCTGTTCTGTGCCACCTCAGGCGCCGCTTTAACCGCTGGCTCCCGACAATCAAATATCTTAAGCGGGGCGGTCTCAGGATGCCCCATCGGTCGGCGGATCATGATGGGCGTCAACAACAATCCCTTCTGCCTCGAGCTGACGGCATTCTGCGGCGCTGAAGCCCAGCGTCTGCAAGATGGCAAAAGTGTGTTGACCCAGAAGGGGTGCCGGGCGGACAATTCGTCCGGGCGTCGCTGAATACTTCACCGGCATGCCAATAGTATGGATCCGGCCAGCTACCGGGTGCTCGACCACGATATCCATCGCGCGCGCCTGTATCTGGGGATGCGCATATACCTGGTCCAGGTTCAGAACTGGCCCGGCCGGTACTCCAGCGGCTTCCAGCCGCTGGAGCCACTCGGTTGTGGTGCGGGTCTGGAAAGTCTGTGTTAGCGTCTCTACCAGCGCTGATAAATGTGCCATGCGGTCGCTATTGGTAGCAAAGCGTGGGTCGCTCAGCAGATCGGCGCGCGCGAGCGCCTGGCACAGGCGCTCCCATGTGCGTTGATTGGCGGCGCCGATGGCAATCCAGCCATCGGCAGTGGTAAAGACCTGATAGGGTGCAGACAGCCGGTGCGCGGTCCCCAGTCGTGCCGGCGGTATGCCGGTGGCCCAGTACTCGTTCGACTCCCAGATCGTGCAGGCCAGCGCGGCCTCTACAAGGGAAGTCTCCACATATTGTCCCACGCCACTACGGACTCGTGCGAGCAGGGCCGCCAGGATCGCCTGGCAGGCAAAGAGCCCGGCAGTGAGATCGCTGATGGGCACACCAACCTTTACGGGCGTTTCGGGCGTGCCCGTGACGGCGAGTACGCCGCTCATCGCCTGGGCTACCAGGTCAAATCCGCCCCGATCCCGATATGGACCGGTCTGGCCAAAGCCAGAGATAGAGCAGTATACCAGTTCCGGTCGCGCCGCATGCACGGCCTCATAGCCAAAGCCGAGCCGGTCCAGCGTTCCCGGCCGGAAGTTCTCTACCAGTACATCTGCTGTTGCAATCAATCGCCACAAGATGGCCTGCCCCTGTGGGGTATGGAGATCCAGGACAATACCATACTTGTTGCGATTAACGGCCAGAAAGGCTGCTGATTCGCCGTGGTAATAGGGTGGTCCCATGCGACGGGCATCGTCGCCCCCTTGCGGCTTCTCGATCTTGATAACCTCGGCACCTGAATCGGCCAGCAGCATGGTACAGAAAGGACCGGCCATGATCTGCGTGAGATCCAGGACACGGATCCCTGCCAGAGCCTCGGCCATCGGTTTACTGCTCCTCCTTCCCGCCCGGTGGGTTGCAGCAGATGCCTGAACACAGTAGACTGGACCATACGTTTGTAGAAGGTATATATCTTGTAGAAGGTATATATAGGGAGGAGATATTCGATGTCAATGGCGCAGCCATCTTCTGTCAGCCCGGAGGACGGGACGGTCCTCCTGGAACGGACCGGTCATGTTGCGCTGCTCACGCTCTCCCGCCCGGCTGCCCATAATGCGATGACCTGGACGATGTACGATCAACTGGCGACCTGCCTTGACCAGCTGGTCGCTGACGAGCTGGTCCGGGTGATCGTTATCCGTGGCGCCGGGCAGCGCGCTTTTGCTGCGGGAACGGATATCGCCCAGTTCCAAGGATTCTCGGGCGCTAAGGGGATCGCCTATGAGGAGCGGGTCGATCGCCTGATAGAGCGGCTGGTCAGCGTTCCGAAGCCGCTGATCGCCGCTATCGCCGGCTATGCAGTGGGTGGTGGGCTGATCATTGCCACGGCATGTGATCTGCGCTATGCAACACCGACGGCGCGTCTGGGGGTGCCGATTGCCCGGACCCTCGGTAATTGCCTGAGTCTCCAGAACTGCCAGCGACTGGTTGAGGCCTTTGGCGCCATGCGTGCCAGGGAGCTGCTCTTTACCGGGAGGCTGCTCACCGCAGCGGAGGCGCTTGAAGCGGGGTTCCTCACGGCTATCTTTGACGAGGATCGGTTCTTTACCCGGGTACTGGAGATAGCCCAGCAGATAGGCGCAAATGCGCCACTCACGATCTGGGCAGCAAAGGAAGCATTTCGGCGCTTACGCGCAGCGGAGGCCGCGCGCCTGGCGGCGATTCCGTTTGCTGATGTGGTCTCACGGGTATATAGCAGTGAGGATTTTCGGGAGGGAGTGCAGGCACATCGGGAGAAGCGTCGCCCCATCTGGCGTGGCCGCTGAGCTGGCAATCTATCGCCCGGCTAGCCGGGCTGGTGCTGGAGCGCGGCACATGCCGGTGCCTGCTACCGGGAGAAGGGAAAGGCGAGGAAATGTCCCGAAAGGAACATTGCGCAGTCAGCTGAAAGGTGTTCTCTGTTGACTTGGCTACCAGCGACCGATTATACTCCAATTTACCATGCGGTGAAGAATTGTTTGGGCTGGGCCCTGGGCATGGAAGTTAGCGCGCCTGGCGAACTCTCGATGAGGCGCGAGGTGCTGAGAACGTGTGGGCCCTCTCTAGCTCATAGGGCATCTGCATCAGTTGTCCTGACCGGACACATGCTGATAACTGATAAAGGAGTACAATCATGGCGAAATCTGATGGAACAACTGCTCCGGGCAAGGTCGTTGGCAAACAGGAGCTGATCCGACGCGTGGCCGATCGCAGCGGCCATACCCAGAAAGACACAGAGGCATTCCTCAATGGGCTCATCAGTGTGGTGACTGATGCGCTGGCGATGGGCGAGGAGGTGCGCCTGACGGGATTCGGAACCTTCCGGTCGCGCCTGACGGTGGCGCGCAGCGGCAAAGACCCGCGTACGGGCGCGCCGATCACCGTCCCGGCACATCGTGTGGCACGTTTCTCGGCCGGTAAGGAGCTACGCACGGCGGTCGAACAGGGCCGGCAGTAGCATGTACTGCACCATGATGGTGCAATGGAGCGGGGTGGTGAGCAGGACCTTCGGTCTGGCCAGCCGGCAGATCTTGCCGGCTGGCGTGGCCGACACAAAAGGATATCTGCCAGGGAGCTGATGTTGCGTCCGCTCCCGGCAAGATCAAGGGGGACGGGCGGCTCGATTTGCTGCCCGCTCCTATCTTTGCTGGTGCTGTGCTTCCTGTATCCCGGGCTTCCCCCTTATGTACCGGCCCGCTCTTGTGCTGGCTCCTTTTCTCGGTTACAATGACAGTAATGCCCTTCACCTCAGGCAGCCGGCAATTGGTATCGTCAGCTCGCTTGAAACGGGAGGTACAGGCGATGGCGACAGTACAGACCGTTTCCGGTCCCATCGATACATCCGAAATGGGTTTTACCCTTATTCATGAGCACCTGCGGGTGCAATCTGACGCGGTTGTCATGCAATGGCCGCATCTGTACGACCGGCTGCGTGAGCTTGAGCGGGCATTAGCGCAGGTTAAGGCCGCACAGGCGCGCGGCGTCCGGACCATTGTGGACCCCACTGTTATGGGACTGGGCCGGGATGTCCGCTTCATGCAGGATGTTGTACGCCAGACGGGTATCCAGCTTATTGCAGCCACTGGCTTATACACATACAACGACGTGCCTTTCTATTTCCATAATCGCTCGATTGACCAGATGGCCGATCTCTTTGTTCATGACATCGAGAAAGGCATTCAGGGCACTTCCGTGCGAGCGGCCTTTTTGAAGTGTGCGACCGACGAGCCGGGCATCACGCCGGGAGTGGAACAGGTGCTCCGTGCCGTCGCCCGGGCGCACCGCCGGACTGGCGTACCGATCATGACCCATTCACATCCACGCAGCGGCACTGGCTTGAAGCAGCAGGATATTCTAGCCGATGAGGGGGTGGATCTCAGCCGCGTACTGATCGGTCACTCCGGTGACACAGACGATATCGAGTACCTCATCAAGGTGGTGGAGCGTGGCTCCTTCATCGGCATGGATCGCTATGGCCTCCCTGAGGCGCTGGGGTTTCCCTCTCCTGAAACCCGCAATGCAACCGTCGTGGAAATGTGCCGGCGCGGCTATGTGGACAAAATGATGCTTGCGCAAGACTACTGCTGCACCATTGATTGGTTCGAGCCGGAACAGGTTGCACAACTGGCGCCCAGGTGGAGGATGACCTATGTGACAGACGAGATCATCCCTGCACTGAAGGCGGCCGGCGTTACCGATGAGCAGATCCATATCATGACCGTTGAGAATCCCCGGCGCTACTTTGAGCGCCAGGGCGCATACTGAGAGGGCTGACTTGCTTTGGTTTCCACTACATCGAACCCTTGCTGCAGGTACAGGGCCGGCCGCTGGAGATGACTTTTTCCGGTGATACTAGCGGGCTTCGTAGCCGTAATCACCGGCAGGGCTGCTTGTATCTACGGGCGCAGACGGAGCAAACGGCAGGCGCAGAAGATCAAGCCATGTGTTGAAGAGGCGATGAATGAAGGTCATACATGGCTATCAGACGGAACTCGACCTGAGCAACAAGCAACATACCGCTCGTTTGCAATATGCCGGTTGCGCCCGCTTTGTCTCTACCTGGGGCCTGCCGCGTTCCGTAGCTGCATCCTGTGCGACGGGCAAACAGCCCACGGCGATGGACCTGCATCGGGAACTGAATGCCTTAAAGCAAACAGACTATCCCTGGATGTTATGAGGTATCCCGGTGTGCGCCGCAAGAGGCATTGCGTGATCGGGAGAAAGCCAGCACGCATTTCTTCCGGTGGCCGGCCATTGAAACCTGTTATTGAAACCTGTTAAGGAAGTTCGTGTATGAGCGCGGAAACGATTCCCGTACGTCCGGGTGAGGAGTTCGACCGGCAAAAGGTCGAGCAGTACCTGCGTGCGCATATTGCCGGGCTGGGGGCAGGTTCACTGGAAGTGCGCCAGTTCCCTTCGGGCGCTTCCAATCTGACTTATCTGCTGCGCATGGGGAACTGGGAGGGTGTGCTGCGCCGACCGCCTTTCGGGCCGGTGCCACCGCGAGCACACGATATGGAGCGGGAGTCCACCATATTGCAGAAAATCCATCCCGTTTTTCCGCTGGCCCCCAGACCCTACTTTTTCTGCAGCGATCTCACGATCATGGGTGTGCCATTCTATGTGATGGAGCGCCGAAAAGGTGTGGTCCTGAATGATACCTTTCCACCGGGGATTACGCCGACCGCAGAGCTCTGCCAGCGCATCTCACGGATGGTGGTGGAGACGCTGGTACAGATCCATGCTATTGACTGGCATGCCGCTGGCCTCAATACGCTTGGGCATCCGCAAGGCTTTCTGGAACGCCAGGTGAGAGGCTGGATCGAACGCTACTTCCGTGCGCAGACGGACGAGATTCCGCAGGTCGAGCCACTGACACGCTGGCTGGCGGATCATATTCCGGAAAGTCCGGCACCAACGCTGATCCACAACGATTTCAAGCTGAACAACATCCTGCTCAATCCCAATGACCTGGCCGAGCCGGTTGCTGTCCTGGATTGGGAGATGGCTACCATCGGCGACCCCCTCTTTGATCTGGCTATCTCCGCAAGCTACTGGGTGCGTCCGGATGACCCGGAGGAGTTGCAGCATGTTTTGCCGACGGTGACGATCCTGCCCGACTTCATCAGCCGCGCCGAATACCTGGAACTGTATGCCCGCAAAAGTGGCCGCGATCTCTCCAATATGCATTTCTACATGACATTCGCCTATTTTAAGCTGGCTGTCATCTTGCAGCAGATCTATGTTCGCTGGAAACGTGGCCAGACCCGGGATGAGCGCTTTGCCGGTTTTGGCACCAGTGTGCGTAATCTGATCATCTATGCCGCACAGATGAGTCATGACTTTCCGACCTAGGGGCAGGGCTTGCCCCGGAACTCCACCACCGTTTCCCAGGCCAGCAAGCGTCTGCCATTCTAGTTGCTCAGCCGAGACGTGCATGACCAGTGCTCCGTGCTCCTCCAGTCTTGCCAGATGAGCGAGCCACGAAGCGACAGGGGACTGGCACCCACCCGTCTAGCGTCAGCAGCGAAGCCCGATCAATTCGGGGAAAGCTCAGGATACGCTCGTCGTAGGTCATGGCCCCGGGCGCGCGGAAGGTGGGCCGCTTCTCACGGTCCCGCTTGCCGGCTTCGGCCACCTTCGCAATCGCGCGGATAGTCATCGGTGCCGATAGCCCGAACCGCTCACGGCTGTCGTCGTACACCCGCTTTTGTAGCTCGATCTTTTTGGCGCAGCGGTTTGTGAACGCCACACCCGCAATCGCGTTGCCGGTTGCGAGCGTCCGCAGAAGCGCGGCGGATTGTTCTGGCGTGGGGGCCAGCTTGCCGATGAGCGTCTGCTTCAGACGAACAGGTTACCACGATTGCGGCGATCTGTCAGTGGGACGGAAAAGGGTATGGAAACCGTCCAAATCTATCCCTGGTATGGGTTATCCAAACGCTCCTGCACGCTGGTCAACAGGAGGCAGCACGGATATGGAATGCCTGCAAGGATCTCCATCCCTGGGCTCAGCTCGACCACGTATCTACGACGAGGAAGGGGCAGGCAATGAGGAGTCTGTCACTTATCACCCCTTGCAGATGATCTGGAAGCCAGATACAATTTTCAGATACAATGAAGGCAAACGTGGAAGGAAAAAGAGCGTTGTCCCTGTCCTCTGGCCCCAGGAGGGCTGGGGATCGCCTGAGGATGGCATGAAAAATATGGATCAGCAATCCATGTATCCCCAGGACTCGGAGCAATCGGAGACGGGCGATCTGGAGCAGGCATCCGAACTTGAGCGTCGCGAAATTGTAACCGGCTCGCGGCTTGGGCAGCGCTATGTGCGCATCGAATATCCCTATGCCCGCGAATTTCGTCCCAAAGCGCCTGGTCATCTCGAAGCCACTGAAGCCGCGGCACCTGCCCCGCGCAGTCAGTTCACCCGTATGCTGGGCCAGATCCGACGCTTCCTGATCGGGCGCCCGCTGACCACTGCCGCTGCCGAGATCGAGCGAATGAATCGCTTTATGGCGCTGGCGGTCCTTTCGTCCGATGCGCTCTCCTCCGTGGCCTATGCCACGGAGGCCAGCCTGGCCGTCCTCATCGCCGCCGGCGCCAGCGCGTTGGGCGTTAACCTTCCTATCGGTATCGCCGTCTCCCTCCTCATGTTTATTGTCGCCACCTCTTACCGGCAGACGATCTTTGCCTATCCCGGTGGAGGTGGCTCTTACGGCGTTGCCAGAGAGAACCTGGGTGTCTGGCCAGGTCTCATTGCCGCTGCTGCCCTGCTGGTGGACTACACGTTAACAGTCTCCGTCAGCATCTCTTCCGGCGTAGATGCCTTCGTCTCGGCCTTCCGTAACCTCCAACCATTTGCTGTAGAGCTTGGTCTGCTTTTTATCGCCGTGCTTGTTATCGGCAACCTGCGTGGTGTGCGCGAAGCGGGTGCAGCCTTTGCCATACCCACCTATCTCTTCATCACAGCCTTCTTGATCCTGATCGGCGTGGGGATCGCGCGCTCGTTTATCGCCCCGGTGGCTGTACCCGGACACTTTCCACCGCCGGGCCCGCAGGCTCCGCCGCATGGTACCTCGCCTTTAACTATCCTGCTGATTCTTACAGCCTTTGCTTCCGGCTGCTCAGCCATGACCGGCGTTGAGGCCATCTCGAACAGCGTCCCGGTATTCAAGCCGCCGGAGTCACGCAATGCCGCGAGCACCCTGACCATGCTGGCCGTGCTGCTGGCAACGTTGTTTATGGGGATCAATATTCTGGATTATCGCTATGTGGTTGAGCCATATGCGAGCGGGACACCCACCGTCGTTGCCCAGATTGCTGAGCGGGTCTTCACCGGCAACTGGTCCTGGTTCTTCTATGTGGTGCAGTTCTCCACTCTGTTTGTCCTGGTGCTGGCCGCGAATACCAGCTTTAATGGCTTTCCACGTCTGGTCTCCATCCTGGCACACGATCATGTCCTGCCCCACTGGTTCGCTATGCGCGGCGACCGCCTCGTCTATTCTACCGGCATTATTACCCTGGCAATCTTTGCTGCGATTCTCCTCGTCGTCTTTCACGGCAATACAGATGCGCTGATCAACTTGTATGCCCTGGGCGTCTTCACTGCCTTCACAATGGGGCAGGGTGGCCTGGTACGGCGCTGGCTGCGCCTGCGCAGCCCTGGATGGCAGCGCAACGTGGCGATTAACGGGATCGGCGCCGTGGCCACCGCTATCGTAACCGTGATCATCGTGGTCACGAAGTTCGATCGTGGCGCCTGGGTTGTGGTCGTGATCATCCCCCTCTTGCTCCTGATGTTCCGCACTATTGAGCGCCACTATGTACATATCCAGAGTCTGGCTGCGGCGCGCTACTACCGACGCCCGGAGGAGATCCGCCATGTGATGGTCGTGCCTGTTGCCCGTATGGATGATCCCACGCTCCAGAGTCTGGCCTATGCGCGCTCGATCACTGCTCATGTCATTGCGGTCCATGTTAGTACGACGCCGGCAGAAAATGAACAGTTGCGCCAGGATTGGGCGGCATGGCTCGAGCGGACCAGAGATTTCCGTGCTCGTGGCGACCGGGACCATGATCCTGGCTCTCCAGAACTGCGGATTCTTCAGGCAAGCTACCGTATCCGTCTGCCGCTGTTTATGATCCGGATCGGTGTGCTGCTTACGTTTTTACGCCAGCTCCGCACGAGCCTGCCCGACCGTAAGATTACCGTAGTACTCCCCGAGCGGGGGGTAGAGCACTGGTGGCAACAACCTTTCCAGCGCCCGCTGGCCTTCTTTCTCAAGGCCTCACTGTTCCTGCGCTCAGACATCGCGGTGGCTGATGAGCCCTATCATTATGGCTACCGGCATGGATTGGCCACCATTACACCGAAGCATCCGGCAGAGGTGCGCCATCTAGTGCTGGTGCCATTCGCCTCTATCAACCAGCCGACGTTGGAGAGTCTGGCGTATGCCTTCTCTATCTCGCCGCGCATCATCGCCGTACACGTCGTTGGGGACGAAGAAGATGCCAGTCAGGTTGAGCGGGATTGGAAAGACTGGCTGGCCCATATGGGCCTGCCAGCAGAGCAGCCAGGTCTGGCGAAGGCACAACCCGTCCCCGGACCGCGCCTTGTGCTCATTGAGTCGCCCTATCGGGTTGTGCTGGCTCCGCTTCTTGCCTACATCGACGCCATTCGCCAGGAGCATTCCCGTGCCACCATCACGGTCGTCCTTTCTGAAGTCGTCGTTGCGCACTGGTGGCAGCAGCCGCTACACAACCAGATGCCGCTGCGCATCAAGGCTGCCCTCATTCACCGCCCTGGCATCGTCCTGACCGATATTACCTACCGTATCCGCCCCCGCGAGTGAATGCTGCGCATCTGGCAGTTGGGATGTTGTTGCTGTCTGGTAGGGCCAGCGCAGCGCTGGCACAGCCCGCAGAGGTATGGCAGCATGGCACCCGTCTTGCTTCGCTCGTTCTCCTGGACGTCCTGATCGCTAGTCCAGCGGTGCCCCACACACACTACAGTAATAGCGGTTTGTCTGGGCTGCACCACAGGTCGGACAGTACGAAGCTGGCTCTGGTATGGGACGCGTTGCTGCGGTATGAGCACCTGCCCCATGCCCCGCTGCTGGCCGCTCCCCCTGGCGGGTATATATGCCGTTCAGTGCCTGCTGGTAAACCGGCGTATCTGCCCAGTGCGTGATGTCACGTGCACGCACCACTGCTAGCGGGTGGTTGCGCTGCGAAACCAGCAGGAGTTTATAGACGCGATCCAGCAGGTTCGCGTCGACCTCTTCATAGCGATCGGCCTGCTTGAGGAACTCCTGCGCGCTAAAGCTATCGCGCTCTATCACCGTGCCACCGGCCAGTTTCATCAGCAGGGTCACCATGGTATCTACCCGCTGGACAGTTAGCAGCCCGGCCCGATCGCCGGTGAACTCTGACTTCCGATCCCACTCCTGGAATGCGCTCACGAGCCCGGCACCAATAACCTTCCCCAGTCCGAGTGTCGCCTCTGACACAATGGTAATCAGCGCGCCGATACCGCGGGCCATCATCTTGTACAGCACATGGCCACATTTGATATGACCTAACTCGTGCCCCAGCACCGCCAGCAATTCATCCTCGCTCATCAGGTCTACCATCCCTGATGTGATGACGATAAACGGATGGTTATGTCCGCTGGTGAAGGCGTTGGCAGTGGGATGATGCATCAGGTACAGTTCTGGCTCAGGCACGTCCAGAATGGCACATGCTTCTTGCAGCAGCCGGTAGATGCGTGGGCATTGGCGCGCGGAAATACGCACGTTCGACCCGATATTCTGGATATATGCCACTCGTTCCAGTCCCAGTTCCAGAAACTTGCGGTACACCAGATCCAGCCCGGGCACCCGCTGCAACGCCTGCAACGCTGCCAGATCATCTGGATGCTGGATCACCGTCGCTGACAACCCTGGAAACTGTCGCCGTGTCGTTGTACCTTCCATCGGTTTCTTCCTCTCTGCCACCTCACGGAGATGGAGTAAAGGCTGCTCTTGCAGATTGGCATGCAACTGCTGCCCCCGCGATCGCTGCCATTATTGGATGTCCGGGATTCACACCCGTATTGTACGATATTGCGGGCGGAGATGCGTGGGTTGGCGAGGCTTCACCGGCTCTGATCGTTCCTGAGAGGGAGTTGCCTTTCAGGAGCGATACGGTATAATAGCCAGAAATCCGTGCCTGTGTATCTCTGCTACCTGGGGAGGATAAGCATCCATGAGCGTGACCGTGGTGCAGCTGGAGGATCGCATCTTCGTCGCGGAGCGCCCGCTCACCGCAGTAATGACGGTAAAAGCGGCCTTGATCCTGGATGAGCGCTATGCCGTTGTGGTCGATACCCTGCAAGCGCCTGCTGACATGGGGCCATTCCGTGCCCTGATCGCAGGCCATGGGCGCCCGGTTATCGTCGTCAACACCCACGCGCACTGGGATCACGTCTGGGGCAATGGCGCCTTCCCTAATGCGCTGATCATTGCGCACGATCGCTGCCGTGAAGAAATGCTTACCGCGCTGCCGGCTGAACTGGAGCGCAAGCAGAATGAGCAGCGCGAAGTCTTTGATGCTGTGCGTATCGTGCCACCTGCGGTCACCTTTAGCCACACCTTATGCATTCATGCCGGTGAACTTACCGTTGTGCTTCACCACCTGCCGGGGCATACGCCGGACTCGTGCGTCGCCCATATTCCGGAGCGTCGTCTCCTGCTCGCTGGCGACTGCGCTGAAGCGCCTATTCCCGCAGGTATGGCAGGCCTTTCCCTGGCCGCCTGGGCCCGGGCACTGCGTACCTGGGCTCAGGAGGTACAAACGGTTGTTCCGGCGCATGGTCCGGTCTCTGGTCCCGACTTGCTCGAAGCAAACGCTGCCTATCTGGAGGGGCTGCTCACCGATCCGGACCGTCCCTGGCACAGCGACGACCCATTTTATCAGGAAACCCATCAGGCCAATGTCGCCATAGCCCGCGCCGAACGTATCGGCTTCCCTGATCCGAGCGCGTAGCGCACCGCTGGATGGCTCTCCTAGCAGTCGGGCCGGGAAACGTCGCTATCTTAATTTTAGCCGGTCTGATTTGGAGCGCCAGCTCCTGCCAGCGTGCGCATCAGCCCATAGTACAGCGTGCCTGCAATGACCATGCCAATGTAATAGGCAATATCGGCGCCATGAAGCAGGATGGCGACCGGCCCCTTATAGAGCGCTGAGTTCATGAAGGGGACCGAGACTGCCAGTCCGACAAGGAACGCGATCAGGCCTGGCCAGCGGACCGCTGCGCCCAGCGCCTCGTAAAGCCGATCACCCGGTTGCGTCTTCTCTCCCGGATGCAGGAAGAAATCCACGACAACGATTGCCAGCCAGGGGCCGATCCAGTAAGAGATCAGCAGCAAGAAGTTTTCGTATTTGGCGGAGAGGCCGTTAACGCCATACAGTGCCAGCAAGCCACCCAGAATGCCCACGGCGATGACAGAAACCCAGCGCTTGATCGGCACATCGAGTGTGAGCAGCGAAAGGGCACCGGTGTAAATGTTCAGGGCGTTGGCGGCAACGGTGCCCAGCACGACCGCGATCAGGGCCGGGATCCCGATCGGACCCATGACCTTGACCACCAGATCGATCGGGGCCAGGTTGAGGCCGATTGTGGCGACTGCTGCACCGAGGATCTGTAACCAGACGCAACCGATGAATGCGCCAGTGAAGACAGCCATGAAGACATGGAGGCGCGGTGTATTCGCTGGGAGATAGCGGGCGTAGTCCGAGGCATAAGGCGACCAGCTAAAGACATAGGACGCCACGGCTGTGGTCATCAGGATAAAGAGCCCGATGTGATCGCCGAGGGGGAGCTTTGAGGTCAGGCCGATGTGCGCCTGAGGAAAGCCAGTGATTGACATAATCACGAAGATAATGGCCAGGATCACCGCGCTTACCGCCTCAAAGCGATGAATGAGATTGTAGCCATAGACACCCAGCAGCATCTGTGCCGCGGTCAGAATCAGAAGGGATATCCAGAACGGCAGGGTGGTCAGACGTGCAATAGCGAGGGAGCCGACAACACTATTGACGGCATACCAGCCACTGGAACTGACCCAGTTGAGCAGGGCAGGTAGATAGGCACCGCGGGTGCCAAAGCTGTGGCGTGTAAAGGGGAGCTGTGGCATCCCGATCGCTGGCCCCATAGAGGCGGTGAGCGCCAGCAGGGCGCAGCCGATAATGTTGCCAACGATGATTGCCGCCACGCCATCGACGAAACCCAGACCGAAGACGACCGCCAGCGCTCCGACGAGCCAGACCGGTAGTCCCATGTTGGCCGAGAGCCATAGCGTAAAGAGGGTGCCCGTGCGCCCATGCCGCTCGCTGGCAACAATTGGCTCAATGCCATGTGGCTCGACAGTCAGCACCTGCTCGCGATACTCGCTGGTTGTCTTGAAGCGATCCCCTGTAGGAGCTGTTCTGCTCATCGCTTGTCCTCCCTTTGTCCTGGCTATGAGTAGGTGTATTTTTGACACTATCTATAGTACCTGCTCCAACGGGGTATTGTCAATGGGGGCAGTATCCCGTTCCTTTTTGCCTGCTCACCTCAGCAAGTGTCCAGCGGGGAAAGTGTAATGCTTTGTTAAGGTTTATATGGTACATTAAATGGCAGATGTATTCTGGCACTGCAGCCATGTGCCAGGGGGCCCTGGTAGTGATGGGGAGGGAGTCAGAGAGAAAGGCGCCTCTGCGTCTTCACTAAAGATGCGGGCAGGAAGCCCTTGCATGAATGTGGAACGCTGCTTCGGAAGCATGTGCCTGTCAGATTGGCGATGAATAATGGCTGGCCATCGGTGATCAGCCCGGATTGATTCATCCTGGGTAGTAAATCCCATTGCAAGAGAGCTGATATGGATAAGGCTACAGGTGAACAGCCACGACGGCGGATAATGATTGTCGATGATGAGGCCAGTATCCGCGAGGTGGTGACACGCTACCTGGAGCGTGAAGGCTATCAGGTGGTGATGGCTGAGGATGGCGCTATGGCACTGCGACTGGTGGAATCCCAGCCGCCCGATCTGATCATCCTGGATCTGATGCTGCCGCGCGTGGATGGGCTGGAGGTCTGTCGGCAGATACGTGTGCGCAGTGCGGTACCTATTATCATGTTGACCGCGCGCGATGCGGAAGCTGACAAGCTGGTTGGCTTCACCCTTGGCGCCGATGATTATGTGACCAAGCCCTTCAGCCCGATGGAGTTAGTGGTGCGCGTTAAGGCTGTTATGCGGCGCATTGAAGCGACCAGCATTCCGGCGATGCTGATGAATGGCGTGCTCCGCTTTGGCGACCTGGCCATCTTCCCGGAGCAGCGCCGCGTCGAGATAGCCGGGACTCCGGTAGAATTGACTGCCAAGGAGTTCGACCTGCTGCTGCACCTGGCGCGGCGCCCAGGCCAGGTCTTCACCCGCGAGCAACTGCTCGATAGCGTGTGGGATTACAGTTACTATGGCGATGCCAGCACGGTGACGGTCCATATTCGCCGGCTGCGTGAGAAGATTGAGCAGGATCCGGCACATCCGCGACATATCAAGACCGTCTGGGGTGTTGGCTACAAATTTGTGCCGTAAGTCCCTGTGTCGTGCATGTGCCTGAGCCACAGAGGAGCGTATTTATGGATGTCCCGACGTCCTCATTCCAGACTGCCTACCCGCCGGCAATGACGCTGCGGGCCATTGGCGCCGTGCTGCTGCTGGCCGGACTGGGTCTGGCTGTTACAGCACTGGTGCTCCGCCCTGGTTCGCGTGATCTGATCATTGAAGGGTTGTGCCTGCTCATCAGCGGTCTGCTGGCTTTTATCATTACGGCCATCACCCGACGGCTGGTCACGTCGCCATCAGGAGGATTGCGCATTCAGCTCTCGTTACCCCATATCGTCGCCACAACTGCTGTTGCGCTGCCACTGATCGTTGCCGTCCCGTTGATGTTCGAGTCACGTGATGATGCAACCTATCTGCTGGTGCTGCTCGCCTTCGGGGTTGCGGTATCGCTCATTCTCGCCTCAGCGGTAGCCAGGTCGCTGATGGCTGCGCTGTTGATCCTGGACAGTGGGGCACAGTGCATTGCGCGCGGCGACTATGCAACGCGGCTGCCGGAAGCAGTTATCCGGCGGGGCGACGAGCTCGGTCGGCTTGGTCGCAGCTTCAATACGATGGCGGAGTGTGTACAGCAGGCGTTTATCAGCCAGCACGAAGCTGATGTTGCGCGGCGCCAGCTTATTGCCGCTATCTCGCATGACTTACGGACACCCCTCTCCTCTTTGCGTGCGATGGTTGAGGCCATGACCGACGGTGTAGTTACTGACCAGGTGACCATTAATCGCTATCTGCATGCCATGTGCAATGAGGCGCGGCATCTGAGCGCGCTCATTGACGATCTGTTCGAGTTTTCGCGTCTGGAGGTTGGTGGGGTAACGCTGAAGCGTGAGCTCACCGGGCTGGATGACCTGCTTTCGGATACGCTGGAGGCAATGCAGGTCGCCGCGCGGAAGCGTGGGGTGCGGCTGGTGGGTGAGCTGTGGGAAACGTTGCCACCCGTCTGGATCGATGCGCGTCTCATCCAGCGTGTGCTATATAATCTGGTAGAGAATGCGATTCGCTATACGCCGAGCGGCGGGCAGGTGACGCTCAGCGCCGGCCTGGTTTGCCGGTCAAAGCTGCTCCCCGGAATGGCAGAGCAGCGGACAAGGCTTCCTGCTGGCAGCGGCGAAGCTGCTCCTCTCCCCTTGCTCCCTCTTGGGCCAGCCGTGAGAACGGGCGGGAGGGAGGATGAGAGCGAGGAAGGAAAGGAAGTCATTGTGGAAGTCCGTGATAGTGGTGAAGGCATACCTGCTGCCGATTTGCCGCATATCTTTGAGCCATTTTATCGGGGTGAACGGGCCCGTACACGGCAGGTCACCCATAGTGAGTATGATGGTCAGGTTCAGGCAAGGTATGAAGAGGGTGCTCGTGCCGGACTGGGCCTGACCATTGCGCGGCATATCATCACGCTACACGGTGGGCGGCTATGGGCAATCTCACCTGCGCGCGGTGCTCATGGTTCGCACCCTGGCACCAGCTTCTTTTTCACTCTGCCGCTGGTCGGATCGGCGTTCGGCAGTGCCGGCGACTGATACCCCTTGTTAGCGGCGATGGCTGGCGGTGCAATATGGTCACCGGGCCAGCTTTTAAGCAAGATCGTATTTGACCACTGGCATCCATACCGGAAAGTCTGCCAGGCCGGATGTCACTGCATCAAAGTTACGTGCAGATATCTAAATTTACAAACGAGGAGCAGCAGCGATGTTTAGCCCACTGGCTGGCTGGATTTTTATCCTGATCAGTATCGTTGTTGGCATCATCTGGGCGCGCCCGCCACGCTGGCTTGCCCAAAAGGGACCTACTGCACGCACCTGGACCCTGGTAATCGCTATTTGTCTTCTCGCCGTAGGGGTTGCGCTTATCAACGGTGGCCTGGTTGATCAAGGTCTTGTGGGTGGATAGCACATATACCGAGAGCTTCCTCAGCTCCTTTTGCTACTCTGGGCAGCATGGGAGAAGGACCATGCCTGCTCTTTATCTCTGTTGCTAAGCGCCTGCTGGAGCGACTCTGTGGGGAAAAGAGACGCTCCAGGGCTGCTGGTCGAGCAGCCTGTCCACACGATCATATACCTCCACAGCGATCGGTTGCGGCAACGGTTGCTCGGTCACGAACAACACCGTCTCCTCCGCACCATGGTCCTCGAGCACTGCCCGTCGCTCCTGATCAGGCGGATGAGGGCGGCCCCCCGGTGCTCTAAACCTGCCCTGCTACCAGAAACGGGCTGACCACACTCGCTACCACACAAGCCGTCAACGGCTCTCCAGGAATGCCGGACGCTGTTTGCGCAAGACTGCTGGTAAGGAACGTCGTTTCCCGTGTGATGTGGAACCACTGTATGAGCAAGGCACCCGACCGCTAAGGCCGGTCGGGGATTTGCGGCGCTGCTCGTGGCTTGGCTGGCACCGCTGCCAGGCCTGACCTGCTTGTCTTTCCGATTGCTCTCCACTGGGGCGCGCTCAACGATGGTTTGCTCTCGTTCAATCGAACCACAGAGCGCATAAGCGTAAAACACGCTAGCTGGTGCCTGGCAGGCCATTCTCGACGCAATAGTAGATGGTCTGGTACGGTTCGCGGAAAGCAATGACATCATCGCGCACCGCTTCCGGCGCTTCCTGTTCCACCAGGATGCGCGCGATAAAGCCGGCGATGGTCTCCATCTCAGGCTCACCCATGCCTAGGCGCGTGACCTCCGTGGTGCCGATGCGCAGCCCGCTGGGGCGATCCCAGTCTGCCGGCTGGTCGCCAGGGATCAGGTTCTTATTGGTAATGATATTGGCGCGTGCTAGGCGATTGGCGACCTCCAGGCCGCCGCCGAATTGCCGCACATTGGCGATCACCTGGTGGGTTCTGGTGTAACCTTTATGCGCGCCCAGCATGGGGATGCCCCGGCGATCAAGCGCCGCGCCCAGCGCCTGCGCATTGCGGACAATTTGCCGCATATAGACCTGGCCGTAGGCAAGTATATCCACCGCTGACACGGCAAGTGCCGCCACCCGGTTGACCTGATGGGTTGCTGCCATGACGGGGAAGATTGCGTGAGTCAGCGGCCCGGTCAGGTGTGGATCGTCCCAGACAATGATGCCGCTTTGGGGGCCGCTGAAGGTCTTGCCCGCCGATCCAGACAATACTGCAGCCCCCTCACGTAAGGGGTCCTGAAACTGCCCGCCCGCAATGAGCCCTAACTGGTGAGCCCCGTCGAAGAATACCTGCCCACCCCAGTCAGCGATGATGTCGTGCATTGCCTGCACCGGGAAGGGGAACAACGTCATTGAGAGGCCTAATGTGACCATCTTGGGGCGCACCAGGCAGGCCACTTTGCGGAAGAGGTCCAGATCGACCTCGAGCTCAACCGGATCGAAAGGGATATCGACGATGTTGAGGCCCCGCACACCCGCCGGTCCATTGCCCCGGTTGCTTGAGTGGCCGCCATACGGCTGGGCAACACTCATAATGACATCGCCCGGACTGGTGAGCGCCGCGTAGACCACCATATTGCCGATCATACCGGCGACGAGCCGGTGATCCGCGTACCGTGCACGAAAAACCTGTTTAAGCAGTTCAATGCAGAGGGACTCGATTTCATCAATATATTTGGTGCCGGCAAACCAGCGATTGACACTGCCGATATGCCCTTCGGCGGCGCGCGTGCCGACCTCAGTGGCGAGCAGCGATCGTACAGTGGGGCTGGTTGGCGCTTCCGGCGCGAGCAGGTTCAGGCACTGCCTGCCCCGCCACGCCTCGTTGCGCGCCACCGCCTGGACGATGGCTTCCTGCATTGCTTGCGGAGAGCGGCAGGCATCGAGCAACGCCCGCGCGGCAGCAAGTTCCTGGGGATCATGGACTTCGGTTGCACTGGTGGAAATGTTAATCTGCATCGGCACGATCTCCTTTAGAAAAGAACAGTCGCGCTTGCACGACAAACGTCTGATCAGGAGCGCTCACATCATACTATGCGTGGAGCTTTATCGGCAAAAGAGCTGGTACGGCTATAGGCTGTGTAACGCACTATCATCCAGGCAAAGCGACTCGGATGGGTCTGGCAGGTAGCCTGGTTGGCTATAGATCTATAAGACATTCGATTGCCTGACAAGATGCGCCTCAATCATGCATATGCTCTGGGCGTGGGCTTTGCCCTGTTGGCCCGACCCTGCCGCGCTTCCATGTAGCAATGGCGTAACTTCGCTTATTACTGGTTAGGAGCCATCCAGGCGTGGAGCAGTGGCTGTGCGATAAGCAAACCCGCTCTGCCACCGATTGTCATGGTCTGTCCGGAGCATCTTTTCTACCCTCTGTGTGGGTCCACAGGGGAAGAAGCTGAAGGCCTCTTGGCGCTCTGCGTGGGCATCGAGCCCACAGACGCGCAATCCATTGCCATCCTGATCTCGCTGCCGCTGCATCTCAGGTTTGCTGGCAGCATGGAAAGTCTGGAAAGGGGGGCGTCAGTGTTCGCTGCCGGGCCCATAGGTGACTCTGCTGGGATCCCGGTGATCGCCGCGCTTCTCCAGCGCAGCGATGCTGGTACCAGCTGCGCGGCAAGCAGGTGCCACTGGTCCAGGGCGAGGGGACAGTGGCGCGCGATCAGGATCCCGGTGGCATCGCGCATGGCCACGGCCAGGAACCCTTCCTGTATGTCTGCCTGCTCAAGCTCCCGCAGGCGCCGTTCCAGGCGGCACAGCGGCAGATAGCCCGCTTGCCCCTGCTGGAAGAGCTGCCCACGCTCCGCCGCAAATGGCGCCCGCTTTTGCGGGTCGGCGCCACATAGGCCGTGGGCCAGGGCATGCCAGATGGACGAGCGGGCCGCCAGGGTGCCAGCGTTGGGGAAAGGCCACGTCAGCCCAGCGCGGCACCAGAGGGGGCGTCGTCATGCTCCAGTGTGCACAATATACCCTATCCATTTCCCTCCAGCTGTTCAAGCGGGGTGCCCTGGTGCCAGGCAGAGTATAGTGAGCAAAAATGCAAGCGAGGTTGTTATGGCAGAGGAAAAATGTGCTTCAGGAGCGATTGCTGCACCTGCTGCCGCCCGGGTTCTGTAGCAAGGGCAGGGAGCCCAGAAGTCCTTGCCTCTTGCGTCGGTGCGGCAATTCTGCTATCATGCGGCTATCTGGTGCTCTGGTGCGCGCTGGATGCAAGCCCCTACGGAGTGTCAAAATATCTCCTTTTGCTTCAGCTAGGTGCATTCTTACACATCCTGTCCACAGCAATTGTTGTCTTCTCGCTTTTATACTTGTTCTTTTCAAGAGAGGACTTGAGCTAGGTTTTTTGGGCTAGCGGCAAGTGCGGTTTTTGCCGCGACTCTGGTAAGATACTCGCTGGTATAGTAGACTATGAATGGTGGAGAATGTTCGGCGTAGGTATCGCTGGCCCCGGCACTATCTGAACGAAGCTCCTGAGGCTAAGAAGGTTCTTCTTCTGGTCAAAGATAGAGAAGAAAGCAATTTCTGGAAACTACGCCGAATATTGAGAGAAGCCAAAAATATTGGAGGCAAAAAAGGGAGGCAGGATGCAAATGTCAACTGGAGACGCAACCGAGGGGCGACTTATTGACTCACTTGGCGACCGGCTGCGCCGGGCGCGCTTCCGTGCCGGTCTGACGCAGCAGGAGGTGAGTAGTGGTCGTTACTCGAAGAGCTATTTGAGTGCTGTCGAACGCGGCAAGATCAAGCCGTCTTTACCTGCCCTGCAAGAGCTGGCCAGCCTGCTGAATGTTTCGCTCGCCTATCTCCTGGGTGAAGAGGCAGAACCCTCGCCATTGCCAGAGGAGTCAGCCCGGCGCGAAGAGGTGCAGCAGCGCTTGCGCCAGGCTGCGCAGGCGCTTAACCAGGGTCAGCCGCAGCGCGCGTTGGAGCATCTTGGCACAATGGAAAGTATGGAAGGCGCGACCAGCGCCGAACGGCGTGAGTTTGCCCTGCTACGTGGCCGGGCACTGCTCGCGAATCCTGAGACGCGTACCAGTCCGGAGACTGTTGCCGCCTTGCAAGAGGCGCTCCAGCTGGCGCGACAGCAGGGCGATGCGCAGCAGAGCGCTTATGCGCGACTCTGGCTCGCCGATGCTTACCTAGCAGCAGGCGATCTAACCGCCGCGATGACCGAGTATGTGACCTGCATGCGGGCTCTGACCAGCGGAACAGTGCGCGATCCCGCCTATGCAATTCACCTGCATCGTCAGTATGGCGTTGCGCTTTTAGCTGCCAGAAGATATGTTGAGGCCCGCGAGGAGTTTAGGGAGGCGCTGGGCATGCGGAGCGATCTGATCGATCTCCATACCGCACTGGTTGCCCATCGTGGACTGGGCCAGTGCGCGGCTGAGTTGGGCGATGCTGCGATGGCGATCACCCACTTTGAGCAGAGCTTGAGTGCCGCGCGGCTGGGTGGCGATCTCGGTGAGGAGCTGGAGAGCAGGCGGTTACTGGGCCAGATATTGCACCAGACCGGACGCCTGGATGAGGCACGGGAGTGTTTGCTTACCGGGCTTGAGTGTGCACGGGCAGCCAGCGCACCGGCAGTAGCAGCGCTGGCCGGAGAGCTGGCGCTGGTCTATCTGGCGCGTGGCGATATGGAATCAGCGCGCCAGAGTGCTGAAGAAGCTCGCACTGCTGCTGGAGCCACAAATCAGGATCCCCGAATACTCGGATTGGTCCATCTGGCGTTGGCGCGCGTGGCAGCGGCGCAGGGAGATGGGGACACTGCTGAGGAGTCGTTCAGGCGCGCGATGGCTATCTTTGAGCAGGCGCCGCAGCAGGAGGCCAGCGAGGCTGAGGCGGCGGCGCTCTATGCCGAGTTCCTGGCGCAGCAGGGGCGCTACGCGGATGCACATCAGATGGCGACGCGGGCCTATCGTATGTTGAGCCATGGCCCGGGTCGGGTAAAGTAGCAGGTGGGCCCCCATTTCTTTCCGCCCGCTCCACCACGGCGGAGCGGGCGGAAAGAGGCTGCCTGGGACAGCTGGCAGTGGAAGATGTTCGCTCCTTTGCTTTCTTATAGTCTTTTTATCGGCGAAGCTTCTGACGTCTGCTCGCGGGTGTACCAGATGCAAATGGCCCCGATGCCCAGGAGGGTGGTGGCCAGATAGCGGCAACAACCCCCACGGCTAAAGGCGGGGGCTTGTGCCTGACCGACCGCCGTCGGTTGACACAACAGGCCGGTTGGCAGGTGAACAACCAGCCATGGACATGCCGAGGCTGGCCAGGTGTTTTTGCCGATGTGATATCGGCTGGTAGCCACCGGAGCGGCAGTGAAAGAGCGCTTATGAGCGACGATTATGCCGGTCCTGATATCCACAGCAAGGTATGGAAGGTATGCGGGCGTCAGCTTTGATACCCGTGATGCTCCGTTCTTGCGCCTGGTAAGCGATGAAACGGTACGGCTGGGCAAAGGGATCCTGGCGAAGTATCGGCCATCTCGCTGCCGCGATGGCAGCGGAAACCAGCTCCCCCGCCACGACCGCACTCAAATAGTTCAGGGTTCCCCGCTACGACCGGGGAGAGGAGACGAGGGGATCAAGAGGAGCTACCCGGATCTGTGCCGCTCAGGACAGCGATGATGCCCTCCATCGGCACCGGGTAGCCAGCAACGCCTGGTAACGCGACCGGTCGCATCCACTCGCGATCCAGCCCGGCGCTTCCCGTTGCATAATAATCGTAGATGCCGGGGGTTTTAAAAGTTAGGGATTCGCTTGCGCCCGGTGCGATCTGCAGTGTAAAGGGGGTAGGATCCACCGGGCCGTAGCCGGGAACTGTCTGAATACGCTGGCTTCGGTGTGTCTGGTTTACCCAGGTGACTGTCGCTCCAGCATTGACGATAGCGAGCCAGGGATCAAACTGGTTCGTGGACGCGATGGTCACGGTGGCGTTGGCTACGCCGCTCAACCCCGTGCCGCGCAGGTAAATGATCCCGTCCATGGCCAGCGGGTAAGGACGGACAGAGCGGAAGGCCACAGCCCGGTTCTGGCTATTCAGTGCTGCGTGGGCGGCACAGTAATAGTAGTAGATACCAGGCACTGTAAGAATTATGCTTACTTGCTTTCCAGGTGGCAGGACGAACTGAAACTGGATGGGATTAATCGCTCCGCCTTCCTGCGTTGGTGTTGTGACGATGGTGTGGAGCACCGTATCGTCGTTGATCCAGCTTATGGTGTCGCCGGCGTCGGCTACGGTGATGTACGGGGCAAAAAGATCAGTACCTGGAATGAGGATCAGGTGCGTGTGCGGACCGCTGGATATTGTGGCTATGCTCCCTGGAGTACCCGGGCCATGAGCCGTCGCTGTCTCGCCACAGCCGGCAAGGAGCAGGATGCTCAGAAGGACGATCAGCACACGTGCTTTAGTCTGCTGCGAGAACATGCTCATTGGAGTCTCCTTTTCCCTCCCCATGTCGGGTCACCGTACCGGTATCGCGCGACGCGGGGAGGGAGCATATCAACAGACCGGCGGGTAAAGCCTGCTGATGCGTGAGAGCATCGCTGGCGATGCCCACCCTTTCCGGGAGAGCCAGAGGCAGGGAGGATCGGCTCTCATGCCTGCATCGGGCTCTATGGTTGTGCCTCCACTGGCCGGCGCAATTCTGCTGGCAGGCCATGGCGCCGACGTTTGCCACTTATCGCCGCGCGATTGATCGTGCCAAGCACATAGGTGAAGATAAAGCCTCCGGTCAGCACCAGTAAGGCCAGAGACGTGAACATGATGCCATTGGCCCATGTGACATCAGCGCTACTTTGCAGGGTGTTGGCCAATGCCGCGAGATGTACCTGGCTGGTAGCCTCAACGGCGAATACCTGGGGAATATAGTACAGGGTTGCTCCCAGAATCAGAAATACTGATGCAAGTTGATACATCTGGGGCTCGTCATCAACGGAGCGCACCAACTTAACCAGCAGGGCCCAGAGCAGGAAGACCGCCGAGATCGGCGCCGTGATCGGGAAGGGCATGCTATCGACCAGGTTTGGCATGAAGAAGATGATGCTCATGCAGAAGAGAACCACCATCACACCATCGCGGATTAAGACATACGACATCCACCAGACATCCGCACCAAAGCGCAGGCTGCACTTGCGCAGCATGCGAATCATATAGGGCCGGCCAAAGTGGAACATCAGCGTGATCGTCCAGATGATTGGCAGAAAAGCGACGATAGTCATGACCAGCCAGCCCTGTCCACCTTGAATGAGGGCGTTGGTGATCGCTGTGTTGATGTCATTCGGGCTCAGTGGTGCTGCACCGATTGCTATCGGATTCATTATTTGCTCCTCGCTTTCTGATCGTTCCAGTCAGCTGTACGCTGGCTGAAATCCCTTATGCTTCAGTCTCTGAAACCGGATGGGCAGCGATGCGTGTACTGTAGTATGCGGCGACTGCGCCCAGCACGGAGACAATCCCGATCGATCCATAGGTCATCCCTGCTGCCCAGATCGGGTTGGTGTTGGTCACCAGAAATTGCGAGATGGCGTTCCACGTGCCGGTAAGGCCGATAGCGTTGGCCTGCACCCCCAGGATATACGGGATGAAGTAAAGCGCTGCACCTGCTGCCAGCAGCACCGAGGTGAGATCGAAGAGACGCGGGTTATTGTCCGGGTCGCTGACCAGTTTGATGACCAGCACGGCAAAGACACAGGAGGCCGCCAGTCCGCCAGTCAGTGGAAGCGCGTCGGTCACTACGACATCGGGAAAGAAGAACATGAAGCTCGCCGCCACGCCAATGATCAGGGCAACCTCACGGATGGCAATGTAGACCAGCCAGAGGAGATCAGCGCCCAGGCGCAGCGTGAATTTATTGACCAGTTGGAGCATGTATGGACGGGCCAGATGGAGAGCAAGAATAAAGAGCCAGATAATGGGCAGAGCTCCGGCCATAGTCCCTTCCAGGAATTGCTCTCCTCCAGCCTGGAGGCCACTGACAATCGCATTAGTCAGATCCTGTACACTCATCAGGCAACCTCTTTCTACGAGCTCTTAGCGTTCAGTTCCTGCCACCTCAGCGGTCGGCGGGGCAGGCTCATGGTCATTCACTACTGTAAAGGTTGGGCAAAGGTAAGCGAGATCGCAGCGCAAGCAGCGGCTGGCTTCGCGACGGGCCTGCTCCTCGGTAAAGCCCAGTGCGAACTCGAGCATCTTCTCACGCGATTCGCGGCGATCACGTAGGGGCATCTCTGCGCGTGGGGTCGGGCGCAGATCAAGGATCACCGGTCCTTCTGGTGGCAGAGATGACGGCGTCTGGATTTCATCCTCTGGCAGGTCCCGCACCCGATCGATGGGGAGACCACGCAGGAAGGCGTGGATCGAGCGCGCCGCCAGCCGGCCTTGTGCAGCGGCATCAATGACTGTTTTGGGGCCGGTAGTCACATCACCCGCAGCAAAGACACCCCGTTGTCCAGTACGGAGCGTGCGCGAGTTGACCAGCAGGCCGCCCCAGTCGGCGACCTCAATGCTGCTTCCCTCGGGCAGGAACGATGGGTCAGGTGCCTCGCCAATGGCCACAAGCACGCGATCGACCGGTACGGTGAATTCGCTCCCCGGTATCGGTGACACGCTGCGACGGCCACGCGCATCCGGTGCGCCGAGAGCCATGCGTATACAGCGTAGCTCGCGTAGCTCACCATTGGCTCCCAGTAGTTCAACCGGCGCGGCAAGCTCATGGAGATGAATTCCCTCGGCGAGGGCAGCCCGCACCTCTTCCGCCTGGGCAGGCATCTCGGCGCGTGAGCGCCGGTAAAAGATATGGACCTCCCGGGCACCTGAGCGCCAGGCTGAGCGTGCCGCATCCATCGCCGTGCTCCCGCCGCCAATAACTGCGACCACTTTACCATCCAGGTCGGTTGGCATGCCCAGGTTGTAATCCTTTAAAAACGTCGTTGCGGGAATGACCCCACGCAAATGCTCGCCAGGGACATTGAGGCGCTGGCTCTTCTGTGCGCCGACGGCCAGTAGCACGGCGGCGAAGCCTTCGCGCTGTAAATCGTCGAGCGTAACATCGCGGCCCAGCGCCGTGTTATACCGGATCTCTACGCCCAGGCGTCTGATTGCATCGATATCGCGGTTAAGCTCAGCGCGTGGCAGGCGATATTCGGGGATGCCGATGGCCATCATGCCACCGGCCACCGGCATGGCCTCCAGAATGGTGACCTGATAGCCCCGGCGGCGCAGATAATAGGCGGCGCTTAATCCGGTGGGGCCGGCGCCGATGATGGCTACGCGCTCGCTGTATTCCTGCCTGGGTGGCCTGAGCAAGCGCCGGCCTGTGTAGCCATGATCGCTGGCGAAGCGTTTGAGGTCGCGAATGGCGATGGGCTGATCGAGCTCGCCACGTCGGCAGGCAATCTCGCAGGGCGCTGTGCATACGCGTCCACAGATCGCCGGAAAGGGGTTAGGTTCAGCAGCGACAGCAAGCGCCTCGTCGTAACGTCCCGCAGCGATGAGTGAGACGTAGAGCCCGGCGTTGGTTCCCACAGGGCAGGCCTCCTGACAGGGTGCCTTGATCGCCTGGTGCTGTTCATCCAGCCAGGGCCGCCATGATTGCCAGGACTGGCCACGGCCTGCAACCTGCCAGGTTCCCTCTGCACCCCAGGGGGTGGTATGCTCGTCATCCAGCGCGGCACGGGTGTAGCGCCAGAGCGGGCGCCAGACCGTTTCAGCCGGGCGTGGCGGTGGGGCAGTCACCGGCCCCTGACGAGGAAAGAATGGCAGTTCATGCACACCTGCCTGGATGGTAATAGCCCCGGTAGGGCATTCCTGTGCACAGATCTGGCAGCCGATGCAGGTCTGGATCTGCACCGGAAAAGCCATCATCCAGGGCTGGGTCACGCCCGTGGGATAGCGTTCGCGCTCCATGGCCTCAACAGGGGGACCCTCAGGGCGTGTCATATCGAGGCAGCGCACCGGGCAGAGGTCCATGCAGATTCCACAGTTAATGCAGGCATTCCGGTCTAAGACAAATTGATATGCCAGATAAACCACCTCCTCAGTGCTCTCTCAGGCGCGGTTCAGCAGCGGCACCGTGCACGGTGACCCGGTGGACTCGTGCCCATGTGCCATAAAGGCAAGATATCATCCCCGCCGATCACGATGATTATCGATGGATGAACCAGGCCCGCGGAAGCAAGGGACTACTCATATACTATGTCAACTATAGCGGCAAAGAATCACGGCAACATCACGTTGAGCAATAGCAAAGACACGAAGGGGTCACAAATGACGATGGGGTCCCGGTGATGCCGGCGACAGGTGAGAACTTCGCGAGAGCATACGTATACGTATTGCTGCACTTGCCGGATCAATACCGGCAGGTCTGCTAAGAAGGCATCGCTGGTAAGTCTCAGGTAAGCGGGGTCGTTTATGATAATTGTGGCAGAGCGAAATGCGCGAAGCCACGTGGTGAGATCAAAAATGCAGATAGGCTCCAGATGGACCGGTCGAGCGAGTCCTGCCAGTATGGGGAGCAACAATCACTCCGAATCGAGGTGAGCACAATGGACTTCAACTGGTTGCTGAGATGGGCTGCGGCCAATGGCTTCTGGGGGCAACCGGCAGCCCAACCGTTCGGGCCGTGGGGGATGAACGATCCCTACTCCGCCTTACTGCTATTGCAGCAGCAAGCGAATATGGCCAATATGATCCAGGCAACATTCAACCGTATCTACCAGATGAACCAGGATACGGCAGCGCGCATGTTTGACACCACCATGATGGTCGGTCAGGAGTGGATCAATGCGCTGAGCGGCAGGGACCCGGTGACCGGGTTGCCGCATCACTGGCCGTGGTAGCGGATACGGAGATATGCCGTTCTCCAGAATCTCCTGTTTTAGGCCGAAGCATAAGACGCATCTGGTTCCTGCTTCAGACAGGGCAGTTGCACCGACAGGAGGGACTTCCTGCCGGCCAGTGCTGCCCTGTCCCCGGTGTGACTTGCCGAGGAACTTCCGGTAGTTCGTCCTGCTTCCTGCACGAGGTTGATGGCGGCATTCCGGTCACGGTCGATCACCAGGCCGGCCCGACACACACAGGTTCGGTCGGAAAGGGTCGGCTCGATGTCCTGCCAGCCGCAGGCAAGCAAGCCTTACTGGAAGGAAACCAGCGGTCCACCACCAGGCGACAGCCATACCAGCACGCTTTGTATGCCAGTTAGCGCCGGATTTCCGCAAAGGCGCTGTCGCTGATGGCTTGAGCCAAGTGGTGGTTCTTGAGCATGCCAGTCACGTGCAAGTCTTCTCTCGCTATCAGGGCGTGGTTTTTGACCAGATAGGATCTCAGTTTATGGGCGGCATCTCTTCTGATATGGGCGATAGGCGCGTGCTGTTACCCGCGCAGAGAGGGCAACGCCGGAAGCCGCTGGTACCGGTTCACGGACAATGGCCGTACCAGTCGGCAGTTGGGAGGCATCCAGTCGTCCAGCTTGCCACCACTGCCAGCCGTCCGGTAAGTAACGCCAGCTTGTCTGGCATGCTCTGAGAGCTTCATAGGCAGGGTATCCCACAAAAGAGGATACTCTGCAACAAAATCAAGACTTAATTATTACCCAGTGTGCAGGTCGCAGGAACTCTCTTCTTCAGAGCGGGTTGTATGCCTGGTAATGGCGGATGCTTTTCAGAGGGAGAGAGCTCCTGCTCTTGTTTCCGGCAGCGCGCCTGTGCCAGGCTAGGCTATGCCCGTTTTTCCACAATCGGCGAGCCTTAAGCCAGGGGCGCTATTGAACCGCCTGCCGGACGAGTTTTTTATACAGCAAGGTTGTTTCGGAGGCGGGTGCCACGCGCAAATCCTGGCGCAGCCGCTCCTGGCAGGCCTGGTAGGTCCGCTGGACATCCGCCAGACACCCCATCGCCGCCTGGCAGCGCATGAGCTGCCGGTAGGCATCCTCGCGGTAGGAATCAATGGCCAGGATCTCGCGATAGCAGGAAGCTGCGTGGTCCCACTCGCCTGTCTGACTGTAGAGGAGACCAAGACGACTGAGCAGGCTGAATCGCATATCCTGAAAAGCGGTACGGTAGCTTATTGCCCATTCCTCGTAGGGGCTATCGGCCAGGTAATCGCCAGTGTAGTGTCTGCGTGCCTCTTCAAAGGCATCCAATGCCTCAGTCATCCGGCCCGCGCTGGCAGCCCGTCGCCCCCGTTCGTAGGCATCGCGAAAGCGGTCCACATCGCGCTGGATGGACAGCATAGGGTTAATGAAGTAGCGCTCATTGCGGCAGAGAATCGTCGCATCGCTGCCATCCGGTCCGCAGCCGCGCAGGGAACGGCGTAGCGCGTGGATGGCCATCTGGAGATTATGCATGCCCGCTTTCGGATCGGCCTCTGGCCAGAAGCACTCGATCAATGCTTCCGCTGTAGCTGTATAGCGGGAGCTGGCCAGCAAGTACTTGAGAACCGCCAGGCCACGGCGGCTCGTGCAGGGTTGGGGCTCGCGGCCTGCGCAGCGAAGCTGGAAATGGCCCAGGAAAGTAACCTCCCAGTGTCCAAAGGCAGCGCCAACTGGCGGCGATGTCGGTGATCGGGTGGGCGCACACGGAAGTGTATCCACTAGCTGCTCTGAGCATGGCAGGCGCACGAGCACGAACTGCCGCAATTCCATCAAATCCCGTTCCAGCTGAGAGATACGCTCGATGACATCGTTAAGTGCGGCTTGCGTGGCAAAATCCTGTACATTGTTCATCAATGGTCCCCCTCCAACCAGCATCAGATGCCTGACAGCTCTACTGTGTAGTATATGGCATCAGCCTTCCCTCAATCTTCTCTTTCAGTGTATGGCGTGCCTATTGAGCGAAAATTGAGTGAGAATTGAGTGCTTGTGGGCATACTGGTCTCTAGAGGTAGTGCTGCGCGCTACATTACATTGGCGTGCCGACGGGGAAACCGGCGCTGCGGGGTGGCGGGCAAGATACTCGTGCTCGGGGGTCATTACATAGAAAAAGGGGGAAAGCGGATACATGGCGATAAGCTTCGGTGATCAGGTTCTGGCTTATCTGGCTAATAGCGCCAACCTGGCCCCGTTCATCGGCGCCATCGGTCTGGCAGCGTATGCCGGCACCTCGTTTACGCGGCAGTATGGGCAGGGTGCCTTTCAGGTAGATAATGTGCAGCTGAGCGGACCGGATGATCTGCAGCTGCAACTGCCCATTATGGATGACGTGCGCATCATCGGGACACGTGAGCGGCGCAATGAGCGGCCAGAGCGCCAGTGGGTTGACTATCGCATCCATAAGCAGGAACAACTGGGCTGGGTGGATGTGTCGTTTACCACATCCGCCCGGTTTGCGCTGCATGCTGTACCAGGGACGCTTATGCTAGGGCCGGGGGCCGATGTGCAGCAGGATGGAGTAGATGCACCACCCCCACCCATGAACTATCGGCTCAAGTTCCGCGTGCCCATTGCGACCGATGCCTTCACGCTGAGCTATACGTTGCAGGTCTATATGTTTGTGTCCGCCGAACTTAACCCGACCGATGATTTGCGCCGCATCCTGCTGTTACGCCAGCATCTCGAGGCTGACCCCCGCTTTCTGGCCTCTCTCGATGGGCCACCTGATCAGCAGCCTTTTATCTTTGTGCAGATCTATCCCGCGGGCGCTGCGGATGGGGGCCCGCTGAGCCAGGCAGCAATTGTCCAGTTATTCGATGCGGCTGATGTACTCGCCGCCTTCTTCACTGTTCCCGCGCTGTGATGGGGGCGATCGATGGGGAAGGAGAGGACGAGCGGGTGAATCATCTGGGACGCGAAGATTGCACCAAGGGATCTCTCGCCCTGGTAGCTCCCGCAGGCGGCCTTAGTGGTTCACGTTCCGCGTCCTTTGTGGTGCAGTTCCATCTTTTGAGGAGAAGAAAAGCATGGGTATTCAGTATGTGACGGTGAAAGTAGACACCACCGGCCTCTATCAGCCAGTAAGTGCGGCGGTGGGGGTGGTGGGCATTATTGGCGCAGCGCCAGGCGCCGGACCCGGCTTCAGCAATCCCACGCTATTCACGCGTCCCCTCACCGGTGCTGATGGCGAGCCATACGCTCGTGTCATCCCGGTGCTGCGCGTGGGCACGCAAGCGAAAGCGGCCCCATGGCAGCCCGCAGACATCCCGGCACCGATTGATCCGACCGGTGCCGCTATTCCCAATACTGGCTGGCGGCAACCACCAAACGGTGGGCCTTTCCAGCTGGTGGATACCAGTGTCGCCACCTTCGCGCCGCTGAGCGTGGATACGGCCACGCGCACCCTGCGCCGTCCCAACGGCGCTATCTTCCAGGCCGGTGGGGCCAATGCGCTTATTGTCCTCGACTACTTCTCCATCGCCGGCAAAACGGTCAACGGCGCCGCAACTTTCTGGGGCGTGCCACTTGATGCTGGCGGACAGCCTGTCGCCAATTTGCTGATGAAGCCCGATGCTGACCCGACCAATGCCTTCGTGGATTTCGCCAGCAACGCGCTTGCGGTGGATGGCACGCTTGGCTCGCCCAACGGTGGGACCGGCAAGCCAAAAGCAGGCGATGGGACCATCTACTACAAGCTTGCCTTCGATATTTGCCCGCTGGCAAAGTCCATTAATCTGGCGTTGAGCAACGGTGCGCTGCAGGTCTGGGCTTACCGTCTGGATAGTTGGGATGGATTCGACGATACCTCGCCAGCGCTGGCCGACTTCAGCAACCGGCAGATCAACATTGTCTGCCTCGCTGATGACAGCGACCCGCACCACATCACTGCCCTGCGTAACCATGTCGAGGCCAGCTCGCCCAATGATGCTGGGGGTGGCGGCACACGCCCGCGCATCGGCGTCGCCATGCTCCCCGAAGGCGGCATTCCTGGCGCTGGGGGTACGATTTCCAATAAGTTCGCCGACTGGAAGGATCCGGCAGATGCCAGCTCGCCGATGACCTGGGCGAGCAGCCGCATGGTCTTTGTGGCGCACAATTCGCCCGACGACGTGGCTGCCGCGGTAGCGGGTGTGATTGCCGGTGTGGACCCCTGGGTGAGTCTGGTGCTCAAGACAGTGCAAGGTGTCCAGATGACCGGCGATTTTACTGACCAGGCGCTGCTGACGTTCCTGCATCCCGATCAGGTTGGCCTTGTGCAACCCCATGTCAATCCGGTCGTCCATCCGGAATTTCTCGCTGGCTCAGGCCCGGTGATGGGGGAGGGCTTTACCGCCGATGGCACCGGCGAGCGCCTCTACATTGATATCGTCCGCACTATTGACGATATCGCCTTTCGCATTAAGGCCACACTGACCAGCCCACAGGTTATCGGCACGCTCCGCATCAATCGCCCGGGTTTGCGCATCCTTACCTCGATTATGCGTGCCATGCTCAACGAGCGGGTGGCTGACGGCGAGATTGATAGCTATGCCATTGACATCCCTATCCAGGCTATCGCTGAGAAAGAGCCGAAGGATCGCACCGCCGAGGAGCAACAGCAGTTGCAGCAGGTGCAGAACAGCCGCCAGCTCGACTTCAATGTCTCGGTAGAATATGCCGGCGCGATCCACCAGCTGGCCGTGACACTCAAGTTTGTCTAAAGGAGATCCTGTATGCCGCCACTCAACTGGAATACTAAGCTGGCTGTGGCCGTGAACGGAACGATCATCAGCCCGATTGAAAGCTTTAGCCCGACACTCAATGTTGGGCACCGTGTGCAGCACTCGCTGGAGGCCGACAATGTCGGCATCGTCACCCAGGCGCAGACATTCACCTTCAGCATGACGGTGCGCGCCGTGGGAGCGGCGGTCGCGACGTTGACGCAGCTGGCCATCGCGGGCACATCGTTTCAGATCGTCGTCACCGAGCAGACCGGCTCAGACTGGAGCTTCAAGCAGGTCGCCTTCAACAACTGCTATTTCACGTCTATCTCACCAAGCAACCTGACGCTCGATGATTCACCCACGGCGACCTTCAGTGGCGTCTGCCTGGATGTGGAGCCGAGCTCATGAACGGCGATAGCGGAACGCCTCCTGAGGTGCAGCGCGTCGAACGCACGGGGCTGGCGCTGGTGCACGAGGGCGAGCGCATCATCGCGGCGGATGAGGCCCTAGCAGCACTCACGCCGGCCGGTGGCGCCATCGTGAACTATTACTTCCCGGTAGAAGTAGAGATCATCGGCGCCGGCACCGCCGACGCGCTGGCGGAACAGATCTATGCGGCGCTCCAGCAGGAGCTGGACGCACTGGGGTAGGGGACGGACCTTACCCCCTTGCCCCCTCTCCCACGGGGAGAAGACGCGCCGGAGTGGGCATACTGGCCTGGATTACTAAGGAGGGAGACAAACGCGCGATGGATGACGGTGGCCGCAAGCTCTACTTCCCCATACGCTTGCGCTGTGCCGCGCTAACCGATGCGCTCACCAACCCGGAGCTGGAGGACGCGCTGGCCCGCGCGCTGGGCCGCGCCTTCGCCCGCGCGCGCGCCGCCCTGCCCGACGCCGGCGCCATTGGCGCCGGCGTCGCCCTCCAACCCCCCTATCTGGCTCCCCAGCCATATCAATCGGCCCCCCGCTCTACTACTGTAGAGCGGGGGGCCGGGGGGACGAGGTTCGCCTCCCCCGATCTGACGCCCGACGATGCCGCAACCTTGCTCGCCCGCGTCAGCTGTGCTATCGAGCAGGCCGCACGTGCGCAGGGCGTGCCCATCGCTGTCCCTATGCGTCTGGCCCGCGAGCAACCATTGAGTGCACCAGGGCAGCGCGCACCGGAGCCCGTTCCGGCAGAGCTGGCGGGCCACGGTGGTGAGCAGCGCGGACCAGAACCTGCCCCCTCCATGGTGGCTGCACCGCCCGCGGAAGTCTCCGAGCCGTTCGACCCGCAGCGGTTCGATCCGCTGACCAACACCTACGAGGTGCCCTCGTACCAGGGCGGGCGCCGGCCGGTGCCCGTGCGCACGACGGCCGATCCCTTCGCCAGAGTGCTGGACCTCCTGGACAAGTATCTCGCCGCGCTAGCCGATCTGATCGGCGACCAAGGGAACGTGAAGGATCCCAACGACGCCCGCCGCCAGCTCAAGGACCGCCTCGACACCGAGCGCTCGAATATCCAGATAGACCGCGATTCGATACGCCTTGCTCGCGACGTCTACCAGGGGCGAGTCAAGGAGAGCGATCTCCATGCATACCCCCTGGCGGAGCTTGAGTATCAGAGTATCGTCCAGCTTTACTCGGCGCGTGGCCGCGCATTCCCGGCGCGCGAGCGTATCGCCCGGCATGAAGAGCTGGTGCGGCGCGCGCTCGCGTTGGTTGCTATCATTCGGGCGCGGGTGGCCGATCTAGACCGCCAGGCGAATACCATCACTGCGACCGTGCAGTTCGCACGCCAGACAACGTTCAATCCACAGATAAGAGCGACGGTTGGCGCCGACCAGGAGATACTGCGCCAGACCATCATGGATGTGGGCAGCTTCTACCTTGAGCTCCCCGTCATTGACGCTGAGATCCGCTATTCGACAGCCACCACGTTCGGCAACTTCCTCGACCGATCGGCTACTGCCATGCAGGAAGCGTTCGCCCGGCTGGCCTTCCTCGATACGTTCTACAGCGACCCGTTGCGGGTACAACTCTATGCCGCGGCGCGCTTTGCGCGCCAACTGCAGGTGGAGATAGAGAAAAATTTGGTGGCGGTCGCTGCTGCTCCTACCAGCTACTATAGCGGCCCCATCATCACGTCTGGCACCTTCGCGCCAGGCACAGCCACCACTGCCCTCTACTTTTCCCAGACGCCGGGGGCCCGTAAGTGGGTCCAATCAGGCATCGCACACCTGAGTGCTTTGACGGCCGCGATTGACCTCGCGCAATTCGTCCGGCGCCAGCTCGATGCCATCAGCGATTTGCCCAAGAAGCCGCAGGATGTGCGGGGAACACCCTCGAGCCAGCTTGCGGTGCTGCTCAGCGCGGCGATCATGCAGCTCCAGGGGGATATTGCTGTGCTGGCGGTCTGGGCGGACGTGGCCAATATCTTGAATGTCTTGCATACCAATGCGAAGCTCGGAACCGTGGTAGGGGGGCGTGATGGCTGGTTCCGCGACCTGGCGAACCTGGAGCAGGAGCTGAGCAAGGAGTTTAATCATTCTCCCCATTCCAAAAATCTGCAAGGTCTGGTCGAAGGGTGGGAGCGACGGCTCGAAACGCTCACCGATAATATCCGTTCGGTTGCGAAGCGCGAGGGGATCATTGCCGCTGTTGTCGGGGCGTTGCCGTTCCTCTTGTTCGGTGGCATCGCCGCTTCCAGCGTGGGCGCATGGGTTGGGACGATGACGAATGGCTCGCGCTTGCTCATCGCGCTGGCCGAGGGGGCCACGTTCACCCTCTTCTCGGCGTTGACGACTCCGGCAAGCTTCCAGCCGACCACAGCGACCGGCTGGGCCATCGAATTTGGGGTGAACGTGGCCCTGGCGGGCTTTGGCCGGTTCTTCCGCCTTTTCGAGGTCGGCGTCGATGTTGCCGAGGGGCTTTCGCTCAGCCGCCGTCTCCTGCTGGCGGGGGGAGCGCTGACGGTGACCAGTCTGGTCCAGACGACGTTGCAAAGCGCTGCACAGAGTCTCGAAGACCGCGCCCGCAGGCAGGGTGGCGAGTCCAGCTTTACCGAGATGCTCACTGTCAATCTGATCTTGAATGCCCTTGTCATGCTGGTTCACGCCGGCCTCTCGGAGCGGACCCGTGCCGGTACCGAGCTCAATGCCGATCAACTGGTTGCCGATATCCAGCAATCCCGGGGCATCACCATTTCCAAAGATGCCGCCGACCGATGGCTGGCTCTGCGCGCGCGCGCCAACCAATTTATGGCGGACTTCCAGGCTGCGCTCAAACGGGGCACCTTGACGGAAGAAGAGTTCAACGCCTGGAAGCAGCGGGGGAAGGATCTGGCGCGCGACCTCGAGCAGCAATTGCCCGATTTGGTGAAGGTGCTGGGCACCGGGCAGACACCGGATCAGATCCGCGGGCTTGTCGGCAGGTTCCGTGGGCTCCTCGATAGCCTATCGTATACACCTGGTCGTGTTCAGGCCCTGCCAGAGTATCTTGCCGGCCTGAAGCGTGTTGGCAGCACGGAGACCTGGGTCTACGATCCCACGCGGCCGGGCATCGAGCGGGATCTCGCGACAGCGCTGCGCCGCACCTACGGCGGCACCCTCCCGGTGCGTGAGCTGCCCGACGGGAGCTGGGTGGCCACCGACCCGCAGGGGCGGACGATATTCGCCGTGCGCAAACTGCCAGACGGTGGTTGGGAAGTTAGCGACCCGCAGGGAATAGTGCTGTTCCGGGCGCTACCCGCCGCGCCGGAGGTCGCCCGGCTCCTGCCGCCGTCGCTGGAGGACATCGCCGGTGTCCCCAAGGTCAAGGGGCCACTAACTGCAGCGCAGAAGGGGTTGAGCGAGGTGCAGATGCAGACGACGGTGCCAGAGCTGCCGGCCCAACTGGCGCAGGCCGCCTCGCAGTATGGAACGGCGCCCGTGAACTCGCTGCTGAAAGTCATGGGCGACGCCATTGCGCCAGAGAACGAAGCTGCCTGGCGCGGCCTGAGCACCTATCTCAAGGTGGGCGGCAATGCTGAGGTACTCGCACGCACGCTTGTGGCGGGCGATGCGGACCATGTCAGCCGGGTGCTCGAGGTGAACTGGGATGCCCAGGCTACACATGGGCTGGCAATCCTCGATCAATTGTCACCGCGCCCCACCGGATCGCAGCTCGCGCGCATCTTTGCTGATTTTACGCCGGTGCAGGCCAGGGCGATATTCCGCAACATCGATACCGTATCGGCGCGTGCCAACGTCGTCCAGGGGCGCGTCCTCGCGCGCGTGCTGCTCGACCTGCACACCACCCCCGGCATCACGCCGGCAGAGCGCACGGCGGTTGGCCAGATCGGTGCCGATGGCTGGGCACGGGTCCTCGACTATGCCAGGAGCAATCGCAATCCGTTCTCCGTCAAAGGCAAGCTCGCCGAAGAGCTCTTCGTCCAGACTTCCGAGTTCATGGACATTTGGAACCGTGCGCTGGATCGCGCCGCGCGCGAGAACATCCCAACGACTGCCGTGGAGCTTGTCCGGGATGTGCGCGGCATCGCGCCCACGCGCACCACAGCGGGTGCACCGGCTGAACTGGGCGATGCCATGTTCGTGGCGATTCAGGGCGACCGGGTGCGCATTCTGGCGGTATTCGAGTCGAAATCGCCGACCAATCGCGTGGAGCTTGCCCAGCGCCCTGGCGAGTTTTTAGGGCAAATTGAGTGGGATCTCGAACGGTTGCGGGAGAATCCGGTGATCATCAAAGGGCACACCTTCCAGCCAGACCAGGTTACTGTGAGCCGCACGGGAACCGAATGGATCGGTGTTGCGCCGCCCGATTTCAATCTCAGCCCCCAGAGAATCGAATCTATACGCTCCGGTATGCCCGGATTTGAACTGATTCATGGCCCGGTACGGGACAATGTGCTCAATATTATCGCTGTGCGGATTCTCGCGCTGTTGCCAAGATAGCGGAGGGCGAACCTGACCCTCCTTCCCTCTGAGGGAGGGGGGAGACGGTGGTTGGACACGTGTCCTGGCCTGCCTGCGCGGGCTAGAAAGAGAAGTAAACGCTCTATCGAGAGCAGTAGAAAGGAAGCGCATATGTCCGAGATGGTTACCCATAAGCCATCGGTGCTGATCGGCGCCGTGCCGCTCTTTGCTGTCAATCGCATCACGCTCAACGAATCCTACGCGCTGCCGCCTGTGGGCGATACAGGGCTGAGCCAGTCCACCGGCAAGATCACGCGCAGCGTGCAGATTGATGCCACCCTGATCGGCCCGGAGCGGCATATCATTCGCCTGGGGCTAGAGGCAATGGCTGACCTGTCCAGGACCCTGCCGGCTGTCTCCTCGATCGCCTCGGGCATTCCACTGGTTGCCGGGCTGACGACGCTGCTGGATATGCAGGTCGAGAGCCTCAACTTCAGCCAGTCCGCTGAGGAGAAGGATGTGTTTACAGTCAGCATCTCGCTCAAGCACTGCCCGCGCCCCGGCCTGATGGCCCTCATCAGCGAGGGCCTGAATGCTGCCACCGCTATCGTCGGTGTGGCGCTCTAAAGGAGGATACGGTGGATAATGCGCAGTGGCCCGATGATGGGCTGAGCTACGTGCCGCTGACGGCCAGCGGGGACAATGGCTTCCCGCAGGCGTTCCGGCAGCAGATCGCGGGCATCGTTTACCGGATGACCCTGGCAGTGATCTATACGGACCCGGCCTATGTACTCAGCCAGGAGTATGCTGGCACCTTCTTCGATCTGCCGGACCCGGAACGCGGCCTGTTCCTCGACTTACGTGTCGAGCGTGAGGACCAGCCGGACACAGACCGGCTCATCGGGGTACGGCGCGTTGTGCTGGACATGCCCATCCCTGTCGGCCCATTGCGTTTCCGTTTCAGCCGGATCAAGATTGCGCAGGGCAATCTGGTTGGGCCGGGCCAGTCTGGCTCTGAATTGGTTGCAGAAGTGGCGGTGACCAATGCTTAGTAGTCTGGTTGGTTCCTTTGGCTTTCGCACCACGTTCAAGGTGACGTTCGAGCGCATGATCACAACGCCGCTCGGCAGTACAACGCTGCCCCTGCCGACGATCGTGCCCGTCTCGCGCAGCTTCTTCGAAGCCGAGGTGAAGGTACGTATGACGTCTACCGGCTCGGCCAATACCTTTGAGCTGACCATCTATGGTCTGGGCAATGATATCTATAAGCTGCTGGAGCCCCAGAAGACCATCCTGCATATCACGCTTGGTTACGCGGATGGCGCGACTAGCGAGGTCATGACCGGCCTGCTGACTGAGAAGCACCTGCGGGCAGGTGACTGCTGGTATGAGGCCACCCTCTCCGGCGTAGACTACATCTTTGACCAGCTCCAGCACCCGGCCAGCCTGGCCAGGCAGAACTACGAGGTCCGCAGCACCTACCAGAACAAAACGCTCGGTGATATTGCCCGCGCCCTTTGCTCGCTGGCCGGCGTGAGCCCGAATATCACGGTGACCGGTCCTGCGCAGGCCAGTATGGTGTTCGATAACGTCACACCGCTTCAGGCACTGCGGAAAGTCGCCGAGAAGGGGGGCTTCAGCATCCAGGCCAAGGATGGCAAGCTCTGGATGGGCAACCCGTCCGATCTCGGTGTGACACAGTTGCAGCCCATCAAGGATGGCGCAACCGAGCAGCCGCTAACCGCCCGTGGCGCCACGCCCGACGCCGGCACGCTGGATGGCCAGGACTTCCGTGTTGCCGGGGTGCCATCACTGCGGCCCAGCGATCTGGTCACACTGGGCAAGAGCCAGTACCGCATCGAATCGGTCAACCATGAGTTGAAGCGCGATGGCGGCTACCTGTGCTGGGGCCGCGCGGTCAGCCCCTCGGCATCACACGCCGACATGCAGGCCGCCGCCCGTCCTAGCGCGGCGCAGGTGGCGCGGCAGGTCCAGCAGAACGTGGCCAGCCACGAGCGCCGTCGTCCGGCGGTGAGTGCCGGCGATATCAATGACTACGTACCTGGCCAGCACACGGCGACCGTCAATACCGGTCAGAAAGCCACACCTGACATGGTGAGCCCAAGCGTCCAGGCGCCACTGCGCTCCGATCCAGTACCGCTGCCGAATAAGCCGATTGCCTCGCCTTTCGCTTTCGGCTCCTGCGGGCTGGTGGTGCCGGTCTATCCCAGGATGCGTGCCTTGCTCGTCCATGGCTGGCACGAGCCGGACGACGCTATCGTGGATGGCTTCCTGTGGACGACCCAGATGACACCACCGCCCAATCAGCAGGGCGACTGGTGGCTTTGCCTGCCTACTGAACTGGACGCCGATGGCCTGCCCACCGGGAATACCGTAGACGATCTGATCACCAAAGACGGCCAGCGCATCATCCAGGTCAGGGGCATGCAGATCACCATCGGTGCCGGCCTGCTCAACACTGCCGGTTCCCGTCCCACGCCGGGCAGCGACGAGTCCCTGACTATTCAAACCGATCAGGGGGCCAGGATCATGATCAAAGGGCAACAGATCCAGCTCACCGATGGCGGCGTTACCATGACCATCAGTAACGGTCAGATAAGCATCAGTTGAAGCGAGCAGTGTAGAGGTGCAGGGAGCATTGCTCCCTGCCGGGGCCGCTCGTGGGAGGAGCTGATGGGGGTGTCCCCTGGACCATGCTATTTATTTTCGTGCCGCCAGCGGTGTTGTTCCCCCTCGCCATGGTAGTGGCGAGGGGGTTAGGGGGTGAGGCCAGTATTATGCCACAGGTTCTGGTCGCCGGTGCGACCATCCAATGCAGCCATAAGGGCACGGCACGGCTGCCCAATGGCGATGCCCGACTTCAGGTCGCTGGCCAGCCAGCCGTCACTGCCGGCATGGAGGCTGGTATCTCCTTTGCGCCGGGCGCGCCAACAGTCATAACGCCCTGCCCTCTCCAGACGACAACGACCCCGCCGGCGCCATCACCCTGCACGGCGACGGTGGTCGCCACAGCAGGCATCTCAGCGATACTGATAATCGGCGGCGCCGGCGTCCTGCTCGATACCGCCACCGGTCCGGCGACCAATGCTAACGACCCGGGCGCCACCTGGAGTGTGCTGGACGCTGGCCAGACGCTGTTGATCGTGGAGCGCTGATCGGATGTACCGGGAGCCAAGCCCCCCTGCCGGGACGTTCGGGGCACCCGTGAAATATTCTTCGCATCATCTGCTCGCTGCCTGCGGCAGTGAGCAGGTGCAGGGTCATCAGGGGCGATGGCCGCTAACCCGGCGGCGTGGGGTGGATCTTTACAACAGGAGGCGTACGTAATGGCCGATATGGAAGCTGATGCTTTGCGACAGGCGCAACAAGACTACGACGATGCCCTGGCCGCGCTCACACAGCCGGTCTGGCCGGTAGACCACGCGCCTGCCGATCCTTATGGCCGCACGCTCGTTCTGGCGAACGGCGATCTGGTAATCGAGCGTGGAGCGGAAGGTCAGCGCGACCTCATGCTCATCGCTGGCAGGCTGGAACTTGCCCAGGGCATTCAGGTACTTATCAGCACGCCGCGGGGCAGCGACATCTTTAATGTGCTCTTTGGCTTCGATATCTACCAGACGCTTATGCAGCCACAGGCGGTGCGCGAAATGCGCGAGCTGGTGCGCATGTGCGTCGTCAAGGCTCTGGCGCAGGAGCCGCGCATCCGTCAGATCCGGGCCATTGCCTTCGTTGACGAGCCGGCATACCTGCAAATCCATCCTGAAGTCACACCTGAGCAGCAGCAAGCCCTGGCCCGCGAGCAACGCATATCACGCCGCTGGAAACTCGATGTCCTGCTCGACACTAGCCTTGGCGACCAGCTAAGCGCTGGCATCCAGGGGATTGGCGCATGATGATCCGGCCATTTTGCAGCGGGGAAAGGAGAGAGGAGTTGTACCACAAAGGACGCGAGGGCGTGCCGCCGCCAGACCCGTCTCCTTGGGAGAGCATTACATCAGCGGCGCGTACCCGGATGCGGCAGGAAACGATCATGCGGGTCAGGATGGGAGGACGGGGCATGAGAGAGAGCCAGCATCTCCGGTGCTGGGTGTCTCCATGCTCTCGGGGGTTCAATGCCCGTCCGCGCGAAAGGGGATAACGTATGACAAATGGCGATACTGTGGATTATGGTGTGACCGGCCAGGGCTTTATTGTTAAGCCCTTCAAAGCGATCCTCGATGACGCCTTCGCGCGTGCCCGACTGCTCTTCGGACCGGACATCGACCTGCGTTCGTCGAGTACCATTCGCAAGCTGCTCGAGCTCACCGCACTGGAAGACGCGCTGCTCTGGATGCGGCTGGACAACGTTTACAACAGCGGCTTTATCTCCACTGCCAGTGGACCTGCACTCGACCTCCTCGGTGCCGATCTGGGGCTGGACCGCGCCCACCGCTCGGCTAGCGGTATGGCAACCTTCAAGCTGACCAGCGCTGCACCCACCAGCTGTGTCTACAACCTGCCGCCTGGCACGCTGGTTGAGACTGCCGCGCCTGCCCCGGGTGTTGCACCACAGCGTTTCGCCTTACAGGCGAAGGTGGTGCTCGTCAAGCACGATCCCCTCGATGGCTCCGAGCAGGCCAGTGCCCCAGTTCAGGCCATAATACCCGGCCCGAATGGCAACATCGCCGCCAATCAGCTCACGCAGCTCAATCCGACCTTCGCAGCGCGCTACCTGAGCTTCGATCCCGACTTCGTTGCCGTCAGCAATGCCCAGCCGTTCAGCGGCGGTGAACAATACGAGGATGATAGCACCTATCGTTACAAGCTCTATGCTCTGCCGCGTACCCTCTGGACAGCAGACGCCGTACGGGCTGTGGTGCTGGCGCTGGACGGCGTGCGCGATGCCCTGGTCTACGATCCCTATGGGGAGCTGGACCAGGCGGCACCGCCATTCGGGGAATTCTGCTTCAGCGACGAGAAGTTCCAGCTGCTGCGTGAGCTCTGCAATCCCTACTTCTTTACCATTACCGTGGCGCCGAATCCTGGTGTTCTCTGGGAGGGCGATGGCGACATCGAGGGGCTGCGCGACCAGATTCTGGCAGCGCTGCAACCCGTCCGGCCCATCTCCATCTTCCCGACGCTGCAACTGGCCGACATCGTCGAAGTGGCCTTGCGCGTGCAGTTGACGCTCCAGGGTGGAACCGACGCCGGCAGTGTCCTTGCCACCGCACGCACGGCTCTGGCTGCATACATTGGCTCCCTGCGGCTGGGCGATCCCGTGCTCTACTCCCAGGTGCTGCGCATCTTCACCGAAATCACCGGCGTGAAGGACGTGCAGGATCTGCGGTTGCGCCGCTGCCCGCCGCGCTTCGGCGAGATCGTCTGCGGGCCCCCCGCCGTCTTTGGCAATGAGGTGGACATTGCCCACCTGGAGGCGCCATGCGGCGGCAACCTCACCCTGGCCCCACGCGAGGTCGCCGTCTTTGCCGCCGATTCGCCACTCATGGATGTGGAGGTACAGTTCGCATGACTATCCAATCTAGCGCCGGCTTCCAGCCAGCCAGCGTAGAGGAGGTGCAGTTCCTATGACCACCCTTCCTGCTACGGTTGCTGATCCGTTCGCCTCGGTGCTGCGCTATGTTACCGAGCCCTACTCCCAGGGTGCCGCCACCCAAGCGCTGGCACTGGATCCGGCCGTCGCCGGTGTGTCTACAGTGCAGGGCTATGACTTCACAGTATTCCAGACACGTTATGGCGTATCCATGACAGATCGCGAACTGTCCTATATTCTGACGCTCCGGGCTGAACTGGGCGACGGACCGGTGACGCTAGAGATAGACTACCTGAGCGATGCCGGTCCGGGCACGGCGCAGATGCGCGTGCCGGCGGGTACGCTGCCCGGCGCCTCGTTCGTCGTGCCACTGCCCCGCGATGCTGGGCCCATCCTGCTCCAGAGGCTGCGCGAGCGTCCGGCGCCGGTGCCTGGCCAGCCCGCTGGCCCCGATAAGTGGGCGCTGACCGCCCTGCTCGGCAACATGGCCCGCCTTCTCTGGCTGCTGACCGCCGAACGCCAGACCCTCGCAGCAACCGCCGATGACGTGGGCGCGCAGTATCACCTGCTCACCGCCCGCGGCGCCAGTCTGGACCACATCGGCGCAGCGCTGCGTGTCCCGCGCCTGCTTCCAGCACCTTACCGGCTCGACCTGGATACCGGCACGCTGGCGCTCTATCACCTGGACGATCGCGTCGCCCCGGTGCTCGACGCCACGCACGATTACCCTGGCGTCAATCACGGGGCCACGCGGGGCGTTCCCGGCCGCTTCAGCGGCGCCGCCGCGATTGCCACGCAGGGTGGCATCACGATTCCTGACGCTGCGGCCTTTGCCATCGATGCGGATGCGAGCTTTACCGTGGAAATGTTCGTGCGTTTGCGTCCGTTAATGCCTCATCAGCAGGTGGTGCTGGCGGTCAAACGCCCCTACTTTGACCGCAGTGATGCTTCAGGCTGGCTGCTTAGGATGACAGGCGAGCAGGAAGGGCTGGCACGCCTTACTTTCACGCTGACGGACCGTGCCGGCATCATCGTTGTGGTCAACACACCAGATCCGGTCCGTGTGCCGGAGGATTGGTTCCATGTGGCCGGTGTCGTGGACCGTGATGCCGAGGAGGCGCGTATCTATTTCAATGGTGCTGTTACGGCAAGCGTGCCGCTCGGCAAGCTCGACGCCATCGCCAATTGCGCCGACATCGGCCTGGGTGCCGACCGTACCGGTGTGGCACATATGGCCGGCGCGCTCGATGAGGTGCGCTTCTCCCGTGTGGCGCGGACCGACTTCTCGTCGGTGCTGGGTGATAACGCCGAGCCCTACGAGGTGGACGCTGACACTATCGCACTCTATCATCTGGACGAGACCGACGACTGGATTGATGAGGATCGGGGTATCCACTATGCCATCAACCATGGCGCCACGCGGGGCATCACCGCGCGTTTCGACCTGGGGCTGCGTTTCCTGGGCGACCCTCTCCCGCAGCCGCGCTGCGCTGCCGAGCGCGAGTTCCAGCGCCGCCTGCGCACTGGGCAATGGGATCGCACGGGGGGTGGCGCATCGATCCGCGCTGGCCCCTACATGCGCTATGGTTATCGCCAGGGCGCCATCTCACTGCCTGGCCTGACCGGGGAGCAGCAACCCGTCATGGTCAACGACGATCCCGCCGTTGATGTGCGGGCGCGTGGCCTGGTGACGACCGCCTGCTATGGTTTCCCACCCGACGACCTGGCCCAGACGATCCAGACGCTTCAGGCGGCAGGGCGTACAGTGCAGGAAGCCATCGACTATTATGGTGACTGGCATGGGGAGCCTGAGGCTTGGTTCACTCAGCAGTATCAGGCCAACCAGATCACCGTGGCGCACGAGTCGTGTTTGCCCACGCCACCTACTCCGGCCTATGTGCAGATCCCTGGCGCCCCCGATCTGGCGCTGGATGCCACCACCAGTTTCACCGTCGAGGCGATCGTCAAACCCGATGCGCTGGACGATGATTATCCGCGCGCTATCGCCGCATCACGCTCCTCAGGCTTGCGGGAGGGTGAGCCCAACGCCAACGAGGCTGGCTGGGCGCTGGCCGTCGGCGGCTACAACTGCATCGCCAATAACCTGCGCTGGATCGTCGGTGATGCCACCGGTAAACTGGTGACGGTTACCGCCGGCTTCAATCTGGCCGATGGCTTGTTCCACCATGTGGCCGGTGTGCTCGACCGCGACGCAGAGGTGGCCCTGCTCTTCGTGGACGGCGCGAAGGTCGGGCAGGCGCCGCTGAACGGCCTGGGCGCCGCTGCCACCGCCGGCGATGTCATCCTGGGCAACGACCCCGCACGCGATGCGCCCTATGCTGGCATCCTTGATGAGGTGCGGCTGTCGCTCGTAGCGCGGCGCTCCTTCCACCCGGTGCTGGGTGAGAGCGACGACCGCTACCGCCAGCGATTGGCCATCTACTGCCCCTGGCGCCTGCCCACAATCACCACAGTCCAGCGTGGTGTGCGCGCACTCTCCCTGCCCGGCGCTACGGCTCTGGACACTGCGCCAGAAGCCACACGGCTTCTGCTCTCCGCCGGTCCACTGCCCGATGTTGGCCAGCTCGATGCGCGGGAGACTGACAGCACACGCTTCTGCGCCACACGCCGGTTTCGTGTGGTGCCGGCTACGCTGGCTCCTGGCCAGAGCATTGCTGCCGACGGCACGACGCCCGCCGACGAGGCCACAGCAGTCGGCGCCATCCCTATCCGTCCGCAAAACATGATGTCTGAGGTACTGTTGCGTCATGAGGATACGCCCGGCCTCGTCTTCCCGTCGGAGGCCGGGCGCTGGATGGTGCTCAGTGCCGCGCGGGCGCTGGAAGCGCTCGCGGCGCGGCTACTGATCGTGGCGCCGACAGCGCAGATCGCCGTTCAGCTTGCCTGGGATCCCCACAGCAACGATGCCCTGCATGCGCAAGGTCGCGCGCTCGACCTGACGTTGGTGCCACATGGTGCGCCAGTAGACCTGGGCCTGCTGGGTGCACTGGCCCATGCAATTGGCATTGCCTATGTGCGCTACGCGTTCAATGCTGCCGGTCCATCGTTCCTGCGGGTGACTGCTGGTCCTGGCCCTGACCTCGATCTGGCCGGCCCCGATGTCGCGTCCTTCGGCCAGGCTGTCACACTGACCGTATTCCGGCCAGCTCTGGCCAATCCGGCGGCACTTATCTGGCGCGTTTTCCGCTGCGGACCAGGCAACGGGACGCTGACGCCGGTTCCCGGCAAGGACAACACCACGATACAGTTCACCGGCACAGCGCTAGGCGCGGTGACGATCCAGGTAAGCTACCCACTGGCTGATGGCACCTTCCTCTATGGCGCGCGCAGCATCACCGTCGCACCGCAGACACTGGATGGTTGCGAGGTGCTCAGCGGCGATGGCCGCGAGAATGTCAGCGAGGCCGCAGCATCGGGCGCGCCCGATAGCGATTTCCGCGAGGAGTACCTCGTGCGCAGCGACGACCCGCGCCTGGACTATACGTCAGATGCAGCGCGGCTGATGCAACTGCCGCTGGAGATCGCCCTGCTCAGGCTGGCTGATCTGGCTGCTGCTGAGCCTGGCGCTCCCCGGATCACTGTCCTGGCTGCCTATGATCCTGGGGCAGCCACTCTGCAATCGGTCGGTCGTGGCCTCGTTGTGGCGCCATCTACTGCCAATCTGACCGCCGGGCGGCTGGGCGCGCTGGCCTTCCGTGCTGGCTTCAGCTACATCGAGCGGCGTCGCTACCCACCCTCAGTCTACCTCTCGGTGCCCATGGGCGAGCGCTTCCAGATCGTGCCTGGCCCTATCGAACGCCTCTGGCCAAATGCGCGCATCAGCGGGCGCGGTGAGTTCCAGGCCACCGAATTCGCTGCCGCTGGCCCACCTGATCCGAACTTCAATGGCGGCTGGGTCCATCCCTATACCGGAGCCGGTGTCACTTTTGTTGCCGGCGTCAGCAATGCGATGCAGCCTACGCTGGCCACAGCACTCGGTGCGCTGGTAGCCGCGCTCCAGCACGATCAGATTGCCGGCGATCTCCAGGTGATTGCGGGCTTCGATCCTAGGGCCACCGACCTTACCGGCGTCGGGCGTGGGTTGCTCATGCGGCATCCGGCCGTCAGCGCCGACCGGCTCGCCGGCTATGCCCTTCAGGCGGGCTTCGGCTTCGTCCAGCACCGCGCAAACATCCAGGGTGGTCCGGCTGTCTACGCCGCCGCCTATGCCGCCGGAAACCAGCCACGCAACATCTTTACCGATGACGATGTGGTCCTGAACGCGCTGACCGAGGTGCATGTGCGCCCGGCGTTGCCACTTGCTGGCCAGCTCGAGTGGTGCCTGACCCGGTGTTGCCCGGCGGCGGCCACCTTGAGCACTGCCCTGCCCGACCCGGCAGCGCCGCCCGGCAACACACGCAAGATCTTCCGTGGTACAGCCACCGGTGTGGTCCATATCACCGCCAGCTTTTCGCTGCGTGACGCTGCCGAGCCCTACCAGTTTCTGCTGGTGCCACGTGGCGAGGCAGAGCCCCGTCTCACCAAGGACCAGTACGACGACCTGTTGAACTTTTTAGCGGCGTACCATCCGCTGGGGGTAGAGGGGATCACACGGCATATTCGGCGCTATGTCCACGGCTTCCAGCGCCCGCCGCGCTGGGATAACCTCCCTACAGGCGCCACCTACCCACCCTATCGGCTCAACCGGTAGGGAAGTGCCGGGAGGGTCTTTGCAAAGTCGCGCCAAAGCAGAGGGCCCTGTTGGGACAGCTTATGGGGGAGCGAAAGGAGGGAGCAGAGCATACACATGAGCTCCAGCGATGGGTGTTCCCCATCTCTCTCCTTCAGGACTGTCGAGAAAGGGAGGTGGGGGTGAGGTCAGGGTGGGCCGGCAGGCGCGAGGAACGGGACCCTGCCAGAGCCCCAGGTGCCAGGGGACTGGCCGCCGGCAATCAATAATTTAGAGAGGAGACGACCATGGCTGACCAACCGCTCCGCCGCTTAGCGGTGGGAACCATTATCAACAAGGAGAATCTGGCGAACATTGCCCAGCTGATCGCCGCCGGGCAGACATTTGTTGTTGCCAGCCCGGCACCAACCGGCTACACACGGCAGTTCCAGCATCAGGACTGGATTGACTTCGTGGACCCGGTGCAGGCCGGCGGCACCAACGGCTTCAACCAGCGCTTCCATGCGCTGGAAAGCGAGTTTGACCTGATCGCTGCTGCTATCAGCTCCGTGGATAACGCAGTGACGAACCTGCAGAGCGCACCCCCGGCGATAGGCCTGACGCTGGTGCTCTCACTATCAAATGGCGCCAAAATACCTGTGCCTTCCGGTTTCCAGCAGTCGGAGACAAAGTTCTTCGCCTTTGTCAAGTACTGGAATGCCAGCAATGCAACATCCGTCTCAACACTCATGTTCAATGTTTATGCTGCTGACGATGGCACGGTGACGGCCACTGCTGGCAACGGCCAGAGCGTTCTGGCAACCGGCCTGGCTATTGCCAGGAAGGGAGGATGGTAAAATGCTAATTGTATACGACCTCGCGACCGGCGAGATTATTGGCCACGCCTCGCGCCTCTTTGACAATGGCAAGTGGCGCGAGGCAACGCTGGAAGAGATTTTTCCGAATCGTGACCCCAGTAAAGTAGGCACTCTCTATCTGAAGGATGATCCGCGCTACTTGCAGCAAGGGCCGGCGCACTGGCGCATCCGCCGCGATGAGAGTGGTGTCGTCGTCGGGCTGGAGCGACTGCCGGCGATCGCCCTGAGCTGCGATGCCGCCGATCACGATAACGATGGCATACCGGACTTGCCGGCAGACGGGAATGCGACCACGACAATCACAGCTAGACTGGGTGCGGGCGCCGACGTGGACGTCACCTTCCGCACTACGCGCGGCGCACTCAGCAAGCGTACTGTCCACACGACCAATGGCCAGGCCACGGTCGAACTGCGCGCCGCCACCGAGACGGTTACCGCCACCGTCACGGCCACGGCGCCCGGCTATCGCCCGGCCACCCTCCAGCTGGAGTTCATCCCGGTGGCCGAGCGGTGAAACGGCAGGGCAGGAAGGCTGCACCTGGCGTGCTATGGTACCTGATCTCTCTGTCGCTGCGCTACCGCAAATCGGTGGGGGTGCCCAGTTCTGGTGCGGTGGCTGCCACGCAGCATGATCCGGAGAACGGTTGACACCACAGCCATGTTTGGATAGACTTGGTCGCAGGGAGAGCGAATCGCGCTGCATCATTTCTCCTGCGCATGAGGCACGAGCCGGATGCTCGCCATGCGATGGGCGCACGGCAGGTGTGGAGAGCACCGGCATGGGAACAGTGTGGCATGTAGCCTGTTTGCAAGCGCATTGCTGCTGCAGTGGGCGATGCTGGCCTGGCGACGTTCTGAGCGGGTCACGGTGCAGCTTTGCGGGCGGAGTCGTAGAGCGGGAATCAGCGAAGGAGTTGTACTGGTGAGCGAATCGCGCTATGAAAGCGGTATGCGGGTCCGGCGGGAAGTGCTGGGGGATGAACATGTGGAACAGGCGATGGCGAGCGCTACTGCGCTTGATGCCGATTTCCAGCGTTTCCTCACGGAGGTTGCCTGGGGCTCGCTATGGGCGCGGCCAGATCTGGATCGCCGCACGCGTAGCCTGATTACCATCGCCATTCTGGCAGCTCTTGGGCGCCGTGAGGAGCTGGCTCTGCACCTGCGTGCGACTCGCCACACTGGCGCAACCCCGCGCGAGGTTGCCGAGGCGCTGCTGCATGTGGCGGTCTATGCAGGGATCCCCGCGGCGAATGCAGCGTTCACACTGGCCCGATCGGAGCTGGCCGATCTCCCGGCTGATCCCGGGCATGTGCAGACAGGTCAAGAAAGAGGATAAAAGCGATGGTCACGACGATTGGAGAGATTATTCGTGGAGATCGCGAGATCTTTCCGCCGTATCTGTACGCAGCCTACCGTGCATCTATCAAACGAGCACCTTCGCTGCCGCTGGTTGATGTTCCCCTGACGCTCTCAGAGCTGACAGGACCGGGGCAGGCGATCAGCGCCATAACGCCCGAAGATGCCGATCTCACGCGCAACGCCGGGACGGGTGGGGAGGCTATCGGGCAGCGGATTATTGTCACCGGGCGTGTGCTCGATGAACATGGTAACCCGGTACCAGACACGCTGATCGAGATCTGGCAGGCGAATGCCGCGGGACGCTACATTCACCGGAACGATCAGTGGCCGGGGCCACTGGATCCCAACTTCTTGGGCATTGGCCGCTGCCTGACTAACGCAGAGGGTGTTTATCGCTTCCTCACTATCCGACCCGGAGCCTATCCGTGGCGCAATCATCCGAACGCCTGGCGCCCGGCGCATATTCACTTCTCCCTGTTCGGCTCGTCCTGGGTCTCACGCCTGGTGACGCAGATGTACTTCCCAGACGACCCGCTTCTCACACTCGATCCGATCTTCAATTCGGTCCCAACGGAGGCGGCACGACGACGGCTCATTGCCGCCTACGATCACCATATTACCCAGCCAGAATGGGCGCTCGGCTGGCGCTGGGATATTGTGCTGCGCGGTCCCTCGGCCACGCCATTTGAGCCGTTTGATGCACCGAAGGAGGGTCAATAGATGACAACAGCTGATCTTACCTCCGCGCAGACGGTGGGTCCCTTCTTCGCGAATTGTCTGCTCCGGGAGGATGCCTGCCGCAATGTGCTGGTCACCCCGGAGACGGCCGGAGAGCGTATCCGTATCGAGGGACAGGTTCGCGATGGCGATGGTGCGCCTGTGCCAGATGCACTGGTGGAGATCTGGCAGGCCAATAGCTATGGGCGCTACAACCATCCCGCCGATCAGCGCGATCTGCTACTGGATCCGGCATTTATCGGCTTTGGGCGCTCGGGCACGGACGCGGAGGGATGCTTCTGGTTTGAGACCATCAAGCCTGGCCCTGTTCCCTTTACGGGCGCGCAGATGCAGGCACCACATATCTCCGTTGCGGTATTTGCGCGTGGGTTGCTCAATCATCTGCTGACGCGGCTCTACTTTGCAGATGAACCGGCCAATAGCAGTGACCCGGTGCTCCTGTGTGTTCCCCCTGAGCGGCGAGCGACGCTGCTGGCCAGGCGTGATGATGCCGGTGGAAAGGTCATCTACCGTTTCGAGATTGTGCTCCAGGGGGTGGGCGAGACCGTCTTTTTCAACCTGTGACCGCCACGACGAGAGGAACCAGAAAGGGGCGAAGGGTGGCCGATCCGGCTGACCTGCTGTTTACCGCTGCAGAAATGGCAACCCTCTGGACGGGCGAAGCGTTCGTGCAGGGGATGCTCACCTTTGAGGCCGCGCTTGCGCGTGCCGAAGCCCGGGCTGGTATGATCCCACAGGAAGCGGCTGCAGCTATCGCAGCGGCCTGTCGCGTTGAGCTATTTGACGTTGCGGCACTCTATCGCGAGGCTACCCTGGCTGGCACACCAGCGATTCCGCTGGTACGTCTGTTGACCGAGCATGTGGCGGATGAGGCCCGGGGCTTCGTCCACTGGGGTGCCACCAGCCAGGATGCGGTGGATACGGCCCTCGTGCTGCAGATGCGTGCGGGATTGACCTGGCTGGCCGAGCGCCTGAGGGCCATTGGCGCTGCCTGCGCCTCCCTGGCCGAGCAGCATCGCCATACGCTGATGGTTGGCCGCACGCTGCTTCAGCAGGCACTGCCCATTCCTTTCGGCCTGAAAGCGGCGCGCTGGCTGGCGCTCGTCACCCGTCAGATGCGCCGGCTGGATGAACTGTATAGCCGTATCTCTGTCGTGCAGTTTGGTGGCGCTGCCGGCACGCTCGCAGCGCTCGGCGCTGCCGGTCTCCGTGTGACGGAGCTCCTGGCGACGGAGCTGGGACTGGCAGTGCCGGATCTCCCATGGCATGCTGAGCGTGATCGTATCGCTGAAGTGGCGGCAGGTCTGGGCGTCATTGCCGGGGCAATGGCCAAGATCGCGGGCGATCTGGTGCTGCTGGCACAGACTGAGGTCGGCGAGGTAGCCGAGGCCCCTGCACGCGGGAAGGGTGGTTCATCCACCATGCCCCAGAAGCGTAATCCTGTCGATGCGACGCTGGCGCGTGCCGCTGCCCGACTGGCGATTGGCGAGGTGCCCGTGGTGCTGGCGGCGATGGCGCAGGAGCATGAGCGTGCCGCAGGTGGCTGGCAGGCAGAGTGGGAGGCGCTGCCACGACTGTTTTGCTACACGGCGGGAGCGGTAGAGCGTGTGCGCAATGCCCTCGCAGGGCTGGAAGTGGATGCCGAACGCATGCACAGCAATCTGAAGCGCTCTGGCGGCCTGATCCTGGCAGAGGCCCTAGCGATAGCCCTGGCGCCGCATGTGGGCCGGCAGGAGGCCCAGCGCCTCGTGCGCGCGGCGACCGAGCGGGCACTGGCAATGGGTATGGATCTGCAACAGGTGGCCCGCACCGATGAACGCATCCGGATGCTCTTGCCAGCGGAGGCGTTCGAGCGTGTCTTCGATCCTGCCGGCTATCTGGGCAGTGCCGAAACCTTTATCGACCGCGCGCTCGCGCGTTTCCACGCTCTGCGCTCACCGCCGTGTGGCTCCAGTTAACCCGGTATCAATGAGGGCTTAATTCTTGCTCATAGTGCCGGAACAGCGTGCGTGCGATGGCATCGAGCAATATCTCGCTGGTCCCTCCCGCGATGGTCCAACCGCGAATCTCGCGATAGAGGCGCTGGGCCGGACAGTCAGTGGTAATGCCGCGCCAGCCGAACATCTGGATCGCGGCATCGGTTGCCTCCAACGCGACTTCTGTTGCTGCGAGTTTGGCCATGGCTGTCTCATAGGCGGGCGGGAAACCATACTCATCCTGGAGTTGTGCCGCGCGATAGGTGAGCAAGCGCGCTTGCTCAAGCGCGAGCGCCAGACGGGCCACGCGCCAGCGCAGGCCCTGGAAGTTCGCAAGCGACGATCCGAATTGCCGTCGGGTGAGCAGATGGGGAACAAGCAGATCCAGCGCGGCCTGAGCGACGCCGAGCGCGTTAGCAGCCAGGCCCAGGCGAAGGGTATTGTATGTGCGCATAGAGAGCTTGAAGCCATCTTCTGTCTGTGGATCGCCAGGGATAAGGATATTCTCCGCCGGGACATAGCAGTGCTCGAAGCGCAGGCTGGCTTCATGGATGCCATTGCCGCCCATCTTCTGATAGACCCGCACGACCGAGAAGCCAGGTGTATGCGCATCAACAATGACAGAGCCAAGGCCACGCAAATTTTCTCCCCCGAAGCGCGCGATCACCTGGAACGCCCGGGCGATATCGCCGGCGGTGGTAAAGCATTTGTTGCCATCTATAATGACGCCCCCCGCAGTCGGGGTGGCGCGCGTGGTCACCTCCCCAACTGAAGAACCGGCCTGTTCTTCTGTGATCGCGATGCCCAGTAAATAGTTGCCAGCCACGACACCGGGCAGATACTTCTCCTGCAGGGCCGGTGAGCCGATCCGGCCAATGGCATAGCTTGGCCCGTTGAGACAGATATGCGCTGCTTCCGCCGTAGTAAAACACACGCGTGCGATCTGCTCTTGCACAAGAATTGCATCCAGGCGCGGGCGCTCCTGCCCACCGTAGGCTCGCGGCAGCGTCAGGCCGAGAATCCCGTGTTGAGCCAGGGTGGCAAAGTGGTCCCAGGGGAAGAGACCCTCGCGTTCCCAGCGCTCGGCATCCTGCTGAAAATGCGCCAGCGCCAGCTCACGTGCCCAGCCTTGTAACTGCAACTGTTCACGTGTCAGCAGATAGGTGTTCGCCATCCGTCACCTCCAGAACAGACATCTCTCACCATGGGCACAGGCGGAACAGGCCCTGACCGGATTTCCCGCTTTCCCACCTGTACCTTGACATCTCTGGTAGATTATGTTATATCACAATTGTATCACAAACACATCGTATAATTTGTAGCATATCCTTAAATGCGAACGACTATTCGTTCACAAAGGCGCGCGGTGCAGGAGGTCTGGCCATGATCGCGCACGAGCAGCTTATTGCCCAGGTGCAGGCAGGGCAGTTGCTGGAATCCCCTGCCGATCTTTCTGAGGAGTACCGCACGGTGCTGGTAGAGACGCTGACCATCACTGCGGATACGGAATTGCTGGGCGCGCTTATGCACTACGATAATCTCTACCATGAGCGCGTCCCCGAGCCTTTTGTGGCGACGTTGCTCGCCATCGTGCAGGATGAGTTTGGCCATGCCCATATTGCCTACCGGCTGCTTGAGGACCTGGGCGTAGATGTCGAGGCCCTGCTCTGGGATCGGCCACCGGAGCAGTTCAAGCATCCCTACGCGATGGATATGATCTACGACACCTTTGCTGAATCTGCTTTGATCGGGCTCCTGCAGGACCGCGCTGGCTATCACCTGCTGCGGGATGTTTATCTCCACACCAGCTATGCGCCCTGGAAACGGGCGCTGGTGAAGGTGGATCGCGAGGAGCTCTTCCACATGCGCTTCGGCGAGCGTGCGGTAGCGATGCTCTGTCGCACCGTTGAGGGAAAAGAGCAGGTGCAACGGGCGCTGGACTGGATGTTTCCCATCACTGTGGAATGGTTTGGCCAGCCGGATCATCTGAAGAAGCGTGATCGCCAGCTGGAGTTCCGTCTCAAGGGTAAGTCCAATGACCAGTTACGCCAGGAGTGGTTGGCGGATGTGCTACCGTTCCTCACCCGGCAGGGCTTAAAGGTGCCTGCCCACTACGATGAGAAGCAGCAACAGTATGTGCTCGACTATCCCTTCCCTTGCCGCTTCATCCCGGAAGAGAAGCGCTGGGACATGAGCGCTCCGGTGACCTGGGAAGAGGTACGTGCCCGCTGGCGGGCACGTGGCCCGGCCAATGCTTGGTTGGTGAGCACATTCCGTACCAGCCGCGCGTTCCTGGATGCACTAACGGAGCAGTGAGCAATGGAGCGTGAAGCACGTCTTATGCAGGCGCTCGCGGATGTCCAGGATCCCGAGTTTGCCATCAGCGTCGTGGATATGGGCCTGATTCGTGGCCTGAAGGTAGATGGGCGTACTGTCGAGGTCGCCCTGACGCTCACCTCCACCGGCTGTCCATGTGTCGACTGGATATGCGAAGACATCGAGCGACGGCTGCTGGCCGAGCCAGATGTGGACGATGTCCGTGTCACGCTGGTGTGGGACCGTCCCTGGACGGCCCGTGATCTGACCGCGCGCGGGCGTCGTCTGTTACACATGATCGGCTATGTCACTGATGGAGGGACGACCAGGGCAGCGGAGGGGTAACGATGCGTCCAGACCGGTCACGACTGTACCATGTCTTTGCGCGGCGTGAGGTGACGGAACCACTGCGGCAGGTGGGCACGGTGCATGCGCCTGATGAAACGCTGGCGGCTGTGTATGCTGCCACGACATATGATGAGGAGCAGTGGCTGGATATGCGTATCGTGCCTGCAGATTGCCTGATGGTTGTGTATGACCGTACCCACATCAGGACAGGGAACCCATAATGAGCGGAAAGGGATGCGAAGTGGCTGAACCGGATTCAGTAGCTGAAAAGGTCGGGTTGCCGCTTGTTGCCACACTCGTAGCTGCAAAGCAGCGGCTGGCACGCCATTACCTTGAGTGGTGCGTGCGCGGTCCAGTGCTTGAGGCATCCACAGCCGTTGCAGCGATGGCTCAAGAGGAGCGTGGTCAGGCTGCGGTGTTGCGCGGCCTCCTTGATCAGGCGTCCGGACCGCGAGGTATCGCCCTGCCGATGGCCGTGGTGGATCGTGCTGCGACCTGGGTGGATCTTATTGTGCTGGCTGCCCTGTTCGACTCAGCAATCACGTATGTGCTGGCGACGGTTGCTGGCATATGGCCGGTGCTGTCCCGACGTGCGGGCAAGATCCTGCAGGAGGAGCAGTTTCACCAGATGTTCGCCGACCGCTGGTTCGTGCTCCTTGGCCGGGACCTGGCAGTGGGCCCGCTCCTCCGACAGCAGGCTGCACGCGTACGTGTCCAGGTGCAGCAGTGGCTGGATCAGATCGATACACTGCTCCAGCAGCATTCCCCGGGGCTGGCAGCGGAGAGTACGGTTGCTGTGTGGGGTCGCCATATTGATGCGCTCTTCGCTGAGGCCAGCAGCACAGCAGATACGCGCGGGTAAGGATCGATGGTCTATCTGACCAGATTATCGCTCTGCTGGAGAAAGAAGCAATGCCTGATGGGGATAGCTTCCCTGACATGGTCCGCTGCCCATGGTGTGGTGGATCTGATGTAGAGCAGTCGGCATTGTTCGGCCAGACGCTACTCAGTTCGACATGGTTTTGCCATACCTGTCGCTCGGCATTCGAGTGCGTACGCTGGACAGCGGAGCAATTGCGGCAAACATTGCCGATTCCCGGGACGCCGGTTCGACGCACGCAGGGACGACGACCTGCGTAACCGCCTTTAGGAGCGGCGCCTGGTGTGTCGCTTACCCAATGGTGAGGCGTGTTGAGGTGCAGGTGCGTTGACGGCATCATGTATGGCCATGACAATCGGGGTGTCCAATGATAGGGAGGAGTAAGGACTGTGCCACCAACTCTTGTATTCCGCGATCAGAAGCTTGAGTTCATTGTCACCGAGCAGCAGGGGCCCATCGCCTTTATTAAGCTCAACCGTCCCCCGGTCAACGCGCATCACATGCCCATGCTGCTTGACCTCGAGCGGGCTATTCTGGCGGTACGCTTTGATCCGTCTGTTAAGGTCGCCATCGTGACCAGCAACATTCCGAACTATTTTTCGGCAGGCGCCGATATCCATGTCATTCGTGATGATGATCCAGACCAGGTCGGGCTCTTGAGCCAGACGAGCAAGGAGATTCTCCAGCGCATGCGCACCACAGCGAAGATCTTCATCGCCGGGATTGATGGACACTGCATGGGGGGTGGCCTAGAAATCGCGCTGGCCTGCGACTATCGCTTTGCCAGTAACGGGCCCTGGCAGTTTGGGCTACCGGAGGTCAAGCTCGGTGTGTTGCCAGGAGAGGGCGGCACGCAGTTGCTGGGTCGGCTCATTGGCCAGCGGATTACGCTCCATCTGAGCATCTCTGGCGAGTCCTTCGGTGTGCAGCGGGCGCATGAGCTGGGCATTGTGGATGAAGTTTTCACGCGTGATGAATACGATGCCAGGCTGCTGGAGTTTGCCAACCGCATTGCCCATGGCCCGACAAAGGCCATCGGATTCATCAAGGTGGTGCTCAATGAGGGACTGGATTTGCCCCTGCAGGGTGGCTTTGCCCTGGAGCGCGAGCTGCAGAACCAGCTCCTGCGTACCCGCGATGTGCGCGAAGGGGTCAATGCATTTCTTGAGCGCCGCACGCCCAGTTTTATCGGCGAGTGAGGCTTCCAGCCGGGGCATGGGAGATAGCAGAGCTCGTCTGATAATGGTTACGGCACGATATGCCTGTGCCGTGAACGGGGAGAAGGAGGTCCAACATGCTCTCCCGACACAACATGCAGAGCCGCTACTGGGATGCTTACTGGCAGCAGATGTCGCGTGAGGAGCTGGACGCCTTTCACTTCCGGCGCATCCAGCACCTCATCCGCTTTGCGTATGAGCGTGTGCCATTCTACCGCCAGCTCTACGATGCAGCGGGCGTGCGACCGGATCACATCAAGACCTGGGATGACTTCTACCGTTTAGTCCCGGTCACCGATAAGCCAATGATCGTCGAGGATCAGTATGCACGGGGAGCACTGTATGGCTTTGAGGGGCTGCCCCGTGAGTACCATCGCTGGTTTCACCGTACCTCTGGCACGACCGGGCGGGCACTCAATGAGGTGTTCAGTGGCTACGATCGCCTCATCGCCGCCTATGATAGCTGGTGCTGGGGCTGGTGGGATGTCGGTCTCCGCCCCGGCGACAGCATCTATTTCGCCTTTGCTTATGGTACATTCATTGGTTTCTGGACCGCCACGTTCTCGGCAGAGCGTATGGGACTCACCGTTATCCCCGGTGGTGGCCTGACGACGGAGCAGCGTGTCCAGCAGATCCTCGAGCTACGACCAGCATGTGTCTGTGCCACGCCAACCTACCTCTTACATATGGCGCGGGTGGCGCGAGACCGCGGCTGGAATCTGGCGGATGCCGGCGTCAAGGTGCTCACCATGGCCGGGGAGAGCGGTGGCAACGTGCCCTCGATGCGTGCGGCACTGCGAGCTGGCTGGGGCGAGGTGCGCATCTGCGACATTTATGGTATTAGCGAGCTAATCTTTCTGGCAACCGAGTGCCGTGAAGCAAGCGCCGGGCATGCGCTGGGGGTGCATGTTGCTGAGCGGCATTGTCACTCCTTTATTGTCGACCCGGTGACCTTCGCACCGATCTTTGATGAGGGGGCAGTGGGTGAGCATATCGTAACGACTTTTCGCCCGACGCAGCCGCTCATCAAATACCGGACACACGATCTGGTCCGTCTCTGGCGCCGCCATGAGCATGGCTGTGGCTGGACGTGGACCTTCCTGGAGGGTGGCGTGCTTGGGCGCACGGATTTCATGGTGACGATTAAGGGGACCAATGTCTATCCAACGGCGGTCGAAAACCTGCTGGGCCAGGTCGCGGGGTTAACACCATACTACGAGATCCATGTCGAGCGACCCGATGATCAGGATACGATGCGCGTGATCATTGAGGCCGATCCAGCGTTGCCACACGAGCAGTATCAGACGGTCGCACAACAGGCGACCGATCTGCTGTGGTACAACATCGGTGTACGGATCGAGGTCACCGTGGTTGAACCTGAGACACTGCCGCGCTATGAGCTGAAGTCCCGCAAGGTGATCGACCACAGGAAGGGGGAGTAACATATGGAAAATAGGGCACTGGCGGCCGGTGACCAGTATAAGCAGGCAGGATGGCACAGGGATGGGTTCTCCGGCGCAATGGTTGCTGTAACAGAGCTCGGGCAGGAACAGGTTGGTGCGCCAGTCATGGGAGGAACAGATAACCTGCCTGACCGGCAGGTGATGGCCATGCACCTCCAGGCTATGCGCTCCCAGATCGCCGCGCTGCGCCAGACGGCACCGACTCCCGCGCTTGAGGCCCTGCTGGCCACGATCCAGGAGTACCTGTTTGTCGCGCAGGAGTATGCCGATCCACAGACCATCACCGATCTTACGCCCTACGATGCCGAACTCCGTTCTGGTCCAGAGTCCCGGTTGGGCACAGAAGCGATAGAATCATCGCGGTAGTGGAGAACAGTATGCAAGAGCAAGTGGACCTGTCCGGGCTGCTACCACAGTCCATCATCGAGTTCGATGTTGCGCTGATTGATGTGGATCCTTTCTTTATTCACTACACCGCCTATACCAACTGGATGGATCGCGGCTTCATGCATCTGCTCAAACTTCTGGGGCATCCACTACATACCATTCTGGCTGAGGGCTATGGCTTTCCTATCGTGCAGTGCCACCTCGAGTTCCTGGCTCCAGCCAACCTCGATGATCATGTGCGCCTGACAACGGCGATCGCGCGGCTTGGCCGAACGAGTGTGACCATCAGCTACGACTTCGCGCGTGTCGAACCCGATGAGACGTTGACACCCCTGGTACGTGCAGAGACAGTCCATGTGTGTACCGATAAAGGCACGAAGCGCCCTCGCGAGCTGCCAGATTGGTTGCGTAATGGTGTGTCGGTTCGTGGCTGACTTGCGAAAGGGCCGGCCACGAGGGCTGCGGTGGCATCTACCAGACACAGGAGGTTGATAGTGAGGCAAATGCCCTGGCGCGAGCTGGCAGGGATGAGCTGGACAGAGCTCGACCGCCTGGATCGCGAGCGCTGTGTGATCTTCATGAGCGCGGGCCCGCTGGAGCAGCACGGCCCGCATCTGCCTGTTGGCACCGATATCTTCGCGGCTGAGGAGATGACCCGACGTGTGATGCAGATCGTGGCGGAGCAGTTGGACTGGACGCTCTTGCTGGCGCCCACAATGCTCTACGGCTCTGCCGTACTGAGCCGCCCATATCCCGGCACTGTTTCGGTGCGCCGACGCGTGCAGGTGGATTTCTGCACCGATGTCCTCCAGTCGTTTGTTGACAACGGCTTCTCCTGGCTCATTGTGACCACGCAGCATATGGACCCACCATATATCCTGGCCTGGGAGGAAGCGTGCCAGCGCGTGAATGCCCATGGCGGGCGAGCACTGCATGGCTACGAGCGGCTGGTCTTCGACGATCTCTTTCACGAGGGATCGCTCTCGACAGTGACAGGCTGCGATGCCGCCGGCGAAAGCCATGCCGGGGTCTTTGAGACTTCGCAGATGTTACTCACCCATCCTGATCTCGTTCACACTGCGCTTGCAGCGACCCTGCCGCGTGTCCGCCTTGACTTTGAGCGTGACCTGCGTCGTGCTCGTTCCTGGCGCGAGCTGGCCAACGGGCTTGGCTATACTGGCTATCCGGCGGATGCGACGGCCGAGCGAGGGGAGCGTATCTACCGGCGCTATGTTGCACAATACGCTCCGCTGGTTCTGCGGCATCTGTCAGGTGAAGATGTCTGGCCGGCGCTCACCCTCACCAGGTGGTATGCGCTCGAGCCGAGCACGTCATGAGGGCACGGTATGGCAGGGACTGCAAAGGATCTGGATCGAACATGGCTGCAAGAAGTGCGTGGGTTGATCGCCGCGAAGGTTGGGGACGATGAGCTCGTAGAGCAGCGCTACCGCGAGCTTGTCGCGACAGCCACCGCGTTGTTTCTTAAGCGCGGCTTCCATGGCGTCACGGTGCCAGAGATTGCCCAGGCCATGGGATTGAGCGTCGGCGGGCTCTATCGGTACATCACGCAGAAGGAAGATATTCTGCTGGTGATCCTCTCCTCTATTCTCTGGCAGTTCCGGGCTGAGGTCGAGCCCACGTTGAGTCAGTGCTCCGGGCCGGAGGAGAAGCTGCGCCAATCTATCGCTGCCTATTATCGCAACATTGCCCGCAACACGGATGGGGCTCTGCTGGCCTATCGTGACAGTTACGTGCTCCAGGGCCGGGCGCGTGCGCTGCTCCAGCAGCTGGAACTGCGCACCAATCAGATCTTCGTCGATATTATCGAGGAAGGGATCACCACGGGCGTTTTTCGGCCCTATCCGGCGAATCTGGTGGCTTATAACATCGTCATGCTGGCTCATGCCTGGGCGCTCAAACGCTGGTACTGGCCGGCATATATGAGCATTGAGGACTATATCACGACGCAGACGGCGTTCATTCTTCAGGCGCTGCGCCCTCCAGAAAACTCACCGGATGGGCATCCAGCCTAGCACAGCAGTACCGTACGGACGATATCAGCGGCTAGCAGGCACATCTGAAGCAGCCGCTGAGTGCGTCAGTGGTTAAGCATATCCCATACTTTGGAGGGGACAGATGTCAACCATATGGATGACCAGGATCGGCTGAAGAGTGCAGGCAGGCTTGGTCTTCTCCCGTTCAGGAGGCCAGAGATGCAGCGAGCATATCAAACTCCGCAGACTCAGACAGAACCGTCGGGCGCTGCCGGCATGCCGGCGCCCGCAGATGAGCAGGAGGCCGTGTCAGCCACGAAGGGAAGAGGGGAACCCCGCCAGCCGGCACCCGGTACTGGCATGGCAGGCATGCCACTCACGCTCGATACGCTCCTCACCTTTGCTGTCAGCCGTACACCAGATCGACCGGCTATCGTTGAAGAGGGACAGGTGTGGACATATGCCCAGATGTATGAGCGTGTGATAGCACAGGCGCGCGCCCTGCTTACCGCTGGTGTTCAGCCCGGTGACCGCATTGTGACGGTCCTTCCGACCAGTGCCATCCATGCCATGCTCTTGCTCTCTATCTTCCAGGCAGGAGCAGTGGCGGTGCCGATCAATCCACGGCTCAAGCCGGCGGATATCGCCTACCATGTGCAGGATTCAGGGGCACGGATGGTCTGCGGTGATCGCAGCACCATCACAGCGGTGCTGGGGGCTGCCGCATACGGCCTGACAGATGCGCGACTGGTCACCGTCACGGATGAGGTGGGCTCTGACCGTGTGGAGCCGCTCAGTGCCCTTATTGCACGGGCGGGCAATGAACCGGTACAGGTTGCCATTGCGCCTGAAGACCTGAGCCTGATCCTCTACACTTCAGGCACTACCGGCCGGCCGAAAGGCGTCGCCATCTCGCACAGTGCATCGGTTGCTCGTATCACGGGACTGGCGCTCAATCATGGGATGACGCATATGAGCGACCTGCGCACCCTTGGGCTGATGCCCCTCTTTCATACGATTGGCGTGCATGGGGCGCTCCTGACCGCAATACTCTTTAACGGTACCTATTATCCGGTGGCGACTTTCCAGCCTGCGCGTGTGCTGAATCTCATTCAGCGTGAACGCATCCGCTATATCTTCGCATCTCCCACACACTTCCAGGCGCTGCTGCATGATCCGGCCTTCAGCACGACAGATGTCAGCAGCGTAGAGATTGCGATGTATGCGGGCGCGCCGATGGCCAGCGCACTGGTGCGCGAATGCAGTGAGCGCTTGTGTGCGAACTTCACCCACATCTACGGCAACACCGAGACCTACAATAGCCTCTTCTTCCGGCATGCCGCTGAGGCCCCGCAGGCATTGATCCCGGGCGTCTATCACCGTGTACGCATCGTGCGCTTTGGCGGCTCACCATCTGAGGAGGTACCTGCCGGTGTGGAGGGTGAGCTGATTGTAGATACCCGGTCGCCAGAATCATTCAGTGGATACTGGAATAACCAGGATGCTACCGGGAGGCGTATTGTGGATGGCTGGTACTACACCGGTGACGTCTGTGTGCGCGACGCTCAAGGCCGGTATTTCATTACCGGCCGAACCGATGACATTATTATCAGTGGAGCCGAGAACATTCACCCGGCCGAGGTCGAAGAAGCGCTGCTGGCGCATCCCGGCGTCGCGGACGCCGGTGTGGTTGGGGTTCCGGATGCCCGGTGGGGCAACGTGGTAATGGCCTTCGTCCAGAAGCGTGATCCTGCCCTGACAACCGAAGAGCTGGACAGGCACTGCCGCGAGCACCCCACGCTGGCGAATTTCAAACGTCCGCGCCGGTATATGTTCGTAGAAGCGCTGCCGCGCAATCCCAGTGGCAAGCTGCTTCGCTTCCAGCTCCGTGAATGGGCTGCTGCGAGCGCCGGTGTAGCTGATCAAGAGAGGCCCGGTTGACCTGAACCGGGCCGATAAGGCCGGCAATGCTGCTCAATAAGATTCTTCTCGTGTATCATTGATAGGTCAGGAGAGCGCCTTCTGGTTAAGGTGTACAGCTTCCCCTCCCGGCCGGTGGCGACATGTGTTCAACCAGCTTCTGGTATCAGGCGCAAAGGCAGAGCCACTATGAGTATGAGTAAGTTCCGTATTCAGCCGCATGTACGACTGCAGGAATGGGTCGCTGATGAGCTCGGTTATTTCGTGACGAAGGGCTCGACTACGAGTTTGAGACCGAGGGATTTGCCGGTGGTTTGGTTACTACCACATCGCTACAAAGGAGCGAAACCATGCCATTTGTTGCAGAGATACCCAGCGGCGCCCTCGAAGATATTGGCCGGGGGCGATCGTGCGACGTCTCGTCGGCGTGCCATTGGGCGGTGAATGCTGCGGCAACGGCGCGCTACGGCAAGATGTGGGGAAAAGCCTACTCGGTGAGCCCGTCAGGAATTTTTGTCGCCCCCGAATCGCCCTATCAACGACCTGAGGACCTGGCAGATGTGCCGGTAGGCGTGGGATATCATTCGGGCAGCCACTATTCTGCATTGCGGAAGATGCCAGCATCGACGATGTCGAGAAGTACTTTCGTGCTCTGAGGCGTGCCCAGCGCGCTATCGACCTCGAGCCGGAGCACTACAAGCGTTACTGGCTGCGGGAGATGCCTGAGGATCTGCGGCAGATCGTCGATGTATGGCGGTTTGGCCCCGGTGAGCGAATTGTATGCGAGCCATACACCCAGGAGATGTTCGAGCAGGCTCAGCGCTGGATGCAAAGCTGGCAACCGTTCGATCCGGGCGCCGCTCTGCGCTGCGAATACCGCGCAGCCGTTCTGATCTAGTTGGTGCCCTGCGGCATATGCCTTTGCTCGCAGCGTTACATTCAGTTGCTGGATCAGCTGTGCCGGCCCGTCTTTAACCATTTCATGCGGTCGGTCAAATTCCGGGCCACTGATCGGGCAATGCTGCCTCCTGATAGTATTACCTGGCTTGCACCTGTGTCAGATGGATCGCATTTTCGCTGCTGGTGGGCTGGCTCTGTGTGGCGTTTATCGCGTTTGCGGTAAATCGGGCTGCAGTCGTAATTGCGCCGGCTTGTGCAAAGTTTTGATGCAGATCTTCAGCCGATGGCCAGACCAGGTAGCCTTTGCTTATGATCCCCCTCTCCACAACTGTGGAGAGGGGGTCGGGGGTGATGCCAGAATCTAACAATAATGGGCTGTCAGTGTCAATTGCCCGGATCCAGGAAGAGCGTTTGCGTATCCTCCCACGGTCACGACCGCTGTAGCTGTGCCGGCAACTGACCCCTTGCAGGCTGCTGCCTCCAGTCCCCGGGTTGGGGCCGGGCGCTGTGTTCCAGCTCGCGCCATTCCACTGTTCAGTCAATGTCTGCCCGGGCTTGTTGATGAGCTATAGTAGATCCCCACAGCCCAGACATCGTTCGCGGAGACAGCGGCCACCCCTTGTAACAGGTTGCTCATGCCGCCAGGATTAGGGCTGGGCACCACGCTCCAGCTGGAGCCATTCCACTGTTCGATCAGGACCTGGAAGGGGCCATTGCTGGAGTTTGAGTAAGATCCGCCTGCCCAGAGCTGATCAGTGCCGGGAGCATGCGCTACAGCGGCCAGGTAGTCGATAGTGGTCCCGACGTTCGGGCTGGACACCACCCTCCAGCTCACGCCATCCCAGTGCTCGATCAGTGTCTGCTCAAAAGCGCTGGAGCTGGAGTTAAAGAGGAACCTACCGCCCAGATGTTGCGTGGAGAGATAACGGCCACGCCGCTGAGGTCGCTCGATGAGCCAGCATCAGGGCTGGCAATAATGTGCCAGCTGCCACCTGGCGTGGCCCCAGTCAGCATAGCGATGGCCAGTATGGCAGTAAGCGCATAGGACTTCAGATGATACATGATAGTTACACCTCGCATCCTTGGTATGCGACGCTGGAAAACCGTGCCGCTAAACCTGTGCGGCCGGCGACCGCTCAGCCTTATAGCGGGATGGGGCAAGGCTGTGCAGTGCGCGCTGCCAGTATGTATGCTAATGTCCGCTTCCCTGTCAGAGGAAGGGACCGGGTCAGTGCTGCATCATGCTGCCATAAGCACGTCATAAAGCACATCAGAGAAAGCCGTTGCCAACCCGACAGCGCTCTCCAACCAGCGCTCCGGCGCGGCCAGGTATCCCAGGCGCGTCGGAGCGGACCGAACCAGCTGCATTGGCTCGATCGGTTCGAAGGACCACCGGGGCCCCGCTGGTCCAGATCGAGATGGTGCTGCTGGCGGTCTGCATGCCGGAGGCGGCAGCAGGTGCGAATGCTGGTGGCGCGGCAGAATACAGGAAGTGTACTTGTAGCAGGTGCAGCCATGGGTAGGCTCCTTCTCTTTCAGGCTCTGCTTCTTTATTAATGATACACCCGCTAGATGGCGTACTGAGTATGATATGATGGAGGTTGTACCGGTCTGATGTGATAGAGGTAGCGTCAGGCAGGTAGATCAAAAAAGGGCGATCGTCATTTTTGGCTAAGATGGGGTGGTGGGATGAAAGTCCTCAGGCGCTGTTACCGACGGTGGCCGGTATGCCGGCCACCATGCCGCTGACCTGGCCGGACGCAGCGATATGTATGGCCACCTGTACCTCTACCTGGCTGCCGCTTGATCCGGTTGCGGTGAGAAGGGCGGCCATGTACCACTGCTGTTCTCCGGCGAGCCGGGTCAGCGGGCCGACATAGCGCAGCCCGCCGGCTGGCGCGTTGAGGGTCACCTGGGACGCAGTGATGTTCATACCATCTTCATCATCGCCCGATATCTGGCCTTGCAGTACGATTTGCAGGGTCCCCTGAGCTCCCTGGCTGAGGGTCGTATCGATACGGAGGATGACGGTGCCGTGGGCATCAGGGCCTGTCTGCGTGAGCGTGCCCTGGATAACTGCTCTAAAGGGTGTGGTGAACGCTGGCGCCGCTGAGGATGTCGATGATTGTTGCGGAGATACGGGTGCTGCAGTACGAGCGCCCGATCCCTGGCCGTTATTGGCAATGGCGTTCCAGCCCGGCTGGAGAGGTCCCAACACGGTCCAGATGGTCCCTGCCAGGACAAGCAGCAGCATACCGGTCGCCAGGATGGGATGGGCGCGGCCCTGGGCGCTGACGGGCACATGCAGGCGCTGCCAGAGCAGTGTGCCGACCAGGAGCGCACTGCCTGTATAGATCGCCATGCCCCACCAGGTACGTGTATCACTCCCGGTGGCAATGCCATGAACGGTGGCGAGCGCAAAGATGAGCAGGGTCAGCACATGGCAGCGTCGCCACCACCGGTAGCCAATGTGTGGACGCAGCCAGGTGGTGATGCCGATGGCGATGCCCAGGTAGAGAGCAATGATGCCCAATGCCATCCAGAGGGGGCGGTAGTGGCTTGCGAAGGGGATAAAGATCTCGTTCCAGCCAAAGCGAGTGAAAGGATCGACCCAGACTGCCAGCACGTGCACGCCGACGAAGACGAGGCTGAGCAGGGTCACAAAGTTGTGGAGCTCACTGTTGATCAGCCGTGGCCAGCGGGGCGACTGCCAGTGCAGGGTAAGTATCAGCCCCAGGGCAATGGCGAGTGTCACCAGTATGTAGGCGGTGAAGCCGCCGGCACGTGCCACATCCCAGGTTATCGCTTCCCAGACGCTCATCAGTCACCCTCCATCTCCTGCATCGCCGTCGTTGGCCAGGGGCCGGCTGGTGTCCACGTGCCGTCCTCACGGACGAGCAGGCCAGCCAGGGAATGGGTGGTGAGAAAGCTTCGTCCCTGGTCCGGTCCGAGGAGAAACGCGACTTTGGCCGCTACCTCAGCCTGCATACAGCGAGCGGCAGCAACGGTCACCGACCACAGACCGCTCTGCGCCGGCGCGCCGGTGCGCGGATCAACGAGATGATGGCGGATGTATGTGCCCTGTTGCCAGCGGCGGTGTGCCACGCCTGAGGTGGCGAGGGCACCGTGGTGAAAGGGGATGACCCAGGAGTGCCCTCTGCCAGAGACAGCAATAGGCCACTGGCCGAGCGCTGCTGGCACACCCCGTACCGCGAGATCGCCGCCAGCATTGACCAGCGCGGGGCTAATGCCCATCTGGTCAAGGCGGGCCAGCGCAGCGTCTACGGCCATTCCTTTGGCAATACCGCCGAGGTCTATACCGACGCCCGCTGGCAGAGTAATGCACCGCCGGGCAGGATCGAGCTGGATAGCTCGCCAGCCGCCGCCAGGTGGCTGTGGGCGCGTTGCCGCCGGCATGGTGGCCGGCAGCTCGTCAAATGGGCGATCGTAGCCCAGCTGGATCATCTGCTGGAGCAGGGTCGGGTCATAGAGGCCGCTGGTTGCCCGGGCTGCAGCGAGGGCAGCTTTAAGTACGGTGAAGAGTAGTGGACCGACCGTGACGGGTTCGCCCGCGTGCCGGTTGAGACAGGCAAGTTCGCTATCCGGCAAGAAGCGACTGAGCGTCTGCTCCCAGTCTGCAAAGAGTGTACGAACGGCCTCCGCTCCATCGGCGGCGTGCGCTTCCGGGATAAGCAGGGAAACTGTGGTGCCCATAGCGCGAAATTGCGCGCGGATCATGCCCGGCGGCAGAGTCGACGCCTCAGGAGACGCCGGAGCTGGTGACGGGGCCTTGCCCGGTACTATTGCTGCCAAAACCAAATCCTCCTAGTTGCTGCTGGAAGAAGCCACCCGATGAAGGCGATGTGGGGGAAAGGTCACCTGATGTAGTCGATGCCGCTGACGACGGCTGCATGGTGACACCGGTGACATGATGCGCCACAAGAGCGCTCAGCGTGCCAAAGGTAAGCACAGAAGCCACCATCAGCCCCTGTTTAAAGGTACGCGCAAGCGCCTGTGCCTGTGCCCTGGGCATGCGCGCGGGTGCAGCTATGGAGCGTCGTGGTCCTGCTAGTGGCCGGATCGCTGCTGCTGGCTGATCCGGTAGTAGTGGCTGGCTTTGTGGCAGGTGGTGGCCAGCTGTTTCTGGCGGGTCAAACAGATATGGTTCCATGAGCGTTGAGCGGCAAGAACCGCCAGCTTCAGACGGCAGAGGAAACCGCTCTTCCTCCCTTCTCTTAGGAGAATATCTGGCAGATTTACTGCATTCTTGTTTAGGTGCTGCACAGAATATTCTGAAACTGAGGCTCAGACGGAGCGTTCAGACGTAAGTGCGCCTGTACAGATGCTGCCAGTCGTATCGTCTGCGGAGCCGCCTTGCTGATGAGGCGGCGTCGCCGGCCTCATTTCTAGAGAGAAGGATAGCATCTGCTTCTTAAACAGAAGATGAATTGAGGAGGATAGGGGACGTGGGAAGGCAGGGCTGCATATGAGAAACGGTCACCCTGTCATCCAGGGGTGCGCTCGCCGCTATTGGGAGCGGACGATGGGCCGGCATCCGTCCCAGGTGCCGACGCTCGCTGCGCGGGAGGTGGAGGAGATACCTCTCCCCGCTGTGTGGGACTGATGGGCGGTGTATGGCCTGACCGCTCGAGCATGGCGATCACCTCTTGCAGTGACATCTCTGCCACCGTACTCCATGTCGTCTCGTCCATTGGTGCTGGCGTTGCCGGGTGTTTCACCGGCCCCTGAGGAGCCAGCTCTTTGCTCCCGACCAGCCGGTGTAACCCGGTCTGGTGGTCGTGCGTGGCAAGTACAGCAATGAGTCGGTCCACTGGGGTCCCGCTGGGTGCTGGCCAGATCGGTTGCCGACCTGCCTGTGCCTCCTGGAGCGCATGTGCCAGCCGGTCAACTTCCTGTTGTACGCGTTGCAGTTGATAGGTGGCCTGAGCGGCTTTCTGGAGGCGGCTTAAGAGATTGTTTAAAGACCAGGCGACCTGCCATAGCACGTGATCCTGCGCCAGGGGGGCGCGAGCGCTCAGATCGCCGTTAGCCACCCGCACATGTGTCGTCAAGATCTGCTGGATTCCCTCCTCAAGCTGCCGCTTCTGCTCGGCAATAGCATGTTCAAGGGCAGCGATCTCTTCGGCGTTGTCTGCGCGGGCAATAGCCGCATCTACTGACCGTGCACCCAGCCAGCCGATGAAGGCTGCGAAGAAATTCACCAGGATATGCCGGTCTATCATGCCCCAGACGCCAAAGATATGCGTCTCGTAGGCAATCTCATTAAATGGTGTCATGCCGGCAACAAGGATAAGGGCTTGCGGCTGCGTGAGAAAATCGCCCACGATAAAGGTGATCGCGGCTGCCGCGAACAGCCACGGGGCGATCCGGTCGCCAATAAGCGCGACCAGGATGATGGGGATCACGAACAGATCGTATGCAGGGAGCACGATCGGTCGCAGCCCTCCGGGCGCTGCGAGGATCGCAGCGGCGATAACCAGCATGAGCGCGCTTGGAATGAGATAGGCTGCGGCTCTAGTATACCCAAAGCGGTTGAGCAGCGCGCCAATAATGAGAAAGATAGCCAGTCCAATCACCGCCTGCGCTGTACCGGGGTCTGCCAGGCTGTTGGCGACCAGGGCGAGGAGAAAGCCGAAGACGACCAGAATACTCAGACTGGTCAACTCTGCTTTGCGCAGACGCTCCCGCTCCCGCACGGGCAGCCGCTCGCGCGGGCGGGGCGGAGCCGTCAGATCCAGCCAGCGCCCGATTACGCCAGTGCGACGGACGAAAGGAGAATCCGGCCGTGCGGTACTCAGGGATGGGGTCACAGCGGCAGCTGCAGAGGAGGGGTCTCTGCCCGGGCCCGCAGCCGAATGATGCGTAGAGGGGGTATCCCAGGGTTGCATGCGATCACCGCCTTTCCCGACCTATGCCATGTCTCCACAGGTAAAGCCAGGTGTGCTTTGAAGCGGAAAACAGAGTATCCGCCAGAGCCTTTTCCGACCTGTGCCATACCGAGCATACCGACGCATATCGCTGTCACGTACCGCATATTATACGCTCTCCAGATACCCCTTGTCCTCAGCGACGGCGTCTCCTATGACCTTCTTCGCATGTCGGTGTCTGGCGCGGCCGCGCGTAGGGGAGCAGATGACATGTTACTGGCTGATTGGCCCGGCTAGCTCACCTTGCGCGCAGAGGCGAAAAAGAGCGGCATAGTCGCCAGAAACTCACCACGAGCATCAGCGGCATTAACGGCCTGGAGCCACATCTCGATTTCTCGCGCTAGGTGAGGCCGCTCCTGGGCCAGCGCCTGCGCGGCGGTAGTAAGCTGCAGAACGGCGTCAACCGGGGCCCAGGTGGTCAGCGTAAGCGCGATGGCCTGCACCTGCCACGCAGCCCAGGCAGCCGTGCCTTGTTGCGCCAGCAGTGCCTGCAGTTGACGCCCGATCAATGCATGGGCAAGATGACGCTGGTAGTACTCAAGCACCTGAATGAGGATCTCATCGCGATCGGCGCCAGCCGGGCTGGCCGGGTAGAGCGCTAACGTTTTCCAGTCCGGCTCAATCGCTGTCAGGATTCCCCCAGGACGTAGGACGCGATGCATCTCGGCCAGGACACGCGCCGGCGCTGGTGTATGCTGAAGCACGCGATCGGCGCGGGCGCGGTCGAACTGGGCATCGGCGAAGGGCATTTGCTCAGCATCGCCTACCCATACCTGGACGTTGGTCAGGGCAGCCAGCCGCTCGCGCGCCAGTTGCGCCAGGTCGGGATTGCGCTCCAGCCCGAAGACCTGTCCCCGGGGACCAACCTGGCCCGCCAGTATGGCCAGGTCGTCTCCGAGTCCGCAACCGACATCCAGCACCGTCAGGCCAGGCTGGAGCGCCAGCAGATCGAAGCTCAGCGCCTTATAGGCCCGGATTGGACTCCCACCCTTCTCAGCAAATTGAGCCAGATAGGTGACTTCAGCACCCGCTTGCGTTACAAAAGGCAGAAATCCATAGGGTTGCTGGTTGCTCAGGCTCATAGATAGTGCCCTTTCAAGAAGCACGCCGCCGCGCCGTATTGGCGTGATCAAGCTCCATACAAATCGTCGCATATGCCCGCCGCAGGGCGGTACGGAATGCCGCCAGGTCTAGCTGCTGGCGGCGCTGCGAGACCAGGGCCAGGCGACGGGCGGCATCTTCTGCCAGAGTGGTCACGGCCATTTCATAGACGACGGGGAGCCGTGTCGGAGCGACTTCCAGGCCTTTGACTCCCAGTTGCCGCACCAGTTGTAGCCGCTCATTCTCCTCCCACCCGATGACATCAGGACAGAGGGTAAACCGGTAGGGAGGAAGAACCCCGTCGATGTGCGCGTGGAAGAGGGGCATGAGCGTTTTGCGTGGGAAGAGCCAGAGCCAGGTGATCCCGGCACGTCGGGCGGCCTGCACCACGGCAAGAGCCATGATATCAATGATATCCAGGATGCGTATCGAGGTCAGGCCGTCGGCGATCGCAAAGCCGCCGAGTTCGGCAACGGTGCGCCGCGCGAGGCGTGCGCAGGCGGACGATGTAGGGGCAAAGCGGACGACTGACTCGATGATGGTAGCCCCCGGCAGCTCGAGGCGAATGGCCCCGACAAGCTGACCCGGGTCGGCAGTGGTCTGGCGCCAGCGCACGACGATCGGGATCGTCTGCTCAGGGCAGGAATCCACTATGTCAAGATAGGCATCGGGTTTCATGGCACAGGCGCGTGCAAAGCAGACGCGTTGTAGCGCCCGTGCCGCTGCATGGTCTGGCGACCCCGGGGCGACGATCTCGGCCACGAGCTCGCTGCCGAGCTGCGGATGCATGATCATCATAGCTATCGGTTCCCTCCTTACTGCTAACCGGCGCAAGCCGGCAACTATCTGATACGCTCCAGGAGGCACCACCCTGTGCCCGGTTCCAGAGCAACCTGCCCAACGTACACAAGTATATCATGGTCTGCTGTGTCAGACAAGCCCCCGGTGTCTGTGATCTGCTTATCGCTCCAGAAGCGGCTATCGGTATTGCGGGAGGGATTGACCAGACATATGGAAGAATGTATCATCAAGGGGGTCTGGAGGTCGAGACCGGATGGAGATGGCATGCATGATCCCGATCGCGATGCCCGCTGTGAGGCAGCCAATCGATGAGGATGACACCATCCTTACATGGCAGAACCATCCGGTGGTAGCTGCGCCAGGATACCAGATGGGCTACGGTCAGGCATGCTATGGATAAACGACCATTTCCTTTCGACTTCTTTCACATTCAGGGGCAGTGTGCCCTTATTACCGGCGGCAGTGGCGCGATCGGGAGCGCGCTGGCGCGCGGCCTGGCACAAGCCGGCGCACGGGTCGTGATTGTGAGTCGGCGTGTTGAAGCATGCATACGCATTGCCGATGAGATTCGTGCAGCGGGTGGGCAGGCTCTGGGCATCGGCGGCGATGTGCTGGATCGTGGTGCGCTTGAGCGTGTGGCCAGGGATGTACGCAGCGCCTTTGGCCCGGTGAATATTCTGATCAACGCGGCTGGTGGCAATGCGCCGCAAGCAACAACGGGCCCGGACCTCTCCTTCTTTGACCTGGAAGGCCAGATGGTCGATGCGGTGTTTCGTACCAACTTTGCCGGTGTGTTCCAGAGCTGTCAGGTCTTCGGGCAGCACATGGTGGAACAGGGACAGGGCTGTATCGTCAATATCGCTTCGATGAGCGCGCTGCGACCGCTGACCCGTGTTGTTGCTTACAGTGCGGCGAAGGCCGCAGTGGTGAATTTCACGCAGTGGCTCGCGGTATATATGGCACAGGAGTATAGCCCACGCATTCGCGTCAATGCACTTGCTCCTGGCTTTCTGTTGACGGCGCAGAATCGCTTCCTGCTGGTCGATCCCGCAAGTGGCGCATGGACGCCACGGGGGGAGGCGATTATCGCCCATGTACCCATGCGGCGGCTTGCTATGCCCGAGGAGCTCGTGGGGACATTGCTCTGGCTCGTGAGTCCGGCATCAGACTATGTGACTGGCACAGTCGTGCCTGTTGATGGTGGCTTCTCTGCCTATTGTGGCGTGTAGCCGAACCAGGAAGAGAGGCGATGGATGTCGACGAAGGCTAAGCTGGTGGAATGTTCAGAGCTCGCAACAGCGATGCCACGGGACGCATGATGTACACGCTGTTGCTAAACTTCACGGGAGGCGCATCAGCAGCAACCTGCAACAGGAGCCTTTTATGCCGAATGCGGACTTTGCAGGCCTCTTCGAGTCAGTACGACTGGGGCAGCGTATCGCACCGAATCGGCTTGCTTTTACCGCACATACGACGAATCTGGCGGTTGATGGACTGCCGAGTGAATGGCAGGCCCGCTATTACGCCCGGCGCGCCGCAGGCGGGGTGGGCCTGATTGTCATTGAGGAGGTTAGCGTCCATCCCTCCAACCATCCTTATCAGCGGGTTGTGCGTGGCTACGATGAGGCAGTGGTGCCCGGTTATCGCCGCATTGCCGGTGCCATTCATCAGCATGGCAGCCTGGCCCTGGTCCAGTTGAATCATGCCGGCATGCAGGGCACCGGTTCTATTCAGAAGCAGGTCCTCTGGGCTCCCTCTGCGATAGCAAACCCGGCAACGCTGGAAATGCCGAAAGTGATGGAAGCCGAGGATATCGCCGCAGTGATTGCCGGCTTCGCCCGTGCGGCTCAGCTGGCTATAGCGGGTGGCTTCGACGGCGTCGAGATCAACGCCGGCCAGTACTCGCTTGTACGTCAGTTTCTCTCGGGCCTGACCAATCAGCGCGGTGATGCTTATGGTGGCACTCCAGAAAAGCGCGCCCACTTTGCGCTGGAAGTGATCCAGGCAGTGCGTGCAGCAGTTGGTGCTCAGGCAGTGGTTGGTTTGCGCCTCTGCGGTGACGAATTTGCCCCCTGGGCCGGGATCACCCCTGATGAGGCGCCAGCACTGGCCCGTACGCTTACTCAATCTGGTGCAGTTGATTATCTGAGTGTCGTGGTTGGCTCGCTTTACAGTGTCTATAAAACACGTGCGGGAATGCATACCGAGCCAGGCTATGCCCTCGACCTTGCCCGCAGGGTGAGGCATGCGGTGACTGTGCCCGTCTACGCCACCGGAAGCCTCGTCGATCCGGGAATGGCCGCTGAGGCGATTGCCAGTGGGGCTGCGGATGGCGTTGAGATGACCCGTGCGTTGATCGCGGACCCGGATCTGCTGCACAAGCTTCGCCAGCACCGCGTCGACGCAATACGCCCATGCATTCGTTGTAACCAGGATTGCGTCGTGCGTTCGGCACAGAACGCCATCGTGAGCTGCATTCATAACCCGGAGGCTGGCTATGAAGCCGATTTCCCGCCGTTGGTGGCGGCTGACCATCCCCGGCGTCTGCTCATCATCGGCGGCGGTCCGGCTGGCATGGAGACGGCACGGATCGCCGCCTTGCGGGGGTACCGAGTCGTCCTGCTCGAGCGGACTGATCAGCTGGGTGGCACACCACGGCTTGTGGCCCGCGCTCCGCAGCGTACGCCCATGGGCCTTATTGCCGATTGGCTGGCCGGCCAGCTTGCACAGCTCGATGTGGAGGTGCAGCTGGCCGTTGAGGCGACGCGTGAGCTGGTATGCACCATAAACGCCGACGTTGTTGTTCTGGCGACCGGTGCCCGGCCTCGTCCTGTTGAGTCCCTTCCCGGTGGCGATCTCCCCCATGTCTATACAGTGCGGGATGTCCTTATGGGACATGTCACCGGTACCGGACGGGTGGCCATTATTGATAGCCAGGGGTCTTATCCTGCTATTGATGCCGCACAGATGCTCGCTGCTGCTGGCCGGCCAGTCACGATCGTAACCGAGGATCTCTTTGTCTCGGCTCAGCTTATCAGTAGCGGCGAGTTTCATCCGTGGTATCAGCGGGCCGCAGCGCTGGGCATCGAGTTCCGCCCACTGACGAAGGTGCTGGCTATCGAGTCCGAAGCCCTGGTTGTTCGCCACCGGTTCGGCACACGCCAGGAGCGTATTGAAGGGATCGCTACGGTGGTCGTCGCAAATGATGAGCTGGCGGAAGATCGCCTCTACCATGACCTGAAGGATATTGTTCCTATCCTGCACCGCGTCGGCGACTGTCTCGCCCCACGCCGCGTGCTGCACGCGATTCTGGAGGGCAACAGGGTTGCCCGTGCAATCTAGGAGAGAGAGCCAAAGCCAACGTGCGACATCCACAGTTTCCTTTGCTATTCTCGCCCCTCAAGGTGGGCTCCATTATTGTGGCCAATCGCATGGTCTTCTCTGCTCATCTGACCAATCTGGCTGAACACAATCTGCCCGGTCCGAGGATGATCGCGTACTATGAGGAGCGTGCCAGAGGAGGTACCGGGCTAATCATTACCGAGGAGCAGTCCGTTCATCCAACGGACCATCCCTACGAGCGTCTCATTCGCGCCTTTGATGAGCGAGTTATCCCCCGTTATCAACAGCTCACACAGCGTGTGCATCGCTATGGAGTCCCCATTTTCGCCCAGATTAATCATAATGGTGGACAGGCATCCTCACTCTATACCCGTCTTCCTGTCTGGGCACCCTCACCCATCGCCGATCCCCTCTTCCGGGAAGTGCCGAAGGAGATGGAGCAACGCGATATTGCGGAGGTTATTGCGGGCTATGCACGGGTTGCCAGCTATGTGAAGGCAGGTGGCTTTGATGGCCTCGAGCTCCAGGCTTCCCATAGCTCATTGCTCCGCCAGTTCCTCTCGCCCTATGCCAATCGCCGCACCGACGCTTACGGTGGATCAATTGAGCGGCGGGCCCGCATCGTGCGTGAGGTCATTGAGGCAATCCGCCGGGAGGTCGGGCGGGACCTGGTGCTGGGCATTCGCCTTCCGGGCGATGAATTGCTCGAGGGCGGGCTCACGCTCGAGCACACGGTGAAGACGGCGCAGATTCTTGACCGGGATGGTCTCCTTGATTATTTTAATACCTCGATCGGGACTGCTACCCACACCCTCTTCATGGTTGAGGCCTCGATGCATATTCCGCCGGGCTATGAGCTCTTCGTCGCTGCCGCCTTACGCGAGGTGACGGATCTGCCGGTAATCGGTGTTGGTCGGATCAAGGATCCGGTCCAGGCTGAGCAGATTCTGGCGCGTGGCGCATGCGATCTGGTTGGGATGGTGCGTCAGCAGATCGCCGACTCCTATACGGCAAAGAAAGCGCGCGCCGGTCGTGTTGAGGCTATCCGCCTCTGCATCTCCTGCAATCAGGAGTGTATTGGCCGCGAGGGGCTCAATCTCGACATTGGCTGCATTGAGAACCCGGCGACAGGCTACGAGCTCACGCTTGGGCCAGATACCCTCCGCCCGGCATCGCAGTGCAAGCGCGTTCTCGTGGTTGGTGGTGGTCCGGCTGGCATGGAATGCGCGAAGATTGCCGCGCGCCGTGGCCACAGGGTCACCCTTTGCGAACAGGAGGGAGAACTTGGGGGACAGGTGCGGCTGGCTCTTCGCGTTCCGAACCGTGCCGAGTTCGGGGATCTTATTCGTAATCAGGTCAACGAGCTGCGCCATGAGCCTGTCGTAGTACGGCTCGGTGTCAAGGTCACGCCGGAGATGGTGCACACCGAGGGCTACGATGTGGTAGTCTGCTGTCAGGGAGCTCTGCCCCAACGGCCGGCACTGCCCGGCGCCGACGATCCACGGGTGCTCACGGTCTGGGATGTCCTGGGTGGTGCAGCGGTCGGAGCGCGCGTCGCTGTGCTCGATATGATAGGCTTCCATCAGGCGACGAGTGTGGTCGAATGGTTGGCCGAACGCGGGGCATCTGTCGAGGTCTTCACAGCTGCGCTCACAGCCGGCCAGGACCTGGGCCTCACCCTTGATCTCGAGAACTGGTATCGGCGCATCCTTGCCCGGGACGTGCGCATCACGACGAACTTCGCCCCATTGGGCTTTGCGGATGGCTTGATTAATGGTGTGCAGGTGTACTCTGGCCAGATGCTGACATTCGGCCCGTTCGATACCATCGTTGTCGCGAACCACGGCCGGCCAGATGATGAGCTCTACTTTGCCTTGAAGGGCAGGGTCAAGGTCTATCGCGCCGGCGATTGCGTGGCACCGCGTCGGGCGAGCGATGCCATTAATGAAGGACATCGGCTGGGAAGGATACTATGACGAACCGGGATCCGCATGTGCACGATATCTGGGTCTGGGCAGAACAGGCAAACGGTAAGCTGCAAAGCGGTGTGCGCGAGTTGCTGGGTGAGGCACGAGAGCTGGCTGATGCCCTTGGTGCAGACGTAGCGGCTATCTTGCTTGGTGACCATGTCAGTGAGCTTGCCAGTTCCTTAGGGGATACCGGAGCTGACCGCGTGTACCTGCTTGAGGCCTCACATCTCGCACGTTATGCCACCGAACCATATGTCGCGGCCCTGGCCGCCCTCGTGGCATCCGATGGCCCACCAGCGGCGCTGCTCTGCGTGCAAACCGCCAATGGCGCCGACCTTGCTCCGAGACTGGCTGTTCGTCTGGGCTTCAGCTTCCTGAGCGGGTGTATCTGGCTGCGCCCCGATGGGGAGGTGTTGCGCGCAACGCGACCGGCCTACGATGATCGTGTTTATCAAGACTGGGTCTTTCCGCCAGGGCAGCCTATCATTGTCACGTTTCGTTCTGGCGTCCGGGGTGAGCCGGCGCCTGTCCCGGGCCGGACAGTGACGCTGGTACGCCGAGAGGCGCCCGCAGTTGCCAGCTACGTACGCTTTGCGCGCCAGATCCCACCCGATCCCCGCACCGTCAGGCTGACCGATGCGGAACGTGTGGTCGCAGCGGGACTGGGCATCGGTGCCAAAGCGTTTTTGGACGAAGTACAGGCGCTCGCTGACCTCCTCCATGCGGCCGTCGGTGCGAGCCGACCTCTGGTGGATCGCGGCTGGGTCCCATTTGAGCGCCAGATTGGCACGACTGGCCAGATGATCTCGCCAAAGCTCTACATTGCCCTGGGGATCTCTGGCGCGCTCCAGCATACTGCGGGCATCAGTGGTGCCGAGACCATTATTGCCGTTAACAGCGATCGTAGTGCCCCCATCATGGCGCTGGCCACGCTCGGCGTCGTGGGTCGTGTCGAGGACATTGTCCCGCGGCTGATTGCACGCCTGCGTGCGCTGAACACAGCCAGGACCCCAGCGCCTGAGGCAGCCACGACGATGCAAGAGGAGGGAACGCTGTTATGAGCGAGCGCTTCGATGCGATTGTTGTCGGGGCCGGGCCGGCCGGAAGCACTGCGGCACTCGTCATTGCCCGTGCCGGCTATCGTGTTCTGCTCCTGGAACGTGGCGAGTTTCCGGGCAGCAAGAATGTCTCCGGGGCCGCCTTCTATGCGCCTGCCGTGCTGGATGCCCTGATACCACGCTTCTGGGAATCTGCTCCCGTCGAGCGCTATCTGACGCGCCGTGTTCTCTCGTTCATGTCCCCCGAGTCTTCGTTTGCCCTGGACTGCAAGACACAGCACTTTGCTGCACCTCCTTACAATGCCTTTACTATCATCCGTCCCCGCTTCGATCGCTGGCTTGCCAACCAGGCTGTAGATGCTGGTGCGACGCTGCTAACTGAGACAGTTGCTGATGACGTGTTGCGTGATGGGGCCGGGAGAGTGAGCGGCGTGCGCGTCCGTCGGGAGGGGGGTGATATTGAGGCGCCGATCGTGATTGCTGCAGATGGCGTGAATGCTTTCCTGGCCAAGCATGCCGGCCTACAACGCGAGTTTGCTGCCCACGAGATCTCGCTTGGTGTCAAGGAGGTACTTGCACTTGGCCGTGAGACCATCGAAGAGCGTTTCGGGTTGACCGGTGATGAAGGCACGGCGCAGGAATACATCGGATCGATCAGTGGCCCGGTGTATGGTGGCGCATTCCTGTACACCAACCGTGAGACGCTCGCCTTAGGAGTGATTGTCCAGCTCTCCTCGCTCGCACAGCACCGTGTGCGTGCTTATGACCTGCTCGAGTGCTTCAAAGCACATCCATCGGTCAGTCCGCTGGTGCGCGGGGCCCGCCTCGTCGAATACTCGGCCCATATGATACCGGAAGCGGGCTGGAAGATGTTGCCCAGACTCTACACCGATGGCATGCTGGTGGCCGGCGATGCGGCTGCCCTCTGCTTTGCTACCGGTCTCTACCTGGAAGGGATCAACTATGCAATTGCCTCTGGTGCCGCCGCAGGTGCAACGGCAGTCTCTGCGCTCCAGCGCGGCGACACATCGGCGCGCTCCCTGAGCACTTACGAAGAGCAGCTCAAGCGCAGCTTTGTCCTGCGTGACTTGCACACATACCGTGTTGCCCCCAGTTTCATCAATGCCGAGGGGATCCAGAACATCTACCCACTGGTGATAACCAGTATCGCTGAGCAGGTCTTTCGCTCACGCGGTGAGCCAAAGCGCAAGCTGCTACCGGTAATGGTGAGCGAACTGCGCCGTGCACGCGTGCCAGTGTGGCAGCTCATACGCGACCTGTGGGAAGGAGGACGTGCATTCTTATGGTAATGAGGGCTCTACCGGAAACAACCTTAGCGGAGAAAATGTCAACGGTTCGCTTTCGCGTAGACAGCGAGCCCCATATCGTTGTTGACAGCCGCATCTGCCAGGAGTGTACACTGCATTCCTGCATCTATGTCTGCCCGGCAAATCTCTTCAGCCTGCTCTCAGATGGCTCAATTCTGTTCAATTACGAGCAGTGCTTCGAATGTGGTAGCTGCTACGTTGCCTGCAACCGGGAAGGTGCGATCACCTGGCGCTACCCGAGAGGCGGATATGGGGTATCCTTCCGGGATGCATGAGGAGCGCTATGCGTATCGTTGTCATCGTTGAGCAGGTATGGGATCTTACGTCGATTGATGTCGATCCGATCACGGGAGAAGTTGACCGGTCGCGCACAGTCTTCGTATGCAATCCGGCTGATCGCACAGCCTTCGCCTATGCCCTCCTCCTGAAGCGTGCGATCGGGATGGCAGACATTGATGTCTACAGTGTGGGACCGGAGCGGGTTAACACGGTTCTGCGTGAATGTCTGGCGCTGGGCGCGAGCCACGTCATCCGTGTCTGGAGTGACCGGCTGGAGGGGGCCGGAGAAGGGACGGTGGCGCAGGCGCTCGCGAGTATTCTGCGGCAGCAGGTGTTTGACCTGGTGCTCATGGGTAACCGGAGCGCTGATCAAGGACCGTCCGTGCTGGGTCCCATGCTCGCCGAGGTGCTCGGTCTCCCGCAGGTGACCGGAGTTGCTGCGCTCCAGCTCGACGGGGAGCGCGGTGAGATGGTCATTCGGCGGCGGCTCGAGCGTGGCGTGCAGGAAGAGCTCACAGTGCATTTGCCCGCCTTGCTCTGTCTTGAACCTGGCCTGGCTGAGCCCCACCAGGCATCCTTACCGGCGCTACTGGCGGCGCAGCAAGCATCGGTGCCTGTCATACAGCCCGTTGTCGTTCCCGAGCATGCCGCGCCACGCCTGGCAGGCCTGTATCCCCCACGACCAAGACCACACCGGCTGGCGGGGCCAGATCCAGGGGCCTCGGTTGAGGCGCGCCTGGCAGCGATTCTGGGTACGGGTCAGACCAAATCGACAAACGTTGTCAGCGAAGGTACGCCTGAGGAGCTGGTGGAGCGTATCCTCATGCTGCTGCATGAGCGGCATTTCCTCTGAGCTACAACTGTCCTGGTCAGGGGCCAGTCAGGGATGCCACGGTGTCATTTTCATATAGTCATTATCTATCGGGAATCCACCATAGCAAGCATAGCACTAGCCGGACTAACGATGAGATACCAGGTCTATGTTCACCCGGCCCGCATGCGCAGGTGTGGAATCCATCTCGGCAAGTTCCCGCGAGAACGGTCGAGCCGTACAGAGCTGGCCGCGCTTAGCCGGTTTTACCTGGGCACTCGCGCTAACGGGGCCAACAAGGGTCGTTTCCTCGCAGCGGGCCCTGGGATGCGCGGGCGGCACGAGCGGGCCCGGTACGGTTCAGCTAAGGGCAGGCAGAACCGCTGTGCGATGAGGGGCCCCGGCGGATACAGACGACAACGGGTGGGGGGCTTCGACCCCCGTGACCCTGAACGGGCAGCTGGAGTGCCCATCCAGCGGGGTCGCCACCTGGGGCATCGGCTCCGGGCAGCGCGGGAAGGCCCATGCCCGCTCCTGCCCCATAGATGGCGAGCATAAGACCGCCTGTGGCGATGTTGAACAGGTAGTCCCGTTTTGACCCTGTACCAGCCACGCCGGTATCGTAGTTCGCGGGCGATACATGGCTTGCTGGCCCAGTTAGCCGGGGCCACCGCCAGGTTGACCGTGCCAGAACGGGCGGCCGGTCCATCAAGCGGCAAACCCAGAGCAGGCGAGCATGAGGACCAGCTTGGGTCTGGGTAAGCCGGTCTCCACCGGGCAACTCACCCGGCAGTCACGCTGCTGGGGTGCTATACTCCAGAGCAGATCAGGAGCAGGGAGATTCAGTTGATGACGCCCCCTCTGGTGCCGCCTTACGACATTGAGGCCTATATCCAGCTGGTGCCACGCCGGGCTGACGCAGTCTTCCCAGCACCGGCGGCATGCTCGCTCATCTGGCACGCCCTGGCCCACGGCCTGTGCGGCGCCGACCCGGGAGCCTGAGCAGGCGGGCATGCAGGAAGGGTTCCTGGCCGTGGCCATGCGTGATCACCGGGGTGCTGATTGCACGCCACTGTCCCCTCGGCCTGGATCAGCGGACCCTGCTTGCCGATCAGCTGGTACCAGCAGGGATGCGCTTCTCCCCGCGCGGCGATCAGCGGGCGCCCCGCAGGGTCACCTACGGGCCTCTCGGGCACTGAAGGTGCCTATGGCCAGCATTGCTGCCAGGACTGATGCAGCGGACCTCCGGCGTCCACTATTACTTATGATAACTGATCTTATCATAACTCATTTTTCCCGGGACGGATCCGTCCCGGGCCCTTTCCCTGCATCTGTCGTCACCACAATCTCCACTCGGACCGGTGGCGTGGCAGCGCAGCTCCTGATCCTGTCCGCAACGCGGCGCGAGGATGCTGGGGCCGCGATTTTGCCGGACATCTGTTCGTTGACACCTGCCGGACAGCATGCTATACTTTCCTGTGTATCGGGCAGTGTGGCCGCGCCATGAAGCGCTGGCAGGTACGGTTTGTGCCGCCCCCTGGCCAGCATGTCCGCGCAACTGAGCAGCGCAAAATCGCCAGCACCGCGCTGTTCCTGGCCAGCTATTTTATCACCGCCGATGAGCCGTGCTCCCGCGACGAGCCGGGCGGGCGCCGCCGCCGGCGTCCGCGCGTCCGCCGCGAGTTCTCGCCGCTGCTGGTCATCGAGCGGCTGAAGGCTGGCCCCGACGGCACCATCCAGGTGCCATCGGAGATCGTCTTTCATCTGGGCGCGGAACATTTTGATCTGCGGTTCGGCGCGGCGGCCCACTATTTCACCGTGCCGATTGGCCCGGCTGCCGGGCTGTCATACTATGCGGCAGCAGCAGGAGCTGCTGCTCGCCCTCTATTTCTGCAACTACCTGATCGACGGCGATCGCCTGGTTCCCTTCGCCACGCTGCTGCAGAGCTCGCTCCAGAACGCCGCTGCGAAAGCCATGGACGAGGCGCTGGGAGAGGCAGTCTTCACTCATCCCCACCCGATGCGAGCCCTGCCGCGTCTCCTCCAGCAGGCGGGGCTCGAGATCAGGGCGACACTGGCTCACGTGTATACAGAAATTGGCACAGGCAGCTTCTTTACGGGTTTTGCTGAGACATATGCGCCACTGGTACAACGCGCTGGCCTCTTGACTGCCAGGCAAGTGGAAGACTGGCTGCTGGAGCAACGGCGAGCACTAGAGCAGCACGCCTTTTTTGCCGCATGCAATTTCTGCGCGTATCTGACTAGACGACCCACGGATTAATAAGGAACAAGGGGGACAAGTATGTTTCTCACGATCACTACAAGCAAGGCAATCCCACAACAACTCCAGGAGGTCGAAACGTTTCTACACAAGTTCCTCCCTCGCCTGATGCAACAACCAGGAGCGCTGGCCATTTATCACTATGTCAGGCCTGAACAGGGAGATGCAAGCACCATTATCATCTGGGAAATGAGGAAACCGTCAAAGCCTATAGAGCGAGTGATTTGATCAAAGAAGCCATTGCCTTTGAGCAAGCTCAGCACCTGCCCAGTACACGAGAAGGCTATCCGCTCATCTATCCGCAATAAGGTTCAGCAGATCACCTCTGCCAGAGAAGAGCTTTTCCAGGGGACGAGTGACAGGTGCGACCGGTGGTTCGAATCCCGTCGGCTCCGCTCGGTTCCGCAATCATGCCCAAGACTCCTCTGGTGTCTTGGGCATGTCTTTTTCCTCTTACGACCTGGCGATTGCCCCTTTTACCTCATCTAATTGATGCTGATAAAACTCCTCTAGCACACTCTCTATGAATGCGGTATACTTTTCTGAAAGAACGGAAGAAATGAGGCCGTTTGCGTGAAGGTGCGTGATATCATCAAACGTCTAGAAGCTGATGGATGGTATCTTGCGCGGGTACATCGGGTACATGGAGATCATCGACATTATAAACATCCGACAAAGAAGGGAATAGTAACGGTCTCTGGGCATCTTGGAAAGGACATGCCTGTTGGAACCTTGCTCAGTGTCCTGAAACAAGCCCAACTAGAGAAAGAGGATTGAGATGGCAAGAATCTTGGTCATCATCGAAAAAGGCGAAAACTCGTATGGGGCGTATTCTCCTGATGTGCCAGGCTGCGTCGCTGTTGCAGATACCAGAGAAGAAGTCGAGCAACTGATGAAAGAAGCCTTACGAGAACATCTTCAGATCATGCGTGAAGAAAATCTACCTCTCCCTCAGTCTCAGACCGAGGCAGAATATATGGACATTCCGCTTTCAGCATAAACAGCTTTGTGGTCTTGACCAGCTTTCCCGGAGGGGATAAACTTGGAATGGCTTCGCTGCCCCACCTGCGGCCCAGGCGGATCTCGCTGCGCCTCTTCCTCTTCGCCAGCAATCCCGAGCAGAACCTCAGCGGCCTGGATGGCTTCTTGCAGCAGGGGCAGGCTTTCGACACGGCGCGCCGAAATCACGGTCTGCCACACGATTCCTCCGGTGTCAGCTGCCCCCACCCGTACCAGCTTGTGCCCCGTCTTGGCGCGCGACCGCCCCAGCTAGCCGCGTTCGGACCCTTCGGCATGCTTGCTGGCTGGTAACGGCGACAAGTCCCCATCGAGCACCAGCAACTCCTGTTCAAAGGCATGCTGTCGCCCTTGACTGTACTGTTTGACGAGCTCGGCGAGCGCTGCTTGCAGATCCGCCTCACGAGCAGCATCCAACGTATCAGCCAGGACAGATCGTTCAGCGCAGCCCGGCAAGCCGAAAGCGGCGCTCAGGGCCATATCCACGCGCAGGCTAGTCGCGGTATGGGACACGGCTTTGATGCCAGTCAACAGGCCCACAAAGAGCATTTCCAGCTGCTGGAGGGGCAGGTTCTCTGTGCAGGCGCTGGGCAGCGCCTGGAGCTTGTTTCCATCTGGTGATCAGATTGGGATGCCCCCCGTGCGGAGCCGCAATCTGTGCTAGTGTCCGTTCGTCTGTCAGGGCTTCCTGAACAACCTGTGTTTTAAAAGCTGGCGTGCAGCGTTTGCGCATCATCCTCATACTCGCTTCGATCGCTTCACGCTGCTGCCGCCAGGTCTGGCCTCCAGCGTGGGCGATGTGCTGATCGCGGTGGGGCTGTTCGTGCTGGTGCAGCAGCTCTTTGGCCACCCGGACCGCCCCGGACCCGTGACACTCCGCTGCGGCTGAAGCTGCACGGCTTCTTTTTGCCGCCGTGCAACCATGCCACGGGGCGGTTGCTCGCCAGGAGAGGCTCTGGCGAGCTACACGAGCGTGCGGGCAAAACTGCAGACCCGTGGAGGGTGCCATCGCCCCAACTACTGGGGGCCGCCCCCCAGATACGTCGCACGAATATTGATCGCTCCTACCCCGTCCCGCTGATACGCCCGGTGCCACGGTGCAGACAGGCACGCGAGGTGTAGCGCTCATCCTGGAGCACCACCTCCATCCCCAGCCGCCTCGCCTTGTAGATGAGGAAGTGACGCACCTGGCCTGCTGACCACTGGTGCATCTTTTGGTTCACACGGGCGCCTCGCTCTGTGCGCTGACGGAGATCACGCACATCGCCAATCACCAGTGTGCGCACGCCTGCCTGATGCAGTGTGGTGGCCAGCCTGCTGGCATGCTTGTGCGCCATCTCCCGGATCTGGTGCCGAAGCCGACGCAAGTGTCGCTGCTTTGACCGGACTGGCCGCCGGAAACGGCGGGAGCCTTTGCACTTGCGAGTGAGCAGCCGCTGCAGCCTCCCTTCGAGCCTGTTCTGACAGCGCCGTTTACTCTGCAAGAGCCCCCATTGGCAATCAGGACGTGCTCCCCGGCGCAGACCACCGCGGGGTGCACCTCGCCCAGGTCGATCCCTGCCACGCGACCCCCCAGGGGTTCCCCGCGGGGGGCAATCGCTTCGTCGCCCTTGCCGGTCCAGTGAATGACGCCCGTCTGTGGTTGCTCCCATCGCCAGGGCCGCACCAGCGGCGCATTCCCTCGCCCATGGGACAAGATGAGCTGCCCCTCGCGCCGGCGGAATGGCGCTGCTCCTGTACTCCATCCGAAAGAAGCGCCTGCGCCGGCGTGGCGGGTGAGTGTTCGGATCACTCTGCCGATGTCGGACCCGCCCGGCATCCTGGGCGGCGCAGCAGGGGCGAAGTGTACCACCGCATGAGCGAGGAGGGCTTGAGCCACAGTCCCCTCTGGCGTACCCCGCACCAGAAGGAGACCAGCGTCTGTGAATAGAGCCAGCCACACGCTGCCGCCAGGGCATCGAGCTGCTCAGTCCGTGGCAAGTGGACGCGGCGCACCAGATAGGAGGTCAGGGATCGTGGCCTCCTTGCGGATGAATAAGTGCCGCCAGGCTATCCAGCCCATACATCTGTTGCAGGGTAGTTGCCAGCCGGCGGTCTTCCGGCCCCAGATACATTTTGATCAGAAGCTTCTTTCTCATACACCATCAATGGGGGGTTCTGCCAGGGGCTCAAGCCAGCGAGAAACCCGCCTGACCTCCGGGACTGCAACCCCAAGGCTTGCAGCGCGTTCCCCTCTGTCACGACGCAAAATGGTAGCGACTGTGGCGAGCACGTCAAGAAGCGCTTAAGCATGCGTACCCCTATCTATCCTTCCTGGGGGCTGGTGCGGGACCGGGACGGGAATGCCGACGTGAATATTCTCCTGGCTGGCCCCGCGGAACTGGCAGCCAGGTACTGTACCGCTGGGCAGGCGGAAACGGGTTCCAGTTCGCCGGAACGCAACGCTTCGGGACAGACATCCGCTGACGGGCGCAAGCGATCGCGTTCCGTTAAGATGGCTGGCTGAAAAGCGTCAATTCCCTGGTGAACAGCGATATTGCCTGCTGAAACGATTGCTCACAGCCTCCCGGGATAAGACTGCATCTCCGATCGGTAGCTGAAAGCGTCAGGTCGCTTGCCCGTTTCACACTGCTCACTCAGGATCCCGCTCCATCAGCATATCTTTCTCGCTACTGTCATCGAGATGACAGCCTGTATCTCCGGTGGAGACGGAGATGAACCTGGCGGAGACAGGCTATGCGGGCTCTCCGTTCCATGCAGATACATCGGCAGGAGGGGCTACGACGGTGAGGAGGGATCAGAAGCCTGGCCACCACCTAACAGCTGTTCCAGCTCCTGGCGGTGCTGCTCGTAATGAGCCAGCTTCTCTTCCAGCCGGTTACGCATGCGCTCCAGGCCGGCGATCTTGGAGCGCACGAGGTCTAACTGACGGCGGGTCAGGGCATCCAGCTCGGCGAGGCGAGCCAGCTTGCCCGCAGGATCTGCCTCCTGGCGATAGGCCTCCACCAGCATGCCTCGCTCTTCATCCGCCTGGATCAGTTCGCCGATCTCGGCCAGCGAGAAACCCAGGAGATCGCGTAGCTCCTTGATGCGTTCCAGGCGCTGGATATCCGCGTCAGAATAGAGACGATACCCACCCTCTGTCCGGGCTGCCGGACTGAGCAGGCCACGCTCTTCATAGTAGCGCAGCGTCCGTTTGGTCATACCAAGCCGCTCAGCTACTTCCTCAATCTGGTAGACGGGCTCGTGAGCAGATCCAGCTTGTGGACGCTGGCGCGATGGTTTGGAAGGGGCATCCATGGCAGTCCCCCTGGTTGCGCGATGGCATAGAGTCCGCTTCTAGCATATCATATCCTGCTCTGAACGTCAAAACAGCGATCACGTGGCCCGGGCTATCGAGCCGGCTCTGGTCTGGCTCGCCTTATGGCGCGGCGTGACGCCAGCATCGGGCAATATGGCGCACACTCAGCCGGGGCAGAGGGAAAGCGGGCAGCACACGCGGGAGATGGGCATGGAGAAGCGCTAGAGCAATCGCCGGCAGCGAGAGCGCGCCATCATACACCAGATACCGGCTCTCCCAACGGGGATGAAATTTGTCCTTGAACCGGAAAAGCCGGTAAAAACTGTGCCCGATGCCCAGGTGCATCCAGATAAAGGCCATAACCTGAGCCTGCAAGGGCGGTTGATCGTGCCGGGTATCGGCCAGTGCTACCATGCCCAGGCTGATCACCTCGGCTCCCCAGCGGCCCAATGTTTCGATGGCGCGCACCAGCAGCAGCTCCATTGTCCCCGAAGGGGCGGTATCGGCCCGGCGCATCAGATCCAGGGTCCAGCCAGGGGTGGTTCCATAAATGGGCATAAAAGAGACGAAGGCCTGCACCTGTTCCTGACGGTCGAGGGCTATGGCGACCACGACAGGGAATTTTTTGCCATCATCGCCCGGCGCGCCCGCGGCAATCTGCGCCGCTAACTGCATCGCCCGGTCAAGATCGCCCAGCCGTCCCAGGCTAAAGCCCATCTCTGCCGTTGCCCCCTTGCGCTTAAGCCAGCCGGCAGAGAGCGCCGCGCACTGGGCACGCAATGCGGGCGGGATCTCCTCCGGACTCAGGAAAAAGCGGACCTCTATCCCGGCGCGCTCAGCATGCCGGGCGCTGGTGCGCACATTGGCCATGGCCGACCCGGTGAGCGTGAAGGTGCGCGGATCGATCAGCGCCTCCTCGCCCAGCTTGAGCACGCCCAGCCCTAGACGCCGATAGATGGGCAGATGCCGGGGCAACACCTGATAAAAGGCTGCACGCCAGTCATGGCGCGTGCAGAAATCCAGAAAATCGGCGGTTATCTGCTCAACCAGGTGATCCGGCGCGATCGGATCGCCCAGTGCAACGGCGATGTTGCCGACCAGGCGGTAGGCGATCAAGCCATTGCTGCTGGCGCCAAAGAACCGCTTCATATCCGGTCCGAAGGCGAAGAAGGCCATCGGATGGCCACCATAGCGACGGAGCAACTCTCGTGCACGCTCCTCCTGATCAGCAGCAGCAAGCCAGCGCGCGCGCACCGGGAGAATGATTGCCAGGAGCCCATAGGCAAGCAGTGCACCGGTGAGGAGGGGAATAGAGTTGAGAAACCACTGGCCATGGGGTGAGAGGGGAACAATTTCCCGTGGTGGTCGCAGCAGCACTCGCCGGCCAAAGGTGCGGAGCAACGCGCCGGGCCGGTGCGGTGGTGAAAGACGATTAAAGTAGGTACCCAGGACATAGAGCCCTGACAGACTATAGAGCAGCAACAGAGCCAGGCCAGCCAGCAACGCCACAATACCCTGGCGGAAATGTGCCGGGTCGCTCTCTACCAGGAAATATCTGCGCGTGCGTAAGAGGACAATTTCGAGCACGCCGACCAGGGCAGCTTCCTCAACATCCAGACCTTTGAGCAGGTGGGCAAGGGCGACGAGCGGGAGCAGTACCACGCTGATCTGCCAGGCGCGGCGCTTGCCACGCGCCAGTGCCGCAGCTAGTAAGAGCAGGAAGAAACCGCTGAGCAGCACGAAGCTGCGCCCGGCGTGCGGCAGGGCGATATCCATGACGGTGAGCAGGAGCTCGATCCGTCCTGGCAGCGGTGGCAGAGCAGCCGAGATGATATTGATGGCGCCTATGAGGGAAATGGCCAGAGCAATACTACGCCGAATCCAGCGTCGCCTGCGCATGGCATACTCACCAGAATGCGGGCGCCGGGTGCCCCTGGCACCGCGCCAGGGGAAGGAAGGCGCCCGCTCCTCTCCTGTTCCTGTGATAAGATGGACCTCTGTGCAAGGCACCTCGGTTCGCCGGAGCAACGGTTTTGCGGCACGTTGTCAGCTGAGCATGCGGCAGATTCCCGGCAGGAAACGTTGCGGGGGTAAAATGCCCAACGTCACGAACAACGGTTCCTGTCGCACCTGGCAGGGACAGCTCTGCCGGTCTGCCATCATGCAGCCAGACGCCGTGGCCCGGGCGGGCGAATTGCAAGCCCCTGGCGCTGAGCCAGGGGGCCATGACTCCTTCTCCACCCCTGACCTGCCCGGGCTGGATCAGCGCGTAGCGGCCCGATAGGGCCCGGGTACACCAGCGGTAATCCATCTCCTGATATGGCACTCCCGGCTGTCTATCTCAGCCCGGCTCTCGTTGAGTGAGTTGCGATGGCCAGGCCGATCAACGGCAGCAGCGGCCAGAGCGTTTTACGGCCACTGGCCTCACTCTCTTTTTTGGCACAGCTTCCTGGTTTTGTCAATATCACTTGACATTTTCTGGCATATAATATACTCTGCTTATGATAACTCTCGCTTCCTGTCGCTCCAGGCGGCAGGCTGGCAGGGAAAACGTGCCTGTCGAACTCACCCCTCGTTGATGCACCACGATGCTGATGAGGATCAGGCAAGGAAAGGGAGGGTCTTTCTGTGAAACGACGTTTCCGATCTACCGGTGCAAAAGGGGCTGAGGCAAATGAGACCCTGCCCAAGTATACTATCGGTGTTGTCTCCAGGTTAGTGGGCCTTCCACCCCAGACGCTGCGACGCTATGAGGAGGCTGGATTGCTCCAGCCCGCCCGCCAGGGTGGCAAAAATCGCCTGTACTCCGATCAGGACGTTGCGGTACTCGAGGAGATCGCGGAACTTTCCGATCAGGGGGTCAATGCCGCGGGCATCCGCCAGATCATCCAGATGCGCAAGCACATTCGCCGACTGCAGCGCGAGGTCCAGGAGGCTCAGGAGGCCCGGCGCCGTGCTGAGGAAAGCTTGCGCCAGATACAGATGGCTCAGCCTGAGCCATGTCACCGACCAGCTCCTGGTGAAAGTGTATCAGGGTAGCAGCACAACCTTGCCGAACTGCTCACGCGCCTCCAGGCGCTGGTGCGCCTTCACTGCCTCTGCCAGCGGATAGGTTGTGTCCACGACGGGATGGAGCCGGCCATCGGCGAAGAAGCGCAACGCCTCCAGCAGGTCGCTCTTGGTCCCCATGCGGTTGCCCAGGATCTGCGTATTGTTCCAGAACAACGCATCCAGATTCAGCTTGCCGCGATTGCCGGTGGTGGCACCACAGGTCACGATGCGCCCACCGCGGCGCAGCGACCGCAGGCTATGCTCCCACGTGGCCTCACCCACGTGCTCGAAGACGACATCCACTCCCCGCCCATCGGTCAGGCGGCGCGCCTCCCGTGCAATATCCTGCCGGCTATGATTGATGCCGGCATCTGCTCCTAAAGCCAGCGCCCGCTCCAGCTTGGCGTCCGATCCGGCGGTCGCCAGCACACGCGCGCCGAACAGCTTACTCACCTGTATTGCCATACTGCCGACACCGCTGCCTGCTCCCAGCACCAGGACGGTCTCACCTGGCTGGACTCTCGCCAGCTTTGCCAGCATATGCCAGACCGTTGTTACCACGACTGGCAACGATCCGGCTCCCACAAAATCCAGATTTTCCGGCTTAGGCAGCGCATTCACTGCCGGTACCACACAGAGCTCGGCATAGCCTCCATGAACATTCCGGCCGAACTGGCGCTGCTCGGGACAGAAATTGTCCGCGCCAGCCAGGCACCAGCGACAATGGCCGCAGGTGATCACCGGTGAGACAATCACCGCTGTGCCCGGAAGAGGAGTGGCGACGCCCGGGCCCACAGCGATTACCTCGCCCGCGACATCGCCGCCAGGAATCACGGGCAGTCGGACATCAGGAAGGCCCCGGCGCATAAACAGGTCGAGGTGGTTCACGCCGGCAGCACGCACCCGTATCAGCACCTCGCCAGGTCCCGGTTCAGGGTCAGGCCAGTCTTCATATGACAGCGTCTCCGGCCCACCAGGCGCACGGATCACGATCGCTTTCATGCATCAGTCCCCCACAAATTGAACCTTCTTCAACCTGATATCAGGGAGGCAGCTTTGAGCTGAGAGGCCAGTGATCGATGACAGGATAAGGAGCCATTCATGCTCCCACCCGAGCAGAAGGCTTTTGCTGGTCTTTTTCAGTAAGGTGCCGCGAAATCTCGACACAACCGTCAGAAACGCAGTACTATAGCCTCCAACCCCGCCCATATCGTATCACTTTTCTGCTGCTACGACAAAGCCGGGCAGTACCGCTCTGGTGCAGCAGGGCACAATACAACATGGGCTCAAATCTCGAGCACATGTCTGATCCCCGCTGCCACCCGTTCCACGTTGGGCAGCACCTGGCTCCAGTCTCGTCGTGCGATCGGTATTGGGGAGGCATGTGCACCGATCCTGAGCGGGGGAGCGTCGAGTGCCCAGAACTCCTCGGCAGCAATCCTGGCCACAAGCTCAGCACCCCAACCACCTGGTTCCACTGCATCGTGAACGACAAGAAGCCGTGCGGTCTTCTGCACCGATGCACGGACAAGTTGCTCATCCCATGGTTGGAGCCACCGGAGATCGATCAGATCCACATCAACGCCGACGGCGGCGATAGCTTCCTGGCAAACCTGCATCGCCGGTCCATAGGAGACGACGGTGAGCTGGTTTCCTTGACGAACCAGCCGTGCTCTCCCAATTCCCCAATTAGTCTTGCTGCCGGTATCAAGGTCTCCCTCTTGCCTGAGCAAGGCGATCGATTGGATGACAACCACCGGGCCCTCGTCAGCGATGGCCGCGCGCAAGACCTCATACGCATCTTGCGGTGTGGAAGGGAACCCGACCTTCAGCCCGGGCACATGGCAGAGCCAGGCCTCCAGCGATTGCGAATGTTGGGCACCATAGTTCGCGCGCCCACCGTACAGGGTGTGGATCACCAGGGGTAGAGCAGCCACATCCAGATTGAAAAAGCGGTACTTAGCTGCCTGATTCACAAGCTGATCCATACCAAGAGTCAGGAAATCCAGATACATAATTTCGACCACCGGGTGCAAACCCATCATCGCTGCACCGGTCCCACACGCGACAAGGGCCGCCTCAGAGATCGGTGCATCGCGGATACGCAATGGGCCAAACTCTTCTAAGAGGCCCCGAGTCATGCCAAAGGGCCCGCCGGGCCCAGCAACATCTTGACCGAACACCACCACGCGCTCATCTTCACGCATGGCCTCAGCTAACGCAGTATTGATAGCTTTCCATAACTTCACACGCATCATTCAACGCCTTTCGGCTGCCGATGGGATGATGATCTGCTCTCAGCCGGCAGCCTGATGATGATGGGCCAGCACTTCAGCGACCAGCCGCTGTGCAGCGATCTCCAGCCGTTCCTGTGTTGCCGCAATTTCCTCAGATGCCCATCCCAACCGCTGGCCAAGCGTCTGCACCGGACAGAACCGTTGGCGCCACTCCTGCTCTTCGCCCTTTGGACGGTAAAGCGCGGGATCACCCACGTAGTGCCCCCCCCAGCGGTGGGTGACTACCTCGACAAATGCCGGATTTCCCAGGCGGGCTTGCTCAAGCGCCTGTCGGCTGGCCTCAAGCACTGATTCAACATCACTTCCGTTCGCCTGGAAGGTCTCAAGACCAAAAGCCCGGGCACGGCTACATAGCTCTGACGAGAGATGTACCCTTGTGGGGGTCATCTCGGCATACTGATTGTTCTCGCATACGAAAACCACGGGAAGGTTCCACGGGAAGGTTCCACAGCCTGGCGAGGTTAAACGACTCATAGACAATACCGGTGGCCATTGCTCCATCGCCGACCATCGCAACAGCCACACCACTCCGCCGCTGCTGCTGGATAGCCAGGGCTGCACCTGTTGCCAGTCCTGCCCCGTCTCCGACGATCCCATTGGTTCCCAGAAAGCCATCCTCAGGAGAGAAGATATGCATCGATCCTCCCCGGCCACCGCTGTATCCGCAGGGGTCGCCAATAATCTCGGCCACAACGCGCAAGGGATCGAGACCGAATGCCAGTGCATGCCCATGGCCGCGATGGTTGGATACCAGAACATCATCCGGGCCCATTGCCGCTACCACCCCAACTGCTGCTCCTTCCTGGCCTGAGGATACGTGTAAAGGACCTTCGAAGCGCCGCTCCAGATAAGCGCCGGCTACTGCCGTTTCGATGGCGCGAATGGTCAGCATCGCCATCAGGAGCTCCTCGCGCCTGACCTTCGTGCCGCGGAGTGCCAGCCGAGCGATGCGATCGCCATTGGATGCAGACAAGTCTGTCACCGGCCCCATATACTGGCTCCTTCTGGAGTGGTCAAGAAGCGCCCCAGCTGGTGACTGCAGGCGCTTCTCTCCCTGCATTACGGGCTCGTATGCCCGATCGACAGCGATCCATTGCGATCGGTCGCCTAGGCGACTGTCAGCACAATCTTGCCATCGTGCTTCCGCTCTTCCATAAGCCGATGTGCCTCGGCAGCCTGCTCGAGTGGCAACGTCTTCCAGATACGTGGTCGAAGGCGGCCACTCCCCGCGAGGGCGACGAGTTTTTCCATTGCTGCCTGGTTCGCGCGCGTGACGCCGATGATCTGCACGTTCTTGCCAAAAACCTCGCCCAGGTTGAGTGATGCGCGGATCCCGCCATGAGAGCCAATAACGATGACCCGGCTGCGTATACCCGCCGATGCCATACTCTCTGACCATGTATCAGCACCTACGAGCTCACATACCACATCTGCCCCCCTGCCCCCAGTGGCGTCAAGCACACTCTGGCTAAAGGGAGCCTGGGTGTAGTCAATGACCACATCGGCGCCCCATTCCTTAAGCTCCTGGAGCTTCTCCTGCGAGCCGGCCAAAGCAATCACATGTGCTCCAGCCATCTTGCCAATCTGAATGCCGGCATGTCCACACCCGCCAGATGCTCCCGTTAATAAGAGCGTCTCGCCTGGTTTTAACGCTGCCCGCTCTATCAGGCCAAACCATACCGGCCCATAGTTAACCAGGAGCGCTGCAGCTTCCACAAAGGAGACGTTGTCGGGCAGGGGAATCAGGCGCGAAGCGGGCCACGTAAAGTATTCTGCATAGCCTCCCTGGTGAGCGGTCTGGACGCCAAGCACCCGGATATTGGGACATGCATTGTCGAGACCGGCCAGGCAATGCTCGCAGGCCCCGCACGGCAGATGCGCATGGGGAACAACACGATCCCCCGGCTTGACGTTGGTGACGCCTTCGCCTATCGCCTCCACCACCCCGGCCGGCTCAATTCCTGGGATGTGCGGGAACTGGATGAGCTTGCCGAAGTAGAAGTCTGTCAGTGGCTCCTTGCCATAGATTCCCGCTCTCAGCTCGACATCCATGCGGTTAACTCCTACGGCATGGACACGAACAAGAGCCTCACCATAGTGTGGTGTAGGGGTCCCAACCTCGTCGTAAGACAGGACGTTCGGAGGTCCAAAGCTATGGATACGCATTGCCTTCATCGCTCTTCTCCCTGATATTCTGGTCTCGTTCGGCTGCTGCCAGTATGGTTGGTTAATGTGAGGCTTCTTGCTGCTCGTCACCTCCTTTCGCATCTCCTGGTTGCCAGGACTCCTCGAGCCTGGACATCTGCAGTCCATTGAGGGCAATGTCGGCAAAGATCTCTGCTATCGTGTCTGCGTCGAGGGGTCCATCAGGCCGAAACCACTGATACCCCCAGTTGGTCATCCCAAGCAGACCCAGCGCTACTATGTTGACCGGGAGCGGGCGAAAGATACCCTGCTCGATTCCCTCAGCAAGGATATGTTCGAGCATTTGCTGATAAGCGTCTCGCTGTGCGACAATGTCTTGCCACCGCTCGGACGTAAGGATCCGTCGCTCGTGGAGAAAGACCGTGACCTCCTCTTTGTGCTCCGCGATCAGGCGCATAGCAACCCGCAGCACCGCACGGAGGCGCTCCTGAGGAGTTCTGGCTTCCTGCACTGCTGCGCGTGTATTGGCGATCAGCTCGTCAGCAAGCCGCTGGTGTAGAGCGAACAGCAGATCCTCCTTAGAGCGGATATGGTAGTAGAGGCTGCCCTTCTTGATGCCGATGAGCCCGGCCACATCGTCGAGTGTTGCCCCGTCGTATCCTTGCTCACTGAACACCCGGGCCGCAGCCCGCAAGATATCGTCCCGAATTGCCACGCTTACGATCCTCCTTGCACGCTCACCGTCGCGATAACTGCCCGTTCTCCATCCTGCCGGAGCACCACAAACTCGCTATTTGCTAAGCGCAAGACTCGCACCTGGTCGCCAGGCCGGATTGGTGCCGTAAAGCGTGCATCCACAGCAAGACCCGGCACCCAGTGGCGTCCATATACTCTTTTCAGACCACGAAACAAAAAACCCAGGGTAATGGGCCCATGCGCTATCGTGCTCCCGAACGGAGAAGCCTTGCCCGCGATGGGATCAACATGGAGAGGGTTGTAGTCACCGCTGAGGTCCGCATAGCGGTCAATCTGCTCCTGAGACACGCTTGCTTCAACTAGTAACTCAGCTTCCGCTGGGGCCATAACTGGCGGTGAGGCTCTCAAGGAATCCTGCGACGGCGGTGATTGCGTTCCTGTGCCCGGCCATACTAAGTGCATGCGATCTGCGGCTACCTGGTGGCCATGTTCCGCTGTGACGAACTGCAGTGCAAGGTATGGCCGCCCGCGCTTCTCATACAGGGATGCGACAGCGACATCAGTCTCAAGAGCCGCCAGCGCCTGCGGCTCATGCGCGAACTGCAACTCGTGCCGTGCGAGGATCCCTCCAGCTGGAATGCCTCCCAGGGCCAGCCGGAGCGCACGCAGCATCCATGTCAGCGCGAAGCTCATGGCTACGCCACTGTCATGCGAGTCACCAATGATATCCAACCAGTTTGCTATGGCTTCCTCATCAATGGGGGTCATGTACCGCCCGAGTGGACCTGGCCGTAAATCTTCGTAGCGAACTGTCGTGAACTTATCCATCTGCAACCAGAACCTCTTCTGCCGATATGCCCTTACCGTCTGCAGGTCAATCTCTTGCTACGAGGCGCTGCCAGAGTTGCCGTAGTCTTCCGCGCTCTACTTTCCCCGTAGGGTTCTTCGGCAACTCTGCGATGAACACAACCTTTTTGGGTATCTTGAAATCTGCTATTCGGTTCTTACAGAAAGCAACCAGCTCAGCCTCGGTAACTTCGGCGCCAGGAGACTGCACCACGTATGCAACGACCATCTCGCCCCAGTGCTCGTCCGGTACGCCAATGACAGCGACCTCGCGCACAGCTGGCAGGCTAAGGATCACATTTTCAACTTCTACCGGATCAACGCTGAAGCCTCCCGTTTTGATGATTTCCTTTTTCCGGCCTGTGTAGTGGAGATCGTGTTCTGTATCGAGATAACCGAGATCTCCGGTCAAAACCCACCCATCCTTGAGCGCTGCATTGGTAGCGTCCGGCAGCTTGTAGTAGCCGGACATTGTAGAGGGGCCTTCGAGCGCGATCTCTCCGATCTGGCCAGCCGGCACCAGCTGCCCTTGCTCGTTGACAATCTGGATCCGCATCAGTCCCATGGGCTTGCCGACGCTCGTCGGCTTCCTCGCGAACTCCCCCAGCTGAGCGCACGTAAGCTGGGCTTCCGTAAGGCCGTACATGTAGACAAACCGATCGCCGAAACGCTCGATGGCGCGCGTGCGCAACCGCTCTGGGAATTCGTAAGCGGTGTAAATGATCTCGAGGCTCGATGTGTCGTACTGCTCCTGATCCGGCTGCAAGAGCATCGAGTCGATCATCGTAGGCGCCAGGAATGTCCGGGTGACGCGCCGTTCCTCGATAAGCCTCCATACGCGTTCTGCCTGGAAGACGCGATCGAGGATCAAGGTAGCGCCAGCAAGCAGCACCGGCATGGCGAAATGCAGAAATCCAATGCCGAAAATGGGGAGGTTGAAAAGCTCGATATCCCGGGGCAGCCGTGGCGAGCCAAGCGCTGAGTTAACGGCGTTCCAGAGGTTGGCCCGATGTGTCCGCATTACACCCTTCGGGAACCCCGTCGTCCCCGAGGTGTACATGATTGTTGCCACAGAGTCCTCGCCCACATTGGAGAGAGCAATCTCTGGGGATCCACTCTCTAAGAGCTCGTCCATTGTGAGCAGAGTAGCATCTGTGGTATCATTGCGGTGCACCGCAATGATCTGCTGGAGCTCTGCCACCCGACCACGCAGTTGCATCGTTTCAGCAAGGAACTGGCCATCGGCGACGAGTGTTGTTGCCCCCGAGTCACGGATCACATACTCCTTTTCCTCCGCTGTCAGGCGCACGTTAATCGGAATGTTCAGTGCGCCAATACGAGCGAGAGCCATATAGAGATAGAGCGTTATGGGTTCGTTGAGCAAGATGGAGGCGACTCGTGTCCCGGCAAGCCCCAGGCGCAGGAGGCTGTTCGCCAGTTTGTCGATATTGCCGTCAAGCTCTGCATAGGTGATAGCCTGATCCCGGTATATGACCGCGATTCTCCCGGGATACTTATTCGCTGCAACTCTGATAGGATAAGAATAATCCACAGCACCCACCTCCTGCTGCTATCTTGCAGTTACTCATCATTCTGGCGGGGATATCAGCTTGATTGCCTACCTATTGTTTGGTAGATATGCTACCTGATTCTGGCGGGGATGTCAACAGGTTTTCTCTCTTTCGGTGTAGTCAATGACTATATGAACAGATATAATAGAAATGTGTGGCATTGTGCCATGCTGAATCACCATGGCATCCTGGCGGATAAGGGCTACTTATCTTCCTTTCGCACTGGCTTATGCTCAGCCTGACTGCCCATAACTCAACTTTTTGCTCTCATCTCTGCTACTCTCGCCGTAAAGCATCGGAAAGATGCTCCATGATCCTCATGATGTGCAACACTCTACCAGTATTTTCACTATTAGGGATACACAAAGTTATCCATTTGTCATAGCCATACGTGGGTAGTACCTTGACAAAGCGGCCAGGGCTCCGACATAATGCCCAGAGAGGAACACTGCCACCGGGGGTAACGCAAGCAGTGGAGTATTCCTCGCAGCTACGGCGGAAAAAAGGGAGGCAAAAACATGGCCGAAGAGCGTCCGCAGAACGAAGCCCTATCGCCCCTGGCAACAATCGGTGAGCGATTACGACAGGCGCGATTACGTGCCGGGCTTACTCAAGGTGAACTGGGCCAGGGACGATTCTCGAAAAGTTATCTCAGCGCAGTGGAGCGAGGGCGTATCAAACCGTCTCTTGCTGCGCTTGCTGAATTGGCAGAAACACTCCACGTTTCCATCGCGTATCTCTTAGGTGAAGGAGGAGAGCTGGAAGTCGGTCCACCTTCTGCTGAACGTGAGGCAAGCCTGATAGCCTTGCGAGACGCAGCCATGGCACTGGCTCAGGCCCACTATACAGAGGCGCTCACGCGCCTCGATGCATTGGCAGAAGGAGCTCCGCTGACCGAGCGTGAGCGGATCGACCGCGCACTGTTGCGTGGTCAGGCTCTCACGGCGCTCGGTGAGCCCGGCCAGCTTGAGGAGGCGGTAGCGGTCCTCAGGAAAGCTGCAGATCAGGCGCATAGCCAGAACGATATCCGGCAAGAAGTGCGTGTGCGCCTGGCGCTGGCCGATGCACTGCTGGCACGCGGAAACCATGTCGCAGCACTGGCGGAGATCGAGACATGCCAGAACGCCTGGGAGCGCGGATCGCTTCATGATCCGGCAATCTTTATCCAGCTGCGACGTCTCACCGGCAGCGCTAACCTGGCTGCTGGCAACATTGAGATCGCACGCGAAGCGTTTGCTCAGGTGCTGGCAGCAAGTGCCAGCCTGGTCGATCTACATACGGCCGCCATCGTCTATGAAGGTCTGGCTCGCTGCGCTCTCGCTGCCGGGCAACCTGCACAGGCCATACCCCATCTGCAGGAGAGCATCGCTGCGCTCCAGATGACCAGTGAGCGTAACCGCCGACCTGAGCTGGCACTGCGCGCGCTCCTGGCCCGCGTTTACCACCAGCTCGGACAACTGCATGCAGCACGCGATGCGCTCCTTGCCGGGTTGCCGCTGGCGGAGTCCCTCCAGTTTCCGCGTGAGCTGGCACGCCTGAACGTTGAGCTGGCCTCTGTGCTGTTCTCACTTAACGATCTGGAGGGCGCAGCAGCAGCGGCAGAGCGCGCGCTTCAGGCCGCACAGCGGTTAGCTGCGCCGGAAGCTCAAGAACTGCAAGGGCAGGCCAGCCTCATTATTGCGCGTATTGCTGCCGCGCGCCATGATGCCAGCATGGCCGAGAAAGCTTTCAACGATGCGCTCAATCTCCTGAGCCAGACACCGGATACCGCAGCGCGCGCCGATGCCCAGACACAGTACGCAACATACCTGGCTGCTCAGGGACGTTTTGCTGAGGCATATGAACTGATGCGCCGCGCCTATGGTGAGGCCATGCCACGGCAGGCAGCAGGCGAGGGGGAAGATCGTGAGGCGCGCTGGCGCGTGGGGTAGCCAGCCGTGTCCTCCATCTCATTTGAGCGCGCCGCAGATTATTATGATGCTACGCGTAGCTATACCCCAGAGGTGGATACCCAGATCACTGATGCCATTGTGGCAGCGGCGAGCGCAACTGCGCATACCCGCTTCCTGGAGGTCGGCATCGGCACTGGGCGTATCGCCTTTCCGCTGATTACGCGTGGCTATGCTTATGCCGGCATCGACCTGTCGCCGGCAATGATGGATCAGCTTCGTCGCAAAATCGCCGCTTACCAGGAAAGTCACCCTGGCCATCTGCCCCTGCATGTGGACCTGCGCCTGGGCGACGCAACAGCGCTGCCCTACCCTGATGCACACTTTGACGTCGTGCTGACCGTTCATGTCCTGCATCTCATCGCCAACTGGCAGGATGCAATCAGCGAAATGCTGCGTGTCCTCAGACCCGGGGGCATCTATCTCAACGGCAACGATGAGGCGATCCTTCCCAGCTTTCGCATCGAGATACAGGAGCTATGGCTGGCTCTCTTGCAGCAACTTGGCTATAAAGAGCATGGGCAAACCCGCTATGCGATGCGCGACTTGATCGTGCAAGAGCTTCAGCGACGGGGCTTGCCAGTGGAAATTTTCCGGCCCGTGACGTGGTACGTTGCAACTTCACCACTGGATGCTTTCCATTACCTCGCCCGGCGACAATGGTCCCGCACCTGGAACGTGCCCGATGATCTCTTTGCGGAATCCATTCGTCGGCTCGCGGCTGAAGTCCAGCGACGCTACGGCGATCGCCTGAGACTGCCGGAGCGACAGCAGCAGCAGTTTGTCATTACCCGGGCACGCAAACCAGGATAGCCATCACAACAGCAGCGTCGCCGCATATTCCAGATGCCATAGAAGCAGGCAAAGGGCTACTAGGCTGATCAGGATATGCAGCCGTCGCCAGACCCGAATCAGCTCCAGAAAGAACCGTTCGCGACCGATAGTAGCCGCAAGTGCAGCCGCCGGCTGCATCACCTCACCTGGGGCCCGTGGCCTGTTGAACGAACGGGTTGCTCCTGCCCGTTGGTCACGGGCAGGAGCAACCCGTTCACCGGATCCGCCTATGAATAACACCGGGATATCCTCGATCGCAGGATCCAGATCGTAATAGGCCAGATCCCACGGAACACCGCGCGCATATGGCTGGCACAGGAGCCGGAGGTGGGTATGTCCGCCATTATCCGCTATGCCAAGCTCTTCTGCCAGGCCACCCCTGTGTACTGCCCTGTCTATGGTCCATGCCTGGAGCGCTGCACCTGCTGCCAGGCGCGGGCAGACACGGTCGAGGATACGGCCAACGATGCCGCTGGCGACGACACCGATAAGCCCGTAGAGCGCATAGGTACCACTACGTGGATTAAAGTTGCCAGCGGCATGCATCAGGATGAGCATTAAACCGAGCAACCCGGTCACCACATGCCAGGCAAGTATCGTATTAAGACGGCCTGGCCAGTATCGCCCAGCTCGTTTCCGCAGCGCATAGCCCGCACCGGTCAGCAGCAGCAAGAGTGTGCCGCTGCCCGCGAAGGCATAGCCAGCGATACTATCAGGAGCAACATCGCTGCTCTGCCGGTACAGTGCATACAGGCCAATCAGACCGGCGCCAGCAACCAGAGCTGCCAGTATGATAGCCATCTGGGTCCTCGTGAGCCGCCACCTGGACCAGCGGTGACAGGGTGGATCTCTATCGCTGTTGTGCTGGGGCACCAACCGTTCCTCTCCAGCCCCTGTTCCTGAAGTGCCACCAGACAGAGCACTATCGTCACGTGTTCGCCAGTGTTCGATCATACCAGCGGCTCCTTCGCGAGCAGGCGCATCTTCAGCCAGATCATCATGGCATCGCGGTGCAACCCTACCGGACAGACCGGTACACAGGCCCCACAGAGATAGCAGCTCTGACCAAAGCGCGCCACCGGCGCTGAGACAGGGCCATCCAGCGTCTCCCGATTGAGCGCTTCAATAGTGAGCGGCGTTGCCAGTGCCGGGCAGGCAACCAGGCATTCATTACAGCGAATACATGCTGCCAGTTCCTCGGCTATCGGATAATCCGGTTCATACATCAGGAACATCCCTTAAAAATTAGAATCCTACCGCCAGCCGTTGCCTGCCCGCATATGGAGCGGCGGCCTGCAGCGCATACAGCTGGCGCTTCGTGAAAAAAGCACGCGCATCAAAGTCCGCCGTCAAGAGCTGCCGTTTGCAGTCCCTGATATCGATTTGCTCGTCAATAAGGCGCTTGATCGCCATACTATCCGCCAGCCCGTAGCCAACAGCAAGATAGCCGATCAGCCGGTCATGTCGTACTACGATCCGGCGATAGCAGCTGGCAGAGCTCTCTACCAGCACCTCATTGTCCGGGTGGTCCCGCTCAGAGAGCATGGGAGCTCCGGCAGCTAGCACGTTGAGCGCACCGATCTGGGTGGCATGCCAGAAAGCGCCAAGTGCGCCCGTGGCCGTATTGACGAGAACCGGTGCACCCGTGAGGGCAGCTGCCGCCAGCCGTCCCTGCTGAAAGGCGGCATACCACTGGGCGCGCGTTTCGTGACGTCCAGTTAAGGGATCAGGCACCGCAGCAACGTCACCGGCGGCAAAGATATCCGGGGCGGCCGTTTGCAGATACTCATTCACCAGTATCCCGGCGCTCACTGCGGACAGCTCCGTAGACCGCTTCCCCTCCCGCTTCTGTCCCCCTGGCGAGCAGGAGTCAGAGGATGCGGTCAGCCCCGTACCCTCGACCAGATCGACAGCCGGCCGGACACCGGTGCAGGCAACGACCAGCTGGCAGGGGATAAACTGGTTAGCGGTTGTCACGACGCCGGCGGTGGCGCCGATTCGCCCGACGATGCCGGCTATTTCGGTCTCCCGGCGCACCTCCACGCCCAGCCGCTGGACATGGTGCAACAGCATATCCGAGGCCGGTTCATCGAGCAGGCGTGAGAGGAACCGGCGCCCACGAATCAGCCAGGTAACCTGGAGGCGCCATTGGCGCAGCAGCAAGGCAGTCTCCGCGGCATGGTAGCCACCACCAGTTACCACCGCCGCGGCGACGGTGGGCAGACGGCGTCGCAGGTCCAGATAGTCTGCCAGGCGATGCAGTGTGATCACGCCATCGAAATCGCGGCCCGGGCAATCCAGGGGCAGGCCAGTGGGTCGGGCACCGGTGGCCAGCAAAAGGCGGCCATATTTGATCGTGTGCCCGGTTTCCAGCTGCACCTGTCGGGCAAAGATATTCAACCGTTCGGCCCGTAGATGCACGACACCGATACGTAGCTGGTGCTCAATGCCCGGCGGATAGGCGAGTAGCTGTTCCACATCCAGCCGACCTGCTCCAAACTGCTTGAGCGCAGGCGTATTGATTGTCGGATGATTCTGCGCCGTAACCAGCAGAATATCGGCGTCAGGTGCATAGCGGCGTGCCTCCACAGCAGCAATAAATCCAGCGATGCCATTGCCGATTATCAGCAAATCAGCATAGCCGCTCCGCAGGGCATGCTGGCCGATCCGATCAGCCCGTACGGCTGTCGCTGGCCACATGCTCTCTATGGCTGGAATCCGCAACGTGCTCAAAGGATCCAACCCGGCTGGAGTTGCAGCTGGGCGATGCTGGAGGATCCCTGCTCTGCGAAGCCTGCGAGCCGTCAACGCTACACCCCCTTACCTTCACTTCTAATCGGCTTCCCAGGCCACCAGCAAAGGCGCTCCCGGCGATGCCCCAGACAGGGCATCGGCAGGGAATGCCTCTTCAAACACCCCGGGTCGAGGCAGCCGGCGTGAGCGCCCGGTCCGGACACCGCTGATGATCGCCCCCAGGAAGGGCATACGTGCCATCTGGGCCTGATAAAAGACATCTGTAGCAGCATGTTCATGCAGATGGCGCCGCAGATGGGCCAGTGAGATAGGCGCACCCGGTGCCGGGCGAAACCAGAGCACACGCTGGCGTCCTGCCACCTGCAAGGCAAAGGTGCCATCTGCCCGCACCGCCACAATCACGCCATGCACATGCATCAGATGAGCCGGCACGGCGGGTTTCAGGGCACGCAATCCCAGCAACCCACCGGCAACCCAGATGCCGATCAGCGCCAGCGCGACAAGCCATGCAGCGATGCGTGGATAACGTGCGAGGAGCAACATCGCCTTTACCCCTGCGGATCACTCGTGGACAGCGTGCCCGCGCATCCCTGACCAGTCGCATTACTGGCCGGGCAGGCTGGCAGGACACTCTGGCTGCCCTGGTCTGGCCCGGCGGCAGGCGTACCTCCCGGTGTGCCCGGTGGCAGAGCTGAGCCACCGCCTGGGAGACTCTGGCCCTGCCCGGTCCCCACACTATCCTGCGTGCCATGGTCCTGCCCGGATGGGGCGCCGCTCTGGCCATCATGGCTCTGCTGCGTGGCCGTGCTGCCGGGCGCACCCTGGCTTTGTCCCGGCACGCTCTGGTGATTCTGATTGCTCGATGTGCTACCCTGACCATCTGGCCTGCCCCGGTCTGCGCCTTGCTGATCGCCCTGACGACCATGATTGTCCGTGCGCCGCAGCGTTGCACCGATGACAACGCCATTCGCATCGGTCTGGAGCACGATTGGACTGGGCTGATGGAGGATGCCCACGCAGTTCATACCCCCGTTCGCTCCCCACGTGGTTACCCAACGTGCCGCCAGAAAGGTGAAGAGATTGCTGGCCATATTGGGAAATGGTGAAGGAAAGGCAGCGAAAAATGGCTTATCCCCAAAGATCGAGACAGGCCCGATGGTGAGCAGACGCTGGCAATACGCGCGGTCTTGCGCCGCTGCCGCCGCCGGGCTCATAATGGGCGGTTGATCTACCCCGGCGCGATAGAGATCCTGCTTAAGGACATTGGGCTGGCCATCAACCGTTACCATGGGATCGGTCGAGGGCACCAGAGCAACCGGCGGCGCCTGGTAAACCATCGCCTGCAACTCATCGAGTGGCAGAGCAGTCGTCAGATGCCCCGGGTCAGCCAGATCAGGTGCCCGATAGGGCGTACAGCCCAGAGCAGGGTCCATAAAGTCAGTTAAGACAAAATTATCGCTGCCGTTATTGATAACGGTCGCATGGGGCAGGCGCGCACGATTCGCCGCAGTATTCTGGGCAATCTGTCCACCCGGTGTGACGAGATACGATGTGGTGTCATTATCGCTCTGGTCCTGGTCCACGACCCGAAAACTGCGCACCGTCGGGCAGGGGAAGCCATCGCGACCAACGCCGGGCGAAGGAATGTGGAGCGTTCCTGCGGCAATGGCGGCATCAGCCGCCCGGAAAAAAGCCACCGCATTACAGTAGGCAACCTGTGTAAAAAGCGAAGTGAGGAGGCCATTGACACAATGGGCCTGTGCCAGTTCACCGGGAGCGGATCCCCGGAGGGTGAGGTTGGTGCCATTGAAACCAAACCAGAGGGCAACAATCGCGCCTGCAGGCAGGTCCGGGACGACAGGTTTGATAGCCGGCATCGTGCCCTGGTCGATAACCAGCGGGTCATAGATACTGATTCGACTGGTGGCCGGGTCAAAGATTGCTCCCTGGACAAAGGCAGCCTGGGCTGTAGCATTCGCCTCATGGCAAGGCCCCTGGGCCGGGTTGGTAGCAGTGAGCTGAAAAGGGGTAGCCAGGCCCTGGGCGGAGAGCGGGTGGGGCGGGAGAATGAGGGTACAGTTGGGGTTAGGCGCGGGGACATCGGCCCGCGTCACCAGATGGCGACCCAGGCCAAAGACACCTGCTATCCCGGCTACCACCAGGGCTAGGAGCCCTAGCGAAAGGCTCATTTGCCACAACACAGCACGTTGCCCCTGTCTTTCCTGATGGGCACAAGATCCTCGGCACGCCAGATTGACGCGCCGGCGTCCGCGTTGCCTCGTCTGCGATAAACGCATCGGCTGCGCTCCTTTCTATTTTCAATACAAGCAAAGAAACTATGACTGGCGATACGTAACCACAGGTTGCACACCCATTGGCCTTACCATTAAACTGAGGCGATGATAGCATCTCTCCATGCTATCCTTCGCTGGGACCAGAACAACCCATAGCCCAAAAAGGTGATCAAGAAGCTTTTCTGGAGGGACCCCTGAAACGCCGGCGTAGCATATGGGGAATGCCGTGTTGTATGCTACGCCGCAGGAGGTGATATGCGATGTACGCACTGACGACGCTTGAGATTACTGGCTATCGTGGCGAACCGGTACCCAATACGTTCTTCCGGCAACCACAGGAAGCCCGGCATATAGCTATCGTATTGCCTGGCATCGGCTATACCTGTCAGATGCCGCTCCTCTACTATCCAACCCATCTGCTGCTGGATCGGGGCGCGGAAGTCCTCTGGATCGAGTATGCCTATGGCCGGCGAGCAGATTTCCAGACAGCGCCGGCCTCCGAACAGGAACGATGGCTGCTCGCCGATGTGACTGCCGCCAGTCGTGCCGTGCTGACACAGCGCACTCTCCAGCAGGTAACGGTGATCGGGAAATCGCTTGGTACCCTTGCCATGGGCTACCTGCTCACCAGTGAACCCATGTTTGCTCATGCGCGGGCCATCTGGCTCACGCCTTTGCTGCGCAACGACCGGCTGCGCGCGCAACTGCAAAGCTGCGCTCATCGTTCGCTCTTTCTGATCGGAACGGCTGATCCCCACTATAACCCCACTTATCTGACCGAGGTTCAGGCTGCCGGGCAGGGGGAAACAGTGGTGATTGATAAAGCGGATCACAGCCTGGAGATCCCGGGCAATGTCCTTGCATCGTTGCACATTATGGAGCAGGTGTTGCGTGCCATCGAGAGATTTCTCGGCTAACCGGGCTAAAGGAGGAAAACTTGCCATGGATAGCATCCATCTCCTGGAACGGCACAGCGCAGTCTGGACCGCCGCAACCCGGCACCCATTTCTCGACGCGGTGCGCGACGGAACACTACCTGCCCAGGCTTTTGCGACCTGGCTCACTCAGGATTACCAGTTCGTGCTCGGTGAATTGCGCTTTCAGGCACGTCTCCTGGCTCGGGCGCCGCGACCCGATCAGGCAACGTTGCTTCGTGGCCTGGCAGCACTCGAGGCAGAACTGGGCTGGTTTGAAGCCCAGGCACAGCGATGGCACCTGACGCTGGATGCACCTCAGCATCCGATCACCACGTCCTATATCGCTTTTATGGAGGGACTGGAGCAGCAGGCGTATCCCGTCGCCTTAACCGCGCTGTGGGCAATTGAGCGCGCCTATCTCGAGGCCTGGCAGAGCGCTGCTCCGGGGCATCCGACCTATCGTGAGTTCGTCGAGCACTGGACTGTGCCCGCCTTTGCCGATTATGTTGCCCAGCTTGAGCATGCCGCCGCTGCTGCTCTCGCAGCCGGTAATATGGACCAGCAGGCTGAAGCTGCCTTCCTGGAGGTTGCCCGGCTTGAGCGCGACTTCTGGGAGATGGCCTGGTCAGGAGCAAGATCATGACGCTGGCAAAGACCTTGTGGGAGGCAAATGCCGACCTGGCCCGCACGGCACTGGAGCACCCCTTCGTGCGCGCTCTCCGTGCCGGTACGTTGCCACGGCAAAACTTTCAGGGCTATATCGCCCAGGATGCGTACTTTCTTGATGCCTTCGCCCGCGCCTATGCTCTGGCCCTTGCCCGCAGCCCGGACCAGCAAGGACTGCACGACTTCTTCGAGCTGCTGGCAGGAGTGCTGGAGGAGCTCAAGCTGCATGCCGGCTATGCAGCGCGCTGGGGTGTTACGCTGGTAGATATTACCCCCATCAGCGCGACACTTGCCTATACCGACTTTCTCCTGGCGACCGCCGCGCTGGGTAGCGTGGGAGAGACATGTGCAGCCATGACCCCTTGCATGCGTCTATACGCGTTCCTGGGGCAGAGTCTGGCCGCAGATAACCCTGGCGATACCCATCCATATGGGGAGTGGATCCGCACCTATGCCGACCCTGGCTTTGAGGCACTTGCCACCCGGCTCGAGGGCTTGCTGGAGCGCTACGCGACGGATACTCCCGCTGTGCGGGCTGCCTATCGCCGGGCAATGATGCTCGAACTGGACTTCTTTACTGCCCACTCCCCATGACACGCTCCTTGCCCGCAACAGTGGCGGTGAATCACTTGATACGTTCTGGCAGCTCACGACGGGATCGCCTGCCTGGCAAGCGCCGGGATCGCGGCCAGCGGGATGGTGAATCTGAATCTAGCTTCGCGCTTGCCGTCGCCAGGTAACGCCACACCTGCCTCACGGCAGGCAGAGCAGTTATTCGCCTGAGCGAACCGCCGTACTGCTGACAGGGGCAGGGCACAGAGTCGCTATGTCCTTTCCACCAGCGGCCAGGCAGCGCTGGCCAGCTGCATCAAAAGAGGCCAGCGCTTTGACAACTGCGGCAATAGCTCTGCACCATAAGGGCTGAAGCCGGCAGAGTGAGTTCTTGCTCGCTCTGCCGGCACGGGGTCGCAAGCGGCACTGCCGTTCATGCCTGCCGCCCGCTGTAAGCCGGCTCGGCCAGCAGCGAGGGCGAGATGCGCTCCAGGGCCCGATTGTGTGTCTGGACACCGTAGGCCAGCATGGCTATTGCAGCGATCAGTAGCGGTACGCCGTAGATCATCATCTGCGCCTGGGCAGATATCCCCAGATTGAGCAGCACGCCGCCCAGCATGGGACCGATGAACGAGCCGATGCGGGTCAGCCCTGCTGACCATCCGGCACCAGTCCCGCGTGCCTCGGTCGGATAGACCTCAGAGCTATAGGGCGGGAATATGCCCAGCAGCGTGGTGCCAAAGAAAAAGATACCGCCTCCTACCAGCACCAGAGCCAGCGGCTGGGCGGCGATCCTGGGCAAGAAGAGCCCGAAGATCAGCATCAATATCCCGGCAATCAAGGGATAGAGCGTCAGAACTAGCTTCGACCCCCCCTTGCGGAGCAGGTAGAGGGCACAGAACACCGAGGGAAGGGCAAAGAAGTTGATGAGCATCGGATAGTTAATGCTCTGGGCATCAGAGAAATGCAGGTTCTTAAGCGTGGTTGGCAGCCAGATAATAAAGCCAAACTGGAAGAATCCCACACAGAACCCAAAAAGCCAGTTGGCAATCGTCCGGTTCCGGTACATCCCCTGCCAGATCAGGCGTAGGCCAGCAATAAGCGGTTGCCCAGGCCCAGGAAGGAAGAGCCCCTCCTCCGAATCCGCCAGTGGATCATAATCGCCTGTCCGCCGTCGCACCTCTGCGGCCACCTGCTGCGCCTCTGCCTCCTTGCCGATCATGCGCAGGTAGCGTGGCGACTCAGGGAACTGGAAACGGATCACAACGACGAGCAGAGCGGGAATCGCCTGCACGTAGAAGAGCGCCCGCCAGCCGGGGACCGGCAGCAGGAAATGAGCGCTGATCGCGGCAATAGCATAGCCGATCACAATCGCCAGGATGCCAACTACCAGCTCTGTCTTCGTCCGTAGGCGAGCGGGTAGGAACTCCGACAGAAAAGTAAAGGCTAAAGGTATCTCGCCGCCGACACCGACCCCCATGAAAAATCAGGTAAACGTAAACTGCTCATAGCTCCAGGCATGGGTCTGGATCAGGTTGGTAATCACAAAGAGCATAATCGTGCCCATCAAGGCATTGCGCCGCCCAATACGGTCGGCAATCATACCCCACAATACCGCACCCACACAGGTTCCCAGTAAGGAAACTGCCGGCATATAAGCGCCCTGGACATAGTTCAGATGCCATTCCATGCGCATCATGGGCAAAATGAATGAGCAGGTCACCTGATCCATGTTGTCAAATGCTGTTCCCAGAAAGAGGGTGACAACCAGGATCACATAGAATGTGGACCAGCTAAAACGGCTTGCTGGCACCCCCGCACGGGTGCGCGCGCTGGATTCGCGAAACCGCATTGTGCCTCCCTCGCAGATATAGAACCGAACACACTCCTGGCTCAAAAGCCTTGTCCACTATCGACCAGCAAGATTTTCTTCCCCCATTGCCATCCGTCTCCCGCACCGCTGTTTTCAACTTCCCATTCCCACTTCAGGATAATGGGTCTGAGGTTGAAGGACATCAGGCACACCCCTGATCATGATCGCGGGGTTACCCCGCTGCTGACCGGAGACCGGGTTGCATAGCCGCTACGTCTAATCTCCTTTTGCATGTACCTGACAGACCTGCCGGCGCCGATCAACTGTTCGTCACCAGAAAGAGGGTAGCCGTTGCCGGTGCCTGCCCATTGGGATTCGGCGGGTAAGGCGCCTCAATCGAGATCGTATGAATGCCGGCTGTAGCGCTAGCTGGCACCGTGCAGGTTCCGGTACCGCAAGACGTGCTGCTGATGATATTGCCGTTAGCATCCGTGTCAACCGTCCACCCCGGCAGCGCCACACCATCCCACAGAATGTTCAGCGCCGCATACGATCCTGAGCCACGATTGGCCTCAAAGGGGCCACCGGAAAGGGAAAATGTCGTGCCCACCGGGCCGGTTGCAGTACTCAATGATATCTGCGTGCCCTGGCAACCGGATGGTGGTGGCGTCTGTGGGAATGCAGCTATATCCTCTCCGGCGCCCGGAGGGTTGTCTGCTGCGCTGCTGAGCTGGGCCGGATACGGTGGTGGCCCATTATTGTCAACTACCATGGCATTGTTGGCCGACAGGAACGCATCAAGGGTGACTGATTGCGCCCCTGCGCCTGAAGCATGATCCAAATAGAACATATAGTCGGTATCATAGGCACCCGCTACCCCCAAAGCCGGTGCCAGTTCTGTCAGGATCGTCGGCACAGGGATCGTGCAATAATTCACCAGCGACGCCTGTCCAGGCACCTGGAAAAGATGAAGATTCCAGGCAGTGGTAAAGCCGGCGGCAGAGTGCGCGTAGATCTCCTGCGCAAGGTGCTCATTCTGCCCCGTATAGTTGGTTGCGTTTGAGGCGGTCAGGAGGAGCGATGGGTCATACTGCTGAACAATCGGTTCCAGGCTATCATAGAGCTGCTGCAAGAAGGAAAAGACCTGGTCTGGTTGCGCATAGGTTGACATCATTGAAGGAAACTCGTTGAGCAGATCGAGCTCACGGACATGCTCCTTGAACGGACATTGCTTCACATTGCCGCCACAGTCATTGGCAAAATATTGCAGGAAATCGATCGCCGCCTGTATATAATTCGCCTGCATGGTCGGGTATTGCTGACCATTGAGCATTTTGGGATCAAAACAGTTGAAGCAGAAAGGATTGCCCGGAACACTGAGCACACCGTTATTCCAGAACCAGTGCCGTTCATTAGTCGCCGGGTTGCTGTCGGCGAAAAACAGGACCAGCTCAACCTGGATGTTCCCCAGCGAGTTTATCCCCTGGAGAAACTTCTGGAATGCGGCAATGCCCTGTGTGTTCCATGAATGCTGCCCATTGGTACCCGTATCCAGGTGCGTCGGTGTATTGGGATCACCCTGGCCGGGATAAGGATGCGAGAGGTAGCCGTTGGTCAGATCGAAGCCATCAAAGAGCTGATCCAGACCCAGGTTGAGGCGCACCATATTGCCCCCCAGATGGGGCACGGCACTGTACGAGGTCATCTGCTTCAAGTCGCCGAACTCCTGCTGGGAATCCGCGCTGTAGAGGGGGTCGCAGCTTTTGCTGCTTGTGTCAAAGATGCCCCCGTCCGTATAGACCCCGCAGGGCTTGAAAGTCCGCAGCCAGTGATCGGTGACCGGGTGGCCATAGCGATCATAGATCTGATTCAGGAAGATGCCCTTATAGTTGAGATTGGCGGAGGGCACAGCCGGACCCGTTCCATAGCCCATCTGGAAGTTGGCAATCTCCACATCACAATTGCCGGGACAGCTGGCTGGAGTGGTACTGGTGCCAGGATTGGCGGCACCAAACTCAAACTCCGGCATGATCTGCCCGCTGGTCGGCGTGCAGGTATGGGTAAAAGTACAGGCAAAGATATCGGTTCCGTCATTCGGAAAGGTCACGAACCGCAAGGTCGTCCAGTGGGCATAGTAGTGGTACTCGTTGAACCAGTCAACATTATTGGGTGCCGGCCGGGTAATGTTCCCATTGAATAAAAACTGGAATGCCGTAAACCAGCCGATGACCTGGAACTGGACATAGACCGGCTGAGAGGGGTCAAAATACGTGAAGTCTTGCTGCGCCTGGTTATTTATGGGGGAGAACAGCACTTGCGGGCCAGTCTGGTTTCCTTCGTTGGCATAGGCATAGCCAGCGCCTGAGGAAAACGGTGCGCTCCCATTATCCGTAAAAGTCATGGCGCCGCTCGATGGACAGAGCAGACCACCCAATGAATCACTGTTCGGCACGGTCGAAGGAATCCTCAGCGGCATGGTGGCAACCGGCGAATAGAAGCCGCCGACGTTCCACTGCGGCGTGGACCGCAGGATCTGGACATGGATGCCGGGCGTGCAGGTGATAGACCAGGTGATGCTTGCGCCGGCATCGGCGCTATGGGCTGGACCAATCGCGCAGGCCGTGGGAATAAGTGCCGTCTGGTTTGATGCTTTGGTGTAGAACAGGCCATCGTTGCTGAGCGCATAGGCGTAGGCATACTGATCCGGCTGCGGATTGGCCGGGCACCCGGCATTGCTGACCGTATAGCTCGTCAGCACGACGCTGGGATCGCCCGGGTTGACAATGGCAGCACCGGCGCTCACCGCCGCGCAGTTCACCGGTGTCGGGCTGGCCAGCGCACAGAGGGGATCCTGGCCCGGTGTTACAAACACCGTATTCGCTGGACCATTGCCAGCAGTCCATTGCCAGTAGGTACTGGTCTGGGTCCAACTAGGATCGGCAACCAGACCAACCTGTGTGGTCGTCGAGCCACTGCTCAGCGACGGCGTCGTCGATCCCGGATCTGCCTCCACCTGCCATGCGGCATCGGCTGTGCCTGCCTCGGTCGCGCTGCGGAATGTTACCCAGAAGCTGGCAACGCCAGTGCCCGTCGTAAAGTTGACCGAGAGCGGCTGCGATTGGGGGCAGGCACTGCCAGGATCACTCGCCGAGAGGCTACACGTCCCATTCGGGTCAGATGTCCACACTAGCACATTGCCGGTGATGGAGGTGTCAATGGTTCCTGAGCTCCCACAGGGTCCACCATTGTTCTGGTATGCCGTGGCTGTCGCTGCAACTGGCACATACGGCTGGGCCGCACCAGTGAGATTGAGCGCCACCACTAGACAATCGGCTGTTGCCTGGTGCGGAGCAGCGCGGGTTTGTGTGACGCCCCATGCGCCCGACAGTGTCGCCATGATCAGCACCAGCACCAGTCCTGGATAGGCCCATCGTGGGGACCGGTGCCGAAGCAAGCGCATCAATTTGTTAGCCATAAAAGCCACCCATCCTTTCGTTCACCAGTCCAAAAGAGCTTCAACCCGACAGCAGTTTATTTCTTGCGCCCGTGCTATTTCCGCTTGCCAGTCGAAAGCCCTGCTACAGTGCACCTATAGCTGAACCAGTGCTAGAATCCCGCTACGCCGGTGGGATGCGAGCCGGGCGGCAGCGCTGTTGGCGTCTGGCATGTCGCTGATCCGAGTGTGAGCGTGCAGACGCTGATGGTCCCACCAAATAGATTGGCCACGTAGAGCTCTGAGCCGACCTGAGCCATCGCTGCGGGAAAGTTGCCGGCGGGGATGGGGATATGTCCGAGGAGGACAAACTGTCCCTTCCGCTCACCAAAAAATCCCAGGCTGTTGGAGAACTGTTCGGCAAGTATGGCCTGTTTGTTTACCGCATCGTAGAGGATCGACTCTGAGTCCACACCGGCCAGATCGGCAGCTGGCGAACCGGCAATGGGGGTGATGGTGCCCTTAGCTTGGACTGCATAGGCATCGGCCACAGCGACCTGCCCATTGACTTCACCGGTCAGAAAATACGGCTTGGATCCCACCATGGCAACTGCTGCACCCCCCGGCGTGGCGTCAAAGGTGAGGCTGCGCGATTCCAGCGTCAAGGTGTCTCCGGAAATTGTATAGGTGAACTCCAGGCCATCGAACGTATCCAGGGCATAGAGCACTGGGGGCGTGGTCGGCGCGACGGCCATAGACAGAATATTCCCGATATTCTTGTAGGAGTTCCCGGCGGTCAGCGCGCAGGAGCTGCTGACACTGAATGTATCAATATACGATGGCGCAGTATCGCCGGCGGCGACGAAGATGGCCGAGCCATCTGGCGCCACCTTCACATCCAGTGGATTGCTCTGGCTAATTGTTAACTGCGATATCTCCGTCAGCGCTCCACCTGCCCCGATGGCGAAGCTATCCACCGTGTTGCTCACTGTATCAGTAGCGAACACGCACTGGTCATTAGGAGAGATGGCTATCTGATTCGACTGCTGGCTCCCTCTATCGCCTTCGCCTCCGGTAGGAAATGGCGAGCCAGGAATCATCGTGAGGCTCGTCCCCGAAATGACAAAGCCAGTGATGCCGTTGGTCGTGGCACCATCATTGACATACAGATAATCCGTGCTCTGCTGCGGTGTCGCTTGCGTATGGCGTGAAGCCATATGATAGGGAGCGCTGACCACAGCTCTGGCGGGCATCGTGACGAGAGCCAGGAGCACCGAGGCAAGGGCCATTGCGCGGGTGTACCTCCACCACCAGAAGGAAAACTGAGACATGGCTGAAGTTCCTCCTCACCTTCACGGGTTATTCGTGGCAAAATACTGCATGATCAACTGTCCAGCGCCCTGCGCATGCGGATCAAAGTTCGGGAATGGTGCCCCACACGTATAGGTTGGCTGATCGAAGGCGGTGGGATCGGCGTAGTTCCAGCCACGTATCAGAACACCGGGGGCCAGCGCCCAGGCAATCAGCCCGATCCCATGGGCATGAAGGTACGCCAGGAACTGCGGCACCAGTGTTGGGGCCTGTGGTACACACTCGCCCTTGGTTGATTGATACTCACCCCATTCATCGGCCACCACGGGCAGGCCTGCTGTTGCCGCAACCGTGCCCCAGTAGTGATCCCAGGATTGTGGAGTCAGGTGAACCGGCCCAAAGTAGGGATGAATCGCATAGACGATATTCCCACCATGAAGCCGATGTGCCGGAACCTTGTCCAGGCACTCACCAGCGCACAAGCCTTGTACGAAGATGAGATTTTGCGCGCCATTCTTCCGAATGGTATCTACCAGCTGCTGCATGCCCACGTAACCATCCCCACCGTTCTGCCATATCTGCCATGCTGCATCGCTGTCCCCGCCGAGCGAGGGGAGCAGCGGCTCGTTGAACACATCAAAGAAGACTCCGGGATCATGGCGATAATGCCGGGACATGAAGTCCCAAAAGTGGACGGTGTCCTCAGTTGGCAGCGGCTGGCCGGTGGTATCCTCGTACTGGAGGACGAGCAGGATGTTCATCCCCTCCTCATGCGCCCAGGTGACCTCCTGATCAACCTTCGCCAGGTATGCCGGATCGTACGGGGCAACGGCAAACAGATCGGCAGAGGCCAGCTGGATACTCACCGTATTCGCATGCCAGATGTGCCGGACAGCGACCATCTGATCAAACGTGAGATGTTCAGTCGCCATACTCTGCTCCCAGCCGGGAACCGATAATCCAACCAGATGGACCCCGTAAGGAATGAATACATGCCCCTGGTTATCCAGGATTCTGGCTCCGACGACGTGATAGCTGACGGTGCCCGCCAGCGCTGATGACGCTGGCGGGACAGGCGTTGCTGGCCCCGTGGCCGCAGGAGGAGACGCCGCGGGCCCGCCGGAACCTGACCCACTGCAGCCCACCAGCAAGCAGGCCAGGCACCCCAGAACCAGAAGCGCTACCCGGCAATAGCTCCCTTGCTCCCGGATACGACCGCGCTGCATACAAGAAGAGCCCCACCACACTAGAACCCTATCTCCCCAATAGTTGTTGCCCAATGATCGCCAGTGGCAGGATATTCCGCGCAGACCCACACTTTGGTCATATCGCTGGGGTCTATCGCGGCGCTAAAAAAATCACCCCAATTGAGTTGCCCAGAAGTTGCAAATGGCCCCAGGCCAGCCTGAAGCAGGGCGTACGGACCCATCTGATTGGGAGGATCCGCCGCCTGGCGCGCCGTATCGTATACACCCACATAAGACGTCGAGCTGGAGGCATCGAACACCATGAAAGCACTGCCATTCGGTATCACCGTAATCGCCGGCATAAACACGTAGTAGCCATTCAGGCCATAAATCTGCTGCTGCACTAACGTTTGTTGCGCAGCATTGAACTCGAACCACTGGGCTGCTGCATACTGATTGTTTAGGCCAAAGCCAGTGGTATGAGCCGTCCAGAGATCGCCACTGTACACAACAGCCTGCTGCATCATCGGTCCCCCGGTCGAGATGAGCGCATTTGATCCTTTTTGCCGGGCATAGGGCGGCAACGTGTAGGTCTGGACCGTAATCGCGGTGTTGGTCAGCGTGGGATTAATCAACGGATTGGTGAGTGTCCACAGGGTGATGGAATTCGCGCTGGTCTGGCTCTGCCCGCCAGCTGACGGGCCATCACCAATGCCGAACATCAGCGCGCTGTTGACAAGGTACTCAGCCGGCTCGCTATCAAATGTCCGTGCCGGAATGACTGCATAGGCCAGCGAGCCATCAGGATTTTTCAGGTCACGGATCGTTGTGACGCTCACCGGGCTCGCACACTGATAGAGCTGGGCCTTGTTGATAATCAGCAGCTTGGCGTACTGGAACGAGCCGTTGAACACAGACAGCATATTCATAGTGACATACACCGCCTGACCGTCAAAGCCAAGCCCTGGATAGTCAGGCTGATTGCTACCATCCTGGACAGAGAAGCTATATTTGCACCAGTTGCCCTGCGCTGATGAGGTGACCGAGACCGAGAGATCCACAAAGCTAGAACTTGGTCCATCAGTACGCAGGTCGATGACAATATAGTGCCCATTCTGCATATCGTAGGTTACATGGGGATCAAAGATGCGTGCCTGCGACGGCACGTGATCCCACTGCTGCAGGGAGAGTTGAAAGAGGTTCTGACCAGTTTTGGTGTAAGCGGCTATCTGCGCGTTAACCAGCTCCACCAGATCATTGGGACTAGCAGCCGCATTGGAATCCGGCCGGTTCCAGTTATCCTGGCCCATTCCATTGAACTGCACATATGTTTTCGGCTGCGTTGTCCCCTGTGACCATGCATCAGCTTGCCTGGAGGCCTGTGGCTGACCCAGTGGCGCCGGGCTTAACACGCCGCGTGGTATCCAGCCATGGACAGGCGCTGAGGCAACCTGGATAGAGGGATGCCCCGCACTCCGCCCAGGCGCATGGAGCGCCGTGCGAAACCCGCTGCCACTGAGCGTCAGAGCAACCAGCAGGGCAGTGACCAATGGCCAGGCCCACCGTGGCCATGATGTCAAGGATAGGTGCATAACTCCTGAATGATCTCCTTTCGGTCAACCGTTCATCGTCCAACACAGGTACCGGATGGTGATCGGGAAGCAGCAGCATCAGCAGGCAGCAGCCCGAGATCGACCAGCTCGTCCGGGCGTGCCCAGTAGGCCCACTGCGCCGGGTTGTCCCGGATCGCGGCATCCACCAGGGCAACACAGCGACTGAAGGCAGTCACCGGGTCGCCATCCATCAGCACTGGCGGTGAGATCTCCAGCACCTGATGTCGCCAATCTGCCGATCGGTGTAGGAACACCATCAACAGCGGTGCGCCGGTTAGCTGCGCAACGACCGCACTTCCGGGTAGCAGCCGGGCCTCATGGCCCAGAAAGGGCACCGGGACAGTGCGCGCCAGATCCCCATTGAGCGCCGGCGGGTCGGCAGCCACCCAGATCACCTCATTCTGGCGCAGAATTGCGGCCATCTGGACCGCACTGCCCAGCTGTCCGGGCTCCGGTTCGATATTGGGCCGATGCAGATGGCGCGCAATATGCCGCTCGCTGGTAAGCCGCCAGATAATACGTTCTATGCGTGGCATTGTCTGATCACACCGGGAGGGCCAGCGGCCAACAATGGTAACCGGGAACCCGGCGATGCCTAGAAGTGCCCCACAGATGCCATACAGGCCAAGATGCGCCCCACAGAGGATAACACCTTTGCCTCCAGCCAGCGCCGCCTCCAGGTGCCCACGACCACGAATCTCTACCAGCCGCGCCAGCGCCCGACCTTTCCCCGCCAGACGCAAGGCGTCGATCGCTTCACACGAGCGCATCCGGAAGTAGTCGCGGGTCACGCTGGCGCGCTCTGCCGGGCTCAACTGCTCGCCGAAGACGCCAGTAAGGCCGCGCATAATCCGCTTGCGGCGCTCGCTATCATGCCGATAGCGCCAATCGCCGCGCCGGCAGGCCAGGCCATAAGCCAGTGGTGCTGGCAGGCGCGCTGCTATTGGCGCGATCACCACCCAGTAGAGACCACCTTCAAGTGCGCGCAAGATTCGCTCGCGCCGCGATGTCCGTTTCATCAGTACCCTACTTCGCCGATAACCGTTCCCCACTGATTGCCGGGGAGGGCATATTGGCCACAGATCCAGACTTTCGTCGTATCAGCGGGATCCACGGCCGCACTGAAGAAATCCCCCCAGTATTCCTCAGGACTCGAAAACGGGCCGCTCCCTGGCTGGAGCACCACATAGGTGCTCATCTCATTCAGTGGAGCTGATGCCTGGCGTCCGGCATAGTATACGCCGACGTAAATATTGGGAGTAGAGGCGTCGAACATCATGATGGCATTGCCATTGGCTGTCACGGTAATTGCCGGCATAAAGGCATAGGCGCCATTGGCGCCATATGTCCCACCCTGCAACACCACATTGTTGACCGGATCAAGCTCAAACCACCGAATCGCTGCATACTGATTATTCGTGCCGAATGCACTGGTCAGGGCTGTCCAGAGCGCGCCGGCGTAGACCGTTGCCTGAAGGAGCATCGGCCCACCGGTATAGATCAGCGACGAAGAGCCTTTCTGACGGGCATTGGGTGGCACCATGTAGGTGCTGACAGGGATGGCGGCATTGGTAAGCGTTGGATTATTGAGCGGATTGGTCAATGTCCACATCGTCAGATAATTGGCTTTTATCGGCGAGCCCGGATTCTGATTCCCCAGCGCCGAGTTCGCCAGATACTCAGCCGGTTCGTTATCCAGTGTCCGCCCTGGCTGGACGGCGAAAGCCAGTGTCCCATCAGGATTCAGCAAGTTGGCGAAGGTATAGCTGCTCACCGGACTCGCACACTGGTAGAGCTGGGCTTTGTTCAGAATCAGCAGCTTGGCGTACGAAAAGGTGTTACTCCCGATCGGGTACATGTTCATGCTGACATAGATGGCCTGACTATCAAAGCCGAGTCCAGGGAAATCGGGTTGATTGACGCCATCCTGCACATTGATCTCGTACTTACACCAGTTACCCAGGGCCGATGAAGTCATAGAGGCTGAGAGATCAATGTATCCGGTCCCATTTGGTGCATAGTAGATATTGATCATGACATAGTGACCCGCCAGGGAATCATAGATCACCCGTGGATCGAACATTCCTGCCCATGCTGGGAAGTTATACCATTGCTGGAGCGTGGTCTGAAAGAGATTTGTCCCGCTTTTGCTGTAGGCTGCCCACTCTGCATTGATCATCTCCACCACATCATTCGGACCAGCAGCGGCATTGGCATCGGGCTTGAGCGCATTATCATTGGGCAACGCCACAAACTGGGTATAGGTATGGGGCGGTGCCGGTGCGGTGGTGGCCAGCCGGGCACGCGACGACCCATCGGTCGGCGAGAGAGACCTGCTGGTGGCCGGTGCCGCACTCAGCACCCCACGCGGTATCCAGCGGTGCACCGGGCCTGAGGCAACACGCGGTGCGATAGGTCGTATGCCTGGTCGATCCAGACGCGGCGTCGGCGCAAAGCCGCTACATGAGAGTGCCAGAACAACCAGCAATGTCGCTGCCAGCGGCCAGGCCCGTTGTGGCAACAATGCGTGCATAATCTTCACGCTCTCCTTTCGGTCAATGATTGGCGGTCAGGGCATAGCGATGAGACTGCGCGTGAGAAATCGGTGGGAAGCAACCCCAGCTCGATCAAATCTTCCGGGCGTGACCAGTAGATCCAATGCGCCGGGTCGCGCCGGATCGCGGCATCCACCAGGGCGATACAGCGGTTGAAGGCGGCCGCTGTATCGCCGTCCAGCGGCACCGGCGGTGAGATCTCCAGCACCTGATGCCGCCAATCTGCCGATCGGTGTAGGAACACCATCAACAGCGGTGCGCCAGTCAATTGCGCAATCGTTACGCTACCAGGAAGCAGCCGGGCTTGATGGCCAAGCAGGCTGGCTGCGACCGTACGCGTCCGATCGGGGCTGAGCGCCGGTGGATCGATGAACATGGTCACCACCGCGTTTTGACGTAAGATAGCGGCTATCTGGACCGCACTGCTCATCTGCCCCGGTTCCGGCTCAATAGCCGGCCAGCGCAGATGGCGCATGATTCGTCTCTCAATGATCAAGCGCCAGTGCGCGCGGACAGCAGGGGGCATGGTGGGATCCGTCCGGGAGGGCCAGCGGCCAACGACGGTGACCGGGAACCCAGCGATGCCGAGGAGCGCCCCACAGGCGCCATACAGACCAAGATGCGCCCCACAGAGGATGACCCCTTTGCCTCCAGCCAGCGCCGCCTCCAGGTGCTCGCGACCGCGAATCTCTACCAGCCGCGCCAGCGCCCGACCCTTCCCGCCCAGCCGCATGGCGTCGACAATCTCGCAGCAGCGCAGGCGGAAATAGTCACGCGTCACGCGAGCCCGCTCCATCGGGCTCAGTTGCTTGCCGAGCACACCTTCAAGCGTGCGCATAATGCGCTCGCGCTGCAGGGCATCACGGTGGTAGCGCCAATCGCCACGGCGGCAGGCCAGGCCATAGGCCAGCGGCGCTGGCAGATACGCCGCTAACGGCACCACGACCATCCGGTAGAAATATGCCGGCACCGCAAGCAATGCTTTGCCGCGAGAGAGCCAGTTCATCTTGATGCCTGCATCTGCTGTTGCTTGCGAATAAAGGCGCAGATATGTGCGACCGTCTCAAAGTGCTCCGGGATCAGCTCCTCAGGCTCGATCTGCACACCAAATTGCTGCTCCAGGAACATGACCAGCTTGAGCAGCGAGAGCGAGTCGAGAATATTGGTATCCAGGAGTGAGGTATCGTTCTGCAACGGTAGCCACTCCGGGGTCCTGACCAGTTCCCGGCTAATGTAATCGTTGATGATGGATTCCAAGGTAGAGCCTCCATAAAATGACGCTGAACCACAAAGGCCAGACAAAGCAGAAAAGATGCCTCTCAAGCCCAGATCCTATCCGTTGCTTTCCTGCATAGCCCTGTTGTGCTCCCTTCTGGAACAGGTGAACGCTGCATCAAGCATCTGCCGGACTGCTGGTGAGCGGTCGCTCGTACTCCTGCGCCAGACGGACCCGATCGGTTTTCCCGGTGGAAGTCTTTGGCAACGCGGGGCGGAACTCCACCATATCGGGCACCATATAATGGGGTAATTGCTGGCTGCAGAAAGCCAGCACTTCCTCACGTGTTAACGCCTCCGGTTCATAGAGGCTGATCACCGCGCGCAGGCGATTACCGAGTATCTCATCAGGGACCGGCAGCACAGCTACCTCTTTGATCGCCGGGTGCGCATACAGCACCGCTTCGATTTCACCGAGCTCCACGCGATAGCCACGGGTCTTGACCAGGCCATCCTGGCGACCAAGATAGAGATAGTTCCCATCCGCATCCAGCGTGACAATATCGCCCGTCTTATATACCAGCTCGTGGAAATAGGGCTGGAAGGGATTGGGCACCAGCACCGCTGCGGTCTTTTCGGGGTGCCCCCAGTAGCCCTGCATCAGCGAAGGTCCGCGCACATAGAGCTCCCCCGCGTCACCAGGTGCTGTTACCTTCTGCCCATCGCTCTTGACCGCGAAGACCTCCATATTGGCACACGCCTTCCCAATGGGTATGGGCGCCGTGCGTTCGGGGTCCAGGGGTGGCACTTCGTACCAGGTGCAGACATTCGTTTCCGTCGGGCCATACCAGTTCAGATAGCGTGCCTGCGGCAGCATCGCCATCAACTGCCGCAGGTACTTGACCGGAAATACCTCTCCGGCAAAAATAATCGTCCGCAGACTGGAGAGGTCGTGTGCTGTCAGATTGCCATAGAGCACCAGCAGCGTGAGCACTGAAGGCACCGAGTACCATACGCTGATGCGTTCGCGCTCGATGAGATCGGTCAGCTTCACCGGAAAGGTTGTCATCCCCTCTGGCACCAGGATGATCGTCGCGCCAGCCCGGCAGGAAGAGAAGATATCGAACGTTGAGAGATCGAAGTGGAGTGGCGCATGGCTGGAGACGCGATCAGCGGCAGTGAGGCCCACACATTCTGCGGCCCAATCCACAAACGTCAGTGAATTGCGGTGCGAGATCATGACCCCCTTCGGGGTACCGGTCGAACCAGAAGTATACAGGATATAGGCCGTGTCAGTCTCAATAACCTGCTGCTCCGGCGGCATGGCGGGCTGAGCAATTACCGCATTCCAGGGCACCACCGTCACCCCGGCAGGTACCATAGCCGTCGCCGGTCGCTGCTCTGGTGGCAGATCGCAGTCCACCAGCACGACCGTATGCAACGGGCAGTCATCCGGGAACATTGCCGGCACCGCCGTAACCTTCGCGGCGCTCGTCAACAATACGGCAATGCCACTATCGCGGATGATATACGCCAGTCGCTGCACGGGCGCGCCAGGGTCCAGTGGGACATAGCACGCGCCAGCCTTCAGAATGCCGAAGATGCTGACCACTGAGGCCAGAGACTTGGAGACGTAGATGCCCACACGGTCACCACGTCGGATCCCCTGAGCCCGCAGCATACTGGCAAGCTGGTCGGTCAGGGTATCTAATACACCGTAAGTCAGCCGCTGCTCTCCAAAGCGCACCGCTTCTTTGTCAGGGAACCGGCGGGCGCTTTCCTGGAGATAGTGGTATAACAGATACGCCATACTTCCTCCTCACCACACCTTTGCACTGCTCGTCAGGGATCGTTCACAGGCCGAGTGTGCGCGCAATGATCAATCGCTGTATCTCCGAGGTGCCCGAATAGATTCGTCCGGCTATGGCATCACGCAAGTCCCGTTCGACCTCAGCCTCCGTCATGTATCCATAAGCGCCATGGATCTGGATCGCATCCAGGCCGGACTGCACCCAGGCTTCGCTTGTAAAGAGCTTGGCCAGCGCCGCCTCAAGCAATGCCGATTTTCCCTGTTGCTTGAGCCAGGCCACCTTATAGATCAGCAGGCGCGCGGCTTCAATGCGCAGATACATATCGGCGATCTTATTTGCGATGCTCTGAAACTTCCCAATTGCCTGGCCAAACTGCTGGCGCGTCTGCGCGTAGCGCACACATGCCTCCAACTGGCGTTGCATTGCGCCGATGGCGCTGGCGAGAATACAACTGCGCTCCCACTCCATCGAGGACTGAAAGATAGCCATGCCAGCACCTTCTTTGCCCAGCCGGTTCTCTACCGGCACCGCGCAGTCCGTCAGCACAATCTCCCCCATCGGGGAAGTACGCAAGCCCATCTTATCGAAGCTGCGACTGACTGTGAAACCGGGCGTTCCCTTCTCAACGAGGAATGCCGAGACCCCGGCAAAGCCACGCGCGCGGTTGAGTGTCGCGAAAACCAGCACCACATCGGCAACGGGCGCATTGGTGATATAGAGCTTTGCGCCATTCAGCACGTACCGATCGCCCCGACGCTCGGCGTGGGTGCGCAGACTGAAGGCATCGGAGCCAGCGTCCGCCTCAGTCATGGCATGCACACCGATCAGGTCACCAGAGACCAGACCGGGGAGATAAGCCCGTTGCTGCTCGCGGGTGCCAAAGAGCAACAGTGGCAGTTCCATGCTCCACAGCTGGGCATTGAGCGAGAAAATGAGGCCATTATCCCGGCAGCCATAACCCAGCCCTTCCATCACCAGGACCGTCGTCAGAATATCGGCCCCGCTACCCCCAAACTCTGGTGGAACAGGCAACCCCTGGATACCAAAGCGCGCACAGGCACGCCAGGCATCGCGGGGGAACTCGCCGGCCTGCTCGCGCTCGCGCAGGTTATGGTTCAACTCTTTGCTGGCGAACTCAATGGCCGAAGCTTTTAAGGCAAGTTGCTCAGGAGTAAATGAGAAGTCCATGCAGAATCCCCATTCGCACACTCCACTGGTCAAGGTCCACCTGGACCTCCCGGTTCACCCCCACATGGGTAAGGCGAGATTGATACTAAACAAATACTGACGCCGGTATACAGGCCGGAGGCCATTATACTTCCCGCTTCATCAGCGGGCAATGGACCAACCTGATGATTTCCGCTATTCTCTCATTTGCGTACGCAAATCGGCTATTCAGCGCCTGTTTTGCGCCGCCTGTTCAAGCTCTCCGGAAGACTCCCATCGGGAGCTACGGCAGCGAGAACCATCTTCGGTAGCAGAGCAGTGCCGCTGTACCTACGTGGTGCAGTCGGTCTACCTTCCCTATCGCGCCCGCTTGACGCTTACTTCGGAGAGCTGCGCCCGATAGATGAGCTGTGCCGCCTCCGTACGGTTTTGTGCACCAAGCTTGCTCAAAATGTTCTGAACATGCTTATGCACCGTTGTCGGCGAGATAAACAGGGCAGCAGCAATATCACGATTGCGATATCCCTGACTGATGAATTGCAGCACCTCCCACTCACGTGCTGTCAACAGCCTGAGGGCACTGGCTTCGAGCGGAGCTACCGGCGCCGGTCGATCCGCTGCGCGCCTGCTCCCCCACGCCGGCGCGTTCACCGTCTGCACCTGCTCCCGCAGGCGCTGAACAACCCACGCGACCAGGGCCGGGCGGAGAGCCAGTTCGCCACGGCAGACCGTACGGATAGCCGCAATCGTCGCCTCAGCATCAACATCCTGCTTGGAGAGATACCCCACTGCGCCTGCCAGAATGACTGCATACGCCTCGTGTTCATCTTCCTCATCAGCAAGCGCAATAATGCGGGACCCGGGTGAAAGCTCTAAGAAGTGGGATACCGCCTCAAGGATTTCCTGGCTTCTGGTCGGCATATCCAGCAGGATAACATCCGGGCTCAGGCGGGCGATCAGTGGCTCTGCTTCAGCGCAATCGCGCGCCTCTATTACCTCTTTGATATCGGGTAGCGGCGCTAAAGTAAGCCGGATGGCACAGCGAACCAGGATATGGTCATCGATAACCAGCAACGTAATTGGCTGTACGTGCAAAGTGATACCACCGCTCTCCAGGGGGCCCTTCGTCTGTTGTTCAGAGAACAGGTAATGCATAGTACCCCTCAACCACACACTACTAGTACACACATCTGCCCAGAGAGTTCATTAAAACAGGTCTTCCTCATTTGAACTTTCATCAAGAAGGCACAACCATTGATTACATAAGAGTAACATGAGTCAGGTTTCCGTGCAATAGATGAGTACGTAATCTGGCCATCCTTTACCATGGCACGGGCAAACCTTCTCAGTTATGCGCTGGGCACTGATTGCAGCGATGCCGCTATCTCACGTGCGCGCTCCAGCAGCTGTTTCAATTCCACCAGGTTGTAACCACCACTAAAAATCAGCGTGAGGCTCCGGCGCAGCAATGGCGCGCGCTCGGCAAGCGCAAAGATATTGATCGCACCATGCGGATTGCGCAAAAGCTCATACCAGTTGTAAATCAGGGGGAACATCCCGCTCATCGGCACACGCATTTTCTCTTCATAGCGGCTCAACAGCTGCGCAGAAAAGTCACCCTTGCGGAACCCCTCATGGATAGTATCCGCGGCGATCTCACCAGCCTTGTGGGCAAAGTACACCCCGGAGGAGAACATGGGATCGATAAAGGTGGTCGCATCACCAATACAGACAAAGCCATCGCCCACAAAGTGGTCAGAAATATACGAGAGACTCGAGATCACCTTCACATCCATGACCTGTGTCGCACCAGCGAGTCGCTCGGCGATAGGGGGACAGCAAGCCATGACCTCCGCAAAAAACTTCTGTGGCTCAGTAGCGGAGTGCGTGCGAATAAATTCAATATCCATCACCGCTCCCACACTTTCGAGGTTGCCACGCAAGGGAATGAACCAGATCCAGCCACCCTCAATCGCATAGTTGAGTTGTGTGCCCTCGGCATCCCCTTTATCGCGCCGGCACCCGGTAAAGTGGGTAAAGTAAGCCACCTTATTCAGCTTTGGATCCGGATGGCGGAGCTTCAGTCGCCTGGCCAGGAGGCTTGCACGTCCGGTTGCATCCACAATAATCGGCGCAAACGCACGACTGCATGCGCCATCAGGCTCCACGATCACCACGCCGATGGGCCGATCACCATCAAACAGCACCTCCCTGACCATCGCTGGCTGGCGCACCGTCACACCACTTTCCTTGCTGACATTCAGCAGCATCAGGTCATACTCAGCGCGAATGACATTGTGCGTATATGGGCGGACAAAATACTCGGCAAACTCGGCGACCCGATAGAGATGCTCGGATTCGCCGAAGAGATTGAAGAGGATGCCCTGTTTCTTGATATTGCGCATGGCATCGATGCGATCGACAATGCCAAGCCGCGTCCAGATCTCCCAGATGGTTGGCAGCAAAGACTCACCGGTGTGGAAGCGAGGGAATGCCTCTTTCTCGACGAGGAGCACTTCATAGCCATACCTCGCCAGGAGGGTCGCTGCCGTTGTTCCCGCAGGACCTCCCCCCATCACGATCACATCCCACCGTTCTCTCGCCACAGTTCCTTCCTCCCCATCCCAAATGTTTCTATCCAATATAGCCCAGGCTCTTGAGCCGCATCAGGATTTCCGCCTCATCTTCAGCCGATAGACCGGGATCCGGCGCAGCTCGCTGCACCGGGAACTGTTGCCGATACGCTGGCGCAAAGAGGTCGGTAATCACTTCGCCATCGATGTTCAGCGGAATCGGAACTCCCAGCGTATAGAGCAACGTCGGCACCACATCTACTAGCGCCGCACGCGCGATACACCGCCCCGGAACAAATGGTCCACCCAGCGCGATTGCCAGTCCGGCGACCGCCGCAGGATGCCGTCCGGCCGTCATATATGTGCCGGCCGGCGCAGGCCAGACCGATGTACCATCAAAGCCGGCCATGATACTGCGCGGAGATGGCGCATAGTCTGGCCGGAGAACGACAACCAGATCCGGAGCCCGGAAGAGATAGGGACCAGCATAGAGTTCAGTGCGGCGGTAGATGCGTTCAATGACCGGTTCCCCGCTCTGCGGGTCCCGGATCTTTGCTGGCAGCGCAGTTACCAGCGCCTGACAGACCTGATCATATTCGTCGCGTGCCGCGACGATGCCGGCGGGCTCACGGCCCGCGAGATTGATCCAGATTTGCCCATGGCCAGCATGATAGGCAAGCGTCGCATCCCAGCGAATGGTTTGCTGCTCCGTCACTTCCAGAATCTCCAGGTCACGCAGCGCATCGTTGAGATTCACATAGTGCTTTACCGGCGCCACATGGTAATCGGCGAGCAGGAACAGGACCGTATCTGTACCGACTGCCATCTGTGCTGCTGCAACCGCCCGATCGACCATCACCGCATCAGCCAGACTTGTTCCGCTGGCATCACTGGCAATGGCATGCACGATCAGCAGATCCACCGCGGGCGCTGCTTCCGCCAGATATGCGGGCACCTCGCTGAGCGCCAAGTCCACTGACAGCATCGTGCGACCTGCTGCAGCGATCGTTGAACGCAGCATTCCCCATATGTCTGGCTCCGCTATCCGGCGCACGTATGAGCCGGTGTCAGCAAGCGGCATGTGCTGCCGCTGCGGCTCCCAGACATCAAAGAAGCCGGTGCGCCCGGCATTCTGGCCGCTGAGCATCTGCATGGCCTGCGTCTGGGCACCGGTGATCGGCAAAGGCTCTAACGCCCGCACCGTTGCGCCAGGGGTCTGTAATGCCGGTATCACTGGCATCTGCCGGGCCATCGCCCAATCCAACCCGCTGATCCAGAGCACTATCAGCCGACCGGGCATCGTAATCATGGCAGAGTCCATTCCACTCCTTAAAGGAATGCGCCTGAGAGGTCGCTTCCTGTTCAATGTACGATGAGTTTATCATGAGTAAATATCTTAGACAACCACCAAAATAAGTGATCCAGATCTCCTCCAAACATACCATACTGGACAGGGTGACAAGAATCACAACACGGGCATGATCGCACTTTGCGCCTGCTTCAGGGCCGGTCAGGCGCGGCCAGGCCATCCCACATTACCGGCAACATTACCTAATTTTGCCCGTATCACAACAGATCTCTTCGCATCTTTAACTATGTTCCGTCTGGCGGTGCAGGGCAGGCAAATCTACTTACTTTTATGGTTGTCCATTTTGAATCCCTATGCTAGGATGCCTTTACGATAGGTTGGGCTGTTCTCCTACTGTTTCTTCACTATAAGAGTAGATTGTAAAAAGGGTCTGTGCCGCTTTGCGCACATGGGCTGATAGACTTTACGGACCTTAAAAGATAGAGCTGTTGCCTTCGCTCATCAGCGTAGGAAAAAACCTGGTTGATCTATTACGAAACATGCTCGTTGACTTTTGTATGTGTGGGGAGGTTGCCAGTGCAGGTGCTCTTCGTAACTCCTTATCCACCTTCGCATATTCGCGTGCGCTCCTATGGCTTTGTCCACCAGTTAGCTCAGCACCATACGGTAACGGTGCTCGCTCTCTGCACCAGTGAGCGCGAATTGACCGAGGCACTGGCCCTCCGCCGCAGTGGCATCACCATCACGCCGGTCTGGGAGCCATCTTACCGACCGTACCTGCGTAGCCTGCGCGCACTAGCAACACCATTGCCCCTCCAGGTGGCATTTGGCGCCGCACCGGCGCTGCGTGCCGCCATTCAAGAGCAGGTGACATCGGGACACGTTGATGTGCTGCACGTGGAGCAGATACGTGTGCTGGGAGCACTGCCTGACGAGCTGCCTATCCCGATCATCTGGGATGCCGTTGACTGCATTAGCCAGCTCTATGCAGAAGGTGCACGAGCCGGCGCTACGTTCATGCTCCGGCTCGTCGGGGCAATGGAAGCCCGGCGCGTTCGTGCGTATGAGCGCTTGCAGCTCCATCGTTTCCGCCATGTCCTGGTCACATCCGAGCGGGACCGCCAGGCATTGCTCGACCTCGCCAGTGAGAGCCAGATAGCTGAAATTACCGTGCTCCCGCACGGGATCGATCAGCACTACTTCCAGCCATATACCGGACCACGACAGCCGCAGACGCTCATCTTCTCTGGCAAGATGAGCTTTCATGCGAACGTGGCTGGCGCCATGACCCTGGTTGAACGCATCATGCCGCTGCTATGGGCCCAGCGACCGGATATACGTCTCATCATTGCCGGCAGCAATCCTCCCCGCAAAGTGCGCCGACTGGCCCGCGACCCGCGCATTCAGGTCACGGGCTATGTTCCCGATCTGCGCCCTTTTATTGCGCAGGCGCAGGTAGCGGTGAGTCCACTGCCCTACGCGGTAGGGATCCAGAATAAGGTGCTTGAGGCAATGGCCCTGGGCACGCCGGTCGTCGCCAGTTCGTGCGCCATCGCCGGCCTGCAAGCCACATCTGGCCTGGATGTGCTGGTCGCCGATGAGCCAGAGTCGTTTGCCGCCGCGGTGCTTCGCCTCCTCGACGATCAGGTGCTCTGGCAGCGGCTGGCGGAACGCGGACCGGCATATGTTGCCCGGTATCATAACTGGGAGGATATCGTGCGCCGGCTTACCGCAGTCTATACCCGCTCGCTGGGCACAGCAGACATCACCGCCGCGAAGGTCGCATGGCCGTAAGGGATGGCAGGAGCCCGAGGGGAAACAGCAGCATGCTCTACATATATGGAACCAAACTGGGCATCAAGCTCCTGATTCATGGACGGCTAAAGTGGTCATTGCGCTATTTGATCGTGCCGGCTAATTACTGGCGGGCGCTGGAATACCGCATGGTCTATGACGAGGGTGCGTTCCAGCGGACCGATCGGGTCCTGGATATCGGTAGTCCAAAGATCCTCTCCCTCTATCTCGCCAGAAAACTCGGCGCAGAAGTGTTTGCAACCGACATCGATGACTACTTTGTGCCAGAGTACACGCTGCTGCGCCAGCTGGAGGGGGTCTCTCCCTATACGTTCCACATCGGGATTGAGGACGGACGCCGGCTCAGCTTTCCTGACCATTCCTTTAACAAGGTCTACGCCATCTCCGTTATCGAGCATATCCCTGACACGGGCGATACGGAGTGCATGCAGGAGATCCGCCGTGTCCTGGCACCCGGTGGGCGCTGTATCATCACCGTCCCTTTCTGGCCGACCTCGCGCACTGATTACAAGAAGGCCAGCGAGTTCTACTGGGCTGCATCATCCCGCACAGTGGCAGATGGTCGCGTCTTTTTTCAGCGGCGCTACAGCGAGAAAGACCTGTGGGTGCGACTGATAGAGCCATCCGGACTGGCATTGCGGAAATTGCAATACATCGGCGAGCGTGTACTGACCAGATCGCGCCGGGAAGTTTGCGATTTCTTGCCACGCATCACCGGACCAGTGCAGCCATTGCTTTCACAACTGCTGCATACCCCGCCTACTGATTCCTGGCGCGACTTACGCAAGCCGCTCTGTGCCCTGATTGTCCTGGAAAAACCGGCCTGAGCTCGCTGCTCAGGTGTGGATACAGATGCTCATGAGCTATGAGTAAGGAGAGAAACTTACCGTGAGTGGCATGGCTGAGCCGGATGGGACGATCGCTTCAGCTATCCCGGTAGAGTCGGTACCGGAGATCCTCCGGGCATATAGCTGGCTTAATAATGAGCCACAGATATCACGTGCTTATGCGATCGCTAAGCGCGCCCTGGATATTTGCGGCGCGCTTGTCGGGCTCGCCGTGCTGGCGCTGTTGCTCCCGATCATTGCCCTCCTGATCCAGTGGGAGGATCGTGGCCCGATTTTCTATCGGCAGGTACGTGTTGGCCAGTATGGTCGACCGTTCTACACCTATAAATTTCGCAGCATGATCATGGACGCCGATGGCTATCTGGTGCACCATCCCGAACTGCTTGAAGAGTGGCGTAAAAATGGCAAGTTACGCAACGATCCGCGCGTGACGCGCATCGGGAACTTCCTGCGCCGCACGAGCCTCGATGAATTGCCACAGATGCTCAACGTGCTGCGCGGCGAGATGAGTCTGGTCGGGCCACGCGCCATCCAGTTCTCGGAAATTGCTTCTTTCGGCGAACTCATTGAGCTGCGCCAGATGGTGAAGCCCGGCCTGACCGGCCTGTGGCAGGTCAGTGGGCGCTCTATGACCGACTATGAGCAGCGGGGCGTGCTCGACTGCATGTATGTCCTGGACCGCTCGTTCTGGATGGACGTGCGTATTCTCCTCAAGACGCTTCCGGTGGTGATCCACGGGATTGGCGCCTATTAAAGGTGGGAAAGTTATGCAACTACGCCATTATGCATGGGTATTCCGGCGCTGGCTCTGGCTCATCCTGCTGGGAACAGCTTTTTGTGCCGGAGCAACATATGAGATCAGCAAACATATGACACCGGTCTACCAGACCAGCGCCCTCGTACAGGTGAATGGATCGGGCCTTTCATCCAGCGATTATAACAGTGTGCTCAGCGCCCAGGCACTGGCCCAGAGCTATGCGCTCCTCCTCAACGACCCTGATGTCCTGGCAACTGTGGCCCAAAAACTGCCCGGTGTTACGGTGAGCGAGCTTCAATCAGCCGTGAATGTCTCGCCAGATGCTAATACCCAGATCATCGAGGTGCAGGCACAGGCCCCCAATCCCCAGCTGGCCGCGAATATCGCCAACGAGGTCGCCCAGGTCTTTATCCAGCGTGAGGAAGCCAATCTCTCGGCACAGCTCCAGAGTATCGCTTCCCAGCTCTCGCAAAACCTGGTCAAGACGAAGAGTGATATGGACGCTGCGGAAGAGAAGCTCAGCTCGCTCCAGAGCGCCAATGCTTCCAGCGACCAGATCACCCATCAGCAAGATATCTATAATACCTATCAAACAAACTATAGCGCTCTATTACTCAGCTATAACCAGGTCCAGCTCGAACAGCTTGCCGTCAAAAATAGCCTGAGTATGGCGCAGAAAGCCGTACCACCAGATAAACCGAAGAGCCCCCAGCCATCGCTTGATACTATCCTTGCCGCAGCCCTGGGCTTGCTGCTGATGCTTACTTTGGCATTGCTGCTCGATTGGCTGGATACTTCGATCAAAACGCCGGACGACGTGGCCCGCATCGCGCTGCTGGAGCCCCTGGGCAGTATCCCTGTTAGCAAGCGTCCTCTACTATGTCCGACACCGCCGAACGCTTCCGCTGTCAATGATGATCGCGTGGAGCAGGCATTCGTGACCATCAGCACGAGTTTCAGTGCGCTCAACCGGGGCCAGCGGGCGATACTGGTTACTGGCCTGCGCGGAGGTGCCGGTGCCACAACGACTGCTGTTAACCTGGCTATCGCGCTCGCTCAGACAGGCACACGGGTGCTCCTCATTGATGCGAACCTGCGTCGGCCCGCGCTCCATGAGATCTTCCGCTGCGCCAATACGAAAGGACTCGCAAACAGTTTGACCGACGTCTACCTGTTCTCTGAGGCAGAGCCCGGTATCGTCAATTCGTGGCTCAATCAGTGGGCCACAAACCTGCCTAACCTCTGGCTTTTACCTGCCGGGCCAGAGCCGTCTCATCCGGCGGCGATACTCCGCACGCCGGAACTGCGCATGCTCTGCGACTGGCTCCTGCGCCCGGGCCAGAGCAGCGCTGGCAATGCAATCACCAGGCCAATCGACCTCATCATCTTTGACAGCCTTGCTCTGGAGGATGCTGCCGACACCATCGCCCTGGCCACCAGCACCAGTGCCACTGTGCTGGTTATCCAGGCCGGCAAAGAGCAGCGTGAGACACTGCAAAAAGCTCAGACAACGCTTCAGCGGCTTGGCTCTCCCGTGCTGGGCGTGGTGATCAACCGTCAGCGCTCTCAGCACCGACCTTACTTCTACGCCGACCGCTATCAGCACACGAGCATCCAGGCTCTGGTGGACGGGGCAGAAACCGGGCAGGCAACAACAGACACGCGGACACTGGGCACGCGGCCGTTGTTTGAACAGACACCCCCAGCACTGCCGGTTTTGCCGGCGAACTGGAATCATCAGGACCATAGTGGAAGCCGGGCACCCGACCGCCGCGAAGACTGGCTCCGGGCATCACCACGGCAGGATTAAGGCAGTATGGCTCAAACCGTATCGCCCAACCTCCCGCCAGCCGATGGGGCAGTACCCATTATCCAGAGCCGCCCCATCACTGAGCGCCTGAGATGGCCACGGCCAGCCCTGCCACAGGTGGTGCTGGGCATTGCCTTTGGCATCTTGCTCTTGCTGGTGATTCTCGGCTGTGCCGCAAGTCCATCACCGTTTATTCCGGTTGTGCTGCTCGCCGCCCTGGCTGTCATGGCGCTGGCAGCCATGCGCCCGCGTATTGCTTTGCTGCTCGTCTTCACCGGGGCAGGTCTCCCATCGCTGCTGCTGCCATTACCCGGACACAATATGCGCCCGGTAGAGATCGGATTGCTGCTCTGCCTGCTCGCCATTGCCGTGCGCCCTGCCCCCATTCGGCTGCGTCTGCCCCACCTGCTGGCGTTGCTATTTGGCGCCATTGCCATCGTCTCGTTCATCCATGTACCCGAGATTACGACAGCCGTGAATGACTTCGGTGCAGATAAGCGGCTTTATGGTCTGCTCCTGATGATTCTGGCTCTCTTCTGCGGCGCATTTCTGGTTGACCACGTCAAGGACGTTTCATCCTTCCTGGTTATGATCCTCCTGACGAACATTCCACTCTATCTCATTGGTCTGGCACAGGCTCTGGGCATGCAAGTGCCCCCACTGCTAGAGACCAGTGGGGCACAAAATCTGATTACATCACAGGGACGGCTGTGGGGACCATACACCGGGCCAGCCACGTTCGGATTATACCTAATGAACCTGCTCGCAGTAGCCCTGGCTTGCTGGCTCCTCGGCACGCGGCGGCGCGATCGCATGATCGGTGCGCTGATGACCATCGCGACGACGCTGGAAATTATTGGATCGGGCACACGCAGCGTCGCTATTGCCGTGGTCGTCATGCTCGTTGCCACGTGTGTGCTCACACGCCGCTTCAAATTGTTTCTGGGCCTGGCAGCCATGGCCGGCGGAGCATTGCTCCTGTTCTGGCCAAAGATCCTGCCTCTTTTCGCCCATTCGGATTACTCCACTTCCGACCGTATCTTCCTCTGGAATGAAGCGCTTAAACTGATTACGACGCACCCATGGATAGGTATTGGTCTGTCACAGTTTCGCTTCTACTATGCCCATCTCATTGTCAGCGATGCTGCCCGGCTCAATGCTGACGCGATCAGCGTGCACAACCAGTATCTCGAACTGGCGATGGAGAGCGGCATTCCCTGGCTGATCGTCGGGGTGCTGCTGCTGGCCAGTATCGTCTTCTCCTGCTGGCGTGCCTATCGCCGCGCGCAACGCGCGCAACAGGCTATGCTACTGGCAGCAATACTGGCGATGCTGGCAAACATCACCACCGGCTGTTTTGATGTGCCACTGGATAAAACTGAAGGAACGGTCTTTCTCTTCCTGCTGGCCGGGCTGGCACTCGGCATAGTCGAGCGCATGCGCTGCTCCGCTCCTTTTCCCCTGTCCACTGCCGTCGCTTTGCCCGACAACGCGGAGGGGAACCCTCTGCCGGCATCTCCCCTCCCTCTTCTTATTAAGGAAAGGGGAAGAGGAATCCGGTCCGCAATCCCTAAGAGCGACAGCATCCGGCCGCAGCGCGAAGCCGATGGTGAGCGCAGCTCGCCGCCTGTGGATATTCCCGCCATCACCGGCCCAGTGCCAACCGTACAGGGTGCCGGACGAGCCATTGTCATCCAGTTGCTGTCCTGGAGTGTGACCATCCCGGCATCACTCGTCATGACTGTGCTGCTTGCACGCTATCTTGGCCCCACTCAGTATGGCGAATATAGTTTTACGCTTCCCTTCCTGGCCGTCTTTGCGCTGCTAAGCGGCATTGGCATGGATCCCTTGATTATCCGCCAGCTGAGCCGCCAGCCACGCAGCGAATGGCGCCACACGCTCAGTTACGCTGCCGGTACACGCTTGCTCTCCACGATTCTCAGCGCCATGCTGGCAATCATCGTGGCATGGCTCCTTCCAGTGACAACCGAGCAGCGAAGTTTACTGCTGCTCGGGAGTATCTCGTTGCTCTTCTGCTACCAGTTCAGCGGTTTTCGCATGATCTACGATTATGGCTTCCGGGCAGAGCAGCGGGTGAGCATACCTGCACTCCTGGAGGCAGCAGACCGCCTGGCTACGACCGGGCTGGTGGTGATTATTATCTTGCTGCATCTCTCCCTCCTGTGGGCCTACTTCCTCATTACGTATTCCGATATTCCCTTCTTCTTGATCCTGGCGTTCATCAGCCGGCGGCGCTTTGGCGTTCGTGTGCGCTTCAGCCTGGTCCGTGCCCGCGACCAGGTGCTCAGCGGTCTCCCCCTGCTGGGCTACAGCGCACTGGTGCTGGTCGCCTGGCGAGCCGATCTCTTCCTGCTGATGGCCCTGGCCGGGCCGCTGAGCGTCGGCATCTATGCCCTGGCGCTGCGCATTACTGAGCCGCTCCTTTCCATTGTCCTGGCATATGTGACCGGGCTCTACCCGCTGCTCTGTGCCCGGTTTGCCCAGGGACGCACACAACTGGCTGCTGTCTACCGACAGGCAGTGCGGCTGCTGGCGCTGGTCTTTATCCCGCTGGCCATGCTGGTGAGCATCAGAGCCCATCCCATTATCTTACTGCTGGGCGGTCAGGATTTTGCCGCCGCTGCCATCGCGGTACAGCTCCTGATGTGGGCAACTGCACTGGCTGCATACAGCCAGCTGGCTGCGCGCACCTGCATGGCCGCTGATCTGGAGCGCCGGATACCCCTGGTGACCGGCATCTCAGCCAGCATCAATGTGCTGGCGAACGTGATGTTGATTCCCCACTGGCAGGTCCTGGGCGCAGCTATGGCAACCCTGCTGAGCGAATCGGTCGAACTGGGTCTATACTCCGCGCTGCTGATCCATCAGGTACGGCTCTTCCCGCCACTGGGCATCCTGATGCGTGTATTCGCCGGTAATCTACCGGCTCTGGCCTTCCTGCTCTGGCAGCAACAAATGCCTCTGCCACTGACCATTCCTGTTGTCCTGGCGCTGACCACTGCCGGGTGCGCGGCAACCCGCACGCTGACGCTGAGCGATGTCACCACTGTCTGGCATATGTTCCACACCCGCCATGACCGGCAGCCGGCGACGCCAGAAGATATCGCCAACTGGCCAACTGTTATTCTTCCTAAGATCCAGGGATAGAGGGGGGACTCATGCGCGTAGCGATTGACTTATTCATCGCCGATAAGGAACCGGGAGGTATGCTCTATGCCACGCAGGCGCTCATCAGCGGGCTGGCGCAGATCGATCGGACAAACGAGTATATCATTATTACCGCGCGTCCGGAGGCGCATCAGGCGCTGGCAGCAACCGCCAATATCCATATCCATCCGGTACGTGTTCGTTCCTGGCGGGGCATGCTGATCCAGCATCAGTTGCTGCTGCCGGATGTGCTGCGCCGGCTGCGACCCGATGTCCTGCATGTACCGGCATTTGCTGCTCCGATCGGCTGGAACGGGCCGCTGGTACTGACCGTTCATGACCTGGCCTTCTTAAAGGTACGCCACCAATCGTCAGCCTATGGGCGCCTCTACTGGCAATATCTTCTCCGTGAGAGCACACGACGAGCACAGCGCATCATTGCTATCTCCGAACAAACCCGCCATGAGCTTACCTCATTCTGGTCGATCCCGTCTGAGCGCATTCGGGTGATCCACAACGCGCTCCGCCCCTCGCTCCAGCATGTTCCGGTTTCTAGCGAGCAGATACAAATGATGCAACAGCGCTATGGCGGCGATTACCTGCTCCATGTAGGTCGTATTGTCCCGCGCAAGAATGTGGAGCTGCTCATTCAGGCCTTTGATCTGCTGGCGCCGCGCTTCCCTGGCCTGCATCTGGTGCTAACCGGCGGTGCCGGCTACGGCAGCGAACCGGTGCTGCATCAAATTGCCGCCTCATTATATCGGGAGCGCATTCATCTGGCCGGCTGGGTAACTGACGAGCAACTGGCATTGCTCTATGCCGGTGCCCGCGCGCTTGTCTTCCCTTCCCGCCATGAGGGATTTGGCCTGCCTATCGTGGAAGCCATGGCTTATGGTACACCGGTCGTTGCCAGCCCCGAGGCAGCCAGCAGGGAAGTCGCCGGCGAGGCTGTAGTTCGCGCAGACTGCTCAAGTGCACCGCCGCTGGCCCAGGCTATTGCCGCAGTGCTGACCGACGAGGCCCTGCGTGCACGCCTGATACAACAGGGCCGGGCCCAGGCGCAAATGTTCACCAGTGAGGCCTGTGCTGCTGCCACACTGCGTGTCTATCAGGAAGCCCTCGGCATTGAAGCGCCGATCGCTTCCGCAGAAGCATCAGACATATTTGGCGCAATGCCGCCGCAGATCGGCATGCGCATGCCGATCTCACAGCCGGAGTAAGCTGATCAAGCAACAAACAGGAAAGAGAGCTGACCCTGAACCACCCGTGAAGGAGCTTGCAGCCCATGGTCCACACTCGTAACGTTCCTGTGTCTGTATCCATGGCGGCACCAGATTGCCGCCAGCTTCCAGAGCTTACGGAGGCGAACCCGCCGGTGAGCGTGATTATCCCTGTCTCCCGGCCGGAACAGGCTGGGCCAACGCTGGCATCGCTGCTGCGGCAGCGCTATGGCGGCGAGATGGAGATCATCGTTGCTGGACCGGCTGCCAGCGATCTGGCCAGACACTGGCCAGTCGTTCCCGTCACCTATACCCGTACCGCCCGCGACCCCCACGAGGCAGAAACGAGCGGTACCGTCTTCTTTGGGGATGGGCATGTGATCAGCCAGGCGCGCAACCTCGCCGCGTTACGCGCCAGGGGAGCAGTGTTACTTTTCCTCGACGATGACTGCATCGTGGCAGAAGATTGGGTGGAACGCAACGTACGCGCTCTCCAGGAGCCGGGTATCGGCGCGGTTGGTGCACGTGTGCGCAGTCCGGCGCTCGCTGCTCAACCTGCCACTTCCGGCCGGTGGCGTGTGAGGACCCGCACGTTCTTTGCCCGCTGCACCGACTTTACGAACTTTGGCTACTATCAACATGGGCATCGCATGGACCAGCCGGTGGCCGGGGCCAGTATGGGTGTCCTGCGGACAGCATTCGCGGCGGTGGGCGGATTCGATATCTCGCTGTGTACCAGCGAGGATATGGACCTCTCATTCCGGCTCCAGAAGCACGGCTACCGGACGGTCTACTGTCCCGATATCGTCGTCTGGCACGACCACCACCGCGATACGCTGGGCAAGTTCCTGCACTATAACTACACGCGTGGTCTGGCTGCCGGCCTGACGACGAAGATCGCCCATCGCGATCGGGGGCTGAAGAACCGCCTGCTGTCGAGCGTGCGCTTCCCGCCCCTCTTCCTGCTCCTGCTGCCGTTCATTGCCACGGCGGCAACTGCATCTATTGTCGCGCTGAACCTCGGCGAAAACTGGGATGTGCTGCTCTATGCGCCGTTCATCCTCCTGGGCAAGCTGACATATGAATTTGCTGTTTTCCGGCAACTGATCGCGCCCGTGTCCGCGAAGGAGGAGTCATGATCCAGCAAGAATCTGAACGTCCGCATCTCATAGCGGCAACACTGCGTGTCACCGTGGCACGTGATGCTGGCGCTCTCACCACGCTCCACGACGAATGGGACGCACTCCTGGACCGTGTGCCCAGGGCTACCGCCTTCCAGAGCGCAGACTGGCTTGCTACCTGGTGGCGCTATCTGGGTAGCGGCCGTGAGCCCTGGCTGCTGCAAGTACGCGATGCTATGGGCACGCTGGTTGGCCTGGTGCCGCTCCAGCTGGAGCGCTATGGCATCTGGCCGCTGCGCCTGCGCATGCTGCGCTGGCTCGGCTATGGCACCGGTGGCCTGACTGACACGCTGGGGCCACTCTTCGCCGCCGGCTATGAAGAGGTGGCCATGCAGATGGCGCTGGATCACCTCTTCCAGCATGAGCAGGAGTGGGACCTGCTGGAGCTGGCACGCACTCCTGACCGCTTCGTCCCGGTATTGCAGAGTCAGGCTCAGCGTGCCGGCTATCAGATAGCGATCTTTGAGCCGATCGACTGGCTCTACATCCATCTGCCGGCGGACTGGGCAACGCTCCAGCGCACACTCAGCAAGAATCTGCGGAGCAACCTGCCGCGCTATCGCAATCGGCTCCATCGCGAAGGCCACCGTGAATCGTTCATGTTGCTCACCGAACCGGAGGCCATCACCGCCGCACTCCCACGATTCTTCGAGCTGCACCGTCTGCGTTCCCGGGCCAGAAATATGAAATGGCATGGCAACTACTATGCCACAGCGGTCAGTCGGGCCTTCACCACCGAGGTTGCCCGCGTGCTCAGCGCCCAGGGACGGCTGGCGCTGGCGCAAATGGTGGTCGATGATACTGTTGTTGCTGCCCAGCTCCTGCTCTTCCAGGGGCAGACGATGTCCACCTATTTCTCAGGGTTTGACCCAGCATGGGGCCGCTACAGCGTCATGATGCTGTTGACCAGAGCATGTGTGGAATACGCCATCCTCCGGGGCATGCGCTGGATAGATCTGACCGCCGGCGCCGGCAGTCAGGCCAAGCGCCAGTGGGGCAACGAAGAGGCGCTCACCTATCGCGTACAGATTACACGACCTGCCCTGCTGCCGTGCCTGGCCGCACAGGCTATCCGCAAATGGTACGACCGCCGCCGTCGCTGGGCCGAGCAGCAGGCGCAAAAGTCGCAGCGACCATCCGGGCCAGCTGAACAGGATATCAAATCGGAGGAAGCATGATACGGCTGGTTCCACTTGATGAGACAACGTGGGACACCGAACTGGCGCGCCACCATCAGGCAACGCTCTTCCATACTTCGCGCTGGCTCAATTTGCTTCAGCGCACGCATGGCGTCCAGACCGAGCGCCTGGGCATCTTCGCAGGAGGCCGGCTGTGTGGCCTCTTCCCCGTGCAGCAGCGGCGACGGGGCCCCTTTATACTGATGGGATCGCCAGTTAGCGGCACAGCTACCCCCTATCTGGGGCCGCTCGTTCCCGATGAGCTGCTACCGGCAACGCTCACCGCCTTCGCCAGCCTGATCCAGCACCGGCGCCCGGCCATTGTCCATCTTGGCTTCCCCTATGCCGTCAATCCCGCGCTGGTCACAGCACTCGGCTACCAGTTTTATCCCCAGACCACGCTCGTCATCCCGATCCGGGGACGGACCAGAGATGACCTGTGGCAGGGATTGAAGAAGAGCTGCCGTGCTCATGTGCGCCAGGCAGAGCGACGTGGTGTAGAGATCAGCGAAGCGCAACAGCCAGATGTCCTTGAGGATTACCTCCGGTTTGAGCGTGCAGTCTTCGCCAGACGGGGGCTACCACCGCCAAACCCCAGGCAGTATTACTATGAACTGTGGGAGTCGCTTCGCCCGGCCGGGCAAATGAATGTTTTTGTTGCTCGTTGCGAGGGCCACATCGTCGGTGTACAGATCAATGGCATCTACCAGGGCAAGCTCTATGGCCTGCACGGCGCCGTTGACGCCCGCTATCGCGATCGCTGCTACCCGGGCAACCTGCTCGAATGGCACCTGATTGCCTGGATGGCCGATCATGGTCTGGAGCTCTATGATATGATCGGCGGATCCGATCCTGGTTGGGGCCAGTTCAAGCGCAGCTTCGGCTCCGTACCGGTCGCGATGACTGCCTGCATCGACGAGCGCTCGCGCCTCTTCACCTTCGCACGGGCCGCCCGCCAGGCCGTGCAACGCCTTCGCGGCGGTGGCCGAATGCAAGGATGAGCTCTTCCCCGGTGCAGCATCCATCTATTGGGACAGCCCTGTAGCTATATGGCTATAAGATAAAACCACGCCCTCTCGGACTGCTCATGGTATCAGTCTGGACGAGATCCCAACCGGCTCGCTTTCGCCGAGCCGGTTTTGTCTGGTTGTGGTATAATTGCTCTCAAGCAGTTCCCCTGGTTATCCGGCAACATATGCCAGATAACCAGAAACCTGGCTCAGATGAACAGAGAAAGCTGGTGATATAGGGCATGCCTGATGCAGACGATCCGTCAGCCCTGCATGATCGCAAGGCCTGCCCCGCTTTTCAGTTGCAGATCCATCATGCAACCATCCATTCCCTTCTGCGTGAACGGCTGCTCTCAGCAGAGCTCCCCACTCCCACCACCGACCGGGTGCCCCATGGCACGGTAACCGCCCGCACACTGAGCCATCCGGTCGCCTCTGCCGCCGCGCAAACCGTCCGCGGTCACCATGGGGTTTTCCCACATGCAATCGAGTGGCAGCGCCTCCCTGAGGCCACTCTTGGCAAGGGTGCCTGGGATGTTGCACGTGAGCAGCTTGCTCTATGGCTGGCACAGGTGATCCAGCCACCAGCAGACGCTGTTCCTCAGGCACTGCCTCATCCCGCGGCACTGGCTATCACCGGGCTTGTTCCTGCAGCCGATTGGATTGGCTCAGCGAGCGCTTTTTCCACCATGCCGGACAGGACGCGCACATTATCCCGGCTCTCGATATGCATGTCTATCACCAGAACGCGCAGATGCAGGCGGCGCAGGCGTTGCAGGCCCTCGGCTGGCTGGGCTGGACCCCGCCAGCGGATCCGGCAACCTTCACCCAGCTCTTCCCTGGCCTGTCTCCCCGGCCACTACAGCAGGCAGTGATCGCTGTGGCCAGCCGTCTGGTTTGTCCGGTAATGGTGAAGGTAGGCATGGCCGCCCGGGAGGAGCTCGCCCGCTTGTACCAGCAAGCGATGGCCGAGATGCAACAGGAGGATTTCTGCGCAGTCTGGACCTTACTCACCGTCTGGGGGTGCCGGGGGAGTCGGCCCAATAGGGGGTGGGTACGGGGATGATCTTGCAGCAGGGCAACAGGAACCGGCCGCTAATGAGGCCCTGTCCCTAATCGGTCAGTGGTGGAAAAGGCTATAATAAGGGGTGGAGTTCAAGACAATTGCGGTGAAAGCCTCGCTGGTGGGTGCGAGCTGATCGCCACCACGAGGAAGCGCGTCAGTCCAGTGCCGTCGATCTTGTGCTCCCTGAGAGCCGGTGCACACCTGCAAGGGAAAGAGCTGAGCTATGTTCCCTCTGTCGCAGCACTCTGTGATCAGCCCGGTGCTGATCGGGCGCGAGGCGCTTCTCTCCAGCCTCCAGGGCCTCATCGAGCGACTGGCGGAATCGCACGGGCAGGTAGCCCTGCTCGTGGGGGAGGCAGGCGTGGGCAAGTCGCGCCTGGTCGCCGAGGCGCGCCGCATTGCTGAGCGGCGCGGGCTGCTTGTTCTGCAGGGTGAATGCTTCGAGTCGACCCGCTCGCTGCCCTATGCGCCGTTCCTCGATTTGTTGCAGACGCTCCTGCTGAGCCAACCTGCGGCGGTGGTAGCTCGCTTGCTAGAGCCGGCGGCAGCGGAGCTGAGCCTGTTGCTGCCCGAGCTGAGCGTGCTGGCGACAAACAAAGGTGGTGAGACAGCACCGAACCCTATGTCTTCCCTGTCGCCCGAGCTACTGCAGCGCCGCCTCTTCTGGTCCTTTACGCGCATCTTGCTGCACATGGCCAGCCTCCGGCCCTTGCTGCTCGCGATCGAAGACCTGCACTGGAGCGATGAGACGAGTCTGGAGCTCCTCCTCTACCTGGCCCGTCGCCTCGCCGATCAGCCGGTGCTACTCCTGCTGACCAGCCGCAGCGAGGAGCTACAGCAGCCGCCGCTGGCTCACTTTCTGGCACAGCTCGATCGCGAGCACCTGGCGGTGGAGTTCAGCCTGTCCCGCCTGAGTCGCGCTGAGGTTGGTCAGATGCTGGCCGCTATCCTCAGTGTGCAGCGACCCTCATCCCTGCCCACAGGGCTGCTGGAGCATCTCTTTACACTGAGCGAGGGCAATCCTTTTCTGGTTGAGGAGCTGCTCAAAGCGCTGCTCATGAGCGGCAGGCTTACTCATACGGAGACAGGCTGGCGCTATCAGCCGCCGCTCTCACTACAGCCCGACACCGCCTGGCGCACGGAGCGCAGCCTGATTCCGCGCAGCATCCGCGAGGCGCTGCGGCAGCGCTTACCGTTGCTGAGCGCCCAGGCGCGGCAGTTGCTGCTGTTGGCAGCGGTTGCCGGGCGGCGCTTCGATGTATCGCTGCTGCAGCAGGTGACGGGCGCCGATGAGCGGCAGCTGCTGGCGCTGATCAAGGAGCTGATCAAGGCGCAGCTGGTGGTCGAGGTCTCCGCCGAGCACTTCGCTTTTCGCCATGAGCTGATCCGGCAGGCGCTCTACGCCGATATGCTGCGCGAGTGTCGCCTCTACCATCGCGCTCTCGCCGAGGCCATCGAACGCCTGGGGCCGGGGACGCTGGAGCAGCGCCTCAACGATGTGGCACAGCACTGCTACGAGGCCGGGCTGTGGGAGAAAGCGCTCCACTATGCCCGGCGCGCCGGCGAGCGCGCCCTGGCGCTGCATACGCCGCGCGCGGCCTTGCTGCATTTCACGCGCGCCCTGGAGGCGGCAGCCCAGCTGGGCCAGCCGGCGCCAGCCCGCCTCTGGTACGGACGGGGCGCGGCCAGCGCTATTTTGGGCGACTTCGCTCAGGCCCGCAGCGACTATGAGCAGGCGTTGCAGCTCGCCCAGACTCAGGGAGATGAGCAGCTCGCCTGGCAGTGCCTGATCGATCTCGGACTGCTCTGGTCAGAGCGGGATTATCAGCAGGCGGGCCTGTTCTTTGAGCGCGCGCGGGTACTGGCGGAGCGCCTCGGTGCGCCGCTGCTGCGCGCTCATAGTCTGAACCGCCTGGGGAACTGGCTGGTGAATGTCGGGCAACCGGAGGCGGGGCTGCAGGCCCATCGCCAGGCGCTGGCGATCTTCGAGGAGCTGCAGGATCGGCCCGGTATGGCCCAGACACGCGACTTGCTCGGCGTCGCCAGCGCCTTTGCCGGCGAGCCGATCGCAGCGGTGCAGCACTATGCTCAGGCGATTGCCCTCTTCCGCAGCCTGGAGGACTATCAGGGACTGGTCTCCAGCCTGGCGATTCGCAGCACGCTGGCAAGCCGCGGCCTGAACGAGGCGTTGACGATCATTGCCTGGCCACCGGCGGCCTGCGAAGGAGAGGCGCGTGAGGCGCTGCAGCTTGCTCAGCGGCTGGACTGGTCCGCCGGGGAGGTGCTGGCCGAGCATTGCTTTGGCCTGGTGCTGCTCTCCTATGGGAAGTTTGGCCAGGCCTGCGCCCATCTGCAGCGGGCCCTGACGCTGGCGCGCGCGATCCATCATCAACAATGGCAGGTCGCCGCCCGCCACCATCTGGCCCGCCTCTTTCTGCTGTTGCTGGCGCCGGAGGAGGCGCTGCGCGAGCTGGAGGCCGCGCTGCCGCTGGCGCAGGAGCTGGGTTCAAGCTGGTGGCTGGGCCATCTCACCGTCTGTCAGGCTCTGGCCTGCCTGTTGCAACGCCAGCTCAGGGAGGCCGAGGCACGGCTGAGCGCCCTGTTGCCGACAGATCGGCCGCCCCGCACGCTGGTTGAGCGCCGCCTGGCCTGGGCCGCGGCTGAGCTGGCGCTGGCCCGGGGCCGGCCCGCGGAGGCTCTGGCCCGCTGTGATGAGCTACTGGCGACCTCGCCGACGCCGCAGGCCGCTGAGACTGAGGGCGCAATGGCCCTGCCCAGTCCCTGGCTGCTCAAGGTGCGCGCTCAGGCCCTGCTGGCTCTCGATCAGCCGGAGGCCGCCGCCGAGACGCTGGCCATTGCCCGCGAGAGCGCCCGCGCCAGCCATGAGCTGCCCGTCCTGTGGGAGATCTACCGCCTCCTTGCCCAGGTGTCCCTGCGTCTGCGGCGTGAGGAGCAGGCCCGGCAGGCCTGCCGCGAGGCCGCCCGCACCATTGCCACGCTGGCGCGCAGCATCGATGAGCCGGCGCTGCGCCGGCAGTTTCTCCAGCGCGCCGCCGCCACGCTGCCGCTCCGGTCGGTGCTTAAGCGCTGGCAGCCCGCGCGCCAGGGCCAGGTGCTGGCCGCACTGACGCCGCGCGAGTGGGAAATCGCCCTCAAGGTGGCCGCGGGCAAGTCCAACCGTGAGATCGCCGCCGAGCTGGTGCTCAGCGAGCGCACGGTCGAAAGCCATGTGAGCAATATCCTCGCCAGGCTGGGCTTCAGCTCGCGCACCCAGATTGCCACCTGGGTCCTGCAACAGCCTCAGGCCTCCAGGCCGGGCTGAGGCTTCCCAGGCCGCCCGCTGCACCATCTCCCCATCCCGCCCGTTCTTCTCGCCGGCCTCTCCCCGAAACCACTGACTTCCCCTGGGGTCCAGGCGCCATCTTGCGCCGCCAGCTCCGTACTCGCTGCGGCTCCAGTTCCGTGCTTTCCACGATGGCCGCGCCGCGCGCTCCGGCTATACTTTCTCCCAGAAGCGAACAGATGAGCGCGGCGCTTCGGATCTGGCGGGTCCAGTGCGAGCCCGGCTTGACGGCCCCCGTCGCTGGAAGCCGCCCAACCAGGAAGCGGCGCGCTAGAGTCGAGAAAGGAGGTCTCGCTGATGCAGGCGATCGATGATGTGCTGGCGATCGAGGGAGCTATTGTGGCCTTCGACTTCGCCCCTGATGGTCAGGTGCTCGCCAGCCGGGCCAGGGCGGAGCTGGCGCCCGAGACGGTCAAGAGCCTGGCCCAGATCTGCGCTACCATCACACAGCTCTTCAATAGTCTGGCGCCCGCCCTGCCTGCTCTGACAGGCGCTGGCTGGGCTCCGCAAAATGGCTGGCTCTACTGCGGCGGCAGCCTGACTCTGGTGGTCGACAACGGACGGCGCGCCGTGGTTGTCGATGCCGCCAAAGTCGATCTCAACCGGACCGTCGATACGCTGTTTCGGAGCCGCTAAGTAAGATCGGAGAAGATGATCAGCCACAAAAGGAGTGTGTTCAAGCAATGGGAAGCGCACAACAACAGGGAGAGCTCTGGGGAGCCCGTGCCCAGGATTGGGCGGAGCTACAGGAGCGGGTGCTGTTGCCGGCCTATGAGGAGGTGCTCTCGCGTCTGCAAGTGGGCGCGGGGACACGCCTGCTCGACGTGGGGTGCGGCGCCGGGCTGGCGGCGCGCCTGGCGGCTGAGCGCAGTGCTCAGGTCTGGGGCCTGGATGCCTCCGGCGCCCTGATCGCTATCGCCCGCACGCGCGTGCCCGCCGGCGATTTCCGTGTCGGGGAGATGGAGGAGCTGCCCTACGCCGACGGCAGCTTTGATGCCGTGACGAGCTTCAACGCCTTCCAGTACGCCGCCAATCCGGTGCATGCGCTGCAGGAGGCGCTCCGGGTGACGCGGCCCAGTGGGCGGGTGGCGATGGTCGTCTGGGGCCAGGCCCGCGACTGCGAGCACGCCGCGACGCTGGCCGCCGTGGCCGCTTTACTGCCGCCTGCACCGCCGGGCTCCGAGGCGGCTGGCCCCTTCGCGCTTTCGGAGCCAGGCAAGGTCGAGGCCCTGATGAGCCAGGCCGGCCTGACGCCCCAGGAAAGCGGTGAGGTCGCCTGTCCCTTCGAATATTCTGACGATGAAACGGCCTGGCGCGCCATCAGCTCGGCTGGCCCACTGGTCATGGCGATCCGCCATGCCGGCGAGGAGAAGGTGAAGGAGGCCGTGCTCGCTTCCTTGCAGCCTTACCGGACCAATAGCGGCGGCTATCGACAGCGCAATATGTTCCGCTACGTTATCGCCCGGGCCTGAGCCGCGCGTGCGTAGCAGGCACATCCCTCTACATGGCGAGCGAGCCGGCGTGCCACCAGGCTCGTAGGGGCACGATATATCACGCCTCTCCGCTTTGCGCCTGACGCGGGCAATCCGTCCATAGCTTGGCTTGGCGTGGGCGTCCATGGCGAGGATGGGCGCGATTCATCGCGCCCATCTTGCGGTTGGACCCACGCGCGTGGGGGGAACCGCCTTCGGGAGGGCCGCCGAGCCTCGTGGTTCATAAGAGCCACACCAGAGACGGCAGCCCTCCCGGCCTGCTGCTCCCCTCTAGCGAGACGCTCCAGACGCCGGTACCGCCCTATCTTCACCAGCAATCAGCAGGCGACGCCCTGGCCACACCCAGCTCCAGCGCCCCAGCAAGGTGGCAATTGCTGGCACCAGCAGGGGACGCACGATGAATGTGTCGATCAGCACACCCGTACTGATCGCGAAGAAAGATTCAGCGATTTCCAGCACGGGGCTGGCCACCGCGCGCGAAAAGCTAGCGGCCATCACCAGCCCGCAGGAGGAAACGACGCCTCCGGTCAGCGCGACAGCTGCGGCAATGCCCTGACACTGGCCCAGTCGTCCAATCTCTTCGCGCATACGCGCCATCGTCAGAATGTTGAAATCTTCTCCCAGCGCCGCCAGGAAGATGAAGGCAAAGATGGGCACCAGGTAGAAGAACGGCTCACCCAGGATATCGTGATAGAACAGGTTGGTCAGGCCGATGGCCGTGCCTGCCGAGAGAGCAATCGTCGCCAGCAGGTACAGGGGTGCCGTCAGGCTGCGTAGCAGCAGGGACAGAATCACGTAGATGGCCAGGCAGACCAGGGGAACGATGAGGCGGAAATCCGCGCCCAGCTGGCCCGCCTGGTCGTAGGTCAACCCGCTCTGGCCATCCACCAGCACCTCCGCACCCACCAGTAGCGAGCTTTGCAGAGCCTCCCCGGCCTTCGTGTAGATGGCTCCTACCGCCTGCATCGCTTCCGGTGAGCTGGCTTCTACATCCAGCGTCAGCATGAACTGGCTGGCACTGCCATCAACGGCAAAGAACTGGCTCATCTGCGCTGGCGCAAGCGCAGCTCCCGGCGGCAGTGGTTGCCCGTTGGGCTGCGATGGTGCCTGGACGCTCGTTACATGGGGCACGCTCGCAAGTACCTGCGCCAGCCTGGCCAGCGCCGCTACATACTGGGGCTGGCGCAGATCATGCCCCGGGAAGCTGATATAGACCGGCGTCTGCGTGAGATCCTGAAAGTGCAGCTCGAAGGCCGCGAAGGCTTGCCGTGACGGGGCAGAGGCAGGTAGCGATAGCAGGTCATCAAATGAGAGGGTTGCTGTCAGCGCTGAAATTGCTAAAGGCGCTAGTATGAGCACCGAGATGATCACGAGTGGCCAGGGGTGCTCCGTAACCAGCCGCCCGGCATGTGCCCACAACCCCCGCTCCGGCACGGAATGGTCAGTCAGTGTAGCCGGGCGCGGCCTGGCGGGCCAGAAGAGCACCCGCCCGCACAGCGCCATCAGTGCAGGCAGGAGGGTCAACCCGGCTAGCAGCAGGCACAGGACCGCCACCGCCACCGCCGGGCCGGTCACCTTGAGCAGCGCCAGCCGGGCCAGGCCCATGAGGCCGGTCGCAACGACCACTGTCAGCGCGCTGGAGGTGATCGCCTCTCCGACGCGCCCAATGGCCCGCGCCAGCGCCGCACGACGGCTGACCTGATCCGCGTCGGTGCTGCGGCGGATCTCCTCCCGGTAGCGCGAGAGCAGAAAGACCCCGTAGTTGGTGCCTGCCCCCAGCAAGATGATGAAGACATATTCCAGGCTGAAGCTCTGCACCGGCAGCCCGAAGAGCTGACCGAACCAGGCCAGGGCAGCGATCGAGAGTGCGAACGCCAGCCCGATCGTCACAAGTGGCACCAGCACCGCCAGCGGCGAGCGATAGACGAAACCGAGTACCAGCAGAATGATGAGCAGGCCAAGCAGCATCCCCGCCCCAACGTGGTTGAAGATGCTGGAGAAAAAATCATGGTTGATGGCAGCAGCACCAACCAGCCCGACCGTCACGCCGGCTGGCTTTGCCAGCTGTGCCAGATGGGCATCAATCGCACTGATCGAATCCTGCAGGAGAGTGTCTTTGGTTGTATCCCAGGTGATGGGCAGGCGCAACGCTTGATGATCAGCGCTCTCCAACGCGGCAACTGGCACCTCAGGTCCCGGGGCAACAGCGCTCAGCAGGTGCGCCGGGCGCGTGGCCGGATCATTGAGCCAGGCAGCAATCTGCTGCGCCAGCACCACATCGTGATCTGAGATGCCATGCGTATCGGTCAGGATCAGCATGTCGATCTCGTGACCGGCTGCGCGCTGCCCGGCCACAAACCTGGTCGCGTACAGCTGGCTCGGCGCGCTTGCCGGCAGAGATGAGAGGTTCTGCTGCTGAGCAACGGCACCAAGCGCAGGGCTGAAGCGCAGAGCGGCTACGACCAGTACCACCCAGGCCAGCACGATGACCAGAGGCCAGCGGGCCACGATCTGCCCCCACTTTTCGAGTAAAAGCTCCATCGGCATTCCTTCCTTTCAGCACAAGGCTGCATGGCTTCATCGCTACTGTGCTGAAAAGAAGTATAGCCGGGCAGCGGGCGCAGCGCATCGGCCTGGGGGTGGAATGGAGGTGGATTCTTCGCGGGCCGATCGTCCATCCGCAGGTGGAGATGAGCCTAGACGAGGCGGTGCTTCTGAGCCAGCACAATCGCGTGCGCACGATCACGCGCACCTAGCTTGGCAAAGATATGGTTGATGTGAGTCTTGACGGTGGTCTCGCTCACACAGAGCGCTTGGGCAATCTCGGCGTTGCTCTGGCCACGCGCAATGGCGCGCAGCACCTCGTGCTCGCGTGTAGTCAGTCGAAAGCCCTGACTCGGCTCCGGGCGCGCCAGCCCCGCTAGCAGACTGGCCGCGCTCTGTCCCTGTAAGAGCACCTGCCCGCGGGCCACGGCGCGGACAGCAGTGCACAGCTCTTCGGCGCTGCTGTCCTTGAGCAAAAAGCCTACCGCGCCCGCCTGCACGCCTTCAACGACCATGTCAGGCATGTCGTAGGTTGTGAGTAAGACAACGCGCGTGGTGGGGGAGACCTGCAAGATTCGCCGCGTCGTTTCGATACCATCGCGACGAGGCATGCGAATATCGAGCAGCATTACATCTGGCCTGGTGGCTGCAGCCAGGGCTTCCGCCTCCAGGCCATCTGCGGCCATACCCACCACGATCATGTCGGGGGCAGCCTCCAGAATGAGGCGCAGCCCCTCGCGGACGAGGCGCTGGTCATCGGCCAGGGCAATGCGAATAGACGCTTCCTTCATGTCTGCACCTCGCTGGCAGGTAGTGGCAGGACGACGCTGACCGCAAAGCCTTCCCCCTCATGCGGGCCGACGAGCAGGCTGCCGCCGATCGCTGCAGCACGCTCATGCATGCCGCGCAAGCCATTGCCAGCGTTACCCCCACTCGGAGGGCCCGACTGGCCAGCCCCATCATCGTGCACAGTGAGGGTAACCGTCTCGGGCTGCCAGGCCAGTTCCGCCCGGACCTGTTTTGCGCCTCCGTGCCGGCAGGCGTTGGTCAGCGCCTCCTGTAGCGCAAAGCGCAGTGTGCTCTCGTGCTCAGGGCTGAGCTGTTGCGGCTGGCCTGTTTCGCAGAGCTGGCAGCTCATGCCGGTGCGGTCGGCGAAGCGATCCGCCAGAGCCAGCAGGCGCGCGCGCAGCGTCTCATCTCTCTGCACTGCCGCACGCAGCATCCCTACGGCACGGCGGCTCTCAGCAATACTCTCACGCAGAACCCCTGCCATCTCATCCAGCATCTGCGCCGTCTGCTCAGGATCACGCAGGACAATCTGACGCGCTGCCTGCACCTGCACCGAGAGCATGGTCAGCGAGTGCGCCAGCACATCATGGATGTCACGTGCGATCCGCGCCCGCTCGCGAGCAGCGGCAAGCTCAGCCGTATGCTCCATCTCTACCCGTAAGCGCTCCTGGGTAGCCCGCAGCTGCAGAATCAGAACAGCCCGTGCGCGTGTTGTCCCGGCGATAAAAACGATGAGCACGAGCGCTCCCAGATCGGTCCATATATCGCTGAGCGCATTGGGCGCACTCGCGAGCAGCGGACTATGCAGCGCGATGCTGCTGAGAACCAGACTATACAGCAAGTGGGATCCGACGAAGAGTGCCCCCGTGATGCCCATGATCGGCAGCGACCAGCGCCAGGGCAGGCGATAGACAACCACCACGGGGATCACCTCGAAGAGCACAGCCCCCAGGAGACTGGCAAACGTGAGGATCAGGCAGCAGGCCAGCACGAGCACACCACCCAGTCCCCACAGGATCAGTCGGCGATCGGGAGCAAAGCGCATCACCGCTAGCAGCCCCAGCCCCAGCAGATAGAGCACCGCCATCAGGCCCAGCGCCCAGAGGGGAACACGAGGACTGTGCACGGCCACCTGCACGGCTGCGAACAGGCAAAGCAGCACTCCCAGCATCCAGGCCAGCCAGATGATCGTTTCTCTCGTGCCTGCGAGCAGAAAGGGGACAGTTTCATGATCCACGCTCTGAGTGGCAGAGTCTGCTTTTTGACGCTGCGCGAACATTGATGCACGGGCCTCGTTGATTCTGCAAAAGAAAGCGGCTCTTCTCTGTCAGCCCTTTAATTCTATCATGCCCGGCTTTCCTTGGGCAATGGAGGTCCAGCTCAGCAACTCAGGCGCGAGCGTACCGCAGCCGACTCCGTCCGTCGCAGATGCTCAGACTCCTGGCGCTCCTGGAGGAACCTCTGACGCCCCTCGCCGCCGTGTTTAGGAAGGGTCAAGGCCGGCTTCCTTTCAGACACCGTCAGATCGTGCGCGCTGAGCGTGGGGCGCAAGCTCTCACGGAAGACTGCTCTGCCATCGACCGCGGCCCATTCAGCTCCAATGGGCCGCCAGACGATCCACCGCCACCTGGCGCGGCCATACGATACGGCTGCTGGCCAGAGGTCGCATGGCTGGAGCCATCAGTGGGTGATTAAGATGTTGATAGAGGGCAGTCGCCAGCTGTCCTCTCACCGCCAGGCGTCACCTCTGCAGAGGTTGCCAGGACGGTCCCCCCGTTTCACCCGGTGGAACCGAAGGCGCGCGGGCGCTGGCCAGCGCCCGCGCAGCGTGACGGCAGAGCTTGATGGCGACAGCGAGGTCTTGACCGGAGAGAACCCGCCGGCATCGCGACGCCGGTTTGAACCCCTGCCGTGAGGCGGGTTGCTCGTGTGTCTTGCCACCCCTGCCAGCTACCCCAAACGGATGGCACCGTTAAGAAATGATGAACACCTGCAGGCAAGCCATCCAGATCCTGCTGGATGAGGCCTCGCGGCGCCTGGCCACGAACGTCATGCAGGGCTGTGGGCGAGCAGGAGGGAACAATCTGGCGGTACGTGTCCGCTCTCTCCTGCGAAAGGCGGAGAGGCGCGTGGCCTGGTAGCTGGTGCGCCGCGTCCACCTTCGCCGGACAGCCCGGCTTGCTGCCCTGGCAGCGGAAAGTGGCCGCCTCTCCAGCCAGACTCTGGTCTCCTTCTGATGCGTGGTGCGCGAAGGATGGATTGTGGCTCAAGCCGTCTTCCCTGATGCGCTGGTACTCCTCTCCGAGGCTCGCGTGCGCAGACCACCGATGCATGTGTGCAGGCCGGTCACGTGCCGCGGCTCACAAGCTGGCGCGTGCGCCATTGGCAGGTCTCCCTGCCGACCCGCCCGCCACACTGGCGCAAGCACTGCACTCGCAGCGAATGTCATCCGCCACCGCCATCCGCTTGCGCAAGGGGTAGCTGCTCTTGTCCACCGGGAAGGGGAAGGCATCGCTGGTGCTGCCCAGGCGGATGGCGCACAGCCTCAGACGATCGTCAAGCGCTGGACCAGCGCGGGCGAGTGTGCGCTATTGCCACCTACCGGATCAGCCCCTGCGGGGAACCACTCGGGGACCAGGTGGCTGGCTCGATCTGGGCGAGGTCCATCCAGCGGTGGTCTGCGATGGAGCGCACATGCTGATTGCTCATAGACGGCGCCTGCGCAGCAAACGACGGTATCAGAACCAGCTCAAAGGCCGCGCTGTCCCCACGCGCGTGGGGGTGAACCGGATGGAGCCTTCCCTTGACTTCTGCATAGCAATCGGTTACAATCCTTGCCGAAAGAAGTTAGTTATCACCAACTAACAGGTAGACGGGGCATGGGCAATTCCGGCATCCAACCAGAAGCGCGGCAGCGGGAGAAGCGCCAACGCCTCAGCGCGCAGGCGCGGCGCGCGTTGATCCTGGCGCGCGCCAAGCAGGTGTTTGCGCAGCACTCCTACCGCGAGGCCAGCACCGGCCTGCTGGCAAACGCCAGTGGCATCACCGAGCCGATGCTCTACAAGCACTTTGGCAGCAAGAAAGGATTGTTTCTGGCGGTGTTGCGCCATTTCAGCGACCAGTTCATCAGCGCGTGGCAACAGCGCATCGAGCAGCACATGCAGGAGGGTCTGCACATCGCCCTGGCCGAAATCGCCATGGATTATCACGCGGTCGTCAAGGCCGATCCTGATGTGCCCCGGGTTATTTTTCAGGGCAGCGCGGCGGCGGCAGATGACCCGGCGTTTGCCGAGGCAACAGAGCGCTATATCATGCAGGTCTATGAGACCTTTCGCTGCTTGACGGCGCGGGCACAGGAGGCGGGCCTGATTGCCGCCGATGTCAATCCCGATGTCGCAAGCTGGGGCTATATGAGCATGGCCTTTGCCGCGCAGTTTGGCCTGATGTACAGTCCGCAGGAATATCAGGATTGGCAAGACCGAATCTTGAGCGCAGCCAGCCGGCTCTGGCTACGGGGGCTGCGACCTCAGCCGGAGTGACCTTTTTTCTGGGCCATTTGTTGTTAGTTAGCGCAAACTTGCCTTCAGCCCGGCGATTTTCATTGCCGAACGGTTATTATGGACAAAGCGCCTGATCGGCATGCGAGAAAGCGAGGCTATTTGATGACTGCTCTCCTGGCCAGCGAGAACGCTATCGAGGTCCTCCATCTGGTGAAACGCTATCCCAAGGCGCCGGTCAACGCGGTAGATGATCTCTCCTTCAGCGTGCGGCGCGGCGAGATTTTCGGGCTGCTGGGGCCAAACGGCGCTGGCAAGACGACGACCATTGGCGTGCTGACCACGCGGGTGCGCCCCACCAGTGGTTCAGCCCGTGTCATGGGCCTGGATGTGACCAGAGACCCCATCGGCGTCAAGCAGCGCATTGCCGTTATGCCACAGATGAGCAATCTCGACCAGAGCCTGAAGGTGCGCGATATTCTGCTCTTTCACGCCGCCTATCACAGCGTGCCGCGCAAAGAGCGAGTGGCACGCGCCGACGCACTGCTGCGCGAACTGGGCCTGGCCGAGCGCGCCAAAGATCGTGTCAGCCGCTATTCGGGCGGTATGAACCAGCGCCTGATGATTGCGCGGGCGCTGATGCACTCGCCAGATGTGCTTTTCCTGGACGAGCCGACCAATAACCTGGACCCGCAGTCGCGGCTCTTTCTCTGGGACCGCATCCGCGACCTCAACGTCAGGGGCCTGACCATTCTGCTGACCACGCACGATATGGAGGAAGCCGATAAGCTCTGCGAGCGCATCGCCATCATGGACTACGGCAAGATTCTGGTGAACGATACCAGCGAACAGTTGAAGAAGATCATCCCCGGCGGCACGATGCTGGAGGTGCACGTCTTTGTGCCGGAACTGGCGGTTGGCGCCGCAGAGAGCGATGGGCGCGCCAGCACGCGTCTGCTCGCAGCGTTCCAGGCGCTGCCGGGCGTGATAAAGGTTGAAGAGATTTCGCAGAAAAAAGCGGCGCTGCAGGGCACAAGCGGTTCCGGTGGCGGCGCACGCGGCGGCCCTGGGCACAGCGGTCCCTGGGCTGGGCCGCCGGGTGGCTGGAGCAGCCAGAACGACGGGCAACGGCAGGAGCCGGGCGTCACCGGCTTCCGGCTCTACACCCAGGATGCCAGCGCCCTGGTTGCCAGCGCCAATCAGGCCATTCTGGCGGCGGGCGCCGAACTGCGCGACCTGCATGTCAAGCGCCCCAGCCTGGAAGATGTGTTTATCTATCTGACCGGGAGGAACCTGAGATAATGACAACGACAGCACAAACTCCAACCGAAGCGCCCTTGAGTGCAAGCGGCGCGCCACACGAAGAGCGCGCCTTGAGTCATCTGGCGCTGGCAACCAACGCCTTCTTTGCCATCCTGCGGCGCGACATCGTGGTGACGGGCCGCGATCTGATTGCCTTTCTGGCGCAGGTCCTGCTTCAGCCGTTGTTCTTCCTCTTCATCTTTGGCAAGGTGCTGCCCGGTATCGGGCTGGCCGCGGCAGGCTTTGGCGCGCTGCTCCTGCCCGGCATTATCGGCCTGACCACCTTTCTGGCCGCGATGCAGAGCGTGGCGCTGCCGCTGGTGCTGGACCTGGGCTTTGCCCGCGAGATTGACGACCGGCTGCTGGCCCCCATTCCTGACGCCCTGGTCGCGCTGGAAAAGATTATCTTTGCCATGTTGCGCGGACTGGTAGCCGGAGGGATCATCTTCCCGCTGGCCCTCTGGATGCTGGGCGATCAATACAACGTGCGCAGCGACCGCATCGGCCTGCTGATCGCCCTGCTGGTGCTGACGGCCCTGGTCGGCGCCTGCGTAGGCCTCTTCCTTGGCACCAGCATCCGCCCGGAGCAGATTGGCCTGATGTTCTCGCTGATCCTGACGCCGCTGCTCTTCACCGGCTGCACCTACTACCCCTGGGCCGGGCTGGATGGCATCAAATGGTTCCAGATCATCACCCTGTTTAACCCCCTGACCTACGCCGACGAGGGCATGCGCTATGCGATGGTGCCGGCGGTGCATGGGTTCCAGATTCCGACGCTTGATCTGCACTGGGTCTTCCTGGGTCTGGGAGTGAGCATCCTCTTGTTTTTCATCCTGGGCACACACACGTTCCAGCGGCGCGTGGTCTGCTAATTCGCCAGCACGATGCCGGCGCTCCACGCCCCCGGAAAGCAGTATCCTCATAGCTTCCTTGAAGCTCTCAGGGCAGGCGGCAACTGCTCTGAGGGCCTTTTCTTTTCCTTACTAAAATTGCTGCGCTAGTGCTCCGCCAGCATTACACAATCGGCGATCCAGCGCGACTCCGGCGTTGTCCCCACGCACGTGGGGGGTGAACCGCTTGCGCAATCTGCCAGCCATCTGTCGCCATGCCCGCCAGAAAGAAACGGCTCTACACGGAGCATGATCTGCCTTGCCTCGTCGCGCCACACCCACTACATGCCGGTGTTGCGCTTCATTCTCCTCGATGCACAGCAACAGCGGTTGTGCTACCAGGGGAGTATCGATGGCTGGTTGGAAATGTTGCACAAGATATCCGTGGGAACACTGGCTCGTTCGCTCATTCCCACCCTGGGTACAGACCAGTTCTATGAACTTTGGTGAACTAGGAAAGAAGCAGTCGATGTTGTGAAGCGGGAGACGGGGCTCGAACCCGCGACAGCCCGTCTGGCAGGCGGGTGCGCCGTAAAGTATTGGGCGCTCGCTCTACAACGGTTGGGGAAGGCAACGCATGCAACTGCTCAGAAAAGCTCACTCGAAAGAGGGTTGAGCTATTAAGCTCAATCTTATCAGAGAACTCAGGCGCGACAGCAACATCTGCTCGATCATTTGACTGTTACATCCCAGCCAGGTTCTTTGTGCTTATTCAATAGCTGTTCTCCATCAACTAAATCAATTGGTGGGGCCCCATCCCTGGTTGCCTTTGCTTCCGCCTCGCGACTAAATTTTCCTGTGGCATAATAACCAGTCCACGATCTGCACGTCCGACCAGTACATCACGAAAATCGCAAATTACTCATGGCCCTGCGCTTCCTTGATAGCACTCACACCGAAATGAGACGGGAAAGCCGAGCAAACCACCAGGACACACAATTCCAACACCAGCAATACCGCCATCTCCAGATCGACCAGTCACGCTGTCTCCGTGCGTGGGGTAAACCGATTGCATCACCTGGCCAGATAGGCGTATACTGAAGCGTGATCGCATGCATCACGGAGCGGAAAGCCAGATCAGCGCGAAAATACTTGAGCTAGTTCGAGCAGCGGGCACGATTTGCCTGGCCGTGGCAGCGGAGGAGGAAAGAATGCTTATGGCGGCCGCTTCTCGACTTGGAGGATAGCGCAGATGTCGCAAGGGACGCAACTGGCTGTGGGCACGATCATCAGTGGCCGCTATCGTATTGAGCGCCTGCTAGCTGAGGGAGGAATGGGTCGTGTCTATGAAGCCCGGCACATACACCTGGACCAGCAACTGGCACTCAAAGAGATGGTGCCCACTGATGACGCCAATCCACAGGCAGTCCAGGAGGCGCAGATGCTCTTCTTGCAGGAGGGGCGCATGCTCTGCCAGTTGCGTCACGCACATCTGCCCGTAGTCCATGACGCGTTCTCTGAGGGTGGCCGTCTGTTTCTGGTCATGGACTTCATCGAGGGGGAGACGCTGGAGGCGATTCAGAGCCGGCGCGGCCCCATCCCGGAGCCAGAAGTGCGCCGCTGGCTGGAGCAGCTCTGCGATGTGCTCGATTACCTGCACAACCGGCAGCCACCGGTGATCTTCCGCGATCTCAAGCCGGCCAACGTGATGGTGCAGCCCGATGGGCTGCTCAAACTCATTGACTTTGGCATCGCGCGCCTCTTCAAGACAGGGCAGGCGCGCGATACGACTAACCTGGGCACAGAAGGCTACAGTCCACCGGAGCAGTATGGGCGCGGCCAGACGGATGCGCGCAGTGATATCTATGCGCTGGGCAAGCTCGCATGGTCGCTGCTAACGGGCCAGGATCCCGCGCGCGAGCCTGGCGGTATCTTCAAAGTACGACCAGCCCGCGTTATTACACCGACAATCAGTCCGATGCTGGACATGTTGATTCAGCGTGCAGTAGCTATCGAACCAGATCAGCGCCCGGCAAGCGCCGCGGAGTTTCGTCAGATTCTGGTACAAGGGGCCGCGCCGACATATCAGCCAGCGCCCACGGCGCCAGCGTTGCCGCCACTGACGCCGCCAGCTACGCCGGCACCCTCCGCCATGCTCTTCTGCGAGAACTGCGGCTACAAGACGACGCCTGGTGCAGCACGCTGCGCGAACTGCGGCACTTATCTCCCCGGAGCCTTCCTGAACCCAGCAAGCCCCAGTCGTGCCGGCGCCCTGGCAAAACCGGGCACACCGTATAGCGCCAAAGCGATAGTAGCGTTCATCTTAACGATACTCGGCTTCTTCAGCTTTGGCATCCCCTCCGTAATTGGGGTTGTATTGGGGCACCTGGCGCTGCGGGACATACGCCGCGATACGCTCCGCCGTGGCAAGGGTCTGGCCATAGCAGCCCTGGTGCTCGGGTACATCGTAATTGGCTTTTGGGCGCTGATGATCGTGGCAGTGATAGGGGTAGCAATCGCCTCTCCACACTGATATATCATCGCAACCGTCCTGCTTGATCTCAAGCAGCGCCTCGATCCTGTAACTGCTGGCCGTCTGGCGCGGCCGTATCCCGGCCATCGCGGCCTTTCTGGTGTTCGACCTCCTCTTCTTCATCCCTCCCCCGCACGTACTCACCGTTGCCGGCCCCAGCGAGTGGCTAGCCCTGGTCATCTTTCTCGTCGTTGCGCTAATCGCGGGCACGTTAGCGGCTAATCTCCGTGCGCAGGCCCAAGAGGCCGCCAGCGCGCCCGCGAGGCCACGCTGCTCTACGAGTTTGCACACCTGCTCGCTGCCGAACCTCGAAAAGCTCCTGCCAAAGTGGCCGAACGACTGCTCCAGACATTCCCCGGCGGCGATCTGCTGGGCTGCGCGTTTCTGCGGCAGAAGATGGGCGGCTCGCTGTTCATGGGGCAGCGGGAGCGTGGGCGGTTCCTGCTGGCCAGGAGCGCGAAGTGGCAGCGGCCCAAAAATGGATGTTGGAGCATGGACAGCCGGTGGCGCTGGCCTGCGCCGATCGGCCGAAAGCCGCCGGAGTCGCCCCGCGTCTGCGGGTGCCACCGTTCAGATCTCGATCGGTCCAGCGACGCATCGCCGGCGCGGAAGCCATCTACACCGCCGGTGAGCTCACTATTGACTTCGATCGGTGCATTGTCAGCCTGGGAGGCGTGAAGTCAAATTGACCCCAACAGAATACGACCTCCTCAAGGCGCTGGCTACCCACGCCGGCAAAATCATGACCCGCCGCATGTTGCTCGACCAGGTATGGGGCGCGGGCTATATGGCCGAATCACACTGTCTCCATGTCTCCATCGGGCAGCTCCGCCGCAAGATCGAGCCTGATCCGCTCCATCCGCGCTATATCCTCACTGTCCCCGGCGTCGGCTACCGCTTCAACTCCAATCAAGAAGCGCCCGCCCCGATCTTGAGCAAATCCTGAGCGTTCCCCCAGCCTTTTTGACCCTCTGTTGAGCGGGCCAGACCTATACTTGGGAAAAGGACGCGCCAGCGCGGTACGGCTCTTTCACGACGCTGGGAGCGCGGGCATCTTGCCCGCCTGGCCTGGGAACGCAATCTGGGGGCGTGGGCGTCCCGCTCGCCTGAAGAACCGATCCAATCATCTTAATCGTGAAAGCGCATACGCGCGCCGTGGAGGAATAGATGTCCGGGATCCGTATTCTCGTAGTCGAGGACGAAACTGCGTTGCGCCACATCATTGCCGAAAACCTGCGTGCGCGGGGCCATCTGGTCCACGAAGCCGCAACAGCCCAGGAGGCGCTTGACATCTTGCAGCATCGCGAACTGGACCTGTTGCTCTTCGATATCAACCTGCCCGATCAGACCGGCTGGGAAATACTGCGGACCATTACATCGGGCGCGCTGCCGCTCCCGGGTCCGGTGCCGCCGGTGGTGATCCTTTCCGGCGTGCGCTATAGTCCCAGGCGGCTGGCCGAGTTTCATCCGCTGGCATACCTCCCCAAACCGTTCCCGCTGGGTGCGGTGCTGCGTCTGGTAACCGAGGTGGAACAGCGGCCGGCTGGAAATGCGGGCGGACCGCTGAAGGTGAGCTGATGATACCGCGAACCGATACCCCCGGAGGATGACCCATGGTTGATATGCTGGTTGCACTGGTAAGCCTTCTCTCATTTGGTGTGTTGATCGCATTTGTCTATGCCTGTGATCGCTTGTAGGAGGGAACTGATGAATCTGGAGTATCTGCTGCTAGGGATCATCTCGCTGGCCGTGGCCATTTATCTTCTGGTCGCCCTCCTGCGTCCCGAGCAATTCTAGGGGGGTGAGCGCCGTGACATTCACCTTCAATGGCATCGCCCAGATCGCCGTCTTCTTCCTCATCCTGCTGCTCATCACCAGACCCCTGGGACTCTATCTCGTCGCCGTCTTTGACCAACAGCGCACCTGGCTCGACCCCGTGCTCCGCCCGGTGGAGCGAGCCATCTACCGGCTCTGTGGCGTGGATGAGTCGCATGAGCAGGATTGGAAAAGCTATACGGTCGCGATGCTGCTTTTCACCGTCGTGGGCATCCTCCTGACCTACCTCATCCTGCGAACGCAGCAGCACCTGCCGCTCAACCCGGCGGGGCAGGGTCCGGTGAACCCCGACCTGGCCTGGAACACTGCGGTCAGCTTCGCAACGAACACGAACTGGCAGAGCTACAGTGGTGAGACGACCATGAGCTATTTCTCCCAGATGGTGGCCCTTGCTTCCCATAACTTTACCTCCGCAGCCACAGGGATCGCGCTGGCCGCGGCGGTTGTGCGCGGCCTGATCCGCCGCAGCGGAGCCCATCTGGGCAACTTCTGGGTGGACCTCACCCGCGGAATCCTCTACGTGCTCTTGCCCATCAGTTTCGTCTATGCTCTGTTTCTGGTCTGGCAGGGCATGCCGGACAACTTCAATGCCTATACCCAGGTGACCTCGATCGCGGGCTTTCATCAGACCATCGCCCAGGGCCCTGTCGCCTCGCAGGAGGCCATCAAATTGCTCGGAACGAACGGCGGCGGCTTCTTCAATGCCAACTCGGCCCATCCCTACGAGAACCCGACGCCGTTCAGCAACCTCGTCGAGATGCTTTCCATCCTCGCCATTCCCGCCGGCCTGGTCTACATGTTCGGCAAGATGGCTGGTAATACGAAACAGGGTTGGGCGATCTTCGGCGCGATGAGCGTGCTCTTTCTGATTGGCGCGGTGATTGCCCTGGGAGCGGAACAGGCCGGCAATCCGCAGCTCACCCGTCTTGGAGTGGATCAGGTACCCCATGAGTGGACGCTTGCGCAGCCGGGTGGCAACATGGAAGGCAAAGAGATGCGCTTTGGCATCGGCTCCTCCACGCTCTTTGCGGCAGTCACCACCGCTGCCTCCTGTGGCGCGGTTAACAGCTCCCTTGATAGCTATACTCCCATCGGCGGCCTGATCCCGCTGACCAATATGGGACTGGGGGAGATCATCTTTGGCGGTGTTGGCTCCGGCCTGTACGGCATGCTGGTTTTCGCTATCCTCGCCGTGTTCATCGCGGGCCTCATGGTGGGGCGGACACCCGAATACCTGGGCAAGAAGATCGAGCAGAAAGAGATGAAGATGGCGGCGCTCGCCATCCTGATTCTGCCTTTGAGCATTCTGGGCTTCAGCGCCGTTGCCAGTGTCTTGCCCCAGGGAGTCTCGGCCATCGCCAATCCTGGCCCCCATGGCCTGAGCGAGATCCTCTACGCCTACACTTCGACGACGGGCAATAACGGCTCCGCGTTCGCCGGTTTGGCGACCAATACCCGGTTCTATAACTGGACACTAGGTTTTGCCATGCTCATCGGGCGCTTTGCCTTTGTCGTGCCCGTGATGGCGCTGGCGGGATCGCTGGTCCGAAAGAAGGTAGTGCCGGCCGGGCCGGGAACCTTTCCGACGACCGGTCCGCTCTTCAGCGCGCTCCTGGTTGGCGTTATCTTGATTGTTGGGACATTGACACTCTTTCCTGCCTATGCGCTGGGTCCAATCGTCGAGCAGCTGCTGATGCTTGCCGGTAAAACGTTCTGACAGAAAGGGGTTGCCCGATGAGTGATCTCAATCGCCAATTCCCAACAGCAGCGCCAGCATCAGGTGCTCCTGCTCAGCACCCCGGACGGCTGGGCAGCCTTGAAGCGAAGGCGCGTCGCCCGCGGCGTGCGGCTTCACTCTTTGATCCTGCCATCACCCGCCGCGCGGTGCTCAATTCGTTGGTGAAGCTTGATCCCCGCATCCAGGCGCGCAACCCGGTCATGTTTGTCGTCGAAATCGGCAGCGTCATCACGACCATCGAGTGGGTGCGCACATTCTTCGAGCCGCGCCTAGCCGGGCAGCGCAGCTTCGTATCTGGAGTCACGATCTGGCTCTGGTTCACGGTCCTCTTTGCTAACTTTGCCGAGGCGATGGCAGAGGGCCGTGGCAAAGCGCAGGCGGACACCCTGCGCCGCGCGCGCAGCGAGACGCAGGCCAAGCGACTCCAGATCCAGGGATATTCTGGCTCGCTCCGCGACGCCCCTCAGGAGTTCGTGGCCGCGCCGCAGTTGCGCAAAGGCGATTTGGTGCTGGTTGAGGCTGGCGATCTCATCCCCGGCGATGGCGATGTCATCGAGGGCGTGGCCGCGGTGGACGAGTCGGCCATCACCGGCGAGTCCGCCCCGGTCATCCGCGAGAGCGGCGGTGACCGCTCGGCAGTGACCGGCGGCACCCGCGTGCTCTCCGACTGGATCGTCGTGCGCATCTCCTCGAATCCTGGCGAGACCTTCCTTGACCGAATGATCGCCCTTGTCGAGGGTGCCAGCCGCCAGAAGACGCCCAACGAGATCGCCCTGAACATCCTGCTGGCCAGCCTGACGATCATCTTTCTGCTAGTCGTGGTGACTCTGGAGCCCTTCGCCATCTATTCAGGCAACCCGGTCTCCATCACGACCCTCGTCGCCCTGCTGGTCTGCCTGATCCCCACAACCATCGGCGGGCTCCTGTCCGCCATCGGCATCGCCGGCATGGATCGGCTGGTCCAGCGCAACGTCCTGGCGATGAGCGGGCGCGCCGTCGAAGCCGCCGGCGATGTCGATGTACTCCTGCTCGACAAAACGGGCACAATCACCCTGGGCAACCGCATGGCTACGGAGTTCATTCCCGTTGCTGGCGTCGATGAACAGACGCTGGCGCGGGCGGCGTATCTCTCCAGCCTGAGCGATGAGACACCTGAAGGGCGCTCGATTGTGTCGCTGGCAATGGAGCGCTTCGGTGTGCAAACGGGCGATGTTCCCGGCGACCAGCATACCCGGTTCATTCCATTTAGCGCCCAGACGCGCATGAGTGGCATCGATATCGCCGCAACGTCGGGGCCGGCGCGCCATATCCGCAAGGGCGCTGCCGACGTGATCTGCGCCTATGTGCGCGAGCAAGGGGGAGCGATCCCGGCGGACCTGGATGCCATCGTCGAGCGGATCGCCCGCGTCGGCGGGACGCCGCTGGTCGTCGCCGAGGCGTATGGGCCAGGCACCGCCCGCGTCCTTGGGGTGATCTATCTCAAGGATGTCGTCAAGACCGGCATGCGTGAGCGCTTCAACCAGCTTCGCCAGATGGGCATTCGCACAGTCATGGTTACCGGTGACAACCCCCTGACTGCGGCGGCAATTGCCCAGGAAGCCGGCGTCGATAACTTCCTGGCCCAGGCCACACCCGAGACCAAGATGAAGCTGATCCGCGAGCAGCAGGCCGCCGGCCATCTGGTGGCCATGACCGGCGACGGCACCAACGACGCGCCCGCCTTGGCCCAGGCGGATGTGGGTGTCGCGATGAACACCGGCACGCAGGCTGCCAAGGAAGCCGGTAACATGGTCGATCTGGATTCCAACCCTACCAAGCTCATCGAGATCATCGAGGTCGGGAAGCAACTGCTGATGACCCGTGGCGCGCTGACGACGTTCAGTATCGCCAACGACCTGGCTAAATACTTCGCCATCATCCCTGCCGCGTTCGCAGCAACCTATCCACAACTCAACACCCTGAACATCATGCATCTGGCCACCCCCACCAGCGCCATCCTCTCCGCGGTAATCTTCAACGCCCTGATCATCATCGCGTTGATCCCGCTGGCGCTGCGGGGGGTGCAGTTCCGGCCGTTGGGTGCGGCCGTTTTGTTGCGGCGTAACCTTGTGATTTATGGCCTAGGGGGTGTTATCTTGCCGTTTTTGGGCATCAAAGCGATCGACCTGTTGCTAGCCGCGCTACATCTCGCGTAGCGGGCGGGCACCTCACATGGGCCTCTTTCAGAGAGAAGGAAGCACAGGGAAGCATACAAGGAGGCATAACGATGACACGTCAGACACCACAATTAGCGGGCCCGACAGAGACGAAGCCGAACATGGAGCCAACTCCGCGTGAACCGATGTGGCGTGCGATTCTGCGCCAGGCGCGGCCAGCCATTATCATCACCCTGGTGCTAACGGTTATCACCGGGATCGTCTATCCGCTGGCGACGATGGGTGTCGCTCAGGCACTTTTTCCCGGCCAGGCCAACGGGTCGCTCATCACCGTCAATGGCCATGTCATCGGGTCGAGCCTGATCGGGCAATACTGGACTCAGCCCCAGTATTTCCATGGCCGACCCTCAGCCACCCTCAATGACGCAGGTACCGCACCCCAACCCTACAACGCCGCCAGCTCGGGAGCCTCCAACCTGGGGCCAACCAACGTGGCGTTCATCAAAACCGTGCAGCAGCGCATCGCCGCGCTCAAAAAAGAGAACCCCGATGTTCCTCCTGGCACACCCATCCCGGTTGACCTGGTGACCGCCTCAGGATCGGGGCTCGACCCCGACATCTCCGTCGCCGCCGCCTACTACCAGATCCCCCGCATCGCAAAGGCGCGCGGGCTCAGTCAAGAAACCGTGCGCCGGCTCGTCGACCAACACATTGAGGGGAGATTCCTGGGACTCTTTGGCGAACCCCGCGTCAACGTGCTCGAGCTCAATCTGGCCCTGGATAGCCTGGAGCCAGGCCAACCCGCGGGGAAATAGCCTATGCGAGAAAGTATCGAGAAAGTACAGGGTAGAGTAGGATGAACCCGAACAGGGACACCAAGCAACTGTCTGATAGCGAGCTATCGAGCATGGTCATCTGGAGCCTGCTCGGCTACATCGTCGAGCTTGAACGCCACTACCAGGCGCTTCAGCGCGAGTACGACGCGCTGCTGGCCGCCTTATGGGGAACGACGCACGCGCCAGCGTCACCACCAGCCAGCACCACGTCGCCGACTGCGCCCAGCAGCCGCAGATCATCATCTGCATCGATGCGGGCGACCGATGCGATAGAGGAGTCCAGGTGACGACCGCATGAAGAGACCGCAAGACCCGCAGCCAGAGCGCGGCGCGGACGAGCGCCCTGATCCCGAAGAGCTGCTCGACCGCTATGGATTGCGCGATACGCCGCCCACCCAGGCTGCAAGACAGGCCAGCGGGGTAGCCAGCGACCGCTCCGACCGGCCACGCGGTCGGCTGCGCGTCTATCTGGGGGCCGCGGCAGGCGTGGGCAAAACCTACGCCATGCTCAATGAAGGTCGCCGGCGCAAGGAGCGCGGCACCGATGTCGTTATCGGCTACGTCAAAACCCACGGTCGCCGCAAGACCGTCGAGCAGATCGGCGATCTGGAGATCATCCCGCGTCGCCGCGTAACCTATCGTGGCATCACCCTGGAGGAGATGGATCCCGATGCCATTATCGCGCGGCATCCTCAGGTCGTGTTGGTCGATGAGCTGGCGCACACCAACGTGCCCGGCTCGCGCCATCCCAAGCGCTACCAGGATGTCAAGGACATCCTGGACGCCGGCATCGACGTCATCACCACACTCAATGTCCAGCACCTGGAGAGCATGAAAGACATCGTTGAGAGCATCACCGGCGTCCCCGTGCGCGAGACGCTCCCGGACCGCGTCCTCGACGAAGCCGATGAAGTCGAGCTGGTAGATATCTCCCCGCAGGCGCTGCGCCAGCGAATGAAGCACGGCGACATTTATCCGCTGGAGCGTGTTGAAACCGCCCTCACACACTTCTTCCGCGAGGAGAACCTGGCCGCACTGCGCGAGCTCGCGCTGCGGCGCATGTACGAGAAGAGCGACGAGCAACTCGAACAATACATGCGCGGCACCACTGGCAATGGCCCGCAGGCAGCGACCCAACGCGTGATGGTGTGTTTCGATCATCACCCTACCGCCGAGCAGCTCATTCGCCACGCCTGGCGTATTGCCCATGGCCTGCGCGCTGACTTCCTGGCAGTGACCGTCGAGCTGACCGGCTGGCGCGCGCGCCTGTGGCGGCGCACCGCGGCTGAGCGCGCGCAGTTGGCCCGACACATCCAACTGGCGGAAGATCTCGACGCCACCGTGCTGGTGGCTAAGAGCCCTCGCGTCGCACGCGAGCTGGCTCGCCTGGCTCAGGAGCATCATATCACCCATCTGGTCGTCGGACAACCTCCGTCCTCCTGGCTCCAGCAATTTCTGTGCAGCTCGGTCACCAACCGTCTCCTCCGTTACCTCAGCGGCGTCGATATCCTCGTCGTTGCGCGGCCAGCGCCCCCGTGATCGCAGCAATCCACCGCGACTCTCGCCCCCCTTCCCTGGAGGGAAGGGGGCAGTGAGGATAGGTCAGAGGGACCAGGGGGGTGAGGCTTGTCCCGCTGTGACCCCCGCGCCACTCCCGTGGCGCGGGGGAATGAGAGCCTGCCCTGCGGGATAATCGCTGGGTCGCAAAAAGCTCAGGGAATGAGCCACCCGCGCCCAACCCGGTGGGTCAGAGAGAGCGGCCCTCCCCTCTCCATCTTCGATGGAGAGGGGGCCGGGTGAGGCGAGATGGCCGGAGCGCGAGGCCAGCAGAGCCAGGGGGGCGAGACTAGGCAGTCCTGATAGTAGGCCGCTCCGCAGCAATTCCCGTGTGGCAGTGGTATAATGCGCTGGCCAGGCGCGAGTTGTGACCTGCGTAACGGAGATGATAGGGGCGGCGCGCCTTTCCCGGTCAGTACTTGCCGATAATTGGACGAGTCCGTTGCATACAATGCCCGGCTTTCCTGATCAAAGCGCACTTCGCCATGAATCTGCACGCAGTGCAGCGGCCAGAGCCTCAGCATCGACAGTCGCAGGTATCCTTGGACTGCCATGAGCGTGTACTGATCTCCTACGTTCCATCTATGGCTTGCTCTTTCTAGCGAGTCTCGCACCTGTTGCTCCTGCGCCTCACGCAGGTTCACGGCACGCCAGTGGCCTGATTTGCGTCGCATGGTCGTCGAGCGGATCGCCCACCCGCTCACAGAGGGATGAGCATCCGGCCAGTCATCTCATTGAGAATCATTCCCGCCGACATGTACCATGCGAGCAGGGCATCGACTACGCCCAACCAGGCTCCAATCTGAAGCGGTATGATGCCAAAAAAGCCCAGGATAAATGCGAGTAAGACACCCATCAGAACTGTGAATATCGCAGCCGCAGTCCGATTCACAAAGAAGGAGCCGATCCACAGATAGATCACAAAGATGGTCCATGCAATCAGGTAGACGCCAAAGGCGGTGCCGGTAGCAGCGCCGAACTTGATGATATTCACCAGCTGCAAGAGGACGAGAGATCCTGTGGCAAGCCAGAAGGCGCCAAAAGAGACGAATACTAGGCCGGTGTAGGAATTACCGATCCGATATTCAAAAAAACCGGCAACAAACTCGCCAGCGCCGTAGAAGATGGCACAGGTCACAAAGAGTGGGGCGAGCGTGGCTGGCAGCAAACCGGTGTAGGCAAGAGCGAGAAGGAAGAGGTTCAAAGCAAAGGCAGCGAGCCCCAATGGAGCTGCACTGGTCTGACGAACCTGTGCTGTTACTACCGACGTCTCGACGGCTGACATGTTCTCCTCCTTCAGCAAAGATGACCATAGATCATAGCAGATGACCAGATCTGGCCAGTGCAGAATCAGGACAGATAATCGGAAATGCATGGGCTCCGCCGCGCTAGCTTCCCACCGGGCCGTCGGATGCCGAACGACCCGTCCTATGGGACGGATGTACTGGTTCCGACCGACGGCCAGGGCCAGTTAGCACAACGCCCTGATCCGGAACGGGCTGCATGATAGTATTAAGGGCACAGCCAGTTTGTACCGACAGTCTCCCCATGCTGTCGCACTTTGCATCGTTCGCGTAATCAGGAGCACTCCGTTAAACAGGAACACCATTCGGGGTGGGTCAGTCCACCCCGAACGGCAGGTTGCCATTACCAATATTCGAAGCTCCTGTGGATAATTTGCCGCAGCTCTTCCGCGCTGGCATCGCGCGGACAATTGACGAGCAACCGCTGCTGTTTAAGGGTACCGTCAACCAGAGCAGGTATGTCTGCTTCCCCGTAACCTAGTGCAGCCAGGCCATTGGGGATGCCGGTGTCACGCATCAGCGAGAGTAAGGTATTCGGGAGCACTTCGGGCATCTCAGCCGAGGTGAGTCCATTCACACTGGCTCCTAGCAGTTGTGCCGCGCGCAGGTGGCGTTCAGGACTTGCAGGATACGTCCAGCGGAACGTCGCTGGCGCGGTAATGACCACCGAGAGGCCATGAGGGATGATGGGCTCCTCCTGCGGATAGTCGGGCGGCCGAAAGCTTTTCACCAGGCCGGCGATGGGATAGGCAATGGAATGCGGTACGTGCACGCCAGCATTGCCAAAGCCAATGCCGGCATAGGTCGCTGCCAGTGCCATGTGCGTTCGCGCCTCTACATCCATGCCATTGAGCACCGCCCGACGGAAATAGCGCCCCAGATATTCCAGAGCTTTCTCACACCACATATCGCTGATGGGATTGCTGCCGACATAGACCGGGCGCTGGTCCGGTTGATGCCGCGGGCGGGCATTGTATGGTCGACTGGTGTAGGATTCGAGCGCATGAGTGAGCACATCAAAGCCAGGATACGCCGTTGCCATCGGTGGAAGCGTCACCGTATTCAGCGGGTCAATGATCGCCATCGTAGGACGCAGGAAGCGATGCGAGATGCCCGTCTTCACCTTTAAGGCAAGCACATCCATGACCGCCACCGCTGTGGTTTCACTGCCGGTGCCAGCTGTGGTGGGAATAGCCACCAATGGCTTGAGGGGACCGGGGACAGGCAGGCCTTTACCGATGGGCTTGTTGACGTAGTCCAGCACCGGGGCGGGATAATTGGTGAAGAGATTTGCTGCCTTCGCCGAATCAATCGTGCTGCCGCCGCCAACGGCCACGAAGCCATCGTAGTCGCGGCCACGCACAAACGAGGCAATGGCCTCAAACGACTGATCGGTCGGCTCGACATGGACATCATCGAAGAGATCAGCGCTGATACCACCATCCTGAATCAGGGCGCGCACGCGCTCGGGCAGGCCAGTCTTCATGACGCCACGATCGGTAATAATCAGCGTATGCTTCACTCCTAGGCGCTTGAGATCATAGGCCACCTCATTGGTAGCGCCAGGCCCGACCTTAATAGGAGTCATTTCCATGGTGAAGACGGTCTCATTGGGGATATCAAGACAGCCCATGGCGTATTCCCTCTTTCATTCTAATCGTAGAACGCTTCTGGTGCGAGACGGATTTCCTTAATCTGGTTGGGATCGTGCCCGAAAATAACGGTCGCATCGCGCAAAGTGGCAAAACTGCGGATACGCTCGATGGAGTTTAGCCAGCCGAGACTGTCATAAACAATAGCCGCCCCGGCAGGGGGTGGGCCATAGCTCTCACGCATATAGGCAGCATCGGAGGTGAAAATCATTGTGCCTGTGTTGGGCAGATCAACCATCAGACACATCGTACCCCAGGTATGACCGGGCACTTCCAGCAAACGTACCCCCTCCATCACCTCCGTATCCTCACCAACCTGCACCCAGCGCAGCCCATCCATCATGTAGTCGCTTTTGAGATGGAAGCCCTGAGCCTCTCCAGGAATCGCCATAGCACCCTGATACTCCTTCTTGTGGACGATAATCTTGGCCGTAGTGTTCCTGAAAAGCCCAAGATTGCCGGCATGATCCAGGTGCAGATGGCTCATAGCGATATACTTGAAGTCGGCAGGATCCAGCTTGAGTTGCTTGAGACGTTCCTCAAAATACTGTTCCGTCGAAACATCCGCGTAAGGGAAGAAATCATAGGCCGCTGTAGGTGCCCAACGCTGCTGCCAGTCCCGTGGGCAGGTGGTATCGAACAGCAGGCGGCCATCCGGATGCTCTACGACGACGGTGTGTGTTGGGCATGGTCCCCAGGACGCCTGGGGACGGCCATGGCGGCTGGCCATGCGTGCGCCACTCACGACCAGCCATTGGTAGTCACACAGCATATTGCCATGATGCTGTACGTAGACTCTTATTGCGGGCTTTGCCATAGGGTACACCTCCTGACTAGTTGTGTCCAAGCTCTCCGGTCTGATACAGACCAATCCTTTGCGATCTGATGCCGGTGCCTCTGCGCGCGTGTTAGCAAGTACCACCAGCCTCTATGCCGGGCTCTCGCCCTACGCCTTCGAGCCATCAAGGCACTGGCAGCCAGAGATAAAGCAGGCAACAATCGGCAGGAATACAGATAGCAGAAAAACTTCCAACCAGATCCAGGAACCATCGCTTCGTAACGAGCACTGACAGCCGGCATCGCGCTGCCTCTTCTCGTACGAAAGCTCGATAAGCCCCACCGCAAAGGAGGGTGGCTACCAAAGCGGACGGCGCTGTCCTGCGGCGACTCCTTCTGGTAGGATAACAGGCTCCCGCTCATCGCGCGCTCAACACGCAAACTCAGCCAGCGAATGCCATCAACTCCTGGGAGAACTTGTCCGGCTCTTCCACCATCAGCGCATGGCCACTGTTCTCGAACCAGACAATCCGCGAGCCTGAAATGCGCGCGGCCATGTATTCGGACCAGCCCGGATCGCAAACGGTATCGTAACGACCATGGAACATAATGGTTGGTAATTCGACTTGAGGTACACGGTCGCGCAGGTCTTCTTCAACCAAGGTCTTGAAGTACCGGTACGCGGCATAAGCTGGCATATTCAGCCAGGTAGAAAGGAACCAGTTTTTGGTCGTCTCCATATCGGTGCGATGGAAGTTGGCCCCGCTGAAGGCAGCCATCGTCTCTGGGAACCATCGTCTGATGCCTTCTAATGACGCTGCGGCGGCGGCCTCGTCAATACCGTATGGCTCGGTTTCTGTTCGCCTGAAGCATGGCGTTGCCGGGCCAATCATCGCTAATTTGGTCACGCGCTCATCGTTGTTGAAACCGGTCACATATTTGAGTCCAACCCCCGCCCCCATTGACCAACCTACAAGCGTTACGTCCCGCAGATCGAGCGCGTTGAGGAAGACGCGCACATCGCTGCACATCTCGTCGTAGGTATAGGCAGAGTAGGGCTTATCCGACATTCCATGGCCGCGCAGATCGATGCAGACGCAGCGATAACGATTGTGGAGATCGAGCACTGCGTAGTTCCAGGTATCTACTGTAGCCGAGAATCCGGGAATGAAAAGGATGGGCTTGCCTGTACCGCCGTCGCGATAGTGCAGACGAACATTGGTCTCCAGATCAATAAACGGCACAGCCTGCTCCTTTCTGTTCGGGAAACAGTGATCCAAACAAATCCAACTATAGACGGTCAGCACCGACCGGGCAGATCGCTGCACCCTTCCCGATATCTGCCAGCTGGAAAAGAGCATACCAGCACATGAGTATTGCCCAGAAGGATGCTGAACGCTCACTACTCACCGCAGGCACCCCATAGAGCAGGAAAAGAGATTATCCATAGTATAATGAGAGCGTATTCCGCGCACGTTACAAGGGCGTTACAACGATTACTTATCCTGGATGTATGTGCTATACGGGAGAAATCAAGCGATCGCGCATTCACAAAGGAGCATTCCATGGCTGAGCAACCCGTTCGTCGTGCCATGCAGAGACAGCGTATGACTTCGCCTTCTTCCCCTCAAAATCATGTTGTGCACGCCCGTTTTATTCCCCCTCGTCTCCCCTCAGAACTGCTCGCTCGCCCACGCGTTTATATGCTGCTCAATCGCCTTCTTGAGCACCCTCTGACACTCATCAAAGCTGAGGCTGGTTATGGTAAAACAACGGCTATTGCTGCTTTTCTGACACAATCTGGTCTGCAATTTGGTTGGTATAGCATTGGAGAGTCCGGTGTTGAGCCACTTGCCTTCTTACGCCATCTTTTTCATGTTTTGATCCCGATCTCTCGCACGCTTGAGCCGCGTGTCTTGCACTATCTTGAGCAGGTGGAGCAGCAGATGCTGCCCTGGACAATGGCTATCGATGTTCTGGCCAATGAACTGCTCGACAGCTTAGCGGACGAGACGGTCCTGGTTCTCGATGACTATGATATGGCTTACTCCCCCGATAGCTCCCGCATCATTGCACGCTTCATTGAACATATGCCTCCACAATTACATCTGGTCATTACCGCACGAACCACTCCGGGACTACCCGGTCTAGCGCGGTGGCGCGCTTCTGGTGAGCTTCTGGAAATAAATCGTGCTCATCTTGCCTTCACTCCAGACGAAATCGCAGCTCTCTGCGCCATATATACTCCGCATGCCCTCTCACCTGCCGTGCTGCGTTTTCTGGCTGCAGAGACCGAGGGCTGGCCCATTGCCGTGCAGATGCTTGGCAAAAGGCTGGAGGGCACGCCTTCACCGGGCATCGACGATGTCTTGCGTCGCCTCTCTGAGAGCACAGAGCGTTTATTTGACTACCTGGGGATCGAAGTCCTTCTTCGCCAGCCACACCACATACAGCGGTTTCTGACGACGACGGCCTGCCTGCGCCGCCTTGACCCTGAGGTTTGTGATGCCCTTGCTGGCATAGAGAATTCTGCCCATATCCTGCGCTCATTGGAAGAAAATTCGCTGTTTGTGACCCATAAAGGGGTCTATCGCTATCACCCCTTGTTCCGTGATTTTCTGCTGCGCCGAGGAGGAATACCTGCTGGAGAACAGCGCGAACTTCATCGCATCGCTGCCGCCTGCTATCGCACTTCTGGAGACACTGAAGAAGCGATTTACCACGCTCTCGCGGCAGGGGACTATGAGGCGGCAGCCGAATTACTCACACCTGCGGCATGCGCCTTCGCCGCGAACGGGCGTCATCAGATGATAGCGGCCTGGCTCGAACAACTGCCGGCTCATCTTTTGGAAGCCTCGCCCGAATTGCTGCTGGCGCAGGGAGATGCTGCACGTTTTACCAGTCGCTATAGCCAGGCATTAACGATCTATGCCCGTGCCGAAGAGCGGTTTCAGCAGTGCGGAAATGTCGCCGGGCAGGCACGTGCCCTCCAGGGGCAGATCTTGATCTATCTTGACACCGTCCAACCAACTCTGGCGGAACCGCTGCTGCGCCGCGCCCGTGCGGCAAGCCGGCGTGGAGCCAGGGAAGACCGCCGCAACCTCCTCAGGTTACTTGCCGAGAATCGGCTGAACGCCGGACAGCTGCGCTGTGCCGCACGCCTGTTTCGTTATCTGGCGAAAGAAGATGCACATGCTGTAGATCCGCGTCTCCCGATACGTGAGGGATACTTTACCCAGGCACAGCGAATCGTAGAGGCACAGTTGCGCGCTGATCCTGCGGGGATCGGACTGGCACGCGCCCCACGCTCGCATCGCGAGCCGACGGCAATGCTCGCCTGGATCAGCGCGATGACCGGTGCTGCCGAACGTGCGCGCCAGTTTGCCGAGCAGGCCTTAGAGATTGGACAGGTCCTGACCTCTCCCATCATTGAATGCGTTGCTCAGGCACGCCTGGGGCATGCCTGGTTAAGTGGCATGGACTACGACCTCATGCGTGCCCGGCACCACTATCAGGAATCACTGGTGATTGCCGAGCGCATCGGTGTAGCTCGATTTAAGGCCGAGGCTTTGTTGGGGCTGACGCTGATAGCTGGCCTGGAAGAGCAGATACCTGAGGCTGAAGCCTACGCCCAAGAGGGCTTCGCTATTTTGGAGGCTGCTGGCGACGCGTATTTACTGGCTTTGCTCATCCTGGCTTTAGGGATTGCCTATACACTTTGCAATAGAGCTGAGGCCGAAGCACACTTACGACGGGCCGCCTACCAGGCGCAAATCTGTGGCGACTATTTCTGTGGGTGCGCAGCAGACCTCTGGCTCGCCCTCTCTCTGGTGCATGCAAGCCGCCCTGGCGAGGCGCTCGATCCGTTTCTCCGCGCGCTGCATGTTGGCCAGGACCACGGGTATGACTTTCTCTTTGTCAGCGCACCGCTGCTGGGTTCAAAAGAGAGCAACCTACGTGCTGCTTTGCTCGCCCGCGCGCAGGATAACCTGGTAGTTGGCAAGTATGCTAGACGCCTGATGCAGCTTCTGAACAAAGCCACAGGAACTGCGCCGGTACAGGGAGAGCGATATGCGCAGCCAGCGGTAGCCCCTCTTGCTATTCAGACCCTTGGCGCATTTCGCGTCTGGCGCGTGGGAGAGGAGATCCCGCGCGCAGCCTGGGGACGTGAGAAAGCACTCCATCTGCTGCAATTCCTGATCTGCCACCGTGATAACCCGGTACACCGCGAGCAGATTTTAGAAGCACTCTGGCCGGAGAGTACATTCACGCAGGCTGCGGTCGGCCTGCGCGTCGCTCTCAACGCCTTGCGATCAGCGCTTGAGCCAGGTCAGAAAAGCGCCACCAAAACACCATTTATTTGCCGAGAAGGCGAGATGCTGCGACTGAATCTTGATGCCGGGATCGAGATTGACAGCGATCAGTTTGTCCAGCTCCTTCAGAAAGCGCGCTGGGCCGAGCGAAGAGACATTTCCCAGGCAATCATGCTCTATGAGGCAGCGCTGCAACTCTATCATGGAGATTTCCTCATTGAAGTTCCCTATGCCGATTGGGCCTCCGGGGAACGTGAGCAACGTCGCATGCAGTACCTCGTGACTGCGGAGCGGCTGGCCAGGTTCGCAGTAGCAAGAGGCGAGCATGAGCACGCTATCGAGTGGGCGAACAACATTTTGCGGAAAGACCCGACCTATGAAGCAGCCTATGCGCTGCTCATGGAATGTCACTGGCAACATGGAAATCGTGCACTGGCCGTGCGTGTCTACGATCGTTGTCGCAAACGTCTCGCGGAAATACTGGGTGTTGAGCCTTCCCCGCATACTACGGCTCTCTTCGAAAAAATAATCCGTAGCTGACGCCAGTTTTTGTAACGCAGGTGTAACATCCTTCTGCTATGCTCCTTGTAAGGGATGCTCAATGACCAGGCAGGCTGTTCAGCCTTATTCCGCCAAAGAGGTTCTTGTATGCCATACGTGCAATTACCAGATGTCTCTCTGCATTATCTTGAACAGGGAAGCGGCCATCATTCTCTCGTCTTTGTTCATGGGTTCATCAGTAGCCATGCCTGGTGGCTGCCGACACTGGAGCGGCTCGATCGGTCAGCATATCATGCCTACGCCATTGACCTGCGTGCCTGTGGGCTGTCGGAGCATAGCGAGACTGGGCACACCCTGGCTCAGTATGCGGAAGATCTGTATCTATTTATCCGGTTGCTGGGCCTAGAAAAGTTTACCCTGATAGGCCACTCCATGGGCGGCGGTATAGCGATGCAGTTCGCGCTCACACACCAGGAGTATCTGAATGCACTGATTTTGGTAGATCCGCTGGCGCCCTTTGGCACGCGCATTACACCTGACGTTACTTCCTGGATCAATGCGCAGCAGGGCAACCCGGAAGGGATCCGTCAGATCATCCTCGGTGCATTTGCTACTCCGCCGACCGGCGCATATCTGGAGCGGCTCGTTACTGATGGTGTGCGCTGGGGTAAGGCAGTGTACCTGGGAACCATGGACGATATGGCACGGTTCTCGATTGTCGAGCAATTGTCAGCGATCAGGGTGCCAACGCTGGTCACCTGGGGCGATAAAGATACGGTTATCCCTTTCCAGGGCATCGTCGAAACATACACCAGGATTCCCGGCTGCTCATTGGAGGTCTGGCACGGTGTGGGTCATTCGGGACCAATTGAGATCCCTGACCGGTTCGTCGCCCTGCTGAACCGATTTCTAGCTGAAGCCGCTGCTGCGTAGGAGTAAAGATATAAAGATATCGTGTAGGAGCATATGGTGTGCCCCGCCGTCACGGCTTGCTCAAGCGATTGTACGATCGGGAGCCTCCAGGGCTGCTATAACCACCCTTTATCCTCAGCGATGCGTGCAGCTTCCACACGGTTGCGCGCTCCCAACTTCTGAAAGGCGACAGAAAGGTAGTTGCGTACAGTGCCTTCAGAGAGAGCAAGCGATGCAGCTATCTCAGTGATACTGGCTCCACGCGTGGCAGCGGCCAATACCTCACGCTCACGAGCGGTGAGCGGGTTATTCCCCTCGCTGAGGGCTGCCAGCGCCAGTGCCGGATCAACAATACGCTCGCCGCGCATGGCTCGCCGTATGGCCGTTGCCAGCTGCGCCGCCGGAGCATCCTTCAGCAGGAAGCCAACAACGCCGCTTTCCATCGCCTGGCGCAGGTAGCCGGGCCGTCCGCATGTCGTCAGAATGAGGACACGACATGCGGGCAGTTGTGCGTGCAGAGCAGCTGCAGCCGTGAGTCCGTCGCATCCAGGCATCTCGATATCCAGCAGAGCCATATCGGGCTCTGTGCGCCGCGCCGCCGCCACGACTTCATCGCTGCGCCCGACTTCAGCTCCTATCTCAAAGCCGCCTCCCAGCGTGAGCAGCGCTGCAAGCGCACCGCGTACTGTCGCCTGATCTTCTGCAAGCAGCACCTTGATCATCAGTGTTTGCCCCTTCCTTGCTCACGGTATGGCTTCCTACCCAGCTATCGCTACGGATGTCTTACGTTGCCCTATCTCCGGCAGCGTGTGCTGTTCCTCTGAGAAGTCCCTTTTGTACCAGTGGGATCACAACTGCAAGGCGAAAGCCACCCTCGTCCCGTGCACCTGCTTCGCACTGGCCACCCAGTGCAGCAACTCGCTCGGCCAGCCTGCGCAATCCATTGCCATGCTCGTTTATCTCAGGCCGGGCAGCGCCATCATCGATCACCTCGATGCTGGCACTGTGCGCTGTACGTCTGGCGCGTAGCAGGCAGTGACGAGCACGACTGTGCTTGATAACGTTCGTCACACCTTCGTGAATCGTCCATACAAGAGCGGCTTCAACAGCAGATGGTAGCTGCCCAGCCATATTCTCGTCGCCTTCATACTGAAACGCAATACCGGCAGTGGTAAGCAGCTCCTGCGCTGCCTGCCGCTCATTCGCCAGTGTGGGTTGGCAATAGGCAGTAACAGCTTCGCGTACTTCTTGCAGCGTGCTGCACGCCACCGCCTCAATATCGTGGATCTCACTGGCCGCTCGTTCTGGCGAGACGCTGATCCGCCGTCCGGCCAGCTCGCTTTTGAGCGCAATCAGTGAAAGGCTATGACCCAACAGATCGTGCAGGTCACGCGCAATACGCAGCCGCTCCGACGTAGCCGCTAAACGCGCGATCTCTTCCCGCGCAGCACGGAGCTCCCGGTTGGTCGTGATCCACCGTACGATACTGATCGTCACGATGCCGACTATCACGGTGAAAATGACGCCCTGCCCAAGATAAGACCAGCGCGCACCTACAGGATCGGTCACAAAGATTCCTGCCAGCATGAGGCCCACGCTAAAGATCGCCAGATGGATCGGTCCCCAGACAGAGCCCTTGCCGGAGCGCAGCCGCAGCCTGAGTCCGACCGCGAAGCAGAGCGAGAGGGCCCCGCAGACCAGAAAACTCGCGATCTGCTCCCATCCCTGTGCTCCCAGGCTCAGATCACTCATAAAGTCGCGCCAGGCGTTGTAGCCCGGACGGGTGACCCCTTCGATCAGAAAGACCACGATAAAGAGGAGTGGGCCAACCACACCGCAGGCAAACAGCAGCCGGGTGCCCACCGCTCCAGCATTCTTCTCGTTGCCCATTAGGAAAATGCTCCTTATTGACTTGATAGGGGTTCTGGTACAGGCGTTCTGTGACCGGTGCAGGATGCCCGCTTCCCTGATGGGCCTGCCCGATCCGCGCACCACGACAGTCGACCAGAACAGCGACCCGCACAGCGTCTTGCCCTCTATCATCGTACTCTAGCTTCCCGCTCACGAGAGTCTGTCGCGGAGCAGGCTGATATGCTCACCCCCGAGCAAGCTACATATATTATATGTTCTGGCAACCAGCAGCCCTTCCTTCTGCCAGTTCAAGTATAAAGGGGCATGCATCGCAGGGGTAGTGAAGGCGATCATCAGGTTGCCATGACAAATGCCATACAGGCGCAGAAGGTGCTGACGAGCTTTGATCAGCGGCAAGCGACGTTCATCGGCAACCGGCTGATCATGCCATGCACGCTCAAGGGAGATGGGCATCCAACTACCTGCCCCTGGCAGAGCGCCGCTATCTTGCGCGCCGCGCAGATGGCGCATGGAGCAACAGCAGCCGGCCGAGCGTTGCTCGCAACTGCCGGCGTGGCACTACCGCATCCAGCATCCCGTGCGCCAGAGCGTCTTCCGCTGTGAGCAGGGATTCCTGCCAGACAAAGCTGACCAGCCCCTGAGAAAGCAAAGGAATGTGTGTGCCAGCAAAGCTGATTTGTGTGCCCGGCTCGGCCAGGATAATATCGCCTAGCAGGGCAAAGCTAAGCACGAGATCGCCAGTGAGGGTACCACTGAGCAACGATATGTAGAGCACACCTGCTTCGGCCAGCCGTGCCAGTGCTGGCGCAATCGTTGCTGTCTGGATCAGGATGCTTGCGCCAGACCCTGCTGATGGCTCGTCAGTTGTCACGACCAACAGCAAGGGGATCTGACTGGCCCGTGCAAGCTCGATGATCTGTATCATCTGATCGATTGCCACCGACCCGGATTCACTCCCCAAGCAGGCTCGATCCCACATGATGAGGAGCAATGGCAGCCCGGCGATTGTCCCGGCTCCAAACACTGGCAATGGTGAATCGCGCCCAGCGGGGCAGATCTTCTGTACTTCAGCGCACCCGGCAGAGCTGCTGAATTCATCGGGAGTTGCACCCTGGCTGATAGACTCAGCATCGGGCATGATATCAGATAGCTTGCTATTTTGCGTCACATCGACTGCTGACCGGAGCAGCCTGACTGGCAGGAGGTTGGCACAGCACTGGCTGGGATCATCCGCAAGTTGACTATGGTTGAGCACACAGAAGCTATGGGTATCAAGCAAGAGTTCGCTCAGCTCCCAGGCCGCTATGCGAAAGTGATGGCCACAATGCTGGCAGACCCGCCACTGCTTGAGCCAGTCCTTGCGATAGAGGAGGCTGCGGCAGCCAGGACACCTCACTACAAGATTACGCGTAGTGCAGCATGGCGCATCAGGCACATGCACCGTTGGGACCGGTGCAATGGCAGCATGCACAGCGAACATGGCTGTAACCACTCCGGCTCAATGGCCTGCTACTATTTTCCGCTCAGACGAATCAACAGCACGCTCAGTTCATAGAGCAGAGTTAACGAGATGCCGATGATTATCGGGCTGTAAGGATCGGCGCCAGGGGTGATCACACCGGCGATCAGCCAGAGGATAACCAGAGCAACAGGTCGCTTCTTACGCAGCGTCTGGGCAGAGAGGATATCGAGCCGCGCCAGGAAGGTGAGCACCAGTGGCAGCTCAAACGTGATGCCGAAAGCGAGCAGAAAGAAAGCAACAAAGCTGAAGTAGTTGTCAGCGGTCACCAGCTCCAGGAAGTTGGCCTTGCCGAAAGTAACAAGCCAGTTGACCGGATAGCGTAGCACCACAAAGCCTACCACTATCCCGGCTACGAAGAGCACCAGCCCGATTAAGACAAACGGTGCCGCATACCGCCGCTCCTGACGTGTGAGTCCGGGTGCGATAAACGCCCAGAGCTCATACAGGATGACGGGCGATGCCAGTATGATCCCTACCGCCAGCGCCATCTTCACATAGACGGTAAAAGCCTCGGTTACCCCGGTGACCACCAGATGTGGTGTGCCTCCACCATGGGTGAGCATCTCGGCATCCGCCGGCAGGGGCGTGAGCAGGAAGGAGAGAATCTGCTCACGCCAGACAAAGGCGAGGACACTGCCAATCACAATGGCAATTGCGGCGATCAGAAGGCGATGACGCAGCTCTTCCAGATGCTCGATAAGCGTCATCGTTGCACCATCGGCCTCCAGTTCAGCCAGCGGCTGTCGGGCTGCCGAAGCTGGATCGCTACGGGGTAGCTGTGTCATACTAGCCATGGTATCACTCCTACAGAGGAAACGGGCACCTAAGGCAAGGCCTCACCTCCGGGCTTCTTCTCCACATATGGAGGGGGACGATCGGTATATCGCCCGAAGGAATGGGCCTGGCACACGCGCAAGGAAGCCGGGCGATATTCCCGCCGTCCACCTCATGCCGTTGTCGTGTCAGCAGTCTCTGCTGGCTGCGCTGCCGGAGCTGGCCGAGGCAGCGCGGGTCCAGTAACCTGATCTTTGACCTCACCGATCTCACTGGTTGCCTTGCGGAACTCCCGTATCCCTTTGCCAACCGCTGAGCCGATTTCAGGCAGTCGCTTGGGGCCAAAAATGACCAGCGCAATGATCAGCACAAAGATTAACTCTGTAGGATGGAAACCAAACATAACTTTGCCTCGCTTTCTTAGCTACTGCTCCATCTGCCGCCGTAATTCGGTCAGAGCAATCTGCCAGGCATGTTCTTGCCAGTGACGGGCCTCGGCCCAGCGCGGCCCGTCACCCCAGCCAGCATGCTCGAGACGCACTATCGTTTGCGCCGGGCCCATCGCTCGCAACAGGACCTTAACCGAAGTCGGCAGCGGCTCGCTGTTCATCAGATCGGCATAAGGTTCTGGACCCTTCCAGGTGAACGAGATCCACTCACACTCATGCATCGCCGTAATTTGACATCCCTGTGTACTGTTACGCTCAGGACGGTCCGGCTCCCAAAAGAGCTCATAGGGACCCCCCACCTGCACCTGGACATTTGCTGCGTTAGCCAGCCATCTGACCAGCTGTTCGGGATCGGTCCATGCCTTCCAGACACGGTCAACGGGTGCTGCTACGGCGACTTCAAGCACGATTGTCTCCAGGCTCACAGCTTTCACCCCAATCAATGAGTAGTTAGCTTAGATGGTGATGCATGTGTGTGCTAACAACACCAGTTTGATTCTCCAAAGCATCTTCACTGCCTATAAAGCAGCAAGATAATCTCGTGTGTGCTTCCGAAATGATGGGTCAAACACCTCTGCCGCAACCGGTCGATCATACCAGGCACGCTCAAGATAGATTGCCGTTGTGTGGTTGCGTATTTTGTCAACCATAGTCATCCGTCCAGGCAGCACGATTCCGTCTACAACGGTTATCTCATCCGCCTGGTACTCCCGTATAACTGTAGTCCCATTAGCGGACCAGTAGGCCACTCGTCGCACGAAAGCATTTTCCCCATCTAACCAGATATCAAAAGGGGCAGAGCTATAACCGAAACTCTAACAATTCGTGAACATTACCAAAAGGATCACGAAACGCTGCATATACACCTACCGGGCAGTCCTGCGGTGTTTCATGGATGCGCTCAATTCCCTTGGCTTTCAAGTCACGTAGACTCGCCTCCAGATCATCTGTCTGGATGTCTATTAGGGTCTGAGCAACATTAGGATAGTCAACGCGTGCCGGATGGGGGACCCGGCAAAGAATAAGGGGGACATTTCCTTCGTTGTCCAGCTCAACGATGTCTGGATAATAGTACTTTGAACGCACTGCAAACCCAAGCTTATTGCTGTAGAAATCAATGGCGAGGTCCATATCACTGACGTTGATCTGGATCACACACACCTTTGGCATCTCTATACCCTCCATTATTTGTCGCCTGATGCTAGAGCTTCCAAAGTTAGCCGTGCCGCCAGGCATCGCGATACTATTTTCCCACAATGCAGCAGCGGCACAGCCAACCGTAAAGTATAAAAGGCAAGAAATCCGTGTTGCTAGTTGCTGCAAGTTGAGCAGATAAGCGAGATCACGTCGATATCGCCAACTCTGAACGATTTGTTCATGTAGACAACGTCGCTGAGAGCCGGAGGAAGTGATGAGATAGTCCCCTTTGCAGTCCCACGTAGGCCAGTCAGCGTGCCAAAAGGTGTCTCTGCCTCATAGAGCAGCTCGAAATTGAGCGTCGCCGGATAGTCGCTTAGCTTGCCACCAACGACCCAGCTCCTCCGTGAAGCTCCCTCCGACATTTGGAAATGGATTGAGCCACCAAGCATCTCAGAGATACCATCTGCATACCATTCAAGAATTTCCGCATCAACCTGCCTCCGGCCAGTACGAGGGTTGGTATAGGGATCGGCAGTTTGTACCTTTAAATATGCTTTGCAAACCACTACTTCTGATTGGCGGCCATGGATGAGCGCAAAGATGGGTCTCGAGTGCATTTCAAATATCCCAGCCCTGGGAAAACTTCCCGGCAGGACGCGAGCCTTTGTAATCTCACTTACGTTCAAGCTCGCGGCCATAGCCCCTGTCGCAGGAAGGGCACCAACAGCTGCGGCTGCAAGCCCCATCTTGATGAGGTTGCGGCGCTTCAAGGGTTCTAAAAATACGCCACTGCTCTGTTTCTCGTCCGTCATTGTAACCTTCCCCTTTCACAAGTCTGTAACATTACTTTCCAGAACCGGCCTCACAAGCCTGAGAGCTTCGGTCCTGTCCCTATGCTGAAAGCATACTTTACCTTTTCTTGAGATACTTCTTCTCCCTTGCTATATTACTTTATATTGCTCTATTGTATATCTTTTCTGATTATGATCATTCTATATGTAAGCAGACATATTATTAAAGGACATAGCTTAGTGTCTCTCTATCATGAACCACAGATAGTATATTACCGGCCATTACTTTGCCACCAGGACGCTCCATCCTGGTACCGGCGGCCAGGCGCTCCGCGACCAGGAACGGGAGGGCAATCAGAATCGGTGGATCGGTCAGCCGCACCGGTCGCAGCATTATGTCGGTGCTACCACTGACCTGACCGCTATATACCGGCAGCGGACCCTGGCCGGCACCGCGCAAGGGCATATCCGACAGGAGATATGCCAGCGGATCATCGGACGCGCTCAGGCCAGCGGCGAAGAGGTAGTAGCATCCATCGGGAACAGGCGCCATGCGATACGTGCCTGGCCTAGTCAGCAGTGCACAGGCAACAGGTCTACCCTGTGGGACCGGCGTCGAAAATAATCCGATGAAGATCAGCCCCGCAAAGTCGCCAGACACGCTGACCTGGCCACCGAGTCCAGTTCGCAGCGGCACAACATGCGTAAAGCGAGTAAGGCTATCACATAACCGTTGCAGATAGAACATGGCAGCTCCGTTGGCCAGATAGCGCAGGCGGCGCGGCGAGAGCCCCACGAGCTGCGTGAAGCGCGTCGTGAATGTGCCCAGGCTGGTGTAGCCAACGTCAAAGCAGATGTCAGTGACGCTCCGATCTGTCGTCAGGAGCAACCGCCTGGCGGCATCCAGGCGCAACATGGCAAGAAACTCGCACGGGGGAATGCCTGTAATCGCACGGAATATGCGGTTGAAATGGTATGGGCTCACAAAGGCAATATTGGCCATATCCTGCAGCGAAAGAGGCTCGTGGAGCCGTTCGCGCATGGCCCGGATCACCTGCTCGACTGCCCAGACACGCGCGGCGATCGTGCTGGCGCGGCAGCCGGTATCATATGATAAACGCTGGATTGCCATAGGGCCTCCTTAGAGCATGCGCATTGCATAGAGTTGGGAAAATTTCCAACTCACGGTTGTGCGAAAAGATCAGCATCATCAAGTCATGATGCCGGCTCCAAAGCCGGTACGGCACCGGAGCGGACATCACCCAGCGGGCTGGGGTGATGCCCGGACTATACCAGAATGCCCTGTCCAGCCAGTAACAGTTGGGCGCGAGTGCGCGTGCCGATGCGCCAGGCAGCATAGATCGTGTCCTCAGAGGTGCTCTGTGCTACAGCCTCCATGAGTGCGACATCACAGGCATCACAGGCGGAGCTTATGCCGGTGCGCTGTGCTTCATCCAGACCAGCACACCAGCGGGCGAAGGCATCAGGGTCGGCACGCCGGCGTGCCACCCAACCGAACACTGCCCCCTGATAGTAGTCAGGGCGGTAAGCTACCGGAACATGCTCCGCCAGTCGGAAGACTTCCGCTGGCTGTGCGATCTGAGTAAAGGCTGCTGCCAGTCCCCAGCCTGCCCACAGATCGCCCTGGAAAGGCTGAGGAAATGCCGCGATGGCAGCAGCACGGCCATCTGGGTCGTCGCGATAGAGAAACCAGAGGCTGCGTCCGTAGCCTTGCATGGCGGCATGTACTCCGTAGCCTGGCAGCCGGCTCAGTGCCCGAGCGCGTTCAAGACGGGCACCGCCATAGAACCCCACCATGAAACCATAGCCGTCCAGACAGAGATAGCGGTAGCGCGGATCATAGCGGGCGATTGCGCCCATCACTGCCCACGGCTGATGCTGATAGCGCAGCCTGAACCACCAGCCCAAGCCGACATAGTAGAGATAGAGATAGTTATCGCCCAGCGCCGGGATAAAGCGCCGTTCGAAGTCGTTGTAGCACCAGCCGGCATGCAGCGCCGCACGCACCCCAAAGCCCATGGCTGCACCCTCGTGAGCGAAGGGACGATCGTAGGGTGGGCGATCCTCGAGTATCCGGCGCAAACGTTCAGCGCTGGCTTCGCGCAGTGCGGCATTATAGCCAGCCAGGAAGGTTACGCCGATGTGCTCGATCTCATCGCGATGGGCGGGATCGGTCACATGGAAGCCCCGACGTATGACGTCAGCCTCCGCGGCCGAGCGCCCGAAAATATGGATCAGGAGCGAGCCGGGATCAAGCATAAGTCACCTGCCTTTGGAGAGAAAAGCATTGGACCACAGAGGACTTAGAAGCTCATAGAGAAATGCCTGTGCGTGTTGTATGGCCGGGTCTATGTTCATGCTCTTGCATGGTGCTGCCGGGTATCGCAGCGGCACGCCACCTGCACAGCTGCTGAAAGCCAGCCCTATAGGGATTTTCATGTGGTCACCTCCGATGCCTGGTTGATGACACGCACAACAGCGGCGGCAAGGTAGCCAGCGAAGCCGATGGCAACTTTCAACAGGAGCGGATAGGATATATCCAGGGAATAAGGTTCAGTCAGCGGCGTCAGTCCCAGAGCGGGATCAGGCGACGTGATGTTGGGCATGGCAGGCACCCAGCCCTGGCGCATGGTCAGCAGCGCCAGTCCCAGCTCCATCAATGCGCTGCCACCCAGATTATGCCCCACATAGGGCTTCAGTGCGACGATCGGCGGCCGATGCACCGGATCTGGCCAGATGGTGGTGAGCGCCCGCGCCTCGGCCATATCACCCAGTGGCGTTGCTGCGCCATGAGCACAGATGATGGCAATCTGCCCGGCAGTGCAGCCAGCATGTTCCAGTGCATCACCAATGGCACGCTGGAGGTAACGCGTGGATGGTTCGGGCAGGAAGATTTTCCATGCTTCCTGGGCAAAGCCACCGCCAAGATACTCACCGTAAACAGGCGCATCACGGCGCCTGGCATGCTCAGCATCTTCCAGCACTAAGGCAGTGCCACCATCGCCAAAGACGATGCCGTTGCGCCGCACATCAAATGGCTTCATACGCCCATCATCTGCATAGAGTCCCTGATCGTGGAACCAGCGGTACTTGGCCGCGGAAAGGGGGAAGTCGGCACCAGCAACCACGACAATCGGCGTGTGACCGGCGCGGATGCTCTGTGCAGCGACCTCCAGCGCATAGAGGCCCGAGGCACAGGCATGATTCAGAAACGTAGCGGGCCCATGTAAGCCGAGCAGTGAAGCCATCAGAAACGGATACATGAATGACTGAAGATTGTAAACAGCGGTCGCATGGCGGGCAAAGAGCAGATCCAGCAATGCATGCCGATCCCGTGGCACCAGCAAGCCCTCTTTTTCCGATGCCACGATATTCGCAGGGAGAGAAGAGGCAGCCAGCTCGCAGGCCAGCGTGGCTACCTCACGTACATAGGCGTCCACACCCGGTGCCTCGCAGGTCACGACAATGCCGATGCAATTGTCATGTGGATCGTAGTCCAGGCGTGCATCTGTCAGAGCCAGCCGGGATGCGGCGAGCAACGTGTGTAGCTCCCGGTGCGTCGCGACACCATAGCTTGCCAGCCGGCGTCCAGTGTCAGGCGGCAGGCCGAACATAGGCAGGTCGATTGGTCCGGCACAGAAGGCGGGAAATGTTGCCCACACCTGCCCGGCTACAACATCGGTGTATGAGATGGGAGCTGGCATACCAGTGGCTACAGTGGCCAGAAGAGCATCAGCTCCAATCCCTGATCCAGTAACCGGACCAACACCGGTAATCACAACTGCTCGTGCCACCTCACGACTCCTTTCGACCTGCTCATGTGAAGAAATCTAACTCCTCCTGTCCTATGGAAAAGGAGAAAAGCAGGGAACGCTGCCAGTCAGCGCTATTAGCTGCTGGCCCCTGCGCGGGCCACATCCGCGTCGCTCTGGGCGATCTCTTTAACCGCCGGCCCCGCGTCAGGGCCAAACTCCTGCTGGACGATAGCAGCGAACCGGGGTGCGATCAACCGAACCAAAGGTGCAGTGGCCGAGATCAGGAACAAAGCAATAAATGGTGAGTTCTGAACGTTCATCAGGCGCAAAATGCCATCTACCACAGCCAGGGCAAGGCCAAAGACAATGCGCATGCGTCGTGTCTCCGGAGTGGTCTTCGGATCGGTCAGCATACTGAACGCGAAGATCTGGAAGGCGGCGCCAAGCATTGGCCCGTAGACGAAAGCGTAGCCACTGTGCATGATCGGCTCCTCAATGAGGGCCATCAGCGAAAAGCCGACGATGAACGCGACAACGAGATCCCAGCGTGAGACACGGAAGGAGGTGAAGCCACCGATGACCAGCACCAGCATGACAATAAGCATGGAGCCGCTCCACTGCGCGGCCAGCGTGGTGACTGTGGCAGGAGTCAGAATGAGCAATATGGTCAGGCCGAAGTTGGATGGATTGAAGAGATGGCGCCCCTGGAAGCGCAGGAAGGCTTTGGCACCAATGGCCAGAGCAGGCGCTACGATATAGGGCCAGAGAGAAATTGCTTCGACCAATAGCCCCAGACCCATGCCTGTGATAAGCCCGCTCGCTGGCAAGATGATCTGGTGAGTCTTCCAGTAGCTCAGGGCAGTATCGAGCATGCAGGCAACCAGAATCGCGGTGATGATCTGACTCCAACGATGATCGAATTCCAGAAGCGTCTGGCCGATTACTGTATAGAGGGTAAGCACGCCAATCATAAACAGGCGGGGGTCATTTAGTTTGGGTGCAACAATGGTCAGGCCACGGATTTTCCATACCATGAGTGTTACCTCCCGTTGCTCCAGAAGATGGAGATATCTGTGTTCACCGGGATACCCAGGCCACGCAGTGGACCGGTCTCTTCATTGACGAGCTGATCGGTTGGGATAGCCAGTCGACTCTGGAGGATGGGCGCATTCGGCGCCACGCGCTCACCGTTCAGCCAGACATTGCGCCCAGCCTGCACCTGACCATCTTTAGCGAAGACATCACCCAGAGCAGCATAGGCCTGGGGGATGAACGCACTCCCGATGCCCAGTGCGCGTAACGGTCGGGTTAAAGCTACAGCGTACTCCAGGTCTATCTGCGCTTTCGGCAGATGGCCCATAAGTACCGGCCAGTAAAGATGGTTCAGACCCCGCGCATAGCGAGCAATAATGTTGTCTGGTTGCACCGCCAGCACTGTGTTGAGCTCACTGATGGAGCGATAGGAGAGCTGGGCCTGGCACACCAGGCCATCAGGCGGTGGTGGGCAACTTAGCATAGCATCCACATATGCCAGCGCCAGGTTAAGATGAGCATCAGGGGTCTTAAGCGTCTGGACCTGCCAGGTGAAGAACGCCTCCTCATCACTGTAACGGCCGTGGGCGCGCAGCGCGAGGCGGTAATCATTGGCGAAGCGCAGGTTATCCGGCGCAGCCAGCACAGCGGCCCGCAGGTAGGCCATCCCACGGTCGAGCGCGCCCTGCCGGATAAGCGCCTGGCCAGCAGCATCCTCCAGCGCCGCGAGGGCTGGGTTGACCTGGGGAGTCGCAGGCAGGGTTGGGTTGGCCAGGGGATCCGGGGGCAGAGGCCGTTGATACATCTGCCAGCCTGCCAGCCCAAGATCTGCCGCACTCAGATTGCTGGGCACCGCTGGCAGCGCCAGCGGCTGCACCCGTGGCCGTAACAGGAGATAGGCACCACCCGCTGTGGCAGCTATGACCACCAGAATCAGCGTTATGACGAGGACGATGTGGCGCCATCGACGCCGGTGCTGTCCTGGGGATACGGGCATCTCGCCCGTGACACCTGTTAGATGCTCATGCGATACCAATCTCATGCTGTTACCCTTCCTTCCATCAGGGTGTGATAGCGGTCAACTTCCAAAGAAGGGGCATATTCCACGCGGCCATCTGGCCAGCGGATCTCGATCTGCTCGATCTTCGTCAGGGAGCCCAGGCCAAAGATGAGGCGCCGATCCGATTGCGAAGCGAAGCCACTGCCGGGATCCACCCACTTGACCCAGCGGCGTCCACCTGCAATGACCGTCACACGAGCGCCGATGGCATCACGATTCGACTGATCGGTGCCAATGAGACGCAGACCCAGCCAGTGGTTGCACTGCACCGGATCGTTTTTGTACAACAGGAAAGGCTGACCCTGGTTAGCAACAAACAGCTCTGGCAGGCCATCGTTATCGTAGTCGGCGATACAGAGGCCGCGTCCATCGTACAGATCAGCCAGACCGGCCTCCTCAGCAATGTCTACATAGCGGGAGCCGCGCCTGACGAAGAGGCGTGAGCGCTCGTAACCGGAGAGACTGTCATTATCCATCGGTGGCCAGTTGCGGGCATCCTCAACGACGATGCCTGGCGTCGTGGCCATGGTGCCCAGCTCGAACCAGTAGGAGTGTGGGCCGGCGGAGACGAAGCCGTTGAGCACGACGATCTCCAGCTCGCCATCGTTATCCAGATCGACAAACTTTGCCCCCCAGCTCCAGCCACCATCATCCACCCCAAGCATCGGCGCGTGATCGGCGAAGGTGCCATCACCGTTGTTATGCCAGAGATAGTTGCCCTCAACCAGGTAGCCTGGCTTGGTAATATTCGAGACATAGATCTCGGGATAGCCATCGCCATCCAGATCGGCGAAGTCCACGTTCATGCCCTTGCGCGTATCAATAGGGATGGCATGACTGGTGATATTGGTGAAGGTGCCATCGCCATTGTTCTTGAAGATCATGTCCTGGCCAAAATCGTTGGCCAGATAGAGATCCATATGGCCGGTGTTGAAGAGATCGCAGGCACCTACATCCAGCGTCCAGCCAGGGTCGTCCACGCCGAGCTGCGGGGCAACATTGGTAAAAGTGCCATTGCCATTGTTCCGATAGAGGACGTTACGCCCGCCGTTGCGTGCCCGCTCGAAGTCGTCTTGCATGATACGCGTGGTCTTGAGATGCCAGAGGTCCACCGGTGGGAAGTAGTTGCCAATATAGAGATCGAGAAGGCCATCCTCGTTGTAGTCAAACCAGATAGCGGCATTGCCGTTACCGGGGTCACCGGTACCCGAAGCCTCGGTGATATCGGTGAAGGTGCCATCGCGATTGTTACGGAAGAGCCGGTTAGGCGCACTCCACTTGACAACGTAGAGATCAGGCCAGCCATCGTTGTCGAAGTCCCCCCAGACAGCATCCATGACACCGCCTTCACGATTCAGATCGGCAACGCCTGCTGCGTGCGCGACATCGGTGAAAGTGCCATCACCATTATTGCGAAAGAGATGGCAGGGCATGTTGCGACCGGATGAGGAGACAAAGATATCCACAAACCCATCGTTGTTGTAGTCCGCAGCGGCAACCGCAGCGCCAACCGAACATACCCAGGGCATGATGTTGTCGAGTTTATGATCCAGTAATACCTTCTGATGAGTCACAGCGACACCAGCGCGATGGGAGATCTCACGCAGGCGGAACGCTCCCGGCGCCGCACTCCGGCGCGAGTGAAACAAGGCCATGGGCCAGCCGGTCTGGTGCGCGAGACCCAGCGCGCCCAGCACGGCAACACCGATACTGGCCTGACCAGTGCGCATTAGCATCTGGCGCCTGCTCATACGCTTGTTTCCTATCTCCATAATCTTCGAACCCTTTCTCTACCAAGTGAACTTTACTCCGGTCCCCTCATGAGCAGGAGCATCTCAGGCGGAAGGCCTGCTCCCGCAGCAAAAGAGGAGAAAGAGCAGGTGACTAACAGCCGTCATCGAGCGCAATGGATGTGCGCAGCACCAGGGCCGCGACTCCATCAGCGCCACCATCCCCGATCAAAGCGGCCATGCGGCCATTATTCCCCAGCTCTTCGGTTGCCTTTACAGAGCGGTGTGTGAACCCGGAGAGCTGTCCCTGGGCTACAGCATTTAGCAGCAGAGCAGCGACAGCTGTTGCCAGCAGGCCATGGACACCAATAGTGCGTCCCCACAAGGTTGCGGGATAGTATATCGGCGGCATCAGGAGATCCTCGCCTTCGTCATAGTGGTGTTTCATCAATACGACGCCAGCATGGCAAACAGCAGCATGTATCTGATCGTGCTGGCATTCCATCAAGGTCGGTTGAAAACCAGCGCTGCATCGCGCTGGCTGAAGCCTCGCGCTGCCCCTGCTCCACCGATTCCCACCAGCCTGGCCGAAGATCGCATAAAGCGCAGCAGCCTCAGCCGGATCGGCACCGGGAGCAGAGGCAGCGCTGAATATCAAGCTGATGTCATTCGGGGCACAGCCGGCATCGTCGAGTGCCGCAGTGATAGCAGCAATCCAGGTGTCACACTTGCTCCCTATCAGGAGCCTCTCCGGGTCGCCCGTGGGATAAGCGCTTCGTGCACCGGGCTCACCTCTGCGAGAGAGAGGAGTATAGCTGGCACCGCTGAGCGTGGCATAGATAGGAGCACCGCGCGCCCGAGCTCGTGAGGCTGCCTCCAGACAGAGTGCTGCGGCAGCCTCACCCATAGGTATTCCAAGCGATGCCTCATCCGCTGACCCCTTCCTGACCGTTGCAGGGAGGGGGAGCATCGCAGGAGCGATCTCACTCCCATAAGAGATACCAAGGGCCGGTACATATTCCTCATAGCCAACGACAAAAATAGTCTCGGCGCTACCCTGGCAAAGCAGAAGGCGCGCCAGATCGAGCGCAGCACTGCCAGATGCATCCCCAGCAGTAATAGTGGTGCATGGACCGGTAAAGCCAAGTGGCCTGGCCGCGTAGCCTGCACCGGTGCTGACAACAGTATAGGGAAAGCGGCCAGGATTGACGAAGCGCGCGCCAGAACGCAATGTCTGCGATGCGAGCTGGATGATGCTATTCAGATTGCCATAAGCGGTCGCCAGCACCAGACCGACATCTTCCCTAGATTGCTCATCGAGGCGCGCATCGGCGGCTGCCGCGGCGAGAGCCGTCGCCAGCAGAGCTACGCCACGGCTGGGCCCGGCATCACGAGCAGTGTGAGTAATCCCGGCTCTCGGGCCCGCCTCCTGCTCTCGGCCAGAAGTGGAGGGAAGGACAGACCGATTTTGGAGCGCGGCGAGCAGCGATGCATGGTCTTGTCCGCTGGCACAAAGAGCGCCGATTCCACTAATAACCCAATCATCCCTCATTGCCATCTCTCCAGGTTCTCTACTGCCAGCCCCAGGCCAGCGCGAGAGCGCCCGCCAGGGATGCTTCTCCTGTCTTCATCGCCTGGCCAATCTGATAGCGATGCGCTATACGGCATCAGGGTGGGCCAGTACGACAGCAGCATTGTTGCCACCGAAGGCGAACGAATTGTTCATCACCCAGCGCAACCGTGCCTCGCGCGGTACCTGCGGCACATAGTCAAGATCGCAGAGGGGATCCGGTTCCTCAAGGTGATGCGTGGGCGGAATACACTGATGCTGGAGCGCCAGCACGCAGGCGATGGCTTCAATGGCCGCAGCGGCGCCCATCGCATGACCGCCGAGCGCTTTGATAGAGCTGATGGGCACTTGGAACGCATGGCGGCCAAAGGCGGATTTGATAGCGCTGGTCTCCGCGCTATCGTTCTGTGGTGTGCCGGTGCCATGCGCATTGATATAGTCGATGTCTTCGGGAGCGATCCCGGCCATATGAAGTGCACGCCGCATAGCCAGCGCAGCACCGCGCCCCTCAGGATGCGGCGCCACGAGATGGTAGGCATCGCCGGCAAGCCCATAGCCGGCAAGTCCGGCCCAGATATGGGCACCCCGGGCACGAGCATGAACCGGATCTTCAAGCACCAGAAACGCAGCCCCCTCGCCGAGCAATAGCCCCTGACGGCGGCGGTCGAAGGGGCGGCACAGGTCGCTGGCAACGACATGCAGCCGTGAGAAGCCGATATGAGCGAGGCGCGAAAGGCCCTCAGCACCACCAGCTAGCACAACTGGCGCACGTCCACCGCGGATCCACTCGTAGCCAATGGCCAGGGCATGGTTGCCAGCAGCACAGGCAGCAGTGGTAGCAAGCACCAGGCCATGCAGCCCGAGCTGCATAGCAATAGCACCGGCCAATAGATGGGCAGAGGCCGCGGGAGCAGCTTGACGCAGCTCCGGCCTCGGCTGGCCATTATCGTCCACCAGCGGATCAATGCGCTCAATCGCGATGGCCTCGCCAAGCGTAGTACCCACTACCAACCCGACGCACGGCTCACAGGAACTGGCTGGCAAGGCACCAGTGCCAGGATGCGCCAGACCAGCATGCACTAATGCCTGGGCCGCTGCCGCCAGTGCCAGCGGGCGAGCGCGATTGATTGGGGCGCCATCGGCTGGTGTATCCATGAGCTGCGCCGGGAAAACTGTGGGCGACACCTCGCAGGCGATCTGTGTGGCACAGTCAATGGCGGGAAAAGCCGTAATCGGACCGGCCGCGCTCGGCCCGGTCAAGAGCCGGCCCCAGAAGATATCTGGATTGGCCCCCAGCGGGGTGACCAGGCCAAACCCGGTAATGACGACGGGTGTTGTCATAGAGCAGCGCTTCCCTTCATTTCATAGGCGCGTCATAGGCGCGCGGCGGCGAGCTCAGTGGCAACAGCAGTCAGGATCTGCCTGATGGTGCTTACGCGCGAGATAATGGCCTCGGGAATGGTCAGATGTAGCGTTTCCTCCAACCAGGCAACGATCAGGATCGCACCCAGGGAATCCACACCGAGTTCCCGCAGGGGAACATCATCGACAATGCTCTCTGCCGGAATATTGATCTCCCGGGCTATGTACTCAACCAGGCGAGTACGCAGGTCATCCATTTCCATCGCATTTCCCTCCAAAATAAGACTTACCACAGAGGATACAGAAGATGAGAAATTGCCGCACATTCCCGGCACCATTTCATCCTTTCTCTGCACCCATATCTCAACTCACCATCTACATCCCAGTGTAGTAAGTCTCGGGTTCGATTACATCCGGCACATCCCTACTGAATGATCGTGGGTTTTCCCCTACGTTAGCTAGCGATAGGGCTGCATAACATGGTCAACGAGAGCAATCATCGCTGACCGGGGCCAGATCGGCAGCTTTTGCGCATATAAGACCGCTTCAACCCGTGAATGGACGCCCAGTTTCTCGTACAAATGGGTCAGGTGGGCCTCGACTGTCTTCTCTTTGATGCCCAGCGCGCGCGCTATGCAATAATTGGATTCGCCACGCACCAGGAGCATAAGGACCTGGAGTTCACGTGGCGTCAGGGCGATTGCGGGTGATGGTGTCGAGGCAGCAAGGAGTTCGCGCGTGTGCTGGCTCAGAAAGGTATTGCCGGCGGCAGCTGCCATAATCGCATGTGCCAGATCCTGCTCCGAAGCAAACTCATCGAGCAGCCCATGGATACCTTGCCTGACCAGCATCCAGGCTATCTCAGAGCCAAGAGACGATTGCATGGCAATAATACCTGGATAGGACTGTCTCTGACTGAGCAATTCCATGAGATGCAGGCAATCAGAGATCGGCATAGAAGGGCCAAGGACAATAACCTGCACACCTGGCTCACTGACTATCCGCAACATATCAGCGATGGCACTCACCTCGGCAACAATGGCTATCTGGGGGAGTTCGGCGATGACACGGCGCATGGCCAAGCGAGTGAGAGTATGATGCTCGATGAGTGCGATCGCGATGACCGACTCGGATGCATGCCGGCGCTCACTGACAGGCACCCTATCCTGACTGGCATCGTTGGAAGCTGAAATCATTTGCAGCATGTGCACCCTCCATTGCTTGCTCACGCTCAGCTCGGGTATACTTGGCAGCATCGCGAGCAGGAGCTCACTTCTCTTAATCCTGTCGCTATCTATCAGCTATCCGGCATGTTTGTTGGCAATAGGGGAAGGCAAGATCGCTTTCATCAAGCTTTCCTCGGATCTGGCTTAACCTGGACAGCTGCAGGCTGTAGCGACTGAATATGCACGAGCGAGATGCCGCAATCCTAAGGAGCGACACACATGCATCGAACAGTCACATGCACCTGCCCCAGGTCTGGGAGGAAAAGAAGGTTTAAACTGTGGACCATATCGAGCTGCTTACCGGTATTACTCAGGGCACGCAAGCACCGGAACAGCCCGGAGGGAATGACTATACCCAAGAGGAGGTAAGGATCGGGAAAATACCTACCCAATTATGCCCAGGAGCAGAGCTCTTCTTGCAACCGGGTCCCGGCAAATGAGCCATACAGGAACAGCATCACCGGCTCCTATAAACTGATTGGCTGCAGTCCAGCGCTGCCCACACCAAGCCGGGTGATGGCCTCGGTCAGTCGTCGGCCTAGGGTCGTGAGACGTCCCCTGATTTGCGGTTCTGCCAATCGCCCGTAATCATCAAAAGCATTGCCTGGTACGGCTACAGCAAGTGGCAGCACCCAGGCATAGAGCGCGCGCGCGATATGATAGAAGGGATCAAGGGCAGCAGTGTTGACGGCACCACCGGAGACGCAGATGAGCCCTAAGATTCTGTCCGTCAGATAAGGAGGATCGTCATCAGCAAGAAGCTGGAAGAAATCCAGGCAGTTCTTCATGGCACCACTGATGGTGCCATGGTAAACCGGTGATGCCAGGATGAGTGCATCGGCGGCACGTACTTTGCTAAGCAGCATGGCAACATCGGGCGGATAATCTGCTGCATCCATGAGGGCGTCGAAGAGCGGCAGCCGGATGGTGTGCAAGCAAATGCTTTCAATTGCAGCGCCTGCACTCTGGGCACCGGTCAGTGCGATGCACAGGGCCTGCCAGGTGCGCGATGTGGTCGCCGGCTGCATACAGCCGCAGATTCCCAGGATCTTCGCCATGAAGCATACTCCTTTACCAGAATAGCAACGAGCATATTGGACAGACCCTTCTTGCCAGGGGCAAAACAGGGAAAGGACGAGGCTGAGCCACCTAGAATAGAAGCATATCTCGCCCGGCCCGCATTACCTCAGCCAGCACTGCGCTATAGAGATCTCCTGGCTATCAGACTCATGAGCAACACCATGAAGAGCACCAGCATCCTGGCCAGCTTTGCCAGTGCCACTGCCATAACTCACCATCTACAGGCCAGTGTAGCGGGTCCTGGGTTCAGCCACATCCGGCACATCCCTCAAGAGAACCTTGGGCTTCCCCGCATGCTGGCTCATCCCTGCGTTGCCCAGAACCAGCACCGGATGCGCCAGGTGACAACCGCATCGGCATCTATAGAATCGCTTCAACTCATGGATATACATCCAGTTTTATTATATGGAACCGTGACAGGTGAGACGAAAATGAGATCTTCTTTTAGATTGCGCAATTTATTTCCGTAACCTTGCTATAAAGATAGACAAACGATTCTTTCTCTTGTAAACTCTCGTTCAGAGTTACACGTCAGAGCAGCAATCTCATGCTGCTTGCTGGTCACATGATTGGCCAGCAAAATATAAGGGGGTGCGAGTTATGACCAGGGTACCTGACATCGAACATATCGTCTACATTCACGCTTCCCCGGAATGGGTCTATAAAATACTCACGACCGGGGCAGGTTGGGATGCATGGTTCACCCAGGGAACGACGGTTGACCCCGGACCTGGTGGTCAGATCCGGCTCCGGTGGCAGAACTTCGGTGCCGGTCACTGGACCATGGAGGATGGTGGCCCGGTGCTTGAAGCTGTGCCGAATCGCAAGTTCGTTTTCCAGTGGTCACCGGCCAGCACACCAACAACGGTAACGATCACATTGGAACAGCAAGGTCCAGGTACACTCGTCCGGCTGATAGAATCCGGCTATAAGCTGACGGACAGCGACCTGGCCGCGCTTGTCAACTGCGCCACCGGATGGGGAGAAGCGCTGACACTATTAAAGTTTTATCTGGAGCACGGTCTCACATACGGCGAAGTGCCCCTCAGAGAGGCATTTTAATGCGCCGCTGACATGCACAATACCGTCACTAGATGGTCACAATGTACATGGTCTCCGTCGCAGTCTCGTCACTGATAGCCGGTACACTGATCTCCAGATGATAACCGTCGTTTGCAACAATGTTAAAGGGAGGAAAGACCATGAATCGCCAGTCATTGCTCACGTCGCTGTGCAGCTATCGCACCCAGATCCAGTTCATCCTGCTCATCGCCTTTATCGCTATCCTGCTTTGGGCCGGCGGAGCACCTGGCGGGTCCCCACCTCCTAGCAGTGGAATCATTCCCGGCGGCTTCCCGTTCTAAATGGCATGCTGGCCGGATAGCTTATGAGCAGAGGAGGGGGACACAGACCTATGTCCTGGGACAATATTCAGGCGATCATCGGTCGGGCGATCGTGGATGCGACATTTCGTCACCAGTTGCTGACCAATCCGGAGACAGCGTTACATGACGAGCCGCTTACACCAGAGGAAGCAGCGGTGCTCCAGGATATCCATGCCACGACACTCGACGACTTCGCCCGCCAGGTTTTGCAACGTATGGGCCAGAGCACAGTAGAGGAGTGACAGCATTGCCCGACCATGCTCCCCTCCCCCTAGCTGCGCATTAAAGAAAAGATCACACGCATCGGCTCGGCTCCTGGCGGAGCGCCGTCTGGCTACGGGCTAGCCAGACGGCGCTCCGCCAGGGCACTCATCGGAACTGGCCCTGACGGCGTGCTCCCCGCTCCCCATCCGCTATAGGGACTATCTCATCCGGGCACACGTCAGTGCAGGCGCACCGGGCTCTCTTGCCCTACGGCGCGGCGATAGGTAGCGATCGTTTCTGCTGAGGGAGGAACGTCTAACTCCTCCAATGCACGCAGGCAACGCTGATACTGCCGTACTGCCATCACCCGCTGACCACGGGCAGCATAGTATATCATGAGGCCCCGATGCGCCTCCTCAGCACAGTTGTCTACGATCAATAACCGCTGCCACAGCGTCGCGCTCTCGTCCAGTCGTCCGGCATCCCATTCTGCACGCGCCAGGCGCAGCAACGCTTCTATGTAGGCCTGGCGCAACGCATCCCGTCGCTGGCTACACCAGTCGGCATATAAAGGCTCACAATAGTCTCCACCATAGAGCTCAATCGCACGCCGATATGCAGCTATGGCTGCGGCAGGGGGCGGCGCATTGACATCCAGCGCTGCCGCTTCCAGTTGTCGTGCCTCAGCCAGCGCCGCCTCAAAGTCTCGCACATCATAGGTATAGCTGAGCTCCAGTGAGTAGATGCCCCGACGATACACAATACAATCCTGTCCTATGGCCTGCCGCAGACGATACATCGTCGAGCGGAAGAGCACATCCGCCCGCTGGAAGGATGCTTCTGGCCATAGCGCCTCAAGCACGACCTCTTTACGCCGCGCCGAGCGAGATTCCACGAAATACAGCAGCAGCTCCAGCGCTTTTGCCGAACGCCACTCTGTCACGAGTCGGTCGTTGATATAAACCCGCGGCTCACCAAATGCAAAGATGTGGAAGACAACGCTGCTGCGATCGACCACCACGGGAAGCCCCTGCGCTACCACGGGATCTCTCCCTGTGCAGTGCTCTGGGAAGCTGCCCACGTCAGCAACGCTGGATAGGGCAACTGGCTGCCTGGCACGCTGACTCGCACACTCGGGTTCACTTTCCCCTCCTGATGGCATGTCCTGTGCCCGTGACCAATCGTCCAGCCACCGGGCCCGCTCCAGTAATGTATCTGGAAGCTCTTGCGGCGATGCCAGCAGGGTGTGCAGCACAGGCAACCAGCCTTGCACCTCGACCTGAAAGACCTGCCACAGGCTTAAGGAAGCCTGCGCTGGATCGACGCGATCGAGAAGTTCAGCCATTACCTGTACCGCCTCATCCACCATACCCTGGCGCCAGAGCAGAGCAGCAAGGCGCATGGTTGCCGCGCTCCAGGCACGGATCCATCCATTCGTGTGGAAGAGCACCTGCGCACGGCGGGCACAGGTAATCGCACAGGGCAGATTCTGCTCTTGACTAGCGATCAGCGTCTGCGTCAAATAGAATGCGCCCCAGTTGTGCCTTTCTTGCTCTTCTTTATCTGGCAGAAATTGCTGCGCCTGGGCAAGAAACTCCCGGGCGAGCCCCAGTTCGCCGGCACGGGCACAATTCTCCGCGCGCCCCAGCGCGATCCAGAAGCTGAGATGGGTCTCATGCGCCTGTTCGGCAAAGCTCCATGCCGTTTCATACGTCGCCTGCGCCTGCGCTCGCTGGCCCATATCGCGCTGGATATCCGCCATGGTGCCGACAACATAGCCATGTACCCGGGTATCGTTGGTTCGGTTGAGGATCTCTTCCGCCTCCCGCAAGGTTTGCAGCGCCAGCTCGTAGCGTCCCTGATACTGATACAAGACTGCCAGCTCGTTGAGTACCTGAGGCACCTCATGATCAGCGCGTGGCCTGCCGATAGCGGTCCATACCTGAATTGCCTCATGCAAGTGATATTCCGCCGCGCTATCCTCCGCCATCTCATGCAAAACAATCCCTAAGCCATGGTGAGTTATCGCCATGCCAATCATATCCCCATGCTCACGAGAGATGCACAGCGCCTGGAGCAGTTGCTCGCGGGCCGCCGCAAGCTCAGCACAATGATAAAAGGCTGTACTCAGACAGCAATGGGCTCGCGCCATTAGCAACTGTCGCAGCCGAGCATCATCAGCCCACGGCCCGGCCAGCAACCCCAGCGCCTGATGACACAATGGAATGGCCTCAGCATGGCGCCCAAGCCAGGATAATACGATACCCTGCTCTAATAACGCTTCCACGATAATAGAGACATTGTGCTGCTCGGTTGCCAGGGTCTCGGTTCGCCGTGTCAGTTCCAGGGCTTGATCAGGCTTCCCGGTGCGACAGGCAATACGCGCCTGCAGCAACAGCAGTCCAGGACGCTCTCCCAGAAGTGCAGAGGGCAGTTGCGCCAGCCAGCGATCGCTTATCTCTAACTGCCCTGCCGCTACGAGCTCCCGCCGGGCAGCCTCGATAAGCTGCACAGCACGCTCATAGGCGCCAGCAGCGAGAAAGTATGCAATCGCCTCACCCGGCTCGCCCATTTCCACGAAGATCTCAGCTGCCCGCCGGCAGAGCTTCTCCATCCGCTCCGGGTCATGCGCGCGCAAGTGATCGCGAAGAAAGTCGCGGAACAGCTCATGATAGCGATACCATGGAGCTTCATTATCGCGACCGTGATTTTCACCTTCTGTCAGGAGTGGCCGGCGCTCCTGGCCCAACCTGTCTCCTTTGCTCCGGTCACCACCTACCCGCTCTAAAAAAAGTCTCTTCGCCTCAACCTGGTTCAGCATGCTCTGCGCGTCATCACATTCCAGCAACGCATTACACAGCGGTGCGCTCAACCGTGAGAGAACTGAAGTATCAAGCAAGAAACGCTGTACCGCTGGGCTTTGCTGTTCCAGCACCTCCATTGCCAGGTAGGCAAATAGCTGGGTGTTATCTGTTGCTGCCCCACTGCCCGTCTGCGGAAGCAATCCCTGAGCCAGCTCTTTCGTCCCCAGGATAATTCCGGTGATCCATCCATTAAAGCGCTCAACTAGCGCCTGTGCCACCTGCTCATCGCCTTCCCGGCTGCCACTCTGGTGGAGAAACGCAGCAATCTCTGCCGCTGTGAAACGAAGCTCTTCGATCCCCAGTCCGGCTACCTCCCGTCGCGCCGCCAGACGCGGCAGATCCAGCGCCGGCACTTCGCGGCTGAGCACGATAAACTGCCCATTATCCGGCAGGTAGCGCAGCAGCGTGCCCATGAGATGATTGATCTGTGGTGTCTCCGCGAGATGATAATCATTGAGCACAATAGCAAACGGCTCCGTGACTGTCTCATAGAGCTCGTTGAGCAGGGTCTCAGCAATTGCTCGCGAGCGATCACGAGCAGGCAGCGTATCGCCATCAGCTACTGCACTGGAGACCACTTGCAGCATCGATAAGGTTTGCTCGCCAAACTGGGGAAACCGTAACCGGATACTCTCGGTCAGATAGCGCAGAAACACCATGGGGTCACGGTCTGTCTCTTCGAGCGAATACCAGCAGACCGTATAGCCGGGATCACTGGCATAGTCAACCAGCAGGGTGGTTTTCCCATATCCGGCCGGCGTGCAGAGCAGGAGGAGTTTCTGGTCGCGATGCGTGGTCAGGAAGTCGATCAGGCGCTGTCGTCGCAGGATATCTGGCCGACGACGGGGTATCTGGATCTTCATGCGGACAATTCCCATCATTGCCCCCTCTCTTCATAGGCAAGCTAGCATTGCAGCCCCTGCCACTAGCCCTGCACCGGAACGCAGTCAGGCGTCATCTGCTGGTACACAATCTACTGGCATTATACCATGGGATCACGCTGCACGCAGCATGACAATACAAAATTTTCTGTGCAACAGGGTGAAGAGATGCAGCACGACTGTGGTATTACTCCTTCCTCAGAGATACGGAAAGACCCGTATGAAACAACTGTGTCCATGTCCGCACGCTGGTAGCATCGCCATGCTGGCAGTATCGTGAGTAAGGGCGTTCCCAAATCACCGATCAATGGATCAAGCCCATCCCAGGGGCACAGACATCCTGCCTGCCGGTCACCGGCATCGTGAAAGCAATTTATTGTGTAGATTCAATGTGCCAGCGATGCTCGCGTGTGTTCTGTCCGGCACACCCTGGGGGAATCGTCCTGCCCTCACCAGCAGTACCCCCAGCCCGATGCTTAGCAGGATATCCCCAATACTATAGGCGGTCCTGCTCAGGATGCTGAAAGCAGATGGCAATACCAGCCAATCTCCTAGGAGCGCCAGATGCTGCTCCTGATGCAGCAACAGCACATCTCTGCTTCCCGGTATATGATGGCCGATTGGCATTGCCATACCCGGATGGTAGCCTATTGCCAGGGCAGTTGCTACATCCATAGGCATGAAGCCACCATTGGCGATCATCGCCGCCAGATTCAAGCTGACACCGAGCGCGATCAGCGGTATACCTTGCAGGCGCCGATTAAGATAAAGACAGCAAAGAAGGAACACGCCTGCCAGGCCTGTACAGAGGGCCGCAACCAGACCGGGTGTGGCCAGCCGCGCGACGCCCACATCGATGAGCAATGCCGCGACGGCAAACAATTTGCCACGCATATGCGCAATCTCAAATGCAACCAGCCTGCGTCGCCGTAAACATGCCCAGCAGAGGGCAATCAGCGGCGGAATCAACAGCAACATGCCGATACCTCCTTCATCAGTTCGCAAGCAACCCGCTATAAATATGATTGTCGGTAGCGGCCGGTATTCTGAATGATAGCTGAGATCAGCATAAAGCATGACCTGTGACAGAAATGTGGCAGAGCTGTGGCAACAAGGTGATGGCATCATGGGCTATTGCTGGCAAAATGAAAACCATCAGATCATACAGGCAAGGGCGCAGGATCAGCAGGGTGGTATCCCATATGCGGCAGGGGTCCAGGGCAGGAGGAGCTTCTGGTTGCAGCGAGCGGTCAAAAAGCCGAGCAGGCGCTGTCGTCGTAAGCTGTCTGGGCAATCCAGGGTATCTAGATCCTCATCAGGGCAAGTCCCCCATAATCATTTCCTCATTTTGAGCAAATCAGCACCATTGCTCTCCTCACCGGCCAGCACGGGAACAGGACCGGCACTGTCTACTGGCAATTATCACCATGGGGCCGCTCACCAACCGCCGCTAAATGATATTTCACCAATTTGCCAACAAAAATGCCGTCCCAGGAAAATGCCGGGTGCGAGCAACATCTACCCGGCTCAGCAGCATCATCGAGAGGAGGCACAACCATGGAAAAGTCACACACCATCCCGGGCAACAGCGATGCGCAGGGCGCTCACCTGCACACCAGTATCCTGCTGGCAATACCCAACCTGCGTGCCCTCAGCCTTGACGAGTTTACGGCGCTGATCGCCTTGCGCCGGCGCCATCGTCGTGCGCAATGGCGACTGCGTTGTGAAAGCTCTGGCAAACAGAGCAACGATGGCGCACAAAACCCGACAGCGGGATGGTGATCACGCTTCTGCCAATGTTCGACAACCGCTTCGGGCTGAAAATTGCTTTTACGAATCGCTATACGTATGTGCATGGCGCACATGGATATTTAACGTGGACGCTATGGCCATGATCAGTAAGCACGCCAGAAAGACCAGGAGCGTCGATGTGGTGCCGATCGCCTGAAGTAACGAACCGGAGCTCGCCGCTCCCAGCATCAAACCGGTGTATGAAATGAGCCGGAAAGCACTATTCACACGCCCTTGCAGCTCGTCAGGGATGAGTGAGAGGCGATAGCTGGCCTGCATAATGTTAAAGATCTGCATCAGCCCAGAAATGATCGCCGTAATAATCCCCAGGATAACAAAGTCTGGCGCTACCATGTAGAGTGGCCACACAAGTGCGGTGAGCCAGCTTATGGTGATAAGCGCGTGCCCAAAGTTGAGTCGCTGTTGCAGCCAGCCGCCGATGAGTGCACCCAGAATGTCGCCACTGGCCGCGATGGAGAAGATGATGCCGATAGCAAAGAGTGGCGCATGGAGCTGCCTGGCTAACAGGATTACGATCAGATACTTACCTGTTCCCACGAAGTTCGCACCACTACCCAGGAAGGCGATAAAGCTGATCAACGGATGTTCTCGCAGCCATTTCAGCCCATCCACGATTTCAGTATGGAGACGACCTGGCGCAGCTGTGCGGTCTCCCTGAAATCTCGTTTTGATACCCACGAGCGACAGCGCTGCAATAAGGTAAGATACCGCGTCGCTCAGGAAGGGAACAGCGGATCCCAGCGTCTGGAAGAGGGCAGTACCGATCGCCGGGCCGATGAGTGTCGCCAGGCTGTTACTGATTTCATTCTGTGCCATAGCAGCCGGGAGCTGCTCCGCAGTGACCACGCGCGGTAAGCAGGCGATCTGAGCGGTCTCAAAGAAGAGAATGAGGATGCCCTCGATTAAAGAGACCAGATAAAGCTGCGCCATTGTCAGGTGGCCGATCACCACCGCCATCGCGATGCTGCCCATATTGAGGCCCAACCCGAGATTGCACAGGATCATCACCTTCTTACGGTTCCAGCGATCGATCATCGCTCCTGCCAGCAGACAGAACAGCAGATAAGGAACGACCGCAATACCATCAACAAATCCTGCCTGTGCAGGAGAGCCAGTGAACGCCAGGATCAGCAACGGCAAGGCAATATGCGAGACCTGGGTACCAATTACCGAGATGCTCTGGCCACTCCAGAGCAACAGGTAGTCCCGATTACGCCACAGTGGTACTGGCCGTGGCACAGGTAGAGCTTCCTGGACCGCGAGGATCTTCTCAGTAGCCATACATCCTCCCTTTGCGGTTCTGTGGCTGATAGAGAATGGAGTACGTCTGCACAACAGCCCCCCTCATGAGTATGGAGGATACCAGCATTCCCTGTTTTCCACTTCTTCTCCCTTGCGCAATTTCCGGCTTTGCCACACCGGATATCTCCTCATCCTGATCAGACTGGGGCATCGAGCGAAGCGACCGATCTCCCATCTTTTGAGCAAGCTATGAGAAGACAGCGTGATTTCCGGCTGGTATCATTGCCAGAACATATCTTAATATCATAACACTGTTGGCTTACAGGAAATAGTATAGTAGCGAATGTGTTGACATAGAAGTAACGAGAGATAAGGCATTAATGAAGAAACGAAGATCATGACCGAACATCGAGCAATCTATAAGAAGATAATAAGATCTATAGTCGGTATTATTACCAACAGGAAGCAGCTGAAAGCGCTGCCACCATGCGAACGAAGGGCAGCAAAGCAGAATAGTTCGCACCATCAACGTTTAGCTTGCTAAAGCGAGGTAAGAGATGACTACGAAGAAGCAGGAAGGATCCCTCACCCGGCGCACGTTTGTGCTATCCACCCTTGGTGCGACCGCCTCCGGCATCGCGCTGGGCGCCTTTGGCAATCATGTGTTGGGAGCGAGCGGCACCAGCCAGCCAGTGCGAGAAGTGGCGGGAGCGAACGGGAAGGCCGCGCCAACCCAAGAACCGGTCGTCGTGAACGTCACCCCAACCAGGCTCCAGCGCGGCGATCTGCTCATTACCGATCAATTCCACAGCAGAGTTCTGCTAAGCCGTGATGGCGTAGCTGCGCCATTGGTAGAGGTATCGACCTGGGACAATGCCCACCTGTGGGACGCGATTGCCAGCAAGGACCGGCAGCGCGTGTACATCTCGCTGAGCGGGATGCGCGCTCCCACGATCGACTATGTGGGCATCGAGGGCACTGGAATGGTGCTGGAGATCGAACCGGCAGCAGGGCAATTGCGTCGCGTATTTACGGCATTCGATCCGGCTACCAGGACCCCCTACCTGGATAAGATGATCGACCCATCCGGGATGCTGCTGCTGCCGGACCAGCAGACGCTGCTGATCAGCGATTTCTTCGGATGGCAGGGGAACGGGAAGATCCTCGCGCTCAATCTCAACGATGGCTCGGTGTCCGTGCTGGCCTCCGGGCTGGACGCGCCGGTAGGAATTAATCCCGATGGGCCTGATCATGTGCTGGTCGGCAACGCCAGGATGCCTGGTGGTGGAGAGTTCGGTGGCCAAGTCGTTCGGGTAAATATCCACACAGGCGATGCTGAGGTGTTGTACGCCTACGATGAGAATCCTGCACTGATTAGCGCCGCCAGGCTCGCTGATGGAACCCTCATTGCCGTACGCACGGAATGGCCCAGGCAGCAACACAGCGTCCTCTTCAGCATTGACGCTCTCGGCTTCGCCACGCCTCTGTATCATCCACAGCCAGGTTTCTTGGGCTCAGGAATTTCTGTGGACAGCGACGGTGTATGGATAGCGGAGTCCGTTCGCAGACAGATCGTCAAAGTCGCACCCGATGGATCTATCTTGAATATAGTAACATTGGATCCAAGTGCACTAGATAATGTACAACCAATCAGACGAGCATTTGACACTATCGAGAGTGTGCGGGTCGTCGAGTGACCCGCGCGTAGCGGACGGCCGTGGCACAGACGTGGGCGCAACAACCGTGAGGATCACGCTTGCGCCATACGCAAAGGGGACGCGCGTAGCCTAGGGAGAGTGGTTCTAGCGACACGGCTGAAAACGTTGCGATGCGCCTCCATTGTTGTGCGGTCGGCTGGGGCAAAGCCCCGATGCTCTCCAAGGGCTCTGGCGAACCTCCCAGGGACTACGTCCATCCGACGATCGGTTCTGAAGGCAACACAAAAAAGGAAAGGAGATCTAGCAATGTTGAACACCATCTGTAGTGGAGCGATCAACCTTGAGGCCATCATGGCCGAGCGGCACAGCGCCGACCTGGCGGAGCGGGTCAGGTTCGAAGTGAACGCGGCAGCGTCCTTCGCCAGCTTCGATCAGCGGAGCGATGACGAGTTGCTGCGCGTTGCAAGTAACCATGACTCAGCAATGGAACGCGAGCGCGCACTCTGGGAGTATGCGTACCGGCATGGCAGCGATGCGCTTGCATCAATCGACAAATATCTGCATACAGAGCCGGAGCCATCGGTACGCTGGAATCTGCTGTGGCTCTCTGTCAAACTGGGTGGCGACGCCGCTCTTCCTTTGATTAAGCGAGCCCTCCACGATGAAAACTGCGAAGTTCGCGACTGGGCACGCCTCTTCCTGGAGGAGCTGACGAGCGAACCATATGGGATGGAGTACAGCAGCGCAGTCTACGAGTCCACTGGCACGTTCGATCAGACTTTGCCGCTGCAGATCGCCGGCCATGCAAACGTGCTGGTGCCGAATGTTGGCTGGGTGCGCGCCCGGCTCTCGCCGCTGTGGTTCGCCCATATCATGGGACGTGTAATGGCTTGCACAAACGTTGAGACCTTCATGACCGACCTGATCATTGAGAAGGAGCTCAAAGGATACAACCCTGACGGCTCCAATCATTACGAGATCTTTCTGTTCCGCGGGGCCTCCCATCTCATCACTGACACCATTGCCCAGCACATCTACGAGTCGAACACAATGCGGCCATTCTATCAGAGCGGTAAGGTGAAGGAAGGAATACCTTATAGCTCGCCCGTATGCCTGACACGCATCGCCTTTACTGACCGTGTACAGATCGCGATCGGCGAGCGGTCTGGCGCTTCCGACCTGCGTGGCCAACGTCTTGCCGAGTTCGGCGTCGTGCGAAGTGTGCGCGGTCACTTCTCCGGCTGGGCCTACACTGATCTCAGTCGCTATCTCGCGACCGGTGAAGTGCAGCCAGGAACGGTGCAGCTGGTGAGCACGGCAGATCCCATCGTTGGCAAGCGAGCTAATACCGTTCTCTATGGAACCTTCCGTGGCAAGCTAGGTGACCTCGACGGCGACGGCCAGTTTGATGTCAACTCCATCCCATGCCATGGTACCGTGGATGGGCTTATCGACCTTGACTGTGACGGCATCGCTGACGCCGATCCATTCGTCCCACGTGGCTAACGGACATGCATGCTCCAATGCCCGATGAAGGGAAAATGGGGATACAGCCAGTGCCATAGGTCATGAGACCCGCTGGCCAGTCCAGTACGTGCCTGCCGCCGGGGCCACAGCTGTTAACTGCGCTCTCCGGTGGCGGGCACAACAATAACTCCTTCATAAGATCAGCACGCCATAGCAGGAGATCCTCCGGATAGCTACACCTCTCGTGGGCCAGCACCATTTTTGTGAGGTTGAAGCGGGTCGATCCCTACGACCATTGAGGTGGGGACTAGGCGACTTTGGCGGTTGCAAGAGCCTCGTGCTGAGTGCCAGTCCAAGGTGTCCTGATACCAGGGTCTTCCTGATCAGGTGGTGCTGGGCGACGAGACTGCCGCGCTTTCCCAACCCACAGAACACTCTGGCGGTCCCTACCTGGAGGCAGGCACTTACTACTTAGACCATCGTCAGCCGCACAACCAGCCTGGAAGAATCAGACCAGAGCCAGGCAGCATAAGGTGGGGCTCGTGCTCTCAGGCCCCCAGATACGTCATACTGGCTCCCCGCGATATATATTTATATTTTTATGCAACCGCGGACGAATGGACGTGATGGCACAACGCTTTTTCGCAGGGACTCACCGGCCCATATCACCCTTGTGCCCACTGGCTATCCCGCGTTCTGCCCCTCTTATCAACTTTATTGTCCATCCTGCCGCCCCCCCGCGTCTTGTGCGATTGCCAGGCGTTGCTGGCGAATTGCTTCGCCACGACGCGCGGCCTTAAGACTTATTGCCATGGTCCAGATGATCAGGCCAATGATGATCACATACGTCACGATGGGGGCAATCACCAACACCTGTGCCACCGACAGGGCGTAGATGAGCGCAAGACGAATCACAAAATCGCCCAGCATGCCGATGCCCCAGACAATGGTGACCAGGCGGTTGAGCGAACGAAATCCCGGATAGCGCCAGAGGGCGTTATAAGAGGCGATCCTGATCGGATCGTTGCCCGTTGCAAAATGCCGCCCGAAGTAGAACATGATTGGCCTGGGCAGCAGCAGCGATCCCAGGCAGATGAGGCCGTAGGCCAGCGTCAGAAACGACTCACGAATGAGCAAGAACTTCTGGTTGCCCGTGATGAGCGCGAACACGATCGAGACTATCAGGCCGATGAGGATGATAACGCCCAGATAATCCAGCCGACGCTGGCGCACGATACTGATGACGTTGCCGAGCGCGGGAAAGGTGCTGGCAGCCAGCAGGGGCATTACGCTGCCAGCGGGGAAGTGCGGCGTGAGCGCCCGGTAGATGATGAATGGGATGACCGCGTCGATGACCATGGTGATAACGAGGCCACGCATATTCGGGCCACGCCCTGTCATGAGGGAGGTGGCAGCAGGCTGCGTCTCAGACATGGCCCTATCCATCCTTTCTATCTATCTTCCAGGCATGCCCCTTGATTGTAAGGGGCATGCTCATGACACCGGGTCGCGATTCTGCCGATGCAACGCGGTCATGTTGCCTATCTCTACAAAGTCTGGCAGGAAATCGGTTCCTTAGAAGACGGTGTGGCTCATGCCTGTACGAGCCCATGAGGCCGCCACCAGGAGCGATCATCGGCTGCGACAAAACCGGCAAAGTGCGCCACCAGCGCCCGCTGTAACGCACATCTATTATACATCCGATAGCACCATCAGTCTAGCTCCTCCACGGCTACGAACGTCTGACCGGGCTCCCTGGGGAGGGATTGCCAGCAAATGAGTGCCCAACCCGGTGAAACGACTAAACGGCTATCGGTCAGGCCGTCCGGCTCTCGCGCTGCGGCCGTCCACCTTCAGGCCGGGAGCATCTTCCGGCACAAGCGCCTTGCTGATCCACGCCGTTCAGTCCTCATTCCTGCCATGCTGCACACGTTGCTGTACGAGCGCACGTAACCGCGGACTGACCGTCAACAGCGCATCATCATCGTCGTCCATGCCTGTATCCAGCAAGCCGAGCCGGGCAGCCCGGGCAACCGCTTCTGCTTTGTTCAAAGCGTTGAGCTTACCGAGCACACGATACCAGTACGTGCGGACACTTGACTCACTTAAATAGAGCTGCCTGGCAATCTCCTTACTTGTTTCCCCGCGCGCGACACAGTTGAGAATCTGCCGCTCGCGCTGCGACAATAATCGGGCCACTGGTGTTGTATCATCGTGATGGGGATCCGCCAATTGCCCGGCAATGGTACGTGCCAGCTCTTCTCCCAGCCAGATGCCCCCGGCAGCAACAACATGCAGGGCCCGGAGGAAGGTATCAATAGATACGGATGTCAGGATGTAGCCGTCCGCCCCGCTGGCTACTGCCACACAGGCGCGTGTCACGTCCAGATGACTGGCGAGGACGATAATGCGAGCAACCTCGCGGATCTGGCGCAGGAGCATCTCCATGGCTCTGGCGCGGCTGGCTGCCAGGAGATCCGCATCAATGATGATCAGATCGGGCTTGATCGCCGCGAGCGTCTCGAAGCGCTCGGGCAGCTCATTCGCCGTGCCTACCAGACTAAATCCACTCCCTTTCCCACAGATATAGTGCAACGCGATATGGCGCAGCTCACAATGACTGAAGAGATAAATGCGCACATCAGCAGCTTGCGCCGGCCAATAGGGGTTATCCACGAGCTGCCGCTCTGTTATCTGTGGCTCTATCTCCAGATCCATAGTCGCTAGCCCTCCGTTCAATCCGCCGCGGGGCAGAGCATCTGCACCGGACATCATTGCCGCTTTTTACAAAGTAACTATAGTCAGGCGGATGTGATGGCACAGTGGAAAGAAAGTGACGATGCGGGTCGCTGAGTGACCCCAGAGTGACCATCTGTTGTGGCCGTATGGCAGCAGCGAGTAAGCCATACCCGCCCATGGGTAAGCATTTACCCAAAGAGTAGCCAGCCGATGGCTATCAGACCGACTCTCTACGAAAATTCGCCGATTCGACCATGGCTGACCAGCCAGCGGGCAAAGTACAGGCGGCCGACGATAGCCAGCTCCTCGCGCTTCTCCTCGAAATCGAGCAGGTGCTCACGCAACCGGAGCAGGCGCTGCCGCTCCCTGGCGCTGAAGACACCTGGCGGAAAAGCAGCCGGCCGGAGACGGCTCTTCAGAGGTGCCTTCGCTGCCAACATATTCTGCTGTGGGCCATGGGCATGATAGACGATTGTCGGCAACCGCTTTCACGCCGCGTATATCCCGCGCAGCTTTACCCTTCCATATCATGGTTTCCTGCCTTTCGTGAAGATACCGGTGGCTGGCGACAGCATATCCGCAATGACGGCCAGCTTCTGTCATACCTGTGTTGACATACAGCTCTGGCCACTGAATGCCAGCAAAAATGCCCGCTCTGTTACCACAAGCTGACACAGGAAGCACTCTATCAGGTTTGGAAAGGAACCCTGCCATGACACTGAGCGCTTTGCCCGAGCCATTACGGCAGCTTGATATTCTGCTGCTGACCGCCGGGAGTGTGGGCGAGCAGCCGCTACTTCTTGGCACGGCAGCCACCTATTTGCGGCGGCAAGGCTTCACACCACGCCTGCGCGATCTTGCCGTCCAGCCTCTTGCCAACGCGCGTGACTTCCAGACCCTTATTGCCGATCTGGTGCTGCTCGGCATATCATCACCAGATCAGTTAGCTGAGACGCTGAACCTTATACGCCGTCTTGTGCCATTGCTGGCCGGTCGTGGCGCACTCTGCTGTTTTGGGCCAGGAATAGGACCAACCAGTGGCAGATTGCTGGCAGCTGGGGCACATGCATGCATTCGTGGCGAATGGGCCAGGGCTCTGCTCACCGTTGCGGCCCATATGCAACACGTCGCCGCCAGTATGTCTGCGCGAAGCACATCCTCTACCGGCGCCAGCTACGGGTGTGCTCTGACACTCCAGGCGTGGGATGGCGTACAGACGCTGCGCCATGCTACCCGGGCCCTCACCACGAGAGATCTTCCCGACGTACCACCCGCCCGCGACCTGATGCCACCCCCTACTGCTTATACACCGCCGCCATGGGCAAGTATTGATATGCCAGCATCTGCCTGGGGCCAGGTTGCCACAACCCGTCCCTATCTCACCCCCTGTTCGTTGTGTCCACTGGCCTACCGCCGGCAGATACGGCGCATCGAGCGCCGTGCCGTACTGGAGGATATTGCGACGCTGGTGGATATGGGAGCCAGCCATATCTCGTTTGCCGATGACGACTTTCTTGCTGATTATGCGCACAGTCTTGCCATCACGCGCACGCTGGTCCGTCTCTATCCTGGCCTCTCGTTTGATTTTCGTGCCTCGGTGCGCTCGATCCTCCAGCTGTCAGACGTCGTAGCTATCCTGCGCCGGCGTGGTGCCACCGGCATCGGTCTGATCCTGACAGAGCCGGCACGTGCAGCGCAGAGAGCCCCGCGCGATCACAGAGCGGACGGGCAGGGCAGGACAGAAGACCTGCCGGCCGCGCACGTTTCGCTGGCCAGCCTGGAAGATGTGCTTGCCTTATGCAGCAGTCAGGGTCTCTATGTGCGCCCGGTCTTACAGCGCCGTCCAAACTGGGCAGAACTTGCCGGAATGAGCAGTATCCCGCAGGAACAGCGGCTACACAGCCTCAATGCTCCGCGCGATGGCCTGGTGCCTGCTGCGACGGCGCGCAGATGCCTGGCCAGTATGGGCCAGCCCTGGCAGCCGCCGGGGCATGGCCCATTCCATACGCTACGCCGGTGGCTGACCCCAGGGCATGAGCACGCAGGGCAGCAAGAGTGGCAGGAACTTTCGGCAGATTCCTGCCAGGAAAATTCCGTCCTCGTAACGGGTGGGCAACCTCTTTCGTGTTGTCTGATCTCCTGAGCTGCCTGGCCAGATCGATGTGCAGTGTCAGCACAATGACGACATGCCAGCCCGTGACGTGCATTATAGTGATCGTAGGATTGCTCTGTTTCATCACGCCAGCAGGTCAGAGAAAGGAGAGAAGCTGTATTGCCACAATTCAATATGTGGCACGCAGCAAGCGCCCATGGAGATCACGGATATGACAGAAAAACCGGTGGATACCACCATGCCCCCTGCTGACAACGGGGTACCGCGGTCACGACACCGGACACGCGCTCAAGCGGCAAAAACCTGCCAGCAGCCGGCGCCGGCTACACCGGCAATCATCGAGGTGCGCGATCTGCGCGCAACCTACGGTGCCTTTCTTGCTGTACGCGATATCAGCTTCACCGTACATCAGGGAGAGATCTTCGGCCTGCTCGGACCCAATGGGGCCGGCAAGACCACGACGCTCTCGTGTCTCGAAGGGCTCAAGAAGCCGGCCAGCGGGCATATTCGCCTTGCCGGACTGGATATCGTGACGAAAGCTCGCCAGGCAAAAGAGCTGCTGGGTATCCAGTTGCAAAGCACCGCACTGCTTCCCAGTCTTACCTGCTTTGAACTCATCCGACTCTATGCCGCCTTGTATCAGGTCTACCTGAGCCGCGGGGAGATCCTGAAGCTCCTGGAGCGCTTCGATCTGAGTGATAAAGCCGACAGGCGAGCCGGCCAGCTTTCCGGCGGCCAGCAACAGCGCCTGGCGCTGGCTATTGCGCTGGCCAATCGGCCGCAGATTGTCATCCTGGATGAACCGACAACCGGCCTTGATCCGCAGAACCGTCATGCCGTCTGGGATATGATCGCGACCATCCGTGCGGAGGGATATACGGTGCTGCTGACCACCCACTATATGGAGGAGGCTGAAGTACTCTGTGACCGGCTGGCAATTATCGACCATGGCGAAATCATCGCTGAGGGCAGTCCACATGAACTCATTGTCCGAACGCTGGGTACGACATCGGTTATTACCGTCGAAGCTGAGCTGCCGCTCGATCGTGTTGCGGCGCTTCCGGGCGTGCAGGGAGTAACACATACTGCAAACCGGCTGGAAATTCATACCGTCTCTGCACGCAGCACCCAGATGGCATTGCAAAAGCTGGCGCGCAGCCTTAAGGTGCCGCTTGGCGCCGCAGGAGAGCGCCAGGCCAACCTGGAGGATGTGTTTTTGAAGCTGACCGGCAGGGCCCTGCGCTCTTAAACGCAACGAAGCAAGAAACCTACTATGCAGTCAGGAGGATTGCTCCCATGCAACGGTTCGCCACTCTGACTCAGTCCATCGCGCTCATCAACCTGCGTAACCGACGAGTTTTTATCTTCGCTCTGCTCGTCCCGCTGCTCATGATGGTGCTCTTAGACGTCATCTTTCAAAGCGCAGGAAATGTTGAGGGCGTCAGCGTCGCTGCTTTCACGCTATCGGGTGTCATGGTCATCACTATTATGAGCAATGGCCTGATCAGCAACGCTCATGGATTGGTCAACTGGCGTGAATCGGGCGTGCTCCGCCGCCTGCAAGCCACATCACTCCCGGTATGGCAATTGATCACTGCCTATCTGCTCAATCAGTTTGCTATCACCCTGGTCAGCCTGATAGTGCTCGCCATGGTCGCTGCCCTCTTTTTTAAGGTACAATTTGCCCTGGGAAGCATCGCGCTGGTCGCTGGTTTTGTCGTTCTGGGCATTCTGGTGTTTCAGGCCGCCGGCCAGCTATTGAGCACGCTGGTTTCTGACCCAAACTCAGCAACTACTGCTGGCCAGGCAGTCTATTTACCCCTGCTCTTCCTGAGTAACCTGGTTATTCCTACCACGCAGTTTCCCGCAGCGCTGCAAACGGTGGTTAAATGGCTTCCCTCTTATCTGCTCGTCGATGTCTTGCGGCCACCACTCCTCTCAAATACGACCAGCTCGCAGCTTGGTATCGATCTGATCTGCCTTGCCGCCTATCTGGTCGTCTTCATCATAGCCGGATCTATCCTGTTCCGCTGGGAAAAGAAGCCTTGATGGGGATCGGAAGCCTCATGCGCTATGATATGTAAGCCTGCAATGCCTGCTGGCCAGTATGACCACGAGCCTGGCAGCACAACCGCTCATCGTTGAAGGACCGGACGCCAATACTGCTACGATCACAGCCGATAGCGCAGAAGCTTTGCACGTGTGAGCATCTGCGAGCTGCACTTAATAGTTGATAACTCTGAACTTATGCTGTCAAGACAGCTTGTAGAAGCAGAGTCAGGTCCTCAGGTTCCATAATAGATAGGCGCACGCAGCCCTGTACGGGTGCATAGTAATAGCATTGCCCGGTTGCCATGTTACAACCGGGCAATTTTCTCCTACCGGGTACTTTTAAACATGATGTGCGGAACTGAAGAGGACCATTATTATCTTGCTGTCGTCGTTGATAACATCGATCATAATATGCTTACGACACTCCATGGGGCGAAACATGGGTAATCTATGACCCACCGGGCCCACCGGGTGGTGGTATATACTTACACACCATGATGAATTTCCTTTTCTTCATAGAGTCTTTGCTTATTCTCATCAGCAAGGCGAGACAGGCAGCTCCCGGTGCAGACTGACGCTACTCTTGCACCGATCGCTCAAGCTCCCGCACAGTGTGCATAATAGCCAGTAACAGCGCATAGCTGCCCATTGACGCCACCTCGTCACCCTGATGGTCCACACTATCTGCCGACCCCCTGTAATCCACTGTCATCCTCCAGTTGCCAGTGAAATTGCCTGCCTTTAGACGAACGCTGCGCAGCGTGAGTGCCGATTGATATCCTGGTCGGCAATCCCCAGTCAGCAGACCGAAAGGAGGCAATGATCATGGCCAACGTTGTACTTACTCCTGCCCCGGCACGGGCCTGGATAAAGAGGAACCTTTATTCCAGCACACGACCACCGCGAGCCCACACCTGGCTCTATGTGCGTATCTACTGCCCTCCAGCAATGAATGACGATGTCATCCTGCACTTAATCCGTCCAGCGATAAGCGAGCTGCGGGCACAGAACCTCATCGCGCGCTTCTTCTTCATTCGCTACTGTGAGGGGGGAAACCATATCCGGCTGCGGGTTTATGGCAGACACCACATCGTTCTGGGCCCGGTACGCATGTATCTCAATGAGCAGATCGAGCGCTTCTTCGCTGAGCGTGGCTACATTCTGAACGGACCATCGGACCCCGGACCAGATGGGATGGATGACCTCCTGTGGCAACCCTGGCAGCCCCACGGTGTTCAGCGGCCTGTCGTCTCTTACGAGTATGATCGCTATCTCCCCGAAACGAGCCGGTATGGTGGCAGAGAAGGATTACATATCAGCGAGCGGCATTTTGAGCAATCCAGTGCCATTGCCTTCCGTATCCTCGAACACGAACGGGCCGGACATGGCACACGCCAGAATGCCGCTCTGCTGCTGATGGAAGCGGCCACCGATGCATTCGGGCTCTCACCCGAGGAAAAAGTGACTGCCTTTGCGCGCCAGTCCTGCTACTGGATACGGTCGCGATGGCTGACCATCAACGATGCGCACTGGTTCAATCGCGAGTACGAACGCTTCCGCCGACCGCTAAGCCTGCTCATTCCACATACTAATCAGACGAGTATAGAGCATCGCGGACGGGTTACCTGGAGCAGCATTGTGCAACAATGGCATAGAGAGATGGCTGAGATCTACCAGGAATTACTGAGCATCCAGCGCCAGGGGCGCTTAATAACCCCGATATCTACGCTGCTGCTATTCTACACGCATATGCTCTGCAATCGCCTGGGTATCACTCCACCGTACGAAGCCTGCCTGGCATATCTGCTCCATCGGCACTATGCTGAACAGTCTGGCCTGCCCATACTGGATTTCCTCACCACTCCCACCGAGAAACTGGATGAGCTGATCGCGCCAATGGTCGCTGCCAGCCATGAGGATAGACAGGCCATAGAGCAGATTATCGCGCTTTTGCAGAGAACAACACCGAGGCTGACCCGTGTGCACCTTTAACATACCTGGTAGGAGCAGAAACAGAGCCTGTATCCCCGATCCAAAACCGCCTGGCTCAGGCGGTTTTGAAGGGCGCCGCCACCCACACCCTGCTGCGTAGCTTGCTCTACCAGCCTCTAACTATCTCCCTACAAAGCAAGACCAGCCCGGTTTGCCTATACTAATGAACTGCTGAGATCCAGGCGATCGGGCAACCGAGCTGATCCTATCTCTTAAACGTGCCCTCAATAGAGCTCCGTCATATTTTTGGGTTCAAAGGAGGAGCACGAATATGCGGAACTTTACACAAAAATCTTCCCACTCTTGAATGAGCAAAAGTTGTCACCGATGCTGTGATTAACAATGACAGCAAGGTAATGACGATAATTCATAGCTCATCATACCATGCTTTTACCAAGAATGTTGCGATAAACCTCGATGGGAAGCAGATCCATTAACATGGCGGATGAAAGAGAGGTTCATTATGGCCCCTCATGATAGCTGTATAACCAGAACCGCTTCGCAGCGCACCTGCATGGGTGCTTCACCAATATCCACAAGCCAGCACGATATGGATACCGCCGAATTGAACCGCTTATCGAGGGCGATCTTACGTCTATAAGTGACCCGACCTAGCGAGCACAACCTTTATCTGCTTAGATTGGTGCTCGCCTAGCTCCGCCCATCTAGCGTAAATCTGGTCTCAAGCAGCGATGGCCTGCGGTCGGCCATCGCTGCTGAAGATAGTGATGGGGATAAACATGGCTGTTTATCCATGCATCAGAGTTGGACATCCGTAATGGCTGAGCATTCAGAAGGAGGATTCACAATGGCAGACGATCCAAAGATTGAGTCCGGCGATCTGCAAGAAGAACAGATTGAGGTGGTTCCGACGCAGCCGGGCGAGAAGAGTGACGCACAGGACCTGCCCGAGACCGGTGCCTCTATCGGTAGCGATTTCTGCTGTTCCTGCTGCTGCTGCTCTAGCGGCGTGTAGTACGGTTGGCCAGGCCTGGCTCCGCTACAGGCCGCTGGCGAAAGGCCTGGCCTGGCCATCATATCTATTGCTCGTGAGGAAGGATACGCTGATGCGCCCGAAGTTCAAGAGCGATACCTTCTATATCCCCATTGAGGGCGGAGTCTATCTCCGAAACAATGAGAGATCGTCTGTCATAAAAGGCCAGACGGTCGCCACCTGGATCGAGCGGCTGGCTCCGTATCTTGATGGCCGATATGACCTCGAGCGCCTTTGCCGCAGCGTCCCGGCAGCAAAGCAACCCATGATCAGCAAATTGATCGAGACGCTGGCAGAGCAGGGCTATATCAAAGACGCCGCTGGCGATCGAGCACATACCCTCACCTCTGAGATACTCACAACCTACGCGCCGGCTATCACGTTCATTGACTACCATACCGATTCGGCAGCATATCGCTTCGAGCAGTTCCTTGCTCTACCGGTTTTAGCCATCGGCTCAGGAGACGCTTTAGTCGCGCTTGCGCACGCGCTTCTGGAAACCGGCAATCGACATATCTATCTCCTGGACACGCAGGAAGAAACCACCGACTATACACGTATCATGGACTACCTCACGATGCTCCGGGCCAATCGTGATGCGGCGCTCGCCCTGCACACGCTCACCCTCGCTGATTGGAGTGACGATCAAGCGCTCCAGGGAGCCCTGTCTGCCTTCTCCATGGTTATCTTCTACAGCACCAATGGCTCAACAACGCTTGCCAGGCGACTCACACGGCTTTGCTATCAGGCTGGCATACTGTTTCTGCCGGCGGTCGTTCTTGGTGACCAGATGGTCATCGGCCCGACACATCACCCCCATACCCCAGGCTGCTGGGAATGCTACTGGCGCCGCCGCCAGGCAGCTTCAGGGCTACCCGCCACCGATGAGCAGGGCATGTTGCTGCCTCCATCACCAGGCCAATCTACCCAGCTCGCAGCACCGGCCATCGCCATCACTGCCAATTTGCTTGCCTTCGAATTTTTCAAACAAGGCACCGGCATCAGTACTCATACACTTGATGAACAGGTATTTGTGCTCGATCTGGAGACGCTGCAGAGCGCAACCCATCGCCTGTTCGCCCATCCCTGCTGCTCCATCTGCACCTTACCCTTCCCCACAGCGCGGCAAGATATTTGTGACCAGGCGGCCGCAGCATGCGATGAGCTCCATACCCTCCAGCAGAGCAACACCACTATGGATACGCACCAGCTCCTGCAGCATACCAATCGATGGGTCGATGCCCATACCGGCATCTTCACACGTATCGATGAGCGTGACTTCTTCCAGCTGCCACTCATTCGCAGCCAGATCACTATCGCTAGCCCTTCACCAGCCGGGCTGCTCATGGCTCATGCTGCCGGACTTGATTATGCCGAGGCACGCGCGCTGGCAGTGCATACGGCTGCACTCCGGTATCTGGAGAACCTTGTGGATCCACGCCGCGCATTATCTGCCACTTACGCTCAGCTTCGCGCTCATCAGGACCTGCCCCATCCCCGGCAATTCTTCGGCTGGGCCAGCAATGACTTTGCTGCGGAGCAGATCGCTGCCTGGTTCTGGGCCTGGTGGGTTACCAGTGATCGCCCGGTGCTCGTGCCGGCTGCCGCGATCTATCCAAACAGCCTCTGGAACTGGCAGAACGGATCCTCCCTCTTCCAGCCGGGCACCTCTGGCACCGGCATCGGCGCTACCTGGCATGAAGCGCTAGCTCATGCCCTTCTGGCTCTTGGCCAGGCACTAGATACGACAACCGCTATTCCCGCTCGCCCGATTGCGCTATCAGCCTATGCCGGCGATAGCGTATGCGCGACCTATCTCAAGATGCTGAATATCCTGGATGTCCGGGCAACGCTGGTAGATACCACCGGTCCCCTGGGCCTTCCCAGAATTGCCACATATCTTGTTGATCGCTATATCGGCAGCGTTGTCCACTGGGACGCCATGGTCGCCGCACGCGAGGCGCTTAAAGCTGCAGTGCTGGCCATCCAGCTTGAGCGCTTCTCCGGCCATGACGGGCGCCCAGCATATTGCGCATCGGTACCCACACATCCAGATGGACCGGAATTCACCGGAGGAGACGCCGATATTCAGCCGGCAGCAGCACTGCCAATCACACTGGCAGAAGCGATGGACTATCCAGCAGCGGTGCAGACGCTGCATGATCGCTTCCGCAGCCATGGCTGGGATCTGATTGCGGCCCATATCGGGACTGACACAACCGTTGCTACCGTGTTTGGTTGCGCATTGCGGGTACTGGCAGTGCAACGACAAGCCTAGCTTCCTGGTGGAGAGGAGCAGAATATGGTGATGTCTACCGCTGCAGCGTCACTCCAGACCCAACAGACTGGGGTTACCACCGCTGCTACGATCATTCTGGTAGGAGATGGCCGGCTTGCAACAGCGCTCATACGTGATCTGCACGACGAGCCAGGGATGGTCATCCATCATCGGGCCTCGCTTACCGAACTGTGCGCCGACCCTCACGCCCCCGAGGCCAGACTGGTACTGGCGCTCAGCGCACACTGGCGCCCGGCACATGATGAAGCCATACAGCAATGGTGCTGGGAAAATCACCTTGCCTTGCTGCGCGTCAGCATCTGGCAGCGCGAAGCAGTCATCGGGCCACTGGTGCAACCAGGAGTCCCTGGCTGCCTTGAATGCGCCGAGAGACGTCGTCTCCGCACGATCACTGAGGACCGGTTCAATGAGATGAGTTTCACTCAATGGTGCCGTGATGAGCATCATTTCGCAGCTCGCCCACCTAACCCCTGGGCAACTGATGCAACAATCAATGTGATCAGCGCACTGGCCACTGCTGCCATACGCCAATTCCTGGCCGGCGATTCTACACATCTGCCACCTCATACCGTCCGGTTTATACAATTGCGCTCGCTCACCAGCAGCATGCATGCATTCTTGCCCGATCCGCTCTGTCCAATCTGCGCCATACCCGTAGATGACCGCGCTGAAGATGCGGTTGTGCATCTTGTGCCACGTCCCCTGTCACACCCTGATAGCCACCGTCTACGCTCACTCGCCGACGAGCTAGAGGCACTGGAAGCATGCTATACGGATAGTCGTCTTGGCCTGGTGCCAGCACCAGTCAATATCTTAGCTGCGGCAATGTTCGCATTTTCTGCTACTTTTTGCACCGAGTATCCCTACAACCTGCTGAAAATTGCCTGTGGCGGTCACGGCTATTCGTTTCGCGCCAGCCGCGCTTCGGCCATCGCCGAAACCCTGGAACGGTACGCCGGCCATCTCCCCCGCGGTAAGCGCTCGACCGTCTATGGTAGCTATCGCCAGCTGCGGGATCAGGCGATCGATCCTGAGCGCTTTGGCCTTTACTCCCCGCAGCAGTACGCTCAACTCGGCACGCGTACTGACGCAAAGCGATGCGTGCCATATCACCCTGATCTGCAATTTACCTGGGTCTGGGGCTACTCGTTGCGCGCCAGGAAACCTGTACTGGTACCAGAGCAGATCGCCTACTACTCCATGCAAAGCATGCGACCGCTGACGGAGCAATTTATTCGCGAGAATTCCAATGGCTGTGCGCTTGGCAGTTCACTGGAAGAGGCTATTCTCTATGGCCTGATCGAAGTACTGGAACGCGATGCATTTCTGATCACCTGGTACGGGCGCCTCAAATTGCCGGCAATCGATATGATGAGCACGCGCGATTCGCAGCTCAAGCTGGCTATCGAGCGAGCGGAACGAATACTCAATTTTACTTATCACGCCTTTGATAACACTACTGACTTCGGCCTGCCCATTATCCTGGTTGTAGGAGTAAACCGCGCTGATGAGACACCCAAGATGGTCTGTTCCGCTGGTGCTCATTGGGACCCTGACCGGGCTCTTGCCAACGCATTTCTTGAGACATCGGGAATGGCATTCACCCTGAAAAATGCTCCATCCCAGGATTGGGAACGTGGCAGGCAATGTATGGAGGATAGCTCGCTGATCCAATCGATACACGAGCACGCCATTGTTGGAGCTATGCCCGCCGCCTTCTCCCGCATTGGCTTCCTGCTGCAAGATCAATCGCCAGAGCCAATGAGTGTACGCTTTGCCTCCCAATATGCGGCAGCAGGCTCTCATAACGATCTCACCAGGATACTCACCGACCTTGTAGACCGGGTGCTGAGCCGTGGGTATGATATCGTGATCGTCGACCAGACAGCGCCAGAGCTGCGCACGCAGGATCTGTATTGCGTACGCGTACTGGTGCCTGGACTGGTCCCCATGACCTTCGGCCATGGCTTTGAGCGCACCTATGGCCTTGAACGCCTGTACCGCATTCCCCAGGAGCTCGGCTATGCTGACCATATACTGAGCGAATCGGAGTTAAATCCCTATCCTCATCCCTTTCCGTAGCGGCGAATCTGGGGGCCATACCATCAGATACTCAGATACGTGTACAAACAGCACTATAACTATAAAGCTCTGGCCAGAGCGATAACTGGAAGGCGCAAGAGAAAGGTTGGCAAAGCGCATGAGCGGAAAAGAGGCTGTATCAGAGATATCGTCAATGGCATCTGCCGCCGCCGAAGACACCATATCCCTGACTCCATGCTTCCTGATACGAGTGGCCGGGCTGCCATTTACTGCCCTTGACGAGTTACAATTCCCGCAGACGGTCGCGATCATGGAGGAAATCCTCACCATCGAAGCGTGGCTCAACCAGCAGCAGGAACGGCTGCTGGAAGAGCTGCGCCAGTATTCCGAACAGTTTACTGAGAACACTCTGGTGCACAAATGCCTGGATCTACGACGGGCTATCGCCAGCCAGAACGGCAAAAAAGCGCACAAACTCTTGCAGGCTATTGCTGCCCAGCTTCCCGAAACCCTGGCAGCGACAGTCGAGACCTGGTGTAACTACGCTATACGGCGCGCTGAGCTGCTTGCTGCCGGTGAGCCAACGCTCCAGACAGAACTTACCCGCTGTCGTGCAGCACTGCGGCGGCTCCTGAGCGACGATGACTTCCAGTGTGGCCTGCTGCTCTCCAGCCCGACCCTGTATACCGAGTTACAGCATTATCGCTCTACTCCGCCAGACAGAATTAACAACCGGCTCCGCCGTGCCGAGGAGGGACTGTTATCGTATCTTGTGCGTATGGCAGCCAAGACCAGCCCATACAGCACGTTTACCAGCACCGCGCTGGGCTTCTGGCAAGACCCGGATGATCAGCCAGCACGGCTGAACATCCGGGACTGGCAGAAAAAAAGCGTGATCCGTTTCCATGCCGGCATTATCTCTGGGATTATTCGCGCGCTCTCACAGCGGCCTGAGGTACGCCCCTATCTGCGGCCCGCTCTGAACACAACTATCCAACGCAAGGGCGAGAAGATCGAGTTCTTTGTATGCGATAAGATCCTGCCACTTTTGAGTGGCCGCTATCGTGAACGCCTGATTCGTCTCCGCTTAAATTCACTCACACGTGCTATCGTGGACGCAGTAGAAAGCTCCGGCGGCACGCTGATGTACGGTGAGCTGATCGAAAAGGTCAGTGCCAGCGAGAGAGCGCCAGCGCGTGAGGTTACTCAAGCGATCGAATTTCTGGCAGATCGTGGAGCGCTTTATATTACCTTGCCCGTGCCTGATCATGAGAACGATAAGCTAGGGTGCATCGTTCGCCAGCTCGCCACCATCCCGGGCGAATGGGTCGCTACAGTTCGTGCTGGCTATGCGCACATCTATGCTCTGGCAGAAGCCTGCGCCACTGTCAGCGCGCCAGAGCGCCACCGTATCCTCATAGAAATCCAGCAGCGTACCCGGGAACTCAGCTACCAGATTGGCCATCTCAAGAACGAGCCGGCCACAGCAATCAACGAAGAAATCGAAAAATGTTTCCGCGACCTGATCCTGGAAGACACAGTACTGGTCCCCCAACAGCTCACTTTGAATCGCGCCGCCTGGCAACCGCTGCTCAACGATCTCGCCATACTTCAGCAGCTTACGCCTCTTTTAGATGAGGGCTCAGCACATCGTCTCATCGCCAGCTGCTTCATCGAAGCAGCCTTCCGGGCCATGCCCGACATGCCAGCAAACGACATCATTGACTACTACATGCATCTCAGCCTGCTGAGAGAACGTTCCCGCCTGATAGGCGCCTCTAATACCTTTGACCCCTCATTGCAGGCAATATATCCACAGCTTGCCCAACTGATGGAGCTACGCCACAGATTCATTGATCTGGTCCAGAAGCAGATTACGTGGGCAAGAGCGCGCGGCGATCGCCGGTTAGCTCTTAACCCTGCTGAGATACAGCGTTTCACCGCCCTCTTCCCGGATCACTGGAAAAAACACTACACATTTGCATACTTCGGCCAGCTCTTTCATGAAGATGGACGCAACGAGATGGTCATCAACCTGTGTTGGCCTGGACCAGGAACAGCCTTTTCGCGGTTCAGCCATCTGTTGCAGCCGCCAAAAGATTTGACTGACACCACTTTTACGGCAACCCTACGCGATTATATTGCGAAACTCGGCCAACAGCGCAGCGGTATCTATGCTTCCATCGCAGAGACAGCCAGCATTAACGTCAATATCCGCGAGCCACTCACGCCGTTTGAGATCCTGTATCCCAACAGTATCAGTACACGACCGCGCGAAGAACTGTTGCCGCTGCGGGATATTCAGGTCTATTACGATCCCCGGACACGCCAGATGCAGCTCTTCTCACAGCGGCTAGGGATGCCAGTCTACCCGCTTCATACAGGGTACGCTCTTCTAGACCATATGCCACCTCTCTACCAGACATTGATCTCAATGAATCAGCACTATGTCGAGTTTGACCTCATTGCACGGATTGAAGCAAAGCTGTCACCAGCGGAGAAAGCTCACGTACGCTATTATCCCCGCATCTCCATGGGCCATGTGACACTGAACCGCGAGACGTGGAAAATCCCACAGGCCCTGCTGCCACAGCGTGAAGCAGATGATACTGCCTTCACTTACTTTTTAAAGGTTAATCGCTGGCGTGCTGCCCTGGGTCTGCCAGTAGAGGGATTCAGCCGCGTCTCTTCACGTTTCGATCGCACCATCCTGCGCCTGGAGTCGCAACTTGAAGGCTTGCTCAGGAGGAAGCTTATCGAAGCCACATCTGCTGGAGCGCCAACGACTATCACTGGTGATGCCGTCCCCGCTCAGGCAACTGTGGTGCCGGCACAGCCAGATACCAGAATCACCGCCGGCGTCGCCGCTTCGTCAGGCGAAGGAAACTTCACGTTCCTCACGCGCATTACCGAGAACGATACGATCCGCAAACCCCTTTATGTCAACTTCCACAACTACCTTCTGCTCACCCTGTTCGAGCGCGCGGTTAAGGCAGTTGCCGATGGCGAGTCGCTGACCTTTCAGGAGATGTTGCCGGCACGCAACCAGCATCTCTTGCATCGCGACAGGGCGAGTTACGTCACCGAGTTTGTTATCGAGCTGAGTTCATAATACCTTCTTCTCACTGATGCAAAGGAGGGGAGACCATGATCACCGCCAGGCATCAGGACCAGCTGACCAATAGCGCCATGCCATCATCACCCGTTGATGCATATATACAATGGCTGCTTGATGAGTTCGATGGCAACCGCTGGTCTGCCGACCTCACCCGACCACGGCTGCTCTACAAGGTATATCGTGGCGTCAGCCGCATGCCCCTGGATCACCGCTTTCCCCTTCGTCTTGGTAGCAGCCGCGAAGCATTGCTGGCCAGCAATGCGGCTCAAACCCCAGCTACACTGGAACAGGCGCTTGCCTGGACGCTGTACTACAGCCATGGGTTAACACGCGTTCTGCGGCCTGCACCCGGGAGCATACAAGCAGGCCATATCCCTGATGGGGCTGATGCCAGCGATCAGACTGTATCAGTGGCGATCGCCGGCCCTGAACCCTCCTACCAGCTGACTATCGGGCGACCGGTGCCATCGGGAGGCAATTTACATGGCACCGAGCTCTATCTCGCTGTGGGATCGACAATGAACCTGCCTGCCGGCATCTACCATTATGACTGTGTGCACCATGCCCTGGACCTGCTCCGACCTGGCGATTATCTGGCAGAGCTGGCAGCATGCCTCCCTGATGGCCAGGATCGCCTGTCTGCTCCAATAGTGCTCCTGCCAGCGGCCTTCTTTCAGAAGAACCACCAGAAATATACCAACTTGAGCTACCGGCTGCAAATGCTGGATATGGGCGTGGTGGTCGAGCAACTCCTGTTCGTGGCACACTGTTTCGGCCTGGATGGATCGGCCTGCTTCCAGTTCCTGGATCGGCCTATTCATCACCTGATCGGTCTGGATATCCGGGAGGAAAATATTTATGCCGCACTGCCCATGCGTACATCTGACCATCCCCTGCCGGCAGGCCCGGTATGCCGGTCCGCTGCAGCCATTAACGATCTCCCTCCGGTAACCGCAACACATATCCAGCCATTCATCCCTGAGCCGCGCAGCACCCTGCTCAACACCCTGTACGCCACGGTCTTATTAGACAGCCTGCCTGAGCAACGAGCGATCCCACAAGATGACGAAGAGCACGATAACTTCGCAGGCCTGCTTCCGCTGCCGGAAGCAAACTTCACAATGGATACGGACCTGGCAGAGGTATTACTACGCCGAAGACATACGAGCTTCAATGCCATTGACACATCGCCCCTACGGGCGGAAGATCTGGCTACAGTGCTGGCCTACGCCGCGCGCGGCGATGACGTAACCAGGCGCGCCTGTGGTGGCCAGATCTACTGCGTTGTCGCACGTGTCCAGGGGATACCAGCTGGCACCTACCGGTACGTTCCGGCTCACCATGCGCTGGCCATGGTTAACCCTGATGCGCCTGTCCCGCTTCTCATGCGTCTGGCCATGGCGCCGAATATTCAAATGCATCTGGCGCCTGTCAATATCTTCCTCGCTGGCGATTACCGCAAAGCCGGTGACCACTTTGGCGAACGCGGCTTCCGGATCATGGGGATAGAGCTGGGACGGCTGATCCAGCGCATTTCACTGGCGGCCGCAGCGCTCGACCTGGCCAGCCACACGCACTTCAGCTATCGCATCGGGCTGACCGCCAGGCAGCTTCTGCGTCTCCCGACACCGTCCTGTCTGCCCCTGGTCAGTCTGATGCTTGGTTACCCACGCCGCGCACAGGGGGGTCTGTTCGAGGCTGCCTGGTAAACTGTTCATTACCTGCTACAGGTAATAGGCAACCGGTAAGCTATCTATCAGCATCCTCCTGCCTTTGCCACACACTAGACACGGCCAGCCAGCTTGAAGCTACGAATCGCCTCCAGCGTGGAGAAGTTGAACAGCTCCTCGAGAGCTTCCACAATGTAGTAATCCAGCGTGTACCGATCCTCATTGCGCATGCCAATGCGATTGAGGTGCAGATAGAGGAAATTGAGCACAATCCGGAAGGCGATCATTATCGGGTTGGTTGTGAGATACTCTTCAATAAGCCTGTTGTCAAATAGCGCAGCATGGAAAGCACTCTGCCTGAGATGCTCTCGTGGCGAACTGTTTACCCCGGCATAGCTGGCTTCCGCAGACCGGGATCTGTTTGGCAGCTTTACATATCCCTCAGCGACACCTTGCAGAGCAAGCGCAAAATAGCGCTGATGGATGGCGACAATTGCCGCGAGCCATGATGGCAGTTGCCCGGTCTCGATCTGACTGAGCCGGAGCCTGATTCGCCGCAGCAGGGGATCATGCCGCTCACGATAGGCTTCCTCCAGCCGACGACGGCGCGTATCCGGATTCTCTGCATACGAACCGAGATGCGGAGCACTGGCGATATATGCCTCTGAATGGGAACGATAGGAAATCACAAACCTGGTCAAGGGCAACTGCGGGCATGTAGCGGCTACGGCAACCAGCTGATCCAGGCAGGCATTCAGACGCGCAGTATAGTTATTGCGTGTCTGCTCGATAATGGTGAAGGCCAGTTCATTGGTCGCAACATAGTAGTCTTCCAGTAACCGCGCGGTACCTTCAGAGCCAATTATGGCCGCACGGGAATCAGAGGGGGCGATACGAATTGAATTGTTCGGTACCAGTGGCACATAAGCAACCTGTTCATGAGCAATATGGCTCCGCTCCTCATACTCCCGCAACGCATCTTCCTCAGAATAATCCCCGCGTGAGGGATGCTGCTGCAAATAGGCGCTTACTTCACCAATGATCACTGGAGCGATCTCCTGCTCGAACACGCGCGGATTGGCATAGATCTGGAAGCGCAGATGTGGACCTCCCTGCCAGTGCCGGATAAAGTAGGCGCGTTCTGCCCAACTGCGATCGTGCAGGGTGATGATCAGCGGGCGAATACAGTCTAAGAGCAGATCATCCTTATTGGCATCATAATAATAGATAGAGACAGTATGCCATCTTTGCTCGGCCATACGGGTAAACTCCTTCCTTCTTGCTCTGGCCTGCCCTGCTTTTCAGGGTAGCCCCACCTGCCATCAAGTCCTGTCCTCACCCCACTGACACTTGCACAGCATCCCCTGCTTCGTCACCGGACTTGTCAACAAAGGTGGTACACGATCACTCCCTTCCTTCCCGATACACTGGAAAGCAGGAGATCTATTGTATGGCCCTTCTATCCATCTCGGAAAAGAGCACCATCTATGGCAGGTTCCCTGGCCAGGGAACAATCAGAAAAGGAGGAAATCGATGAGCGTTGCTCGCGCACTTTTTTACCTGGCTATTGTGTTTTACGTCACGGCGATTATTCTGGTGATCACGCATGTGCTCTTTTTATCCGGGCCATTCTTTATTGCCGGCTTTGTAACCTGGGCAACTGCAGTAGTGATTCGCCGCAGCTCCGGCATTGCGCGTCGGCCCAGGTAGTTTATTGACACCAGCCAGTCCATCCAATCCACTGTCGTCAGTCAAACACAAAGAGGTCTGGCCTATGACAAAAGCGCTCAAAAGCCGTGATCGCATGGAAACATTGGGCCGTCCAGCTACCCTATTACCCAGCAGGCCAGTACAGACATCCATGGAAGAGACCGGCCCATTTGCCATTGAGGTAGACAACTTGGTAAAACAGTACCCGGGCGTGCCCTTCCCGGCCGTTGCCGGTATCAGTTTCCGGGTCAGGACCGGTGAGATCTTTGGCCTGCTTGGTCCTAATGGCGCCGGCAAAACTACAACGATTGGCATCTTAACCACAATGATCCGCCCAACCTCTGGCCGGGTTCTTGTTGCCGGCTGTGATGTCAGGCACGACCCGGTGACGGTCAAAAAGAATATTGCGGTCATCCCGCAATTCTCTAACCTCGATCGGAGCCTGAGCCCACGCGAAAATCTCCTCTTCCATGCAGCTTACTTTGGCGTGCCACGTGCCGTGCGCATGCAGCGCGCCAACGAGTTAATGGAACAGCTTGGCCTGAAAGACTGGAAGCAGCAAAACCTTCGCCGCTTCTCCGGCGGTATGGCGCAGCGCGTCATGATTGCCCGCGCTTTGATGACCGATCCCGCCATTCTCTTCCTCGATGAGCCTACGGTAGGGCTAGATCCGCAGTCACGACTGTTCCTCTGGGATAAGATCGCTGAGGCAAACGCGCATGGTGTTACCATCGTATTGACGACCCATGACATGGAGGAAGCCGACCGGCTTTGCCACCGGGTAGGCATCATTGACCACGGCCAGCTCCTGGTACTGGATACACCCAGCGTGCTCAAAAATATGGTCCCTGGCGGTTCACGACTGGAAGTGCGCATCGCTCCCTGCGACCGGGACGTTCTGGCAGCCTTCTTACAGCGCCTCCAGCGCCTCCGCGGCGTTGAACGCGTCGAGGTTGTTGAGCGCCAGCACGAGCACCACTCGCACGAGGAAGGGGAGCTCATTCGTCTGTATACATCCGCGCAGGACTTAAGTACGAAAATTATCAATGCCGGCCGCAGTGCCGGGGTCATCCTGCGTGAGTTACGCCTGGCCAGACCCAGCCTGGAAAACTTATTTATCTTTCTTACTGGAAGGGAACTGCGAACATGAGCATGCTTATTCCTGCCATCCCTACCGAGCAGCATACTATAACTCGGCGCCAGCAGGTAACCCTTGGCGCCATCCTCAATACACTTCTGGCCATGCTGTGCCGCGACGCACTGGTCACTGCTAAACAATTCCATACTGCTATTGCCCTGTTGCTGGTCCAACCAGTCATGCTTCTGCTTGCACTGGGTCGCATTCAAACCCTGGTAACCAAAGCCCCACCACCTTTCGTCAGCCTGCTCCTGCCCGGGGTTCTGGGTAGCGTCATGGTCACAGTAGGGGTTCAATCGGTAACCATGCCACTGGTCATAGAATTCGGCTTTAGCCGCGAAATAGAGGATCGCCTGCTATCACCTGTCCCGATCTGGATTGTGGGAGCCGAAAAAATCTTCGTGGGCATGGTGAAAGCTTTAGTCTGCTGTGGCCTTTACTTCCCGCTCGCCTGGCTCATTCTCGGGCCGGCCGTTTACCGCCCGGACATCCAGCAGCCCTGGCTCTTCACGGCAGCAATTGTGCTTATTGGCCTCATGGTGTCCGCTCTGGGACTGACTCTGGGCACCTTGATTGAATCCAGTCAGCTTAACATTATGTTCTCGGTGTTGCTGGTGCCGATGTCCTTCCTGGGCTGTGTTTACTTTCCCTGGGCAGCGCTGTCCGGCAGTCCTGCTCTCCAGTACCTTACATTGCTGGATCCGCAAACTTACATCAGCGAGATACTCCGTGGCACGATTACTCCTTATCTGTCCCATATGGACCTGCGCTGGACGTTTGCAGCACTGTTCGGCTGGACCGGGCTTTTCGCCTTTTTAGGTATGCGCGGCTTTATTCGTAAGACCATCCGTTAACCTCTGCAGCGCCAAGAAAGGGGAAATGAGCATGCCTGGAACCTTTGACGCCAAAGTAGCGCTTGTGACTGGCGCCGGTTCAGGAATTGGCAGAGCAGTCGCTTTGGCCTTCGCTCGAGAAGGCGCGCGGGTAGCAGGGTAAAGGAGCCATTGTGAATACTGCTTCTATCCTGGGCGTTGTGGGATCGGTCAAGTCATGCGCATATACTGCGGCCAAAGCACGGCGTTGTTGGCATCACCAGCGTCGCCGCCCTTGAATATGCGACGCAGAGGATCTGTGTCAATGCGGTCTGTCCTGGCTTCATTGAGACCATGATGGGACTTCCACGTGACGTTACGATGCGTTTGCGCTCGCTGCCTCCGGCAAAGCTGCGCCGCTCTGCGACTTATCAGCGGATCGCTGAGCTCCATGCCGTCAAACGCATGGGGCAGCCAGCGGAGATCGCGGCTGCTATCCTGTGGCTGTGCTCAGATGCAGCCTCGTTCGTCACCGGTCATATCATGCTGATCGATGGCGGTTACACCGCCCAATAGCTGATATCTGCCGTAAAGAGGAAGACCCTATGTCCACGCTTGACTTTGGCTGGGCTGTGCAACCCATGCCGTGGCCACACATGATTCCTACCGATCTGTATGAATATAACCATGCTGCCATCCGCGCACTTTCGCCGCACTTCAGCACCCTCTGGGTTGAAGACCATCTGCAATGGAGCAAGTGGCCTACCCTGGAGGCATGGGCCACTATGGCTTACCTGGCGGCAGAATTTCCCCACTACCGCATTGGATCGCTCGTCTGCAGCCAGAGCTATCGTAACCCTGCACTCCTGGCAAAGATGGGCGCCACCCTCCAGTACCTCTCTGGTGGACGTTTCATTATGGGCATTGGTGCCGGCTGGAAAGAAGATGAGCATCGCGCCTATGGTTATCCCTATTCACCGGGAAGAATCCGTATTGCCCAACTCGCGGAAGCGGTGCAAATCATACGGGCTATGTGGACACAAGCACCGGCAACCTTTAAAGGACGCTATTACTCGATCGAGCATGCCTATTGCGAACCGCGTCCCGATCCGATGATTCCTATCCATATTGGCGGCAGCGGCGAAAAAGGCACGCTCAGAATTGTCGCACGATTTGCTGATGCGTGGAATTTCAATCTCGGTACGCCGGCAGTCTTCCGGCAAAAGGTTAATGTGCTGAAGCAATACTGCCAGGCAATCGGACGCGATTTCCGGGAAATCGCGTTAACTTATTACACCATCATCGATCTGCCATCCAGTTTCAGCCGATCCATACCAGCCAGGGACTCCTGATACCTCCCGGGGCCAACGCCAGCAGATGCCATTGCCCAGTTGCGCCCCTTTATCGAGCTTGGTGTTTCCCATATCATTCTCCGCACTGCCAGCATCGAGACATTAAAGCGCTTTGGTTCAGAAGTTGCTCCCATCCTGGTACGAATGCAGGAAGAGCTTGCATGTACTGGCGCCTAAGCCATTGTAAAAAACCTGACCGCCAGGAAATTCTGCCTGGCAGATGAGCAGCACTGCCTTCAGACTAAATATGCCAGTACGCTGCGCAGCAGCGTCTCGGCGCCAACTGGCAGCGCGTTCTCATCAATATCGAACTGCGCGCTGTGGTGCGGCGCAGTGTATCCCCTGGTGGCATTACGTGCACCAACCACAAAGTAACATCCTGGTACACGACTTAAAAAATAGGCCATATCATCGCTGGTCATCCCTTTTAGGTAAGGCACGACGTCCTTAGCACCGGCGGTCAGCACTGCCGCACGGCGCACCAGCTCGGTGATCTCAGGATCATTCACACACGGTGGACAACCCCATTGCACCGTTACCTCACATATGGCTCGCAGTCCACGGGCAACATCGCGCGCCAGTTCTCTAACCCGTCTCGTGAGCAATTCACGATCTGCCGGCACAAAGGCACGTATGGTGCCGTGCATCTCTACCTCATCGGCCACAATATTGAAGGCTGTTCCGCCATGGATGGAACCAATAGTTACAACCGCCGGGTTCAATGGCGCGATCTCCCGGCTCACCAGCGTCTGGAGCGCCACCACGATCTGCGCGGCCGCCACTACTGGATCGATGTTCTCCTGCGGCATCGCACCATGGCCACCACGCCCACGCACGCGCAAAACGATCTCATCGGCGCTGGCAAATACTGGCCCGGCAGCTACCCCTACCTTACCGGTCGGCAGGCCGGTCGAGATATGCAGCCCCATCACGGCATCGACATCCGGGTCGTGCATGACGCCCGCCTCGATCATGCGCTGCGCCCCTGCCATACGTTCCTCAGCCGGCTGGAATGCGAATTTGACCACACCCCGGAATGCATCGCGATGTTGCGCGAGAATATCCGCAATTACCAGCGCAATAGCGGCGTGGCCATCATGGCCACAGGCATGCATCCTGCCCGGCGTCTGTGAGCGATAGGTGACATCATTTGCCTCCTGGATCGGCAATGCATCAATATCAGCACGGATGAGCAGCGTTTTACCGGGCCTTGCACCCTGGAGCACTCCCAGCACTCCTGTCCCGGCAACACGCTCTACCCTGTCGTATCGCAGCTCCGCAAGGCGAGCAGCAATAATCGTAGCCGTCCGCTCTTCTTCGAACGCGAGCTCCGGATGGCGGTGAAAATCGCGGCGCAGCGCGATCAGGTCATTGTATCGCCGCCGGACCTCCCGGGCAACATCAAATGCTGACATACCGCACGCTCCCTCCCAGGAATACCCTGAGATAGCTGACCGGCTATTACGCACAGATGCCGCTGCTTGTGCAGCGGCATCTGCCATCAACCATACACGACGCTCATCAGCGCCTGGTAGCGCATCCGGGAGTCGAACCCGTACTCTTCGCCATGAGGTGGCGATGTCCTGCCGCTAGACGAATGCGCCATGTCCCCTGACCCCACTCCGCTCCCACCGCTCTCTCTAGCCACCAGTCTACCCCACTCCAGCCGCAACGGTGTCGACATTGCAGTGTCACCTGCATCCGACCCGGCCAGCGACTGTGCCCATCGGTCGGTTTCAACACCAGGATGACCCCGCATCTGCGCCAACACCGCTAAGCTTGCGCCGATCACACAGGAGCATATCGGCTCACAAGCGCATCCCGCTCCAGGAGGTACGCCTTATGCCCGGAGGTCTCTTTCTCGCCGGCGGCCAGGAGCTGACCGCTGCTTTCGCCGACGCCCATGCCACCTTGCTGGCATGGGCATCAGACCGCCCCTGTCCAGTGCCCCAGCAGCACGCTTACCACTCGGCGCAAGTTCCGCAGCACCGCTCTCCCGCGCGCGTTGTCTTCCTGCCAACCGCCGCCGCCGGTGATGGCCCGGGGGTGCCGGAGTATTGGGCACGCCGCGCCATTGCCCACTTTCAGGCCGTTGGTGCCGCACAGGTAGAAGCGGTGATGTTCCTTGATCCGGCAGGACGCCACCGGCGTGATCTCCTTGAGCCGATTAGCCGCGCTTCGGTCGTCTATCTTGGTGGCGGGAAGCCTCACCTGCTCCGCAGCCTGCTGGGGAACTCAGCGATCTGGCAGGAGATTGAGCGGGTGTACAGGGCGGGAAGCTGGCTGGCCGGAACCAGCGCTGGCGCGATGGTTCTCGGTGAACTGACGCTGGTGCACGCCGATGCCCGCTGCCCCCAGCCAAAAGCCTGGGAACCAGGGCTCAATGTGCTTCCCGGAATGGGCATTGTGCCACACTACGATGCCTGGCCCAAAGAAGATATCCGGGACATTGTGCATACTGCGCCAGACTGGCTGGTTGTGGTCGGCATCGATGAGTACACCGCGCTTGCTGGCGATCCCCGTTCTGGCTGGATCAACGCCGCCGCGTTTCCGCAAACGGCTGGCTGGCACCACCCGACGTTCCCCATCCCGCTCCTCTGGACAGTGCTCGGACGCGGGCATGTCACGATTCGTGCCGGGGGACAACAGCGAGTCTACCATCCGGGCGATTGGCTGGTATATCCCGCAGAAATCAGGTACCCCCGGCTTGCCGGCTCACACATGCGCGCCGTGACCGGCAAAGGGCACATCGGTTAATACAAAGCGAGCTGAGTCAGCTCGCTATCCTCGTCACCATCACCCTGCCACTCAATCCCTAATTGCTTCATCTTATTGTAGAGGGTCTTACGGGTAATGCCGAGCATCGCCGCACAGCGGGCGCGCTTCCCCTGCGCCCGCCGCAGCGCGGCAGTGATGATCTGGCGCTCCAATGTAGCCGTCGCACGGGCGACGATGTGCTCAAGCGGTTCGCCGTCGAGGGCCAGGGGCACCGTTACGCGTGGCCAGGGCAGGAGATTATCAGGGAAGTCCTTCAACTCGACACGGGGGCCATCGGCCAGCAAGACTGCGTGCGCCACCACATGCTCGAGTTCACGCACGTTCCCCGGCCAGGCATAGTTGATCAACGCCTCCATGGCCGTCGGCGAAAAACCACGCAGATCGTGGCGGCCATACTCAGCCGCCAGCCGATCTAAAAATAGATCGGCCAGTATGGGGATATCCTCTTTCCGCTCGCGTAATGGTGGGAGATGCACATGAAACACATTGAGGCGATAATAAAGATCCTCCCGGAACATTTTCTCGCGAATGGCTGCCACCAGGTCTTTATTGGTCGCTGCCAGCACCCGAACATCCAGCACAATCGGCTCATGTCCACCCAGGCGTTCCACGCAGTGCGATTGCAGGACGCGAAGGAGCTTTGCTTGCAGCGCCAGCGGCATATCGCCAATCTCATCCAGGAAGATTGTCCCTTTGTTGGCATACTCGAACTTACCCGGTTTGCGCTGCGTTGCGCCGGTAAACGCCCCTTTTTCGTAGCCAAATAGCTCGACCTCCAGCAAATTCTCAGGGATGGCCGCACAGTTAAGCGCGATAAAGGGTGCATCTTTGCGCTTGCTGGTCTGGTGAATAGCCTGGGCAATTACCTCCTTGCCTGTGCCACTCTCACCGGTAATCAGCACGGTGGCGCTCGTATTGGCGACGCGACGGAGCATCTGGATTGTCGCCTTCATGGCTGGCGCAGCGGTCACGAATCCACCAAAGCGCTCAATAGCCTCTGGCGGAGCCGACGTCTCAGCAATTTGCTGCGGCAGGACACGGGCCTCGATCACCGACTGAATCCAGGTTCGCAGGCCACTCGATTCATAGCGTCCGGATGCATATTCATCATCTGGATGCGCACCGATGAGCGCGACAGGCACGGCGTGATTGAACTCTTGAATCGTGCGTAATGCCTCTAAGTTACGCTCACCAAGATCCAGTAACACGATCTGAGGCTGATCGTGAAGGAGAATCGGCACGATCTCTTCAAGCGATGAGGCCACGAACACCTCAAATTGCTGCGCGCAAAGTGCATGCAGCAGGGCAGGGCGCTCGGATGCGCGATCGTCGACGAGCAGAATACGGATGCGTTCTGGCCTCATAAGCAGTCAGATCTCTTCAAGCGCTGAGAACAACAAAGCCATGGCTAACAAAAGCGTATCGCTATCGGTGACCGGCATCTGTCATAATGTTGCTGTCACGGTACCATGGTCAGCGACCTGGAGCGGGAGCCACAGGCACCTTGAGACACCGGCGATATTCTTATGTATGGCAGATATGGACCATTCCCAGGGTAATAAGCGCCTCGATCTCCTGCAAGGCCTCACTGTCCAGGTCAAGCAAATAGCTGCTATCAATCGCTGCCCCGACCTGAGCGGTGAGGATGACGCGTCGACCGCTCCGCGGATCGTAGCAGCGATAGAACACCTCTTCGCGGTCCACACGTATTGCCGGGCAAAATGCCACGGCCACTGGAGTTATGCTTTGCATGGTTTGCTGCCTTTTCTGCATCGGTATCGCCTCCGCGACCCTCTATGGTACACCGGGTGGCTCTCACCCTCTGGCTTCAGCCGCCCTTTCTGCGCATCCTGCTCGACAGACAGGAGAGGTTTAACTGCTGTGCATCTGCATCAAGCTGGCACGACGGCCATGACCCGGATCTATCCTGCACGGCGCAGTCGTGCCCGCTCGCGGGCCGATGGGATACCCATCTGCTCACGATGCACAGCAACCATCTGCCGCGAGAGCGGCATACCACGGCTGGTCAGCAACTCGGCCAGGCGCTGATCGCTCAGCGGTCTGACCTCCTGCTCAATAAGCTCTCGGAGGACCTCGCGCACTTTAAGCTCCGCCGCAAAGAAGACACTTAACGGCGTCAACGTATTGCCTGGCAGCAGTGCGAACTTGCCAGATGTGGCCCGGCTCACCGTGGAAGGATGGACATGCACCTGTTCAGCCACCATCGCCTGGGTCAGGTAGCGCAGGTGCAACGGGCCATATCGCAAGAAATCGCGCTGCGCGGCCACCAGCGCCTCCGCGATATCCTGAAGGATGCGATAGCGCTGGCGCAGGGCGCTGATGAAGGCACGGGCACGTTCCACATAGATAGCCACATGCTCACGCTCCTCAGGCGCCAGCGCTACCCTGGCCAGCGCTGCGCGCATGGCATCATCCACATCGCCCACCCTCCTACCGGACGGCAGCACAGCAGACCGGGCAGCCTCCGGGTGTAACAGCAGCTGATAGAGCGGATTAATGCGCAGTACGAAGCGACGCGACTCCACCACTTCGACCCGATAATCGTTCATCTCCCGATCCTCATGAATGAGCACACTGGGAGCAGCGGGACGTTCACGCCGTATAGCTCCACGAGCCGGATAATACTGCTGCGCCGGATAAGGGTTCAGGTTCTTCTTGATGAACACCGCGGCAGCCTGCACTTCAGCGATGCTCGCACCAAGCGCGCGGGATAGTGATCCCCAGCGGCGGCGGCCAACATCCTCCAGATGCGCGGCAATGAGCGATTCCACCAACGGATAAGGGGCACCGGTGCTCCCTTCCATCTGGAGCCGCCGGAGCTGAAGCAGCAGGCACTCGCGCAGATTGCGAGCACCGACGCCAGGTGGGTCCAGTTCCTGCAGTTGTGCCAGCACACGCTCCACAGCACCAGCTTCCACCCCGAGCGCCGCCGCCACATCGGACACAATGCCCTCCGGCAGGTAACCACGGTCATCCAGGCTCCAGACCAGATAGGAGGCAATCGGCACTTCCCCGGCCGTGACCTGAAGACGCAATTGTGCAAGCACCTGCTCAGGCAACGTCACCGGAGCGGCAACGATCGCAAACGGGTCGTAGTCATCGTCGCCAGCAGCGATGGCGGGAGTGCGCCGTGCATCGCTGTCTGGAAGCTGGTCGAATCCGCATCGCGCATATCCAGCTCCAGGATCGACATCCGGCAACAGGGTCTCCACATCATGATCTACCGGCGGCAGTTCCTGCATCTCCAAAGCCGGATTCTCCTGAAGCTCCTTGATGACTTCCTGCTCCAGCTCTGCCGTAGTCATGCCCAGGATGGTGCTGGTCGCAACAATCTTGGCATTTACCCGCGCCGCTGCCCGTGCCTGTACAGATGCGCTGGCATCGAAAAACACAACCTGGCCTCCATGAGAAACAGACCATACATGATTTGTTAATTTCAGTATAGTCAAGCCACTGTGACCACAGAGTGACCATAGGGAATGGGAAAAGACTTTCTCACCTGATGGTCACTTCCAGAGTGAGGATACTGCGTTTCACCTGGCGACCCCTGCCAGCCCAACGGCGCAGCACCACGCTACTGAGGATACAGCAGTGCCCGACCGCGGCACACAGAGGAGAAGCAGCCATCGCCCGTTCTCTTCTTCCTCCCTGCTCCGCCGCATGGCTATCCAGCCCGCGCCACTGCCCCCGCATTGCCAGAAAAAGTGCTGCTACAAACTGAGCAGCCGTCAATCGCTGACAAGCGGAAGCGAGTACACGGCAGCAATCGGCAGGCCATCGCTATCAAGATGAGTAAGCCGTTACCCAAAGTGGAGTGAATAATACCCATGACAGGGGTAACACCATACACATGACCCATGGACTCCCCATCCTCCCCCCGGCTCCTCCTTCTGAAGTGGGCGCGGCACCCGGCGTGGCGCCGCGCCCGGGGCATCGATGCCCCGGCAGCAGAGCGGATTGCGCCCCCTCCCTTCAGAACTCCCCTCGCTTGAAAGCAGGGCTTGTTTCTGCCTTTGCCGACCACTCTGGCGATCGGCCACCAGCGCTTCCTTCCTCAGCGTATGCGCCAGCAACAGGCCCTTTTTAACCACCGCCGATGTATTCGTATGTCCCTCTTGCCCGCAATTGCCAAAGATTCTGCCCGGCAGTGGATAGCTGGCGCAAATGGGCGCTACCAGCGCCAGCCAAGCCAGACTACCTGAGGAGGCACACCACCATGCAGAAGAACTTTACCCAGCAGACATCAGGCAAGACCAGCGAGCAGCATCCGATGCGTATGATCGTTGTACGATTCCGCCGAGGATGCAACACCATCCTGGCAACCATGGTCCTGGGGCTGGCAATCCTGAGCACAGCCGGTGCTCCGGCAACCAGCATGCATATTATCAATCAGACCAGCAATGGGCAGCATTGCCACCAGATCGCTGACCAGGTCGGTACCGGACAGCAGCCGCTTCAGATCGCCGATCAGGTCGGTACCGGCCAGTCGCCACAACTTGGGTAGGACGCTGGCTCTCTTTCTGTACAGCGGATGACCGGCAAACGTCACCGTCCCATCTCTGAACCCTGTCTACCGGCACCAATGGCATCTCCCTACCTGAAAATAGCTTGTGTTTGACATATTTTATCCTGACGCATATAATCCGGTTGAGTAAAATAACGCGAGCCTGGAACATGTCCAGGCCTCGCGCGCCCTTGCTGTGGTGCAAATGTGATTGTGGAGGAAACGATGCGCGCGCTCATCTTCGGCGTTGACGGCCTGGCCTTTCGCGTCATTTACCCCATGATGCAGGCCGGATACTTGCCAAACTTTCAGGCGCTGGCCCGCGATGGTGTGGAAGCTATTCTGGAGTCGAAATATCCCCCGCTTACACCACCGGCCTGGATGTCGTTGATCACAGGCCTGAAGCCAGCAAAGCATGGCGTCTACGATTTCTGGGAGTATGACGACCGTGGCGGCTACCGTCTGGTCACACGACGCAAAGGTGGCAAGGCTATCTGGAATCTACTCAGCGACTATGGGAAGCGCGTCATCGTTGTCAATGTGCCCTGCACCTACCCACCAGACCCCGTCAATGGCATCGTCATCAGCGGCATTCAGGGGGCCAGCGAGCGCGGCAACTTTACCTACCCGGCTGAGTTCCGCGATGAACTGCTGGCTCGTGTGCCCGACTACCGCATAGACGTTGATTATTCCCTGGTGCTTCAGGGCCGGCTGACCCATGCGCAGGCGGCCATGCAGCTTATCGAAAAGCGTATCGCCCTGGTCCGCTATCTGCTTAATGAGCAAGATTGGGACTTTGCCTTCATCACCTTCTGTGCCTCCGACTACCTGCAACACCTGGTGTGGGACGAAGTCATGGCGATGGAGCCAGCGGTCCTGCGCTACTACCAGTTGCTTGACGAAGCCCTGGGACTGGCACGCGCTGCCCTTGGGCCCGATGGCTCACTGTTCGTCGTCTCTGACCATGGCTTTCAGGGAGCAAAGGCCAGATTCGCCATCAACGAGTTTCTCTTCCGCAAACAATGGCTGCACAGCGACCGGCATGCCCATCGCCGCATGATGCTGGTGCGCCAGCTCGGCAAGCTGGCGCTGGATCGCCTGGGCCTGCTCGAGCGCGCGCGCACGCTAAAGCGCCGCTTCGCCTACGCCGGCGATCAGATCCCCATACCGCAGGGCCCCTACCTGACACGCCAGGAGCAGATGGCAGCCGGGATCAGCGTCGCCTCACGCTCATGCGCATCGGGAGCCTATGCCGACCTGCACATCAACCGGCCAATGTCGGCTCAGGAGCTGGACGACCTGCGCGGTCAGCTGCTGGAGATTACCGACCCGGCCAGCGGCGAGAGGCTGGTGAGCGCCATCTATGGAACCGAAGTCTTTGGCCAGGGGCCATTTCAGCCGCAGGAGGAGCATCTTCTGCTGCTCGCCAGCGATGGCTACACCTTCACCCCGGTGCTGGGGCAGCCCTGGCTCTGGGAGCGCGAGCGCCGGCTCTATGGCACACACCAGAAAGATGGCGTATTCTACGCCTGTGGTCCGCAGATCAAAGCGGGCATCAAAGGCGCACCGATGGAAATCTACGATGTTGTCCCCACCGTGCTACGCGCCATGAATCAGCCACTGCCAGACGACCTGGATGGGCGGGTCATCGAGGACATCTTCCTGCCTGCTGCCACGGCGCCCGATCGCACCGCGACGCAAACGACAGTGGCGCGCAAGCTCAAGAAGCTGCTGGAAAATTGAACACCCGCGCATCGTCTTCCATCCCCTTTTCTGGCTAGAGCAGGTGATGGCTCCAGCGAAGCCCTCCCTATGGGTATGCTACCATCCCTCCTGTCCACTATGGATGAGGCAGGTGAGAGCGGGCGGTCTGGTTGATAGTCAGACTGCCCGCATTTATTGCGCAGCCTCTCTGGCTGCCGGGAAGGAGCATAACCATGCAGGTACTGGAGCCACAGCTTTCTCAGCCACAACGACCCACTCTGCTGCAAGAGCCAGGCTGGCTGCCAGAAGCAGCAAACCTCCCCTGTAAGAAGCAGAGCCGGCGTAAGCCATCTCTGCCACTTCGCTGGGTAGCCGGACTGCTTGTTTTACTGGTCGGTGCGGGGTCCGCCTTCGCCATGATGGTCATAGAGAGTGGATCCGGGAGCAAGCTACAAGCACAAGCCACCGGCTGTCTCTATTACACCGTGCGACCCGGCGATGTGCTGTGGCGGATCGCCTTCAGGTATGGCAGCAGTGTCATGGCCATTGCCCGGGCCAGCGGCATTCGCAACCCCAATCTGATCTATCCGGATCAGCGACTGTGTGTGCCCCATCAAGGAGCTACATCGGGCGCGGCACAGACTGCGACCTGGAATGCTATGGCCTGGGACAATGTATCTGTTCAGAACATGATCATTCAGCAATTTGGCATTCATGCGCAGGCTGCGCTAAATGTGGCACGCTGCGAATCATCATTCCAGCCCTATGCATATAATCCCACACCCGTAGGCTGGAGCCACGCCGAGGGGGTATTTCAGATCCTCTACCCGGATACCTGGAGCCTCACGCCCCAGCGGAATGCCTCGCCCTACAACGCTGCGGCCAACATCGCAGCGGCCTATTACCTTTCCCATGGGGGCACCGACTGGCATCTATGGGAGTGCCAGCCCTGATAGCCCTTGCCCTCATTGTCCCTCCTGGAGTACACTAAAAGCTGAAAAAACCGGGCCAATTGTCCATGTCCAATGAGCACATCTGGCAGACATCCCCGGCGCCGGACGGTGCCATATACAACCGGTGCGCCCACCATAACATCGGCACCTGCGCGCGCCGATGATGAGCAAGAGCACTCTGCGCCAGGAACCGCAGATGCTCCTGTCTCTCCTGCTCCCTTACCGGGAGTGGGAGAGACGGCCGCCGGCGCCACTATCACGGGCGTTGTTGAGCGCGTCACCTATCACAATGAGGAGAATGGCTACACCGTTGCCCGGCTCACCGTGGTGCGCGAGCGCGAGCCACTGACCATCCTGGGCACCTTTGCCAGCATCAACGCCGGCGAGTCGCTGCGCCTCTGGGGCACCTGGACAACTCATCCGCAGTACGGGCGGCAGTTCCGGGTGAGCCGCGCCGTCGTTGAGAAGCCGGCCACGCTGCTGGGCATCGAGAAATACCTGGGCTCCGGACTCATCAAGGGCATCGGTCCCATCACCGCACGCAACATCGTCAGACACTTTGGCCTGGATACGCTGAACATCATTGAAGAGCATATCGAGCGCCTCAGCGAGATACGTGGTATCGGCCCCAAGCGCGTTGCGGCTATTCGCAACGCCTGGGAAGCCCAGCGGGCCATCAAAGAGGTGATGCTCTTCTTACAGGGCCATGGCGTTACGCCCACCTTCGCCGTCAAGATATATAAGGAATACGGTGATGACGCCATCCGCATTGTCAGCGAGGACCCCTATCGCCTGGCCCGCGACATTTATGGCATTGGCTTCCGTACGGCGGACAGGCTCGCGCAATCCCTTGGCATGGCGCGCGATGCCGAGCCACGCCTGCGCGCCAGTCTGCAATATGCCCTCAACCAGGCAGCAGATGACGGCCACTGCTATCTGCCTGAAGGCGAGCTGCTGGAGAGCGCCGCTGCGGCGCTGAATCTCACCCCCCAGTCCTCTTCTCCCACAAAGAGCTCGGAATCACAGCGGACACCGGGACTCACAGAGTCCCCTCACCCTCAGGGGCGCTCATACGCCGCTGCTTCTCCAGCACCACATGCCATCGCGGCTTCCCTGAACGCCGAGGAAGACAGGGCGGCCGGGACAGAGCTGCGACTGCGACTGGCTGAGTGCCTGGAAAACCTGATCCAGGCTGGTGAGCTGCGCCGCGATCCTGGCGTAGGCAGCGTGCCACACTCGTCCCCACTCCGGGAAGAGGGAACCAGGAGGACAGTTCGCCATCCGCTGGGGCCACCCATCTATCTGCCCGCCTTCTACCAGGCAGAGGAAGCCCTGGCCCACGACCTGCGGACGCTGGCTGCCGATATTGCTGCTCCCAATGAGAGCGGGCCGCTCGTGGGACAAGCGGAACGGGTTGCGCATCGCCGGCATGAAACGGGGGCGGGTGAATTAGCTTATGGGCATTCAAAGCATGACGGCGCGGAAGATTCGGTGGCGGTAAAGGCCGATCCAGCCTTTGTTGCGCGCATCAACGACTGGATCGATCGTTATTGTGCTGCCGAACATGTGCAGCTTTCTGAAGAGCAGCGCGCCGCTATTGTTCTGGCCGGCACCCGGCGCCTGCTAGTACTCACCGGTGGGCCCGGCGTCGGCAAGACCACGACCACGCGTGCCATCGTGCGCCTGCTGCGTGCCATGCGGCTGCGCGTGCTCCTGGCCAGCCCGACCGGCCGCGCCGCCCAGCGCCTGGCCGAGGTAACCGGCTTCCCCGCGCAGACCATTCACCGCCTGCTGGCATTTGACCCGGCAACGCGTCGCTTCAGCCATGACCGCGAGCATCCTCTCGAGGCCGATGCCGTTATCGTAGACGAAGCGAGTATGCTGGACCTCTTCCTAGCCCATAGCCTGCTTAAGGCCATTGGCCCCCGTACCCGTCTGATCCTGGTCGGTGATGCCGACCAGTTGCCCAGCGTTGGGCCCGGCAACGTCCTCCGTGATCTGCTTGCCTCTGGCGTTGTCCCCATTGCCCGGCTCACCAAGGTGTTCCGCCAGGCAGCGACCAGCCTCATTATCACTAACGCCCACCGCGTCAACCGTGGCGAATTTCCCCGCCTGGTCTCACCTGGCACCCTGGTAGCAGTGGAAGATTCTGCCAATCCTGGCGATGGCTTTGCCCTCCCGGAGCAAGAAGGTGGCCCGATGGTCAGATCCGATTGCACTTTCCTGGAGGCTACCGATCCTGAGACTGCCGCGGCACTGCTGACACGTATTGCCAGCACCGACCTGCCTCGCCGCCTGGGGCTCGACCCCCTGCGTGATGTGCAGGTGCTTTGCCCCATGAACCGTGGCGAGCTGGGCGCGCACCGCCTCAACGAACGGCTCCAGGCGCTGCTCAACCCGCCTGCACCAGGTAAACCCGAGGTGCAGCGCTATGGCATCACTCTGCGTCCTGGCGACAAGGTGATCCAGCGTGTCAACAACTACACCTTGCAGGTCTTCAATGGTGAGATCGGGCAGGTGGTCGCTATTGACCAGGAAGAACAGCAGGTCATTGTGCGCTTTGCCGACGGTCGTGAAGTAATCTATGAATATGCCGACCTCAATGAACTCGCCCTTGCCTTCGCCGTCACCATCCATAAGGCCCAGGGCTCAGAATTCCCGGCGGTCGTGCTACCCATCCACACCCAGCACTACCCCATGCTCTCGCGCAATCTGCTCTACACCGGCCTGACTCGTGCCCGCCGCGCCGTCGTGCTCATCGGCAGCAAAAAAGCTATCGCCCTTGCCATCCGCAACGTCGACGTCCACCGCCGCTACACGGCCCTCGCCGAGCGGCTGCAAGGGTAAAACAATGTGTCAGGCCCGCTTAGCCAGCACAGCTGCGCTCCGACAAAAAATACCCAGGAGAAGGTCTCTCAGGAATATGCCGGCCTGAGATCTGACCACATTTCCCTGGTTGATCAGGACACTTCCCCGTCAGAGTGCGGTAACACGGGGGTGCGATGCGATGGACGGGTTCGCATCGGCCGGGCTCCAGGGAGCAACGCGCGCAGATCAACATTTTCATCTCGCAGCCTGTCGGGGTCCACCGGCACGCGCGCTTTAATTAAAGCCGCTGCGCGCAGGATATCCTTGCCACGATTGATAGCAATAGCGGCAATGATCTGCGAATGCTGCATATAGAATGCGATAATACTCCCATCATCAAGGCGGCCGCGCACAATAACATCGTCCCATTCACTGTGGAATCCTGTATATTGTACATTGTAGTTGTACTGATCCGACCAGAACCAGTGGATATCCTGATAGGGCTCACATTTGCCGAGCATGTTGCGCGCTGCAGCCCTTCCCTGGTAGATCGCATTTTGCCAGTGTTCGACCCGTACCCTTCTCCCAAAGATAGGATGATAGTGATTTGCGACATCTCCCGCAGCATAGATGCCTTCCACACCTGTCTGGCAGTACTCATCGACGACAATGCCATTTTCAATCTGCACCCCGGAGCCAAGCGCGACTTCGGTGACCGGTTCGACCCCCACCCCAACCACGGCAAAATCGCAATCAAGCTTGCGACCACTACTGGTCACTACCCGTTGCACCTGATGTCCACCTTCAAACGCCGCTACAGTCTCCTCAAACAACATCTGCACGCCGTGCTCACGATGGATATCTGCAAAGATCTGACCTATTTGCTCGCCGAGTACACGATACAATGGCGTTTTAAATGACTCGATCACCGTGACCTCGACGCCATGCTGGCGCAGCGATGCGGCTACCTCGGACCCGATAAATCCCATACCGACGAGCACGGCCCGCCGCCCCCGCTGGCCTTCCGCACGAAGGCAGTCGGCATCTGTGACAGTACGCAAATCATAAATGCCCGCCAACCCCGCACCAGGGATACGGAGCCGCCGGTTGCGGACACCGGTGGCGATGAGGACCTTGTCATAGGGGACACGATCGCTATTCTCAAGTTCAACTACCTGCTCGCGGGGATTTATCCGGGTCGCTGACACGCCAAGAAGCGTTTGAATATGATGCCCGGTATAAAAGGTCTCTGGCTTAAGCAAAATCTCCCCAAACGTCTTCTTCCCCTGGAGATACTCTTTGGATAGCGGCGGACGCTCATAGGGCAGGTATGGCTCGGCTCCAATAAGCACAATCTGGCCATCGAAGCCTTCCTCCCTGAGGGCGATGGCAGCTGTGCCTCCAGCCAGATTGGCCCCGATGATAACAAACTGCTGCTGCATGAGGTGCCTCTCCTCTTCATTCGGTTCCATCGCATCTGCCAACATGAGCGGAACAGTGGATCATGCTTAATGAAATGCCGATACAGGCATCCACTCCATATCGCCTGACTGTTAACTGGGGCATAAAAGGCTCTCCGTCCCGAAGAAAGAAACGCAAGAGCTGTCCGGAACCCGCTACTTCTATCAGGCAGAGCGGACCCGCCCTGCCGAGCTCTATGACCACATCACGCTCAAGGACGCAGAGCCAAAAACCAGATATTGAGGCCTGGCCTGGTAAGAATGGCTTCCCGCCCATAAAGGCGCTGCAGGCTCACGGGATACCGCTCTCACCTTCAGCTACTGGAGCTGACTGAACTCAGCAACCGCATTCTCCACCGTTGCTCCCGCATCTTTGCGGCGAATCGGCGGATGCACCTGGCTATCACGGGCCAGCTCGAGCGCTACATCCAGGATCCAGTCCTCCTGTCCCGCCACCGCCTGGCGTCGCCCTAATTCTATTAAGATATCGCGGGGATCGACGCCAAAACGCTCACCTGCCCGCTGTGCATGCAGCAAGAAGGTAGAATAGACTCCGGCATATCCGATACTGATGGCATCCCGATTGGGAATCGGCTGGAAAGGCATCATTGGCGCAATGACATACTCGGCAGCGTCCATTAATCTATATACATCCAGTCCTGGATTCAGACCTATCTTGTCCAGTACTGCAGCAAGTAATTCAGTTGGCGCGTTGCCTGCTCCAGCACCCAGGCCACGCAAGCAGCCATCAAGCTGATCGGCTCCCGCCTCTAACGCAGCCAGGCTGTTGCCAATGGCCAGCCCTAAATTATTATGCGCGTGAAAGCCAACCTGAACCGTAAGTGCTTCTTTGAGCGCTCGCACACGGGCAGCGGCATCCTGAGGCAACATTGCTCCGGCAGAATCGACGATATAGACGCAATCGGCCCCATAGGACTCCATAAGTCTGGCCTGCTGGACCAGAACCTCTGGTGGGCGCATATGAGCCATCATCAGGAAGCCCACGGTCTCCATTCCCAATCGCTTGGCGATCTCAAAATGCTCCTCAGAGATATCGGCCTCGGTGCACTGGGTAGCAATCCGTACTACCTGAGCTCCACGCTCTATCGCTTCCTTGAGCTCTTTGACCGTCCCGATGCCCGGCAGGAGGAGCACGGCGATTTTGGCCCGCTGACAGACGCGGCGTGCTTCAGAGATAAGCTCCATCTCTGATGTCCGCGAGAACCCGTACTGAATTGATGAGCCTGCCAGACCATCACCATGGGTAACTTCGATAACCGGAACTCCGGCCTCATCCAGTGCCTGTGCCACAGCACGAACCTGCTCAACAGTAAATTGATGGCGCATCGGATGTGACCCGTCGCGTAAACTCGTGTCAGTAACGCGTGGTGCTTTCATACCATAACCTCCTGCTGTACTCCGAGCAGCCGCTGGGCGAACATCTCCCCAACGCGGCGGGCGGAGGCCGTCATAATGTCCAGATTTCCGGCATGCCGGGGCAAAAAATCTCCGGCACCCTCGACCTCCAGCAGCATCGTTACCACAGGCCGTTTCCCCCAGGGGGTCTCCTGGATATCAAAGACCGGTGGGTTCTTGAGATGATACCCCGGCACATATACCTGGACCTCAGCCACCATTTGCTCGACTGAGTCCGTAATTGTGGCTTCATCAAACTCTTCTGCCGGGATGGCGTAGACAGTATTGCGCATCATAATAGGGGGATCAGCCGGGTTAAGGATAATGATCGCTTTGCCCTGCTGGGCTCCACCCACCACCTCCAAGGCTTTGGCAGTGGTCTCGGTAAATTCATCGATATTCTGACGTGTTCCCGGCCCGGCAGAGAGGCTGGCGACGGTACTGACCATCTCAGCATACAGGACCGGCGTTACCCGGCTGACCGCATAGACCAGAGGAGTCGTTGCCTGTCCACCGCAGGTAACCATATTGACATTGGCCTCACCGAGATGGGCCTGCAGATTAACCGGTGGCACCACATAGGGCCCGCGCGCCGCTGGCGTCAGATCGACGGCAATACGGCCTGCCTCACGCAGCGCCTTTGCATGGCGCACATGAGCCTTGGCACTGGTTGCATCAAAGACGATCCGGATCTCTGGATCCTCCAGCACTGCCTTGATCCCTTCGGTGCTCGCTCTGATACCCAGAGCGCGTGCCCGTGCCAGCCCCTCAGAGGCAGGATCAATACCAGCCAGAAGCACCAGTTCCATATGCCCTGGCTGCTTAAGCAGCTTGTACATCAGATCGGTCCCGATATTGCCCGATCCGATGATCGCAACTTTCACCTTCCCATCGATCGCGTGTTGTGCTTCCATACGATTCCCTCATTTCTCCTGTCTGTTCAGATCTGGCCTCCAGACAACTCAACAGCTCGCAAATAGACGCGCTTCGCCCGCTCGTTATGTCCGACAATGATGCTCTTCGCATATTGCGTATCGCCACTCTCGTACGCTTCCACAATACGTCGGTGGTCAGTGACTGCCGCCTCGTCCGCATGCTCGAACTGGTCCAGCATACGATGCATTGCACGCCAGACAATCCCCTCGACGCTGAGTCGGCGGTAGGCTTCAAGGAGCGTATTGTTCTTTGCGAGGCTGACCAGGTATTCATGGAAGGCTTTATTTGCCTTAACATAGCACTCGAAGTCTACGAAACGATTTTCCTTAATGAGCGGGAGGGTTGCCTCCATGCGCGCACGCAGTTCGGCGAGATCGTCCAGCGCGATACGCCCAACAGTCTGTTCGGCAACGCCCACCTCAATAGCACAACGGGCATCAAATGCCTCCCGTAAGGTCTTCGCATCAATCGGGTTGATGAGATACCCTCTGGTCAGATCACGAGAGACAAGCCCTTCAGCCGCAAGCCTGGTCAATGCATAGTAAACGCTGGCTGGTGGCACTTCGAGCTGGCGAGCCAGTGCTCCTGGGTCAATCGCTTCGCCCAAGGAAAACTCGCGGTTCAGAACATACTGACGCAGCTCCTGATAGATCGCTTCATCCTGTACCATCTCAAAGCGCCCAAACTTTCCCCGAAAATAGGTTAATGGCGAGCCAACATACGTTTTGCCCTCTTCAACCTCCGCCAGGAAGACTCGGTGGGTGCTAGCCTCAACATCAGCTGCGACGCGACACTCAAGGTGGGCCAGGACGCCAGCGAGCAATGGCTCTCCAAACCGGCCATAAGTGAATTCAACCCCCTGAAACTTATCAGAGTGCGGCGTTGCAAATTTCAGAGCGAGATCGGCCTGACTTTCATCCAGAATATTGACAGCAAAGACACGGCTACGGCTAATAGCAGCCTGCGTTCCCGTATTCTTATTGATACAGACCAGCAGCATCGGCGGCTCGAGCGTGAGAGAGGTCACAGCGCTGGCGGTTAAGCCATAATTAATGCCCTGGTCACGCGTCGTAATCACCGTGACACCGCTAGCGAAGTGGCCTATGACCTGGCGAAAAGCTTGCGGATCCACGGATCTCTCCTTTCAATTATTGCATCGTGTCCTCCAGAGCGAAGCCAACTTCAAGTGTGACCTGATACTCGATGCCACGATCGGTGATTCGGCCACGCTGCTCGGTCACCTCAAACCAGCGTACATTACGCAGCGTTTTCTGCGCCCGTCCGATAGCCCGTTGTACAGCATCATCGAAGCCGATATGGGATGTTCCGACCAGCTCCGTTTTCCGATAAATGATGTTCCGCTCAGCTTCCATATCCATCTCCTCTTTCTGTTTCATGGCCCCCCAGTATTGAGGCGCAGCTGAACATATCCGTGATAAGACAACGCATGGGCGATTTCCACCCATCTGGTCGGCAGGGCATGCCCGCTTCCTTAAGTTAAGAAATCGCGAACGAGACGGTTAAAATCAGCAGTATGTTCGAGCTGTGTCCAATGGCCACATCTCCCGAACACATGCAACTGTACATCGCCCAGAACCATCAGCAGCTTTTCACCTGTAGCGACGGGAACCACACGGTCATCACGCCCATGGATGACAAGCGCAGGGGCACGTATCCCACTGAGATGCTCTTCGTAAGCCGCAAGCGCATTCACTGCCTCCTGCCGGGGTGGGGGAAACATACGGGAGAAGGCTTCCTGTATCCCAGGTCTGATACTTGCCCTGTAGCGCAGTTCGACGAGCTCGTCAGTGATCAGCTCACGATTAAAGACGAAGAGTTCGAGCAAGCGCCGCATATTTGCTATACTGGGGATATACCCCCAGACAGCATCTAAACCCGCAGTCAGCGGGAAGCGTACACCTGTCGCACCCATCAGCACGAGGCGGTCAATGACCTCTGGATACCTGACGGCAGCGGCAAGCGCAACTGCTGCCCCCATCGAATTTCCGACTAAGTGAGCCCGTCTTATCCCCACAGCGTGCATAAAGTCAAGCAGATGCTCGACCCACACTTCCAGGCCATAGTGCTGCTTCGCTGGCAATTCCGTATAGCCAAACCCCAACTGATCGTACGCGAACACATGGAAGCGCTCAGCCAGAGAGGGGATGGTGCGACTCCAGTTCGCCCAGGCCGAGACGCCGGGGCCGGAACCATGAATCAAAATCACCGGGGCCCCATCGCCTGCCTCATGATAATTTGTGATCACTCCGCCTGCACGAATACTTTTGCCAATTTCTGGCGTTGCCTGCATGCCCGCTTCTCCTTCTCTGCTCGCAGCACTCTTGCCAGCTATTCGGTTATCTCCGCCCGGAGCACCTTGCCAGCAGCCTTTGCTTGCCATAAAGTGACCGGCGACTCGGCTCCCGCAAGTGCATTCGCCGCCTCCCGTCTCACCGTCTCATCCGGGTCGCGCAGTAATCTGTATGCTTGCTTCCGTCCTCCCAATCTCACCAATGACCAGGCAGCCGTAGCACGCACGAGCGGTGCAATGTCAGTTGTCGCCCGGGACACGAGTGGCAGGTAGGCTGAATCGCCAGTGTTCGCCAGCACGATGAGCGCATTTCTGGCAATGCGTATCCGACCAATACGCTCGAAGGCGCTATGATGATACTTGCGAGCAAAGTCCTGATCAGAGAGGATGAAAAAATCGCTCAGATCGGGGTGGGCCAGATCCGGGTCCGGTTTGAATCCCTGCCAGTACCATCCAGCTCTCGCCGCTTTCTCATTCCAGGGGCAAACCTCCTGGCAAATATCACAACCAAGAAGCCAATCACCAATGGCCGGTTGGAACGCAGGAGGGATCAGCCCCTGATAGCTTGTCGTCCAGTAAGAGATACAGCGGTTCAGATCTACTCTCCGGTCCCCAAGAAGCGCTCCGGTAGGACAACAGACCACACACCGCCGGCAACTGCCACATCGGTCAGGGTGGAGCACCGGTGTTGTGACAGGGATCTCTGTCAGCAGGCAGGCGAGCGTAATGCGCGTACCGAAGTCGAGACTGTTGGGCATAGCGTTATATCCCCGCCAGAAGAGGCCAGAGCGAACGGCATAGAGATTAAGTGGAAGTGGGCCCTGGTCTACATAGTCCCGTACACGCATTCCCAGTCGGTGCGCGAGCTCCTTCAAGCCCTCTATATGGGGCTCGAGCAAGCGCTTCAGAAAAAATGGGTCAGGCTCGCGTACCCAGAATTTCTGGGCAACTCGCCCAATTCGCACTCCGCTTTCAGGGATGCCAGGATCTGGATAGGCATATGGGGCTATGAGGAGCAGAACACTGCGCACCCAGCTAAAGCGCATCTGGGGGTCCAGCCGCACTTCAAGCGCTCGCGCCAGTTGTCCCAGACCCGCATTTCGCCCCTCCGCTATCCACCGCTGGTAGCTTTTCTTCCACGCTGCTGGAAGTTCCGCTGGAGCCCAGGCAGCAAGAAATCCACGTGCCTCCGCCTCCGCCTGTAACTCAAGTGCTGCTGGTTCCGTGGGATGTACTGCTGTCAGAGTCATCATCTTGTCTCTCCGCTACGCTCTCAGCCCCACAGGTCTCCAGGAAAAAGAACTGCAGCCGGCCGGGCGGTGTACCGAGCACTTCCTGGAAGATCTTCGTGGCCTCCTTTACAAAAGCCTGCTTTCTCTGCGACTCCAGACGATCCGTACCAGAATAAAGTACTTCGAGCAGCGGCATAGCACTTCCTCTTGCAGTTTAGGGTTGGATCAGAACTTTGAGTACACCATCGGCCTTCTCGCCAAAGACCTGGAAAGCCTTTCCGGTCTCATCCAGCCGGAAGCGATGGGTAAAGAACCTGGATGGATCCACAACTCCTGTCAGCAACAGTCGTTGCGCCTCCCACATAAACGGCTGTACATTGGCAAAACCATTCATATGCACGGACAGGTCGCGTAAGAATACATCCGCCAGATTAAGGTTGAACTGGTTCGCCGGGAAGACACCAATGGCTGCTACCGTCCCGCCAGGCCGCACCAGGTCCAGCGCAAGCTGAAGGCTCTCCGGGGTGCCAACTGCCTCAATAACCTTATCTGTTCCACGATTGCTGGTCGCCTGGCGCACCTGCTCAAGACCTGCCAAACCTGGCTCTAGAGCTGTTATGCCAAAAGTTTGCTCCGCGTATGCGCGCCGATAAGCCACCGGATCAAAGGCGAAGACACGACCAGGACCCCGCTTGAGCGCCAGCTCCAGACTCATGAGACCCGTCGGACCCAATCCCACGACAGCCAGGCTCTCGCCTGGCCGGAGATCGGCCAGGCGGTTCGCAATTACCGCTGATGGCAAATTGCAGGAGAGCGTAAGCGTCTGCGCATCGGAAAGTTCAGGGGCAACCTTCAGCGCATGGGCATCAGCGTAAGGGATAACCAGGTATTCAGCCTGGGTGCCATTGAGGTCTCCAAACGCGGTACCGAAACCATAGACGGCCTTGTTCGTCGTTTCACAGTGTGCCGTCTGTCCGACCCGGCACATGTAGCACTCCCCACAGGAGGCAGAATAGGCCATGGTTACTCGGTCTCCCGGCTTGAACGCGCCAACCGCGCTGCCAACTTCCTCCACTTCACCCGAAAGCTCATGGCCAAGTCGCGAGCTGCCCCGTTGCATGATCCCATCGAGAGTTCCCCGCCAGATATGCAGGTCTGAACCACAGATTGACGTTGCCCGGACCCGGACCAGCATGGCATGAGGCGCCGGGATTTCTGGCTTGGGAACCTCCTCCACCCGTATATCATACGGACCATAGTACACAGCAGCTTTCATTGTTGTGGATCCTCCTTTACCAGGCTGTATCTGGCAGGATCAGGTCTCCCACTCGACCACAGGCCAAACTGTACGCCGCCTGGATAACCTTCCAGATTGTCTTCAACTCTTGCTCATTCCGGGGTGCATAAAGGATGAGGCTCTGCGGGGGAACAGCACCAGCCATATACCGGGCCAGCGGATGGATCGTTGCCCATCCTTTAGTCAGCACCTTCTGACCCCAGCCAGGATCCAGGGTCAAATGGATGCTTCCTTCTTCCCGCACAACAGCAAACTCTCTGCCCCGTACAAATGCCTCCGGCTTCCCTTTCGCCAACCTTTCCTCCAGGACCAGCGCCTCTCCAGCGAACGAGAATCCAGTCTGTTGCACACTTACTCCCTCAAGAGTTCCTGCCAGTTGCAGCAAGCGTCTTCGCAGCTCTGCTGGAACCCTTTCCTCAAGCTGGAGGCAGGGATAGCGCCAGTCTACTTGTGGTCTTGATCCCGTTCTGGCCGGAAGCCGGCGAAGAGAAGGAGGAATGAAGCCCGGCTTCTTCATCCCCATAGCCCCCTTCATACCGCCAGTCCACATTCACGCCAAAATGCCTGAACGCGCTCAGCAGCCGTTTTTCCTACCTTCGTAGGCTCTATGGGATGGGGGGCCTCGCCAAAGAGCAAGCTGAGTCCATCCGCTGCCCGATATGCCAGCGGAGCCCACTTCCCCAGCCATTCTTTGAGCAGGTCTCGCAACTCCGGCCGGTGTTGAAGGGCATAGCTTACCAGCGCTTTAGCAGTCTCCTTGTGACGTTTCTCATCAAGGGTGAAGTCACTCACCACGAGCGCGAGCAATTCGTCGCCATTGTCACGGGCCAGTGCGGCAAACTGCTCATTGAAAAGCGCATCATAGACCGGCTTTGCCACCAGGCTCAGACCAGCGAAGGCCTCTCCCCAATCATAGGCAACCAGCAGCTTCTCCAACAATTCGCGCATCGGTTGCCAGGCTGGCTCCTCTTCCCAGATCGTGCGCGTTCTCTGGCTATCCGCAAGCTCTGGATAGTGGGTCAGTGCAAGCGCCTTTGCAAAATAGGCCGATCGCTGGACACGACGCATCTCATCTCCCCCTTGGAAATGGAAGGCAACCGTAATATAGGAAGAAGGAGCCATCTGGCTGATATAGAGGGAGAGCATCTGGAGCACGTGCCCAGCAAACCGGCTGGGAAGATAGAGCCGCTCCAATAATCTCACCCATGCCGAACTGAGCTGCGTGTAGTGCTCCTTACGCTCGAACTCGTCGATAAGGTTATCTATATAAAGCTCACGCTCTCGCTGTCGCTGAATATAGGCCCGATAGGTGAGTCGGGAGGGATCGCGGAAGCGTTCCCAGTCATCTACCTGGAACGGAGAGCCTTCACGGTAGCGCAGGTACCAGCGATTAAGCGGTGCATCCGGGCTCAGCTCAAATGGCGCAGGCTGGCGCCGAAAATGATAATTGAGACGGTGCGTCACGATCTCGTACTCGCTGGGCTTACGCTGCTCTGTGTAAAGGCTCCAGCCGCGCGGTCGTCGCTGCCTAGTAGACGGAGTGGTCATGTCTTGCCTCCCTCTCGAGATAGAAAACCAGCTCTTCCTCACCCTGGGAACGCAACCGGCCGCTAAAACTGGAGAGATACGGCTCAAGCTCTGCCAGTCGGAAGGGCCTCCCAAGCACCTGCTCCATGCTCTTACGGCTGAGGCGAAGGCGGTGCGGAGCATAGACCCGGAAGTATCCCTCGCGATCTTCTGTCGAGATTCTGACTCCCGGATTATCCATCTCAGCAGCCTCAAGCACTGCTTCAAACATCGCCCGGTCGTTTAAGACCGGTCCAACGAGCATTTCGCTCATCGTGCATTACTCCTCCCTGCAGCGGTTGTAGCGCTGCATATCGCCCTCTGCATAGCCAACAAAGATCGTTGTTCCTTCGACTTTTACTTTGTAGCGGTAGAGCGTACACTCCGCTGGATTCACCCCCTGACCGGTGCGGATATCGAACTGCCAGTGATGGCCAGAACATGTCAGGACTTCGGTCTCCTCATCCAACTCACCATCCACCAAAGGATATTCCTGGTGAGGACAAATCCCTTGATAAGCAACAATATCTCCCCCAGGTAAATGAGCTAAAAGCACCTTCTCTCTATCTACTTCTATCTCTAGCATCTCTCCTTCCCATAGATCATCGAGCGTTGCTACTGCTATCCAGTTGAGTACACCTCTACTCATACTCATCTGCGTAACGCACCTCCACGAAGTCCATGGGGCCAATACCAACACCTTTTACGGTATCCTCTGGTGAGAGGATCTTTTCCTTGAAGACTACCTCCATTGGCATCCGCTTGGGGGCTACACGCAGATCCACGGCATGTGCAGCAACCTTCTCAGCGACCTCTTCCATCGTATCGGTATCCTCAACGGGAATCAGTTGCACAACGAAATCTCCTCGGAATGCCGCAGTAAGTGGAATCAACGCCATCGCTTCAAGTGCCTCCTTATCCTCGTAGAAGATGAGAGGGGCCAGCGAGACCCCTCTCGAACTCTCTCCCTTGCCTGACTATCGAGCAGCAGCCAGCGTTGGAGCCGCAAGGGCCCAGGCGAAGTTCTCCGCATCCTGCCCGCCGACTTCTTGCGGATTCCCCATGTACGCCAGCGCCCCTTCGAGAGTTGGTGGTTGGATTTCTCCGGCAAGAAAGCGATCGACGACCGTCTTATGACCAGCATAGCGTGAGGGGTTCTGTTCAAAGATCCATTTGCAGGGCTCTGAACAGAAGAGATAGCGCCGTCCATTATAGTCCACAGTATAAGGGCCAAGATCATGTTGCCTCTTCGGGTTGGAGGGGGTAATGATCGGAATCTGGCAGATATTACAGATAATCGGGAGCGTCTGTGGTAGCGTCTGCTCGATCTCCCCTTTGCGCGCATGCTTCGTGATCACGTCCCATCTCCTGCCCCATGTGTCATTCCAGCCGGGATACTTCGTTTCGAGCCATGCCCGCTCGGCAGGAGAAACACCAGCATCCGGGTTCCACCATACCGTCGGACGCCAGAACCAGACTCCCAGGTGCAGGCCGTGGTGATACCAGTTCAGCTCATCGAGAAAGATCTCCCAGTACCAGGGAGCCTTCATACCAAGATCACGAAACTGGTCCATAAACTGCTTGATAATCCACTCCTCCATGAACTCCTTAAAAGACATCGAGCGGTGCTCGAGCGGTGTGTAATAGTCCATGGAGAGCCCGGTGAGGAGACAGAAGATGCGCCAGCTACGCCAGAACATGACATCTACCAAGTGCTGGGCTTTATCCTTCATGCCGTTCTTTACCAGAATCTTCAATGTTGGCTCACCCTGCTGGGAATGGCGTGCTTCATCGGTCTGGATGCTGGAGATTAACGCGCCAAATTCTACATCACCCACATGCATGGCATCCGCGGCCATGCCCAGGAACTGAAGGTTCGTGAACCCTGTCTCAAAAGTGAACGTGAGCTGAATGGCAGTGCTCAGCGCATCATTCGCAGTGAACATATCATCAAAGAGGTGCCGCGCAGCGATGGCACCCCATTCATTGGTATGGAAAGTCTTGTGCGCCCAGTCAAACTGCGGATTCTTCTCCAGAAGTTCATGGGGGAAAAATAACTGAATCTGACCGTGGCGGGTTTCATCGAGCGTGCCGAAGGTAGCCATATTACGCCAGGCCGCAGCCCGACCAAAACGCGCCATACGCGCCTCGCCAAATGAGGCCTGATACTCCGGAATCGCAATGGCTCCATAGTGTGCCGCAATGGCTGACTTCCAGCCAGCATCGACCTGGTCAAAGAGGTGCGAGCGTGAAATGGCGCTCTTTACCGAGTAGGACATGGTATCCTTATCGGCCTGGTTCTGCATATACTCACGATAGGTCAGCTTATAGGGTTCATCCCACTTCCACCATTCGTCTAGCGGAATTCCCCCGCCGTCTCCAGCCTGTTCCTTTGGAAAAGCTTCCTCGTACGGAACATACTTGAGGTGCCAGTTCATATCACGGGTGAGATCGTAATAGTCAGATCGGCTCAGTCGTGGCATTGGTCTCCTCCTTTTTTGGGCGCAGGGGGCAGCACACCGCTCTGCCCCCTGCTCAGTAGTGCACTGTCCCCCTGTCTGGTTCCGCTTAAGACTGCATCGCAACCTCTGGCGATGGCGTTCCATACAGGAAGTACTCCGCTGGAAGCGGTGAGCCGAACCAGATAATCCCCCTGTCCAGGTCCTTCTCATGCCAGGTAATCGGCTTCCAGGCTGGATCAAAGATCAGATAGCCGGCATCGCCAAAGAGCTCGACCCGGTTGCCACCAGGCTCAAACACATACATGAAATAGGCCTGGCTGATGCCGTGCTTGCCCGGTCCGGCTTCGATCACAATCCCATTCTCCACCAGGATATCGGCAACATCGGAGAGATGCTGGGGATAGCCATACCAGTAGCAGATATGATGCAGCCGTCCTTTTGCGCCGGTTCTATCCGCCATCGTCGCGATCTCATGAACCAGAGCGCTCACACTGAGCCATGCACCAGCTTCTGTTCCATCGTTCAAGATGATGTTCTCGCGCAATCTGAATCCCAGCTGCTCCATCAGAAAGTTACGATTGGGCGTCACCTTCTGAGTCAGCAGATTAATGTGGTCCAGACGGCGGACCGGAACACCCCGCAAGGGGCGCTTTTGCGGCCGGTTGAGGAGAGTCGTTCGCTGGCTCTCGGGAGCCTGGTAGTATTCAACTTCCCAGAGCAGTTCCATCTTATGCCCATCCGGCGTGGTACACCGATAAGCAGGGCCATGGCCTACTTCGTTATCAATCCACCCCTTTCCCAGGCCGACAGCCTCGACCGCTTTGACTCGTCGTTCCAGCGCCTGCGGGCTGGTCGTTCTCCAGGCCACATGTCCCAGCCCAGGATGCTTGGCCTCGGTGACTTTGAGCGTATGGTGATAGTAGTCCTCATATGCTCGCAGGTAGACGGACTGTCCTGCCCGGCAGGTCTCTTCCATCCCCAGCAATTCCTTAAAGAACCAGAGAGTCTCATCAGGTTTCGGCGTCAGCAGCTCTACATGAGCAAGCTGTGCGATCTCAAACAAGGGTTCCGTTGCCTCTGCCATTTTTCCTGGTCTCCTTTGCACGTTATTGAATCTGGGCCATCTCTTCTCGTTGCGCAGCTCCATCCAACCAGAAGAACATTTACTGTTGAAACTTCTTGATGTGAATGTTCACATCATCGGGATTAATGAGATCCGGCACCGTCCAGCCGTCCAGGCCATACTCAGCCAGGCACTGCTCAGCAAACCCTCTGTATTTCTGGGCTGCACCAAGCGCCTCAGCCACTTCGAGAACTTCCAGACGAATGCCCTCATGGTTACCCGCGTAATTGCGTTCGTACAGTTCGTGCCTGCTGCCAAATTCCGTCCCGATTGCATCCCAGAGCAGCTTCAGCAGCTTGACGCGATCGATAGCGGTGTAGCCATTGGATCCACGCACGTACTTTTCCAGATAGGGGCGGATCTCAGGCGATTTGAAGTCGACTGCATGAGAGTTTAAGTAGATCAGCCCGCTGGCAATATCATTTTCAATGAGCTCCTTGATGCGTGGGTAGGCAACGGTGGCGAACACACGATAGGCCATGCCATAGTCGAGATTCGGTAACACGGCCCCATTGTTCCAGGGGATAGGCGTGCGAGCCATGGCATCGGTAATAGCCCAGAACAGGTTGCGCCATGCTAACACTTCGCCGACACGCACCTGCACTCCTCGGAAGTCCTTGACCCCCGTCGCCTCGACTGCCTTGAGAAAGAGCCCGGCAATAAAATCCAGCTTCACCGCCAGCCGCACACAGCCATGAAAAGTGAAGCGGGGAATGAAACCAGACATCGGGAAAAAGGTGTTGACCTTGTCTACGTTCCCATAAACGAAGATGTTCTCCCAGGGGATAAGCACCTTGTCAAAAATGAACACCGCGTCGTTCTCATCCAATCGACTGGAAAGTGGGTAATCAAAAGGGCTCCCCATGACCGCTGCGGTCATTTCATAGGATGGACGGGAGATCAGCTTCACACCCGGAGCATTCATCGGGACAGCACAGATAATGGCAAATTCTCGCTTCTTGATTGGTAACCCGTAGTGGGCAATGAAGTTATAGTGCGTGAGTGCTGATCCGGTCGCCACAACCTTGGCCCCACTCACCACAACACCCGCATCGGTTTCCTTCTCAGCATGCATGTAAACGTCGCCTACTTGATCGGGTGGGAGGTTGCGATCGACTGGTGGGTTGACGATGGCATGATTGAAGTAAAGGACTTTCTCCTGGGCTTCTTTGTACCAGCGTAGCGCGTTTTCCTGGTAGGGAGCATAAAAGTCAGCATTGGCATGCAGGGTCGCCAGAAAGCTGGCCTTATAATCGGGAGAACGTCCCAACCAACCATAGGTCATCCGCGCCCACTCGGCAATGGCATCACGAGCGCCAACCAGATCCTCCACGCTTCGAGGCGTACGAAAGAACTTGTGTGTAAAACCGCCACTGCCTGTATCTGTCTCAGTTGTCAGCACATCCTTCTTGGCCGGATCGTGCAAAGCATCATACAGCCGGGCGATCATACGGGCGCTGTTGCGAAAGGCCGGATGGCGTGTGATGTCCTTCACACGCTCGCCATAGATCCAGACTTCACGATCATCGCGCAGGCTCTCCAGATACTCGGCTCCGGTCATTGGCCGTGTCTTTGGGGCACTCACATCGGTACGCGGCTCATTCTGAGAGATAGCCATATCCTTTATCCTCCCTATCTTCGACGGCTCTATCATCGCCATCATAGTGACGAGCACCGCTCATTATTGCTGTCGACGTCTCCAAATATATCTTGCTTACCTGCTATCACCCCCTTCATGACAGCAGTCAACGAACACCCATCCAGCTAGCGAGGTATAACATAACAAAACAAATAGAGTCAGCAATATGATCAGTGTAAATTATCGAGTTGGTATTCATCTTAGTGATTTACCATTTGAAGTCAATGCAGATGTCCGTCTATACGGGACAACTATGTTGTTTAGAAGAAATTTGCCTTTTATACTTAAGGCAAATATGGGCTAGGGTAGCCCATGATCCCTGATGATGCAGGGCTTGCAGCCTGCGCAGTGCTTCCCTGTGGGAGAATCTCCAGCACAGGCTGTGGCGTTTATAGATGGTGCTGACGGGCAGGGATTGGCTGTCCACTGGACCCGGATAGGAGCTGCAGAGAGAGCAATCTCCCTACCTGCTTACAGTGATGAGGCATTACTAAACCCTGATATCCCATCTTCCAGGTACCCATAGCTACCCTGCAGCGGCAGGAACTTATGCCCGGGCTGCTTTGCACGTGCCTGATTAGTTAGAGCACCTCAGGTAGTCAGGGAGGGGAGCAGATATGGTGCAAACGCTGGATAAGGCTTTCAAAATTCTCGATCTATTTTCACTTGATCAATCTGAATGGGGAGTAATTGAAATAGCGAAGCGATTAAATCTCTCCAAATCGAGCGCTTCTGCATTGGTATGCACCTTAGCTGATGCTGGATTCCTGCGCCGCACGCCTGCAGGACGCTATCGGTTGGGATGGCGCCCCCTGTCCCTGACTCAGGTTCTCCTGTCGACTACTGCCCTTCATACCGAGGCTCGTAGTGTGATGCAGACACTGGTAGCCAGGTTTGGCGAAACCGTTCACCTTGCTGCGCTGGAGTCCGATCAGATCATCTATATCGATAAACTGCAAGGAACACGCGCCGTTTGTGTTGGCATAACGGGCACCGGGTTCAGGCTTCCAGGCCACTGCACGGGTGTTGGTAAGTGCATCCTCGCCCATTTGCCAAGAGAAAAGGTCCTTTATATCCTGAAGAGACAGGGCATGCCTGCACGGACACCAAACACCATCACCAGTTTAGAGAAGCTCCTTGAGGAATTAGAGACCGTACGAACACAGGGCTATGCCTATGACCTGGAAGAGGCTGTGTTAGAACTTTGCTGTGTTGCTGCGCCGATCCGTGATCATACGGGTGAGGTCATAGCAGCCATGAGCCTGTCAATACCGGCTTATCGTTTCTATCCAAACAAGGAGCAATATCGATCGGCAATTGTCAAAGCAGCACAACAAGTTTCTGCAAACCTTGGATATGTCGCAGCTACAAAACCCAGAAGACAGTCATGTTCAGTGTGAGGAACGGCAGATAGCGCCCGCAGCTATTTACGGCGCATCTCCGGGCACCTATTCTTTAATACTCATTAGATTACTGCGGAAGGAAAGCAAGCAAATATGTTGGTCTTGAAAGTCACGATGCTAGAGGGACGCACCCCAACGCAGAAAGCGGCGCTGATTCATCAACTTTCCATAGCTGCAGCTCAACATCTCAACCAGCCATTGGCGGATGTGCGCGTCGTAATCTATGAAGTGCCTAAGCATGCATGGGGAAGCGGCGGGCGCTCCATAGCTGAACGAGAGGAGGAGAACAGGTGACACAGGTAGAGCAGGCTCTGCTGACAATAGTCCAGCAAGCCCGGCTTAGACGGCAGGTAATTCCCAGCCAACAGACAACGCTTGATCTGGCGGCAGCATATCGTATTCAGGCCGCACTTGGCAACGGGCGTGAACTCCGGGGTTATAAGTTAGGGCTGATCAGCCCGGCTAAGCAGGCTCAGATGGGCATAAATACACCTATTTATGGCCGGATTTATGCCGATATGCTTCTGCAAAGCCCGGTTTCGCTCGGCCAGTTTCTCCAACCGAAACTCGAACCCGAGCTGGTAGTGGTGCTTAAGCATGATATTCCGCCAGCGACCTCACCGGCAGCAGCCTGGCAAGCCATTGAAGCTGCCTATCTGGGAATAGACATCCTGGATAGTATCTGGGCAGGATATCATTTCACCATCGCCGAGGTCGTAGCTGACAACGCCTCTGGCGGAGGGTTTCTGCAGGGTACACAACCGCTGCACCTCCCTGCTGAAGGGACACTCCGCCTCTCCCTGAATGGAGTTTGCCGGACAGAGGAACCGTTAGCAGCTCTGGGGGAATGTGGCGAGCGTCTGGTCTGGCTTGCGCAGCAGGTTGGCGGATTGGTTGCTGGGCAGATTATCTATCTGGGTTCACCATCAGCCGCACAGGTGGTCAGTCCAGGTTTCTGGGAACTGCAGGGCCCCCAGGAAAGTCTGCTGGCCGTAAGATTTGTATCCTCGCAAGGAAGGATATCAGGAACATGCCAGAGCTGTGGTTTCATGTAAAGCATTATATCAATGGCGAATTTATCGACGGGCAGGACCATTTCGATATCCTCTATCCTGCCACGAATGAGGTCATCGGAAGGGCTCCAGAGGGAAAACATGACGAGATCCAGGCAGCTGTCAGTGCGGCGGCACAGGCTTTCATAACATGGAGCCGCATACCGGCTTCACAGCGTCGGGAGCTCCTGCGGGCCTTTGCTGAAGGTATCCGTAGACACCAGGCAGAGCTAGCCCAGATCGAAAGCCTGGATGTGGGGCGTCCGATCCGTGAAAATAACGCCGGGTACATCTTGCGTGTTGCCGCCAATATCGACTTCTTTGCTGATTTTGTCGTAACCCACGGGACTGAGGCCTATCCTATGGAGAACGGCTATATCAATTATGTACTGCGGCAGCCAGTCGGGGTAGCCGGCCTTATTACGCCGTGGAATGTCCCACTGCTCCTCGAAACCTGGAAAATAGGACCGGCGCTTGCGTTTGGGAACACCGTGGTATTGAAACCAGCAGAATTTACCCCTATCGGAGCCTGGAAACTGGCTCAGATCGCCCATGAAGCCGGTCTGCCTCCCGGTGTCTTTAACGTTGTCCATGGCTTTGGCCCTGATTCCGCAGGCGCCCTGCTCACCCAGCACCCTGGCGTCAACCTTATCTCCTTTACCGGCGAAACCACGACCGGGAAGGCCATCATGAATGCGGCGGCAGCCACTTTGAAACGACTTTCGTTCGAGCTCGGTGGTAAAGGAGCTAATATCGTTTTTGCTGACGTTGATCTCGACCGTGCTGTGGAGATCAGCATCCAGGCTTCGTTCTTTAACCAGGGTGAGTTTTGTCTCGCTGGTCCGCGCATTCTTGTTGAGCGTCCTGTGTATCATCCCTTCCTTGAACGTTTCGTTGCCGCGGCCGAAAAGTTGCGCCCTGGCGATCCGCTGAACCCGGAGACAACGCTGGGCCCCCTCATCGCTCCAGAACACTTGCTGCGCGTACAGCGCTACATCGACCTTGCACGAGCAGGCGGAGCGACTATTCTGCTCGGTGGCGATCAACCAGAACTCGATGCACCTTTTGACCGGGGCAACTTCCTCAACGCGACCATCATCACTGATGTTCAACCGCAGGACCGCATCTGCCAGGAGGAGGTCTTTGGCCCCGTTGTCACTGTTACCGCCTTTGACACGGAAGAGGAAGCACTGGCGGTCGCCAATGGCGTTAGCTATGGCCTCTCAGCCGTGGTACAGACCAGGGATGTGGGACGTGCCCTACGGGTGGCTGGAGCGCTTGACGTTGGGACAGTCTGGGTCAATGACTTTTTCGTACGTGACCTGCGCGTGCCATTTGGGGGAATGAAGCAAAGCGGTATTGGCAGAGAGGGTGGTCAGTACAGTATGGAGTTTTACACAGAGGCCAAAACGGTGTGCCTGAGCAACCGTTCATAATAAACTACAGGAGCATAGCAGGCATGCAAAGAACTATTCATCCACAGGAACTGGCACTTCAGCTTATGCGTGCCGAACTGGAGTGCACGCCGGTTCCACCACTGAGCGAGACCTATGCTGACCTGACACCAGAAGTGGCTTATGAGATTCAAAACCATTGGCTGAGCTACAAACTGGCGGAGGGGAGACAGCTCGTCGGACGTAAGATCGGGCTTACCAGCAGAGCCATGCAACAGCAAATGGGTGTCGATCAGCCTGATTATGGTTTCCTGCTCGATTCGATGATCGTTCCTTCAGGCAGTACGCTCATATCCAGCAAATTCATCCAGCCACGTATAGAACCAGAGATCGCCTTCTGGCTGATAGAAGATCTGCATGGACCACAGATCACCATCAAAGATGTCCTGGCAGCAACGCGTGGTGTAAGTGCGGCCCTGGAGTTAGTTGATAGTCGGATCATCAACTGGCGCATTAAGCTGGTCGATACCATTGCCGACAATGCCTCATCAGCCCGCGTAATCGTGAGTGCAGACATTCACCCGCTTGATAAGCTGGATCTTGTAACAGAGGATGTAGAGCTCTTACAGAACGGTGAACCAGTTGGGACAGGAACAGGGGCAGCAGTCCTGGGTCATCCGGCGGCAGCTGTTGCCTGGCTGGCAAACAAGCTCGCTGAATTCGGTGTGACGCTCAGGGCAGGGCAACTTGTTTTGCCAGGGGCAATGTGCGCCTCGGTGTCCGTCGGCCCAGGCGATCTTTTTCAGGCAAAGTTTAACCGGCTGGGAGAAGTCTGGGTCCGCTTCGCGGAATCTCGCTGATCCTCCTGAGCCTGGTGGCTGGCTACAGAGAATCAGACAGATGCCTTGCCTGTTATCAACCTGACCTAAACACCGTCGCTCGTATAGCCGCCTGACAGGAAGGAGGCTATTATGGCCAAAATCAAGCTATCCCTGCTTGGATCTTCAATGGCAAAGCAACGCTCACTTTTTTCTTACTGTCGCGAACGTGATGCTCTGCTTTTCTCACTCAAAACATCTTTTATTGTTGGAACGATCCTGACAATAATCAATCATGGACGAACCATCATCAGCTTTCACTTCACTTCCGGTCAGATCGTTCCCTTATTCTTGACCTACTGTGTACCTTTTATCGTAGCTATATATAGCCGGGCTCAGGGCAAACAGCAGCACGACCTTGTTAAGATCCAGCCAAACCATCCTGAGGATGATAAAGCGCTCTCTTGCTCAGAGGAGCTCTCCCTTTAGATCCAGGCAGGAGAACAGCAGGGCCGCCACTATTACATCTGGCCGGTACCGCCTTTCTGGTCGCCTTCGCCTGGCCGGCCTGACCGCGCACACGCTCCACGCCGGCCATCACGTCTGCCAGCGTATACCACTCGAGAATAGCGGCAGTACCTCATTGGCTTCGGTGGCAATCTCGGCAATCACCTGGCACACTCCCAGCTCCAGCGAGCAGCCTCGTAGTGGTTCGAGTGAACCCAGGCCTTCAACGCTTATGCAGGGTCCAGTAGATTTCAGTAAGCATAAGCGCCAATCTGCCCGGCCATTGTTATCCTGGGACAGGGTTCACCCGCAGAACGGCTCAGAATGAGGAGCAACTGCACCGCAATGGCACCCTATTCTGGCGGCCCCAAACGCCATGAGGATCTGCTGCACATCGTATCCTCTTTCCTCAGGAAGGCATATCATCTGTTCGCTCCAGCCACTGCACGCTACTGCTGATGGGGCTACCACCACTCGTGCAGCAGCGACGGACCTGCCCGGCAGCCGTAGCACTGGCTGCTCGCCGATCAGCGAGCAGGAGGAGCACCACTCCTGCCAGGACTCTTCCCTCTCTTGCCTATGCCCCAGCGGTCGATCCAGCACACCTTTGCAACGTTTACCTGGCTGCCTGCACCTAAAGGAATTGCGGTCCGCCCCAGTATGCGCTGGTCAGACTATCAGGATGGACGGGACATAGCCTCCCTGCTCGCGATGGTCGCCGGCTCGCGGCTGATAAGCAGACCCATCACATCGACAAGGAGCGCAGCGACAGCCAGCGTCCCAAACAGCGGGGCCTCTGGCAGGGCCATCCCTAAAAGGGTATCCAGCGAATAGCCGCCAGGCCCCATCAGCCCGATGGCGACCCCAATGGTAAGCAGAGACAATGGATACTCAAAGCCGCGCTTGCTGGCCCAGAAGCCGTATTTCCAATGGCTTTTCGCAATTGCCATGAACATGGCGCCGAAGATGCCGGCGGCCCCCAGCGGTGTCAGGAACCCCAGCGCCAGAGAAAGCCCTCCACCCAGCTCCCCCAGAATTACCAGGCAGGCCCAGAGCCAGACCGGTTTGAACCCCTGCTTCGTGAACCCCTGCACCAGCCTGGTAAACCCCGGACCTTCGAACCAGCCAAAAAGTTTCTGTGCGCCGTGTGCAGCCAGCGTTAGCCCCGCCACCAGGCGGAGCAGGAGTAGACCCAGGCTCAGCGTCATCACTATGTTCCTTTCCAGACTATCTGGCGGGAAATGCAGCCGTTTCAGCAAAAGCTTGACGATTGCCGTTCGGCGCAAAACCGGAAGAAGCCAACATATTCTGATGACAACGATCGGTCCAGACTCCAGCAGAGCATAGCCAAAAATGGTCATGCCTGTCAAGTGCAGTTTTTCTGCTGCGAGATATACTGAAGAAAACCTGCCCTGGCGCCGGTGATCACCGTCCCATATGTCCATGGGCAGCGCCAGTAGCTGCGCCCGGCCATAGCCTGAGATATGGGAGGACAGGATAACGACAATAGCTGAACCATACCCAAAGATGACACGCCTGTTTGATGCCTACTTTGCGGTTGATTGGAGCGCACGTAGTCTGCCTGGCCCGGGGACACCCGCACATGATGGATTATGGGTCGGCGAACAGCTCGCCCCGGAGATAGTGGACACCCCAGTTCCGGGGGAAACCTACTGGCGCACGCGGCAGGCCTGCTTCGCCCACATCCAGACCCGACTGCTCCACCATATGGAGGCCGGGCGGCGTGTGCTCATTGGCTTTGATTTCCCCTATGGCTACCCGGCCGGCTATGCTGCTGCCCTCGGCCTGGATGATGAGAGCATGCCCCCCTGGCGCCGGATCTGGAACGAGCTCCAGGGCCTCATCGTCGATGAGGCCACAAACCGTAACAACCGGTTCGCGGTAGCCGCTGTCCTGAACGCTCGCTGTAGCGGCCCCATCCCCGGCCCGCTCTGGGGCTGCCCCGCTGGCAGGAGTCTACCCACCCTGGCGCCGACAAGCCCTCCCTACCCCTATCCTGTACGGCCTGGACTGGCGCTTGAGCGTCTGCGCTGGACCGAGCGCAACCTGCCGGGGATACAGCCGGCCTGGAAACTCTTCGGTCATGGCAGCGCCGGCGGCCAGGCACTTGTCGGCATCCCCGTTCTCTGTCGTCTGCGCGCTGACCCGCAGCTTGCTGCGTTCAGCCGCATCTGGCCTTTCGAGACTGGCTTTACTCCTCCGCCGCCTGAGCAGCGCCCATCCATCATTCACGCGGAAATCTGGCCAGGCATGGTGCCAGATCCGCTCGATCCGGCCAGCGCTATCCGCGATCAGGCCCAGGTCCGTGCGGTGGTCCGCTGGCTGGCCCGCCTCGATAGCGCTGGCCAGCTCAGCTCGCTTTTTGCTCTGCCCCCCGCTCTCTCCCCCGAAGCCCGCGCCATCTGTGTGGCCGAGGAGGGCTGGATCCTGGGCGCTACCGGGCTCAGGCCAGTGCAGGCCATGGCTCACCGGCAGGTCCCCTGTCGTTCCATCTCTTGATAGAATTCTATCAGCAGACCGCGTACAAAGCCCAGGTGGCGGAGGTGCATGTGCTGATCGTACCGCGCCTCCTCCTCTATCAGGGTACTGAGGACCACGTACCCATTTGTTGCGATGGCCATCTCTGGCAGTGCTCCGCTGCATGCGCTATACTGCTTGTACCAGCTTTGCCAAAGGGAGGGTAGCTATGTGCGCACGCAAACGCAATCTGGTCGCGGTACCCCATGGCGGGGCCTCAACCCAACCATCCCCTGCCAGGGATCAGACTCTTTTACCCATGGTGAATACCCCGGCATCTTCACCAGATACCAAAGCCCAACCATTCTTTGCGGACGCCCAGACCACTGCCCTGACAACCACGAGCACAGCACCTGCCCCACGTGGCCGACGTGCCTACCGTGCCGAACACATTGTTGCTGCACGTCCCCTGGGACGTGATGAGCAGGCTGTTCTCTCCGGCGAACGCCCGGATCAGAGTCTACTTGCTGGTCTGATGTCCCCGGAGACACGCCGCGCCTACCAGACTGACCTGGAACTGCTGGCAGCTTTTCTGCGTAACGCCGGCCTGGAAGGCTTCGATTACCGCAAGCCGGAACTCTATCTCGCTGCGGTAACCCGTGACCACCTGGAAGCCTACCGGGTCTGGTTGCAAAAGCACTATCGGCCCTCCACAGCCAATCGTCGTCTCTCTGTCGTGCGCCATTTCTTCAGCCTGGCAATGGAGACCGGTCTGCTCCAGGTGAACCCCGCTGCTGACCTGAAAGGTGTCAAAGGCGCCGATCAGGGCACGGCACGCCCGTTACTACCAGAGCGTCTGCAAGCCTTGCTTGACGCCATTCCCCGCGATACCCTGCCTGGCCTGCGCGACTATGCCATGATTCGCCTGGCAGCACGTGTTGGCCTGCGCCGCGCCGAGGTCTGTGCCCTGCGCGTGGGCGACTTCCATCCGGAGCAATGCGTCAATGACTTCGTGCCGTTAACTGTGCGCGGCAAGGGAAACAAACGGCGCGAGGTTGGCGTGCCCCTGCCCGTCTACCACGCTGTCTACAACTGGCTGGTGGCCGCCGGGACCAATCCCCACGATTCCCACCATGCCCAACGACCCGTTTTTGTGCGCCTCCGTCGCCATGGCCCCCGTCAGGGACCATCTGAGTGGGTAGCCGACTGGAGCCGCCCGCTGACGACGCAGGCTTTCTGGAACATCTTGCAGATACATACCCGCACAGCATTTGGCACACCCCAGGATATAGACTTTGCCACCGCTAATCATCGACACTATGATAATATCAGTCGGCTACGCCCCCATGATCTGCGTCGCTACTTTATCACTCAGGCGCTCGAACATGGGGCGCGACTGGAACGGGTGCAGTATCATGTTGGCCATGCCGACCCGCGTACAACGTTACGCTACCATACACGGCTCGCCAATATCAGCGAGAGCCCTGCCGGCCTCGTCGATGATTAAATACTTTCGGGGAGCCTCTGGCCCCTACGAGGGGGAAGAGTGTTCCACTGCATTCTCATCCCGTGGAGCACATCATGGAGCAAGAACCGGCAAAGCAGGAGCACCATCGTCATCATGCCGGGGCAGCGCAGCGGCGCAAACAGCAGCGTCGCCAGCCATCCGGCTTTTCGCGCCGACCAACACCCAATCCCTCATTGAATCGGGCTGCCCGCTCCGGGCAGGTCACCGAGGATGAGCGCCTGCTCCGACCACCCCCTATCCCTCCGGCTGCCGTACCAGACTTCACCCATACCGATCCCTGGCGCGTCTTGCGCATCATGAGCGAGTTCACCGCCGGCTTTGATGCGCTGGCTCATATCGGGCCAGCGGTGGCTATCTTTGGCTCGGCGCGCGTGACGCCCGGCGATCCCATGTACCAGGCCGCACGACGCGTGGGCCGACTCCTGGCCGAGTCAGGCCTCGCCGTCATCACCGGCGGCGGTCCAGGTATCATGGAGGCAGCCAATCGTGGTGCCCACGAGGTTGGAGGACGCTCGGTTGGGTGCAACATCGAGCTGCCTCATGAGCAGGACACCAACGCCTATGTGGATATCGCGATCAACTTTCGCTACTTTTTCGTCCGCAAAACGATGTTCGTCAAGTATTCAGAAGGCTTCGTTATCTTCCCTGGCGGCTTTGGGACGATGGATGAGCTATTCGAGGCACTGACGTTGATTCAAACGGGCAAGATCCGTGATTTCCCCCTGGTGCTCTTCGGCAGCCAGTACTGGAAGGGGCTCATCGACTGGCTGAGCGGGCCCATGCTGGGTGAGGGCAAGATCGACCCCGAGGATCTGCAACGCTTCACTATCACCGACTCCCCTGAGGAGGCACAGCACATCATTCTGGCCGGCTTTCATCGGCGTCGCGAGCTGCTACCAGCGCCTCTCCACCCAGCCAGCAGCAACCAGAAAGCTTCGCACCACAGAAAACGAAAGGAAATGTCCTGACGCCCTCCACGTATCCGCCGGTCTGCTGACGCGCAGACCGGATCGCCTGTACCTGCCACAGATCTGTGGCGCAGCTTCCCGACCCAGTTTGCGCTGTCCCCCTGGCCTCCAGATGCCGCTCGCCACCTCTTCACCTGCTGTCCGTTGACACCAGGCCTGCCAATGTGCTTAGCTTTGAAGAGGGGTGAATGCCATGCGTACTATTTATGATGAAATACAGGAATCCTTGCAGCGACGTGAGCCGCTGGCAGTATTGACCGTCGTCAAAACCTGGGGATCGCCGGCACGCGGCCTGGGCACGAAGGTGCTCGTCCACGCCGATGGCTCGGTGAGCGGTACCCTGGGCGGCGCCAGCCTCGATGCCCGTGCGGCGCGTGACGGGCAGGCGGTGATCGCCGAGGGGATGCCGCGCACCGTGACGTACCATATTGACGCCGACTCTGGCGAAACCGTCGGCAGCTGTGGTGCCAGTCTGGAAGTCTTTATTGAACCGGTTCGTCCCGCATAACCCGTCCGGTTGATCAGATCTCGATGTCCGCAATGGAGTCCCGCACACAGGTGGGGCGATAAGGAAAGCGCTCCACCTGCTCACGGCTGGTGACTCCCGTAAGCACTAGAACTGTCTGGAGACCGCTTTCGATACCGGCGACAATGTCTGTATCCATGCGGTCGCCGATCATCACGGACTCCTCTGAGTGGGCTTTGAGCGCCCGCAAGGCAGAACGCATCATCAGCGGGTTCGGCTTGCCAATAAAGTAAGGTTTTACGCCCGTGGCTGCGCTGATCAGCGCAGCCACGGCACCGGTGGCCGGCACGGCTCCCCCTTCGCCCGGCCCCGATACATCGGGGTTCGTGGCAATAAACCGCGCTCCGGCGCTAATAAAGCGAATGGCGCGCGTAATGCGCTCAAAGCTATAGGTCGTTGTCTCACCCAGCACAACGTACTCTGGCTCCTGGTCGGTTAAGACGTAGCCAATATCATGCAATGCCGTCGTCAGGCCGGCCTCGCCGATAGCAAATGCGCGCCCACCTGGATGCTGGGCATGCAGAAATTGTGCCGTAGCCAGCGCCGATGTGAAAATTTGCTCCGCCAGCACCTCCAACCCCATATACTGTAAACGCACCTGGAGATCGCGCGGCGTGTACTGCGAGTTATTGGTCAAGATCAGGAATGGGATACTTTTCTCACGCAGGCGCTGCACAAAATCTGCTGCTCCCGGAATCAGGGCATTGCCGCGCACGATGACTCCATCCATATCTATCAAATAGTTTTTGACGCCTTCCAACTGTATCCTCCCTTAGAATCAGGGCCAGATCCTGCTTCGTAGGATCTCTGTCTATGGTAGCACAAATGCACCGTTCTGTGTCGACTTCTGTCGCCCACAGCAAGCTAGCAGAGCAGGTAAGGCCAACCAATGAGCCTGGGCAGGTGTCCTACCAGCAGCAGAGCATAAGAACCTATAGGCAATAGCTAGAAAGAGGACTATCATAGCCATGTGTAACCAGCCATCGGCAAAGCGGCAGCAGGCTATGCAGCGAAAGAAGGTGCACAATGCGGACCTGGAAGATTGCAGCTCTCTGCGCCTTGTTTGCGATAACCCTTGTCCATCCCGGCCCCAGCTATGCGAGCACAGCGCCGAAGGTAAGTCTGAGCCCCACCAGCGCACCCTTTGGATCAACTGTCAGCGTCTGGGTGCAGCATTTTGCCACTCAGGAAAAGGTAAATATCACCTGGGATAGTCCCTCGGGGCCATTGCTGACTACCCTGAACACCGGGAACAGCACCTGGGCGTTCGGCACATTCGTGGTACCGGAGGGCATCTACGGGACACACGCCATCTATGCCACCGGCCAGAGCAGCGGCCGCAGTGCTTCAACCAGGCTGCAAGAGACAACGGGGATCGTGCTCAACCAGGACTTTGGGCCGCCGAGCTTCGCGATCTCCGCCAGCGGTGGCGGCTTCCAGGCCAATGAGACGGTTAACATTACCTTCGGTCCGAAAGGGGGTACCCAGCAGCTTGTTGCCACAGTGACGACCGATGCTTATGGTGGCTTTCCCTCCTCGCCCACTTTCAGTGCGCCGGACTCAGCCAGTGGCCCCTTCACGGTAACGGCGAAAGGCCAGACCAGCGGGCTGGTGGGAACCAGTCCCTTTTACCTCCAGAACCCGGCGCAGCCGGTTAATGCCAGTGTGACGGCAACCTTTGGTCAGCCCTACTCCAGCTCCTACACCACCCAGGTCAACGCGCAACTGCTTGGCACGAACCTCAACCTGGCCCTGCTTGGCCCGCACCTGACACAGGCACCGCCCCAGCAGGTTACCACTATGCTGGACCAGATGTACCCCGATCCGACACATCCGGGTGTGGTACGCCTCTTCGTCTGCCAGCAGTATATCGTCCTGGCCAACATGAACGGGCAGACGAATTATCAGGATTACTACTGGACCAAGTTCGATCAGGCCATCCAGTATATCGAGGCCAATCACATGACTCCAGAGGTCGTACTCTGGCAAGTAGCTGACTACAACGCGCCGCAAGGAGTTCCCAATCCCAACACATCCTATCCCGTAGACCCGATGGAATGGGGACGCGTCTCTGCCAACTTCGTGCGCCACGCCAACATTGATAAGGGCTTCGGCATCCACTACTGGGAGATCTGGAATGAGCCCGATATCCAGCTCTACTATCAAAACTCCATGACGGTGCAGCAATATATTACCCTCTTTGACGACGCCGTTACCCAGATGAAGGCGGTGGACCCCACCATCGCCGTCGGGGGCCCGGAGCTATCTGGCCTGGCCAGCGAGAACAGCACCTGGATGATCCCGTTCCTGCAGGATCCCACGGTGCAGCAGGACGTTGACTTCATCACCTGGCATGAAAGCCAGTATAACCTCACTGGAGTAGGCGCAGATATCGCTACCGCACGGCAGGACCTGCAAACCTATGTCCCCAGCCGCGCCAGCGTGATCGGCTATGGCCCTGATGAGTACAATCCATGGCTTGACCAGCGGGACTGGTACTATGATGGGGCGACAGGCGCCGCCGCCTATCTCACCAACATTCTGCAAGCGGGCGCAACACTGGCCAACTCCTGGGTATCCTGGGACATCATGGGTTTCTATCAGTATTACCCCTACGTCGGCACCATGTTCCTCTATCCCAATATGATCACCACGCAACTCAACCCGACGCCACGGGCGATCTTTTATCAGGTGCTCAACAATCAGCTTGGAATGTGCAACGGCGCCTGCAACCAGATTGTCGACAGCAGTAGCAGCAATGACACCGGGCTCTCGGCACTGGCAACCAGTGCTGGAGCGTCTGGCCCATCCACGCTCGTTCTCTCCAATAATGACTTCTATCCGACCCAGGCAAATGTCACGCTGCATTTCCAGACGATTGGTCAGCACACGCTGTCTGTCTACACCATCGGTGACGACAACGTGGGCGATGGCTCCGGCCAGGGATTAAATGGGACGCTGACCGCAACCATAGCAGTGACGACCGATAGCTCTGGCAATGCACAGGTCTCGTTGTCCATTGCGCCCTGGACAGTGCAAGCTATCGCCATCACCGGCGGCTAGATAGCCTCTGAATCCATGCTGCACAGGATGATGGCGCCTCTCGGCCAGAAAGGGTCTTTCTGGCCGAGAGGGTCCTCGTGCAATGCCGGGTCCTTCGTGTCTCTCGTGGTGCAAACCCGTTATTTATGCGTTATTTATTTATGTATGAAGGAGTATAATCAAAGCAACGACAGGGTTACTGGCGAGGCGGCTACAGGCCCACAACCAGGAGGATGGCGATGGACAAGACGGTCGTGCAGAACCGGGCGCATGCGGCCGGTGTGCGACTGGTGCGCTTTCTCTACTGCGATTTTAGCGGGGTCACGCGTGGCAAGACCGTGCATATCAGCCAGCTCGCGCGCAAACTGGAGGAGGGTGTGGGGCTCACGCGGGCACAGATGGCCATGAACCTGCTGGAGACACTGGTCCCGATTCCCGGCATGGAACCGGTCGGCGAGATTCGCCTGGTCCCCGACCCCGCAACCTTCACGGTTCTGCCCTGGGTGCAGGGCAATGCCAGCATGCTCTGTGACCAGCTCGACCACAACCATGAAGATTGGGGCGCTTGTCCGCGCTCATTTCTCAAGCGCATGGTGGCTCACGCAGCTGCGATCGGCATTACAGTTGAGGCAAGCTTTGAGAACGAGTTTTATCTTGCCCGCGAGGTGAACGGCACCTTCGAGCCGTTCGACCATAGCCCGGTCTATAGCGCCATCGGTCTGGACCTAGCTGCGCCCATCATGATGGCCATCGTGGAGGCATTGACCGAGCAGGGGCTCATCGTCGAGCAGGCTATCAACGAATATGGGCCAGGCCAGCAGGAGATCTCCATCCAGCATGCGCCGGCCCTCCAGGCAGCGGATAATCAAATGAAGCTGCGCGATACGGTGCGTGGCGTCGCTCTCCAGCATGGGTTGCTGGCTAGCTTTGCCCCAAAGCCTTTCCCCCACGAGATCGGCAGCGGCTGCCACGTCCACTTCAGCCTCTGGGAGGGGGAGCAGCGGCACAACCTGGTGTATGCCTCCGATGCACCACGCAACTTGAGCACGCTGGGGCGCCAGTTCATCGGGGGTATCCTTACGCACCTGCCGGCGCTCGCTGCGCTAACCTGCCCCAGCTACAACTCATACCGGCGCCTCCAACCGCAAACGTGGAGCGCCGCCTACGCTTGCTACGGCTTCGATAACCGTGAGGCAGCGGTGCGCGTCGTCTCACCCTTCTGGGGACGGGAAGAGCAGACTTTCAACCTGGAGCTGAAGACGGTAGACGCCAGCGCTAACCCATACCTGGCGCTTGGTGGCATCATTGCTGCAGGGCTGGATGGTATTGCGCGCCAGCTCGACCCGGGTGAGCCGATCGAGCATGATCCGGCAACACTCAGCGCGAGCGAGCGTGAGGCGCGCGGCATCCGTCGCCTGCCCACCACAATGGGGGAAGCGCTGGACGCACTGGAGCAGGACACGGTGCTGATGGGAGCGATGGGCAGCTTCATGGGTTCAGCTTACCTGGCTGTACGGCGCTCCGAGGCAGCCGCCTTTGCTGCCGCCGATGAGCGGTTTGAGATCGCGCGACACTTCTACCGATTCTGAATCCTTTTACCATCAGCGCTCCTGGCTGAACAGCTTTGCCAAAGCTGACCCAAAAGCGTACAATAGGTGCAAGGATGAGCTGATAGGAAAGGAGCCTGGTCTATGCCGGACACGCCAAAGCCCTCGGCATCGGCAACCAGTGTCACCCGCTTTCAGGGGAAACAGATCCGCCGCGCATGGCACAACGGGCGCTGGTTCTTCTCCGTGGTCGATGTGGTCGGCCTGCTCACCGAGAGCGCCGAGCCCCGTCGCTACTGGTCGGATATGAAGCGCCGTATCCGCGATGAGGGCTTCCGTGAGTTGTACGCAAAATGCGTACAACTGAAACTGCCATCAGCCGATGGGAAAAGCTATGTCACGGACACCGCTGACACCGAAACCCTGCTGCGTATCATCCAATCCATTCCCTCACCAAAGGCCGAGCCCGTCAAGCAATGGCTGGCAAAAGTTGGCACCGAGCGCCTGGCCGAACTGGAAAATCCCGCGCTGGCTGTTGATCGCGCGCGCGAATATTACAGCCAGCGTGGCTATCCACCGGATTGGATCGAGAAGCGTTTACAGGGGATCGTGATCAGACAAGAACTCACCGAGGAATGGAAAGAGCGCGGGGCCGAGGAGGGCAGGGAGTTTGCTATCCTGACTGATATCCTGAACCGTGGCACCTTTGGGCTGAAAGTAGAAGAACATAAAGCCTTTAAAAACCTCAAGCGCCACCATAACTTACGCGACAGCATGACCACCCTGGAGCTGGCGCTGATTGCCTTCGCCGAGGCCAGCGCCACAGAACTGCACCAGGCCCGTGACAGCCAGGGGTTTCCGGCGCTGCAAGAGGATGTGTGCGATGCCGGCGAGGTTGCTGGCGCCGCCCGTCGTGACCTCGAGGCCCGCACCGGCCGGCGCGTCGTGAGCAGCGAGAACTACCGGACGCTGATCAGCAGCAACCGCGACACACAGCGGCAGCTTCCCGCTGCTGACCGGCCAGCAGACAGCACGAGCCATGAGCCATAAAGCAGCGAGGCAGCCATGCCAGATATTGACCTGACCGCGATAGCCGTTGTTGACAACCATTGCCATGGCCTGCTGACGGCATTTGCCACTGATGGCACACCCGCAGCAGACCCGCTCCGCTGGCGGCAACTGTTCACGGAGGCGCCGGACCCGGAGATGGCACGCCAGCATGTGGCACAGAGCGTCTATTACCGCTGGCTCCTGCACGAGATAGCCGCGTTCCTGGGCTGTGCACCGGAGGAAGAGGCCGTGCTGCTGGCGCGAGCCGGACGTGGTGGCACTATCACGGCTGCCCTGCTCCACGATGCGCGATTGGCGACACTCATTGTGGATGAAGGATATCCACCGCCGACAGCAGTCGTGCCGCGCCCACGCCTGGCAGAGCTTGCCGGCTGCCAGGTCGCCCCACTGTTGCGGCTGGAGGTGCTGATGCAGCAGCTCATTGCGGAGCTTCCCACGCTTGAGCAGGTAGAAGATGCCCTGCGCGCCGCGCTACAAGATATCCGTGGCGCCGGCTACCTCGGCCTCAAGAGCATCGTCGCCTACCGCACCGGGCTGCGGGTGTGCGAGTGGTCACGGGATGAGGCGCAGGCTGCTTTTGCCATCGCGCGTGAGATCGTCGCCCGTACCGGTGGACTGCGTATCGCCCAGCAGCCACTGCTGGATACGCTCCTGCACATCGCCTTCGCAGCAGCGGCTCAACAGGAGATGCCAGTACAGTTTCACTGCGGTTATGGCGACCCTGACATCGATCTTCTGCTGGGAAATCCGCTGCATCTGCGTGCGGTGCTGGAGCGGCCGGAGTATCGGCGTATGCCGGTCGTTCTCCTCCATGAGTGCTACCCCTACACGCGGGAAGGCGCCTATCTGGCAGCCGTCTATACCAATGTCTACCTCGACCTTTCCTATGGGATCCCCTTTCTGGATTATAGCGAGATGCTCCAGATGACACGGGCAGCGTTAGGCGTCGCGCCGGCTTCAAAGCTCCTCTACAGCTCGGACGGCGTGGGTGTGGCCGAGCTGCACTGGGCCAGCGCACACCGTGGCCGGCGCATCCTGGGACGCGCGCTCGGCGAGCTGGTCGAGCAGGGTACGCTCACAGCACACGAGGCCGAACGTATGGGCCAGGCGATACTGTATGAGAACGCGCGGCGTCTGTATGGGCTCTGAGCTTCGCCACAATCACGCTGGCTGTTAGCCCTCTGGTGACAGATAATTGAGACTTGCCATCATGCCTGCTGGACGCACAGGAAAAACTCCGCTTCCGGCAACGGCTAACTGAGCTTCACGCCCTCGCTCCTGGCAGGCGAGACACGTCGACAGGAAGAGCGCGCTCCTGCTCACCGTGCCAAGCAGGGGCGCGCCCCGAGAGCTTTCCTCACCCAGATGCGGGTGCAATTATCGCCTAGCGACCCTGGAACTGGGGTTTGGCCTTTGCCGTATAGGCCTGGAGACCCTCTTTAGCGTCCTCGCTCTGGAAGCAGAGCTGCTGGAGCTCCCGCTCCAGGGCCAGCCCGCTGGCGATGTCGACCTCAGCGCCTGACTGGACTGCGCGCTTAATGCGTCCTACCGTGCGCGAAGCCTTATGGGGCGGGCAGAACTGGCGAGCATAATCCATTACCTGCTCCCAGAAATTATCGCCCTCATAGATGTAGTTGATCAGCCCGAGCTCCTGCGCCTCCTCAAACGAAATGAGCTTGCCCTCCGCCATTAACTCAATGGCCTTGTTCTTGGGCAGGGCACGGGCCAGCCGTTGCGTGCCCCCGGTGCCGGGCAACACACCCAGCGAAACCTCTGGCAGGCCAATCTTGCCGGCACCCTTCCTGGCAATGCGAATATCGCAAGCCAGCGCAATCTCCAGGCCGCCGCCAACTGTATGACCATTCAGCGCAGCGATCACCAACTTGGGAGTCTGCTCCAACCGGTTGAGCGTCTCGTTCGCATGGAGACAGAAATAATACTTGTAGGTAGGTGTCACTGCATTGAGCATATCAATATCTGCCCCAGCACAGAAGAAACGCTGGCCAGCACCGCGCACGACCAGCACATGAACACCCTCATCCATGCGTGCGCGGAGAATCGCCTCATCGAGCTGGCGCATCATCTCATAGCTGTAGCAATTGGCCGGGGCATTCGAGAGCTCGATTACGGCAATGCCATCCACAACCTCATAGTTCACCAGTAGCCGTTCGCTCGCCTTTGTCTCCATTTCCGTTGCCATAAACATTCCTCCTTGCATCATCAGGCACCCGTAAGGGGAGCACCGCTGCCAGGCTCAGAGAGAGGCTCCCAGGCTCATCATTCTCTAGAACATGCACCATGCCAGAGAAGACCGGAGCGTTTCCCCATCATTGACGGGTACAACTACTACCAGCGCGTGTACTCGTCTTGCCGGCATCCGTTCGTGCACTTCCGAGAGACAGGATAGCATCCCTGGCCATACGGTGCAAGGTGTGGTGACACTCCGCTGCGGCTGAAGCCGCACGGCTTCTTTGGCGCAGACCACCGCCGGGTGCACCTCGCCCAGGTCGATCCCTGCCACGCGATCCCCCAGGAGTTCCCCGCGGAGGCTGACCCGGTAGGGGGCGATGGCCTCGTCGCCCTTCCCCGTCCAGCGGATGACAAAGGTCTGTGGTTGCTCCCATCGCCAGGGCCGCACCAGCGGCGCGTTGCAACCCTGATGCTTGCGGCGGGTTCCCCTCTATCATAACCGATATCTGCCGTCTGGTAGCCCTGCTGATCGGCCAGATGGGATCGCTGTTCTGGCGAATGGGATAGATGCCCTATTCAACAACAAAGCATGCTATACTGGTTCTGTAGCACCAGAGCAGGCGAGGCAGACAACAGACGTCAGGTTGCGTGCTACCGGAGCTGTGATATAATATGGGTGCCCGTACAGGCCATCCTGGCGTCTGTATCCAGCGCATGGGCAGCGTGATGCCGGCCATGGGGGAACGGTCTGGCTCTTCCATCATTATGGCCTGCCTCGCCATCTGCCCAACCGTATTCATCGCACCGTTCATCCCGATCAGCAAGGCTGGTTGATTGCGCTGGGGATCAGGGGTGCAACCAGCTTTCGGCTTTTCCCTAGTTTGGATCGCAGTAACTCCCCTGGAAGGAGGACAAATGGCTGACATCGCAACCGTCCCTCAGCTTGAACGCGGTATTGAGACGCGCGGCATCGAGCGGGTTTCTCCAGCAACCCGTGCTCATGTCACCATCCGCGACAACTTCTGGATGTGGTTCTCTGCCAACCTGGTGATCTCGACGGTTGCCCTTGGCGCGCTGGCCAATCCGGTCTTTGGTCTGGGATTCTGGGACAGTGTCGCGGTCATCATTATCTTCAACGCGCTTGGCACCCTGCCAGTAGCGTTCTTCTCCACCCTGGGCCCACGGCTGGGGCTGCGGCAGATGACTATCTCCCGCTTCTCCTTCGGGTGGGTCGGCGCTATCATCATGGCGCTCTTCAACGTTGCCGCCTGCATTGGCTGGTCCGCTGTCAACGTCATCATCGGCGGACAGTTGATCAAGGCTCTGAGCCATGGTGCAATCCCCCAGTGGGGGGGCATCCTGATCATTGCTGGACTGACAGCTGCGGTGAGCATCTACGGCTATCGCTATGTGCATCAGTACGAGCGCTATGTCTGGATTCCGGTGGCCATTATTTTCCTCATCATTCTCGTGGTCGCTGCGCCACACTTCACCCTGTTACCGACACCGGCATTTGGTGCCACCGAAATTGCCGGGCTCATTTCCTTTGGTGGCGCCGTGTATGGTTTTGCTACCGGCTGGAGCTCCTACGCCGCCGATTACAATGTCAACCAGCCTGAGGATACCCCCGTGGCCCGTGTCTTCTGGCTGACCTTCCTCGGCATATTCATTCCCTGCGTGCTCCTGGAAGTGTTCGGCCTCGCCTTAACCAGCGTGCCTGCACTCAGCAAACTGAGCGGTGGTGCTCTCCTCGCCGGCGCCGTCAGCCCTCTGGGCATCTTTGGCTCCATCCTCGTGGGCATACTTACCATCAGCGTGATCGCCAACAATATTCCCAATGACTATAGCCTGGGCCTCTCGATGCAGGTGCTGGGCCACTCATTTCAGCGGGTCAAGCGCTACGTCTGGACGTTCCTTGGCGCCGTCGCCTACGTCGTGCTCGCTATTCTCGGCGGCGCCAACTTCAATGAGACGCTGACCAACTTCCTGCTGCTCATTGCGTACTGGCTTGGTCCCTGGGCGATCATCCTCGTTCTGGAGCACTTTGTCTTCCGGCATGGTGGCTACAACGTGGACGATTGGAACACCCGTAGCCGACTGCCGATTGGCTGGGCAGCGATGGTAGCCATGGCAGTCGGCCTGTTCGGCGTCTACCTCGGCGCCGCGCAGGTCTACTTCGTCGGCCCCATCGCTGGCCTGATTAACAAGCCCTATGGCATGGATGTTGGCTTTGAGCTCGGTCTGATCCTTGCGGGAATCGCCTATCTCATCCTGCGCCCCATCGAACTGCGCAGCGAGCAGCAGCGGCTTGGCCTGGAGTATAGCACCCTTCCCAAAGAACCTGGCGGCGTATCGCAGGGCACAGGCGCATAACCTGGGCAGAGCAGAGAGCCGGAGCGTTGCTCCGGCTCTCGTGCTTCCTGCTATCCCTTCAGGAGACGGGCTTTACGATGTTGCGCGAGTTCCTGCCAGTTAACCATGGTACGGTGATGGCGCTGGTGGGAGCAGGCGGAAAGACAACCACAATGGTGCGGCTCGGCAGCGAGCTGGCCGCAACCGGTATGAGTGTGGTGCTGACAACAACCACCCATATCTACCTGCCGCGTCCACAGGAGACTGATCACCTGGTCGTGATGACCGAACGTCAGGCGCTGCTGGCCGCCGTAGCACAGGTCGTTCGCCGAGGGCAGCGCGTCACTGTGGCGGCTGACTGCCTTCCCCCATCTGCTGCAGGCAGGAGCTCGCTGCGCCGTGCAACAGAGGCGCCGGTGGAACATGCTGGTCACCTCTTTGCCGCGATGCCAGCTGACCTGCCAGTGGAGCCTGAGTCCTGCCAGCCGTGTGTTGCCCATCAGCCTGCTCATCCAGCAGGGCGACCAGGAGCGAAATTGCGAGGGATCCCGCCGACGTGGATTGCGGACCTGCGTGACCTGCCAGGAGTGGATGCGGTGCTGGTAGAAGCCGATGGCGCGAAGATGCGCCAGGTCAAGGCGCCAGCCGCCCATGAGCCGGCATTGCCGCCATGCACGACGCTGCTGCTCGCCGTGGCCAGCGCGACCGCATTAGGCCAGCCCCTGGACGACCACATCGCCCACCGGCCTGAGCGGATCGCCGCAGTGACCGGTCTGCTACCAGGCATGATAATCACGCCGGAGGCGCTGGCCCGGCTGATAACCAGCGATGATGGTGCGCTCAAAGGACTGCCTGCTGGAGCAGGCGCATGGCTGCTGCTCACACACATCACTCCGAACAACGTTGCCATGGCACGCCGTGCCGCAACACTGGCACTGGCCACCGGCCGCCTTCAAGGCACGCTGCTGGCATCTCTGGATACCTGCATCCCTATGGGCCCGCCACAGCCGCCTTTCTGACCCCCTGCTCACCCTTTTCTCCACAAGGATCGGTGATATACTGGAGAAGCAAGGTTGCACAACCTGAAGATGGGCACCTCTTGCGCGGAGTGCTGCCAACACAATGATTTCCGATTCTGTTAAAGACTCTCTCAAGGGAGTGGCATACTCTCTGCAAGATTCTCTGCTGTCCGGGAACAGGGGGATTATCCCCAGAGATAGGATGAAAGGAGCCCTCAATATGCGCAAGCATGTGAGCAAGATACTGGCAACATGCCAACCTCAAGGTAATCTGGAAGCAGTGGCAGCGCTGGTCAAACAGGCGCCCGATGCCGGCGCGGAAGCGGTGGTCGTTCTCGGCAATCTGGCCACCAGTGGCGCGACGGCGCGGATGTACGGCAACATCTTCAAGACGCTGGCCGAGTCCCGCCTGCCAACGTTTTACATTCCCGGGCCGGCGGATGCCCCTATTGCTGAGTATCTCCGGGAAGCTGCGAATATCGAAATTGTTTATCCCTATCTCCATGGGGTGCACGCCACCTTCGCCGTCGCTCCCGGCTACGTGATCTTCGCCGGGATGGGCGGCACGGTGGCTGACGACCCAAACATCACGCGGGAAGAGCAAGAAACCCTCCGCTATCCGGGATGGGAAGTAGAATACCGGCTCAAGTTTCTGAGTGAACTCAAAGACTACCAGAAGGTCTTCCTCTTCACCACGCCGCCAGAACACAAGGGTTTCCATGAGCCGGGAAGCGCCGCGCTAGCGGAGCTGATCAAGAGTTATAGCCCGCGCCTGGTGCTGACAAGCGGCAAGGAGCCCAAACGCGAGATGATTGGTGTCTCCCTGGTGGTAATGCCAGGGAGCCTGGCCGAAGGCTTCTTCAGTGTCATCGATCTGCACCAGCACACCGTTGAAACGGGCCGCATTCATTAGCAGAAAACGCGGCTGAAGCCTCATGCCTAAAGACAAAGGGGCCTCAGCCGCACGCCGTCAGGTGTCATACATCCTCCCATAGTTGACAACCACTTACTGGATAACCCGATGAACGATTATGATGCCGTGATTGTGGGCGGTGGTCTGGGCGGCCTGCTCATGGCCGCCCAGTTGATCCGACGCGGGGAACGCGTGCTGGTGCTGGAGCGCCGTGCCCTTCCCGGTGGGCGCTTCACCGGCGTCATGTATCAGGGAGCGCAGCTCTCGACCGGTGCCCTGCACCTCTTTCCCCACGGAGCCCGAGGACCACTGGCACAGATGCTCGGCGAACTGGGCATTGCTCCCGATCTGATACCGTCAGACATCTTCGCGGCCTTCCATCTGGATGGTCATGAATTCGTCTGTCGCCATGCCCGCGATATGCTGCACCTCCTCACGCCGGGCGAGCGCATCCAGGCGTTTACTGTGCTGTTGCGCTCCTGGATCACCCCGCAATTGCGCCGCCCACAGAGCTTTGGGACCTGGCTGCGGCCACGTGTCTCGCCACGCCTCTATCTCCTGTACGAGCGCTTTGCCGAGTTCGCGCTGAGCATCACGTTGGAGGACCTCAGCTATGAAGAGGGCCGCGCAGTCATTCAGGCGATCTTTGATTTTGGCATGCCCGGTATTCCTCGTGGCGGCTGCCTGGGGGTTACAACGGCGCTGGTGGACCTGATTGCTGCGGGTGGCGGCGAATTGCAGACGCAGGCGGAGGCACAGGCTTTGCTGACCACTGGCAGGCGAGTGACCGGGGTACGCTTTGTCGACCGACGCACCGGTCAGACCGCCACCGTGACGGCCCGACGTGTTATCACCGACTGCGGGCCCCAGGCCACCGCGGCACTGCTGGCTGCCAGCGAAATTTATCCTCCTTTTCTTCACCCACCCCACGAGAGCCTCTCGCCCTACCCACAGCTGGGCAGCACAAACCGTGAGGCGCGCGGCTTCAAGCTGCATGTGCTGAGCGACGTTCCGCTGCTCAGCCACCGGGGCATCCTCTTCTGTCTGGATACGAGACGTATCGCCGGACTAGTGCAGGTATCCAATGCCGATCCCTCGCTGGCGCCAGCGGGGAAGCATCTTATCATCACGTATCAGATCAGCGCTGGCGATGCCCGACGCGAGCGCGAGCTGGCGCTGGCCGATCTCCACTTCCTGTTTGGCGAGCGCTTCGAGCGCCACTGTACTATCCTGCACGCCGGCCAGTTTACCGGCTCCTGGCCAGTAAACCGCGCGATCCAGGGGCAGGACCTGCGCCAGCCGCCGGCGCTCGCGGGACTCTATCTGGTCGGTGACGGTTGCAAGCCCGCCGGCATCATGATGGCCGAAGGAGTTGCCAGCAGCGTGGCTATCGCGCTGGAGCATATGCAGCGCCAGACCATACCAGAAGCGTAGCGCACCCCATTCTTTTACATACAAAGCTAGCTCTGACGGATCATGGCCAGCACCTGGCCGAGCTGAGCACAGTGTTCGTCGTTGTGCGCGCAGATCGCCGAAACACTGCTGGCAGGGCTCGTTGTACGGCCATCAGGCCGCGGAACAGGACGATAGAGATCGGCCGGGTTGAGCGACTCCAGATAATGCAACAGATCAGCGAACGCTGCGTGGAAGGCGGCGCGCGCAGCAGGAGCGTCCAGACCCCGCCAGCGCTCGGCGGCGCGTGCATTGAAAGTGTCCGGATCACTCGCTTCAGTGCGCATCTCCGGTGGAAGGGTTCCGGTGCGGATCCGGGCATCCACAGCGCGTTTGAGCCACTCATCCCAGGCAGCAATATGCGCCATGAGATCTTTAATGGACCACTCGCCCAGGAGAGACACCACCTCTGTGTTCCACTCACCCCACGCGCTACCCTTGCGCAGGAGCTCTTCATCAGAAAACTGCTCTATCTCGGCATCCAGCCGCTGGCGTGACTGGCGCAGCTGGGCGACAACATCTGCTGGCATATTATCCATCCTTTGTTCCTTCATGCATAGCAATGATCATCTTTCCAAATTGTCGATATGGATCGGCTCGACAGGGTCGGCGAGTTGAAAGCCGAAGACCCGCGAGTAGAAATACAGCTCGGCTTCAAGGGCGCGCTTGATATTTTCGGCGTGCCGGAAGCCATGCTGCTCGCCAGGAAAGGCAAGATAAGCAACGGGCACCCCCCTGGCACGGAGCGCCTGCACCATCAACTCCGCCTGATTTGGCGGGACAATCTTATCCTCCAGCCCCTGGAAGAAAATGACCGGACAGGAGAGGCGATCGCTGAAATGGATCGCCGAGCGATCATGATAGAGGTCACGCCGTTCAGGATATGGACCGATCAGCCGGTCGAGATAGTGCGACTCAAATTTGTGTGTGTCCCGCACAAAGACCTCCAGGTCGCTGATACCATAGTAGCTGGCGCCTGCCTTAAAGACGTCACGGAAGGTGAGTGCGCAGAGGGTGGTATAGCCACCGGCGCTGCCGCCGGTGATCGCCAGCCGATTGCCATCAACCACACCACGCTCTGCCAGATAGCGGGCACCATTGACGCAATCATCCACGTCCACAACGCCCCACTGGCCGTTGAGCCGCTCGCGATAGGCCCGGCCATAGCCCGTGCTGCCGCCATAATTCACCACCAGCACGGCGATCCCACGACTGGTCCAGTATTGAATGCCCAGGTTGAGTACGCTGGCAGCCGCGGCGGTAGGGCCGCCGTGACAGCGGACCAGCAGGGGTGGGCGCTCGCCGGGCGGCGCGACATAATCGCGGTTCCGTGGCGGATAGAAGAAGGCATGTGCCATAAGTCCATGCTCAGTGGGGAACGTGATCGGCTGCGGGACCGCGAGGTAGCCAGGATCGACGGCGATCGTGCTCGAGCGGCGCAGCACGGTCAATTGCGCGGTGGCCAGATCGAGCTGAACCAGAGCTGGAAACTCCACCGGTGATCCGGCAACGAAGACAGCACGCTCCGCCGTCGCACGCAGACCGGATATAGCGGAATAGGGAGTAGCGATCGGTTCAAGCTGGCGGGTCAGCGTATCCAGCCGGGCCAGGCGCCAGCTCCCTTCCCGGGTATACGCGCAGATGAGGTGCCGGGCCGACGCGAACGCATAGGTAGACATGCCAAAGACCCACTGCGGCACCCCGAACTCAGCCTCCATCTCATAGAGGGGCTCAATGCTCCCATTGTGCCAGCGGTAGAGATTCCACCAGCCGGTACGGTCCGAGACGAAGTACAGGACGCCGTCAGGTGACCACTCCGGCTGAAAAATTGATTCACTCCCTCCACCAGCCACACACTCCGTCCGAGCGAGCCGTCCGCCATGATCTCGCCAACCCAGAGTTCTGTGCCATCCCATGGCATATTGGGATGATTCCAGGTGAGCCAGGCCAGACGTGATCCATCCGGGCTCAGACGTGGTGAGGAGTAAAAATCGTTACCGCAGACCAGGACGTGACCGCCATCGCCAGGCGTGAGTGGGAGGCTCACCAAGGCGTTGACCGCCTCGCGCCCGGCCACCGTGTGATCCTCACGCACCCAGATCATGCGCCCCCGCTGCCGATCAATCACACCATCGGCATAGCGCAGAGCCGCCGCTGGCGTCAGTGGTTGCGGCGCCGCGCCCGGATCCTGACGATAGAGCCGTTGATCGGCGAAGTTTACAAAATAGATCGTGCCGTCGTCGCTCACGAGATAGGCACCACCACCGTACTCATGGACACGACTACGCACATTGAAGGATGGCGGCGTCACGTCGGCGATGCGACCATCTGCCGTGCGGCGCACAATAACGTTGCGCCCGCCCTCCGCCGGGCGCATCTCGAGCCAGCAGGTATCTATACCGGCGAGGGCAATACTTCCCAGCTCGATAGTTCCGGAGACGATGAGATCAGCCGTGATGGGTGATTTCCACGAACCATACGGTGCCACTTGCGGTTGAGCCATACTATGGTACGACTTCCTTTCGCCAGATGTTCAAGGGTATCATGACCATTGTACTCCCACCGATGGGGAAGTGCCAGTCATCCGAAAAGGCAGGCGTTAAACCACGGAGAGCACAAAGGTATTACGAAGGGACCGGCAGGCGATGAGACTTTATGCAGCCACGGATGTACAGGCGGAGCGAGCAAAAGCCTACCTTAACAGGCAGACTTTCTGCCAGACTCCTATGTGCACATATGGACCAGAGAAGCTGCATGGCCGCTAGCAGCGATCAAGAGATCTTTCGCTCAACGGCTTCATAGCTACACGATCACAGTGCCAGGCAGCAAGAACAGAGCTTTTTGCCCGCCCGCAATCATCCTGAGCATAGCAAGCAGTTCTCTGTAGCGCTGAATCAGCAGCCGTACCAGCCATTCGCCGGTGCCACGGCGCATTTTAACTGGCGGCCGCTCGCCAAAGTGTGAGACACTGTTAAAGGCTCGCCACACGGTTACGCAGCGTACCAATGCCCTCAATAGTGGCCTCGACAATGTCACCGGGGCGCAGATACTCGGGCGGCGTACGGGCCATACCAACGCCGCTCGGCGTGCCCGTGGCGATGAGGTCGCCGGGCTCGATGGTCATGCCCTGGGAGAGAATCGCGATAATCTGGGCGACCGGAAAGATCATGACAGCAGTACTGGCCTCTTGCTTAAGGATGCCGTTCACAGTAAGCCGGAGCGCAAGCGTCTGGGGGTCGGGAATCTCATCGGCAGTGACGATACAGGGCCCCATGGGGCAGGCACCATCCAGGCTCTTGCCTTTGAACCACTGTACATGGCGCGCCTGGATATCGCGCGCGGAGATGTCGTTGATGATGGTGTAGCCAAAAACGTAGTCCAGGGCACAGTCTGCCGAGATATCCTTGCCGGCCCGCCCAATGACCACGCCCAGCTCGACCTCCCAGTCCAGTTGCTCGGTAACGGCGGGATCAAAAGGAATGTTGCCGTCCGGGTGATTCACCGATGTTGGCGCTTTGGTGAAAAAGATGGGATACTCTGGCAGTCGGGGATCGATCGCGGCCACGCGCACGTGCTGATTCGGCGGCATGTTCAGAGTAGTTCAGCCCCAGGCAGACAATGTTCTTGCGCGGCCGGGGTATGGGAGCCAGCAGACGCACCTGGGCCGGCATATGCCCGATGCCGGGTTGCCTGAGCAGCTCAGGCGTGGTACGCTGCAATAGCGATCGGGCACGAGCCAGACTCTCCGGGCTCTGGTCAATAAATGCCAGCATATCAGCCGGTAGTGGCTCGCTGCCGGCTACTTCAGCAAGATGGGCAAGATCGATGATGTGGTCGTTGACCAGGGCGCCCAGACGGGCACCCTGGTCCGCAGCAAATGTGACAAGCCGCATAAAAAAGATCTCCCTCTTCAGACAAAACGCGTGACCGCAAAGGCGAAAGCTGCACCCACCAGCGTCAGGGCAATCGTGGCGATCGTGCTCTTCTCCCGATGTGCCTCCGGCAGAATATCGCTGGCGCCGATATAGAGCAGGAAGCCAGTGAAGAAACCCAGATAGAATGGCAGCCCGCTGCGCGGAATGGTGAACAGGAGTGTCGAGGCAGCTCCCAGCACGGGTGCCAGTGCATCGAGCAGGAGTAGTGCCAGTGCACGGCCGCGGGTATTCCTGTTCACGAGCATCAGCGTGACGGTATTTAACCCATCAGAGAAATCGTGGGCAATAACAGCCAGGCCCACGATGGCTCCAACTGCTGCGCTGATCTGAAAGCCGGCGCCAATTCCTACGCCATCGAGAAAGCTATGGCCGGAGAGCGCCAGGGCTGAGAGCACACCCACGCCGGGATGCCTGTGCACGGCATAGTCTTCTTCGTGGGCGTGGTGGATGAGGGTCAACTTCTCAGCCATATGGAAGAGCAAGAAGCCAGCCACCAGGGCAACCATCGGAACGATGGCGTTGCCCTGCTGCTCACTGACCAGGTGAAAGATCTCAGGGAGCAGATCAAAAGCGACGAAACCAACCAGTACACCGGCGGTAAAACCCATGATCAGGTGCAAACGGTCGCGATGGCGGAGTGCAAAGAGCCCCCCCAGTGCCGTCGAGAAAAAAGTAGCGATAGAGAGGAGAAGCGCATGCATGTCTCTTCTTATTCCTCCTGGCATAGGTAGGCACTGGTGTTCTGCACCTTGCCGCATGATTCCGACTGACCCTGCTGCTATTATCTCTGGTCATGGTTTTGCTATCACAGGGCTCCACTATTATACAATGTGGACTTACCGGATCTATCTTCCAGTCAACTACTGTCTGCTTTAGCAGACGGCTTGCGTCTGCAACAGGAGAGCCCTGATGCGACACGATAGGCCGGTTGATGGGCGGCCCACCAGCATCGGATGTACCCATGCTGGCCAGGTACTTCGCAGCGATGTTTCTGGTCCCAACGAGGTCGGCGTTCAATTGGAAACCGCAGTCCCGGCAGCGCAACGTGGATTGGGAGCGACGATTGTGGCGACGAACGCAACCGCAACGGGGACAGGTCCGGCTGGTGTGTCGGGGGTCAACGCCGACGACCGTGCAGCCCTTTTCTTCAGCTTTGTAGCTGAGGAAGGAGCGCAGTTGGGCAAAGCTCCAGCCGTGGATACGGCGGTTCTGTTTGCCTTTGCGCTGCCTGACCCGTGCGCGAATATTCGTGAGGTTCTCGACGACGATGACGCTGCCGGGCACGACGGAGTTGACGATCTGCCGACTGATCTGATGGTCCAGGTCGCGCTGAAGCCAAAGCTGTTTGCCCTTCAGCCGCCGGAGATGCCGATGGGCCGACCGGGTGCCTTTGGCTTGCAAGGCGCGACGGAATCGGAAGCACCGTGCTTCGAGCTCACGCCAGCGGCGCTGCCCGAAGAACTGGTTGTGCGACCTGACGGCCGGACGGACGGACCAGACCGGGATCCACGCCAATAACCTGGCCGGAGGGAGCGACTGCGGGTGGGTACGTTCACGACGACGTGCAGCCAGAACCTGTCACCGCGCTGGATGAGGTCGGCGGTGCAGACGCGGTACCCGCTGTACTTCCGCGCGGAGGCCGAAACGGAGAAGGCGATCTGTCCGGTCCACTTGATTGTCAGAGTATGGTAATTGAGCCGGGCGGGACAGCGTTTACTGCACGGACAGCGCACCATCCTCCCCTGTCGCAGTCGGGTCAACGCCGCTTTGACGCGGGCCTGGACGTGCAAGTCAGAGACCAGATCAGGGTACGTGGCTTTGAGCGGGTGGCAGGTCGCGTGGTGGAGACGGACGCCGTTCTGCTCGCGGCACTGCCAGCCGTAGGTGCAGACGATATTGAAGACGGCGGTGAACTGCTCGCGTGCTTCCGCCAGCGCGGCCGCCTGTTCAGCCGTCGGACGAATTAGCAAGCGAACGGTTCGGTCCACTTGCTATCGCTCCTTCTGCCCGTCAATGGACAGTTTCTTCGGAGACATGCCCGATGGTGCCGATGGAGTAGCTCCTCGACCAGAGAGTGGGCAATCGGGAGCGCAGGTGTGGGAACTCGTTCCAACGGATGTGCGAGGTGTACCCCTTCAGGCGGGCGGCAATTCCTGCCGGTGCCCACATCGGGTCTCTTTCCAGGAACAGATGCACGTGGTCAGGCATGATTTCCAGCGCCTGAATCGCCAGGCCATCGGCCTCGGCTTTCTCGACCAACCGCGCCTTCAAACGGTCGGCAATCGAACTGACAAGGACTGGGCGGCGGTATTTCAGACACCACACGAGGTGATATTGCAAAGAGAAGACAGCCCCTGTATTCTTGCGATACGTCCCCATCGGGGGGCATTATACCATAAGCACATATCTAAAAGGGGGGATGCAGTGCGGGGATTGTCGCCTGCAGGCGACAATCCCCGCACTGCAAAGGTTCTATGGATACGCGCGCGGCACGACGCTCTTGCTGTGGTTCAATATCATTGATTATAAGATGAGATGCTGGCGCGCTGGCCGGCAGGGATGCCGTGCCTCCGGACTGTCGGCGCAACGCGGTATCTGAAGACGTGCCATACTGCACTGGAGAGGACACAGAGAGGAGAACAGTGCATCCACTTGACCTAATTATGCGATTAGCACCTCCTTACCGGGTACACGATACCTGTGGATTTCTGGACCGGCCGGCAGAGGCATGGGAGCCGGGAGTTCCGGCTGACCCGACACGGATCCATGTGGATGGGCGCTGGATCAAGGATGGACAGGGACGCACCCTGTTGTTGCATGGAGTCAACGTCTCGGCAGCTGCGAAGGTGCCGCCGCACCTCCCGCTGACGGATCCAGGCCATTTTCGGCGGCTGGCAGCATGGGGATTGAACGCCATCCGGTTGCTGGTCGTGTGGGAAGCGCTGGAGCCAGAGCGTGGACGCTATAACGAGACCTATCTGGATGCGATCGTCAGGCTGATTGAGGCAGCCTGGGCAGAGGGCATCTTCACGGTGGTTGACTTTCACCAGGATCTCTTCGCCCGGGCTTTTCACGGCGACGGCGCACCGGCATGGGCGCTGCCGCTACGGCGCTGGCCACCACTTCATCGCAATATCAACTGGTTCTTCAACTACTTCGATAGCCACAGCGTGAAGGAAGCCTTCATGCGCTTCTGGTCAAATACCGATGGGATCCGTGACAGCTATGCCGCACTGCTGGCACATGTGGCGCGGCGCTGTGCGCGGCTGCCAGGAGTGCTGGGATATGATATCATGAATGAGCCGATGGCACCGGTGCGCGACGTGTTTACCGGTCGGCTCGACCGCGACATTCTGCCACCGTTCTATCGCCAGATGGGGCAGGCCATTCGTGCTGAGGATCCACATCGGTTGCTCTTCATTGAGCCGGGCCCTATCGCCGCTTTCTCGTTCCCTTCGTTGCTCACCAGGCGACCGCTCAACATGCCAAATCTGGTCTACGCCCCGCACTTCTATGACCAGACAGTCAGCACCACGCGCCACTTCAATGGCGACCTGCGGAATCTGATCCGCAGTTTGAATGTAATGTCTCACACAGCGGCACGGCTGGGAGCCAGTCTGACGATCGGCGAGTTCGGTGCCCTCAATCACCCGGACAATCCCCGTGCATTCTATGCGGCACAACTGGCCCAGTTCGACCGCTATTTGGTGAACTGGTTTGCCTGGAATTACACACCCTGCCATGTCGACTGGAATCGGGAAGATGCGAGCATTGTTGCGCCGGATGGGAGCGAGCGTCCGCCAGTAGCGGTGATTATCCGGCCTTATCCACGGGCAACCGCAGGCACGCTCCACACGGTCTATTATCACGCGCCGACACGGGACTTCCTTATGGCCTATCGGCCAATGCCAGGCGTAACCGGGCCCACGGAGATCTTTCTGCCGGCGTCGCGGCACTACCCTGACGGCTTTCAGGTGGCGGTGCGCGGCGGCGACTGGATGTTCGACGAGACCCGCGAGCTGCTGCTGGTGGAGACCGATCGGCGCGCCACCCGCTGCGTGGTCTGTGTGCGGCGAAGCTGACGCTCTGGCCTGAATGATAGCCAGATCCCAGGTAGTTGACCGGATGTTATTGCATAAAAGTGTGCCAGATGATATGACTACAGGGTAGCCGGGTCTCCTATCTAGCGCTCAGGCAAGGAGGATTGGCTGATGATAACTGAAGAGATGATGCGGTTGTTTCGCGAGCAAATGGAGACATGGATGAAGCTCGTGAGCCCCACCGAGGCATTCAAGAGTTCTGCGGAGATGCAAAAGGCATGGGAAAGCTTCTTCCGCCAGCAGCTGGAGTTGTTTCAGACTTCCAGCGAGCACACGCGCCAGCAGGTCGAGCAGATGATGCGCCCATTTCTGCAGCAGATGGAGACGATGCAGACGGCAGCCAAGGAGATGCAGCAGACGATCCGCTGGTTCACGGATGAGGCCGGGACAATGTTCAAGGCGATGCGCGATTACTACCGGATGCTTGCCGATATTGAGGAGCAACTGGCAAAGCTCCATCGCCTGACGGCCGAGCAGGTGGAACGCGTGCAGCGCATGACAGCACCATCTTCCCCAGAGAAGGAGGCCCGGGGAAAGGAATCGCACCGCAGTTAGCAACCGGATTACCACTTAGATACCGGTGAAACGAATGATCTGCCAGGCTGTAGGGCCCTGGGTCATAAAGATAGCACCGGACGGCGGCGGTGAGGGCTCACGGGCACGCTGCACAAAGACAATGACTGCCGCGGTAAGCTGGTCTTCGACAACGCGCCCAACGGTGAAGTGGACGATCGGGCCAGCACTGGCATCGCGTTGGCGCCACTGGGCGGCGAACTGGACGGCGGTGACGTTGCGTGTGTAGAGCGCACCACAGAGCTGGTAGGCAGCCTGGTATTGCCGATGCTGGATATCACTGAGGAAGGTGGCCGCGAGTTGCTGAGCACTGGGGCCATAGGTTGACACCGGGCGGGATGGGGTGGTCTGTGGCAGGCCAGCCAGTGATGAGCTGCCAGATGCGGCACAGCCAGTAGCAAGCGCCGGCAGCGCCAGTAAAGCGATGAGCCAGAGGCAGGAAGCGGATCGTGCCCACCTTCCCCCAGCAAGCAGGAATGATCGCTGGTAGAAAGTAGAGCAACCGGTGATATGGGAGATGATGCTTACCTTCCTCCTTCTCCTCAACGGCTCTGTGGGACTCCTCACCATCACGACGGCATCACCTCGCTCAACCTGCCGATCTGTTCCAGAGCATCCGCCAGTTGCTGATAGCCTGGCGCTGTAACTCCCTGCTGCACCAGCATCCGGCCAATACAATAGAGAGATCCTCAATAGCAGCCATCAGCCTGCGCCTTCTTCACACATGATCAGCCTCTTCGGTACGAAGTGTACTGACAAGGCGAGGGTGCTGTCAACCCCAATTACCGCGCTTGTACACTTCGGCCACCCTGGTAATCGCGCCTATCGCCATCTGTGCGGACAGACCAAACTGCTGGCAAATGTCATAGTACACCAGTTTCTGTAATTCGATCTTGTTCGCCAAGCGATGCGCGAACGCCACGTCCGCAATCGCGTTGCAGGCGGCGTTGAACGTCTCAGCGTCCACAGGAGCGAAGCGTGCTGTGCTGACGTCGGAGCCAGCTTGATAAGCACGGTTTGTTTCATGCTCCCAGCATACTCGCATGGAGTACACTGGTCAAGGCCAGAGCAGCACCTTGATGGCGTGCCGCTCGTCCATCGCACGGTAGCCCTCGGCGACCTGTGCCAAAGGCAGCTGCAGATCGAAGACTCTGCCAGGGTTGATCTTATCCTGCCACATCAGGTCGATCAGCTCGGGCAGGTAGTGGCGCACCGGGGCGGGACCGCCGTGGAGGTGGACGAGAGCGAAGAACAGTCCCGCACCGTTCAACTCGGCCCCGTGTGGGACGCCGACATAGCTCATATACCCGCCCAGGCGGGTGGATTGGATCGCCTGCAGCATTGACTCTTGGGTACCGACGCACTCCAGCACTGCATCGGCGCCGAGCCCGTTGGTCAACTTCTTGATCCGGGCCACACCCGCCTCCCCGCGCTCAGTGACGATATCGGTCGCGCCGAACTCGCGAGCAAGCTGCTGGCGTTTCGAATAATCTGCTCCGCACCCATCTGCCTGGCGGCGAGCACACTGAGGAGGCCGACCGCGCCGTCCAGACGGTCCAAGCACCTGGCTCGAACGTGACACCGAAGCCAGAAGCCATTGACGTGTGCCGGGTCGGGTGCCTCGAAAAGGGGTACACTGCCGGTAAAGGACGCGGACGGTCCTTTGCCGGAAGGCTGTGAGCCACTTCTTTATGATATCTATCATGTCTACAAACGCAGGGAAGAATGTGCTTTGTCTGGAGGTAATTATGACGTGCCTTCGCACCAGGTAGAGAGAAAACATTGGTGGCGCAAAGAAGGGCATGTGAGCATTGGGCTGGCTCAGTTGTGCCAACTGCCACGCGTTTCGCCTCCTGCCTCGGGCAGCGCGACCAATCGCCCCGCTTGCTAGTCTCCGGCAACCTAGCTACGATGGTAATGAGGCAAGCTGATACCGGTTGCGCACCAGCGAACCAGCACCGATCCGGCCCGGAACGCCGCCTGATGTGTGCAATGGCCGTCCAGCCACTGCTGCACAGCCTGCTCTTCTGCCTGCCGTGCGGGAGAGCGATGATCCAGCACCAGAATCACAAAGATATGGCGGTGCCGGGTGCTATAGGCCGCCAGAGATGGCACAGAGCTAGAGACAACTTTATGACCATCCCACAAGAAATTGCCTGGCGAATCCGCATCCAGATGGGCCGGGCCAGGATCTAGGTGCAGATAGTAATCCATCGGCACTGCGCAGAGTGTGCCGATATAGCAGGCTACCCCGTCTCCCGACACGTAATGCGTTTCCAGCCATGCAGCCACAGAACGAAAGTCGTCAGGTTGCATGGCATAATAACGGGGAGGAAGCTGGACGAGGGCGAAGCCGATCAGCAGCAGGGCCAGGACAAGGCGCACCAGGCGCCAGCGAAAGGCGCCAACGCTCGTGCCCACAAGCAGATAGAATGGTGGCACGACGCCAATAAGATAGCGGTCCCAGAAGAGATGCAGGTTCAGAGCTGGCTGCGTCATGACATAACTCAGCAGCATCGGCACAACCAGCCAGCAGATGAGCCCGAACGTCGCCGGTGGGAGTTGCCGTGATACAGCAAGGGACAGCATGCCGGCCTGGTCACGATCCAGCGAATGAGCTAACCAGCGTGAGACCCATCGTATCCACGAGCGCGCGGCTATGAGGAGCGCAAGAAGGGCAATGCTAGCAATCAAATAGAGATAACTGACACGCTCATCACACAGGTAGATAAAAAAATTAATGATACTTTGTATACTCGCGGCAGGCACCCATTTGTTCCCGCCACCGTGGATCAGCGCATCCAATCCCAGTGGCGCAACCAGGATGCCGATAAGGGCCAGACTCACAGCCAGCGATCGCTGTGCATCCTGCACTCGCGTGCGCCAGGGGTTTGGCAGGATCAGGAGGCCGGCACAGGCGACTACCTGGGCAACCACGATGAGCACGGCAAAGATTTGCGCATAGATCGCTAGAGCTGTCACTCCCACATAACAGGCCCACCGGGAGAACCGGCCGTTCGCTGCATGAAGAGCGGCGAAGAGCGCATACCAGGAGGCACAGACACATAGTGCCTCAAGGCTGTAAGAACGGGCGTTTTGAGCGTGAAAGAGCTGCAGGATATTCAGCAGATAGAGCAACGACGCTACCAATCCTGCGGTTCTTCTCCAGAAGCGCTGGCCCAGGAGAAACACCATGACCGAGCTGAGTGCGGCGCAAATCGCTGAGGGGAGCCGGACCATAAACTCGACCGGAGGAATTCCCAGGAAAGCGAGTATGTGGAGCCAGCCATGCAACAAGAGATAATAGAGGGCCATATGGGCGTCCTGTCCCCAAATGTATTGCCATAGGATACGCAGGTTATGGCTGGCCAGGCCGACCGACCATGCCTCATCCACACTGAGACTGGCTGTCCCCAACCCATGCAGATCAAATCCCAGTGCAACCGCACCAACCAGCGCTGTGAGTGCATGATCGACCGTGAAACGACGCCACCATGAGGCCAGCGTGTGCAGCCGCACCGCGCCAGTGGCCGCAACGATGAGCGTCGGACCCTTGATCTGACTCATCCCCTTCTCCACAGATCTGCTCTTTCACCCGGGCTCAGCACATGCCACCATTGCCATTGGCTGCACCCACCGGTATAGTATACAGCTCTGCTCCGCATCTGGTTACGGGAGGCGAGGTAGCAGCAAAATTGATGCCGGATGCCCCTGGCCACTGGCTACAGCCACGGGTTTATGACTGCCCTTGCCCCCACTCCAGAACCGGACGCGCGAGCTCTCCCGGTATCTACCGCTTCGTTCGGATGGCCGCTGCCATAGATATCGAAGCCATTTCATCTCTCAAATCAAGCTTGCCCGGGCGCCTGGAAACTCAGGTGCTCAAGCAAGCTTGCCTGTCAGGAAAAGAAGGCTACCGTGGCCGCCATAGATGCAGCGTATTGCCCGCTGGATCGTTGATCCCCAGGGTACGGCCAAACGGCATATCGGTGGGCGGATCGGTGATCGCGACGCCCCGGGCAACTAATGCGGCGTGTGTGGCGTCAACATCTTCGACGGCCCACCAGAGCTCCACATGCTGGAAGGGACTGGCGGTGGCGTCCTCTAACAAAGCGAACGTTGCCCCACTGCCATCAGGCCGCTTGAACTGGACGAAACCCGGCTGTTCAGCTTCGATGACCAGACCCAGCGTCCCGGTATAGAAGCGGCGCGCTTCCATGAGATTGGGAACATGGACCAGCACAAAATTCAGACTCTGGAGCATCTTTTTCCTCCTTCTTCTAGCACCTGGTTCGTCTTCGTGGCATCCATCGCCACTGCACAGAAGAAAATGTACGAGATGCGTGTGACAACAGTATGTCAGGAGCGATCACGACTACTGATAATACGCCAGTATTGCTGCAGCCTCTGCGGCGATCAGATCCCGCAGGGAGGCAGGCTCCAGCACGCGCACATGCCGTCCCCAGCTGAGGAGCCATTGCTGGATCTCGCTCTCCTGGCGCACATGCAGCGTCACCAGCAGGCCGTCGGTCGTTTCTTCTTCGGCGACCGTATAAAACGAGGGGGATTCGCGCACCCAGCGGGTGACTTCAGGATCAAACAGGACGCGCACCACGAGCGTCCCGGCCTCGTGAAGGTCACGCTGGTGCAGCGCGAGGCTGGCAGGGCGGGTGAATGATCTATCCAGGAGCGTCAGATCGTCCATGCGGTCAAGTCGGAAGGTGCGCACGCCCCGGCGCAGATGGCAGTAGGCCAGGAGATACCATGCACCACCAATATACGTAAGGCTATAGGGATCGGCTTCGCGCGTGGTCGGTGTGCCCGCCTCATCAGCGGTGTGGCGCGTGTAGTAGCGGAAACGCACGGTGCAGCAGGCAATGATCGCCTGCCGCAGACCCTGAAGTCTGGCAGCGATATCGGGCCGGACCCCTGGCCCCGTGGCGATAAAGCGGATGCGTTCCCGAAGCGCATGCACCTCCTTGCGCAGCTTCTCCGGCAGCACGTCTTCGATCTTGCGGCTGGCCAGTTGCGCAGCAGCGCGGTATTGCGCGTCGAAGTTCTGAGCCATAAAGTCGCTGCCCAGGAGCAACATCGTCGCCTCGTCGATGCTGAAGCTGAGGGGAGGGAGGAAGTAACCCTCCATCAGCGCGTAGCCGCGCCCCGGTAGAGCGACGATGGGTACGCCAGCCTCACCGAGTGCCTGAATATCGCGATAAATGGTCCGATTGCTCGTCTCAAAGGTGGCAGCAAGGTCCCTGGCGCGGCGCCAGCGATGCCGTTGTAGTTCCAGAATGATGGCGAGGAGACGGTCAGTTCGGTTCATACAACTACCACCTGCTCTGTTGCGGGCTCCAGAAACATCTCGTATCCGGGGTAAAAGGCCACATCGGCGTCAGAACCACACGGCGGGCCGCTGCCAGCAGGATATGCACCGTCAGGGACGTCAAGAGCAAGCGTTGTTGAGTCCCGCAGTAAGGGCAACCCTCCCGGACGGCGGTCATGCCATCCGACGCGGTGCTGAGCCCTGGCTAACGGCAAGCCGCTGGCTTGCGTCAGGGGGTTCAAGCCTGATGCTCGCTCCCCCGTTTGCCGCCATCCTATCACATCTCTGACCTCCCCTGCCTCCCATCCAGACCAATTTCTGAAGCCGCAGCTATCGCCCGGCACGCAGCGGGCGACGCATCTGGCCGGCAAGGGCTGGCACCCGCCTCGAGCAGCCGGCAGACGGGAAGATTCGCCGGCAAGGGCTGGCATGGCAACCGATCATACCAGGCTCGCATCGCGTCGGAACGGATGGCTGGCACGAGCCACTCCCCTGCCAGTGGCAGCGAGCAGAAAGGCGGAACCACCGGCGCAGCCGATTACACCGGCTGATGTGGTCTGATGCCTGCCGGGGCATTTAGCCCTGGTCACATAATGCTGCTAACTCAGCCCGGTAAAAGCCCTGCAGAGCCCGTGCTTCGCGCTACATCAGTGCAACAATTATCGTCAATTACCCCACCCTTCAGGGTAGGGCTTGTAGCGGACGAAACACGCGTTGCAAGCGCCAGTTGACCAGACCAGGTCACCCACCAGGGAGGTGAGACAGGGCCTCACCTTTCGAGTCCCGGGCGACCGGAGGGATCAGGGCCTTGCCGCCTCACCGCTGCGCCAGCAGCGGGTGTTCGTGCCCGACAAGCACGGGCCCCCGCTCATGGGTCGCCACCCGGGCCGGGCGCGAAAGCTGCTCGCCTCGGGACGTGGTCCGCTTTTCCACCTCCACGCGCCGGCAATAGAATGGATGTTCGACATGGGGAGATCGGAAGAACTGGCAGCGCCCGAACGCAACTATCTCGCTGAAGGCTAGAGGAAGGCACCCGCGCCATTCTGCAAGTCCGGCCAGCGGTGCCGGCTGATCGCATGACAGCGAGCGCGGAGGCACGCAGAGAAAGAAGGTTCTTCGTGGCTGGACTGGAGCGCACCGATGGCTGATGACAGGTTGCGACTATCCGAGACAAATGAAGACGACACCGCACTCAGCGATGATCTCTTCGCCGCGCTGGACGAGGACGATGATGAGATCGAGCCATGGCTCGCCGCTGGCGAACCTTCAGCAGGATCAGCGCCGCTCCCACCGTTGGTGACGCGCGCGCCCTATTGCCTGCCCGCCACTCCACGCCTCGACCTGACGCCGTACACCTACCAGCGTGACGCCGTCGATGCCTGGCTCGGCGCCGGGGGACGCGGCATCGTCGTGCTCCCCACCGGAGCGGGTAAGACCATCGTCGCCTACGACGCCATCGCGCGCCTGGGTGTCCGCGCGCTCATCGTCGTGCCGACCATCGAGCTCCTGCGCCAATGGCGGGCCGGGATCGCCACCCATCTCCAGATGGCGGACAGTCTGGTGGGCATGATCGGCGGCGGCGCCCGCACGAGCGGTCCGATCACCGTCATCACCTACGACTCAGCGGCGATGAAGCGTCGGCGGCTCGAAGGCTACGGCCTCCTCGTCGTCGACGAGGTTCATCACCTGCCGGCACAGAGCTATCGCGCCATTGTTGCGAAGACCAGCACCCCCTGGCGCCTGGGTCTCAGCGCCACCCTCGAGCGGGCCGACGGACGCCACGAGGAACTTACAGCTCTCATTGGCCCCGTCGTCTACCAGCGCGCCCCGGCGGAGCTCGCCGCCCAGCAGCATATCGCCGCCTATAAAGAGCACCGTGTCTTTGTCGATCTCACCCCGGCGGAGGAACTCCGCTATGAATCGCTCATGGCCGAGTGGCGCTGGTACCTCGCAACCAGCCGCGCGCAGCTTGGGAGCGGCCCGGGCATATTTGACGTGCTCATCCGCCGCAGCGGCTTCGATGCTAGCGCCCGCCGCGCCCTGCGGGCGCATCACGAGGCCCGGCTCGTGGCGTTGAATGCTGAAGCCAAGCTTGCTGCCATCGAAGATCTCTTGCGCAAACATCACCGCGACAAGGTGATCATCTTCTCGGAATATGTGGATATGGTCGAGCGCATCAGTCGCCAGTTGATCCTGCCCGCCATCACCTACCGGACGCCAGCAGCAGAGCGGCGCGCCATTCTCGAAGGCTTCCGCGCTGGTGCGATTACCAAGCTTGTCACCGGCCGTGTTCTGAACGAAGGCGTGGACGTTCCTGATGCTAACGTGGCGATCATCGCCAGCGGCAGCGCTTCGATGCGCGAGTACGTCCAGCGGCTCGGGCGGGTTCTCCGCCCCAAAGCGACCGAAGCGCAGCTCTATGAACTCATCTCACGCCGCACCACCGAGCGCAACGCCGCGCGCCGGCGCCGTCCGGCGCGCAAGGGGGCCACGGGATGAGCGCCCGATCTATCTGATGCCGGCACGCCCGGCCTGGAAATGACAGCAATCGATGCTCAAGCTTACCGACCTGCGTAAAACAACACGCCGCTCAGGCAATGGACGCACACTCCACCCGCACTTCCTGCGCGACCGGAGCCTGGCGCCCCGCATCGAGATGGCTATCCGCTATCTCGACTCGATGCTCGACCGACCACGGCGCGAGCTGGACCAGGAGGCTATCGTACAGCTTTTTGGCGACCACAAGATTGCCCGCTGTATCGTCGCCTGCCTTGCCACATCCTACCGGTATCGCTGCCGCAGCTTCGCCGAGGTCCTTCCCGTTGCCCAGGTCACGACGCTGAACACCATGGGTATCACCAATCCCAGTAAGCTCCGTCTCTGGCTCTTCCGTCGTGCCAATATCGAGCTACCCGGCTTCGCCGGCGGTGCGGAGCGCGCCCTGTTCCTGCGTCAGGCCGGCAACGCGCTCGGCATCGCGGCTGAAGACATCGAGATGCTGCTCGCTCTCGACAGCCCCGAACAGGCCTTTCTCGTCCGCACCGGACCGCCCCCCACCGCCGATGATGTGATTGCTCGCTTTAACTATCAGGTTACCGCCGCCGTGCTCGCCAACGCGCCCATCGTCCGTATCACGCTCACCCAGGCGCCCCGCGATGCCGCGACGATCGGCGCACTGTGCGCCGTCGCCGGCGTGCACGCAGAGCTTGCAGGACGCGAGCTGGTGCTCTATGGCCAGCAGGACGTACGCAATGGCTGGGCCCGCTACGGCACTCGTATCGCCCGCCTGCTCACATCCCTGCTCGCCTGCGGCCTGCCGGCAGGCGCGGGCGAAGCGCTTGTGGCTGCGCCGCATGGCGAGCCGTGGCGCTTCCATCTGAGCGCAGAGACACTCAGCTATCTTGGTCTGGGTGAGCATTGCGGGCAGGAGCTGGCACCTGCTGAAGTCAGCGCCGACTTCGCCGCGGCGGATCTGCTGGCGTGCTGGCGCGCCCAGGACGCGCTCATGGCCGACTACGCGGCGATCCGCCGCGCTGAGGCGCATATCGAATGGACACTCCGCCGCGCAACTGCGCCATTGGTTCTGGATGAGGCGATCCTGCCGACGCTCTTCGTGGCCACGCGGGGCGCTCAGCGCGTGCCGCTCGTGCTCGCGCCCGCATCTGCAACGGGAGTCGCCCGCCTCGCCGAGGTCGCAGCTCGCCTCCCGCTGGTCGCGCTCCGCGTCGCGACCGATACATCCGCTGCCGAAGCGCGCGCTACGGCAACTGCACCCAACCTGCTGAGCCTGACCTATCGCGCGCGCGGTGATCTGGCGCGACTGCCCGCGCTGCTGACGCGGGCCGTAGACGAGGTGGAGCAGCGTGGCGCGCAGCAGCAGCTCGCAGCGGTCTTTACGGCGGCGCGTGCTGATGGCGTCCTCACCGAGCAGCAGCTTGCCATGCGCCTGGGCCATACCATCGCAGATCTCCCTGTGGTGCTTGCCCGGCCCGAGGCGCTCGCTCTGGCGGCAAGGTACGAGATCCGGTACGTCGAAGGCTTCGGGCTATGCAGTACGGAGATGCTGGAACGCGCCCACGGCGCCGTGCGCGACATCGCCGGGCCACCGGGCCGCGCGAACGGCGTGGTCCAGATCACGCGCATGCTCAGCCGGCGCCTGCGCGAAGTGACCGGTGCAAGCGAGGGCATCGAGTGCCTCATCGCCTATTTGGGCGCAGCATCAGCTGGATGGGGGAACCATTCGGGCCACTGAAGCGCTGCCCGGCGCATCGGTCACCAGCGCCAGCTGGCACCAGCCCCGCGTGTCATCATTCGGCTCGCTGTCCAGATCCCCACCACAGGCACCTATCCTACCCTGACCGGCCAGAACCGCCCATGGACAGCGCAGCCTGCCCTGTTTTATGATGGCGATGGAGCGCACCAGGCCACGTGTCGGACGAGGCGGCGCGCCCCTGAACAGCGGCAGCGTCTCTTTTTCCCTTACCATCTCAAGCAGCCTGAGGGCAGTGGCCTTCAGGCGTAAGGATGAACGGCCGCACGCCTTTCGTGATCTGAGCAGATTACGCCCAGCTGCGGATTGGCAGCGCAGGGTTGCGCTCGCGCGCTGGCAAGATACCCCCCATCGTCGCTGTAATCTGGTGTGGATGAGAGGAGCAGTCCGCTATGCGAAACAGTTGTCGTACCATCCTGGCCATGATCTTTGCGTTCGCCTGCCTCGTGGCTACCCCGCTATCGCCAGCCATCGCCCGGGTCGCTACCACGGCGCAGACGATGACTCTTTCCAGCGCGGTCCTCGATCGCGGCCAGCCCGCGCCAGCGGGCATCGAAACCAACCTGCGGCCGGTCCCAGGGCAGTCTGCCAACACGCCCGATGGCACGCTCACCTTCCTGGGACGGAATCTTTTGCGCGTGCCCGATGGTCTGGCGCTGGATCCGCAGGATAACCTGTATGTGTCCAACTTTGCCAATGGCCCCATCGCCCGGATCACCCAGAGCAACCAAGTTACTGAGTATACGCACATACCGGCGAACGGCCAGAGCGGTCCGGCGGGTCTCACCTTCGATCAGGCAGGGAACCTCTACATCGCTGAATACGCGCCCGCCCCCAACGGGGCGATCTACAAAGTCCCGCCCGGCGGCGGCAAGGTCACTGTCTTCGTCAGCGGGCTCTACAATCCCGCGCTGATGGCTACGGACAGTCAGGACCACATCTGGGTGGCCAACTACGGGCCAACCAGCGGCAAATCGGCCCAGGTGCTTGAGTACTCCACCGGCGGCCAGTTGCTGCTGGATCTGCCCCTGCCCGGCGCCGACGCCATCGCCTTCGGCAGCAACGGCGACGCCTATATCGCCGCGTATCAATCGGGCACGATCTACCAGTACGATCCGAGTACCCAGCAGCTCTCGGTCTTCGTCCAGTCATCGCAGCTGGTGACCTGCGATGCGCTGGCTTTCGACCCTTCTGGCAACCTCTGGGTGACCACCTATGGAGTCATCAACCAGGCTATTGGCGCACTGTATGAGATCACGCCGCAGGGCAAGATCAGCCTCTTTGCCCAACATCTACGCAACCCGGCAGCCATCGAGTTCGATACCTCCGGCGCCCTGTACCTGGTCATGACCGGTGAGCACAATGTCTGGAAATATGTGGCATGAGTGCAATTGCTCGCGGATCAGCGCGTCGAGCCGTGTCGATTAAGAGGCAACTCCACAATCGCTGCGAAGAATTGCCGCTGGTCCCCCGCCGGTTACCTGGCGGCTCTGGCTTACGGATGGGGCTTATAGAGTTGCCTCCTGCTCGGATGACGGTAACGCTGCTGCGATCAGCGTCTCGGCAGCAGCCTGGACCGCGCTTGCCAGTCTACCGGGGCCAAAGAGACGGGTGGACATATAGGCGCCGTCCATGAGCAATAGCAGCTGCTCCGCCAGCCGGGTCGGATGCCGCGCACCGGCGCGCCGGGCCAGGTTGGCCAGGCGGTCGCATACAGCCTGTTTGTGTGCCAGGGCTACTTGATGCGCAGGATGATCCCGCTCGGGAAACTCACTGGCGACATTCAAGAACGGACAACCCAGGCATGCTGGTTGTGCCACCAGAGCAGCAAGGGCTCTGAAGAGCGCGAGCAACTGCGCCCCGGGTGCATCATGCTGGCTGATCGCCTGATCAAACCAGCGCCAGAACGCCCGGTTGCGCTCCTCCAGGTAGGCCACGATCAAATCGTCTTTGGAGGGAAAGTAGCGATAGAGGGTCATTTTCGCCACGCCGGACCGCTCAACAATCGTATCGATGCCGACGGCCCGGATCCCCTCGTGATAGAACAGATCCGTCGCCACGTCAAGGATGCGCTGGCGACTGGCCGATGATGGTATAGTCATTAACTGCTCCAGATCAGGTCCTGCAAGGAGGAAACGTTTTTCCTCGCTTGACAGAAGACAGACTTGTCTGTATCCTTTAGGAGACAGACCTGTCTGTAGTATACCGGTGCGCGGAGCGGATGCGCAAGGTGACCCGGAGCGGCACCGGTTGGACCGCTCTGCGCGTATGATGACTGTGTGCGGGAGACCTAGTGAGGAGGGCCGTCGTGCGTGTAGCCTGGCTACACCACGAGATGGCCGTTTTTGGTGAAAGGATGGCATACCATGCAGTTTGGAGTCCTTGGTACAGGGATGGTTGGTCAGGCCATCGCCAGCAAGCTCGTCAGTCTTGGCCATAGCGTGATGATGGGCGCACGACGTGCCGACAATGCGCAGGCCCTTGCCTGGGCCAGCGCCGCCGGTGCCAGAGCAAAAGCCGGCTCGTTCGCCGACACGGCGCAGTTCGGCGAGATCGTGGTTAATGCCACTGCTGGCGTTGCCTCGCTGGAGGCCCTGACTGCGGCGGGCGCTCGCAACCTAGCGGGCAAGATCCTCATCGACATCGCTAACCCGATCGACCTGACATCGGGTATGCCGCCCACCCTGGCTTTCTGCAATACCGAGAGCCTGGGTGAGCGGATCCAGCAGGCCTTCCCCGAGACGTGCGTGGTCAAGACACTCAACACTGTGAACGCCGGGGTCATGGTCAATCCCTCTCTTATCCCCGGTCCGCACAGCATTTTCGTGTGCGGCAACGACCCCCAGGCAAAAGCCCACGTCGTTGCCTTGCTGGAGAGCTTCGGCTGGCCTGCTGGGAGCATTCTCGATCTGGGCGACATCTCCAGTGCACGCGGGACGGAGATGTACCTGGCTTTGTGGCTACGCCTCTGGGGAGCACTCGGCACCGGCCATTTCAACATCCACGTCGTCAGGGCATGATGACGGCACATCCGGCAGGCCCCATACCTGGTTGCGAACAGTCGGAACAGATGGGGGCTGCCGGGCACACAAAGCAGGGAAGCAGCGACCCTGGAAGTTGCTTCGCTCGCTTCATGCGACGCCAGGTGGAAAAAGGGCCTGGGTGAGATAACCTCGGTGACATTGATGTCGTTCATGGGCATCGTCGCTGACACGCCGCGGAAGAAGCGTGTGCAACTGGCCCCGCTGAAGCAGGAACCCGATGCGTCTTTCGCTCCAGCATAAAACGGGAGATTCTGGAGAACGGAGGCTTGCCGCGCAGCTACCAGAAGATGGGCCAGAAGGCGCTGAAGACCACGAGCGGCAGGAAGCCAGAATCTTTCAGGCTTGTGTCACGGATGCCGTCTGGGCAGCTCGAATCTCCTGATGGATGGCGCGGAAGGGTCGGTCAGTCCGCAGAACGAAACATGAAGACTTCGGCAGGTCTAACTTCTCCTTCGCCTGCTGGAGCCTCTTGCACCAGGGTGGGCCAGGCTGCTTTCCAGGCATCCTCAGATTCCCAGAAGGTAAAACCCGTAAGCGTGCCTTTGGCAGGGTCGGGGAAAATGTCCGAAACGAAAATGACACCGGGTTGCTTTTTGATCACTTCGTCAAATTGGCGCATCTTCTGCACCCACAGCTCTTCTTTTCCAGGCTGTGGGCAATGAACAGAGTAGAAGACAAACATGGCTTGAGCCTCCTCCTGCGTCGAGCGATCCCCCGCCAGAACGGATAGGTAATTATCAGGGATCGGGTGCTTTTTAAGGCCTGTGAACCAGGCCTTACTGCACGCCGAAAGTTGCATCAAGCACAGTATACAATACAGATACCCTCTCGCCAGGCAAATGCCCTGCTCGTCCAGGGGACCCGTCTGGTGTCCGTCGCGCCTGACACATGCAGCGGTCACGCCACAATAGCAAGCATACCTGATATTACGCGGTGCAGTATTGCCGGATCGCTCAGTTCTGAATCAGGTCTACTCCCCAGTAATTTACGACGGCGGGGATGTCGACCACACTGATGGACACAGTGATGTTCGCAATGCGATCAAATTCATAACCCTGCCAGCCAGCGGTACAGGGAATGAACCCCCACACGTACCACGACCCAGTTTCCAAAATGACGATGATCTGGGGCTGCCAATCAGCGGTATCTGCCTGACACCAGCCAATAAGTTTCCAGGAATCATGCACCGACACGGTCATCACGCTGTTCAGACCAGAACCAATCGAGGCCGTGACCTGATATTGATACGGAATACTCGTCGGTGCACCATAGATCGCACAGCCAGGCTGCAGATCCGCATAGTTGAGGCCAGGGCCGTTCATGGCACACCAGATACCCGCGGGCTTGGGAGAGCCACTGCTGACCACAACCGGCGCCGCCGTAGCCGCTGGCCTGGGTGTGGCCGTTGGCGTGGGCTGCGGTGTCGTGGTCAGCGTGGACGGCAGCAGCGTGGCCATCTCCACAATAACCTTAATCACCGGCGTCGCCGTCCATGAGCAGCCTGCCAATAAAACCATGCTGCACAACCCCAGCAACACTATCCACTTTCTCACACTATCCCCTCCTTACTCATGAGCCCGATAGTCACTCGGGGTGGGCTCAACACCACTGCAATCCCACCAGATGCGGCAGGTGCGCAAAGCTGCGATACGCCGTGCGCCGGGCATACATGCGCCCGATCCGGCGTGGGTTGTCCGATACCCAGGTGCGCATCGCGTCGCGTGCCCGGCGCACCCAGCACATACTGCGATAGAACCGATTGAACCCGCCCATCATCGGCCTCCCTTCGTTGGATGTGCGGGGATGCCGCCCCGGCGATAGGGCACGGAGCCGCCGACTTATATGCTACAACAGGATATCTTCCACCCCGTCGTCCGCGACGCTCCAGCCGGCTGGAACAGGGGTGCTTTCTCCTCAGCTGGCTTACTGTCCAGCATCACGAGCTCATTTGCCATGACCTTCCAGATCCGACGCTGGATGTCATTCCTAGTCAGTGTGTGTGTGGCTCTGCATGCCCCCTCGATGGAGGCCTTCGCGCCACTGTGCAGATAGGTGTTCATTGTCTCCGCCAGGCGCTCGAATGCAAAGATATTGCACCTTTCCGTCTCGTCTTTGCGCTCGCCGGCGGCGTTCTTGACGCGGCAATTGACCGCCAGCGAGAACTTTGTGAACCATCAACATTTCGTCGGCTTGCCCTATGTCCGCTTCATTGCCATGCTAGCGTACAGGGTGAAGCTCGCCGGCATCCGGTTTGTGCTGCAAGAAGAAAGCTAGACCAGCCGTGCCAGCTTCCCTGGCAGCGATCCCATTCCCACCTGCGACCCGCAGCCGGAAGGCCAGTACGCCTTCAGTGGGAAGCGCGTCAAGCGGGACCTGTATCGGGCGAAGGATGGGCGCACCCTGCAGGCGGATGTGAACGGCAGTTACAACATCCTGCGCAAAGCACTCCCGACGGCGTTTGCCAACGGGATAGAGGCCGTGGTCGTTCAGCCTGTATGGTTAACGTTTGCCTGGTCAGTCCAGCCCGTGGTCTGGTCAAAGTTCTTGCGTGATTCCCTCTATCCCGCGGGAGCCCACCGCCAGGCTGCCCATGGCCTCGTGCCTCCCAGACAGCGCTCCGTTCTTTTCCGAGATTGCCCGGTATGATAATAATACCATTGCTACGATGATCAGCAGACAATGCCCCATGGGCACGGTGCTTGATCCCTGGCCGCTACGCCGCTGACCAGGAAGGGAGGCCCCGATGGCTAACGCGTCCCTGCCCGGTGAAGCTGATGAGCTGCGTATCTATCTGCTGGGGGACTTTCGGGTCCTGGTGGGCCCCCGCGTCATCCCCGCGACCGCCTGGCGCCTGCGCAAAGCCCCAAGCCTGCTCAAACTCCTCGCCCTGACCC